>JAESGX010000024.1_pt1 | contig 503155 bp, 468 predicted proteins | sample 9269801 | NCBI WGS metagenome assembly JAESGX01 (sample SAMN16773122, study PRJNA677054) | algae metagenome | isolation source: Pleurocapsa minor GSE-CHR-MK-17-07R and co-occurring heterotrophs from wet... | place: USA: Lower Calf Creek Falls, Grand Staircase Escalante National Monument, UT ... | reverse complement strand
GCACCGCTGGCGCCTGTTGACCTATGCCCCCCGATGCGATTACCCCTGTGTTTGCTGAGGTTTCGGCTTGCTGCGGTGCCTGCAACGGGAGGTGAACGGGATAACCCCGACCCTCTGGGGGCACCACCGTCATCTGTCCCGGGCCGGGACAATTCCCCAAATCCTTGATCGCACTGGCAAAAGCCGAAACCGGTAAGGCTTGGTTAACCCTGTTCGCCCGCCCCGATTCGCCACCGCGCTCGGAAGGTCAGGACCCTTTCACCACCCCGAAGAAACTGAGCGCCTGTTCCAGATCGGCGCGCAGTTTGGCGTCGCTGCCGTTGAAGCCGGCGCAGATCGCGTCAAACCGCTTGCGCAGGGCCTTCTTCTCTTCGCCCTTGCAGTCGTTCCAGGGACGGCCCTGCAGGCCCATCACCAGCACGTAACAGCCGATGAAATGCGGCCGCGTGCCTGCGGTCAGAAGGCGGCGATAAGCCTCATCCGGGCCGAGGGCGTGAATCTCTTCCGCAGTCGTGATTCCGGCCTTGGCGAAGGCAACCTCGGACGCGGGGCCCAGGTTCGGGATCGACGAAACCGGATTGGCTGAGGCAGGACTGGGGGCGGGGTTGGGCATGACGGGGCACCTGAACGAACAAAGCCAGCCTTGCGGCTGGCCTTTGGGCTTGTCAACGTTGGATGCGGTTGACGCTTTGAGGGGTCAGATTGCCGCCCAGTCGCGGAAGATCGGCTTGGGCGTCTCTTGGCCCGCCTGCTGCGATGCGCCGCCGGACTGCTGGCCCTGCTGCTGCTGTTGTTGCGGGGCAGAGGTGCCGCCCTGCTGCGGTTGAGATGGGGACTTGGCCAATTGACTGCTCCGTTTGCTGGCTCTTGTTCCGGTCGTCCTTTGGATATTGCGCCGCTTCGGGGCCGCATCAAGCCAGGGACGTGACGATTTTGCGACGATATGCCCGTTCTGTGCGACATCGGCAACAGGCTGGCGATCACAATCCGGTTTTCCTGACCTGAACCAGACGGTTACGGGTGTTCAGGGGCCGCGAGCGTGGCCGGATAGCCCGCTGCATCAAGTGCCGCCAGCATCGCTGCCAGATCCGCCGGACCGCTGACCGTCGCCGCCCGCCCCGCCAGATCAACCATGACGCTGCCCGCGCCGGGCACGGTGGCAAGCGCCTGCTCCACCGCGGCCTTGCAGTGGCCGCAGCTCATGTCGGGAATCGAAAGGGTGGTCATTGGCTGAGTCCTTTACCAAAAAGCGGCAGGCAGGCGCTGTCCCTTGCATGGTTGCCGAAGTGCGGCGAAGGTCAAGCCGTTCCGTTATGCCGCCGCTTTTTGCATAATGTCGCAGCAGGCCCGAGTGCCTGGCGTTTTCTGTCCCGGGGCGGTTTTCCTTTGACAGCATGGGGTTGGCAGTGGCAGGCTTTTCAAAGCGCTTTGAATATGGGAAATATCGGGCAAGGCGATGAAAAAAACCTGTGGACAGGGGCGATGTTTGCGGTAACACGAAAGCGGTTTGGGGGTGTATGCATCTCTTGTCTGCTTGCCTAGACGAGGGTGCGGCGCCTGCAACACCGCTTGACCGCCGCCCTGTGGCGCTTAGGCTTTCATGTACGACGATCCGACCTGCGCCCGCCCATCGCTGACAGACTGCCTGCAACCCTTGGAAAGTGCCCCCTTTGCTGGACAAACCCGTGACCGTTAGCCTGACCCCGAACCTGCTGCAGGCCGAGATTCTGCGGCATCTGACCTTTACCGTCGGCAAGGACGTGGAACACGCCAGTCTGCATGACTGGCGCATGGCCCTCAGCCACGCGGTACGTGACCGGATCGTGGACCCGTGGTTCGCCTCAACCCGCCGGACCTGGGCCGAGGATCGCAAGCGCGTCTACTATCTGTCGATGGAATTCCTGATTGGCCGGATTCTTGAGGATGCGACGATCAACCTTGGTCTTTACGATCAGGCGGTTGAGGCGATGGCCGCGATGGGCCAGGACCTGCGGGCGGTGATCGGCGATGAGCCGGACGCGGCGCTGGGGAACGGTGGCCTTGGGCGCCTCGCGGCCTGTTTCATGGAATCGATGGCCACGCTGGGCTGCCCGGCCTACGGCTATGGCATCCGCTATGAGCACGGGCTGTTCTTCCAGCGGTTTGAGGGTGGCCGGCAGGTCGAAAGCCCGGAAAACTGGTTGGCGCAGGAACATCCGTGGGATTTCCCGCGCCCCGAAAGCGCCTATACCATTGGCTTCAAGGGTCATGTCGAAACGAAGGACGGGGTGGACACCTGGTACCCCGCCGAAACGGTGATCGCCGAGGCGCATGATACGCCGGTGATCGGCTGGCAGGGCAAATGGGCCAACACGCTGCGCCTTTGGGGGGCCAAGGCCACCGGGCAGTTCGATCTGGAGCGGTTCAACCGGGGTGATTACACAGCCGCGGCGGAACCCGAAACTTTGGCGCGGACGCTGTCGCGCGTGCTGTACCCCGATGACACCACCTATCAAGGCAAGGAGTTGCGCCTGAAGCAGGAATTCTTCCTGACCTCAGCCGCCCTGCAGGACATCCTGCGCCGGTATCTGGCCACGCATACCGACCTGCGCGCCTTGCCGAAGTATGTCGCCATCCAGATGAATGACACGCATCCGGCGATTGCCGGGCCTGAGCTGATCCGCCTGCTGCAGGACGTGCATGGCGTGCCATTTGATGAGGCGCTGACGATCGCGCGGGCTTGTCTGGGGTACACCAACCACACGCTTCTGCCGGAAGCTCTTGAAAAATGGGCGACTTTCACCTTTGGCAACGTGCTGCCGCGCCATATGCAGATTGTCGAAAAGATCGACAGCTGGCACCGCCGCGCCTATCCGAACCGGCCGCATTATGTGGGGATCGTGAAGCATCAGGAAGTGCGGATGGGGGAATTGGCCTTCATCATGAGCCACAAGGTCAATGGCGTCTCGGCGCTGCATTCTGATCTCGTGAAGCAGAACCTGTTCCCGGAATTGAACCGCCTGCACCCTGGCCGGATCATCAACCAGACCAACGGGGTCACCCCCCGACGCTGGCTGCGGATGGCGAACAAGCCGCTCGCCGGTCTGATCACCGACACCATCGGTGCGGGCTGGGAGGCGGATCTTGACCGGTTGAAAGAGCTTGAGCCGCATGTCGAGGACGCCGGCTTTCGCGCGGCTTTCGCAGCGGCTAAGCGGATCAACAAGGTGGAGCTGTCGAACTGGTCCGCTTCTGAACTGGGTGTAAAGATCAGCCCCGATGCCCTTTTCGATGTGCAGATCAAACGGATCCACGAATACAAGCGCCAGCTTCTGAACATCCTGGAAACCATCGCGCATTGGAACAAGATCAAGGCCAACCCCAAGGGGCCGTGGGTGCCGCGGGTGCGGATATTCGGGGGCAAGGCAGCGCCCGGCTATGCGGTCGCCAAGGAAATCATCCGTCTTATCAACGATGTGGCGGTGGTTGTTAACAACGATCCGGTCACGGGTGACCTGCTCAAGATCATCTACCCGCCGAATTACAACGTCAGCATGGCCGAACGGGTGATCCCGGCCTCTGACCTGTCGGAACAGATCTCCACTGCCGGGAAAGAGGCGTCGGGGACGGGCAACATGAAGTTCATGATGAACGGTGCACCGACTATCGGCACGCTTGACGGCGCGAATGTCGAGATATTGCAAGAGGTTGGGGCGGAAAACTTCTTCCTCTTCGGCCTGACCGCGGCCGAGGTGACCAAGCGGCGCGAGGACCCGGATCATTCCAAGAAGGCGATCGAGGCGAGCCAACCTTTGCAGGACGTGCTGCAGATGATCGCCGAGGGACGCTTTAGCCCGGAAGAACCCGAGCGGTATCATGGGCTTGTGCACCGGGTCTGGCACCACGACTATTTCCTCGTGGCCGCCGACTTTGACGCCTACCACGCCGCGCAAGGCGAGGTGGACCGCGCTTACGCCGACCCGAACCGCTGGTGGCGCATGGCCGCGCTGAACACGGCGCGCAGCGGGTTCTTTTCATCCGACCGCACGATCCGCAGCTACATGGACGAAATCTGGCAAGCAACATCCGCGCTCTGACGCGCTTTCGGGGAGGAAAGCATGGCTGAGACGACACTGGAAAAAGGGGCCGCCGAGGCGATTGCCGGCGGCTGGCATGGTGATCCGTTCGCTGTCCTCGGGCCGCACAAGGCCGCGAAGGGGTGGGAGATCATCGCCTTCGTGCCGGGGGCGGAAAAGCTGTGGGTGCTGACCGGTAAGGACGCGCAGGAAGCGCAGCCTTATCCGGATGTGCCGGGGGTCTTCACCCATCAGATGGCCCGCAAGGCCAACTACAAGATTCGCGCGCAAGGCTCTGGCACGGAATGGGAATTTGACGACCCCTTCCGCTTTGGCCCTGTGCTTGGGGAACTGGACGAATACCTTCTGGGCGAAGGCACGCACAAGCGGCTTTGGCAGGTTCTGGGGGCGCATCCAATCACGCATGAAGGTGTCGCGGGCGTGCATTTCGCCGTCTGGGCCCCGAATGCGGAACGTGTCAGCGTTGTGGGTGACTTCAACATCTGGGACGGCCGCCGCCACCCGATGCGCAGGCGGGGGCCGACGGGTGTGTGGGAAATTTTCATCCCCGGCCTGACCGAAGGCACGACCTACAAGTATGAGATCAAGGGCCCGCATGGCGCGGTCTTGCCGCTCAAGGCCGATCCGGTGGGATTCGGCTCTGAACATCCGCCCGCAAATGCCTCAGTCGTAAGGACAATCGGCGGGGAGTGGCATGACGGCGACTGGATGACCACCCGCGCTGCGGCGCACAGCATCGACGCAGCCATCAGCGTCTATGAGGTGCATCTGGGGTCGTGGCGGCGGGCGCCGGGCAACCGGATGCTCAGCTACGCCGAACTGGCCGAGCAGCTGGTCGATTACGTGGCCGACATGGGCTTCACCCATATCGAATGCCTGCCGGTCAGCGAATATCCGTTTGACGGGTCCTGGGGCTATCAGCCGGTCGGGCTTTTTGCCCCGACGATCCGCCACGGTACGCCCACCGAATTCCGCGCCTTTGTCGATGCGGCGCATAGGAAGGGCCTGGGCGTGATCCTGGACTGGGTGCCGGGCCACTTCCCGACCGACGCGCATGGGTTGGGCAACTTTGACGGCACGGCGCTTTACGAACATCAGGACCCGCGCGAGGGGTTTCATCAGGACTGGAACACCCTGATCTACAATTACGGCCGGGTGGAGGTGAAGAATTACCTCGTCAGTAACGCCTTGTATTGGTTGGAGGAATACCACATCGACGGGCTGCGCGTCGATGCTGTCGCCAGCATGCTGTATCGCGACTACAGCCGCAAAGCAGGCGAGTGGATCCCCAACCGCGACGGCGGCCGCGAGAACTATGAGGCGATCGACGTTCTGCGCACGACCAACATCACGGCTTACGGTGAAGTGCCTGGGATCATGACAATTGCCGAGGAAAGCACGGCCTTTCCCGGCGTGTCGCGGCCTGCCAACTGGGGTGGTCTGGGATTCGGGTTCAAGTGGAATATGGGGTGGATGAACGACACCCTTAGCTACATGCAGAAGGACCCGCTGTACCGGAAGTATCACCACCACCAGATGACCTTCGGCATGGTCTATGCCTGGTCGGAAAACTACATCCTGCCGATCAGCCATGACGAGGTGGTGCATGGCAAGGGGTCGATGCTCTCCAAGATGCCGGGCACGGCTTGGGAGAAGTTTGCCAACCTGCGGGCCTATTACGGGTTCATGTGGGCGCATCCGGGGAAGAAACTGCTCTTCATGGGGCAGGAGTTCGCCCAAGGGGCCGAGTGGAACCATAACCAGAGCCTTGACTGGCATCAGCTTGATATTCCTGAACATAAGGGTATGCAGAGGCTGGTCCGCGACCTGAACCGGGTCTACCGGGACACGCCCGCCCTGCATGTGAATGACTGCCGGCCCGAGGGGTTCGACTGGATCGAGTCCAACGACGCAGATGCCGGGGTCTTCGCCTTCGTCCGCAAAGGCGCTGCTGGCGACAAGCCAGTGGTGGCGGTCATCAACATGACCCCGCTGGAGCGGCGCTATCGCCTTGGTCTGCCGGTCGCCGGTAATTGGCGCGAACTTCTGAACAGCGACGCCGAGATCTATGGCGGGGGCAACCGTGGCAACCTGGGAGGGGTGAGCACGGAAAAGACGCCCTGGCACGGCCAGACGCAATCAGCGCTTGTCACGCTGCCGCCGCTGTCGGCAGTCTACCTTATACAGGACTGAAGTCAGGCGGCGCAAAGCCGCCCATCCGGGGAGGGATGAGAATGAAACCAAGACCGAACCAGCGCCTGTCTTCGCAGGCCATGGCCTTTGTGCTGGCGGGCGGGCGCGGCAGCCGGCTGAAGGAATTGACCGACCGGCGCGCGAAGCCAGCGGTCTATTTCGGCGGCAAAACCCGGATCATCGACTTTGCGCTGTCGAATGCGGTGAACTCCGGCATCCGGAAGATGGCGATTGCGACGCAGTACAAGGCGCATTCCCTGATCCGGCATTGCCAGCGCGGCTGGAACTTCTTTCGGGCGGAACGGAACGAATATCTTGATATCCTGCCCGCTTCGCAGCGGATGGATGAGCTGAACTGGTATCGCGGCACCGCGGACGCTGTGGCGCAGAACATCGACATCATCGACAGCTACGGCATCAAATATGCGATCATCCTGGCAGGCGACCACATCTACAAGATGGATTACGAGGTGATGCTGCGCCAGCACGTCGAGGCGGGGGCGGACGTGACCATCGGCTGCCTGACCGTGCCACGGATGGAGGCGACGGCGTTCGGCGTGATGCATGTCGACAAGAACATGCGGATCACCGATTTTCTGGAGAAGCCGAAGGATCCGCCGTCGATCCCGGGGGATCCCAAACATGCGCTGGCCAGCATGGGCATCTATGTCTTTGACTGGGCGTTCCTGCGGGACCTTTTGCTGAAAGACATGTCGGACGACAATTCCACCCATGATTTCGGCTTCGATCTGATCCCGCATATCGTGAAGAACGGCAAGGCCGTGGCGCACAAGTTCGCCGACAGCTGCGTGATGAGCGGGCTGGAGACCGAGCCTTACTGGCGCGATGTGGGGACGATTGACGCCTTCTGGCAGGCCAACATCGACCTGACGGATTTCGTGCCGAAGCTTGACCTTTACGACAGCGCCTGGCCGATCTGGACCTATGCCGAGATCGTGCCGCCGGCAAAGTTCATCCATGATGAGGATGGGCGGCGGGGGTCTGCCGTCAGCTCACTTGTGTCGGGCGATTGCATCGTGTCGGGGTCGGCGGTGTCGAACAGCTTGCTCTTCACCGGGTGCCGGACGCATTCCTTCTCAAGCCTGGAATATGTGGTGGCGCTGCCGCAGGTGATCGTCAACCGCAAGGCGCAGTTGAAGAATTGCGTGATCGACCGGGGGGTGGAAATTCCCGAGGGGCTGGTGATTGGCGAGGACCCGGAGGAAGACGCTAAGTGGTTCCGCCGGAGTGAAGGTGGGATCGTGTTGATCACGCAAGACATGCTTGACGCGCGGGCGCGGGCGTTGTCCTGAGGCGTGGTGAGTGCGGACAGGCCGGGGGTTTCACACCCCCGGACCCCCGTGGGATATTTGAGGACATAGAATGGCTGGGGCGCAAGAGGTTCGCGGGCGTGTGCTTTCAGTGGCGTCGGAGTGCGTGCCGCTGGTGAAGACCGGCGGGCTGGCCGACGTGGTGGGCGCACTGCCAGGGGCTCTGGCGGCGGTGGGTTGGGACATGAAGGTGCTTCTGCCCTGCTACCGCGCCTTGCGGGCAGGGGCGGCGGGCTGGCCGGTGGTCTGGGACGAGGCGGATCTTTGGGGCGGGCCGGGGCGTGTTTTGTCGGGCGAAGTGGGCGGGGTAGCGGTGCTGCTGCTGGACGCGCCGCATTTGTATGACCGGGAGGGCGGGCCATACTCCAGCACGCTTGGCGAGCATCCGGACAACGCGGTGCGCTTTGCGGCGCTGTCCTGGGTCGCGGCCCGGATCGCGCGGGAAGGGTTGGAGGGCTGGAAACCCGATATCCTGCACGCGCATGACTGGCAGGCGGGGCTCGCGCCGGCTTACCTTGCCTATCACGGCAATGGCGGCTGCAAGTCGGTGCTGACCATCCACAACATCGCCTTTCAGGGCTGGGCCCCAGCGCACATGCTGGGGGTCTTGCGCCTGCCGGGCCATGCCTGGCACCCGGAGGCATTGGAGTACTACGGCGGGATTTCCACGCTAAAGGCGGGGCTGGTGACGGCGGACTGGATCACCACGGTGTCCCCCACCTACGCCGCCGAATTAATGCGGCCGGAGTTCGGCATGGGTCTGCAAGGCGTGATCGCAGCGCGGGGGCCGGCGGTGTCGGGCATCCTGAACGGGGTGGATACCGGCGTCTGGGACCCGGGGGCGGAAGATCCGCCGTTCAGCGCCAAAGCTTTGGCCGGTAAGACTGCAGCGCGCGCGGCCTTGTGTCAGGAGTTCGGGCTGGAGGTGCCGGGGCCACTCGCCATCGTCGTCAGCCGTTTGACCGACCAAAAGGGCATTGACCTGCTGCCTGCCGTAATCCCCGATTTCGTGCTTGGCGGGGGCGGGTTGATCGTCCTTGGCTCGGGCGATCCGGGGATGGAGGGGGCGGTGCGTGCCCTTGCCGCGCGGTTCCCGGGGCGGGTGGCGGTGCGGATCGGCTATGATGAGGGGTTGAGCCACCGCCTCTTTGCCGGGGCGGATGCGGTGCTGGTCCCCAGCCGGTTTGAGCCTTGCGGGCTGACGCAAATGTATGGGTTGCGCTATGGCACGCTGCCGGTGGTGGCGCTGACCGGCGGGCTGGCCGATACGGTGATCGGCGCGAGCCCCGCCACGCTGACCGCCGGGGTGGCGACGGGGGTGACCTTCCATCCGGTTGATGCCCTGGCCTTCGGGCAGGCGCTGGCGCAGCTTCTGTCGCTTTATGCCCAGCCGAAGACCTGGGCCAAGGTCCGCGCGAACGCGATGGGCCATCCGGTTGGGTGGGAGACCAGCGCCGCCGCCTATGCCGGGCTTTACGAAAGGCTGACGGCGTGACGCCGCAGACCACCTCAATCCCCGCGCGGCTGTCAGGGCATGCGGTCGGGCCGGGGCGGCCCTGGCCGATGGGGGCCAGTTTCACCGGCGATGGGGTAAACTTCGCCGTCTTTTCCGCCCATGCCGAGCGGATTGAACTGTGCCTTTTCACCAGCGACGGGCGCAAGGAAATGGCGCGGCTGCCGATCCTGGAGCGCGATGGCGATATCTGGCACATCCATGTCGGCGGGCTGACCCCGGGCACCGTCTACGGCTTTCGCGCCCATGGTCCCTATGCGCCGGAACAGGGGCATCGGTTCAACCCCAACAAGCTGCTTCTGGACCCATACGCCCGCGCGCTGGAGGGGCGGTTGAAATGGTCCGACGCGCTGATGGGCTACAAGATCGGCTCCTCCCGCGGGGATCTTAGTTTTGACACCCGCGACAGCGCTTTTGCCGTGCCGAAGGCGGTGGTGACGGACCCATCCTTCAGCTGGGGCAATGACACCGCACCCCGCACGCCGCGTGTTGATACGGTGGTTTATGAGGCGCATGTCAAATCGCTGACCGCCCTGCATGGTGGCGTCGAAAAGGGGCTGCGGGGCACGTATCTTGGCCTGAGTTCCGACCCGGTGATCGAGCATCTGCAGAAACTTGGCGTCACGGCAATCGAACTCCTCCCCGTGCAAGCCTTCATTGATGACCGGTTTCTGGTGGCCAAGGGCCTGCGCAACCACTGGGGCTACAACACGCTCGCGTTCTTCGCGCCGGAACCCCGCTACATGTCGAAAGGCGCTTTGTGGGAGTTTCAGACCATGGTCCGCCGGTTCCATTCGGCCGGGATCGAGGTCATCCTGGACGTAGTCTACAACCACACCGCCGAGGGCGATGAATGGGGCCCGACACTGGCGTTCCGGGGCCTGGACAACGCCAGCTACTACCGGCTGGCGGGGGGTGGGCGGTTCTATGTTAATGACGCAGGCACCGGCAACACGCTGAACCTGACCCATCCGATGGTGTTGCGGATGGTGATGGATTCACTTCGCTATTGGGTGGAATTCGCCCATGTCGACGGTTTCCGCTTTGACCTTGCCACCACCTTGGGGCGTGAGGTGCATGGTTTTGACCCGAACGGCGGGTTCTTCGATGCAATCCGGCAGGACCCGCTTTTGTCGCGCGTGAAGCTGATTGCCGAACCCTGGGATATCGGCCCGGGCGGGTATCAGCTGGGCGGCTATCCGCACCCGTTTCACGAATGGAACGACAAGTTCCGTGATGGCGTGCGGCGGTTCTGGAAGGGCGATGCCGGGATGACGCGCGATCTGGCCGCCCGCGTTTTGGGCAGTGCCGACCGGTTTGACCATTCGGGCCGGGCGGCGACATCCTCGGTCAACTTCATCACCAGCCATGACGGGTTCACGCTGGAGGATCTGGTCAGCTTCACCATCAAGCGCAACTTCGCCAATGGGGAAGACAACCGCGACGGGCACCACGAAAACCACTCGGACAATCTGGGGGTTGAGGGGCCGACGAAGGACGCCAAGGTTCTGGCAGCGCGGGCCTTGCGCAAACGCAACCTTCTGGCCACGCTGATGCTGGCGCAAGGCGTGCCGATGCTGCTCGCGGGCGATGAGATCGGCCACACTCAGGGCGGCAATAACAACGCCTATGCCCAGGATAATGAGGTCAGCTGGATCGACTGGTCGCGCGCCGATGCGGGGCTGCTGGCCTTTGTCACCCGGCTTTTGGCGCTGCGCCGGTCCTTGCCGATCTTGCGTCAGCGGCGGTTCCTGCATGCCCACAAGCGCCCCGCAGACGGGGTGCCGGACGTGATCTGGCGCCGCGCCGATGGCACCGTGCCGCAGTCTGAGGAATGGCATGACCCGGCCTTCCGCTGCCTTTGCGTCGAATTGCGGATGGCCGCCGAAGGGGGGGATCCGAACCCCGAAGCCGTCTTTGCCGTCTGCAACACCGGGCCCGCCACTGCGCTGCACCTGCCTGACACCGCCCCGGGGTGGGAGCTTCTGCTTGACACCACGCGGCCCGAAATGCCCCCCGGCGCGGCGTTCACCGAAGTGCCCGCGCAATCTGTCCTGTTGTTCCGGTCCCGCACCGGCCTGCCGAAGGAAGCCAGACCATGACCCAGATCACCACCGTCACGACCGCGCCGATTGCCGGGCAGAAACCCGGAACCTCGGGCCTGCGGAAGAAGACCCCGGTCTTCATGGGGCGGCATTATCTGGAGAATTTCATCCAGGCGACCTTAGATGTGGTGGGCTGCGCGGGCAAGACCTTCGTCCTGGGCGGCGATGGGCGCTATTTCAACGACCGCGCGGCGCAGGTGATCCTGCGGATGGCGGCGGCGAATGGGGCTAGCCGCGTGATCGTGGGGCAGGGGGCGATCCTGAGCACGCCTGCGGCGTCGCACCTGATCCGGCTGAATGGCACGGATGGTGGGATCATCATGTCGGCCAGTCACAACCCCGGCGGGCCGGAGGAGGATTTCGGCGTCAAGTTCAACATGCCCAACGGCGGCCCCGCGCCCGAGGGCGTGACTGAGGCGATCTATCAGCGGACGACGGTGATCACCGAATACAAGGTGCTTGAGGCGCAGGATGTGGACCTTGGCCGCATCGGGCGGCACCAGTTGGGGGCGATGGTCGTCGATGTGGTCGACCCTGTTGCCGACTATGCGACCCTGATGGAAAGCCTGTTCGACTTCCCCGCCCTGAAGGCGACGTTCGCGGGCGGCTTCCGAATGCGGATGGATTCAATGTGCGCCGTGACCGGGCCCTATGCGTTGGAAATCCTCGAAAACCGGCTGGGCGCGGCCAAGGGTACTTGCGTCAACGCCTCGCCCCTGCCGGATTTCGGCGGCATGCATCCTGACCCGAACCCGACTTGGGCCAAGGCGCTGATGGATGAGATGTTCAGCGACGCCGCTCCGGATTTCGGGGCCGCCAGCGATGGCGATGGCGACCGCAACATGGTGGTGGGGCGGGGGATCTATGTCTCGCCTTCCGACAGTCTGGCGGTTCTGGCAGCCAACGCGCACCTCGCGCCAGGCTACGCCAAGGGCCTGAAAGGCGTGGCGCGGTCGATGCCGACCTCTGCTGCAGCGGACCGGGTCGCCGATGCGCTTGGGATCGGGAAATATGAAACGCCGACGGGTTGGAAGTTCTTCGGCAACCTCTTGGATGCCGGAAAAGCAACCATCTGCGGTGAGGAGTCCTTCGGCACAGGTTCCGACCATGTGCGCGAAAAGGACGGGCTTTGGGCGATCCTGCTGTGGCTGAACATTCTCGCCGTCCGCAAGCAGTCGGTCGCGGAAATCCTGGCGGATCACTGGGCGACCTATGGGCGCAACTACTACAGCCGCCACGATTTCGAGGCGATCGAGACCGCCAAAGCCGACGCCATGTTCGCCGCCCTGCGCGGGTCCTTGGCCAGCCTGCCGGGCCGCGCGGTTGAGGGGATGACCATCACCGCAGCCGATGATTTCGCCTATACCGACCCAGTGGATGGGTCTGTGTCGCTGAAACAGGGGGTCCGGGTGATGTTCGCCGATGGCAGCCGGATCGTCTATCGCCTGTCGGGCACCGGCACCGAAGGCGCGACCTTGCGGGTCTATCTGGAACGCTATGCGGCCGGGCCAACGGGGCTGGACCTTGACGCGCAAGAGGCGCTCGCCCCGGTCATCCGCGCCGCGCATGCGCTGGCCGGGATTGCCGGTTACACCGGCCGCACCGCGCCCGATGTGGTGACCTGAGGGCGCATTGCGCCCGCGCCATGTCGCGCTTTGACCAGACTCGCGGGCCGTTTGCGACAAACCTGACACAGGTGTCGAGTTTTGCGGGGGGCGGCGATGGGCGAGGTCAGGGTGCGGTCAGGCCGTCAGGCGCGGCAGGCGGAACGCGCGCAAAAGGGCGGCGGCATCGGGCGGCCCTATATCGTGCGGAACATCCCGACCTATGATGTCTTGTCAGAGGAAAACCTGCTGAGGATCGAGGCTGCCGCCGACCGGGTGCTGGCCGAAACCGGGATCGAGTTCCGCGATGACCCCGTGGCACTGGACCATTGGCGGCGGGCCGGTGCCGATGTGCAGGGCCTTTTGGTCAAGTTCCCACCTGGCATGCTGCGCGAAATCCTGAAGTCCGCGCCTGCTGAGTTCACCCAGCACGCCCGCACCCCAGCCAATTCAGTACGGATCGGGGGAAAGAACGTGGTCTTCTCGCCTGCCTATGGCAGCCCCTTCGTGATGGACCTGGACCGCGGCCGCCGCTTCGGCACGCTGGAGGATTTCCGCAACTTCATCAAGCTGGCGCAGTCGTCCCCGAATTTCCACCACTCTGGCGGGACAATCTGTGAGCCGACAGATGTGCCGGTCAACAAACGCCACCTCGACATGGTCATGGCGCATATCGAGCTGTCGGATCGGCCCTTCATGGGGTCGGTCACGGCAGAAGAGCGGTCAGAAGACAGCATCGACATGGCCCGCATCCTGTTTGGCGAGGCGTTTGTGAACGATCATTGCGTTATTCTGGGCAATGTGAACGTGAATTCACCTTTGGTCTGGGACGGGACCATGACCAAGTCCCTCCGCGCCTATGCGCGGGCCAATCAGGCGGCGGTGATCGTGCCGTTCATCCTTGGCGGTGCGATGGGGCCGGTCACCAACGCGGGCGGGATCGTGCAAAGCCTGGCCGAAACGATGGCCGGATGTGCCTTGACGCAGCTGGAGCGGAAGGGCGCGCCGGTGATCTTCGGAAACTTCCTGTCGTCGATGTCCTTGCGGTCGGGTGCGCCCACCTTTGGCACGCCGGAACCGGCGATCGGCTCACAGGTCATCGGGCAACTCGCGCGGCGGCTGAACCTGCCGCTCCGGTGCAGCGGCAACTTCACCACGTCCAAGCTACCAGACGGGCAGGCGATGGTGGAAGGCACGATGTCCATGCTGGCCGCTATCCATTGCGGGGCGAATTTCATCCTGCATTCGGCGGGGTTTCTCGATGGGCTTCTCAGCATGTCCTACGAGAAGTTCATGCTGGATGCCGACCTCTGCGGGGCGCTGCATGCTTACCTCGACGGGATCAAGATCGACGATGACCAGCTTGCGGTAGACGCCTTCGCCGAAGTGGGTCCGGGCAACCATTTTTTCGGCTGCAGCCATACGATGAAGCACTATGAGACGGCGTTCTGGGACAGTGATCTTTCGGACAACGAACCCTTCGAGAAATGGGAGGCAGCGGGGTCGACTGACGCCGCAACCCGCGCCAACGCCCTGTGGAAAAGGCGCCTGGCCGAGTTTGAAGCGCCCCCCTTGGACGAAGGTATCCGCGATGGGCTGCAGGATTTCGTGGCGCGGCGGAAGGGTGAGGCGGCGGACGCCTGGTATTGAGCCGGACCAAAATCCTTGAGTAAGGATTTTGACAAATTTCTTCCTCAAGAAATTTGGGCGTCAGGCGCGCAGGCCGGTTTCTTCCAAGAGACCCAGACGCTTGGCCTCATAGTAGTAGCCGCGCGCGTACCAGCCGACCGCCTCATCCTCATCGCCGCGCGCCACCAGCCAGGCGCCGCGCAGATAGCGTCCAGCGTAGCGCAGGTTGGTCTCAGCATCCAAAAGCCCCTCGGGCGGGCCTTGGTAGCCCATGGTCTGCGCGGTCTGTGGCAGGATCTGCATTAGCCCGTAGTAGGGCCCGTTCCGCGCGCCCGGGTTATAATCGCTTTCGCGCTGGATCACGCGGTGGAGCAGGCTTTCAGGTATCTGCAATTCCGCCGCCGAGCGTTGGATCAGCGCCCGCAGTTCCGGTGTCTCGCCCGGATAAAGGTCACTCCGCGTGGCCGGTGGCGCGGACCGTCGGGCACAGGCGGCCATCAGACTACCGGCGGCCAGGATCACAAGGCTGCGTCGGGTGAGGGACATGGGCTCGGCTCCGGTTTGGACGCGGCCAGATAGGGCAGGGTGAGGAGCGCTGGCAAGGCCCGGCCCCGTCCCATTCGCAAGAAGTGGCAAGATATGGCGCGTCCTCGCGGTTTATTGTGTCGCGGGGATCAGATTTTTCTTAGCGCTGCCAAGGATTCGCATAATCTCGGCCGCAGGGAGCGAGGGAATCAACGATGAAGTTGACTGACAGCCGCGACATTCGCGCCGAGCCTGGCATTGTCTGGCAGGCCATTCTGGACCCCGAGGTGTTGAAGGCCTGCATTCCCGGTTGCCAAAGCATGGTCGGGTCCGTCGCTGACGGGTATGAGGCGGTGGTCAAGCAGAAGGTGGGCCCCGTCAGCGCCACCTTTACCGGGCTTGTGCACCTGACCGACATCGTCGCCCCCCGGTCGATCCGGATCTCGGGCGAGGGGAAAGGCGGTGTTGCGGGCTTTGCCAAGGGCGGAGCCAATGTGACGCTGGAACCGATCCCCGAGGGCACGCGCCTCAGCTATGATGTCGAGGCCTCGGTCGGCGGCAAGATCGCCCAGCTTGGCAGCCGCATCATCGACGGCTTTGCCAAGAAGATGGCAGACGAATTCTTTACCCGCTTTCAGGACGCGGTCGAAACCCCGGAGGAGGAACCGGAGCCGACCGAGGCTGAGGCGGACAATGGGGCGGAGGCCCCGAAAAAGGGCTGGTTCAAACGACTGATAGGCTAGGTCGGGGCTATACTGCCCCGACACCGTTACCAAGGATGACCCTAGGGAGGGGGAAAGCATGACAAAAGTCAGCATGACCGTGAACGGCCGCGCCGTCTCGGCCGAGACGGAGGGGCGGACGCTGCTGTCTGCCTATTTGCGCGACGGATTGCGTCTGACCGGCACCCATGTCGGCTGCGACACGAGCCAGTGCGGCGCCTGCGTGGTGCATGTCGATGGCAAGCCCGTGAAAAGCTGCACGGTCTTTGCGCAGGACGTGGCGGGCGCCGACGTGCGCACGATTGAGGGGATGGCGAATGCGGACGGCTCCCTGGGGGTGATCCAGCAGGCGTTTCAGGATCATCACGGGCTGCAGTGCGGGTTCTGCACGCCGGGCATGGTGATGTCGGCAGCGGCCCTTCTGGCCGAAAATCCCAAGCCCAGCGAACATGAGGTCCGCCACTATCTTGAGGGCAATATCTGCCGCTGCACCGGCTATCACAACATCGTCAAGGCCGTGATGGCTGCCTCTGGGCAGGACGTCAGCGCCTTGGCCGCCGAATAGGGGGACATGCGATGCCGAAGGATCATGGAATTGGCGCAAGCTCCAAGCGCCGTGAGGATATCCGCTTTCTGACCGGAAAGGGCACCTATACCGATGACATGAACATCGCAGGGCAGGCCTATGCGGTGATGGTGCGGTCCAGCGTGGCGAATGGGCGGATCGTGTCAGTCGGAACGGCGGCCGCAGAAGGGATGCCGGGCGTGTTGGCCACCTTCACGGGTGAGGATTTTGCGGCCGTCGGTGGCAACCCGGCGGGCTGGCTGATCAACAGCCGCGACGGCACGCCGATGCGCGAACCCAAGCGCCCGGTCTTGGCGCATGGCAAGGTGCGGCATGTGGGCGACGCCTATGCGGCGGTGGTGGCCGAGACCTACCAGCAGGCCAAGGATGCAGCTCAGGTTATTGCCGACGCTTCGGTCATTGAAGAGCTTCCGGCGGTCGTCAACATGGCCGACGCGGTGGCGAACCCGTCCAACCGCGTGCATGATGAAATCCCCGACAACCTGTGCTTCGACTGGGGCTGGATCGAGGATAACCGTGCCAAGGTTGACGCGGCGATCAAGTCCGCTCCGCATGTCACCACGCTGGAACTGGTGAACAACCGGCTGGTCCCGAACGCGATGGAACCCCGCGCCAGCATCGGTGAGTATTTCCCCGGCACGGGCGATTACAAGCTGACCACCACCAGCCAGAACCCGCACCTGACGCGGCTTTTGGTGGCGGCCTTCGTCATGGGCATTCCGGAAAACAAGCTGCAAGTCGTGGCCCCGGATGTGGGCGGCGGTTTCGGCTCAAAGATCTACCATTACGGCGAAGAGGCGCTGGTTCTGGCGGCGGCGAAAAAGCTCGCGCGCCCGGTGCGCTGGACGGCGGAACGCAGCGAATCCTTCTTGACCGACGCGCATGGCCGCGACCATGTCACGAAGATCGAACTGGCGTCTGACCTTGAGGGCAACTTCATCGCCTTCCGGACCGAAACGCTGGCCAACGTCGGCGCCTATCTCTCGAACTTCTCGACCGCAACGCCGACCTTCCTGCATGGCACACTGATGTCGGGGCCCTACAAGGTGCCGAACGTCTATGTGAACGTGAAGACGGTCTTCACCAACACCGCGCCGGTCGATGCCTATCGCGGGGCCGGGCGGCCCGAGGCGACCTACAGCCTTGAGCGTGTCATCGACAAGATGTGCCGCGAGCTGGGCCTTGACCCGTTCGACGTGCGCCGGAAGAACCTGCTGACGCCCGACCAGTTCCCCTACCAGTCGCCGGTCGGCCTGATGTACGACACCGGCAACTATCAGGCGACGCTGGACAAGGTCATGGAAATGGCCGACGTCGCCGGGTTCGAGAAGCGCCGCGCCGCGTCTGCCGCCAAAGGCAAACTGCGCGGCATGGGGCTGTCGACCTGGATTGAGGCTTGCGGGATCGCGCCGTCGAACCTTGTGGGCGTCCTTGGGGCCCGCGTCGGGCTTTACGATGCGGCAACAGTGCGGGTGAACGCGACCGGCAACCTGAGCGTGATGGTCGGCGCGCACAGCCATGGGCAGGGGCATGAAACGGTCTTTGCCCAGATCGTGGCCGACAAGCTGGGGGTCCCGGAATCCTCGGTCGAGATCGTGCATGGCGATACGGCGAAGATCCCCTTCGGCATGGGGTCCTATGGGTCCCGGTCCTTAGCGGTCTGCGGCACGGCGATGGACAAGGCCTTGGACAAGATCATCGCCAAGGGCAAGAAGATCGCGGCCCACATGCTGGAAGCGGCTGAGGGTGACATCAGCTTTGGCGATGGCAAGTTTTCTGTCGCGGGCACCGACAAGGCCAAGACCTTTGGCGAGATCGCGTTCAGCGCTTATGTCCCGCACAACTACCCGCTGGAAACGCTGGAACCGGGGCTGGAGGAGACGGCGTTCTACGACCCGGCCAACTTCACTTACCCCGCTGGTGCCTATATCTGCGAGGTTGAGGTCGACGAAGGCACCGGCAAAGTTGACGTGGTGGCCTTCCACTGCGCCGATGACTTTGGCAACATCATGAATCCGATGATTGTTGAGGGTCAGGTGCATGGCGGCGTGGGGCAGGGCATCGGGCAGGCCCTGTGCGAATTCACCACATATGACGAAAACGGCCAGCTTCTGACCGGGTCCTACATGGACTACGCCATGCCAAGGGCCGAAGATGTGCCGTTCTACAACGTCGATTACAGCTGCCAGACGCCCTGCACTCACAATCCGCTTGGCGTGAAGGGCTGTGGTGAGGCGGGGGCGATCGGCTCGCCGCCAGCGGTCGTCAACGCGGTGATCGACGCGCTGCAGCGTGGCGGTCATACCCACGTTACGCATATCGACATGCCGGTCTCACCCTCGCGGGTGTGGACGGCGATGAACGCATAAGGGGAGGGACCGATGCACAACTTCGATTTCGTGAAACCCGCCTCGATTGCCGACGCGGTGAAAGCAATGGGCGGCGATGGTGCGCAGGCGCTGTCGGGCGGCCAGACCCTGATCCCGACGATGAAGCAGCGGCTGGCGGCGCCCACGGTGCTGGTCAGCCTGACCGGCATCGCCGAGATGAAGGGCGTCTGCACCGGCGAGGGCGGGCTGCACATCGGTGCGGCCACCCCCCATGCCGTGGTAGCGCGCGAGGCGGCGGCCCTTTACCCGGCGCTTGCTGCGCTTGCGGGCGGGATTGGCGATCCGGCGGTGCGCAACAAGGGCACGATCGGTGGGTCACTGGCCAACAATGACCCTGCAGCCTGCTACCCGTCAGCGGTCCTCGCCTCGGGGGCGACGGTGGTGACGAACCGCCGCAAGATCGCCGCCGATGATTACTTCCAGGGCATGTTCACCACGGCGCTGGATGAAGGCGAGATCATCACCGAAGTCGTCTTCCCGATCCCGCAGAAGGCCGCCTATGTGAAGTTCAACCAGCCCGCGAGCCGCTTTGCCCTGACCGCAGTCTTCGTCGCGAAATATGCGACCGGGGTGCGGGTGGCGGTCACCGGGGCCTCGGCCAGCGGCGTCTTCCGCTGGGCCGAGGCTGAGGCGGCGCTGTCGGCCAACTTTGCCGCCGGGGCGATTGCTGGCCTCACGGTGGATGCATCCGGCATGATCGGCGATCTGCACGGGTCACAAGCCTACCGTGCCAATCTGGTCAAGGTCCTGACCGGGCGCGCGGTCACCGCCGCCGGCTGACCGACCTAAACCGCCAGCAAAGGCCCCGGGGCGCGCGTACCCCCCGGGGCCTTTGTCATTCGCCTGTCACCGAATCCCGTCAGAGCTGTGGACAACTCCAAGATGCCGCAGGCGCTTGGGGGTTGCGCGGGCGGAAACGCCAGATATAGTTTGCGGTGTCGGGGCGGGCTCCCCCGCCCTGTCGCCAGAACGGCAACGGGCAAGGCTTGGAGTCTTTGACGGAATGGACGGCGATTTCAGAACCCACTTTGTGCGCGACCCCGCGTCGCTGAAGCACTACCCGGCGTTGGTGCTGAACGCCGACTATCGGCCGCTCAGCTATTACCCGCTGTCCCTTTGGCCCTGGCAAGAGGCGATCAAAGCGGCTGTCCTCGACCGGGTGCAGATCGTCGCCGAATATGACCAGGTGGTGCACAGCCAAAGGCAGGTGTTCCGGATACCCTCGGTTGTCGTGCTGAAAGATTATGTGAAACCCCAGAAGCGCGTGGCATTCACGCGCTTCAATCTTTTTCTGCGCGACGAATTCTGCTGCCAGTACTGCGGGGCCAAGGGCGATCTGACCTTTGACCACGTGCTGCCCCGCTCCAAGGGGGGCGTCACCAGCTGGGAAAACGTCGTTGCCGCTTGCAGCCCTTGCAACCTGCGCAAGGGGTCACGCACGCTGAAACAGGCGGGGATGTATCTGAACCGTCTGCCGCGCGCGCCAAGCGCCGAAGAGATGCAGGCCCACGGCCGCCGCTTCCCGCCAAACCATCTGCACGAAAGCTGGATGGATTACCTCTACTGGGATGCCGAGCTTGAGGCCTAGCGCCTTATGCGTTTTCATCTGCCGGGCAGGGGTGCTAGACAGGGACCTGACACAGCGCTAGAAGGGCGTCGTTAGCGCTAACAGCGCCTCGCCCGAGGAGACGGTCATGGTTTCGCGCGTCATTCCGGTGGATGTCTTTGATCTGGTGATCTTCGGGGCCACCGGCGATCTGGCCCGTCGCAAGATCCTTCCCGGCCTCTATCGCCGCTTTCTGGCCGGTCAGATGACGGGCGACAGCCGGATCATCGGGGCCGCCCGCGCCGATCTGACCGATGCCGCCTTCCGTGAGCAGGTCCGCGCCGCGATCACGGAGTTTGTGCCCAAGGACCGGCAGGATCCAGCGGTGCTGGACGGGTTTCTGGCCCGGCTGTCCTATGTCCCGATTGACGCGACCGGCACCAATGGCTGGGCCGCGTTGAAGGCGCTGATGCGCGAAAACGTGGTGCGGGCCTTCTACTTCTCGGTCGCGCCCAGTCTGTTCGGCGACATTGCCAGCCGCCTGCACGACCACGGCATCGCCGACGCGTGGAGCCGGATTGTCGTGGAAAAGCCGTTCGGCCGTGACCTAGCTTCAGCCCGCGCGCTGAACGCGGCCTTGGCGCAGCACTTCACCGAGGCGCAGATTTACCGGATCGACCATTACCTGGGAAAGGAAACCGTCCAGAACCTGATGGCTGTCCGCTTTGCCAACATCCTGTTTGAACCGCTCTGGAAGGCTGAATACGTCGACCATGTCCAGATCACGGTGGCCGAAACGGTGGGCGTGAACGGGCGTGGGGCCTATTACGACAAGTCTGGCGCCATGCGGGACATGGTGCAGAACCACATGATGCAACTCCTTTGCCTCATCGCGATGGAGCCGCCCTATCACTTTGATCCCGACGCTGTCCGCGACGAAAAGCTGAAGGTGATCCGCGCGCTGAAGCCGGTGCCGCCCGAAGACATGGTGCGCGGGCAATATGGCGCCGGCGGGGGCGAGGCGGGCTATCTGGCGGATTCCGAGAACCCGTCCTCAAAAACTGAAAGCTACATCGCGCTGAAGGTTCATGTGTCGAACTGGCGCTGGCAGGGGGTGCCCTTCTACCTGCGCACTGGCAAGCGGCTGCGGGCGCGGGCGTCCGAGATTGCGATCACCTTCAAGCAGCCGCCGCATGCGATCTTTGACGATGCCAAGGGCTGGCATGAAAACGTGCTGGTGATCCGTCTGCAGCCGAATGAAGGCATGAACCTGATGGTGATGATCAAGGAGCCCGGCCCCGGCGGCATGCGCCTGATGCAAGTGCCCCTCGACATGTCCTTTGCCGCCGTTCTGGGCGATGAGGCGGAAGAAGCGCCCGACGCCTATGAACGCCTGATCATGGACGTGATCCGCGGCAACCAGACCCTCTTCATGCGCGGTGATGAGGTTGAGGCTGCCTGGGCCTGGACCGACCCGATCATCGAAGGTTGGGAAGCGCGCGGTGACAAACCCCAGACCTATGACCCCGGTTCGTCCGGCCCCGAGGATGCGCTGATGTTGATGCACCGTGACGGCCGCCGCTGGCGCGAGATCCGCTGATGCAGCTGGAAACCTATCCTGACCGCGAAATGATGATGCTGTCGCTCGCCGACAAGATCGCCGGCCAGCTGGGCGAATTCCTGCGGCGCGATGGCAAGGCGACGCTGTCGGTGCCAGGCGGCACCACGCCGGGGCCGATCTTCGACACGTTGTCGGGCGTGGATCTGGACTGGGCGAATGTGGCCGTGGTCCTGAACGACGAACGCTGGGTGCCCGAGGAGAGTGAGCGGTCGAACACCCGCCTTGTCCGCCAGCGCCTGATCCGGGGGCGGGCAGCGCAGGCCCGGCTGATCCCGCTTTATGCTCCGGCCGAGACGCCGGAGGAGATGCTGCCCGCGCTGGAAGACGGATTGCGGCCACATCTGCCAATCTCGGTCCTCCTCTTGGGCATGGGCGCGGACATGCACACCGCGAGCCTCTTCCCCGGCGCTGACCGGCTGGAAGAGGCGCTGACCTCTGCCGCGCTGATCCTGCCGATGCGCGCCGAAGCCGCGGGTGAACCACGCGTGACCCTGACCGCTCCGGTCCTGAAAGCCGCCTTCAACATCCATATTCTGATCACCGGGCCGGAGAAACGCGCAGCCCTTGAGCGTGCGCAGACCCTGACCCCACTTGAAGCGCCCGTGCGGGCAATCCTCGACAACGCAACCGTGCATTGGGCTGAATGAACCATGGACAAATGGGCTGAGCTTAAGCGTCTTCAGAACGCGAACAAAGACCGCCATATTCTTGATCTCTTTGACGAAACCCGCGCTGCTGAGTTTTCGGTCACGGCAGATGGCATGCTGTTCGACTATGCCAAGACCAATATCAACAGTACCACTCGGGCGGCTCTTGTAGGTTTGGCCGAAGCGTCAAGCGTGGCCGACAAACGCGCGGCGATGTTTGCCGGGGAAAAGATCAACCTTACCGAAGGCCGCGCTGTCCTGCATGTGGCCTTGCGAGCGGACGACGATGCTGTGATCCGTGTTGACGGCAACGATGTCCTGCCCGAGGTGCGCCGTATCCGGGGCCTCTGCGGGGCATTTGCGCGGGACGTGCGGTCGGGGGCTTACCAGGGCCAGGGCGGCAAGATCACCGATGTGGTGAATATCGGCATCGGCGGGTCGGACCTCGGCCCCGCAATGGCGACCTTGGCGCTGGCCCCGTTCCACGACGGGCCGCGCGTGCATTTCGTGTCGAACGTCGATGGCGCACACATTCACGATACGCTGCAAGGTCTTGATCTGACAACAACTTTGGTGATCGTCGCCTCGAAGACCTTCACCACGATCGAGACGATGACCAACGCTGACACGGCCAAGCGCTGGATGGCGGAAAAGGTCACGAACCCCGCTGCACAGTTCGCCGCGGTCAGCACAGCTGGCGACAAGACCGCAGCCTATGGCATTGATCCCGCACGCGTTTTCGGGTTCGAAGACTGGGTCGGCGGGCGCTATTCGATGTGGGGACCGATTGGCCTGTCCCTGATGATCGCCGTGGGGCCGGAGGCGTTTGACCAGTTCCTCGCCGGTGGCCGGGCGATGGACGATCATTTCCTGACCGCGCCATTCACCCAAAACATGCCCGTGATGCTGGCGCTTGTCGGCATCTGGCACAACCAGCTTTGCGGCTATACCACTCGCGCAGTTCTGCCTTATGATCAGCGGCTTAGCCGCCTGCCTGCTTACCTTCAACAGCTTGAGATGGAGTCAAACGGCAAGCGCGTCGCCATTGACGGCTCCGACCTGCCCACCCATTCCGGCCCCGTGGTCTGGGGTGAGCCGGGCACCAACGGCCAGCACGCGTTCTACCAGCTGATCCACCAGGGCACCCGCGTCGTGCCTTGCGAGTTCCTCGTCGCCCGGCGCGGCCATGAACCCGACCTTGCGCATCAGCACCTTCTGCTCATCTCGAACTGCCTGGCGCAGGCCGAAGCCCTGCTGCGCGGCCGTTCCCTAGACGAAGCCCGCGCAATCATGGCCAAGAAGGGCCTGACGGGGGCCGAACTCGACCTGCAGGCCCGCCACCGGGTGTTCCCGGGCAACCGCCCCTCAACGGTTCTGGCCTATGACCAGCTGACCCCCTTCACACTGGGCCAGATCATTGCGCTTTACGAGCACAGGGTCTTTGTCGAGGGCGTCATCCTTGGTCTCAATTCGTATGACCAGTGGGGGGTTGAGCTTGGCAAGGAACTGGCGCTGGCGCTCCAGCCGGTGCTTGAGGGCAAGACCGGCGCTGAAGGCAAAGACGGCTCCACCGCCGCCCTTGTCGCCTTCCTGCGGGCCTGAGGCACCGATTTCTTCAAAGAAATCGGACCGGAGCCTTCGAAGGCTCCGGTCCGGAATTTTTCCAAAATTCCGGCGCTTACTTCAGCGCGGCGGTGACGATCACTTCGACCTTGTAGTCCGGCGTCGCCAGTTTCGCCTCACCGGTTGCGCGAGCCGGGGTGTGGCCCTGCGGGACCCATTGATCCCAGACGCTGTTCATGTCGGCAAAGGTGGCGATGTCGGCCAGCCAGATCTGCGCCGACAGGATGCGGGTCTTGTCGGTCCCGGCCTCTGCCAGAATCCGGTCAACCTCGGCCAGGCACTGGCGGGTCTGGTCGGCGACGGATGCGCCAGGCTGGCCCACCTGACCGGCCACCCAGAGGATGCCGTTGTAGGCCACGGCTTCGGACATTCGGGCGCCGGTGCCAAAGCGGGTGATATCGGTGTTCATGGCTTATCTCCTGAAGGTGTTCGCTGCTTGCTAGCCTGTCGCGGCCACAAACGAAAGCGTCTTCAGAAGAGTGGGCTTAGCCGCCGACACACCTGCTGCGTGCCGGTTTTGCCTGAAACCCAAGTCATGCCGGTGTCCGTCACAGCGACAAGGGCAATGATGAAGCCGCCCTGGAACAGCAAGTCATAATTGCGACCATTTGGAGTGACACTGCGGATCGGCAAACTCTGGTCGCCGAAAGTGTAGCTGGTATTGGTAAAGACAAGTGTATTGCCCTCACAATCCCAGGTGCCGACAAAGGGGTAGGGGTCCAAGGGTTCAGGGGCGCTGACACAGCTCGCCAGGCCAAAGGCCACCCCAAAGGCTGCGGCAAGGCGGATCAAGGATGTCATTCGTCTCTCCCGGAAAACAGGCGGTTTACCAAGTGTTCCGCCCTTTGAAGGCACGCAATGGCCAAGAAGGGTGCCGCTGAGGGGGGATGGAGCGGGTGAAGGGAATCGAACCCTCGTCGTAAGCTTGGGAAGCTTCTGCTCTACCATTGAGCTACACCCGCGACGCCATTTGAGGTATGCCAACCCGCGCCCGCCGTCAAGCGGCAGGCGCACGGGGCCAAGATCAGGGCACCTTTGCTTCGGTCCGCTCACCCGCCTTGACCGTGACCGGCAGATCGGTGGTGGTTTCCCCCACCATGACCTGAACCAGATAGTCGCCTGCAGGGGCGGTCAGTGTGGTTTCAGCGGAATAGCCGGTGTAAAGCCGCTCACGGTTGCCCGCGATGTCGGCCTTTGCAGGCAGCACCACGACCTGCGCGCCTTCGGGGGCGGTGATCGCCATGACGCCGGCATTCAGCACAACCTTGACGTCGACCCGTTCCCCGCCCTTGACGGTGAATGGGGTCTCCGCCACAGCCAGATCAAGCGAGACCTCTGCCACATAGTCACCGGGCGGCAAGGTGGATTGGGCACCTGCACCGTAGATCGTCTCGATCCGTTCCCGCGAGCCATCAAGCGCCACCTTGGACGGGTAGACCACCACTGCATGTGCACCACCCTCGATCATCATTTCGGGCGTGTAATAGCCTTCGATCGCGGCAAGTCCGGCCTGGGCGATAATGTCCATTTCCGTGGTATTGCTGGCCACGACGGGCACGACCACCTCGGCCAATGCATTGCCGATTGACACCCGGACCGGCATGTCACCAGCGGGAACCACGGTGTCTGTAAGGCCATAATAGGTGGTGGTCCGGCCATCAGGCAGGGTCAACTGCACCGCTGCGCCATCGCTGACCGCCGCGGCGGCATCCAGTTTGGGGTGCAAGATCACCCGGCCCGCGTTCAGGTTCATCACCGGGGTCGCTGTGGCATCGGCGGTCACCGTCACGTCCATCTCGGCGCGGGCTTCGTCCAGCATGCCGATCAGCCGGTAGGTTCCGGGGTCAAGGTTCAGCTTCGGATCGCCATATTCCGTGGTCAGCCGTTCGCCCGTGGTGCCATCCGCGTTGATCAGGTTCACCTCCCAGGCCATCCCCTCTTCAGCGGGGACCGGGTCGCCTTCGGCGGCGTAGACGGCCGTTGGCATCAGGTTGAATTCGACGGCGGCCACCGGTTCGGGTTCGGGTTCCGGCACGGGTTCGGGTTCGGCGACCACCACGGTTGTTTTCAGCGCCTCGACCAAAGCGCCTGCGTCAGAGGCCTGAATATACTTACCCCCGGTATTCTCGGCCAGGCAAGCGACCGCCTGACCTTCTTCCTCGGTCAGGCCAAAGCCCACGACATGGGCGGTGAAGTTGATGCCCGCCTCCTCCAGCGCCGCCCCCAGCGCGCAAGGATCAGCCTCGCAGGTCTCGATCCCGTCGGTGATCAGGATCACGGTGGCAGCCTCTTCGGTGTATTTCAGCTCTTCGGCGGCCAGCTTCACCGCGTCAGAGAGGGGCGTTTTCCCCAGGAATTTCATCGCATTGGCCGCGTCAATGATCGCCTTGCCAGACCCCGCCGCCGGGGGCACCACCAGTTCAATGTCGGTGCAGCTGCCCTTTTCGCGGTGGCCATAGGCCATCAGCCCGATCTCGGTCGTGGGGTCCATGCCCGACAGGACCGAACCCAGCGCCTCACGCGCGATTTCCAGCTTGGCGCGCCCGTCGATCTGGCCCCACATCGACCCCGAGGCATCCAGCACGATGATCGACTGACCCTCGGCAAAGGCGGAAACCGGCAATATCAGGGCGGTGGCGGTCAATAGGGCAGGGAACAAGCGCATGCGAATCTCCATAGGAAAAATCTATTCGATGCGCATGACCTTGGCCGAAGGGACAAAACCGATCAAGCCACGCAAAACAAAGGCCGTCGGGTGAGTGACCACCCGACGGCCCTGCCGGCCTGCGATGGGGGGACTTTACATCGCCGGCAGCAGCACGGTGTCGATGACGTGGATCACGCCGTTCGACTGTTTCACGTCCGCGATGGTGACATTGGCGATGTTGCCCATGCCGTCCTTGATCATCACGACGCCGTCCTTGGCCATCACGGTGAACTCGCAGCCGCCGACGGTGGCCACCTTGTGCTCGCCGCCATCGGCTTCGATCATGCCCATGATGTCGCCCGACAACGCATTGGCCGCCACGACATGGCAAGTCAGGATCTTGACCAGCTGGTCCTTGTTTTCTGGCTTCAGCAGGGTTTCCACGGTGCCAGCAGGCAGCTTGGCAAACGCATCATTCGTCGGTGCGAACACGGTGAACGGGCCTTCGCCTTGCAGCGTTTCCACCAGCCCGGCGGCGGTCACTGCGGCAACCAGCGTGGTGTGATCGGCCGAGTTCACGGCGTTTTCGACAATGTTCTTGTCTTCGAACATCGGGGCGCCGCCAACCATCGGGTTTGCGTGCGATTCCGCCAGCGCCATGCCGGTGGTAAGTGCCAGGATCGCGGTGGCGAGTTTGAAAGCTTTCATGATGTCAGTCCCTTCAGATCAGGCGGGCCAATCCCGCCTCACACCCGAAGGAACGGAAGGGTCGGGGGGGAAGTTTCAGCCGCCCCGCACCCTCACGCTTTCGTGATCAGGTATCTGTCCCGACCTCAGCCGTCAGGATCACCGGACCAGTCGGTGTGCCGATGGGCGAGCCCCCCTCAGGCTCGATCGACACGGCAAGGGTCCAACCTTCCGGCGGGCGGGGATAGGTGACCATCAATTCCGGCGCGTCCAGAAGGCCCAGTGATACCGGGGCCGCACCGGGCGCGATCAACCACAGCTCATGCACCCGGCCCGCGACGGCTGGTACACCGGCGACCCGGGTGACCTGCAGCTCATTGCCGAAATGGCGCACCTCATAGGACAGACGCGCATCGGCCGTGGCCAGGACTGCCACCAATGACGGTGCAGGCGGCACCAGCAGTGCGACGCCCACCAGAACCACAGCCGCCGCGACCGCAGCGCCAGAGACCCAGCGCCACAGCGCGCCGCGCACCCGTGCCGGGGCCGATGCCTTGGCCGAACGTGGGAAAAGCCGCGCCTCGATGGCCGGCAGCAGGTCTGGCGCGGGCACCGGATCAAACCCGTCGTTCAGCCCGTCCAGCCGGGTTTCCCAGGCGGTCACCAAGGCGGCAAACTCCGGATCGCGCTTGATCCGCGCTTCGGTGGCACTGCGTTCAGCCAGATCCTGCACGCCCAAGACATATTCTGCAGCCGTTGCGTCATCCGATTCGCGCGGGGTGAGAGGAGCGTCGGTCATTGGTCCAGACACTCCTTCAGTTTCAAGAGGCTGCGGCGAAGCCAGGTGCGCATGGTGTTCAAGGGCACCACATAACGCTCGGCCAGTTCGACATAGGACAGACCGCCCAGATAGGCGCCGCGCACCGCTTCGGCGCGGTCGGGCTCCAGCGTGGCAAAGCAGTCGGTCATTCGCTTCGCCTCACCCATGGCGATCAGCCGCGTTTCCGCGCGCGGGGCGCTGTCCTGCACCAGGTCCAGCCCATCATCGCTGGTGGCCTCCGGCCGGGCGCGCAGCCGGTCAATCGCCAGATTGCGCGCAATCGCGATCAGCCAGGTCATGCCCCGACCCTTGGCAGCATCATAGCGAGCCGCCCGTAACCAAACCCGTGTGTAAACCTCTTGCAAGGCATCCTCCGCCTCTGCGCGTTCCTTGAGGATACGGAGGAGGACACCCATGAGTTTCGCAGACGTGTCACGATAAAGCGTTTGAAACGCCGCACGGTCCAGCGAGGCGCATTTTGCGATCAATTCAGCGACAGGATCATCAGACATAACGTGACGTTACGGGTTTTCGCTGCAGGCGCAAGCTCTTCGCTCGTCGTTCGACTGCATCTCCTCCTCGCCCCGACACCCCGCCGACGAGGAGACGAAGTCGAACGAGGAGGGATCAGCGCCGCCGCCGCCGACCGCCCTCGCCCCCGGACCCCGAGGTGTTGAAGCTGACGTCGGGCAGCGTGACGATCTCCAGCAGGTGCGGGAAGATCTCGACCGCATTCGGGATCGCGCTGGCATTGACGAAGTGCTCTTGAAAGCGCGGCTCGATGGCGGTCTCGATCTTGTGGATGTTGCGGACCGTCGCCTCGATCTCACCCCGCGCGGCGCGGTTCAGAAGGGCGATGCGCGCCCCCGTGCCCGCCGCGTTCCCGGCCGAAGACACCCGGTCCAAGGGCGCGTCCGGGATCATCCCCAAAACCATCGCATGCTTGGGGCTGATATGCGCGCCAAAGGCCCCGGCAAGGATGATCCGGTCGACGGTATCGACACCGAACTTGTCCATCAAAAGGCGCGCGCCGGAATAGAGTGCGGCCTTCGCCATCTGGATTTCCCGGATGTCGCGGTTGGTGACCGTCAGTTTCGGCCCGCCATTGGCCGATCCGTCGTGCACCATATAAGAATAGGTGCGCCCGTCCAGAAACAGCCGGTCCGATCCGGTCTGCTCGGGTGACCCGATCAGCCCCGCCGCATCGACAATCCCCGCCAGCCGCATTTCGGCGACCATCTCGATGATGCCAGAGCCGCAGATGCCGGTGACCCCGGTCGTCGCCGTCGCAGCCTCAAAGCCCGGATCGTCCGACCAAAGGTCAGACCCGATCACCTTGAAGCGCGGCTCCTTGGTGACGGGATCGATCTCCACCCGTTCAATTGCGCCTGGTGCGGCCCGTTGCCCGCTGGAAATCTGCGCGCCTTCAAAGGCCGGGCCGGTGGGCGACGAACAGGCAAGCACCTTGGTCGTGTTGCCCAAAAGGATCTCGGCATTGGTGCCGACGTCGACGACCAGCATCAGGTCTTCCGACTTGTCGGGTGCCTCAGACAGCGCAACGGCTGCGGCGTCGGCGCCCACATGGCCCGCGATGCAGGGCAAAAGGTAAACCCGCGCTGCCGGATGCAGCACAAGATCAAGATCGCGCGCGGTCAGGCGCATTGCGTTGGATGTGGCCAGCGCAAAAGGGGCCTGGCCCAATTCGTAAGGGTCAATCCCAAGGAACAGGTGGTGCATCACCGGGTTGCAGACAAAGACCGCATCCATGATCAGGCCCCGGTCAATCCCCGCCTCTTCGCACAATTGGCCAAAGAGGGTGTTCATCGCCCCGCGTACCGCCGCCGTCATCTCACCGGCGCCAGAGGGGTTCATCATCGAATAGCTGACCCGGCTCATCAGGTCTTCGCCAAAGCGGATCTGCGGGTTCATCAGCCCCGAAGACGCCACCACCGCACCCGAGCGGAGGTCACACAAGTGCCCCGCGATGGTGGTCGACCCAAGGTCCACCGCCACGCCGTAGATGGAGCCTTCGTAAAGCCCCGGCCAGACATGCATGATCCGTGGCGTATCGGTGTCAGCCACCTGATGCAGCGCCACGGTCACCTTCCATTCGCCCTTGCGCAGGATCGGCTGCAACATGGTCAGGACGGGCAGATCGATGGTCACTTGCTGAAAGCCCCACTGGTCGCGCAGTGCGTCCGACAGACGCTCCAGATCGCCCGATGGGTCGTGCATGTCAGGCTCTGCCACCTCGACGAAATGCAGCTTCACTGACGGGTCCATGCGGATTTCCCGCGCCTCGACGCGCTTGCGCACCACCTGCTTGTGGACCTGGGATTCCGGCGGCACGTCGATGACCACGTCGCCCATCACCTTGGCCTGACAGCCCAGACGCCGCCCCTCGGTCAGCCCGCGGATGCGCTTGTAACGATCCTCAACCGCGTTCCATTCGCTGAGGGCATCTTCGGCGACGGTGACACCATGCTTGGAAAACTCACCATAGCCGGGGGTGATCTGGCACTTGGAGCAGATGCCCCGCCCGCCACAGACGCTGTCGAGGTCCACCCCAAGCTGCCGTGCGGCGGTCAGGACCGGCGTGCCAAGCGGAAACCGCCCGCGCTTGCCTGAGGGGGTAAAGATCACCAGTGCGTCGTCGGTCATTCGGGGCTCTCATGCAGGAAACGGTAGTGGATGTCGGCAAAGCTGTCGGTGGCGAAGGTGTAGAACCATGTCAGCGGGGCCTTTGCCAAGGGCACGCCATGCACGGCACCCCCGGGGATGTAAAGCGCGACACCGGGGGCAAGGGAATGCGGCATCCCGTCAATCATCACCTCACCCGTGCCTTCAAGGCCAAAGTAGACCTCAGCCTCGGCGTGGGAATGCAGCGGGAAGGTATCCCCCTCCGCCATCATCGCGACGCCACAGACAAAGTCAGAGGTTGCAGTTTGGGGCGCGGAAATCAGCGTGCGAAACCGGATCGTGCCGCGCGCCGGGTCATCCCAGCGCTCGTCCGGCAAGGTGGCTGCATCGACACGGGCGGGCTTAGTTACGGCAGTTCGGGGCACGGCAGATCCTATTCTACATTGCAGTTGTAGGACTGCGATCGCCCGCCGCAATGCCGCAAAGCGGCAGTTCAGGCGCGCATTCCGGCAGGTCGGGCCGGCTGCGTCAGCCCTTCCGCCGCACGGGCGCCTTTGCATCGATCAAGGTGATCTTCTGCCAGATCTTGCGCGACAAGGACGCCCCCAGCACCTCGATGTCATTGACCGCCGAGGCCACGCCTTCTTCCGGCACCGCCTGCGCATAAAGGGCTGCCAGTTTCCCGGTGATCGCCAGAAGCTCCGAACAATAGTCCAGATAGCGCGACAGGCTGACCGCATCCATGTCGCGTTTGGGCGAGGTTGCGGTGGGGTGAAACTCTGGCGACAGCGCCACCGGGTCCTTGGTCAGCTGGTGCATGTCGATCACATGGATCACCGACCGCAACCCGTGCAGCCCCCGCGCCACCCGCCGCCCCTTCACCCGCGCCTCAAGCCGGACCAGCGCCAGAAGGCCAAAGCCCGCGAGCAAAGCGGTGTTTATCGCCGCCTCCAGCGTCTCGACCGACCCGATCGCCGCCCGCCCCACCTGGTTCAGCGGGATGACAGAGCCCACCCAGACGAACACCGCCCCCCCGGCGAGGACCACCAGCGCCACCAGCGCGCGCAGCCACCAGATCGGCGGGGTCAGGGCCTCAACATCCGCGATGACCGATTTCGACAGCGCCACCACCTCACGCCCGACAAGAGCCAGACCCCGGTCGGGAAAGCGTTCGGATATCCGCGCCTCCAGCCGTTCGGCAGTGACAAGGATCAGCGCGGGGTCAAGCGTGCGAAACGGCATGGGGGCAGGCTATCAGGGCCGATATCCTTCGCCAAGCGTCAGCAGCACAGCCTGCGCCCCGGCATCGGCGGGAAACATCAGTTCAATCTTCATGTCGGCCAGCGCCACTTCTTCTGCCGCGCCAAACTGCGCGTAGGTGGAAAAGAGCGCGAGGCGCACGTCCCCCATCCGGTAGATTGTGGGCACCACCGCCCGCACCGGCCCCCTGGCCTGAAACCCCGCAATCTGGGGGGCCGCCGCCAGGGCCGCCGCTGCCGTGTCAAGCTCTGGCACACCACCCGCCCGGGCACTTTCGGCCCGAAGGCGCAGAAGGGTGTGATGCCCGACCTCTTCCCAGTTCTCGATCAGCGCGCTGAAGACCGAAAGGTCCGCCATCGCGCCCAAAAGGCTCGAGCCTTCCTGGAGCCCCGCCGGACCAAAAAGCCGCCCCGCAGGCCCGTTCAGCGCCACGATGCGCCACAGCCGATCCAGGATCAGCGCGGGGTAGGGGGCGTGGCGGCGGATCGTCCAGTCCATTGCTGCCCGCACCTCGGCCATGCCCGCCGCATCCAAGGGCAGCGCCGGGTACTGCACCGCAAAGCCAGCGGCCCCCAGCAGCCCGTTCGCTTCGGCCCGAGGTAGGGAAAGCACCTCGGCCAGCCGCAGCACCATCCCGCGCGACGGGCGCGACCGGCCGGTTTCCAAGAACGCCAGATGCCGGGCCGACACCCCCGCCTCGACCGACAGTTGCAACTGGCTTAGCCGCCGCGCATGGCGCCAGCCCTTCAAGGCCGCCGGAAAGTCACGCATCATGCGCCCCCCTTTCGGGCCAGCCTAACGCGCTGCTGTCAGCAGGTCACTTACCTTGAAGGGAATTGGAATGCCCCCGGTCTTGCGCCCATCTGGCGGCACCACAACAACAGGAGCCTTCCGATGATCACCCCAACCGCAGAACAAAATGGCCTTCGCGCCGCCGCTGGCATTACCATTGCATTCGGCCTTTTGATTGCCCTCTCGGCCCTTCCCGCGCTGAACCTTCCCATGCGCCTGCTGGCAGACCTGCTGCTTTGGCCGCTGGACGGGGGCCAACCCCTGACCGCGCCCGATACAAGGCTGATGCTGGCCATCGGGGGCGGGGTGATGGCGGGATGGGGCGTGATGATCTGGCAATTGGCGGGCGCGCCCTTCGCCCGTGCACCGGAAGAGACTCGGCGGATCATCCTGACCTCTGTCCTTGTGTGGTTCACGGTCGACAGCACGGCGTCAGTTCTGGCCGGGGCCACGCTGAATGCGGTCGCCAACCTTGGCTTTCTGGCGCTGTTCCTTTTGCCCATGCGGCTTGGCCGCAAGGCCCTCACAGCTTGACCCGGCGGCGGCTTAGCCCTTGGCCAGCCAATCCAGCACCGCTTGTCGGTCCCCGTCCAAAGCGGGGGCCGGTCCGCGTTCGGAAACCTCATCGAGCGTGCTCATCTTGATCGGATTGCCGGTCGCGGTGAAGCCCGGTCCACCGGGCAAGGGGGCCACCGGCACCACCATGTTCCGCGCAAGGACCTGCGGATCGCGCAAGACCTCGGCCATGTCCTGCACGCGGGCGGTGGGCAGGCCTGCGGCCTCCAGCACCGCTATCCAGTGGGCGACGGTCTCGCCCAGCGTCACCGCCTCTAGTAACCGCTTCAACAGCGCATGGTTTTCGCAGCGCGCGGCGTTGGTGGCAAAGCGTGGATCATCTGCCAGTTGCAGCCCCAAGGTGGCACAAAGCTTGGCAAAGATCGCATCATTCCCGGCGGCGATGACCACGAACCCGTCCGACGCGCGATAGGTGGAAAATGGCGTGATTGTCGGATGCCGCGCCCCGGTCCGGCCCGGCGGGATACCGGTCGCCGAGGTGATCGCCACCGCATGCTCCTGTATCGCCAGCTGCGAATCCAGCATTGCCACATCGACCATGGCGCCTTGCCCGGTCCGTTCCCGGTCATAAAGCGCGGCCAGAATCCCTTGGGTCAGGAAAATGCCCGCCACGATGTCGCCAATGCTTGCGCCCACCCGCACCGGGGGGCCGCCCGCCTCACCGGTGATCGACATGACGCCGCCCCGCGCCTGCACCACCATGTCATAGGCCGGCTTCTGCGCCTCCGGCCCGGTCTGCCCGAAGCCAGAAACCGAGGCATAGATCAGCCTTGGGTGCCGCGCATGCACCACCTTCCAGCCATAGCCCAGCCGGTGCATGGCTCCGGGGCGGAAGTTCTCGATCAGAACATCGGCGCGGGCCAGCAGCGCCTCAAAGATCATCCGGTCGCTGTCGCGGCCAAGGTCCAGCGCGATGGATTGCTTGCCTGCGTTCAGCGTCGCGAAATAGGCACTTTGGCCACCGACAAATGGCGGAAAGGCGCGGGTGTCGTCCCCCTCACCGGGACGTTCCACCTTGATGACCCGCGCGCCAAGGTCTTGCAGCGTGTGGCTGGCGAAAGGCCCGGCCAGAACGCGCGTCAGATCCAGTATCGTGATCCCGTTCAGGGGTGCCATGCTGCCTGCCTTCTGCCGTTGCGATTGGGCTATCCTTGCAGGCCGCAGCAGTCGGGGCGTTGACGCGGATCAAATCCCCCACTACCTCGCCCCCATGGCACGCGCACCCCTCCTTCAGCTTTCCGGCATTTCCCTGACCTTCGGCGGCAATCCGGTTTTCGATGACCTGACCCTTGTGGTCCAACCCGGTGACCGGGTGGCCCTTGTGGGCCGCAACGGCTCGGGCAAATCCACGTTGATGAAGGTGATGGCGGGGCTGGTTGAGGCCGACCGCGGCACCCGCACCATCGCCCCCGGCACAACCGTGGGCTACATGGAGCAGGACCCGGACCTTTCGGGATATGAAACCCTGGGCGATTTTGCGGCGTCCAACCTGCCCGACGGGATGGAATACCGCCTTGCCGTCGTGGCCGAAGGGTTGAAGTTCCGCCCCGAAGCCCCCGTCGCCACTGCCAGCGGTGGCGAAAAGCGCCGGGCCGCACTCGCGAAGCTGCTGGCCGAAGCTCCTGACCTCATGCTTCTGGACGAACCCACCAACCACCTCGACATCCAGGCGATTGAGTGGCTGGAGGAGGAATTGTCCTCCACCCGCACTGCCTTTGTCCTCATCTCCCACGACCGCGCCTTTTTGCGGGCGCTGACCAAAGCCACCCTCTGGATCGACCGGGGCGAAGTCCGCCGCCGCGAATCCGGCTTTGACGGGTTCGAGGAATGGCGCGAAACCATCTGGGCCGAGGAAGACGAAGCCCGCCACAAGCTTGACCGCAAGATCAAGGCCGAGGCGAAATGGGCCGTCGAAGGCATCTCGGCCCGCCGGAAACGCAACCAGGGCCGTGTCCGCGCGCTGGCCGCCTTGCGCGACGAACGCTCCTCGCAGATCCGCCGGCAAGGTACGGCGGCCATGGCATTGGACAGTGGCCAGACCTCGGGCAAGAAGGTGATCGAGGCGCTGCACATCGCAAAGTCCTTTGGCGACAAGGACCTGATCCGCGATTTCAGTCTGCGCATCCTGCGCGGCGACCGGGTGGCCTTTGTCGGGCCGAACGGCGTGGGCAAGACCACGCTTCTGAAACTGCTGACCACCGAACTCGCCCCGGATTCCGGCAAGGTCACCCTTGGCACCAATCTTGAGATTGCCGTCTTCGACCAGTCCCGCGCACGGCTGGACCCTGACGCGAGCCTTTGGGACAACCTGACCGGCGATCCCCTGATGCGCGTCTCGGGTGCGGCCGATCAGGTCATGGTGCGCGGCAACCCGCGCCATGTGGTGGCCTACCTCAAGGACTTCCTTTTCGACGAAGCCCGCGCCCGCGCCCCGGTCCGCAGCCTGTCGGGCGGTGAAAAAGCCCGGCTTCTGCTGGCCAAACTCATGGCCCAGCCATCGAACCTTCTGATCCTCGACGAACCGACCAACGACCTTGACGTCGAAACGCTGGACCTTCTGCAGGACATCCTCGGCGATTATGACGGCACCGTCCTCCTTGTCAGCCACGACCGCGATTTCATCGACCGCATCGCCACCGCGACCGTCGCGATGGAGGGGCAGGGCAGGGCGACCGTCTACCCCGGCGGCTGGTCCGACTATGCCGCCCAACGTGGCCAGCCCAGCCTTGAACCGGCCACCCCGGCCAAACCCGCAAGCAAACCCAGCCCGACCGCCAAGGCCGAAGCCCCGCGCCAAAGCACGCTGTCCTTCACCGAAAAGAAGCGCCTTGACGATCTGCCCGGCCAGATCGAACGGCTTGAGGCCGAGATTGCGAAGCTCGCCACGCTTCTGGCGGACCCCGATCTCTTTGCCCGCGACCCGGCCAAGTTCCGCAAAGCCACCGCCGCGATGGCCGACCGCCAGACCGCTTTGGCAACTGCCGAAGCCGACTGGCTTGACCTCGCGGAACGCGCCTGAACGGCACACTAACCTGGGTTAAGTCATTGATGACATTCACGTGAGACGGGCCTTTCGCCGGATTTCCGGCGGTATCTGGCCCAAAGCTCCCGGGTTCCTCAGCGCTTATCAGCCAGTAGCGAACACTTCGCATCACCCCCGCGTGACAGGGCATTGTCCCTGCCCCCCATCCACCCCATTCCTCTAGGACCGCGACCCGGACGAAGTTCCGGGCCGATCAAAGCAGGAGACTCAAAATGAAAAAAATCGCAGCAGCGCTCGTCACTTTTGCCGCCGTCAGCCCGGCCTTCGCCGGCGGCCCGGTTGAAGTGGCCCCTGAACCGATGGTCGAAGCGACCTATGCCCCGGCAGCCCCGGCTGGCGTTGATTGGTCGGGCTTCTACGCAGGTGCACAGCTTGGCTATGCAGACATTGATTCCAATGGTGCAGGCCTTGACGGCAATGGCTTTCTCGGCGGCGTCCACGCCGGCTACCGTTGGGACTTCGGCAGCTACGTTGCTGGCGCCGAACTTGATTACGACAGCGCCAGCATCGATCTGGGCGGCACCACCGGCACGCTGGATGACGTTGCCCGTCTGAAACTGATGGGCGGTGCCAAGTTCGGCAACAGCCTGGTCTACGCGACCGCCGGTGCTGCACGCGCCAGCGCGACCGTTGGCGGAACCGAGCTTAGCGACAACGGCATGTTCTATGGCGCCGGTGTCGACATGGCTGTGACCGACCGCTGGACCGTTGGTGCTGAACTTCTCCAGCACAACTTCAACGATTTCGATGGCACGGGCACCGATCTCGACGCCACCACGATCAAGGCCAAAGTCGGCATGCGCTTCTAAGCGCTGCGCTGATTTGCCCCTTTCCCGATCCGTCGGGGAAGGGGCCCTTACCACCAAAGTCGACCCTGACGCCTTTACCGGCAGTCGCGCGTCGGCTGCAAAAGGAAGCTGCGGTCATCACCTGCATCTGCACGCAAGGTGGCAAAGCCCAGCTCGCCCTCAAACCCCATTCCCGCTTTGCCAACAGTTACCAGCACGGCACCACCCTTCGCGGGCTGGACCGTGAATGCGCCCGCGTCGCCTTCCATCAGGCAGGTCATCCGGTCGCTGTCTTCCACCTGACAATAGGTCAGCGCCACCACCTGCTCGTCCGGCCAGTCGCGCAGCGTGGCCGTCACCCAGACGGTCATCGCAGGGTCCTCGACCTGTGCCCCCTCGGGCGTCAGCGCCATACTGGTGACCCGCTGTACCGGGTGATCGGCCAGATGCTGCGCCGTGTACTCTCGGGTATAGCAGCTGGCATCGCTTGGAAACATCACCTCACGTGGGCTTTCGGCGGCCAGTGGCCCGGCGGCGACCAACATCAGCATCGCCGCACAACCCACGGTTCGGATTACCATTTCCCGCTTGCCCCACCGCCTGAAGACCGTCCACCCCCAAAGCCACCGCTGGAGGACGACCCACCCCCGCTGCGGCCAGAGCTGGAGCTGAACCGAGAGCTGCTGAGAGACTTGGTTCGTCCGACCCGAAATTGCTTGCGGTCAACATAGCCGCAGCTGGTGCATTTCAGATGCTCGATCCCGGTACCGCTGGCCAAAATCGTGGCAGGCTCGATCACTTCGCGCGTGCGGGTAAGCGTCGCCTCGCCGCAGCGTGGACACAGCTTGCGCGACCGGGCAGACCGCCAGAACAGAAAGATCGCCGCCGCCCCGATGGCCCCGGCCCCGCCCAGCCAGGGCGCAATGGTGGGCGTCTCTTCGGCAAAGCCTTCGGTCAGGGTGACCGGCCGTCCTTCCAGAAATGGCGCGATCAGCCTCTCACGGCTTGAGGTGATGCCCGCCGCGATCCCCTGGGCCAAGCGCCCCTCGCGCAGTTCGGGCAGGACGGCGGTGGACAGCACCCGCGCCGCGCGGCCGTCATAGACCGCGTCATAACCGGCCCCAAGCGCGATGCGCACCTCACGGGGGTCGCTGACAACCAGCATCATGATGCCATCGTTGCGCTCGGCATCGCCCACGCCCCAGGTGTTGAACAGTGACTTTGCATAGGCATCCAGCCGCTGGCCCGCGCCGCCAAAAGCATCGATCGACGGCAGGGTGACGACCACCATATGCACCCCCGTTTCCGCCCGTACGGCCGCCAGCATCCCCGCAATGCGGCCTTCGGCAGCCGGGTCCAGGACATCGGCAAAGTCCGAAAGCGTCTCGCTCAGCGGGGCGGGCAGGGCCGGGTTTGTCACCGGCTCGGGCGTAGGGTCGGCTGAGGTTTGCGCGAAAACACCCGGGGAAAATACCCCGAGCGCCAGCGTCACCGCGATGGCAAGGGCCTTGAACGTCATGATGCAAGCAATTCTTTGATTGTTGTTGCGATCAGCATGACATCTTCGCGACAACAGTCAAATGATCCGACCTGCACCCGGATGGCAAACTGACCATCCACCCGCGTCTGGGTCAGGTACAGCCGACCATCGTCGTTGATCCGCGCCAAAAGCGCCTCAGTTGCGACGTCTGTTTCCAAAGCGAAGGTAAAGAGCGACAGCCGCGGCTCGGTGACGATCGTCACCCCTGGCAGTGCGGCAATCTGATCGCGCGCCTCAATCGCCCAGGTAACGTGGTTGCGGATTCGTTCTCGCAGTCCCTCCAACCCGTAAGCCCGCAACACGAACCACAGCTTCAGCGCCCGGAACCGGCGGCCCAGCGGCACGGTCCATTCGTTGAAGTTGACGATCTCTTCCCGCCCCGCCGTCTCAAGATAGGTCGGGCGCAGGCCCAGCGTGCGCACCTGCGCGCCGGGATCGCGCAGAAACTGGACCGAGCAGTCGAACTGCGCCCCGAGCCACTTGTGCGGGTTCAAGACCACCGAATCCGCGCCCTCGACGCCTGCCCACAACGCGCGGAACTCTGGACAGATCATCGCCGACCCCGCCCAGGCCGCATCGACATGCACCGGCACGCCTGCCTCCCGCGCCGCCGCGATGCACTCGCCGATCCGGTCGAAGGCCCCGACGCTGGTCCCACCCGCACACAGGATCACCCCCGCAGGCACCATCCCCGCCGCCCGGTCCGCCGCAATCGCCGCAGCCAGCGCCGCGCCCGTCATCGCCCGGTCGCCGTCCACGGCCACTTTCACCAGGTTGCGCTGCCCGATCCCCGCCACGCGGATCGCCTTGTCGACGGATGAATGTGTCTCCGCACTCGCGTAGAACCGCAACACCGGCCCGCCCTGCAGCCCGTCCTCCAGCCCGCGCCACCCAAGGGCGCGTTCCCGCATCGTCAGCACCGCCGACAGCGTGGCCGTCGTCGCCGTGTCATGGATCGTGCCGACAAACCCTTCCGGCAGGCCCACCGCCTGACGCAGCCAGTCTACCATCACCTGCTCGATTTCCGTCGCGGCCGGTGAGGTTTGCCAGATCAGCGCATTGCACCCCATCGCGTTGACCAGCTGTTCGGCCAGCATGCTCGCCGGGGCCGCGTTCGCCGGGAAATAGGCAAAGAAGCGCGGATGCTGCCAATGGGTCATGCCCCCCGGCACGATCGCCTCGAAATCCGCCCAGATCGCCTCCATCGTCTCCGCGCCTTCAGGCGGCGCTCCCGGCAACTGCCGCGCCACCGCCCCCGGCACCAGCGGCGCGCGCACCGGCACATCCCGCAGCCCCGCGTGATAGTCCGCCGCCCAATCCGCCGCACGCTTTGACCACAACCTCAGACCTTCATGGTCCATCCCGTCCTCCCGTTCCGCCCTGCAAAGGGGCAGCAAAGCGGCGCAATCGCAAGCAAACACCCGCGAGTCGCCACGCTGTCACCTTGTTTGGGTCACGGTTCTTGCTTAGGGTTTCGTTCATCAAAACGGAAGATACCGTCCAACAACCCCTTCGCTTGCCCAAAGGTGACCCATGTCCTTGCCCCGCCGCGCCGTCCTTCTTGGCCTGACTGCAGTGCTTCTGTCTGCCTGCGTCGGCACCAACCAGTTTGAGACGGCCTATGATCCGGTTCCGGCATCTGTTTCGCAAAACTGGCGCCTGGCCGAGGTGCGGGTCAACGTTCCCAAAACCCTCGTCGTGTCGGAAGCCAAATCGCTGCTGCCGCGTGCCGACATCGTCTGGCGCGAAGACCCGCTGGGCGATCGCTACATTCAGGTCGACAAGATCATGACCGACGCCATCACCCAAGGCGCCCAGGGCCTGCGCGGCGGCCGTCCCGTCGTGATCGAGGTGACGGTTACCCGCTTCCACGCCCTCACGTTCGAAGCGGAACTGCGCGGTCAGGACTGGGGCGTTCACAACATCGACTTCACCGCCCGCGTCATCGACGCAAGCTCGGGTGAGGTGCTGCTGCGCGACACCGAAATCCGCGCCGAGCTGCCAGCGCTTTCCGGCGCTGAAATGGCTGTGGCCCGCAAGAACGGTCAGACCCAGAAAAAGATGATTACGGCCCATGTCGCCCGCACCGTGGCCGGCTGGCTGGGCATCGGCCCCGACAACCGCAACACCTTCGGCCGCGCCGGAGACTGATCGGACAACGAATACGGCGCCCCCTCTCCGCACCGGACGGGGGGCTGCCGGACGGCTGCAGCCCGCGTTGCGCGGCACACTTGCCTTGCGCCGCTCTGCCATGCTACGGAACTGCCATGACGACGTTGCGCACCCCTGCCTTCTGCTGCATTACCCGCTGACCCCTGGTCGCGCGGGCGCTTCGTCATTCCCTTCTTGATGACAGCCACCCTGCGCGGGCCTCTCGCGTATAGGGATGACTGACATGGTGACGATCCGCCTGACCAACTCCAAGACCCGCCGGAAGGAAGACTTCCAGCCGATCGACCCTGCCAATGTGCGGATGTATGTCTGCGGCCCGACCGTCTATGACCGCGCGCATCTTGGGAACGCCCGGCCGGTCATCGTGTTTGACGTGCTGAACCGGCTTTTGCGCCATAAATACGGCGCTGATCACGTCACCTACGTCCGCAACTTCACCGACGTTGACGACAAGATCAACGCCGAGGCGCTGCGCCGCCAAAAGGCGGGTGCCCCCGGCACGCTCGAGGATCTGATCCATGAGCGCACGAATGAGACGATCGCCCAGTACCATGCCGACATGGATGCGCTGGGGGCCATGCGCCCCGACTTTGAACCCCGCGCGACAGAATACATCGGCCAGATGGTGGCGATGATTGCTGGCCTCATCACCTCAGGCCACGCCTATGAGGCTGCAGGCCACGTCCTTTTCCGGGTCCGCAGCTACAAGGATTACGGCAAGCTGTCGGGCCGTTCGGTTGACGACATGATCGCCGGCGCAAGGGTTGAGGTCGCACCGTTCAAGGAAGACCCGATGGATTTCGTCCTCTGGAAGCCCTCCTCAGGCGAAGAACCGGGTTGGGAGTCGCCATGGGGCAAGGGCCGCCCCGGCTGGCACATCGAATGCTCCGCCATGGCGCATGAGCTGCTGGGCGAGAGCTTCGACATCCACGGCGGCGGCCTCGACCTGCAATTCCCCCACCACGAAAACGAGATCGCCCAAAGCGCCTGCGCCCACCCGCACGGCGCCTTCGCGCACTACTGGCTCCACAATGAGATGCTGCAGGTCGAGGGCAAGAAGATGTCCAAGAGCCTTGGCAACTTCTTCACTGTGCGGGATTTGCTGGATCAAGGCGTGCCGGGCGAGGTGATCCGGTTTGTCTTCCTGATGACGCATTACCGCAGCCCGATGGACTGGACGGCGGAAAAGGCGCGGCAGGCGGCCGACGAACTCGACTACTGGGCAAACATTCTGTCCAACAGGCCAGATGTCTTAGAAGTTGATGACGTGGGCGGAGAGCCAGATCAAAGATTCATTGAAGCCCTCGTGGATGACTTGAACACGTCGCTTGCGCTTTCACGTCTTCAGGGTCTGGCCCGCTTTGCCGACAATAGCCCTGATTATCTTATCCTTGATACCGCTGCCCAAGCTCGGATCGACGCTTCGTTTCTTGTTACTGCCGAACTCGCTGGTTTTCCACTTAGGGACCTTGCTCGCAAGAAGCGGAACCAGGGGCTATCCCTTAGCAGTTTGCAAGAGCGTTTTTCTGCCCTTCGCATGGCCGCTATTGCCTCCAAGGACTTCTCCGCCGTCGATCCGCTGAAAGCCGCCCTAATTTACGCAGGTGTCGAGGTCCGCATGTCCAAAGAGGGCGTCGAACTGGTCCCCGGCCCAAACTTCGACCCCGCTAAACTGGATTCGCTCCAGTGACCCCCGCGCACCATCGGAATTTTCGAAAATTCCGGCCAAAATCCTTCGAAGGATTTTGTCTCGCCCGATGCCAAACCGTTACGAAATCCTTAAAACGCCACGCTAACCGATTGATTTCACGCCTATCGAAGCATGTCCCTGCCCGGGACACCCACCCCGGACCTACCCCATGATCGACCGCCTCTTCCTCTTCGACACCACCCTCCGCGATGGGCAGCAGACCCAGGGCGTCCAATTTTCCACTGCCGAAAAGGTCCAGATCGCCCGGGCGCTGGATGCCCTCGGGGTCGATTACGTCGAGGGCGGCTGGCCCGGCGCCAACCCCACCGACTCTGACTTCTTTGCGGCCCCCCCGCAAACCCGCGCCACCCTCACGGCCTTTGGCATGACCCGCCGCGTGGGCAGGTCACCGGAAAATGACGACACCCTCGCCGCCGTCCTGAACGCCGGAACCCCCGCCGTCTGCCTTGTCGGCAAGACCCACGACTTTCAGGTCACCACAGCCCTTGGCGTGACGCTGGACGAAAACCGCGAGGCCATCGCCTCCTCCCTCCGCCACCTCGTCGCCAAGGGCCGCGAGGCCCTCTTCGACGCCGAGCATTTCTTCGACGGCTACCGCAGCAACCCCACCTACGCCCTCAGCTGCCTGCACGCCGCTCTCCACGCCGGCGCCCGCTGGATCGTCCTTTGCGACACCAACGGCGGCACCCTTCCGGCCGAGGTCGGGCGCATCACGGGTGAGGTCATCGCCTCAGGCATCCCCGGCGACCGCCTGGGCATCCACTGCCATGATGACACAGGGAACGCGGTCGCGAACTCCCTTGCCGCGGTCGATGCCGGGGCGCGGCAGATCCAGGGCACGCTGAACGGGTTGGGCGAACGCTGCGGCAACGCGAACCTGACGACGCTGATCCCGACGCTTCTTCTGAAAGAACCCTACGCCAGCCGCTACCAGACCGGCGTCACGGCTGAGGCTTTGGCGGGTCTCCTCAAGACCAGCCGCATGCTCGATGACATCCTGAACCGCGTGCCCCTGCGGTCAGCCCCCTACATCGGCGCCAGCGCCTTTGCCCATAAGGCGGGCCTGCATGCCAGCGCCATCCTGAAGGACCCAACCACCTACGAGCACATCAACCCCGCGCTGGTCGGCAATGAACGCGTCATCCCGATGTCGAACCAGGCCGGCCAGTCCAACCTGCGCGCGCGGCTTGAAGCCGCCGGCCTCAAGATCGACCCGAAAGACCCCCGCCTTGGCCGGATCATCGAGATCGTCAAGGAGCGTGAGGATCAAGGCTATGCCTATGACAGCGCGCAAGCCAGTTTTGAACTGGTCGCCCGGCGCGAACTGGGCCTTTGCCCCGACTTCTTCGAGGTCAAGCGCTACCGCGTGACGGTCGAGCGGCGGAAGAACAAGTATGACCGGATGATCAGCCTGTCCGAGGCCGTGGTGGTGGTAAAGATTGGCGACCGCAAGAACATGTCTGTCTCCGACAGCATGGATGAAGCGGGGTCGGATCGCGGCCCGGTGAACGCGCTGGCCAAGGCGCTTGGCAAGGACCTTGGCCCCTATCAGGCCTGCATCGACGACATGAAGCTGGTGGACTTCAAGGTCCGCATCACCAATGGCGGGACCGAAGCCGTGACCCGCGTCATCATCGATTCTGAAGACGTGCAGGGCCGCCGCTGGTCCACCGTGGGTGTCAGCGCCAACATCGTCGACGCCAGCTTTGAGGCGCTTCTGGACGCGATCCAATGGAAGCTGATCCGCGATGTCGGGGCGCCGCAATGACGCTGGACGCCTGCGCGGCCCTGGTGCAACGCGGCGATCCGGACCGGTTTGTGGCGGTGATGGCGGCCCCTTTGCATGCCCGCGCGCAGCTTTTCCCGCTTTACGCCTTCAACCTTGAGGTCGCCCGCGCGCCTTGGGTGACGGAGGAGCCGCTCATTGCCGAGATGCGGCTGCAATGGTGGCGCGATGTGGTGGAAAACGCAGCCTCGGGTGCCGCGCGCGCGCATGAGGTGGCTGGGCCGCTCCATGCCCTGATCCGCGACTTCGGTCTGCCGATTGAGGTGCTGGACCGACTGATCGCCGCCCGCCGCTGGGACATCCACAAGGAACCGCATGAGTCGCTTGGGGACTATCTGGAAGACACCGGCGCCGGGTTGATGTGGCTAGCCGCCCGGGCGCTTGGGGCGCCGGAAACGGCGGAAGACACAGTTCGGGCATATGGTTGGGCGACGGCGGCCACCGGGTACCTGCGCGCGGCCCCTGAACTGCAGGCGCGTGGCCGGCAGCCCTTGCCGGAAGGGGTCAGCGCAGCTGATCTGGCGCGGCAGGGGCTGGAGAAATTGGCCTTCGCCCGGGCCGGGCGCAAAGCGGTGCCGAAAGCCGTAGCGCCAGCGCTTTTGGCCGGTTGGCAGACGGAAGGTCTTTTGCATCAGGCACTTGACGGCCAGTCTGCGCCCCTGCACCTGACTGAGTTCCAACGGCGCGGGCGGCTTTTGTGGCAGGCGTTTTCAGGACGCTGGTAAGAAAGCTCCTCATGCGACTTCGTCTTCTTGTCGCAAGGGGCAAGCCCCAGCGATGAGCGCATGAAATGCGACGAAGGGCGGCCCGATCAGGTCCGCATTTCCTGCGGGCGCAGCCAAAGCCAGATCAAGGCGCCCCCGGCCAACACGAGGAACGGCAGCATCGCGAGGTTGACCATCTGCCAGCCCGCCTGAACCGAGCCGCCCGCGCAGTTCATCAGCCCGCCCGAGGAAAAGCTGGCCATCGTCACGCCGCCGAACACGATCAGGTCATTCAGGCCCTGCAGGCGGCCGCGCTCTTCGGGCCGTTGGGCGCTGGTCAGCATGGTGGTGGCGCCGATGAAGCCAAAGTTCCAGCCGATGCCGAGGAGGATGAGGGCGATGAAGAAGTTCTCCAACTCCACCCCCGCCATGGCGACGGCCCCGGCGGCGGCAAGGATGGTCAGCCCAAGCGCAATGATCCGTTCGGTGCCGAAGCGGGCGATCAGGTGGCCGGTGAAGAAACTGGGCGCATACATTGCCAGCACATGCGCGGTGACCACATCGGCGGCATTGCTCGTCTGAAAGCCGCAGCCGACCACTGCGAGGGGGGACGAGGTCATCACCAGATTCATCAGCGCGTAAGACACAGTGGCACAGATCATCGCGACGGCAATGGTCGGGGTGCGGATCAACTCGCCCCGCGTCCGGCCGATTGGCGCGCCGGCCACGGGCGAACGGGGCTTCGGAATGTCGAGGCCGAGAAACAGGAACATGCCGACAAGGTTCAGGACGATCACCGCCAGATAGCTGCCAAGGAACGTGACCGCCATCATGTCGGAGGTCACTTTCACCAGTTGCGGCCCGACCACAGCGGACAGAAGACCGCCAGCCATCACCCAGCTGATCGCCTTGGGACGAAACGCGTCTGACGCGGTGTCGGCGGCGGCAAAGCGGTAAAACCCTTGCGCCGACATATAGATGCCGCTGAGAAAGCCCCCGATGCAGAACAGAAGGAAGCTGCCGCTTGCAAGGCCGTAGGCACCAACGGCTGCGCCCAAAGCCCCGCCAAGCGCGCCGACGACAAAACCCGCCCTGCGGCCATAGGCCTGCATGAAGGCCGAGATTAGCGTGGCCGTCAGCATCGATCCGATCACCATCATCGAAATCGGCAGCGTCGCCCAGCAGGCACTTGGCGCAAGCGAGGACCCTGCAAGGCCTGCGATGGTGAAGATCATCGGCATCTGTGCGCCCAGGATCGCCTGGGCGGCGACCAGCACCAGAACGTTGCGCTTTGCGAGGGTATCCGTGCTCATCCCCCATCGGTACGAGCCTGCGGTCAGCGGGGCAAGATGCAAAGAGCGGTTGCCTCTCTTGGCGATGAGGGTAGACAAGGGATCATGGTAGGCCGGATCATCCATTCCCTCGACTGCGTTTCCGAAGGGGCCGCCTGGTTGGCCCTGAATGAGCCGGCTTTTGCCCGCGCGCTGCCCCTGGTTGGCGATCTGCCCTTGCGGCGGGAAGAGGACGGGTTCGCTGCACTTTTGCGCGCGATTGTCGGGCAGCAGGTGTCGGTGGCGTCCGCCCGGGCGATCTGGGCGCGGCTGGAGGCGGCGGGGCTGACCGATCCTGCCGCGATGGCCGTTGCCACGGATGACGAGCTGCGCGGCATCGGGCTAAGTCGGCAGAAGGCACGCTATGGCCGGGCGCTGGCAGGGGCAGGGATCGACTTTGAAGGTCTGAGGTCGCGCCCCGATGCCGAAGTGGTTGCCACATTGGTCGCGGTTCCGGGAATCGGGGTCTGGACGGCCGAAATCTACGCGATGTTCGCCCTTGGCCGGGCCGATGTCTTTGCGCCCGGTGACCTCGCCCTGCAAGAGGCGGCGCGGGTGCTGTTCGGGCTAGAGACACGGCCGACCGAAAAGGGTTTGCGCGCGATGGCTGAGGCCTGGTCGCCCTGGCGGTCGGTTGCGGCGAGGGTGCTCTGGGCTTACTACCGGGTGGCAAAGGAACGGGACGGGGTGGTGTGATGCGGGAATTGCGGTTCGGGCGGGCAGGGGCGGCAGAGCCCTCGGCGTTGGTGGTGTTCCTGCATGGCTATGGTGCCGATGGGGCTGACCTTCTCGGCCTGTCCGAAGTGCTTGCACCGCATCTACCGGGGGTGGCGTTCCTGGCCCCCGACGCGCCGGAGCGGTGCGTGGGCGGGGGTTTCGGGTTCCAGTGGTTTCCCATCCCTTGGATCGACGGCTCACCCCAGGCGCTGGCCGAGGCGGGGCTGGATGCGGCGGCGGCGGACCTGAACGGTTTTCTGGACGCGCGGTTGGTTGAGGCTGGCCTTGGTGCGGACCGGCTGGTGCTGATCGGCTTCAGCCAAGGCGCGATGATGAGCTTGCACGTCGCCCCGCGCCGGGCGGAGCCGGTGGCGGGGGTGGTTGCCATCTCGGGACGGCTGTTGCGGCCGGAGCGGTTGGAGGCCGAGGCGGTGGTCAAGCCGCCGGTCCTGCTGATGCATGGCGATCAGGACGCGGTGGTGCCTTTTGCCGATATGGGCAAGGCGGGAGACGCGCTGGTGGCGGCGGGGTTCGCGACCTTTGGGCATGTCATGAAAGGGACCGGGCACGGGATTGCCCCGGATGGTTTGGGCGTGGCGCTGCAGTTTCTGAAGGAACGGTTGGGCTAAGGGTGTTTCCCGGGCAGGGACAGTGGTTGTCGGCCAATGCAATCAAGGGGTTGCGAGGGGCGTTAGGGGGGCATTAACCATTTTTCTTTGGGTGCCCCCCACCCCCATCCCCTCCCCACGAGGGGGAGGGGAGGCGCCAAATGCCAAGCGTTTGGTCGGGGGTGTCGGACGGGTCAGGCTACGCTGTCGAGATAGGCCGCGCAGCCGGTGAGGGCGGCGTAGTCGTCTTCGACCACCGTCACCGAGAAATCCTTCAGCAACAAGTCAACCCGCCGGGCCTGCCGGAAGGCGGCGGTGAGGTTCAGGCTGGCGAAGGACGGGGTCATTGCCCGCGACATGCCGCCGATCAGGTAGATCCCGCCATAAGGCAGGTGCACCAGCGCGAGGTCGGCCAGGGTTTGGCCAAGAATATGCACGTAAAGCCGCGCGGCATGGGCAGCAGTGGGGTCGCCGGCGGCAAGCGCTGCCAGCACCTCGGCCGAGGTCATCGTGGTCGGATGACCTGCAGCGAAGGCCGCGAAGGCGTGCAGGTTGGCAAGGCCACGGCCAGCAAGCACTTCCTCAACCCCGGCATGGGGGACCTCGCCTTCGGCTTTCAGGCGGGCCTCGATGAAGCGGGCCAGCTGGAAATCCTCTTCTGTGCGGACGGGCATGTTGACGTGGCCGCATTCGGACGGCGGGACGACGCGGCCTTGCGGGCCGGGGTGCACCGGGGCTGCATTCACGCCGGTGCCAAGACCCACCACTAGCATTGGCGCATGGGGCAAGGTCGGGCCGTCGATCACCCGGCGCAGGTTCGCCGCCGGGATATGCCCCAGCGCCTGACCCTGCGCCTGCAAGTCATTGAGGATCGCTACCTTTCCCGCACCGGTGGCACGGCTTAGCTTGTCCGCGTCCATCACCCAGTCAAGGTTGGTCATGGTGGCCACACCATCCTGCACAGGGCCTGCAGCGGCGACGCAGACGCCCGCCACCTGCGCCCCGGTCTGGACCAGATAGTCCTGCAGCACATGGGCAATGTCCTGACCGCGCGCCTGATACTCGGCATTCGGGAAGCGGCGGATGCTGTCGAGACGCACATGGGCGCCATCGGCCAGCGCGACCCGGGTATTGGTGCCACCGATATCAGCAAGAATGGCGAGGGACATCTTAAGCTCCATCATTCCGCGCCAGCGCGCGGGCGAGGGCGTGATAGGAGGATTTCGGCGTCCTGACCAGAGTGTCAAAGTCGACATGCACCAGACCGAAGCGCTTTTCATAGCCTTCAGCCCATTCGTAATTGTCGAGGAGCGACCAATAGAAGAAGCCCTTCACATTGGCCCCATCGGCAATGGCCTGCCGGGTAGCGGCAAGGTGTGAAAAGAGAAAATCCTCACGAATCTGGTCCGTTACGGCACTGCCTTCCAGCACATCAGCATTGGCCATGCCGTTTTCGGTGACATAGATCGGCAGATCGCCGACGTAGTCGCGGGACAAGCGGGTCAGGAAATGGTGCAGGCCTTCGGGATAGATCTCCCAGCCCATCTGGGTGCGGGGGCGGTCGCCGGGGATGTCCTTCAGCGAGGGCCAAGGCGTGCCGGGGGCATGGGCGTGCAGGTGGCGGGTGTAGTAGTTGACGCCCAACCAATCCAGCTTTTGCCCGATCACCGGCATATCATCCTGCCAGTTCAGTGGCATGTGGGTGCCAAGGCCTTCCAGCACGTTGGCGGGATAGGTCTGCCGGGTGATGCCTTCGATGAACCAGCGGTTGAAGATTCCGTCCCAAAGGTCTGACGCGGCTTGATCTTCCGGGCTGTCAGTGGCGGGCGAGGCGTGATCGAAGTTCAGCACGATGCCAAGGTTCGGCTGGCCCATGCCGCGCAGACGCTCCACCGCCAAGCCATGCGCCAGCAGGATGTGGTGCATCGCGCGCGCGGCGGCGCGAATGTCGCGCAGTCCGGGCGCGTGGATACCCATGAAGTGGGACAGCCAGGCGACGCACCAGGGTTCGTTGATCGTGGCGATGCTGGCCACACGATTGCCGAGGCGGCGGGTCACAGCCTCGGCAAAGTCGGCGAAGCGGTGGCAGGTGTCGCGGTTCGTCCAGCCGCCCTGATCGGCAAGGGCCGAGGGCATTTCCCAATGATAGAGGGTCTGGAAGGGTTTCAGCCCGCGTTCCAGCATGCCGTCAACCAGACGGTCATAGAAATCAAGGCCTTCAGGATTGATGTTCACGCCGTCCGGCATGACCCGCGGCCATGAGGTGGAAAAGCGGTAGCCGTCCATATGGGCGGCTTTCAAGAGGTCAAGATCCGCCGGCCATTGGTGGTAATGGTCACAGGCTTTCGCCCCATCCTCAGCCCGGACAACGTTACCGGGCGTGGCAGAGAACGTGTCCCAATGGCAGGGGCCGCAGCCGCCGAAGGCCGACCCTTCGATCTGGTAGGCGGCGGTTGCGGCGCCAAAGACGAATCCTGGCGGAAAGTCGAAGCGCGACAGGGGCTTCGTGGAAAACATGGATCAGCCTTTGGGTGCGGGGCCAGTGGATTGGCCAATGATAAGCTCAGCCTCAAGCAGACGTTGCTGGGGTCCTGCGTCGGGGTGGGCGATGACGTCCAGCAGCATCTCGGCGGCCAGACGCCCGGCCTCACGCACGGAGGAGCGGGTGGCGGTGAAGATCGGGACATTCTCACCGTTTTTCATGTAGGAAAGGTCATCGTCATGGATGATGACCGAAACGTCGCGCCCAAGAACCAACCCTGCGCTTTCGACGGCCCGGCGGACACCCATGCCGGAAATCATCGAGGAGGCAAGGAAAGCGGTCGGCGGCTGGGGCAGGGCCAGCATGCGGTTGGCGGCGCGGAAACCGGCAATCTCGGTCATCTCGTCCGAGGCCATGAGGACCGGGTCAGGCGTGATGTTGCGGGCGGTCAGGGCGTCGACATAGCCGGTGCGGCGGCGGATGGCGAAATCCATGAACTCCAACCCGTTCACCAGGCCGATACGGCTATGGCCAAGGTCGAGGAGGAACTCGGTCGCCCGCTGGAAAGCGCGGCGGTTGTTCACGTCAAGCCAGCAGTAGGGGTCAACCGTTCCGGTCGCGCGGCCGTGGACGACGAAGGGCAGGCCGATGTCGCGCAGAAGGGCGATGCGGGGGTCGTTCATCCGGGGGGCGTGGACGATGACGCCGTCAACGTTGCCCTTGGATTTCAGGCCGCGGTAGGTGGTTTCCTCATCCTCATCAGGGACGACGGAGAGGACCATGTCATAGTCGTTGCGGCTGTATGTCTCACCCGCACCGGCGATGAAATCTGCGAAAACCGGGTTCACGATCTCATGCCTTGTGGCGATGGGGATGACGTGACCCACAGCCATCGCGCGGCCGGTGGCCAGGCGGATGGCGCGGGTGTTCGGGTGGTAATTGTGGCGTTTGGCAGCGGCGACCACGCGTTCGCGGGTGGTTTCGTTCACCTCGGGGTAGCCGTTCAGAGCGCGCGACACCGTGGTGGGCGACAGCCCCAGCTTGGTGGCGAGTTCCTTGAGGTTCATCGGGCTACTGCTGCTCAAAACGGTTTCAACCGCACAAACCTTAGCCAGCTTGCGGGGGTGCGTCAAAACATATCACGGGCTTCCGTAAACGATTACGGCGCGTGTGGTGGGCAGATCGGGGGCGGTTTGCATGATTTGAAGGCGCTTTGGATTGACTTGAAAGGCGGGATCGGCGAGGCTTCGGCATCCAAAGCGGTTTGAAGCGATTCTGAGTCAGAGGCGTTTCCGGGCGCAGTTGGGAAAATCGCCCCGCCATGAGGGCGGGGGAATCGGGAGGAATGCAATGAAGACGAAACTTCTCGTCAGTGCTGCGGCGCTGGCGCTGGGTGCAGGTGGCGCTATGGCGCAGGACCTGAAATTTCCCGTGGGCGAAGGCGCCTTCAACTGGGCCAGCTACACCGCGTTCGACGAAGCCAACAACCTTGAAGGCCAGTCGCTGACGATCTTCGGGCCGTGGCGCGGTGAAGACCAGGTGCTGGTTGAATCGATGCTGGCTTACTACACCGCCGCAACCGGCGTGACCGTCAGCTATTCGTCGTCCGAAGGCTATGAGCAGCAGCTGATCATCGACGCCGAAGCGGGCTCGCCCCCGGACGTCGCCGTTCTGCCGCAGCCCGGCCTGATCGCCGATCTGGCCAAGCGCGGTTTCATCACCCCCCTGTCGGCCGAAACCTCGACCTGGCTGACTGACAACTACGGCGCAGGCGCAAGCTGGGCAGCCCTTGGCACCTATCCGGGCGCTGATGGCACCCCGGCCCTTTACGCCTTCCCCTACAAGGCTGACGTGAAATCGCTGGTCTGGTACAGCCCCGACAACTTCGCCGACGCAGGCTATGCCGTGCCGACGACGATGGAAGAGCTGATGGCGCTGACCGACAAGATCGTCGCCGACGGTGGCACGCCGTGGTGCATCGGTCTGGGTTCAGGCGGTGCGACCGGCTGGCCCGCGACCGACTGGGTCGAAGACATGATGCTGCGCACGCAGCCGCCGGAAGTCTATGACGCCTGGGTGTCGAACGCCCTGCCGTTCAACAGCCCCGAAGTCGTGGGCGCGATCGAAGCCTTCGGGACCTTCGCCAAGACTGACGCCTATGTCGCCGGTGGCGCTGCCGCCGTCGCCTCGACCGACTTCCGCGACAGCCCCAAGGGCCTCTTCTCGTCGCCGCCGCAGTGCTACATGCACCGCCAGGCGTCGTTCATCCCGTCCTTCTTCCCCGAAGGCACGGAACTGGGCACCGATGCTGACTTCTTCTACTTCCCGGCCTATGCCGAGAAGGATCTGGGTCAGCCGGTTCTGGGCGCGGGAACGCTTGCCTTCATCATGAAGGACAGCCCGGCTGCACAGGCCTTCATCGAGTTCCTGAAGACCCCGATCGCGCATGAAGTCTGGATGGCGCAGACCGGTTTCGTCACCCCGCACAAGGGCGTCAGCACTGACCTTTACGGGTCGGCTGCGCTGAAAAAGCAGGGTGAGATTCTGGCCAACGCCACTACCTTCCGCTTTGACGGCTCTGACCTGATGCCGGGCGCTGTTGGCGCTGGCAGCTTCTGGACCGGGATGGTCGACTTCGTGGGTGGCAAGTCCGCCCAGGAAGTGGCCGACGCGATCCAGGCCTCGTGGCCGAAGTGATCTGAACTCCTTTGGCCGGGCGCGCATCCGCGTGCCCGGCCGCCTTTGGCTATCCTGCCCAAGGGTCCCGAAAGAGGACCTCTTCCAAAACTGACAGATGGAGGGGACCCATGCATCCGGCACTGCAAGCCTTGTTCGTGATCGTCATTGGCGTCGGCGGCTGCGTTTTCTACTTCTACGCCTCCAACATTTTCCTCGACAAAGTGCTGTATCCGGCGCGGGGCCCCAATGCGGGGCGCAACACCAACCGGGCAAACATGATCCGGCCCTGGCTGTTCCTGTTCCCGGCGCTGGCGCTTTTGTGCCTGTATCTGGCCTATCCGGTCTTTGCGACGGCCTGGCTGTCGCTGTTCAACCGGGATGGCAACTTCGTGGGCCTTGGCAACTATTCTGCCATGTTCGCCGAGCCGAAGTTTGTCGAAAGCCTGCAGAACAACATCCTGTGGCTGATCGTCGTGCCCGCTGCCGCCACCGCCTTTGGCCTCTTGGCCGCACAGCTGACCGACCGGATCAAATGGGGCAACTTCGCCAAGTCGCTGATCTTCATGCCGATGGCGATTTCCTTTGTCGGGGCTTCGGTGATCTTTAAGCTGATCTACGACAGCCGTGATGCGAACCTGTCCCAGATCGGCCTGATCAACGCGGTTTGGCTGAAGTTTGACGGCGGCGTGGGATCGTTCCTGATGCTGCGGCTGGTGCCCTTCGTGCTGATCGGCTGCCTGCTCCTTGCCATCGCCTGGGCTGGGTGGTCTGTCCTGCGCCCGTTGCTGCAAGGGCAGGGCGGGGGCGCGTTGGTCAAGGCCGGGCGCGTGCTGGGTGCCGCCGTCGCGGCGTTTCTGGTCTATGCGCTTGGCGTCTGGATTTACGGGATCGTCACCAACGATCTGCCCTACGGCACGCCTCAGGTCTGGCTGCAGAAACCCTACTGGAACAACTTCTTCCTGATGGCGGTGCTGGTCTGGATTCAGACCGGGTTCGCCATGGTGATCCTGTCCGCCGCCCTGCGCGGTGTGCCCGAGGACACGATCGAGGCTGCCACCATCGACGGTGCCAACCCGTTCCAGATCTTCTTCAAGATCAAGGTGCCGCAGATCATGGGGACCATTGTCGTGGTCTGGACCACGATTACGATCACCGTCCTGAAGGTCTTTGACATCGTGCTGGCCATGACCAACGGCCAGTGGGAAACGCAAGTGCTGGCCAACTACATGTATGACAAGCTGTTTCGTTCGCTGGACTGGGGCATGGGCTCGGCCTCGGCGATGATCATCATGCTGCTCGTGACCCCGATCCTGATCTGGAACGTGATCAACGCGCGCAAGGAAATGCGGTAAGGGGGCGGCGATGGACGGGATTGCAGGCAAGAAATCGGGCCTCGTCTGGGCGGTGCATCTGTCGACGATTGCGCTGGTGCTGCTGTGGGTCGTGCCGACCTTTGGGCTTCTGGTGTCATCGTTCCGTACCGGGGATCAGATTGTTGGCTCTGGCTGGTGGCAGTCGCTGTCAACGCAGGTGCAGCAGTTGGCCGCCGTGCGGATCGAAGGCGATGAGGTTCAGCGCGATGGCGTGTTTGTCATCGAGGGTCAGCTTTATGCCGCTGGCACCGATGTCAGCGCCTGGGGCACCTCTTCGGTCGAGCCGGAGGCTTATGCGCCCGGCGACGTGGCGACGCTTGATGGCGGCGTGACGCTGACGGTGGGGGCGGATGGGGCCTTTGCGCTGACCTCACCCACTACGATGGCCGATTTGCGGATGCCACGAGTGTTCGCGACCGCGTCCACCCCGCCGGAATTCACGGTGAACAACTATACCAACGTGATTTCCTCACCCCTTGCGGGGCAAAGCATCGGGCAGGCGTTCCTGAACACAATGACCGTGGCAATCCCGGCGACGATCATCCCGATCCTGGTGGCGGCCTTCGCGGCCTATGCGCTGGCTTGGATGGATTTCCCGGGGCGGGCGCTGTTGGTGGCCTTTGTCGTGGGCCTCTTGGTGGTGCCGCTGCAGCTGGCGCTGATCCCGCTTTTGCAGTTCCACAACTGGATCGGCATCGGGAAGGGGTATCTGGGCATCTGGATGGCCCATACCGGGTTCGGGTTACCGCTCGCCATCTATCTTTTGCGCAACTACATGGTCGGCCTGCCGCGCGATATCATCGAGAACGCCAAGGTCGATGGCGCGACGGACTTCCAGATCTTCACCAAGATCATCCTGCCCTTGTCCTTCCCCGCGCTGGCCAGCTTCGCAATCTTCCAGTTCCTCTGGACCTGGAATGACCTTTTGGTGGCGCTGGTGTTCCTTGGCACCGGCAATGACCAGCAGGTGCTGACCGGCAACATCGTCAACCTGATGGGGTCACGCGGCGGCGACTGGGAGATCCTGTCGGCATCAGCCTTCGTCTCCATCGCGGTGCCGCTGGCGGTGTTCTTCTCGATGCAGCGGTTCCTGGTCCGCGGTCTTCTGGCGGGGTCGGTGAAGTGAGCTTGATGGAACGCGAAGGCAGGTCCGTGCTGGCGGCGGACCCCGATTGGTGGCGGGGTGCTGTGATCTATCAGATCTACCCGCGCAGCTTTCAAGACAGTGACGGCGACGGGGTCGGTGATCTGGCCGGCATCACCGGACGGCTGGACCATATCGCGACCCTTGGGGCGGATGCGATCTGGATCAGCCCGTTCTTCAAAAGCCCGATGAAGGACTTCGGCTATGACGTCAGCGACTATTGCGACGTTGATCCGATGTTCGGCACGCTGGCCGATTTCGATGCGCTGGTCGCCCGGGCGCATGGCCTTGGCCTGCGGGTCATGATCGACCTGGTCCTCAGCCATACCGCTGACGTGCACCCGTGGTTCCAGGAAAGCCGCAAGGACCGCACCAATCCGAAGGCCGACTGGTATGTCTGGGCCGATCCGAAACCCGACGGCTCGCCCCCGAACAACTGGCTTTCGGTCTTTGGCGGCAGCGCCTGGGAGTGGGACGGGCGGCGGGAGCAGTATTACCTCCACAACTTCCTGACCTCGCAGCCCGACCTCAACCTGCACCACGATCCCGTGCAAGAGGCGCTGCTGGACGTGGCCCGCTTTTGGCTGAAGCGGGGGGTGGATGGCTTCCGCCTTGACACCATCAACTTCTACTTCGCCGACAAGTACCTGCGCGACAACCCGTCCTTGCCGAAAGAACTGCGCAACGACAGCATCGCGCCATCGGTGAACCCCTATAACCACCAGCTGCACCTCTTCTCGAAGAACCAGCCGGAAAACCTTGAATTCCTGAAGAAATTCCGCGCCGTCCTGAACCCCTACAACGCCGCTGCGGTGGGCGAGGTGGGCGATGCCCAGCGGGGGCTGGAGATCATGGCCGAGTATACCTCGGGCGGCGACAAGGTGCAGATGTGCTACCCGTTCGAGATGCTGCAGCCCACCCGGCTGACCGCACCTGCGCTGGTGGAAACCTTTGCCCGGATGCGGGCGGCGGCCCCTGATGCCTGGCCCTGCTGGTCATACTCGAATCATGACACCGTGCGCCACATCACCCGCTGGAACCTGTCGGACGCCGCAGCCAAGACCTATGCCACGCTGCTGGTCTGCCTGCGCGGCTCGATCTGCCTTTATCAGGGCGAAGAGCTTGGCCTGCCTGAGGCTGACCTGACCTTCGACGAATTGCAGGACCCCTATGGCATCCAGTTCTGGCCCGAATTCAAGGGCCGGGACGGCGCCCGCACACCGATGATCTGGGTCACCGACAACGCCAATGGCGGCTTCAGTTCGGCCAAACCCTGGCTGCCGGTCAAGTCGCCACATTTGCCCCTTTCTGTTGCCACACAAGACCGCGACAAAACCTCGATCATGGCGCATTACCGCCGCGCGCTTGCCTTTCGCCGCGCGCATATTGAACTTCGAACCGGAGCGATGGACAACATCGCGGCGGTGGGTGGGGTAACGAGTTTTCAGCGCAGAGGAGAGGAGACTCTTCTCTGCGCGTTTAACCTTGGTGACAGCACGGCCGTGTTTGGCCTGCCCGAGGGAACCTGGACAACAATCGGAACGGACCTGGGCAGCCAGACCGCCACCGGGGGCAGCGTGACGCTGGACCCTTGGGGCGTGTATCTGGCCAAGCAGGCATGAGGGGGGAATACCATGGCTGAACTGGTTCTGAAGAACGTCGAAAAGGCCTATGGCGAGGTCAAGGTGTTGAAAAACATCAACCTTGACATCAAGACCGGCGAGCTGATCGTGTTCGTAGGCCCCTCGGGCTGCGGGAAATCCACGCTGCTGCGGATGATCGCGGGGCTGGAGCGGATCACCGGCGGTGACTTCACCATCGACGGTCAGCGGATGAACGACGTGCCGCCCGCACAGCGCGGCATCGCGATGGTGTTCCAGTCCTACGCGCTTTACCCGCACATGACGGTGCGCGACAACATGGCCTTCGCGCTGAAGATCGCGAAGAAAACCCCGGCCGAGATCAATGCAGCCGTCGACAAGGCCGCGCGAATCCTGCAGCTGACGCCCTATCTTGATCGCCTGCCCAAGGCCCTGTCCGGCGGTCAGCGCCAGCGGGTCGCGATCGGGCGGTCGATCGTGCGCGACCCGAAAGTTTACCTCTTCGACGAACCCCTCTCGAACCTCGACGCCGCCTTGCGGGTGGCAACGCGAATCGAGATTGCGCAGCTGAAAGAGGCGATGCCGAATTCCACTATGGTCTATGTGACCCATGACCAGGTTGAAGCGATGACCTTGGCCAGCCGCATCGTGGTGTTGGCGGGCGGCGGGATCAGTCAGGTGGGGTCGCCGCTGGAATTGTATGAGCGGCCCGAGAATGAATTTGTCGCTCAGTTCATCGGTAGCCCGTCGATGAACCTGCTTCCGGGCGAGGTGATCGAGACCGGCGCGACTACGGTTGTGCGGCTGGAAAACGGCGGTCTGGCGCGCAGCCATGTGCCGACGCAAAGCGCCGACAAGGGGTTGAAGGTCAAGATCGGCGTCCGGCCCGAGGATTTCACCGAAACCGAAGGGGACGCGATCCATGCCGGTCTGGTGGAGATCACCGAGGCGCTGGGTGAGGTGACGCTCCTCTACTTCCAGAAGACCGCGGATGGCGCGCAGGTGGTGGCAAAGCTTCCCGGCATCCGCCCGGAACTGCGCCGGACGACGGTCAAGCTGACTGCCGACCCGAAGAAGGTGCACCTCTTCGCGGGTGGCAAGTCGCTGCTTTACCGCTGAAACAGGGCGAGGAGCCCCAGCCAGACCAGGCACAGGCACAGGGCGGCAAGGCTTGGCACCCAGCGGGTCAGCCTTGGGCTTGGGGCAGGCGTCTGTTTCAACGACACGCGTTTCATGGCCGCCATTAAGGGCATGGAAAGGTTAGCCATGCGTTAATCATGGCATGGCTGCCGATGATCTCTTTCAACCCTTCCAGCAAAGCGCCGTCTATGCGGCGGCAGTGGGCCTGTGCGGCGCACAAGTGCGCGAGATTGACCTGGGCGTGGGTCGTGCCTTGGCGGTGGAGCGGGGGCGACTGCGGCTGGTCACTCGCGGGCCAATATGGGAGGCGGGGGCGTCCGAGGACGGGAAGCGGCGCGCCCTGCGTCGGCTGGCGCGCTGGCCGGGGGTGACGGTGGCGACCCCGGAGGAGGGGATTGCGGGCTTCGGGCTGATCCCGCTGGTCACACCGATGCACCACGCGATCTGGACGCTGGGGGCGGAGTTGCGCGCCGGTATGGCGGGCAAATGGCGCAACCGGCTGGTGGCGGCGGAAGGGGCAGGGGTCAGGGTTCGGCGCGGGGGGGCGGATACGCTGGCCCGGCTGATCGCAAATGAAGGGGCGCAGCGCGCGACCCGGCGCTATCGCGCTTTGCCGGTGGGGTTCTCTGCGGCTTTGGCGTTGGGTGACCTGCGGCTGTGGGAATGGCGGCAGGGCGGGGCGATGGCGGCGGCGATGGCCTTTGTGGTGCATGGGACGACTGCGACCTATCACCTTGGCTGGGCCTCGAACGCGGCCCGGGAGGCCGGGGTGCATGCGGTTATGCTGACCCACGCGGCTGAAGAACTGTGGGCCGAGGGTGTGCGCTGGCTGGACCTTGGGTCAGTCGATACGGAAGCCGCACCGGGCCTTGCGCGGTTCAAACTGGGGACGGGTGCGTCGTTGAAGCGGCTGGGGGCGACGGTGCTGGTCTTGCCGTGACCCGCGCGCCGGGGCAGGGTGGGGCAAACGGGGGTGCCCTATGGTTACGGTCACGGATGAGATGGTCGCCGCCTACCAGCGCGACGGGGTGGTGCTGGTCAAGGGCCTGTGGGCCGACTGGGTTGAGATGCTGCGCGCCGGGATCGCGCGGAACATGGCCAGTCCGACGCAGCAGATGGCCACACTGAAACCCGGTGAGGCGGGGGGCTTTTTCGACGACTACTGCAACTGGCAGCGCATTCCCGAATTCGTTGCGGTGATCCGGCAGTCCGATGCGGCCGAGGTGGCGGGGAAGCTGATGGGCTCTGACCGGGTGCAGCTTTTCCATGACCATGTGCTGGTCAAGGAACCCGGCACGACGAAGCCTACGCCCTGGCACACCGACGGGCCCTATTACTTTGTCGAAGGGCGGCAGACCGTCAGCTTCTGGTCGCCGCTGGACCAGGTGCGCGAGGCGTCGTTGCGCTGTGTGGTGGGCTCGCACCTCTGGCCGAAGGATGTGCTGCCCACGAGATGGGTCAGCGAGACGGAGTTCTATCCGGGTGACCACGACTATATCCCGGTGCCGGACCCCGAAGCCGAGGGCATGGAGATCCGGGAATGGGAGATGGAGCCGGGGGATGCGGTGGCCTTCAACTTCCGCACCTTGCACGGCGCCCGGGGCAACCTTGCGGGCACCCGGCGGCGGGCCTTTTCCTTGCGGCTGGTGGGCGAGGATGCGCGCTATGTGGCGCGGCCGGGGCCGACCTCACCCCCCTTTCCGGGACATGGGATGACCCCGGGGGAGCGGCTGCGGGAGGACTGGTTTCCGGTGCTTCGGGGCTAGTGTCCCGGGCAGGGACCTGTCAGGATTTTTGCGAAATCAATGGGTTGCTTGGCGGTTTTAGGGAAGTCTTAACAGTTTCAGCCGGGCCTGCGGTTCAGGCGAGTGCTGCGGCCCGTCACTTGGGCCGGGGTTTGAGGCCGCGATAAAGGCGGTTTAAGGGAGCAACTGATGTCCGATGCTGATCCCCGCCGCGAGGCGCGGCCGAAGCGCTTTCCGCCGCCGGAGTTTCCGCCCCGTCGACCGGCTGCCTTTGCGCGCACACCGCCCGCGATCTTTCCGCCGATCCTGGGGCTTTTGGGCCTCGCGATCACGGTGCGGCTGGTGCTGGGGCAGTTGGTGCTGCCGCTGGGGGCGGCGGACCTGCTGGCGGGTCTTGCGCTGGGTCTGTGGCTGTTTGCGACCGGTGCTTATGGGGTCAAGGTTATGCGACGGCCGGGCGTGGTGATCGAAGATTTGCGCGTGCTGCCCGGACGGTCGGGATTGGCGGCGCTGACGGTCGGGGGCATGGCGGCGGCGACACTGTTGTCCGTCTACGCTCCCGGTTTGGCGAAGGGGCTTATCGTGGTTTCGCTGGCAGGGCATGGCGTGCTTGCGGCGTTGCTGGTGCGGCTGCTGTTGGGGCTGCCGCCGGAGAGCCGACAGGTCAACCCGACCCTGCACCTGAGTTTCGTGGGCTTCATCGTGGCCGGGCCAGCGGCGATTGCTGTCGGGTGGGACGGCCTTGCGGCGGTGCTGCTGTGGGGAACAACGCCGATAGCGGTGGGGATCTGGGCCGCCAGTGCGCTGCAGTTTGCCCGCGCGGTGCCGCCGCCACCGCTGCGGCCATTACTGGCCATCCATGTGGCGCCGGCGGCGCTGCTGGCGAGTGTGGCGGGGCTTTTGGGGTTTGTCGCCTTGTCAAACGCGCTTTTGGTGGCGGGGCTTGCGCTGGCGCTGGTTCTGGCAGCCTCGGCCCGCTGGCTGCTGAGTGCTGGTGTCACGCCGATGTGGGGCGCGCTGACCTTTCCGCTGGCGGTGCTGGCGGCGGCGCTGATCCGAGGCGGCGGGGCCTGGCAGGGGATCGGCATCGCCGTGACTTTTCTGGCGCTGGTGGTGATTCCGGCTGTGCTGTGGTGGGTCTTGAAGCGCTGGCCGGGGGGGAAGCTGGCGGCGGTGACAAACGCGGCGGAGGCCTGATCAAGGGTTTCAAATTGAGCGCGTGCCGCGCATGCCTTTTGTCTCGCCTCAGGCGCGCGAGACGCGCGCCAACCGGCTCGGTCATTGGGGGTTTTCCACCCCCAAACCCTAGGAGGATATTTGGGCCAATGTGAAAGGGCCTTGGGTCTCGCTATCTGATCAGGCTGACCCAGGCGCGGGCGAGGGTGAGGCCGTGGGCATCGGCTTCGGCCCCTTGGGTTTGGGCGAGGGCGCTGTGGCGGGCGGCCCAGCCGGGGGCCATCTTTTCGACCCCGTCAGGGAAGCGGGCAAGCCAGTCGACGACAACGGGGCGGCTGGCCTCAAAATGGAACTGGGTGCCATAGGTGGCGCGGCCGATGCGGAAGGCTTGGTGGGCCGCCGTGGCGCTGGTAGCAAGGTGGGTCGCACCTTCCGGCAGGGTGAAGGTGTCGGAATGCCACTGGAAGATCGGGAAGGTCTGGGGGACCTGTGACAGGACCGGGTCGGCGCGGCCGGCTTCGGTGAGGGTGACATCCACCCAGCCAAACTCCGGCGCGGTGCCGAGGTGATTTTCGGCGCCGTAAGCGCGGGCGAGGAGTTGGGAGCCAAGGCAGATGCCGAGAACCGGCTTGTCGGCCTGGGTATAGGCCTGCATCAGCCGGGCAAGGGCAGGCAGGTAGGGGTGGGTGTGGTCATCGCGCGCCGACTGTTCGCCCCCGAAGACGACAAGGGCATCCGCTTCGGGATGATCCGGCAAGGGCTGGCCGGTCCAGGGCTTACAGAGGTCGATCAAGGCGGCGCGTTCGTGAAGGGCCACGCCAACCAGACCGTGGTGGGTGACGCGGGTGTTTTCGACGATCGCGACGCGCATGTTGTGTCCCTTGTGTGTGCAAACACCTCAACATGGGGGGAAGGCGGGTTCAAGGGGCAGAGAATGCCCTTGCGTTACCGCCCGGCCCGTGAAAAGGGGAACCGCCAAACGACGCCACCTCCGGAGGGATATTCCATGGAGATTCGTGAGGCCCTTACCTTTGATGATGTGCTTCTGGTGCCCGCGGCCTCGAGCGTTCTGCCGTCGGATGCAGATACCTCGACCTGGGTGACAAAGGCGATCCGGATGAACATTCCGCTTTTGTCCTCGGCGATGGATACGGTGACGGAAGGGCGGATGGCGATTGCCATGGCGCAGGCGGGTGGGATCGGGGTGATCCACCGCAACCTTGATCTGGAAGCGCAGGCGCGGGAAGTGCGGCGGGTGAAGCGGTTCGAAAGCGGGGTCGTGTATCAGCCGATCACGCTCACGCCGGACCAGACGCTGGCAGATGCCAAGGTGCTGATGGAGCGGTATTCGATCACCGGCTTTCCGGTGGTGGATGCGGGGGGGCGGGTCCTTGGGATCGTGACCAACCGCGACATGCGCTTTGCGAGCGACGACAAGACGCCGGTGCGGGTGATGATGACCTCCGACAATCTTGCCGTGCTGCGCGAGCCTGTGGACCGGGGGGAGGCGATTTCCCTTATGAAGGCGCGGCGGATTGAAAAGCTGTTGGTGACGGACGGGCAGGGCAAGCTGACGGGGCTTCTTACGCTGAAGGACACCGAGAAGAGCGTGCTGAACCCGCAGGCCTGCAAGGACGCGCTGGGGCGGTTGCGGGTGGCGGCGGCCTCGACCGTTGGGGATGCCGGGTTTGCACGGTCTGAGGCGTTGATCGATGCGGGTGTGGATCTGGTGGTGATCGACACGGCGCATGGACACTCCGAGGGCGTGGCCCGGGCTGTGGAGCGGATCAAGCGGCTGTCGAACACGGTGCAGGTGGTGGCGGGGAACGTCGCCACCGGTGAGGCGACGCGGGCGCTGATTGGTGCGGGAGCGGATGCGGTGAAAGTGGGGATCGGCCCGGGGTCGATCTGCACGACGCGGATCGTGGCCGGCGTGGGTGTGCCGCAGCTGACGGCGATCATCGATTCTGCGCGGGCGGCGGGGGATATTCCGGTGATCGCGGATGGCGGGATCAAGTATTCCGGCGATTTTGCCAAGGCGATTGCGGCGGGGGCGTCCTGCGCGATGGTCGGGTCGGCGATTGCTGGGACGGATGAAAGCCCCGGTGAGGTGATCCTGTACCAGGGGCGCAGCTTCAAGGCGTACCGCGGGATGGGCAGCCTTGGCGCGATGGCGCGGGGGTCGGCGGACCGGTATTTCCAGAAGGATGCGGCCAGTGACAAGCTGGTGCCGGAAGGGATCGAGGGGCAGGTGCCCTACAAGGGGTCTGCGGCGGCCGTGATCCACCAGATGGTCGGGGGCTTGCGGGCCGCCATGGGCTATACCGGATGCGCGACGGTGGCCGAGATGCGGACGCAGTGCCAGTTCGTGCGGATCACCGGGGCGGGCCTGAAGGAAAGCCATGTCCACGACGTGCAGATCACCCGCGAGAGCCCGAACTACCGGATCGGGTAAGCCGGGGGTGTCTGCTTCGCGGTCATGACGTGGACTGTCACGATCCTGGAGGCCGCAGCGATCACGAAGCCGGCTGCGTCAGCAGGGTTGCGACCAGTGCCAGCAGCCGGTCGCCTCGGGCGGGCAGGGTGGGCTGACCCTGCGCCTCGGCCGTGGTGAGGGTGGCGATCAGGTCGGCGCGGAGGCGGGCAGTCCAGCCTGATGCGGCTTGGGGGTCGGGCTGGGCCTGCGGTTGGTTCAGGTCGAAGCCGAAGGATGGGTCGTTGAGGGCCGCATCCAGCATGTCACCAAGGGCGGTTATGCTGGCATGGGGCCAGGCGGCGTGGTTCTGGAAGGCAATTTCCGGATGGGCGCGCAAGGCCGTCCATTGCCCTAACAGAGCTTGCCGCTGGGCGAGGCTGCGGGGTTGCTGGCGTTCTACCAGAAGCGACTCGAAGCCAAAGACCGGACCGGTCCAGCGGCGCTGACCATCGGTCAGAGTGGCGGTGTTTTCGAACAGCACCTCGCCGTCGCGACCAAGGATTCGCAGGGTGTCGAAGGCCACCGCATCCTCAGCCCAGGCGAGGAAGGCGGGCCAGCGGTGATGACTGAGAAGATGGCGGTCCCAGGCCACCGATTTGGCAAACCCGGCTTGGGTAAAGGCCGCGTCGGCATCACGCTGCAGGGTTGCAAGCCAGCTTTCCTGCGGCGGCAGGGCGAGCACCTCGCACACCACATGGTAACCGGCGGCGCGGGCGGTGGCGGCACGCTTGGCCATGCCCACGGGAACATGCACTTCGTACAGCACATGGGCGCGTAAACCCACGGCGCGGCCGATCAGCGCGTCAATATGGGCGGGCTGGATCAGGCGTTCATACTGGCCAAGCGCATCGGTCAGCGCGGGGTCGGTGGCATCGCGGAAAAGCTCGGGCACGAGGTTGCAGAGCGCGTCGCCGCTTATGATCTGAGTGCGCTTGGGTCCAAGCTGCGCGGCAAGTTGGGCCATGCGGGTGGTCTTTCCGCTGCCCGGTTGGCCGCAGACAAAAGTCCAGGTGGGGGCCGCAACGCCGCCAGACACAACGCCGAACGTGGAAAGGACGCGATCCCGGAAGATCGCGTCCCAATCCAAGGTGATCTGCGGCATTGCGGTCACGGCATCAGGTCAGGACTGTGAGGCCTTTGGTGACGCGTGCCGTTTCACTTAGAAAGCGGTGTTGATCGGGGCCGGCGCAGGCTCCTCATCGCCATCCGAAAGCGCAACCGCGATGACCGCAATCGCGAGCAGTGGGATCAGCACGCCGCCAAGCGACGAGGCAGGCTTTTCAGCCACCACTTCCATTTCCTCTTCCACAACAACCGGGCCACCGGCCATGGCAGGAGCGGCAAGGGCGGCAATCAGGGCAGCAGTCAACGTGGCTTTCATGAGGAAGGCTTCCTTTCAAAGGGTTGAGTGACTTCATCCTTCAGATCAGGCCGTTGAAGCGTCAAGGACAATTGCAGTGGCGCAAGCGGTGCGATCCCGACTGTTGCAGAATGCACCTTGCCGGGGCGGGCGAAACCACGGCAGACAGCGGGTCAGCCGGGCCTTTGGGCCATTTCGACCCCCGCGCCTGCAACCCTGAACGGAGACTGCATGACCCCCTCAGCCCGACTGGCCGCCGCGATCGAGGTTCTGGACCGAATCCTTGCCGGGTCCCCTGCTGAACGCGCGCTGACGAACTGGGGACGGGCCAGCCGTTTTGCTGGGTCAGGTGACCGGGCGGCCGTGCGCGATCTGGTGTTTGATGCGCTGCGCAGGCGGCGGTCGGCGGCTGCACTTGGCGGCGGGATGACCGGGCGGGGTCTGGTGCTTGGTCTTTGCCGTGAGGCGGGGCAAGAGGCGCTGTTTTCCGGCGAAGGCCATGCCCCCGCACCCGCCACGGCGGATGAGGTTGGCCATCAGCCTGAGGCGGCAGAGGCGCTGGACATGCCGGATTGGCTGATTCCGCGGCTGCAGGCCAGTCTGGGCGACCGGATGGTGGCGGTCTGCACGGCGATGCGTGACCGCGCGCCAGTGTTCGTGCGGGTGAACCTGCGCAAAGCCTCGGTCGCAGAGGCCGTGGCGGCGCTGGCCGAAGAGGGGATCACGGCTGAGCCCCACCCCCTTGCGCTGGCTTGTCTGGAACTTGGCGGGCAGGTGCGCAAGCTGCAGACCGGGGCGGCTTATCTGGGCGGGTTGGTCGAGTTGCAGGACGCATCCTCGCAAGCCGTGGTCGAGGCGCTGCCGCTGCAGGACGGGATGCGGGTGCTGGATCATTGCGCAGGCGGGGGTGGCAAGACGTTGGCGATCGCAGCGCGGGCCAAGCTAGTGCTTTACGCGCATGACGCGGCGCCACAGCGGATGACGGACCTGCCGCTGCGGGCCGCCCGCGCCGGGGTTGAGGTCGCCCTGACCGCCGCACCGGAGTCTGGCGGGCCTTACGACCTTGTGCTGGTCGACGCGCCCTGTTCGGGCCTCGGCAGCTGGCGGCGCGACCCGGAGGGGAAGTGGGCGCTGACCCCAGAGCGGCTGGCCGAGCTTGGCACGACCCAAGCCGCGATCCTGCGGCGGGCCGCGGCGATGGTGCGGCCCGGGGGGTGGCTGGCCTATGCCACATGCTCACTGTTGGAGGAAGAGAATGGCGGCCGCGTTGCGGGCTTCCTGGCTGAGACGCCGGGCTGGACCCTGACGCAAAGCTTGACGCTGACGCCGCTGACCGGGGGAGACGGCTTCTTTCTTGCCACCCTGCAGCGATCTGATGCCTAGACCAATCAACCCTTGCGCGCAGACGGGGCGTGGTTAAGCATCGGTTAACCCTTTGCAGGCGATGGTCCGGGGGCGTGGCAAGATCGGTGGACGGGTGAAGGCAAGCATCAAGGCAATGGGCGCGGAGTTTGGCGATGGGGGCCTGCGGCTGCCGACGCTGGGGCTGTTGGTGCTTGTCCTTGCAGGGGTTGCACTGGCGGCAAGCGGCTATCTGTGGCTGGGCGCAGGCGTGGGCTTTGCCGGGCTGGTGGTGGCTCTGGCAGCAGGGGTGCTGGCCGGGCTGGCGCTGACCCATGACGCAAGGGCGCGGGCGGAACAGGTGCGCACCTTCCGGCTGGTCGGGGATGATGCGGCCGCCTGCTTTTCCACCGATGCCGAGGGGCAGGTCCTGTTGCGCAACCGGGCGGCGGAAGACCGGTTCGACGGTGACAGCGCCTCGATGATCGAAGCGCTGCAGCGCAACATCCTGAACCCCGGCGCGCTGTTTCTGAAGCTGCAGACACGTGCCGCAGCGGATGGTGCTGCGCGCGAGGATGTGGCCACCCATGACGGTGTGATGCGCGTGACGGTTCACCGCTCCGGTCAGGGGCGGTTTCTGTGGCGGATCGAAGAGTTCGGCCAAACGGCTGCGCCAGGAACGGACGCGGCTGAGCGGCTGCCCGAGCGGGTGCCGGACCGGGGGGTGGAGAAGCCCGGCAGCGAGGCCAGTGGCGCCGACCTTGAGGACGTGCCGGTCGCGCTGATGACCTTCGGGCCGGATGGCGTCTTGCGCAGCGCCAACCGCGCCGCGCGCGAGCTGGTGCTGCAGGGTGAGCTGCGGTCGTTGATGTTCCACGACCTCTTCGAAGGGCTGGGCCGCCCGGTCACCGACTGGCTGGGCGATGTGGTGGCGGGCCGTCTGCCCGGCGGGACCGAAGTGCTGCGCGCCCGGACCGGGAGTGAGGAAAGCTTTATCGAGGTGACGCTCCGCCGGTTCACCGAAGGCGGACGGACCAGCGCGCTGGCGGTCCTGAACGACGCCACCCGGCTGAAGACGCTGGAAGCACAGTTCATGCAAAGCCAGAAGATGCAGGCCATCGGCCAGCTGGCGGGCGGGATCGCGCATGACTTCAACAACCTTTTGACTGCGATTTCAGGGCATTGCGACCTTTTATTGCTACGCCATGGCCGCGATGCCCCGGATTTTGCCGATCTGGAGCAGATCCGGCAGAATGCCAACCGCGCGGCCTCACTCGTCGGGCAGCTCTTGGCGTTTTCGCGCAAGCAGACGCTGAAGCCGGAGAAACTGGATCTGGAAGAGGTGCTGGCGGACCTGACGCATCTTCTGAACCGGCTGGTGGTGGAGCGGGTGGGCCTGAAGACCTCGCACCTCGGCCGGGGCGCCAACCGGGCCTTGCGCCCGGTGCGCGCTGACCGCAGGCAGTTGGAGCAGGTGCTGATCAACCTTGTGGTCAACGCCCGCGACGCGATGCCAGACAAGGGCAGCATCGTGATCGAGACCGAGCCGGTCACGCTGGTCGAGGGCCTGCGCCGTGACCGGGCCGTGGTGCCGCCGGGCGACTATTCGGTAATCCGGGTCATCGACCATGGCGTCGGCATCGCGGCTGAAAACCTGCAGAAGATCTTCGAGCCGTTCTTCACCACCAAGCGCGTCGGCGAAGGCACGGGCCTTGGCCTGTCGATGGCCTACGGCATCGTAAAGCAATCCGGCGGGTTCATCTTTGCCGATTCAACACCGGGCGAGGGGACGACCTTCTCGCTCTACTTCCCAGCCTATGATGGCGAAGACCTGCCCGCGCCGGAACCCGAAGTCCGCCGAACTGCAAGCAAGCCGGGCGAGGGCGTGGTCCTGCTGGTCGAGGATGAGGCCCCGGTGCGCGCCTTTGCCGGCCGGGCCTTGCGCCTGCGCGGCTATACCGTGCTTGAGGCTGGCAATGCCGAAGAGGCGTTGGAAATCCTGCGGGATCGGTCGATTGAGGTGGATGTCTTTGTCACTGATGTGGTGATGCCGGGGATGGACGGGCCGTCCTGGGTGCGCATCGCGCTGGAGGACCGGCCGAACGTGCGGGTGATCTTCGTGTCCGGCTACGCCGAGGACGCGCTGTCGGAAAATCAGGCGCGGATCCCGAATTCGGTCTTCCTGCCAAAGCCCTTTTCCCTGAACGACCTGACCGCCACGGTGCAGGCGCAGTTCTGATGCTGTCAGCGCGCGCGCATGAGCCGCGCGACTTCGGGCGCGAAATAGGTGAGGATGCCGTCACAGCCGGCGCGTTTGAAGGCCATCAGGCTTTCCAGCATCGCCTTTTCGCCGTCAATCCAGCCGTTCAGCGCAGCACCCCGGATCATCGCGTATTCGCCCGACACCTGGTAGGCGTAGGTGGGCGCACCGAAAGCGTCCTTCACCCGGCGGCAGATATCCAGATAGGGCATGCCGGGTTTGACCATCACCATATCCGCACCCTCGGCCAGATCGCGGGCGACGAGACGCAGTGCCTCATCACTATTCGCCGGGTTCATCTGATAGGTCTTCTTGTCGCCCTTCAGGGCGCCCGAAGCGCCCACCGCATCGCGGAACGGGCCGTAAAAGGCGCTCGCATACTTCGCGGCATAGGACAGGATCGCCACATCCTTGTGGCCAGCAGCTTCCAGACCAGCCCGCATCGCGCCGATCCGGCCATCCATCATGTCGGAGGGGCCAAGGATATCGGCCCCAGCCTCAGCCTGGGCGAGGGTCATCTTGACCAGCGCCTCAACCGTCTCGTCGTTCAGGATCACGCCGTCAACCACCAGCCCGTCGTGGCCATAGGCGTTGTAGGGATCAAGCGCCACATCGGTCATCACCGCGACACCCGGCACCTGCGCCTTGATCGCCCGGATGGCGCGGTTGGCAAGGTTTTCGGGGTTCCAGGCCTCATGGCAGTCAGGGGTTTTCAGGGCGGGGTCGATGTAAGGGAACAGGCAGATCGCGGGAATGCCAAGGCCTGCCGCCTCAGCCGCCGCTTCAACCACCCGGTCCAGCGACAGGCGCGCCACGCCGGGCATCGAGGCGATGGGCTGATCCGGCCCCCCACCATCGCGGATGAAGACCGGCCAAATCAAGTCATCTACCGTCAGGGTGTTTTCCTGCGTCAGCGCGCGCAAGGCGACGGTGCGGCGGGTCCGGCGAAAGCGCGATTGCGGGTAGGGGGCGTAAATGGGCTGCACGCGCGGGTCCTTGAGTTTGGCCACCTGGAGGTGGGACAGGGGAATTGTCGTCCCAAGCGGGGGCTTGCGACTTTGCCTCTTGCCTGCCATGGAAAGCGACGCATCTCAAGCAACTACGCGCCCCCATGGTGCTGCCCGAGAAAAGGAAGACCCGGCCGGTGGATGTGATTGACACGGTGTTTGAAGTGATCGACATGCGGTCCTTCTCCAATCTCTGGTACTGGATTGCGCTGGCGGTGCTGTGGTCATCGACCAGCCATTGGGTGCTCGGCGTGCCGCATGACATGATTCAACGCGCGAGGCGTGAAGGTGGGCAGGCCCAACAGGACGTGGAAGATATGGTGCGGATCAACGCGGGGCGGCTGTTGAACCTCATGGACCATGGCGGGCTGATCGTGGTTGGGCTGGCCTGCTTCTGGCTGTCGGGGCTGGCGGTTCTGGCCTTCTACTACCAGGTGGAATTTGCGGCGGCAGTGTTTCTGCTGCTGGCGCCGATGACGGTGGTGATCTGGGTCAGCCTGCGAGCTTGCCGGCGGATCATGGCGGGCGAAAACACCGGGGCGGAACTGCACCGCCGGCTGATCGTGCACCGCCGTTGGACGCAAAGCATTGGAATGCTGGCGATATTTGTCACCGCAATGTATGGCACCTGGACGAACGTCAACCAGTCGATCCTGAACTGACCGGACCCGATGACCGCAGAACGTATCATTCTGGGCGGCGCGCCCGAGGGGTTTGATGCCCTTTTGCTGTCGCGTGAACTGGCGCGGGGGCGGCCCGTGGTCCATGTCGCGCGGGACGACAAGCGGGCCGAGGCGATGCGCGCGGCGCTGGCCGTGATGGCCCCGGATGTGGCGGTGCTGGACTTTCCGGCCTGGGATTGCCTGCCGTACGACCGCGTCAGCCCCAACCCGGAAATCTGCGCCCGCCGGATGGCCACGCTGGCGGCGCTGGTGGACGGGATGCCGGGGCCGTTCGTGTTGTTGACCACGCTGAACGCCGCGACCCAGCGCATTCCGGCCCGCGATGTGGTGCGCGGTGCTTCGTTCCGGGCGGTGGTGGGCGAGCGGGTGGATGAGGCGCGGCTGAAGCTGTTCCTGTCCCGCATGGGGTTTTCGCCGGTGTCCACTGTAGCGGAACCCGGCGATTGCGCCTTTCGGGGCGGGATCGTGGACATCTATCCGCCGGGGCCGGGGGGGCCGATCCGATTGGATTTCTTCGGCGACGTGCTGGACGGCGCGCGGCGGTTTGACCCGGACACCCAGCGGACCATCGAAAAGCTGAAGCAGGTGGCGTTCTCGGCGGTGTCCGAGGTGATTTTGGACGAGGCCTCGATCGCGCGGTTCCGGCAGAATTACCGGATCAGCTTTGGCGCGGCGGGGACGGATGACCCCCTGTATGAGGCGGTGAGTGCGGGCCGCAAGCATCAGGGGATGGAGCATTGGCTGCCCTTCTTCCACGCGGGGCTTGAGACGCTGTTCGACTACCTGCCCGATGCCGCCGTGATGCTGGACGATCAGGTGACCCCGGCGCGTCTGGCGCGGTGGGAGAGCATCGACGACAGCTATGACAGCCGGCATGAGGCGATGGGGGCCAAGGGGCGGATCGACACGGTCTACAAACCCGTCCCGCCAGGGGAGTTGTATCTGGACGATGCCACCTGGGAGGCGGCGGTGGCCGACCACCGGGTGATCCAGCTTTCGCCCCTTGCGCAAAGCCCGGGGCCGGGTGTGCTGGACGCAGGCGCGCGGGTGGGCCGCAGTTTCGCGCCGGAACGGCAGCAGGAAAAGGTAAACCTTTTCGGTGCCTTGTCGGACCATGTGAAGGTTCTTGCACGTTCGGGTCAGGTGGTGATTGCCAGCTGGTCCGAAGGCGCGCGGGACCGCTTGCGCGGGCTGTTGGAAGATAACGGGGTGACCGGCGTCACCGATGTGGCCGACTTCCGTGGGGTGCCTGAAGGCAAGGGCGGGCTGTTTCTGGTGATCTGGCCCTTGGAGGCGGGGTTCACGGCCAAGGGGCTCGCAGTCATCAGCGAACAGGATGTGCTGGGCGACCGTCTTGTCGGCAAACCCCGCCGCAAGCGCAAGGCCGACAACTTCCTGCGCGAGGTGGACACGCTTTCGGTCGGCGATCTGGTGGTGCATGTCGAACATGGCGTGGGGCGGTATTTGGGGATCGAGACGATCACCGCCTTGGGTGCACCGCATGCCTGCGTGATGTTGGAATATGCCGAGAACGCAAAGCTTTACCTGCCGGTGGAGAACATCGAACTCCTCAGCCGCTACGGCCATGAGGAGGGGCTGCTCGATCGCCTCGGTGGCGGGGCCTGGCAGGCGAAGAAGGCCAAGCTCAAGGAACGGATCAAGGAGATCGCCGACCGCCTGATGCGGATCGCGGCCGAACGCGCCTTGCGCCATGCGCCGATCCTGGAGGCGCCACATTCGATCTGGGAGGCGTTTGCGGCGCGGTTCCCCTATCAGGAGACGGATGACCAGCTTTCAGCGATTGCGGATGTGGTGGCGGACCTTGAGAAGGGCTCGCCCATGGACCGGCTGGTTGTGGGCGACGTGGGGTTCGGCAAGACCGAAGTCGCGATGCGGGCGGCGTTCGTTGCGGCGCTGTCTGGAATGCAAGTGGCAGTGATCTGCCCGACGACGCTGCTTGCCCGCCAGCACTATCGCAGCTTTGCCGAGCGGTTTCGCGGATTTCCCATATCGGTCAAGCCTTTGTCGCGCTTTGTTAGCGCAAAGGATGCCAACGCTACCCGCGCGGCGATTGCTGACGGGTCGGTGGATATTGTCGTTGGCACCCATGCGCTGTTGGCCAAGGGGATCAGCTTCAAGAACCTTGGGCTGCTGATCATCGACGAGGAACAGCACTTCGGCGTGACGCATAAGGAGCGGCTAAAGGAGATGCGGTCTGAGGTTCACGTATTGACCCTGACGGCAACGCCGATCCCCCGGACGCTGCAACTGTCGCTGACCGGCGTGCGCGATCTGTCGATCATCGCGACGCCCCCGGTGGACCGTCTGGCGATCCGCACCTATGTCAGCGAGTTTGACACGATCACTATCCGTGAGGCGCTGTTGCGCGAGCGGTTCCGGGGTGGGCAGTCGTTCTACGTCGTGCCGCGCATCAGCGACCTGCCGGAGGTTGAGGATTTCCTGAAGACCCATGTGCCGGAGGTATCTTACGTCATCGCCCATGGCCAGCTTGCGGCAGGGGATCTGGATGACCGGATGAATCAGTTCTACGACGGCAAGTATGACGTGCTGGTTGCGACCAGCATTGTTGAAAGCGGGCTGGATATTCCCACCGCCAACACCATGATTGTCCACCGGGCGGATATGTTTGGCTTAAGCCAGCTGTACCAAATCCGGGGCCGAGTGGGGCGGTCGAAGACGCGGGCCTATGCCTACCTGACAACGAAACCCCGCGTGCCGTTGACGCCGCAGGCGATGAAGCGGCTGAGGTTGCTGGGGGGCCTTGATTCACTCGGGGCGGGCTTCAACCTTGCCTCCCACGACCTTGACCTGCGCGGCGCGGGCAATCTTCTGGGCGAAGAGCAGTCAGGCCATATCCGCGAAGTGGGCTACGAGCTTTACCAGCAGATGCTGGAAGACACGATTGCCAAGATCAAATCCGGTGAGTTGCAGGGGCTGACCACGGTAGATGATGGCTGGTCGCCGCAGCTGAACCTGGGCGTGCCGGTGATGATTCCCGAAAGCTACATCCCCGATTTGGACATCCGGTTGGGCCTTTACCGGCGGCTGTCGTCGCTGGGCACCAAGGTTGAGCTTGAGGGCTTTGCCGCGGAGCTGATCGACCGTTTCGGGCCGCTGCCGAAAGAGGTCAACACGCTGATGCTGATCGTGCGGATCAAGGCCATGTGCAAGCGGGCGGGGATTTCCAAGCTCGATGCCGGGCCGAAGGGAGCGACGATCCAGTTTCACAACGACAAGTTTGCCAATCCCGGCGGGCTGGTCGATTTCCTGAAAGCCCAAGGCCCCGCCGCGCGGGTCAATGGCAACAAGATTGTGCTGACGGGCGAGATGAAGACCGACGGCGACCGGATCAAGGGCGCCTTCAACATCGCCCGCGATCTGGCCGAGGTCGTGAAGGCCAGCAAGAAGGCCTAACGCGCGGGCAGTCCGAAGCGCATCAGGGCCAGCGAGGCCGCGATCAGGACGGTGACCCCGGCCAAAAGCGGCATGACGGTGCCGTTGAACGCCAGGCCTACCGGGATGGCCAGAAGGACCGACCCCACCGTTGCGAGCGATGAGATGACCGAGGCGGCAAGGCCTGCGATGTGGCCAACAGGCTCCATCGCCATGGCGTTGAGGTTGCCCATCGTCAGGCCCAGCATGCTGAAAAGGCCGATGGACCACAGCAGGTGGGCGGGGAAGGCCAGCCCTTCGGGCATCAGGCCCGTGGCGATGGTGACAAGGCAAAAGATCGTCAGCGCCAGTTGGGCGGCGAAGGTGACGGTGATCACCCGGCGCATGTCAAGGCCCATGACGATGCGGCTGTTGAGAAGGCTGCCAGACATGGAGGCCAGCGCGATGAAGGCGAACCAGAGGGGGAAAGATTCGGCCCGGTCAAAGCGCAGCTCAAAAATGCCATGCATGGATGACAGCGTGGCGAACAGTGCGCCCAGCGTCAGCGCCTGCACGATGGTGGAGATGACGATGACACGGTGGCGGCCAAGCTCTTTCGTGGCGGACCAGAGAGTGGACATCTGCAGCGGGCGGCGCGCGGTGCGTGGCAGGGTTTCCGGCTGACGAAGGCCCATCCACAGCATGATGATCGCAGCAAAGGCGATGTAGGCGAGGAAGATCGCGTGCCAGTCGGCAATGGCAATGATGCCCTGGCCCATCAAGGGGGCGACTGCGGGGATCAAGGTGAAGACCATCATCACGAAGGACATGATCTTGGCCATCTCACGCCCGCTGAAAAGGTCGCGGACCATAGCGATGGAGACCGTACGCGGTGCGGCGGCCCCGATGCCCTGCACGATGCGGGCGGCGAGCAGGAGTTCAAGCGACGGGGCGAAGTAGCAGGCGAGGGCGGCCAGGGCGTAGAGGGCCGAGCCGAGCATGATGATGCGCTTGCGGCCGAAGGCATCAGACAGGGGGCCGGCGAAAAGCGTGCCGATCCCCATGCCGAGGACAAAGCTGGTAACCACCAGTTGGGCAGCGTTCGGCGCGTCGGGCGAGAGGGCCGCGGCAATGTCAGGCAGGGCGGGCAGCATCGCGTCGATGGAAATGGCGATGGTGGCGAAGAGCATCGCCATGATCGCCACGAATTCGGTCTGCGAGATCGGCTTTTGCGCGGCAGTGACGTCGGTCAATTGAGCTTGCTTTCGGCCGGAGGGGTCAGCTCGGCGATGACCCGGGCCCAGAGGTCTGGGCCTTGCGCGCCAGAGACGACGTATTGTTGTGCCACAAGGAAGGTCGGGACGGCGTTCACGCCCTTTGACCGCGCGTCGGCGTCGCGGGCGGCGATATCTTCGGCGTCGGCATCGGAGTGCAGCAGGCGCAAGGTGGCGGCGCGGTCCATCCCGCCTTCGGCAGCAATGTCGGCGAGGGTTTCAAGGTCGCCGATGTCCCGCCCTTCGGCCCAATAGGCGCGCATCAGGCGGTCGACGATGTCGGGCTGCAGCCCTTCGATCCCGGCCCAGTGGATCAGCCGGTGGGCGTTCAAGGTATTCGGCATGCGTTGGGGAATGTCGGGGTCCATGTCGACGCCTGCGGCCTTGGCCACCTCACGCAGGCGGTCGTGGATCGCGTCGACCTTGGCGGGGCCGCCGAACTTCGCCTCCAAGTAGGCGCGTTTGGCGACACCTTCGGGGGGCAGGTCGGGGTTCAGCTGGAAGGGGTGCCACTGGATGGCAAAGGGATTGAGCGGGTGGTCCTGCAGCGCACGCTCAAGGTTCGCCTTGCCGATGAAGCACCAGGGGCAGACGGGATCGGAAAAGATATCAAGGCGGATCATGGCGTTGGACTTTTGTAAAGGGCGGCGAGGGCACGGCGGATCAGCTTGCCGTTTGCGCTGCGGGGCAGGGTGTCGACCATCTGGTAGTGCCTTGGCTGCTTCCAGCGGGCAAGGGCGATTTCGGCGCGTTGGTGCAGGGTGGCGGCGTCGATCCTGCACGGAGCTTCATGAAAAAGGGCGATGATCCTGGTGCCGGGGGCAACCTCAACCTCAGCCGCGGCGCAGCTGGGGAGGAGGTCGTGGAAGGCGGCCTCGATCTCCAGCGGGGAGACGCGGAAGCCGCCGGCGTTCAGCAGGTCATCGCGGCGGCCGAGGTGGGTGACCGCGCCGCCCGGGGCGATGGTCACCATGTCACCGGTGCGAAACCAGGGGCCTTGCAGCGGGGGCTTGCCGAGACAGCCGCGCATGAAGCCGGGGTCAGCGGTGGAGACGGCGAGCTCACCTGGGGTGCCGTGGGGGACGGGTTCGCCGCTGTCGTCAAGGCAGGCGACCAGGCGGCCGGGCTGGACATAGCCTGCGCTGCCCGGGGGCGCGGGGCGGTGGGGGGCGCCGGAGATGTAGGTGGAAAGTTCGGACATCCCGAGCGCCTCATGCACGTCAGTGCCGGTCTGGCGTTGCCAGTCGGCGCGGAGGGTTGGGGGCAGGGACTCTCCGGCCGACAGGGCGTGGCGGAGGGTGGGGAGAGGGGGGAAGGCAGCGCGCAGCATCTGGCGAAAGACGCCGGGGGCGGCGGCGAAGATGGTGGCGTTTGAGCGGGCGAGGAGGGCGGGAAGGGCGGCTGGTGGGGTGCCAGCCGCGGGGATCAGGGCGGTGGCGCCAAGCGTCCAGGGATCAAGCAGGCCGGTGCCAAGGGTGTAGGTCCAGTTCAGCGCGCCTGCGTGCAGGAGGCGGTCGTCGGGGGTCAGCCCTTCCCAGGCGTGGTGCATGTTGGCACGGGAAAGGATCGCGCGGTGGGCGTGGGACACGCCTTCAGGCTGGCCGGAGGAGCCGGAGGTGAAGACGACATACCCCTCACGCTGCGGGTCGCCGAAGTGAATCTGGGCCGGGGGCAGCGTTGCCCACAGGGCAGGATCAGGGGCGGCGACGGGGGCAGGGTGGTTGGGCAGTGCGACCCCCTGATCGGCGATCACCAGCTTCGGGTCGGCCAGGGCTGCAAGGCGCGTGACCTCGCCCACCGTCAGCGCGGCTGAGGTTGCGACGGGGACCAGCCCTGCGGCGATGGCACCAAGAAACACTACCGGGAAGGCCGGGCCGTTTTGCAGGCGCATCAGGATGCGGTCGCCGGGGTGGAGGCCAAGCGACAACAGGGTAGTGGCGCAGCCAAGGATGCGGGCGGTCACCTCGGCGTAGGTCAGGACCTGATCCCGGTCGGGATGCAGGATGACCAGCGCGGGTTTGTCTGGTGTCGCTTGCCCAGCCGCCAGCACATGCCCGGCAAGGTTGAACGAGGCGGGCACAGCGGGAAAGGGGCGGGTGTCGATGACCGGGGACATTCCCCTTGCCTAAGAACCTCGCACCCCAGTTGCAAGGATTGCTGCACTGCACTATCGCAAGACCCATGCAACCGACCGATCCAAAGACCATGATCCGCGTGGCCCGTGAGGCGGGCGGTGAGACCCATGTCGAGCCCTTGGACCTTGGCCTGCGCGTGCGCGAATTGCGCCGGAGCCTGGGCTGGACGCTGGAAGAGGCGGCAAACCGCGCGGGGCTGGCGCGGTCGACTCTGTCAAAGATCGAAAACGGACAGATGAGCCCGACCTATGAAGCGCTGAAAAAGCTGGCGCTGGGGCTGGCGATTTCGGTGCCGCAACTGTTCACCCCGCCCTCAAAGGCGCAGATTAATGGGCGGATGGCGGTGACCAAGGCGGGCGAAGGTCAGCACCAAGCGACCGTGACCTATGAGCATGAGTTGCTGGCCGGCAGCCTGTCGAAAAAGCAAATGCTGCCCTACCGCGCCACGATCCGCGCCCGCAGCTTTGAGGAATTCAGCGGCTGGGTCCGCCATGACGGCGAAGAGTTCTTGTTCGTGCTGACCGGCGTGATCCGCCTTTACACCGAGTTTTATGAGCCGGTCGACCTGCGCCGGGGCGACAGTGCCTATTATGATGCGGCCATGGGCCACAACGTCATCAGCCTGTCGGAAGAGGACGCGACCATCCTGTGGGTCACGTCGCTGGTGTAGCCGGACGCTTAGAACATTCCCGCTACGGTATCGGCGCCGGCCGAGATATCCTCGCCCACGCCGCCGATGGTGTTGCAGGCTGACAGGGCCGTCAGGGTCAGAAGGATCAGTGCCAGTTTGCGCATGCTCATGCCTTGTGCTTGGTCGGTTCTATGGGTCGCGGCGGGGGTCAATCTTCGAACCACCACAGCGCCGGAAGATAGGAATTTCCCCAATCGCCGTAAAGCTGAACCGTTTCCGGATGCTTAAGGCGGCTGTCATGCACGATCAGGTTGCGATCGGCAAACCAGAACGGCACGACGTAGCGGCCGGCGGTCAGAAGCCGGTCAAGCGCCTGGGCGGCGATGGTGAAATCGTCCAGGTTACGGGCCGAAAGCATGGCGGCGATCATCGCATCGATGGCGGGGGATTTCACGCCCATCCAGTTGCGCGACCCGGGTGTATCTGCAGCCTCAACGCTCCAGTACAAGGACTGCTCGTTGCCGGGGGACAGGGACATGGTGCGCAGGATGTAGGTCATGTCGAAGTCGAAGGCATCGGTGCGGGTCTTCATCTGGGCGCTGTCCAGCATGGTGACGCGGGCGTCGATGCCGACGGATTTCAGCGCCTCGATATAGATCGCGGCGATACTGGAGGCTTCGTCCTGGCCGATGGTCAGCAGGATCTCAAACGCGAAGGGCTGGCCGTCCGCGTTGCGCAAGGTTCCGTCATCGCCAACGACCCAGCCCGCCTCTTCCAGAAGCGCCATCGCCTGACGAAGGCCTGCGCGGTTGACGGGTGTGCCGTCCGATTCGGGCAGGGCGTAGCCTTCCAGCGTGCCGGGCAGAAGGTCAGCCTCAAACGGCTTGAGCAGGTCGAGGACCGCCCCTTCCGCCGGGGTGCCGGGGGTCATGGCGAAGGGGCTGTTGGCGAAGTAGGAGGTGATGCGCGGGGCGGCGCCCCCGGTCAGCGTCTGGTTCACGAAGTCGAAGTTGAACATCTGGATCATCGCTTCGCGCACCCGCCAGTCGGCGAATTGCGGTTTCCTCGTATTCATCACAAGGCCGATGATGCCCGACGGGCGGTCATGCGGGACCTCAAGCTTGACCATGCTGCCGTCGGTGATGGCGGGAAAGTCGTAGCGGCTGGCCCAGCGGGCAAGGTTGTCTTCGCGGTAGGCGGTGATTGCTCCTGACTTGACTGATTCGAAGACCGCGACCGGGTTGCCGAAGTATTCGTAGGTGATCTGGTCAAAGTTCCACTGGCCGCGGTTGAAGGGGAGGTCGGCCCCCCACCAATCGGAGTTTTTACGGTAGGTGATGCGCACGCCGGGATCGACCGTATCGACCACATAGGGGCCAGAGCCGGTCATCTTGTCCAAGGTGGTGGCGTCGAAGGTCTTGCCGTCAAAATCGGATTTCTTCAGGATCGGGCGCAGGCCCAGGATCAAGGGCAGTTCGCGGTCTTCGACGTTGAAGGTGAAGCGGACAGTGCGGTCGCCGACAGCCTCGGCGCTGGTGATTTTCTTCCAGGCGGTGGCAAAGCGCGGGTGGCCAAGGGTGCCCAGGGTCTCATAGCTCCACAGGACATCTTCGACCGTCACGGGGCTGCCGTCCGAGAATCGGGCCCCCTCACGCAGGGTGAATTCGACGAAGGTTCGGGCGTCATCGGTGGTGATCGATTCGGCCAGAAGGCCGTACAGAGTGAAGGGTTCATCGAAGCTGCGGCCCATCAGCGTCTCGAACGTCAGGGCCGAAACACCTTCGGCCGGAGAGCCGTTGGTGATGAAGGGATTGAGGGTGTCAAAGCTGCCGTTGACCGCCATGGTCAGGCTGCCGCCCTTGGGCGCATCGGGGTTGGCCTGGGGCAGGGACACAAAATCCGGGGGGAGCGCGGGTTCCCCATACATAGCTATGCCATGCTGGGGTTCGGCATGGGCCGCGGTTGCCGTAAGGGCAAGGGCGGCGGCCACGGCAAGGCGGCGGAGATTCGTCATCGGTTGACGCAACATGCGGAGGCTTCCCTGCTTAAGTCATTGTTCTTTGCACCGAACCCTATTCCGGTCGTCGCGGCATTTCAAACTTTTAGCTTGGCCATCGGCGGAGAGGGGACTATAACAACCCTACTGCTCGATAGGTTTCTTGCCTGTATGAAACCTGCCTCAAAGACTTAACGCCGGCTTCGTGCCGGCGTTTTTTTTTGGCCGGCGGAGGGTGGCTTGGCCGGATGGGTGGCGCTTTCCCTTGGCGGCGCAGCGTGGCATGGTTTCGCAGATGCAGCATAAGGGGCGGACAATGGCCAAGACACTGGCGGGCAAGCGCGCAGTCATCACCGGGTCAAATTCGGGAATCGGGCTGGGCGTGGCCGAGGCGCTGGCGGCAGCCGGGGCCGAGGTGGTGCTGAACAGCTTCACCGACCGGCCGGAAGATCACGCCTTGGCCAAGGATCTGGGCGAACGGCATGGCGTGGTCGCGCGCTATATCGCGGCCGACATGTCGAAAGGGGATGAGTGCCGCGGGCTGATCGAAAAGGCGGGCGGCTGCGACATTCTGGTGAATAACGCGGGCATCCAGTTCGTGGCCCCGGTCGAGGAATTTCCGGTTGAGAAATGGGATGCGATTCTGGCGATCAACCTGACGAGCGCATTCCACACCACGGCCGCCGCATTGCCTAGGATGAAGGCTAAGGGCTGGGGGCGAATCGTCAATGTGGCGTCTGCCCATGGGCTGACGGCAAGCCCCTACAAATCGGCTTATGTCGCGGCCAAGCATGGCATTGTCGGGCTGTCAAAGACCGTTGCGCTGGAAACTGCGGGGCAGGGCATCACCTGCAATGCGATTTGCCCAGGGTACGTGCTGACGCCATTGGTCGAAGCGCAAATCCCTGACCAGATGAAAGCTCACAAGATGGACCGCGAGACGGTGATCCGCGAGGTGATGCTGCTGCGCCAACCGAGCCGCCAGTTTGCGACGGTGGAACAGGTGGGCGGCACGGCGGTCTACCTGTGCAGCCCGGCGGCGGATCAGGTAACCGGCACCACGATCAGCATTGATGGCGGATGGACGGCGCTGTGAGCGAGGGCGGGCCGCGTCGCGTCAATCTGGCGCTTCAGGGAGGGGGCGCGCATGGCGCCTTTACCTGGGGCGTGCTTGACCGCCTGCTGGAGGAGGACGACCTTGAGATTGCAGCCATCTCTGGCACCTCGGCCGGGGCGCTGAACGGAGCGGCGCTGAAAGCCGGGCTGATCGCGGGCGGGCGCGGGGCGGCGAAAAAGCGGCTGGACCGGCTTTGGCATCAGGTCGGGGCCGTGGGGGATTTCCGGATGGTCCCCTGGCTGCAACCCTTTCTTCCGGCGGTGAAATTCTGGCAGGATGCGGCTTCGGCGGTTCTGCCTGTATCGCCGCAAAGCCTGACGGCGGCGCTTTATTCGCCCTATTCTTGGGGGTCAAACTGGAAGAACCCGCTGGAACCGGTGGTGCGCGACCTTGATTTCGCACAGGTCTGCGCGGGGGAAGGCCCGAGGCTGTTTGTCAGTGCCACGAACGTGCGGACCGGCAAGATCAAGGTCTTTGCAGGCACGGCAATCACGCCCGAGGCGCTGATGGCGTCGGCTTGCGTGCCAACGGTGTTTCAGGCGGTGGAGATTGGTGGCGAGGCTTATTGGGACGGCGGCTATGCCGGGAACCCGGCCCTGTTCCCGCTTTATGAGCCGGACCTGCCCGAAGATGTGCTGGTCGTGTCGATCAACCCGATCCGGCGCGAAGAGGTGCCGGAAACGCCGCTGGATATCCAGAACCGCATCAACGAGATCAGCTTCAATTCGAGCCTGTTGAGCGAGTTGCGCGCAGTCAACTTTGTCCGCCGCCTGATCGCCGAAGGCCGGATGGAGCCGGGCCGGATGAAGGACGTCCGCGTTCACATGATTGCCGATGACGGGCTGATGAACGAGCTTTCGGCCAGCACCAAGCTTGCTCCCTCCCCGCAGCTGCTGGAACGGCTGAAAGAGGCGGGCCGTGCTGCGGCAGAGCGGTTCCTGGCTGCGGATGGCAAGCGGATCGGGCAAGAGCCAAGCATCAGCCTGCGGGATCTTCTGGCCAACGACTAGATCGGTTCTTTCGTCTGGGGATAGACGAGGCCGCCCGACACGATCAGCTTGGCCGCGTCGTCGATCTTCATATCGAGGATCGTCAGGTCTTTCGTTGGCACAAACAGCAGCATGCCGGAGGTGAACGGCGTAAGGCCTACGAAGACGGCGGAAAAATCGGGGCCAAGCCGGGCCAGTTGGGCGGCCACCTCACCCTTCGGGCGGGTCGAGATGAACCCAAGCGCATAGGACCCCGGGCGCGGGAACTCCAAGAGGCAGACCTGGTCAAAGCTTTGTTCCTTTTTGTTGAAGAAGGTCTCAGCCACCTGCTTGATCGCGCCATAGACCGACCGGATGATCGGCATCCGGTCAACCATGTCTTCGCCCCAGCGGATGACAGATCGGCCGAACAGGCCCTTGGCCATCCAGCCGATCATCACCGTGAAGATGAGGAACACCAGCACGCCCACGCCGCGCACCGGGAAGTTGGCGTCGGGGCCGATGTAGTGTTCAACCAGCGCCTCGGGCTGGTAGGAGGAGGGGATCAGGGGCAGGATCCAGCCGTCGATCCAGCCGATCAGCGTCCAGACGAAATAAATCGTCAGGCCGATCGGCAGCACCACGACCAGCCCGGTCAGGAAACTGGCGCGGAGGCTGGCAAGGATGCTGCGGCGACGGGAAGGGTGGTGTTCGGACATGAAGGCCTCGGCCGGGAATACGGTGTCAACCTATGGTCGGCACAGTTGCTTGCCAATGGCCCCGACCGCCTTTCTGGTCAGCTTTCCGCGCGTTGCCGGGCGATTTCCACCGCGATGGCCGCTGCAAGCCGCGCATTGTTCAGGACAAGCGCGATGTTTGATTGCAAAGAGCGTCCCGCCGTCAGCTCAAAGATGCGCTGCAACAGGAACGGAGTGACGGCTTTGGCGGCGATGCCTTGGGCGGTGGCTTCGGCCAGGGCGGCCTCGATATGCGGGGTGATCTCGCTCCGGGCAATCTCATCGGCGGGCGGGATCGGGTTGGCGACCAGCTGGCCGCCGGGTAGACCAAGCTGGCCGCGCATCAGGTGGGCGGCGGCAATGGTCGCGGCGCTGTCCATCCGGAGGGGGGCTTTCAGGCCCGAGGAGCGGGACCAGAAGGCGGGGAAATCGTCCTGCCCAAAGGCGATGACGGGGACGCCGAGGGTTTCCAGATATTCGAGCGTTTTCGGTAGATCGAGGATCGCCTTTGCGCCCGCCGCAACCACGGTGACCGGGGTCTCGGCCAGTTCGCGCAGGTCGGCAGAAATGTCGAAGCTGGTTTCCGCCCCGCGATGGACGCCGCCGATGCCGCCGGTGGCGAAGACGTCGATCCCGGCCAGACGCGCGCAGATCATCGTGGCGGCGACGGTGGTGGCCCCGGTACCCCCCGTGGCAAGGCAGGCGGCCAGGTCGGCACGGGACAGTTTTGCGACGTTTCTCGCCTGACCAAGGCTTTGCAGCTGGTCATCGGTCAGGCCGATGTGGATGCGCTGGTCCATGATCGCGATGGTTGCCGGCGTGGCACCATGGGCGCGAACCTCGGCCTCGACCCGGCGGGCTGTTTCCACATTCTGCGGGAATGGCATGCCGTGGGTGATGATCGTGCTTTCCAAAGCGACAATCGGACCGCCCTTGGCGTGGGCCTCGGCCACCTCGGGCGAAAGGGTCAGCGGCAGGTCAATCATGAAGCATCCGATCAATGGCAGGACCGCAGGCATAGTCCTGGAATGTGGCGGTAAAGCCTGCACGCTCGGGCGAGCAGGCCATGACGCCGACCTGGGCGGGGCCAGCGTCGAGATAGCCGAGCCGGGTCATCAGCCAGCTGCCATCGGGCCGTTGCACCTGAACGCGGATCGCGTCGGCATGGCGGGTCAGGCGCAGGCGCAGGCGGTCGGCGTCGAAGGGCAGGGCGACGATGGACCAGTCCGATCGGTCGTTGGTGATGACGGTCGAGAAGAAGGCCTGGCCGTCGGTGTATTCCACCCCGGCCTTGACCCAGCGCGCCTCGTCCAGCCGCAGCATCAGCCCTGCCTGGTCATACAGCGCCTCGTAGCGGGCGGTGATGGTGACCTCGGCCGTGAAGTCGCCGGTGATGGGGTGGTAGAGGAAATGGCCGGTGTCGCGGATGAAGCCGTAATGCGTCTTGCGCCAGAAATCGGTGCGGTCGCCGGTGGTCAGGGTAAGTGTCCCGTCCTGGACCGTCGCGTGCGGCGGGGGATTGAGCCATGTCATCCGGTCGAAGGTCATGATCCGATGTCCCCTGAGACATAGGTGGCAGCCGCGCGCAGGGCTTCGTCCAGCGCTTCCTGCCGGGTCGCCCCGCGGCGTTCGGCCACCAGATGCGCGGCCATGAAGGTGTCTCCCGCCCCGGTGACGCGGGTGACCAGGACCTTGGGCGGCTGGCCCATGACGACACCTTCGTCCCTGCGCCCTTCGGCGGCAAGGTCACCGCCGTTGGTCACAAGGACCCGGCCCGCGCCCCGGGACAGAAGTGCCTGGGCCGCCTCGGGGGCGGTGGCAGCTTCGGACCGGGCGAGGATGTTCGCTTCTTCGAGGTTGACGTAAAGCGTCGCCGAGGGGTGGTCGAGCAGGGGAAGAAGGCGGCCCGCCTTGCCGGGTGAAGCAGGGGCCACTCGGAGGTCGGCTGCCGCGAAGAGCGGCGAGGCCGCGATGTCGGCGAGAAGGCCCTCGGTCAGGTTGCCGTCCAGCGCGACGGGGCCGGACCAGGGGGCATGGGAAGTGCCAAGGCGGCCATCCTCCAACGGGCGCAGGATCTTGTCACCCGCAGCCTCAAGCGAGTGGGCGTCGGCGATGGCGGCGATGAGGCCGTTGGCACCTTCGATGGCCATGTAACGGTCGGTCGGCAGGTCTTCGGAGCGATAGATGTGGGCGGTCAGGAGGCCCATGCGGTCACAGGCGGCGATCAACTCTTCGCCTTCGGCATCGCGGCCGATGGCGGTCAGAAGTGCCGGGGTCATGCCGAAGCGGCGGAGCGTCATGGCGATGTTCATCGCCACCCCGCCAGGCAGCCGGGTGATCCGGCCCGGAACGTCCGACCCAAGCCGCATCGAGGTGGGCGAGCGGCCGATGATGTCCCACAGGATGGAGCCGATGCAGAGGATGTCTGGTGTCATGAGCAGCCTTTCATCTTGGGCGGCCTTTTGGCGGAACGGGCAGGGGCGCGCAAGCCCGTTACCGTTTGCGGAACTGGCTGCCGTAGCCGCCACTGCGGCCATCGGGGAAGGGGCCTTCGGTCAGATAGCGTTCGTGACAGCGGGCAAGCGCGGTTTCATCCAGCGTGACGCCAAGGCCGGGGCCGTCGGGCACGCGGGTCACGCCGTTTTCCAGGGCGAAGGGGCCGCCCTCAATGACGTCATCGGCGTACCAGTGGAACAGGGTCTGGCTGGCGCCCCGAACATGCTCCAACGCGGCGGTCAGGTGCAGGTAGGCGGCCGAGGCGATGCCGGTTTCGCCGGAATGGAAGCGGAAGCCCACACCCATCGCCTCACAAGCACGGATGAAGTCGCGAGTGCGGGCGATGCCGCCGTGTTCGTTCACATTGGTCACGATGCAATCGGGGCAGCGCAGGGACACGGCTTTCGGCAGGTCGATCATGTGGGCCGAGAAGGGAATGTCGGAATGGCGGCGGAGGTCGGCCATTTCCTCATAAGTCTCAACAGGTTCTTCGAACCACCTGATGTTGAATGGCGCAAGGCGGCGCAGGGCATCGCGGGCGGTAGGGACGGTCCAGCCACCATTGGCGTCAAGCTGCAAGGGGCGGTCGCCGATGGCCGCGCGCACTTCGCGGACCATCTGCACTTCTTCGTCCAAAGCCACCGCGCCGACCTTGCCTTCGAAGATCAGCGACCCGTGGCGTTCGATCATCGCGGCACAATAGCGTGCCACTTCAACCGGGCTGCTTTCGCCGGGGTGGTTGGCACCGGGCCAGCGATAGCTGAAATACTCCGTAAGGGGGATTTCCGTGCGGACTGCGCCCCTCAGAAGGCGGTAAAGCGGCACGCCCTCGGTCTTGCCGCGGGCGTCCCACATGGCTATTTCGATCCCGCCAAAGACGCGACGGGCGGCCAGCACGTTGCCCCAGGGGGTGTAGCGCATGCCCGGCACCAGTTTCGCCTCGGCCGCGTGAATGTCACGGACATCCATCCCCACCAGCCGCGCGCCGGCAGCAATTACATCGGCGGCGCGATCCCCATCGGCGCATTCGCCAAGGCCGGTCACGCCATCCTCGGTCTCAAGCCGGATGACCGTCTTGGTCAGCGAGGCGATGGCGCCGTAGCTGAAGCGGTAGGGCGCGTGGAAAGGGATGTTCACGGGCAGGGCAGAGATGGAGCGGATTTTCATGGCGGCCGGTGGTTTTGGACGTGTTCTGCGAAAGTCTAGCCGCAGCACAGCCCGCCGCGCCACGGAATGCGACATGGATGGGGCCGCTTTGCAGACAGGGAACCGGTTTCCTGCAGAGGCGTTGATTGCGGTCAAGGACAAGCCGCGCCGCTGAAGGCGTGCTTGCAGCCGCGCCCGGCCACACGCACATCGCGCACTAAGCCCTTTTGGTCATCTCAGGATTGTCGATGGAAGACGAATTTGCACATTCCTACGTCAGCTCAGAGCCTTACCGGCGGGTCGGGCCCAAACGCGGGTACTGGGTGATCTCGGTCCGCGTTCTGGATGAGGCGCGGTATTTCACCTATCTTGAAGCGGCCACCGACTCGATTGACTGGCTTGGCGGGCGCATGGTCATCCGCAGTCCCGCCGTGTTGGTCGGGGCCGGAAAGCCAAAACCACGGCTCGTGGTGGTGGAGTTCGGGTCGCTGGCCGACGCGCAAGTGGCGTTTCAGGATATCGCCCAGCAGGCGGCGATGTTGCTGTTCGACGGGATTGCCGAATATGATCTGGCGATTGTCGAAGGCTATGACGATTTCGGCTGACGCTTGACCCTTGCAGAGCATGGGAAAACCCAGTAATGGGCGCCTACTTCACAGGTGTTGCTGGGGCCGATGCGGGGAGAAATCCCGTACGGTCCACCGGTTGCCCCCATCCGGGGGTGAAGACGGCGGCACCGAGGATCAAACCGGAAAAGGATAAGGCATGGCTCTTCCCGAGTTCTCCATGCGTCAGCTTTTGGAAGCTGGCGTTCACTATGGCCACCAGACCGCTCGCTGGAACCCCAAGATGGGCGAGTACATCTACGGTGACCGCAATGGCATTCACATCATCGACCTGACGCAAACGGTTCCGCTCTTGGACCAGGCGCTGAAGACCGTCCGCGACACCGTCGCCAAGGGCGGCCGCATCCTGTTCGTCGGCACCAAGCGCCAGGCGCAAAAGCCTGTCGCCGAAGCGGCTGAGCGTTGCGCGCAGTTCTACATGAACCACCGCTGGCTGGGCGGCACGCTGACCAACTGGAAAACCGTTTCCCAGTCCATCCAGCGCCTGAAGCAGCTGGACGAAGTTCTGGGTGCTGGCGGCGAAGGCCTGACCAAGAAAGAGCGTCTGGGCATGGAACGTGACCAGGCCAAGCTGCAAGCCTCGCTTGGCGGGATCCGCGAAATGGGCGGCACCCCGGACCTGATCTTCGTGATCGACGTGGGCAAGGAAGACCTTGCCATTCTTGAGGCGCAAAAGCTGGGCATCCCGGTCGTCGGCGTGGTCGACACGAACTGCTCGCCCAAGGGCGTGACGCATGTCATCCCGGGCAACGATGACGCGGCCCGCGCCATCCAGCTTTACTGCGACCTGATCAGCCGTGCCGCGCTTGACGGCATGTCGGCCCAGATGGGTGCGGCCGGCGTAGACCTTGGCGCGCTTGAGGCGGCCCCGGAAGAAGAAGCTGTCGCCGAAGCTGAAGCGTAAGCTACGCGTCACAAGCCTGTCACCCGGCGGGTATAGCCCGCCGGGTCATGATTTCTGCGGTGGGCAAGGGTCCGCCGCGCCACGATTTCTGAGGAGTGGGAACAATGACGATCACCGCCCAGATGGTGAAAGACCTGCGCGAAGCAACCGGCGCAGGCATGATGGACGTGAAGAAAGCGCTGACCGAAACCAACGGCGACATGGATGCCGCCGTTGACTGGCTGCGCACCAAGGGCCTGGCAAAAGCCGCCAAGAAGGCCGACCGCGTGGCCGCCGAAGGTCTGATCGGCGTCGCCGTGACCAACGGTCGTGGCGTTGCGGTCGAGATCAACTCGGAAACCGACTTTGTCGCCAAGAACGCCGATTTCCAGGCGCTGGTGCGCGATGTGGCGAACATCGCCCTGACCGCCGGTGACGAGATCGAGGTGGTCAAGGCCGCCCATCTGAACGGCAAGACCGTGGACACCGTGGTGCAGGAAGCGATTTCCCGTATCGGCGAGAACATGACCTTCCGCCGCATGCATGTGCTGGAGGGTGACACGGTTGTGTCCTACGTCCACAACGCAGCGACCGCTGGCATGGGCAAGATCGGCGTTCTGGTGGCCCTGAAGGGCGATAAGGCGAAGGCCGAAGAGATCGGCAAGCAGTTCGCGATGCATATCGCGGCGACCTCGCCGATTTCGCTGTCCGAAGCGACGATGGACCCGGCGGTGGTAGAGCGTGAACTGACTGTCCAGACCGCCAAGGCGCTGGAAGAGAACGCAGCTTCGCCGAAGCCGAAGCCCGATGCCGTGATCCACAACAACATCATCCCGGGCCGGATGAAGCGTTTCCTTGCGGAAAACACGCTGCTGGGCCAGGCCTTCGTGATCAACCCCGACCTGACCGTGGAAGCCGCGGCCAAGGAAGCTGGCGTAGAGATCACCGGTTTCGCCCGCGTTGCTGTGGGCGAGGGGATCGAGAAGAAGTCGGAAGACTTTGCCGCCGAAGTGGCCAAGGCGCTGCAGGGCTGATCTTTCGAAGAACAGGGCAGGGGGCCGGTGCAGCGATGCACCGGCCCTTTTCCTTTTGGCCGCGTTCGGAGGCACCAAAACGTCAGCGGCGCGGCCCTGGGGAAGGCCGCGCCGCAAGATCTTGTCACCCCCTCGGGGATGAAACGGGGAAGACAAGACTGACATCAGCCGCAGGGAGTACGGCTTTAGAAACAAAGCGTGGGAAGCATGCGGAATTGTCGCCAAAGCGGCACGCTTGCCGTTACGTCAGCTTTGCCCGCTGACGCCCGAAAGTGTGAGTGGGGAATACCATACCTTGGTCAAATGCGCGCACCCCCCTTCGACCGTGCCGAAGGGGAGAATCACTACCGCGCGGCCTGCGCCACTTCGGGCAGGCGCTGGAAAATCATGTTCAAAAGTGCACCCTTGGCCACGGCCTGAGCCGTGGTTTCCACCGCAAGCGCCTCACGTGCAAGGCGCAGGTGCTTTTCCACCATCGCCGGGCTGACGCCCATCAGCAGCGCCACATCCTGGGTGGTCTTGCCATCGGCGACCCACTCCAACGCCTCGCGCTGGCGGGGGGACAGGGCGCGGTGGCGGCTGAGCTGCGGCAGGTGCACGATTGTGAGGTGCATCATGTTGGCCACGGCCAGAATCTCTTCGCCTTGGGTGGCGAAAATCCGGTCCACGTCAACGTGGCTGAGGCCCGTATCGGCGATCAGCCCCAAGGCACCCTTGGACCGCGAGGATACTTCGGGAAAGCTGATCGAGATGCCCGCTGTTACGCCCATGGCTGCGTTCTGGCGCACGGCCTCGGCCTCATCCGGGGCCAGCTTGCCCGCCTCAAATGCCTCTTTCACCCAGGTCCAAGTGCAAGCCCCGGAAGACCGTTCCGCCCAGCGAAAGACCGGGGTCTTGGCGTAGAACCCACCGCGAAAGTAGCGCTGCACATAGTCAGCATCGCAGGTGGACAGGAACAGCGCATCGTCCGGGTCGCCGATCGTCTTCAGGTGGCGAAAGCGGGTGAAGCCGTAGTTGACCCGATGAAAGCCCAGGTTGGCAAAATACTCGGTGGCCATGCCCCAGGTGTCATCAATGCTGGAGGCCGCGGCAAGGCGGTTCAAAAGGTGCAGAATCGTCGTGGCTGTCATCGTTACGGTCCTTCAAGCGCAAGGTGCACCCAAGGTTGCAGGCATTTGCCGCAGGGTCACCTTTGCCGTGCGCCGAGTGATAGGACCGGTTTTCCGATCTGTCGAGAAAAGATGCCAGTTCGGCCGTCCAAACCGGGCAAATGACGGAAGATGTCATGGAATTGGGCGTAATCCGTCAGGAAATGGCCGAAAGGCGCGGCGCCAGGTGGCTGACAAGGCCGGGCAGGGCGACGAAATCGCTGAAGATCAACTTGGCGCCAAGGCTTTCGGCTGGGGCCTTGCGGTAACCTTCGGTGAAAAGCGCCAGCGCCACGCCAGCGCGCTGGGCGGTTTCGGCATCCACCTCGCTGTCACCGACGAAAAGGGCAGGACCGGGCCCCATCGCTGCCAGTGCTGCGTGAAGGGGGGCCGGATCGGGCTTGCGCTTCGGCAGGCTGTCGCCGCCGATCAGGACCGCCATGTGCTTGTCCAGCCCGAAGTGGCGCAAGGCGGCGCGGGCAGGGCCAGCGGGCTTGTTGGTGCACAGACCAAGCCGGTGGCCTTGGGCGGCCAACGCATCCAAAGCCTCCAGCACGCCGGGATAAAGGACTGTCAGATCAAAGGCATCTTCGTACAAGCTGATGAACTGGGCGACGAGGTCGCGGTGGAGCGCACCTTCAGGCTCATGTCCCTGCGACTGCAAAAGCCGCGACACCAATACGCCGACGCCATTGCCGATGAACCCTTTGACGACTGCAAAAGGAAAGGGCTGCAAGCCATTGGCTATAAATACTTTATTGGCTGCCGCATGAATGTCCGGTGCGGAATCGATCAGCGTGCCGTCCAGATCGAAAACGATGTTCAAGGGCTGGACGAAATCAGCCACGCGCAGCCTCGGCCGCGGCCCGGATGGCACGGATGTTGGCGCCGTAACCGGCGGGATTGGCGACTGAGCCGCCCTTGAACACCGCAGACCCCGCGACCAGTGCGTCTGCTCCGGCCTTGGCCACCAGCGGCGCGGTGGTCACGGTCACACCGCCATCCACTTCGATATGCACGGGACGGTCACCGATCATCTCGCGCAGGCGGGCGATCTTTGGCAGCTGGCTTTCAATGAAGACCTGGCCGCCGAAGCCTGGATTGACCGTCATCACGCAGACCAGATCCACCATGTCGAGAAGATCTGCCACCGCCTCGACCGAGGTACCGGGATTCAGCGCCACACCAGCTTTTTTCCCAAGCGCACGAATGGCTTGCAATGTTCGGTGAATGTGCGGCCCAGCCTCGACATGCGCGGTGATGATGTCAGCGCCAGCCTTCGCAAACGCTTCAAGATAGGGGTCCACCGGCGCGATCATCAGGTGAACGTCCATCACGCCCTTGATATGCGGGCGCAAAGCCGCGCACATTGCCGGGCCGAAGGTCAGGTTTGGCACGAAGTGGCCATCCATCACATCGACATGCACCCAATCGGCGCCTTCAGCCTCAATCGCGCGACATTCGGCGCCAAAGTTGGCAAAGTCGGCAGCCAGGATAGAGGGGGCGATCTTGATCGAACGGTTGAAGGGCAAAACGGCATCCTTTCGCGGTCAGTGCCTCATATCGTGGCGGCACCGGCGTTTCCAGCGCACATTATATGACATAATACTGATTATGCGTTATTCGGACATAGACAACCACACCTGCCCCAAGGCCATTGTGCCATGAAAAAAGGCCCGGTCAAAGGACCGGGCCTTTTCAAAATCTGCAGCCGTAATCAGCCGACGAGTTCAAGGCCCGAGAAGAAGAACGCGATCTCACGCGCTGCAGCACCTTCGCTGTCCGAACCGTGGACAGAGTTTTCGCCCTTGGACAGCGCGAAGTCCTTGCGGATCGTGCCAGCTGCTGCAGCGGCCGGGTCAGTCGCGCCCATCACTTCGCGGTTCTTCAGGATCGCGCCTTCGCCTTCCAGCACCTGCACGACGACTGGCTCGGACGCCATGTAGGCGACCAGTTCACCGTAGAAGCCGCGCTCCTTGTGCTCGGCGTAGAATTCGCCAGCCTGCGCCAGGGTCAGGTGGATGCGCTTGGAAGCGACGACCCGCAGGCCCGCCTCTTCGAACTTGGCAACGATCTTGCCGGTCAGATTGCGCTTGGTGGCGTCGGGTTTGATGATCGACAGGGTGCGTTCGGTGGCCATGGGGCTCTCCTTAAGGTGTGGCACGAGGTGCCGGAATGGGATGCGGCGCAGGTATCATGCCCGGCGGCCCTTGAAAAGGTGCAGTGGCATTGACCTTCTCTGCCGCTTCAGGCACTTCCCGCGCATGCTGAAAATCGAAGACATCACCTATTCCGTTGAAGGCCGCCCGCTGTTTGAGGGCGCCTCTGCCACGATTCCCACCGGCCACAAGGTGGGCATCGTCGGGCGCAATGGCGCGGGGAAAACCACGCTTTTCCGCCTGATCCGGGGTGAGCTTGCGCTGGAGGGTGGCACGATCACCCTGCCCCAGCGCGCCCGCATCGGTGGCGTGGCGCAGGAAGTGCCGTCTTCGGAAACCTCGCTGCTGGAAACCGTGCTGCAGGCCGATACCGAACGCGCAAGCCTGATGGCAGAGGCGGAGACCGCGCATGACGCGCACCGCATCGCCGAAATTCAGGCGCGGTTGGCCGATATTGACGCTTGGTCAGCGGAAGGTCGCGCCTCCAACATCCTGAAAGGATTGGGGTTTGATGCGGCACAACAGCTGATGCCCTGCTCCGCCTTCTCGGGCGGCTGGCGGATGCGGGTGGCGCTGGCCGGGGTGCTTTTTGCGCAACCCGACTATCTGCTGTTGGACGAACCGACCAACTATCTGGACCTTGAGGGCGCCCTCTGGCTGGAAAGCTACCTGCAGAAGTACCCCCACACCGTCCTGATCATCAGCCATGACCGTGGCCTTTTGAACCGCGCCGTGCAGGGCATTTTGCATCTGGATGCGAAGAAACTGACCTACTGGACCGGCCCTTATGACCAGTTCGCCCGCCAGATGGCTGAACGCCGGGCCGTGCTGACGGCGGAGGCGAAGAAGGTCGACGCTCGTCGCGCCCATCTGCAAAGCTTTGTCGACCGATTCAAGGCCAAGGCGTCCAAGGCTGTGCAGGCGCAGTCCCGCGTCAAGATGCTGGAAAAGCTGACCCCGATCACCGCGCCGGAAGAGGCGAAGAAGGTGGTTTTCACCTTCCCGGAACCTGAGGAGCTTTCGCCTCCGATCATCAACCTTGATGGCGCGGCGGTCGGTTACGGTGGCCCGCCGATCCTGAAGAAGTTGAACCTGCGGATCGACCAGGATGACCGCATCGCTCTTCTGGGCCGCAACGGTGAGGGAAAGTCCACGCTTTCCAAGCTGTTGGCGGGTAAACTTCAGACGTCCGAGGGCAAGCTTTCCCGCTCCTCCAAGCTGCGGATCGGCTACTTCGCCCAACATCAGGTGGATGAGCTGCACATCGACGAAACCCCGCTGCAGCACATCCAGCGCCTGCGGCCCGCAGAGATGCAGGCAAAGCTGCGCGCGCGTCTGGCGGGCTTTGGTCTGATGGCTGATCAGGCAGACACGGTCGTTGGGCGTCTGTCGGGCGGGCAAAAGGCGCGCCTTTCTCTGCTGCTGGCCACCATCGACGCGCCGCACCTCTTGATCCTCGACGAACCGACCAACCACCTTGATATCGAAAGCCGTGAGGCTCTGGTTGACGCGCTGACCGAATACTCCGGCGCGGTGATCCTGGTTTCCCACGACATGCACCTTCTCAGCCTGGTGGCTGACCGTCTCTGGCTGGTCAAGGGCGGCGCGGTCACCCCTTATACCGAAGACCTGGAGGCCTATCGCCGCCAGCTTCTGGCTGGTGAGGATGAGGTGAAGGCCGCGCCGAAACTCATTGAAAAGAAACGGCAAGTCAGCCGGGACGAGATTCTGGCCCTGAAGGCCGAGGTTCGCAAGAGTGAGGACCGTTTGGCCAAGCTGAACGAGATGCGCGACAAGCTGGCGACCAAGCTGGCCGACCCTGACCTTTATGAAGACGCCCGCAAGGGCGAACTTGCCACCTGGAACGCCAAGTATGCCGAGGTGATGTCAGCGCTGGACCGGGCCGAGGCTATGTGGCTGACAGCGCAGGAAAAACTGGAACAGGCGGCGGCCTAGCGCGGCTTGCCGGCATAGTGCTCTTCGATCCGGTCCCAGCTGACCTTGCACCAGCTTTCGTCTTCGGGCCAGTCGTCTGCGGTCAGCTCTTTTGGCGTTGGTAGCGGCAGCGGATCGCCGGAAAAGCTCCAACTTCGGGCTTTTGAAACCGGAAAGGTCAGAAGGTGGAAGGTTGTGGCCGGGGTCAGCGGTGGCGGGGCTGAAATCTCTGCCCCAGTCTCGGCGGACGCGTGGTCATAAAGGACGAAGATTTTCCCGTTCGACAGGTGCAGGAACAGGATCAGCATCGCATGTTCCGGGTCGCGCAGACGTTTGACGGCGGTGACGGTAAAGGCCTCATCCCGAACCATCCCCCGCGCCAGGTCGGCTTCCAGATCCGTCACCCTTTGCCGCTGGGCCTGTTTTGACCGCATCGTCCAGCGGATCTGGCTGGAAAGCGTGTAGCCCCAGATCAGGACCGGAACCGCGATTGCCCCGGCGAATGTGATTGGGTTGGTCCGCCACGCGCCATTAGCCAAGGGGATGCCCGCAAGCATCACGGGGATGGCCAGAACCAGATAGGCGAGCATTGTGAAGATGGCAGGTGCCACCGTTGCGGCGGCAAGAAGCAACCAAAGATTTCGGCCAGGGTTGCCTTGACGGGCAGCGGCAAGAAGCCCTTCAAGCTGCGCCGTTTCGGGCAGGGTCATCTGGCGTGCTTTTGCCATCGGGTCTCCGTCCTGCGGTCGCCGGTCTTCCGGCGGGCACTTGGAATATGACAGGATGCAGCGCTGTCTGCAAAACGAACGTTTCATGAGAAACCAACAGCAGTGGGCTGACATTTCAGGTTCCGCTTCCCAAAGGCCGGGACAGCGGGCTACCCTTCCCCGAACCTCCGAGGCCAGCATGCCCGAAACCGCCTTTCTGATCACGGCCTTTGCCACCCTCTTCGTGGTGATCGACCCGCCCGGCCTTGTGCCCCTGTTCATCGCCCTGACCCGGGGCATGTCGCCCGAACGGCGGCGGGCCATGGCGCGGCGGGCCTGTATCATCGCGGCGATCCTGCTTTTGCTTTTCGGCGTTGCGGGTGAGGCGATCCTGGGCTTCATCGGCATTTCGATGCCCGCGTTCCGGATTGCTGGGGGCATCCTTCTGTTCCTCACCGCGCTTGACATGCTGTTCGAACGGCGCACCCAGCGGCGGGAGGGGCAGCAGGCCGACCCGGACCATGACCCCTCGGTCTTCCCCCTCGCCACACCCCTGATCGCGGGGCCGGGGGCGATTGCGACGATGATCCTTCTGGTCGGCGAATCCGGCACCGGCTGGCCGGGGACCTTTGCGGTGCTGGGGTTGATGCTCCTGATGATCGTGGTGACCTATGCCTTCCTTCTCGCCTCACCGCCGCTGGAGCGGATGCTGGGCCGGACCGGGACCATTGTCATCACCCGGCTTCTGGGGATGTTGCTTGCGGCCTTGTCGGTGCAGTTCGTGATTGATGGGGTCAAGGGGACCGGGTTGATTGGCTGACCTTTTCGCGGAAGCCCCCTGACCCCATATCGGTTCAAACCGGAGGTTTTGATGGACGGAGAGACCCTGGCCCGCGTGGCCTATATCGGCATCATCCTGGTGGCCCTTGGCGGCTGGGTGATGGTCGAGTTTCGCCAGCGCATGGGTCAGGCCCTGCGGATGGCGCTGGCCTGGGGGTTGATCTTTGTCGGCATGATGGCGGGCTATGGTCTGTGGTCAGACATCCGGCGCGAGGCGATGCCGGTGCAGATGGTCAGCGATGGTGGCGAGGTGGAGGTTCCGATCTCGCCCGATGGGCACTATTATCTGACGCTGCAGATCAACGGGACCGATGTGCCGTTCATGGTGGACACCGGGGCCTCGGGGATGGTGCTGGCAATTGAAGACGCGGCGCGGCTGGGGATTGAGGCGGAGGCCTTGCGCTTTACCGGTGAGGCGATGACTGCGAATGGGGTGGTGCGGACCGCGCAGGTCACGCTGCCGCTGGTCGAATTGGGGCCGTTCCGGAATGAGGGATTCCGGGCCTATGTGACCGAAGGCGAGATGCCAGGGTCCCTTCTGGGGATGGACTATCTGGGGCAGTTCCGGATGGAGTTCGGCGCGGGGCGGCTGGTTCTGCGGCAGTAGTGTCCCGGGCAGGGACATCACGCGAAAACGCATCAGATCAACCACTTGCGGGATTCGAGTCACCAATTGGTAACCAGCTTTGTCGCCGGGCACCAAAATCCTTGAGTAAGGATTTTGACAAATCTCTTACTCAAGAAATTTGAGGTCAGGCGGTGGCTGCCGGGCGCACCGGGCTTTCGGCCTTCTTTTCCCAGCGTCCGCCCTCTTCCGACCAATACTGTGCGGCGTGGCCGGCGGCGGTGATGGCGCGCCATTGGTCGCGGGCGGCGTCCTTGGCGTCGTCGCCGAAAAGGATCCAGACACGCTCCATCGCGGAGATTTCGGCATCGTCGGCCCCTGCCCCGTCCACAAGCGCCAGCACCTTAGCGCCGTTCACCGGTTGGCCGGTGCCGATCAGCACCGGCTGATCGGCGTCTTGTGGGCTGCCTTCGCGGCCGTGCGGCAGGAAGCTGTCGTCGCCACCCTTTAGCCACAGGTCGGCATCCAGCGCGTCAAGGTGGGCCGGGTCCGTTCCCCGGATCATCGCCCGCCAGCCCTGCCCCAAGGCGCGGGGCAGGTTCACGGCCAGTGTGTCGGCGGGCGTGGTGCGGGTCTGGTGGTAGAACATCACCGTTCCCATGGCGCGTCTCCTTCCGGTCCGCTCATCGTGGGTCTGCGACCCCTCTTCGCTGCGGCGCGGGCTGCGAGGACCGACGCGAAGCGAGGGAGGAGCGTCACGCCTCGAACCGGTCGCGGATCAGCCGGTCCAGCGCCATGACGCCCCAGCCGGTGGCCCCCTTGGGCGCAAGGGTCGAATCGGACTTCAAAAGCGCGGTCCCCGCGATGTCGAGGTGGCACCACGGCATGTCCGGCTTGACGAAACGCGCGAGGAACTGTGCTGCCGTCACCGCCCCGCCATCGCGTCCGCAAGAGTTGACCATGTCGGCCACGCGGGATTTCAGCTTGGCGTCATAAGCGTCGCCCATCGGCATGCGCCAGGCGCCTTCGCCTTCGGCAGCACATGCCTTGAGGAAGGCGTTGCACAGGTCATCGTTGTTGGAAAAGACGCCGGTATTTTCATGGCCCAAAGCCACGATGATCGCGCCGGTCAGGGTGGCAAGGTTGATCATGCCGGTCGGCTTGAAACGTTCCTGCGTGTACCAAAGCACGTCGGCCAGGACCAAACGACCCTCAGCGTCGGTATTGATGACCTCGATCGTGTCGCCCTTCATGGACCGGACCACATCGCCGGGGCGCTGGGCACGCCCGTCGGGCATGTTTTCCACGATGCCGACCAGACCCACGACATTGGCCTTGGCCTTGCGCAGCGCAAGCGTGCGCATCACACCCGCCACGACCCCGGCACCGCCCATGTCCATGGTCATGTCTTCCATGCCGCCGGCGGGTTTGATCGAGATGCCGCCAGTGTCAAAGACCACGCCTTTGCCGACAAGGGCGAAGGGCGCCTCATCCTTGGCGCCGCCGTTCCACTGCATGACCACGACCTTGGACGGGCTTTCCGACCCCTGCCCCACGCCAAGAAGCGCGCGCATGCCAAGCTTGGTCAGCTCTTCTTCTTCCAGAATCTCAACCTCAAGCCCCAGTTCCTGCATTGCGGCAAGGCGGGCGGCGAAATCATGGGTGGTCAGGATGTTGGCTGGTTCGTTCACGAGGTCGCGGGTGAAGAACACGCCTTCGGCGACGGCCGCCATGGGCGAGGCGGCGCGGGCGACGGCTTCAGCGTCGGCGACCATCATCGTCACCGGGCCGGGAGTGGTCTTCTCACCGCTCTTGTGGGCGTTGAAGTCATAGGCGCGCATTGCAAGACCAAAGGCAAGGTCGGCGGCGCGGGCGTGGCTTTCGGCCAGAAGAAGCGTGTCCCCTGCCCCATGTGCGCGCCCCACGGCGGCCCCGGCCTTGCGGGCGCTGGCAACGTCCGAGCGTTTGGGCAAGCGCAAGATATGCAGCGCGTCGCAGGCAAGGCCGGCCGGGAAGGCAAGCTCCATCCCCTCACCCGGTTTCAGTTTGGCGAAGGCGTCAGACGCCAGCGCCCGGGCCAGGGCCCCCTTGGTCAGCCGATCCAGCCGGCGCAAGGCTGGGGTCAGCGGCGTGCCGGCATCGGCCAGCACGGCGAGACGGCCCTTGGCGGCGGCAAGCGCCTCAAGATCGGTGGGCTGGAACTGGATCGGCAGGGGTTGGGACATGGGCTGCATCTTTGGCTAAGGGGGGGAACGCCCCACTGGGCGGGCCTTTGCCGGAAGGATAGGGTCGCGCCAACGGAATGGCCAGATATGAGTTTTCGCTGTCGGCGAATTCCGCTAGGGTCGGCGCAACATATTGTGGGGACTGGGGCAAGCGTGTCTAGATTCGACAGATATCTCCTGTCGCAACTGCTTCAGCTGTTTGGGTTTTTCGCGCTGGTGCTGGTGGCGGTCTATTGGGTGAACCGGGCGGTGGGTCTGTTTGACCAGCTGATCGGCGATGGGCAATCGGCGCTGGTGTTTCTGGAGTTCACGCTTTTGACGCTGCCGAACGCAATCCGGCTGGTGCTGCCGGTCGCGGCGTTTGCGGCGACGGTCTATGTGGTGAACCGCTTGATGCAGGAAAGCGAGCTGGTGGTGATGCAGGCCACGGGGTTTTCCGCCTTCCGGCTGGCGCGGCCGGTCCTTTACTTTGGTCTGGTGGTCATGGTGATGCAGCTGGTCCTGACGAATGTGCTGGTGCCGGCAAGCCAAAGGATACTCAGCGCGCGGAGTGCCGAGATTTCGCAGAACGTGACGGCGCGGTTTCTGAACGCGGGGCAGTTCATGCATCCTGCCAAGGGGATCACCCTTTACATCCGCGAGATCACCCAGACCGGAGAGTTGATCGACCTTTTCCTTGCTGATGAGCGGGGGGAGAGCGAGCGCGTGATCTATACCGCGCGCAAGGCGTTTCTGGTGCGCGGCGACGTGGCGCCGAAGCTGGTGATGGTGGACGGGTCCACCCAGCGGCTGACGCGGGGGGATGAGCGGCTGGCGCTGACGCGCTTTGCCGATTTCACGCTGGATCTGGCGGGGCTGGTCACTGTGGGGGGCGTGGCGCAGTTGCCGCTGAACGCGCTGCCAACGCCGCAGCTTCTGGCCGCCGACCCTGCGCTGCAGACTTCATTGGGGGTCAGTGCGGCGCAGATGCTGGAAGAGGGACACTCACGCCTGGCCGGGCCCTTGCTAGCGGTGGCGGCGCCCTTGCTGGGCTTTGCGGCGCTGATGCTGGGGGGGTTCTCGCGCTTTGGGCTTTGGCGGCAGATGGCGCTGGCGGTGGGGCTGATCATCGCGATGCAGCTGGTCTGGACCTGGGGCAGCGGCGTGGCGGGGAAGATGGCGGGGGCTTGGGCTGCGCTGTACCTTGGGCCGGTCCTGGGGGTGCTGGTGGCGGTGGCGCTGTTGGTGGTGGCGCAGCTGCCGCGACGGCTGAAAGGGGCGCAGGCGTGACGCTGAGCCTTTACATCGCGCGGCGGTTTCTGGGGACAGTGGGCCGGGTGTTCCTGATCTTCTTCGCCATCCTGATGCTGGTCGACATGATCGAACAACTGCGCCGCTTTGCCGATGCGGGCATTGGTCTGGCTGGGGCGGCACGGATGTCGCTGCTGAGCGTGCCGGAGACGCTGTACCGCATTCTGCCGCTGATCCTGATCATGGGGGCGATTGCGAATTTCCTGGGGCTTGCGCGGTCATCCGAACTGGTGGTGGTGCGGGCGGCGGGGCGGTCGGGGTTGCGGTTCTTGCTGACGCCGCTTCTGGTGGCGGTGGCGCTGGGGCTTATCACCGTGGCGCTCTTCAACCCGTTGGTTGCGGCCACCTCCAAGGCCTATGACGCCGCACGCTCGGCGCTTAGTGCGGGTGGTGGGTCGGTGTTGTCGGTGGCTGATACGGGGCTTTGGCTGCGGCAAGGGTCCGAGGAGGGGCAGACCGTCATCCAGGCCGCGCGGTCCAATCTGGACGGGACGGAGCTTTTCGGCGTCACCTTCCTGGGGTTTGACGCGAATGGCCTGCCCGCCACACGGATCGAGGCGGAGACGGCAAAGCTGATCGACGGCGCCTGGGCCTTGTCGGGAACCAAGACCTGGGACCTGACGCAGCCCAACCCCGAAGTTGCGGCTGAAGCGGCAACGGCTGAGGTTACCCTGCCCTCAGACCTGACGGCGGAGCGCATTCGCGACAGTTTCGGCACGCCAAGTGCCATCGCCTTTTGGGACCTGCCCAGTTATATCGGCGACTTGGAACGTGCAGGCTTTTCTGCGCGCGCGTACCGGCTGTGGTTCCAGATGGAACTGGCGCAGCCCCTGTTGATGGCCGCCATGGTGCTGGTAGCGGCGGGGTTCACCATGCGGCATGTGCGGGCCGGCGGCACCGGGCGGATGGTGATTTACGCGATGATGGCGGGCTTCGGCATCTTTTTCCTGCGCAACTTTGCCCAGGCGCTGGGCGAAACCGGGCAGATCCCGGTGGTCGTGGCCGCATGGTCGCCGCCCCTTGCGGCGGCGCTGTTGTCGCTAAGCCTTCTGTTGCATCTGGAGGAAGGCTGATGTTCCGCTTTCTTCTTGCCGCAGTCCTTGCCCTTTGCCTGTCCCTGCCCGCCCTGGCGCAAGATCAGGCCACGCTGATTTCCGACAGCATCGAGATTACCGGAGACACGCGCCTGATCGCCGACGGCAATGTCGAGGTTTACTTCAAGGGTCGCCGCCTTGCCGCATCGCGCATCAGCTATGACCAGGCGACCGACCGGCTGGAGATCACTGGCCCGATCGTGCTGACCGAAGACAGCGGCGAGGTCTTGATCCTTGCCTCGCAAGCCGAACTGGCAGCGGATCTGAGCGAGGGCATCCTGACCAGCGCGCGGCTGGTCTTGAACCGGCAGCTGCAGATGGCGGCCAACAAGATGACGCGCGTTGCGGGGCGGACGACCACGCTGGAAACGGTTGCGGCATCCTCTTGCAAGGTCTGCGAAAGCAACCCGACGCCTTTGTGGGAAATCCGCGCCAGCCGCGTGGTCCATGACGAGGTGGAGCGGCAGGTCTACTTTGACAACGCGCAGTTCCGGCTGGCGGGTGTGCCGGTCTTCTACATTCCGCGCCTGCGGATGCCTGACCCGACGCTGAAGCGGGCAACCGGGTTCTTGATGCCGTCGATCCGCACCACTTCGGACCTTGGGACCGGGATCAAGCTGCCCTATTTCATCGTTCTTGGCCAATCGGCCGACCTGACGCTGACACCCTATATCACTGCGCGCGACAGCCAGACGCTGGACCTGCGCTATCGCCAGATGTTCCGCACGGGCCAGATCGAGCTAAACGGGGCGATCACCCGCGATGATCTGGTCCCTGGCAAAACCCGGGGCTATCTTTTCGTGGACGGGGCCTTCACCCTGCCGCTGAATTTTGGCCTGACGATCAAGGGCCAGACGGTGACCGACCCGGCCTATCTGCTGGACTACGGGATTGCCAACCTTGACCGTCTGGACAGCCGGGTTGAGGCCAGCCGCACCCGGCGGAACGAATTCATCTCGGCCCGCGTCATCAGCTTCCAGACCCTGCGCGAAAGCGAAGACAATACCACGATCCCGTCGATCATTGCCGATCTGACCTTTCACCGCCGCTTTTCGCTGGGGCCCTTGGGGGGCGAAGGCGGCTTGCGGTTCCAGACCCACAACCACACCCGCACCTCGACCAACCCGCTGGACGGGCCGGACAGCGACAGCATCGCCGACGGCCGCGACCTGGGGCGGATCTCGGCCCGGGTGGACTGGCGGCGCAGTTTCCTTTTGCCGATGGGGATTGAGGGCACCGTCCTGGGCGAAGCGACGGCGGATGCCTATACCGTGGCGCAGGATGCGACGTTTGAGCAGCAGACCACCCGCACCCATGGCAGCGCCGGGGTGGAATTGCGCTGGCCCTGGATCAAGGCGGGTGCCAACGGGGCGACGCAGGTGATCGAACCGGTGGTGCAGTTGATCTGGTCGTCCTCGGACGAAGAGACGCTGCCAAACGAGGATTCGGTGCTGGTCGAGTTTGACGAGGGCAGCCTGTTCGCGCTTGACCGCTTTCCGGGGTCAGATGCGGTGGAACGCGGCCCGCGTGCGAATGTGGGGATCAGCTGGACCCGGCATGACCCGGAGGGCTGGACGATGGGCGTGGCGCTGGGCCGCGTCTACCGTGAGGCGGATCTGGGCCAGTTTGGCCCGGGATCGGGGCTGGACGGCACCCGGTCGGATTGGCTGGCCGGGGTCAACTTTGATCTGGCCAATGGCGTGGCGATCACTGCGCGGGCGGTTCTGGACGATGACCTTGATCTGACCAAGGGCGAGGCGCGGCTGTCGATCAACGGCGCGCGCACGGCCCTGGCCACCAGCATGATCTGGGCTGTGGCCGACCCCACGGAAAACCGCCCCGATCCGACGCAGGAAGTGACCTTTGACGCACGGCGCAAGCTGGGCGACAGCTGGACCGGCAAGCTTTCCGGGCGCTATGACTTTCTGGCGGACCGGGGCACGGTGGCAGGCCTGGGTGTGGAGTTCCTGAACGAGTGCGTGCGGTTTGATGTTTCCCTCTCGCGTCGGTTCACGTCATCCACTAGTGTGTCGCCGACGACGGATTTCGCTTTGTCGCTTGATCTGGTGGGGTTCGGCAGTGGTGTGACCGGGGGTCCGGCGCGGACCTGCCGGCAATAGGCAGGTTGACGGAAGCGGCGGGCCCAAGACCCGCAAGAAGCAGGAAAGAGCGGCTGAGGCGATGGCAGTTTCCTTTGTAAAGCGGCAGGTGGCGGCACTTTTGTGCGGCGTGGCATTGGCTGGCGTGCCCGGCATGGTGGGCGCGCAAGACCTGTTCGCCCCCCGGATGATCGTCAATGACCGGGTGATTACCGGCTATGAAGTTATGCAGCGGTCGATGTTCCTGCAGCTTCTGCGCGCCCCCGGCAACCCCGAGGATGAGGCGCTGAAGGGCCTGATCGAAGACCGCTTGCGCCAAACCGAAGCCGAGCGTCTGGGCCTGACCCTGACGGAAGAGGAAGTGCTTGAAGGCATGACCGAATTCGCCTCGCGCGCGAACCTGACGGCCGAGGGGTTGATCGTCGAGCTGGAAAAGGTCGGCATTTCGGCCGAGACCTTCCGCGATTTCGTCTCAGCCGGGCTTTTGTGGCGGCAGGCCGTGCGGGCGCGGTTCCTGGGCCAGGTGCCGGTCAGCGAGAATGACATTGACCGGGCGCTGGAAGCCTCGGCCCGGCCCCGCGCGCTGCGGGTACTGGTGTCGGAACTGGTGATCCCCGCGCCTGATGGCCAGATTGAGGATGCCCTGGCACTGGCCGAACGGCTTAGCGAGGAGATCACCAGCGAAGGTGCCTTTGCTTCCGCCGCGCGGCAGTATTCCGCGGCCCCCACGGCGGGGAACGGCGGGAGGCTGGACTGGGTGCCGCTGGGCAACCTGCCTGCAGCCATCGGCCAGGCGGTGCTGGCGCTTGGGCCCGGCGAAGTCTCGGACCCGGTGATCGTGCCGAATGCAGTCGTCCTTTTCCAGTTGCGCGACGTGGCGAAGGATGAGGCGGCCGAACCCATCGCCGTGACCGTGGAATGGGCCGATTTCCTGGTGCCCGATGATGCGGCGGAAATCGCCCGTCTGCGGGCTGAGGTGGACACCTGCATGGACCTTTACGGCCAGGCAAATGGCCTGCCCGAAGACCGGCTGACCATCACCACCCAACCTGCCGGTGAGGTTCCGGGCGATGTGGGGCTGGAACTGGCGCAGCTTGACCCGGGCGAAAGCAGCGTGGCGCTGACGCGTGCGGGCTTTCGGCGGTTCCTGATGCTGTGTGGGCGCGAGGAAACCCAGGAAGAACCGGTCAGCCGCGATCAGGTGCGCGAACGGGTGGTCAACCAGAAGCTGGAAGGCATGGCCGAGGGCTACCTGGAAGAGCTGCGGTCCGCCGCCATCATCCGCGAGCCGTGAGCGCGCGACCCGTCATCCTGACCTCGGGCGATCCGTCGGGTATCGGGCCGGAGATTGCGGTCAAGGCCTGCCTTGCGGGCGAACGTTTCGTCTGGCTGGGCGACCCGCGCCACCTGCCGCCGGGCGCTGCCTGGCGTGAGGTGACCGACCTTGCCGAACTGGTGCCAAGCCGGGTGCTGCCGGTCCTGCGCCACGACTTCGCGGCCCCTGCCCTGCCTGGCCAGCCTGACCCGGCCAATGCCACCGGGGTGATCGCGGTCATCGAACGCGCGGTGGCGCGGGTTCAATCCGGTGAAGCGTCGGCCATCTGCACGGCGCCCATCCACAAGAAGGCGCTGAAGGATGGCGCAGGCTTCGCCTTTCCTGGACATACTGAGTTTCTGGCCCACCTCGCGGGTGTTGACCGGGTGGTGATGATGCTGGCCTGCCCCGATCTGCGGGTGGTGCCGGTGACGATCCACATCGCCTTGTCCGAAGTCCCGGCCGCATTGACTGAGGGTCTGCTGGAAGAAACCATCCGCATCACCAATGCCGGGCTGATCCGCGATTTCGGGATTGCTATGCCGCGTCTGGCGGTGGCCGGGCTGAACCCGCATGCGGGCGAAGGCGGCGCGATGGGGTGGGAGGATGAGCGGTTGATCCGCCCCTTGGTTGCGCGTCTTGCGGCGGACGGCATGGCGATCCGGGGGCCGATGTCGGCGGATACCATGTTTCATGCAGCGGCCCGAAAGGGCTATGACGCGGCAGTCTGCATGTATCACGATCAGGCGCTGATCCCGATCAAGACGATTGATTTTTCTGGGGGGGTGAACGTGACCCTCGGCCTGCCCTTCGTGCGCACCTCGCCCGATCATGGCACGGCTTATGACATCGCCGGGCGCGGGGTGGCCGACCCGGCGAGCCTTCTAGCGGCGTTGCGGATGGCTCGGGAAATGGCCGCGCGGCGATAGGCGTGGAAGCGGGGGTTTCACACCCCCGCACCCCTGAGGGATACTTGTGCCAGAATGAAAGGCGAAGTGAGTGGGAACGATTGACGGGCTGCCGCCGCTGCGTGAGGTGATCCGGGCGCATGATCTGGTGGCAAAGCGGCAGCTGGGACAGAATTTCCTGCTGGATCTGAACCTTACGGCGAAGATTGCACGCTCGGCCGGGGATCTTTCGGGCTGCGATGTGCTGGAGGTGGGGCCCGGTCCCGGGGGCCTGACCCGCGGGCTGCTGACCGAGGGCGCGCGGCGGGTTCTGGCGGTGGAGAAAGACGCGCGCTGCCTTCCTGCGCTGGAGGAAATTGCGGCTTCGGCTCCGGGGCGGCTGGAGGTGCTGCTGGGCGACGCGTTGGAAGTGGACGTCCTGGCGCATCTGACGCCGCCGATCAAGGTGGTGGCGAACCTGCCTTACAACGTGGGGACGGAGTTGCTGATCCGTTGGTTGTCCGCGCCTTGGCCGCCCTATTGGTCATCGTTGACGCTGATGTTTCAGAAAGAAGTCGCCGAGCGGATCGTGGCAAAGCCGCGGACGGAACATTACGGGCGGCTGGCGCTTCTGGCGCAGTGGCGCTGTTCGGTGGCCATCGTGATGGTGCTGCCGCCTGAGGCCTTCACGCCTGCACCCAAGGTGCATTCTGCCGTGGTCCAGTTGACCGCCCTGCCCGCGCCGCGTTTCCCGTGTGATTTCGGGATGTTGCAGCGCGTTACTGCCATGGCTTTCGGGCAGCGCCGCAAGATGCTGCGGTCATCCTTGAAAGGCCTGCGCCCGGGGATCGAGGCGTTGCTGGAAAGTGTCGGCATCCCCCCGACCGCGCGGGCCGAGGAGATCGGGTTGGAGCAGTTCTGCGCCCTGGCGCGGGCGGTTCAGGCGGCCTGACGCTTCGACAAAACGCGCGCCATAGTCTCGCCCATGGCGGAAGGGTTGGGGGCGACGGTGATGCCCGCAGCCTCAAGGATTTCCACCTTTTCCTGCGCGGATTCGCCGAAGGCACTGATGATCGCGCCTGCGTGGCCCATCTTGCGGCCTTTCGGGGCTGAAAGGCCGGCGATGTAGGCCACCACGGGTTTGGTCATGTGATCGCGGGCGTAGGCGGCGGCTTCGGCTTCCTGCGGGCCACCGATTTCGCCGATCATCATGATGGCGTCGGTTTCGGGGTCGGCTTCAAAAAGCTGGAGTATGTCCTTGAAACTGCTGCCATTGATCGGATCGCCGCCAATGCCGACTGAGGTGGAAACCCCGATGCCAAGCGCCTTCATCTGGCTTGCAGCCTCATACCCCAGCGTGCCGGAACGCCCGACGATGCCGATGCGGCCGGGCATGTAGATGTGGGGCGGCATGATGCCCATGAAGCCCTTGCCCGGTGAGATGATCCCGGCGCAGTTCGGGCCGACAAGGCGCATCTTCCGCTCTTCCGGGTAGCGTTTCAGGAAGCGTTTGACCTTCATCATGTCCTGGCTGGGGATGCCGTCGGTCACGCATACGGCGGTCTTGATGCCTGCATCGGCGGCCTCCATGATCGCGTCGGCCGCGAAGGGGGGTGGAACGAAAACAAGGGAGGCTTCAGCGCCGGTAGCTTCGACGGCTTCGCGGACGGTGTTGAAGAGAGGACGGTCGAGGTGGGTTTCACCGCCCCTGCCCGGGGTGACCCCGCCCACGACGTTGGTGCCGTGCTTGATCATGTCGGCGGCATGGAAGGCGCCGATGCGGCCGGACATGCCTTGGACGATGACTTTCGTGTGTTCTGTGATGAGAATGGCCATGGTCGGTTCCTCAAGCGGCTTTGGCGGCGACCGCTTTCGCAGCGGCCTCGGCGAGGGTGTCGGCGGAGATCAGCGGGAGGCCGGAGGTCTCGATGATGCGTTTTCCCTCCTCCACATTGGTGCCCGCAAGGCGCACGACGACGGGGATGGTCAGGCCAACCTCTTGATAAGCCTTCACGACCCCTTCGGCGACCCAGTCACAGCGGTTGATTCCGGCGAAGATGTTCACCAGGATCACGCTGACGTTGCGGTCGGCCAGCACAGTGCGAAAGGCGCGGACGACGCGTTCTGGCGAGGCACCGCCGCCGATGTCGAGGAAGTTGGCAGGTTCGCCCCCGGCCAGCTTGATCATGTCCATCGTGGCCATCGCGAGGCCAGCGCCGTTGATGATGCAGCCGATGTCGCCCTCAAGCCCCACATAGGCCAGGCCATGGTCACCCGCGGTTGATTCGCGGGGGTCTTCCTGGCTGCGGTCGCGAAGCTCGGCGACTTGAGGACGGCGGAACAAGGCATTGGTGTCGAAGGACATTTTGGCATCAAGCGCCACAAGGTCACCGGTGCCGGTGATGACCAGCGGGTTGATCTCGACCATCACCGCGTCAAGGTCGCGGTAGGCGCGGTAGCAGGCTTTCAGGATCGTGACCATCTGGGCGATCTGGCCGCCTTTGAGGCCAAGCTGGAAGGCAAGCTCGCGGGCCTGGAATTCGCTCAAGCCGACGGCGGGGTCGATGGTCATGCGGCGAAGGCTGTCGGGGTCAGTTTCGGCAAGATCCTCGATCTCCATCCCGCCATGGGCGGAGGCGACGATCATGATGCGTTCGGATTTGCGGTCGAGGACGAAGCCCAGATACATCTCACGCGCGATGTCGGAGGCGGATTCGACCCAGAGGCGGTAGACGCCCTTGCCGTTGGCGTCGGTCTGTTTGGTGACCAGTTGCTTGCCGAAAAGGGTGGCGGCGAAGGCGGAAACCTCATGCTCATCGCGACAAAGCTTCACGCCGCCAGCAGCACCGCGCCCACCGGAGTGGATCTGGGCCTTCACCACCCAAGCGGCGCCGCCGAGTTCGCGGGCCCGGTAGCCGGCCTGTTCGGGGCTGTAGGCGAGACCGCCGCGCGGGACGGGGACGCCGAAGCGCGCGAGGATTTCCTTGGCCTGATATTCGTGGATATCCATGGGGTTACCTTCCGCTGATGGCGTCGGCGACGGCGAGGAGGTTCCGCGCCATCTTTTCTGACGCGGCGTCAATCATCTTACCGTCAAGGCTCGCGGCGCCTTTGCCTTGGGCCTCGGCCAGTTTCAGTTCCTCAATGATGCGGCGGGCCTTGGTGACTTCGGCCTCGGTCGGGCTGAAGACTTCGTTGGCAAGGGCCACCTGCGACGGGTGGATCGCCCATTTCCCTTCGCAGCCGAGGGCAGCGGCGCGGCGGGCACCGTCCTTGTAGCCCTCGGGGTCGGAGAAATCGCCGAACGGGCCGTCGATGGCGCGGAGGCCGTAAGCGCGGCAGGCGATGACCATGCGGGAAATGGCGGCGTGCCACTGGTCGCCGGGGTACATCGGGTTCAGCCCACCGATGTTGGTGGTGCGGGCGCGCATGCTGGCTGCGTAATCGGCGACGCCGAAGTGCATCGCTTCCAACCGTCCGCCGAACTGAGCGATGGTTTCGACGTTTACCATGCCAAGCGCGGTTTCGATCAGCGCCTCAAGGCCGACGCGGGTGGTATAACCCTTGGCCTGTTCAATCTGGTTGACCATCGCTTCGACCATGTAAAGGTCATCGCGGACGCCGACCTTGGGCACCAGAAGGGTGTGGACGCGGCTACCGGCCTGTTCCATCACATCCACCACGTCGCGGTACATATAATGGGTATCAAGGCCGTTGATCCGCACGGAAACCGTCTTGCCCTTGGCGGCCCAGTCGATGTCATTTAGCGCCTGGATGCAGTTCTTGCGGGCCTGTTCCTTTTCCGGCGGGGCCACGGCATCCTCAAGGTCAAGGAAGACATAATCGGCGGGGCCATCGGCGGCCTTGTCGATCATCGAGGGGTTCGAGGACGGCACCGCGAGTTCAGACCGCTGGAGCCGCTGCTTGCGCAGCGGGTGAAGAGTATGGCTCATCTATTTGTTCCTAATCGGTTATTCAGCAGCCATGCGCAGGGCGGCTTGCGCGGTGCGGCCTTGGGCGTACCAGGCTTGCGCCGCGGCGACGCCAGAGCCGAATTCGATATCTGCCCCCGCCTCAACCAGCGCCATTTCGGCCACCGAGATCGCGGTGAGGCACATGCCTTCGTTCAGATCGCCCAGGTGGCCGATGCGGAAGACCTTGCCCGCAAGCCGCGACAGGCCTGAGCCGAAAGAGGTATTGTAACGCTCATACCCGATGCGGATCACGTCGCGGGCGTCCACGCCGTCCGGCACGCGGATAGCGGTGACGGTGTTGGAGGCCAGCGAGGGGTGTTCGGCGCAAGGGGTCAGGCCCCAGGCGGCGACAGCGCGGCGCACACCTTCGGCAAGGCGGGCGTGGCGGGCGAGGACGTTGTCCAGCCCCTCGGCGTTGATCCGGTCCAAGGCGCGGCGGAGGCCGTGCAGGATTTGTGTCGGCGGGGTATAGGGGAAGTATCCTGTGTCACAGGTCTGCTTGAAGTCGCGGAATTCAAAGTAGGCGCGGCGCATCGTGGCGGTTTCCGAGGCCTTCAGAGCCTTCTTGCTGACGCCCAGAATGCCAAGACCCGCGGGGCACATCAGGCCCTTCTGGCTGCCGGTGACGGCAAGGTCGACGCCCCAGTCATCCATCCGGAAGTCGATGGAACCGACAGAGGACACACCGTCGACGAAGAGCAGCGCGTCATGGAAGCAATCGTCCAGCGCGCGGCGGACGGCAGCGATGTCGCTGGTCACGCCGGTGGCGGTTTCATTGTGGGTGACGAAGACCGCCTTGATTTCACCCTTCCGGTCGGCGGCAAGCTTCCGCATGAATTCATTGACCGGGGCCCCTGCCCCCCAGGCGACGTCGATCACGTCGACGGTCAGGCCCAGACGCGTGGCCATCTCGGCCCAGAGGGTGGAAAACTGGCCGTGCCGCGCCATCAGCACCCGGTCACCGGGGTTAAGGGTGTTGGTGATCGCCGCTTCCCAGGCGCCGGTCCCGGAGCCGGGGAACAGCATGACCTGCCCGGTGGTCGTACGGAAGACCTTCTTCAGGTCAGCAAGGATGCCGAGGGTCATGGCGCCAAAGTCGGGGCCGCGCTGGTCCTGCATCGGTACGTTCATCGCCATGCGCACGTCTTCCGGCACATTGGTCGGGCCAGGGATGAAAAGGTGATTGGTTCCAGTGCGCATGTCGTCCTCCCGATTTGGTTAAGCCTCTCCTCTCACCAATCGCGGCATGTGCAAAAGCAAAGCGGGTCGCGCTGTAAACGCGAAAGTTTACAGATGTTGTTTTCTGTAATATTGTAAAGCTCACAAACCATGACAGGTGTGCAACGGTATGCAGAAGACCTTCATCGGCCCGCATCTGCGGCGCTTGCGGCTGGAGCGGGGCGAGACCCAAGGGGCCATGGCGCGGGCCCTGGGGATCAGCCCGTCTTACGTGAACCTTCTGGAGAACAACGAGCGCTCTGTCTCGGTGCAGGTGATGCTGAAGCTGTTCGAAGCTTATGGCGTCGACTGGCGTGAGATTGCCGAGGAGGATGGCTCGGGCGCGCTGGCCGATCTGCGGGCGGCTTTGCAGGACCCGGTCTTTGCCGAGACGCGGCCGGACCTGACGCAGTTGCGCGCGGCTTTGGTGCATGCGCCTGACCTTGCGGCGGCGTTCCTGCGGCTGCACCGCAGTTGGCAGGCGGCGACCGATCAGCTTTTGTCACTGAACGAAAGCGATGTGCGGGCGATTTCAGCCACGCCAGAGGCAGCTGTGCACAACGTTTTCCGCCGCCAGCGCAACCACTTCCGTGATCTGGAAGAGGCAGCAGAGGCGTTCTGGACCGTGCCGGTGGAGCGGGATGAGATCTATGTGGCTTTGAAGCAGCGCCTGCGCGACCGGCTGGGCATTTCGGTGCGACTGGCGCGGGTAGAGGACCTGCCGGGGACGTTGCGGCAATATGATGAAGGGCGGCGCGAGATTCTGCTGTCCGAAGCGCTGGACCATACCAACCGGACCTTCCAGCTGGTGCACATGTGCGGGCTCTTGGAGCAGCGGGAGCTGCTGGATGGCCTGATCGACCGGGCGGGGATTGCCGACCCGCGCGGGGTGGCACGGTTGCGGGTGGAGCTCGCGAACTACTTTGCAGCAGCGGTGCTGATGCCCTATGCGGCGTTCCTTTCCGAGGCGCGGGCGACGAAATACGACCTTGACCACATCGCCACGCGCTTTGGTGTCAGTTTCGAGCAGGCCTGCCACCGGGCGACAACCTTGCAGCGTGAAGGCGCGCAGGGGGTGCCTTTCTTCTTTCTGCGCATCGACAAGGGCGGAAACGTCACGAAGCGCTTCAATGCGACTGATTTTCACCTGGCGGAGTATGGCGGGGCCTGTCCGCGACTGGATGTCCATACCAGTTTCCGGACACCTGGGAAGATCGTTCCCCAGTTCGTTGAAATGCCTGATAAATCGCAGTACTTCGTCTTCTCACGCACGGTCGACCGGCCAACCTGGATCAGACATGCTCAGGATAACCGGCTGGCGGTGGCGATGGGCTGCATGATCGAGCATGCGGGCGAAATCGGTTATGCCGAGGCGTTCAGCGTGGCCGGGGCGCGGATGGTGCCGATTGGCATCAACTGCCGCATCTGCCCGCGCGCAAATTGCGACCAACGCGCGCATCAGGCGACGATCCTGACGCAACCGGTCGACGAAAAACGCCGGGGAGCGACGCGGTTTGACGGGTAGGGCCAAAATCCTTGAGTAAGGATTTTGACAAATTTCTTACTCAAGAAATTTGGAGCCTAGGCTTTAACGCGCAGGTTTTGTGGGTCGTAAAGCGGGGTGAGGTGGACCTGAGCGGGGATGCGTTCCGAGGCGACTTCCAGCTCGTAAGTGCCTGAGCGGATGAAATCTTCCGTCACGCCATCGGGGTGCCGGACATAGCCCATGCCGATGGCCTTCCCGACCGTATGCCCGTAGCCGCCGGAGGACAGCCAGCCGACGCGCTGGCCGTTTCTGTAGATCGTCTCGCGGCCAAGGAGGATGGTTTCAGGGGCGGCGGTAAAGGTGGCGAGCCGTTTTTTCACGCCGTTGGCTTGCTGCGCGGCGATGGCCTCACGCCCAAGGAACGGCAGGCCGGATTTCATCTTGACCGCCCAGGCAAGGCCAGCTTCGACCGGGGTATGGTCGGGGCCGATGTCGCTGCCCCAGGCGCGGTAGGCTTTTTCCAGGCGAAGGGTTTCGATGGCGCGGTAGCCCGCGTTGGTGATCTGGCCGGTGGACATCAGCGCCTCATAGACCGTGACGGCGCATTCGGTGGGCATGTGAAGTTCCCACCCCAGTTCGCCGACATAGGTGACGCGGAGGGCGAGGACGGGGCAGCCGGCGATGAAGATGGTCTTGGCGGTGCCGAAGGGGAAGGCTGTGTTGGAGAGGTCACCCTCGGTGAGGGGTTGCAGGATATCGCGCGCTTTTGGGCCCATGAGCGACAGGACTGCCGAGCCGGAGGTGACGTCGATCAGATGAGCGTCGCCGCACAAGTTGCGGGAGATCCAGTCGAAATCATGGGTGGCGAAGCCTGTGCCGGTGGTGATGTAGAATTCATCCGCCGCGCGCCGGACGACGGTCAGGTCACATTCGATGCCGCCCTTGGCGTTGAGCATCTGGGTATAGGTGAGCGACCCCACAGGGCGGTCGATGTTTCCGGCGGCGATCCAGTTCAGAGCTTTGGCCGCGTCGGGGCCTTTCAGAGTGAACTTGGCGAAGGAGGTTTGGTCTATGAGGACGCACCCCTCCCGCGCGGCCTTGTGTTCGCGACCCACTGCGTCGAACCAGCCGGGGCGCTGGTAGGAGTAGCGGTCCACCGGCTCTTCCCCCGGTTCGGCGAACCAGTTCGGGCGTTCCCAGCCGAGTTTTTCGCCAAAGCACGCGCCTGCGCCTTTCAGGTGAGCGTAGAGGGGGGACCGGCGGGTGGGTCTTGCCGACTTCATCTCCTCGGAGGGCCAGGCGATGGTGTAGTGCTTGGCATAAGCCTCCATCGTGCGGGTGCGGACGTAGTCGGTGGAGCGGTGGGCGGGGCCGAAGCGGCGGATGTCGACGGGCCAGAGGTCGTAGGGCGCGGCCCCCGTGGCGACCCATTCGGCAAGCGCCATCCCTGCCCCACCACCGCTGGCGATGCCGAAGGCGTTGAAACCGGCACCGACGAAGAAGTTGCGCAGTTCCGGCGCCTCACCCAAGATGAAGTTGCCGTCGGGGGTGAAGCTTTCAGGGCCGTTGATCAGTTGTTTGACACCTGCGGTCGCCAGCGCAGGGACGCGGGCGATGGCGTCCTCCATGAACTGGGAATAGTGGTCGAAATCGCTGGTCAGCAGTTCGAAATGGAACCCCTCAGGGATGCCGTTTTGCGCCCAGGGTTTGGGGTTCGGCTCATACCCGCCCCAGACAAGGCCACCGACCTCCTCTTTCCAGTAGGTCAGGCGGTCGGGGTCGCGGAGGGTGGGAAGGGTGCTGGTCACGCCCTCGATCTTTTCGGTGACCATGTACTGGTGTTCGACGGAGACGAGGGGGACATTTACCCCCACAGTCGCCGCAAGGGTGCGGGTCCATTGGCCGGCGCAACACACAACCTTTTCGCATTCGATGGTGCCGAAGGGGGTTTCAACGCCGCGAATGCGGCCGTCTTCGACGATGACGCGCGTCACCGGTGTATCTTCCAAGATCTTGACCCCCGCCATCCGCGCACCGCGGGCGAGGGATTGAGTGATGTCGGAGGGGTTGGCTTGCCCATCGGTGGGCAGATAGGCAGCTCCCACCAGATCATCGATCGTCATCAGGGGCCAAAGGTCCTGCGCCTCTTTCGGCGTCAGAAGGTGCATCTCCAGCCCAAACGAATGCGCCGTGGTGGCCTGACGCTTCACTTCCGTCCAACGCTCGGCGTTGCAGGCAAGGCGCAGACCGCCGTTCATCTTCCACCCGGTTTGCAGGCCGGTTTCCTCTTCCAGCCGTTTGTAAAGCGCGACGGAGTGGCCCAGAAGCTGGGTGATGTTGGCGCTGGTCCGCAACTGGCCGACCAACCCCGCCGCATGGAAGGTGGTGCCAGAGGTCAGCTTCTTACGCTCCAGAAGCACCGTGTCGGACCAGCCAAGTTTGCCAAGGTGGTAGGCAACAGAGCAGCCGACGATGCCGCCGCCGATGATGACGACGCGGGCGGTGGTGGGAAGGTCAGTCATGAAGAGGTCCTGAAGGTGGCCAGCGCGGCGCGGTAGGTGGCAAGGTAATCTGCCGTATAAGCGGCATAGTCGAAATCAAGGTCAGAGTGGATTTCCTGCACCATGGACCACATCGCTTCACGCAGGGCGGCGGCGGCCTTCATCGCGCGAAAGCTGCGCCAGAGATCGGCATCGGGCGATTGGCCAAAGTAGGTGGTCAGAAGCCAGTCTTCCTGCGCGCCATCAAGCCCGTTGTTGGCCGCAAGACCGCCAAGATCGAAAAGCGGTGAGTTCCAGCCGGCATAATCCCAGTCGATCAGCCACATGCGGCTGCCGTCATGCAGGAAGTTGGCGGGCAGCAGGTCGTTATGGCCGAAAACTAGGTCGATGCGGCCGACGGCCCTTTCCAGAGTGGCGGCCTCATCCAGAAGGGTGGCAATCAGTGGCACATGGCGCGACTGGCCGTCTTGCAGCGTGGCGGCATAGTCGCGCAGCACCTGGAACACCCAGAAGGTCAGGGCGGGCCCGCGCAAGTGGCGGGGAATTTCGGAATGGGCGCGGCGGACGAGATCCAGTGCCTGGGCGAGGAGATCAGGTTGGCGCAAATCCTCGGCGGCCATAGTGCGGCTTTCGACAAAGTCGATCACCAGCGCACCGGGTTCGTGGTGCAGCACGGCGGGCGAGACACCCGCCGCATGGGCGGCGCGGCTGGCGGCCAGTTCGTTGAAGCGCATGATCTGGTGAACCGGAATGTCATCACCAATCCGCACCACGGCCCGGCGGGTTGCATCAGTCACAAGAACATTCAGGTTGGTGATCCCGCCGCCCAAGGGCACGGCGCTGACCGGCCCGGACCACAGCGGCAGCGCAAGCGCACGGGCAACCGGATCACGCGGGCCGGGCATCGGGATGGCGCTGGGTATGGGGCACGCGGGTTGGTCCTTGGCTGGGCTGAGGCGCAGAGTGGTCAGGACCGGCCGCACTGTCAAAGGGATTGTGGCAGGGACCCTCGCGCGCTGTGACAGGCCCAAAGCGCCTCGGCCAGGCGTTCGGGGCGCAGGGGCTTGGCGACCACGGCGGCAAAGCCCTGGGCCAGATAATCCTGCACCTGATGGGTCATCGCATTGGCGGTAACGGCAATGGCATAGGGCGCGGGCCAGCCCCGGGCCGCAGCCTCGTCACGCAGGGCGTTCAGCGTCGCCAGACCGTCGCGGCCTGGCATGGCAATGTCGAGCAGGATGGCAGCGTGACGGTCAGGGTCCCAGAGGCCCAACACCTCATCGCCGCTGGTGACGATGTCGACGGTGACCCCAAGCGCCGACAGCAGGCTGGCCAAGATGATCCGGTTGGTCGCATTGTCTTCGCCGGCAAGCACGGTCATTGGCGGCAGTTGCGGCAGGGGGGCCGCGCGCAGCGGCAAGGCGGCATCGGCCAGGACCGGCATTTCCAACGTGACGGATGCGGCCAGCCCCTGCCCTGGCGCGCCGGACAAGGTCACCTCGCCCTGCATCATCCGGGCAAGGCGGCGGACGATGGCCAGACCAAGGCCAGTGCCGCCATAACGCCGGGCGATGCCGGCCTGGCCTTGGGTGAACTCATCAAACACGCGGGCCATTTCGGCGCTGCTCATCCCGATGCCGGTATCGGTGACCGTGACCACCAGCCGCGTGGGCGAGGCTGCATCCATCACCACCGAAACGGTGCCAGAATCGGTGAACTTGATCGCATTGCCAACAAGGTTGTGCAGGATCTGGATCAGCCGCTTTTCATCGCCAAAGCGCAGGCTGTCCCGATAGGCACCGATGCAATGCGTGATCAGGGTGATGCCCTTGTCCTGGGCGCGGACGTGATGGATGGCGGCCACACGGTCCATCACCTCGCACAAGCGAAGGGGGCCGGGGTCAAGCGCCAGATGCCCGGCCTCGATCTTGGCGAGGTCGAGGATGTCGTTGATGACCGAGAGGAGATGTTCGCCCGAATCGCGGATGACGCGCAGTTTGGCCTGCTGGTCGGTGTCGTGCAAATCTCGACCCAGAACTTCGACCATGCCAAGCACGCCGTTCAGGGGGGTGCGCATCTCATGGCTCATCGCGGCCAGGAAATCGGATTTGGCGCGGCTGGCTGCCTCGGCGGTGGTCATGGCGGCGCGCAGGCGGTCTTCGCTGTCGACCGCGTCGGTGATGTCGGTCAGCGAGCAGAGCGCGGCGAGGTCGGTTCCCGGGGCTGACAGGCGGGCCGCGTTGACCGACAGGACGCGCCGGGTGCCGCAGGGCCATTGGATCGCCAGACGCACGTCCTGTTGCACCGCCAGACCAGCCAGCGCCCGGTTCAGCGGCAGCTCGTCGGCAGGCACCAATGTGCCATCCCGGTCAGTGACGGTCGCGGCAGCAAAGATCTGGCGCAGGTCGTCGCGCGCAGCCACGGGGCGGCCCAGCACAGCCTCGGCAGCGGCATTGGCAAAGACGACCTGGCCCTGCCCGTCCACCGCGACGATCCCCGAGACCGAGGTTTCCATGATCCGCGCCAGCGTGTCGCGTTCCCGCGCCAGGGCCATCTCCAGCGCCTTGGCGGCCGAGACGTCGATGTTGACACCCGAGGTGCGGACCACGCGGCCGTCCACATCCCATTCGATGGCCTGGGTGCGGGTCAGGACCCAAACCCAATGACCCAATCGGTGGCGCACGCGCAGTTCGTGTTCGTACGCCCATTCACCGGCGGCAAAGCAACGCTCTTCATGGGCAATCAGGGCTTCGGCATCGGCGGGGTGGACGGTCTCCAGCCAGTCCTGCAGCGGAATCGGGTTCAACTCTGCCGCGCGGAAGCCAAGGATTTCGGCCCAGCGGTCGTTGACGATGGTCTGACCTGATCGCAGGTCATGTTCCCAGACGCCGACCCTTGCGCCGTCGATCAGCCGGGTCAGGCGCTGTTCTGCCTCGATCCGGGCCGAGACGTCCAAGGTGACACCCGAAATGCGGCGGGGCGCGCCATCGTTGCGCCGGGCCAGAACCCGGCCGCGTGACAGGACCCAGACCCATTGACCGTTGCGGTGGCGGAGGCGGCAAAGGAAGTCGAATTCATCCTCGCCCGCGTCAAACAGCGCGCGGCGCATGTCTTCGGCTGCGGCCAGGTCATCATGGTGCATCAACGCCATAAGGTCAGGCAGCGCGCGGGGCAGATCAGCTGTCGGCGTGTCGCGGCCCAGCATCGCGCGCCAGCCGTCGTTCATGGCACTCAGGCCAGTATCGTCGGCCCAGTCCCAGACAGCCACTTCACCGCCGTCGACCACCTGTTGCAGGCGGCGGTCGGCCAAGCGGCGGGCCGTCACGTCCTCATACAGTCCCACGGTTTCGCGCGAGGGGGTGGCACGTTCGCGCACCCAGATCAGGCGACCATCGGCCAGCGCATCCTCGCCATCCCAGATTTCGGTCAGGGGACGGTCTAGGCGGCGTTGCAGGCTCGCGTCATCGCGTTCGCCTTCCTGCCCGAAAATACCCGCCGCGATGGCCGAGCGCAAAAGATCATCATAAAGCGCGCCGACCTTGATCTGGTCGGCGATGCCAGCAAAGACGCGTGTGTATTGCGTGTTCCACAGGACCAGACGGTCATCGGCGTCCCAGATCGCAAAGCCGTCATCCAGCGCCTCGATCGCCGAGACAAGGCGGCTGCGCGTCGCCTCAAGCGCGCCTTGTTCAGCGCGAAGGGCGGCTTCCTTGGCACGGATGTCGGTCACATCCTCGATCAAGGCCCAGACCAGACGGCGGCCGTTGGGATCAATGCTCATGAACCCGCGCAGCACGGCGGGAAAGCGGCTGCCATCGACCCGGCGCAACACGGCCTCGACCGGGCCATAGCTTTGCTTGGCGCGCAAAGATTCGACCGCGGCCTCGATCACCCAAGCGGCATCGGCGGGCAATATCTGTCGGATGTCGCGGTAGCTGTCGCCTTTCGGATCAAGGCCGAAGACCTGCTTGAAGGCATTGTTGCCGTCCAGAAGCTCACCGGTGTCATAGTCGTTCAACAGGATCGGATGCGGGCACATCTCGAAAAACGCGGTGAACTGGCCTTCGCGGTACGAGGCCATCTCGTCCGTGGCCTGAGCGGTGGAGAGGTCGCGGATCACCGCCACCACGCCTGCACCGCCCTTGGCAGGGTCGATCTGCAACGGGGCGACCGACACTTCGTACCAATGGGGGGTGACCAGACTGGGCACGCCAACCCGGCGGCTGCGGGCGGTAAGGGCGGCTGGCGGATCGCGCAAGAGATCCTCCAGAACCTGGGCCAAGGGTTCGGGGAACACCTCACGCAGGTGCCGGCCGATCCCGGCATGGACCAGCGAGGATAGCCACGGCAGTTTTTCGCTGTGGCAGGCGGCGATATGTCCGGCGGGGCAAATCTCGATCACGAGGTCAGGCAGTGCGCGCAGGGTGGCGGTCAGGTGGCTGCGGGTGTCAGCCTCGGTCCGGGCGGCATCGGCCCGTTGGACAACGGCCGCCACCGCACGCGCGACTGAGGTCAGAAGAAACACCTCGGTCTCGCCCCAACGGCGCTGGGCGGCTTCGCTGTCAAAACCCACGATGCCCAGAAGCCGGTCGCCATCGCGCAAGGGCAGCATCAGGGACGAGCGGATGCCGGCCGATTGCAGAAAGGCACGCTCGGGCAGGATGGCGGGCAGATCGTCGCGGTCAGCGATGACCACCGCCTCACCCTTTGCAAAGGCGCTGTGCCAGGTGGGATGCGCGGCAGGGTCCATCCACTGCATGCGGTCCTTCAGGGCCGTCACTCCCGGGGCCACCCATTCATGGCTGTTGTAGTGCATGCCGTCGGGCCGGGTGCGAAAGACAAAGGTGCGGTCCAGCCCGCAGGCCTGACCCAAGCGGGCGAGGGCTTCGTTCAGTGCTACGTCAATGCCCCCGTTGCCCGGCGCCAGAAGGCCGTTGATGAGGTCGATCACCAGAAGCTCGATCTGACGGGGCGGGCTGGTGGCGGGGACCTTGGACACGGCCCCAACCTTTCGCGTGGCGGCAGGGTCTGGCGCAGCCGTGCTGTCGGTGTCGCCTGCGCGTTCCATCTGGGTCCCTTGCCGGTGCCTTCTGGCAGACTATCGGCCTAAAGCGCCGGTCCTGCAAGTACAGCGGCAGCGGCGGGTCAGCCCCACAACCCCAGCGGCTGCGGCGCAAAGCCCGGAAAGACCGCCCCCGGATCGGCGAGGCCCATGTGGCGGCCCAGAAGCTCGGCCAGAACAGCGCGGTAGTCGGTGACCACGGCCAGATCCGCGCCTTCCTCAAGCGCGTCATGGGCAAGGCCGGGCCAGCGCCCGACCATCCGCCCACCGCGGGCCTGAGGTCCAAGCACCAGCATCACATTGCCGCGCCCGTGATCGGTGCCGCCACCGGTGTTGGAGCGCAGGCGGCGGCCAAACTCGCTCATCACCACGACGGATACATCCTGCTGAAGCGGGCCAAGGTCGCGCCAGAAGGCCATGACGCCTTCTGCTAGCCAGCCAGTCAGCTGGCCGAACTGACCGGCTTGCGCCACATGCGTATCCCAGCCTGGCACATCGACGGTGGCCACCCGCAGCCCAAGGTCTTCCTTGATCGTCTGGGCCACGGTCATCAAGGGGGCGCTGACCGGGTTGTCTTCGGGATAGGCGACGGAAGGCGCATAGGCGCGCATCTCACCCGCCTTTTCCGACCAGAGGCGGCTGCCGATCATATCGGACAGACCGATGAGATCGGCCACCGGCCGGGAAAGGGGGCCATGGTCGCCAAAGCCCGACATAAGCCGGGCGCGCAGTGCGGGGGCCAGCCAGTTCCCCTGCCCCAGCATCAGGTCACCCAGGGATTCCGCCACCGCCGCCCCTGCGCCCAGCAGACTGGCTGGGCGCATCGCCCCCACCGCAAGCGCGGGCATCGGCCCACCCGGGGCTGCCGCCTGCAGCCAGCGCCCGATCCACCCCGAGGGGTCACCCGGTGGCAGCGATCCCCCGAAAAGCCCGCGTTCGATCCGCGCTTCGGCGTCGAAATGGCTGCGGGTGGCTTCGGGCAGGCCTGCGGCATGGATCAGGGACAGATCGCCCGCGTCGTAAAGCTCCGCCAGCGCTGCGGCGGCGGGATGAAAGCGGAAATCCACATCGGCCACGCTTTGGCGGATCGCCCGCCCGGCCCCGTCCCCATCGCGCAAGACGCGCAGGTTTTCGGGGCGGGCGGCGATGAAATCTGGGTCGCTGGCCGGCGACAACAGCGCCAACCCATCCGCGCCACCGCGCAGGAAGATCACCACAAGGATCGGGTCACGGGCCATGGGTCACCTAACGCAACAGAAAGTCGGGGGTAAGGGCGGCGAAGGCAATGGCGGCAGAAGCCAGGCCCTGCCGTTCTTCAGCGCTGAATTCACCGGCCGAAGAGCCGGGATCAAGGCCGTAGATCTCGGCCAGGTCATCCACCACCGCGCCTGCCGCCAAGGGGGACAGGCTTGTGGCGTGGCGGGACAGGAAGGCTGAAATCGTCTCAGTCGCCTGTGCCGTGGCAAGGTCTGCCGTCACGCCGCCAAACCAGTCATCATGGGCGTAAAGGGCAAGGTCCACGATCCGGTTCAGCGTGCTTGACCCGGTCCAGGCCCCTGCCCGATCAGGATGGCCGGTTGGTGGGCCATATTCATGCTGCCGCCATCCGGCACGGCCAAGCTGCCAGACCCAGGCATTCTCAGTCGCTGTCACTTCAGCCCCGGTCGCGCGGTAGAGAGCCGTCAGAACCTCGAACGGACGGCGCAGTTTGGCAGGGGGGCCGTCAAAGTCGGGCGAGAGGACCAGCACGCGCAGGACACGGGCGATCTGGTCAGGGGCATCGGAAGCGGCCAGGAATTCCGTGGCCATCCGGTCCACCAGGTCTGCGGGCGGATCATCTGACAGGAACCGCCGGGCGAGTTTTTCGCAGACAAAGCGCGCCGTTCCGGGGTGGGTGGCTAGGATGTCCAGCACCTCCTCGCCATCCGCCATGGCGGCGCGGTTGGGCGGAAACTCACGCCCAAGGATGCGCTTTTGGTAGGGGTCATGCCAGCGCGCAACATAGTGGAAGCGGCCGGTGCGCGGGGCTTCTTCGCCCTCGGCCAGCCATCGGCCATCACCGACCGACCAGCCGGTGAAGGCGCGGGCGACCTCATAGACATCAAGATCAAGGTAGCCCTCGGCAAGGCCCTCAGCAGCACCCGGCACCTCGCGCCAGTTCGTGTAGCGGTCGTTCAGGTAATTGGCCGCCCCCAAGGTATGCAGCTCCAACAGTTCGCGGGCAAAGTTCTCATTCGCGGGTGAGGCGATGCTGTCGGCGTTGTTGAGGTAGTACAGCATGGCCGGAGAGCGGGCCACATCGCCCAGAAGCGCGCGGAAGTTGCCAAGCGCATGGTCGCGCATCGCGCTGTCGTACTGGACGAAGAAGACCGCCGTCGTTTCATCCTTGCCGGAGTTCACGTTGAAATGGTCGTGCCAGAATTGGGTCATCACCTCACGCAGCTGCGCCGGGGCATGGACGGCGCGGATCAGGCTGGCGGCGATCACTTCCTGAGCGGGGCGGGCGCGTTCCGAGTAATCCATTCCCTTTCCGGGCCCCCAGTCCAGTAACTTCACCAGATCGGCGGGGTCGGCGGCAAGCCGGGTCAGCGGGCGCAGGGTATCGACGGCGGGCCAGCGGTTGCCATGCTCATCTTCGCCCGCCTCATGGGTGATGCGCAGGCTGGCGGCGGCAAGGCGGGCGTCAAGATCCGGATCACTGGGCGGCAGCGACAATTGCCAGTCGAGCCAACCCGCGCGGCCCAGTTCGGCGGCCTTTGCCAACGCATCAGCATTCGCGCCGAAGGTCAGACGGTTCAGCCAAAGCCTGTCTGCATCCACCGGGGCATTCGCATCGGCGGCAGTGGTCCAAGGCAGGCTGGCCGCGCCAAGAGCTGCCAGAAGCCGCGTGTGAAACATGCGCCGTGTCAGCATCACCGTCCCCTCCTGCCCCTTGAACCTAGCACGGGGCGGGCAGAGGCTGGCAAGTCTGACGCCACAGGACCGGCACAGGTTTGCCGAAGGTCAGCCCGCGACCCGGTCGCGCAGCACCCGCCGCAGAATCTTGCCCGAGGCGGATTTCGGCACTGCCTCGATGAACGTGATCCCGACCGGCAGCTTGTAACTGGCCAAACGCGGGCGGAGCGCATCAAGGATCGCCTGATCAGTGATGTCGCTGCCAGGTTGGCGCACGACAAAGGCCAAGGGGCGTTCGCCGGCCTCGTCATCCGGGATGCCGATCACGGCGGCATCGGCGACACCGGGCAGGCCGAGAAGTTCGGCCTCAACTTCGGCAGGGGCAACCTGGAAGCCCTTGACCTTGATCAGTTCCTTCAGACGGTCGCGGATGAAAAGGTAGCCATCCTCATCCACCACGCCAAGATCGCCAGTGCGCAGCCAGCCGTCCTGGATCATCGCCGCGGTCGCCTCGGGGCGGTTGTGGTAACCGATCATCACCTGTGGGCCCTTGACCCAGACCTCACCCGGCTGGTCGGGGCCGCAATCCGCGCCCGTCTCGGGATCGACGATGCGGGTATAGGTGTTTGGCGCGGTGATCCCGACCGCCCCGGGACGCGGGCTGTGATGCGGCACGGCGTGGGTCAGGGGGCTAAGCTCGGTCATGCCATAGCCCTGGATCACCGCACAACCCAGCCGGGCCGCAACGGCAGCCGAAACCTCGGGCCCAAGCGGTGCTGCGGCGGAAAGCACGATCCGCAATGAAGACAGGTCGAACTGGTCGATCATCGGATGCTTGGCCAGCGCAATCGCCACCGGGGGCGCAATCAGCAAACGTTGTACCCGGTGGGTCTGCAGATGGGTCAAAAGCGCCTCAAGATCAAAGCGCGGCATGGTCACAAGCGCAGCGCCATGGGCCAGGAACGTATTCATCAGCACATTCATGCCGTAGATGTGGAAGAACGGCAGGAAGGCAACCGTCGTCTCACCTGCGTGCACGTCCAGCAGCGCCAGCCCCTGATCGACGTTCACCACCATGTTGCGGTGGCTGAGCATCACACCCTTTGGCAGCCCCGTCGTGCCCGAGGAATAGGGTAGCGCCAGCACATGGGCATCCAGATCGACCGGCACCTGCGCGGTCAAGGGGGGACCGAGAAGGTCATCAATGCTGCGATGACCGGGGGCAGTGCCAATGGTCAGCACCTCGCGCACGGCGCTGCCCTGGATCGCGGTGGTGGCGAGGGGCAGGAAGGCGGGGATCGTGACCAGCAGGACGGCGCCCGAGTCTTTCAGCTGATGCGCAGCCTCGGTCGCCGTGTAGGTCGGGTTGAGGGTGGTGACCGTGGCCCCGGCCAGTGCTGCGGCGTGGAAGACCACCGCATAATCGGGCGAGTTTGGTGCCAGAAGGCCGATCACCGTCCCCGGGCCCACGCCTTCGGCCTGCAGCCCCCCCGCAAGGCGCTGGATGCGGTCCATGAGGGCCGCCCCGGTCAGCGCAGCCCCGCTTGGCCCGTCGATCAGCATCACACGGTCGGCGCCAAGGGTCAGCCCCTCGAACAGGCGTTCGGTGATGCTGACATCGCGCAAAGCCACGTCCGGCAGCGGGCTGCGGTGTTCGGCCATGGTTTTCCCCTCCCAAGGATCTATCGCCAACGTAGCAGCAACTTCGCGATCCCAAAGGGAAAAACTGCGCAGGTTGGCCGTGGCCCTTACGTCAAGTCAGACGCCAGCCAGGACCGCAGCCACGGCGATAACTGCTGGAATCGTTTGCACAAACAATATCTTGCGGGCCGCAGTTAAAGCGCCATAGATCCCGGCGATCGCAACGCAGGCCAGAAAGAACAGCGCCTGAGGCTGGCCCGTGCCAGGAACCCCGGCCAGCAGGGCCCAGATCAACCCGGCCGCCAGAAACCCGTTGTAAAGCCCCTGATTGGCGGCCAGAACCTTGGTGTTCGCGGCAAACTCGGCCGAGGTTCCAAAGGCCCGCCGCGCGCGGGGGGATTCCCAAAGGAACATCTCCAGCACCAGAATCCAGAGGTGCAGGATCGCGACCAAGGCAACCAGAACCGCCCCGATCATGCCGCTGGCATCCGCGCCTCGGCCATACCAGCGTACCAGCTGGAGCCGAAGGGAATGGCGCTGTCGTCGAAGTTGTAGGCGGGGTGGTGGACCATCGCCGTGTCGCCATTGCCAAGGAAGATATAGGCGCCGGGGCGTTCGTTCAGCATGAAGCTGAAATCCTCAGCACCCATCAGGGGTGCAGTGTCGGTGTCGACGCGGCCTGAGACGGCCATCGCGACTTCTGCCGCAAATTCCGTGTTTTGCGGCGTGTTCACCGTGACGGGATAGCCGCGCTGATAATGCACATCCGCCCGCGCCCCAAGTGCCATGGCAGTGCCTTCGACAATTTGCGCAATCCGGGTTTCGACATAGTCCTGCACGCCTGGATCCATGGTGCGGACGGTGCCCTTCATCTTCACGACCTGCGGGATGACGTTATGGGCGGTCGAATCGGTTTCCACGGTGCAGACGCTGACCACGACCTGTTTCAGCGGGTCAACGTTGCGGCTGGCGATGGTCTGCAGCGCCACGATGATATGGGCGCTGACGACGGTGGTATCGACGCAGTCATGCGGCTTGGCGGCGTGGCCACCCTTGCCGGTCACCACAATCTCGAACTGATCGGCTGCGGCCATCATGGCACCGGGGCGGATCGCGAACTGGCCAACGGGGATACCGGGCATGTTGTGCATGCCGTAGACTTCATCGATCTTCCAACGGGTTATCAGCCCATCTTGAACCATCTCGCGCCCACCGCCGCCGCCTTCTTCCGCCGGTTGGAAGATGCAGATGACGGTGCCGTCAAAATTCCTCGTCTCGGCCAGGTATTTCGCCGCGCCCAGCAGCATCGCGGTGTGCCCATCATGCCCGCAGGCATGCATCTTGCCGGGGGTTTTGGAGGCATAGGGGACCCCGGTCTGTTCCTTGATCGGCAGCGCGTCCATGTCGGCGCGTAACCCGATGGTGCGGCCCTTGGTATCGGTCTTGCCCTTGATCACGGCGACAACGCCGGTGCGGCCGATGCCTTCCACCACCTCGTCACAGCCGAAACTGCGGCACAGGTCGGCGACCCTGGCGGCGGTGCGGTGGACGTCGAACAGAAGCTCTGGATGTTCATGGAAATCCCGGCGCCAGGCGGTGATTTCGGGAAGCAGCTCGGCAAAACGGTTCTTCGGGGGCATGGGGTGACTCCTTTGGCCCGGAAGCCTGATCCGAAACCGCGGCCCGCGCAAGGGTCAGCCGAACCGCCGCCGCGCCTCAAGCGCGAGGCCGGTGCCGACCGACCCAAGCATGTCCCCTGTCGCGATGGCGGCCTGCGGCAACACCCCGCGCACGGCGCTGCGCAGGATCGGCAGCTGGCTTGACCCGCCGGTCAGGAAAGCGGTGCCGATCCGGTCAGGCGTCAGGCCAGCATCTGCCAGAACGCGGGCAAGCAAGGCGTTGATCCGGGCAATGGGGGCCTCAACCGCCGCCTCAAACCCGTCCCGCTGGAGCATCGGGTTCGGGCCGCCGGTCAGGTCTGACATCGGCAGGCGCGCGGCCTCGTTATCCGACAGCGCCACTTTCGCCGCCTCAACCCGCATCGCCAGCGCATGGCCGTGGCGGCCGTTCACAACGCGGATCATCCGGTCAATCCGGTCGGGCTGATCGGCCACCAGCCGCAGCGCTTTCAGGTCGCTGGCCGTGCGCGCGGTGTAAAGCGCGTTGATCCGGTGCCAGGTGGCAAGGTCCAGATAGTAATGCCGGGGCATCGTGCCGCCGCCCTTGGTGGGCGCAAGGTAGCCCAGATGTGGCAAAGCCTCGGCCAGGGACAAAAGGCGGTCGAAATCGGTGCCGCCGACGCGGATGCCGTCATTGGCCAGGATATCGGCGCTGCGGTCGGGCAGCGCCGCCCTGCCCGGCCCCACACGCACCACCGAGACGTCAGACGTGCCGCCGCCGATATCGACGATCAGCACCAGCTCTTCCTTCGGGGCGGTCTGTTCGTAGTGAAGTGCCGCTGCGATGGGTTCAAACTGGAAAGCCACCTCGGTCCAGCCGCAATCGCGGGCAATCTCAGCCAGGGTTGCCTCAGCCGCGGCATCGGCGGCCGGATCGTCGTCCACGAAATGGACCGGGCGGCCAAGGACGACCTTGCCACCTGGGGCAGCGGCCTGTTGAGCCGCGCGCAAATGGCCGATGAAGCGCGACAGAACCTCGCGGAAAGAAACCGCCCTGCCCCCGACCGCCGTCTTTTCATGGATCAGACCTGAGCCGAGCGTAGATTTCAGGCCGCGCATCAGGCGGCCATCCTCCCCTTCCAGATAGGCGGCAATGGCGGCACGGCCAAAGAGCGGCGGCGCGCCTTCGGTCTGCCAGAACACGGCAGAGGGCAGCGTGGGCGACCCCTCCTCCAGCGCCAGAAGCCGCGCGCCGGTGCTGTCGGCCAACCCGACGGTGGAGTTTGACGTGCCAAAGTCGATGCCGCAGGCTGGATGGGTCATGGGCGCGCCTTCAGGAAACGGGCGGCACGGGTAGCGGGGCGGGCTTGTGAAGTAAAGGCTTCCGCGTGCGCCTTGGCCCTAAAGGCTGGGGCCGGGGGCGATTTTCGAACCATCGCTGAAGCGGCCAAAGCGGAAACGCGAAAGGTCATGGCCAATGTGCCCGCCGGTCACAAGGTCAGCGATCACGCGGCCCATGCCGGGGCCGATGCCGAAGCCATGCCCGCTCATCCCCGTGGCGATGGTCAGGCCGGGAATCGGGGCGTGGTCAACGATGGGCACGACATCGGGCAGCGTGTCGATCATCCCGCCCCAGGCCGTGCGGAGCCTTGGGCGACCAAGCGATGGGAAGGCGCGGGCAAAGGCGTCCTGCACCTTTCCCAGCGTTTTCAGGTTGGGTGCGGGGTTCAGGATGCGCGTGGCCTCAAAGGGTGTTGCCTCATCTTCGGACCAGCGGCGCGGCGTGCCCCAGGCATCGGGAAAGCCCTTCGGGGCCATAGGCCGGAACGTCGCAGAGCGGTATTCCTTTTTCAGAACCGCCACATAGGCCCCGAAGGACCGGAAAGAATCAGGGCCGATGAAGAAGTCATGTTCCGACCCGCCTGGCGCAATGGAATAGCCACCATCGGCGCGGCGGCGGAAGGCAAAGTCGTCGTCGGCGGCATTGCCGGGGAAAATCTCCGGCATCGGCTCGGTGGCCGCGACCGAGGCGAGGACAGAAAGCTGCGGGATCTGGATGCCGTGACGGGCAAGGAACAGGCGCGACCACGCCCCGGTTGCCAAGACGACATGGTCGCAGGCAATGCGGCCATGTTCGGTGACGACGCCAGCGACGCGCCCCGCGGCAAGGTCAAGCGCGCGCACGGCACAAGCTTCGCGGATCGCCACCCCCTGCCCTTGTGCGGCGGCAGCAAGCGTGGGGACAGCCACCCAAGGCTCCGCCCGCGCATCGGAAGCGGTGTAGAGGGCACCTTTCCACGGGGCGACGGCCCCTTTCAGCATCGACAGAGTCTCGGCCCCGGTCAGAAGGCGGGTGTCCAGCTGATGGGCGCGGGCATGCTCCAACCATTCCTCGAACCCCGCAATCTCACGGTCGGTTTTGGCGAGGTAAAGAACGCCGGTCTGCTTGAAGCCAAGGCCATCACCAAACTCGGCCGCCAGGCGTTTCCAGATCGACAGGCTTTCCACCATGATCGGCAATTCGCCCGGATCACGGCCTTGCTGGCGGACCCAGCCCCAGTTGCGCCCGGACTGTTCGCCGGCGATCCGGCCCTTTTCGCAGAGTGTGACGCTCAGGCCCTTCTGGCGCAGGAACCAGGCCGTCATGACGCCAATGACACCGCCACCGATGACCACAACATCCGACCACTCGGGCAGCGGGTCGGCAAAGCGGACGGGGGTGGCATCGTGGATCGGGAAGGTCATCGCAACGCGTCCAGCAGCCCTTCCATGAAGCGCTGGCCGGCCTCAAATTCTGACACCGCCAGAAATTCATCGGGCTGGTGCGCCTGGGCGATGTCACCCGGGCCGCAGACGACAGCGGAGTATCCCGCCTCCTGAAACTGGCCAGCCTCGGTGCCATAGCTGACGACGCCAGTGGTGTTGGCCCCGGTCAGACGGCGGACCAGGGCTTCGGCCGCGCCATCAACCTCGGGCACCAGGGCCGGGACGCCGAAGAAGCGGTCAAGGTGAACGCCAGCCTCGGGGCGCACGGCCTTCAGGGCAGCATCAAGGCGGGCGGCTTCAGCCTGGAAAGCGGCCTCATAGGCGGTGATGTCTTCGCCCGGGACCACGCGCATTTCCACGGCGAAACGGCAATCGGCGGCGGTGATGTTGTGGGCCGTTCCGCCTTCGATCATGCCAACGTGCAGCGTGGTGAAGGGCGGCACGAACTGCGCCGCAACCGGGCTAGGGGTTTGGGACTGGATCGCCGCGTTCTGGTCATTGACCCAGCCGATCAGCCGCGCCCCTTCCATGATGGCAGAGACGCCATAGGGGAGAAGCGAGGAATGAACCTCGAACCCCTTCACATGCACATGATAGCCGGTGCCGCCCTTGTGCCCAGTGATGAGGGACATCAGCGACGGCTCGCCCACGACAACGGCGCCGCCCTTGGGCAGCACGCCCTGCATCGCGGCAATCATCGGAGGCGCGCCGGTGCAGCCGATCTCTTCGTCGTAGCTCAGCGCCAGTTGAAGGGGCGTGGTCAGACCCCGGTGGTGGCCCTCGACCAGCGCCCAAATGGCAAGTGCCACATAGCCCTTCATGTCGCAGGTGCCGCGCCCATACAGGCGGCCGTCGCGTTCGGTCACGGTCCAGGGGTCGGTCGTCCAGGTCTGGCCATCGACCGGCACCACATCAGAATGGCCCGACAGCACTACGGCACCCGGCACCCAAGGCCCGACATGGGCGAAAAGCGCCGCTTTCTGGCGGTCTTCGTTCCAGTGGCGGTGCACGGTGATGCCGTGGCTGGAAAGATAACCTTCCAGCCAGTCAATCAGGTCCAGATTCGACCCGCGGCTGACTGTGGGGAAGCTGACCAGGCGGTCAAGGATCTGACGTGGCGTCAGCGCCGTCGTGGTCATGTGAATTCCGCGCTCCCATATGTTGTGGTCAGACTGTGGGCTGGGTCCCGGACTGTCAATATCTGGCGAAGTGCCCGACGGATCGGTCATTCTGCCAAAGGAAGGCTGTGGAACTGCGCAAGAAATCGGGATTGATAGAGGGCGGAAAATGCGAAACAGTTGGCGGGCCAGCGGGCAACCGTTGGTTGACTGGGTCAAAAAGACCCAAGAATAACAAGAACTAACAACAAATAAGAAACGACGCGGGGAGTATTTGATGGCCGAACAGGCCTTGCCCGTCCTTGATGTCAGGGGCCTCAAAACCGTATTCCGCACCCGCGGAGGCGAAATTCATGCTGTGAACGACGTGAGCTTCCACCTGAACCGTGGTGAAGTTTTGGGCGTTGTGGGCGAAAGCGGGTCTGGCAAGTCGGTGACGATGATGTCGCTGATCCGGCTTTTGCCGTCCCCCCCGGCCGATGTCCGGGCCGGACAGGTGGTGCTGAACGGCAAGGACCTGCTCCAGATGGACGCCGAATCCCTGCGTCAGGTGCGCGGGGCAAAGGTCGGCTTTGTCTTTCAGGACCCGATGACCAGCCTCAACCCCGTGTTCAACATCGGCAGCCAGATCATGGAGCCGTTGCGCGCCCACATGGGCATGACCAAGGCCGAAGCCGCGACCCGCGCGGTCGAGCTTCTGGAACTCGTCGGCATCCCCGATGCGCGCAAGCGGCTGAAAGCCTATCCGCACCAGTTTTCCGGCGGCATGCGGCAGCGGGTGATGATCGCCATCGCCCTGGCCTGCGACCCCGATGTGCTGATTGCCGACGAACCCACCACCGCGCTGGACGTGACGATCCAGGCGCAAATCCTTGAACTGATGAAGGAACTGCGCCGCAAGCTGGGCATGGCGATCATCTGGATCACGCATGACCTGGGCGTGATTGCCGGCATCGCTGACCGGGTCATGGTCATGTATGGCGGCCAGGTCGTTGAACATGCCCCGGTAGGCGAGCTGTTTGCCAATCCGCAGCACCCCTATACCCGCGCCCTTCTCAAGACGATTCCAAAGATCACTGGCGAGCGTGAGGCCCGGTTGAAGGTGATCGAAGGCCAGCCCCCGATCATGACCGCAGCACCGCAAGCCTGCCCGTTCCGCGCCCGCTGCGAATTCCGGCATGACCCTTGCGACAAGGTGAACCCGCAGCGTCGCGCGGTGGATGGCCAGGCAGTGGGCCAGGGCCATGACGTGGCCTGCCACTGGACTGCCCCCGCAACCGTGGCAGAGGTGGCCCATGCTTGACGCAACCCCTGGTCTGTCGACAGCTGGCCCGCTGGTGCAGGTCGAAGGCCTGAAGATGCATTTCCCGATCTACTCGGGAATCCTGCGCCGCCACACCGGCGACGTGAAAGCCGTCGACGGTGTATCGTTCAGCATCAACGCCGGGGAGACGCTGGGGCTGGTCGGCGAATCCGGTTGCGGCAAGTCCACCGTCGGCCGCGCCCTTCTGCGGCTGTATGAGCCGACCGCTGGCCGCGTGGTCATCGACGGTGAGGATGTGGCAAGCCTCTCACCCGAAGACCTGCGCAAAAAGCGCCCCACCATGCAGATGGTGTTTCAGGACCCGCAGGCCAGCCTGAACCCGCGGATGACCCTCAGCCGGATCATCAGCGAACCTCTGGACGAACACACCGACTGGACGGAAGACCGCAAGCTTGCCCGCGTGCATGAGCTGATGGATGCCGTCGGCCTGAACCGCCGTTTCGACAACCGCTTTCCGCATGAATTCTCGGGGGGGCAGCGCCAAAGGATCGGGATCGCCCGCGCTTTGGCCCTGAACCCCAAGTTCATCGTCTGCGACGAACCGATCGCTGCATTGGACGTGTCGATCCAGGCGCAGGTGGTGAACCTGCTTGAAGATCTGCAGGAAAAGCTGGGGCTGACCTATCTTTTCATCAGCCACGACCTGTCGATGGTCCGCCATATCGCCGACCGGGTGGCGGTGATGTATCTGGGCAAGATCGCCGAGCTTAGCCCCCGCGACGCCCTCTACAGCCGCCCCTTGCATCCTTACGCCGAAGCGCTGCTGTCGGCGGTGAACGAACCCGATCCCGCGCTGGCCGCCCATCGCCGGCGGATCATCCTGAAGGGCGACGTCCCCTCGCCCGCCAACCCGCCAAAAGGGTGCAACTTCTGCACCCGCTGTCCCAAGGTGATGGACATTTGCCGCACGGTGAAGCCCGACCTGATCGAGGTCGAGCCACAGCGCTTTGTCGCCTGTCACCTTTACCCAAATAACCTTGCCGCCGGATCAACCGGCGCATCCGAGGCAACAGAGCGTAACCAACAAGGAGTAACCCGATGAAACTGACAACCGCCCTGATGGGCGCCGTCGCCGCGCTGGCCTTTGCGCCCGCGGCCTTTGCCGAGCGCGGGGCCGATGGCAACGTTAACGTGCTGTATTGGCAGGCACCCTCGATCCTGAACCCCTACCTCAGCTCGGGCACCAAGGATGTCGAAGCCTCTTCGCTGATCCTCGATGGCCTGGCCGGGTTTGACGAAAAGGGCGTGGTCTTCCCGCGTCTGGCGGAATCGATCCCGACCGTGGAAAATGGCGGCATCTCGGCCGACCTGACCCAGATCACCTGGAAGCTGAAGCCCGGCCTGCTGTGGTCCGACGGCACGCCCGTCACCTCGGCTGACGCGAAGTTCACCTATGAATACTGCACCCATCCCGAAGGTGGTTGCGCCCAGGCTGCCCGCTACGAAGGTATCTCCAGCATCGAGACGCCGGACGAGCTGACCATCGTCATCACCTTCGCCGCGCCGAAGCCGAACCCCTACACCGCTTTCGTTGGCGGCACCTCGCCCATCCTGCAGGCGGCGCAGTTCGCCAACTGCCTCGGCGCTGCAGCCTCGACCTGCACCGAGCAGAACTTCAAGCCGATCGGGACCGGGCCGTTCATGGTCACCGATTTCAAGGTCAACGACGTTGTGACCCTGGCTGCCAACCCGAACTACCGCGATCCGGCCAAACCGGCTTTCGCGACCATGACGCTGAAGGGTGGCGGTGACGCCGCTGCAGCCGCGCGGGCGGTTCTGGAAACCGGCGAATTCGACTATGCCTGGAACACCCAGATCAACCCCGAGCAGCAAGCCCAGATGTCGGCCGCCGGCAAGGGCGTTCTCTTGAACGGCTTCGGCACGCTGGTTGAGCGGATCGAGATGAACCAGACCAACCCCTCGCCGGACCTCCCGGAAGGTGAACGGTCGACCACCAAGCATCCGCACCCGTTCCTGACCGACATCCGCGTCCGCAAGGCACTGTCGATGGCGATCGACCGGCAGATCCTGGTCGACATCGGCTATGGCGCTGCGGGTCGTCCGACCTGCAACCTGGTGCCGGCGCCGGAACTGTTCGCTTCGCCGAACACCGACTGCCTGGTGCAGGACATGGAAGGCGCCAAGGCGCTTCTGGAAGAAGCCGGCTGGGTTGACGCAGACGGCGATGGCGTCCGCGAAAAGGACGGCATGCCGCTGAAGATCCTCTACCAGACCTCGACCAACCCGGTCCGTCAGGACTTCCAGGCGGTGATCAAGGATTGGTGGACCGAACTTGGCGTTGAAGTCGAGCTGAAGAACATCGACGCGTCGGTCTTCTTCGGCGGCGATGCGGGCTCGCCCGACACGTTCCAGAAGTTCTACTCGGACGTGGAAATGTACGCCAACAACTTCGACGGCACCGACCCGGAACCCTATCTGGCGCAGTACAAGTGCGACAAGATCCCGGGCCCGGAAAACCAGTGGCAGGGCGAGAACATCAACCGCTTCTGCGACCCGGCCTATGACGCCCTGGTCGACGAGCTGTCGAAGACCTCGGACATGGCCAAGCGCGGTGAAATCGCGATCCGCCTGAACGAAATGCTGACCAAAGACACCTACATCGTGGTTCCGCTGGTGGACCGCGGCCGTCTGTCGGCAGCTTCGAACACCCTGGGCGGTGTGGTCCTGAACACCTGGGACACCGAGCTGTGGAACGCGCAGGACTGGTTCCGCGTGAAGTGATCTGACCTTGAAGGTGGGCAGCTTTGCCCACCTTTGGGGCGGGGGCCGGAAGGTCCCCGCCCCGCCCGCCCTTCCCTTCCGACTGTTGATCCGAGGCGCCCGCCCATGCTCACCTTCACGCTGAGACGGCTCTTGCTGGCCATCCCGACGCTTCTGCTGATCAGTCTTGTCATTTTCCTGCTGGTGGACCTGGCCCCCGGCAGCCCCGCCTCAGAGATTCCGCTGACGGTGCCACCAGAAGTGCGGATGAAGATCCTTGAGGCGCTGGGCGTCAATGAACCTCTACACATCCGGTACTTGCTGTGGCTGAAGCAGTTCTTCTGGGTCGAACCCCTGAACGGCTTCGACGCGATCTTCGGCACCAACTACGCCGAGGGCATGCAGCGCATCATCAGCTACCAAAGCCGCAGCCCGGTCTTCCCGCTGATCGGGGAACGCCTGCCGCAAACGCTGACCGTGATCGGCACCGCCTATCTGGTGGGCGTGCTGATCGCGCTGCCGATCGGGATCTATTCGGCGTACAAGCAGTATTCGCTGTTCGACCAGTTTGGCACGATGTTCGCGATGATCGGCTTTTCGGTGCCGACGTTCTTCACCGGCACGCTGTTCATCATCATCTTCGCAGTCTGGCTGGGCTGGTTCCCAACGAAGTATGACACCACTTTGGAAGTCACCGACTGGGACAGCTTCCTGACCCAGCTGCGCCAGATGGCGATGCCGGTGATGGTGCTGGGCCTAGCCAATGCCGCCGCAATCAGCCGCTACATGCGGTCCTCCATGCTGGAGAACATGAGCCAGGATTACGTCCGCACCGCCCGCGCCAAAGGGATGGACGAACGGACCGTGGTCCTGAAACACGTGTTGCGCAACTCGCTGATCCCCGTCGTCACCGTCATTGCGCTTGGCATCCCGTCGATCTTCGGCGGGGCCATCATCACCGAGAACCTGTTCGGTGTGAACGGCATCGGCTCGGCGCTGATCCAGGCGATCCGGGGCAATGACCTGCCGATGGTGCAAACGCTGGCCTTCATCTTCGCCATCCTGATCGTGGCCTTCAACCTGATTGCCGACCTCTTGTACGGCATGCTTGACCCGAGGATCCGCTATGACTGACAGCACATCCGCCGTCGCCCCTCCGGAAAGCTTTCGCGGTGCGGTCTGGGCGCAGTTCCGCAAACACAAGGGCGCGGTCTTCGGGCTGATCGTCCTGGGCCTTCTGATCCTGTTTTCGGTGATTGGACCGCTGATCTGGAACCCGGAAAAGCTGACCGTGGTCGAGGCGCTGAAAAGTAAGAACCTTGGGCCAAGCCTGACCCACCCGATGGGCACCGACCAGCTTGGCCGTGACCAGATGCAGCGGATGATGGCCGCCGGCAAGGTCAGCCTTGCGGTGGGCTTTGTCGCGATGATCATCGCCATCTTCCTTGGCACGCTGATCGGGGTGCTTGCGGGTTACTTCAAGCGGCTTGATGGCCCGTTGATGCGGCTGACCGACATGTTTCTGGCCCTGCCGCTGATCCCGCTACTTCTTGTCATGGTGATGCTCTTCCGCGATGACCTTTCGCGCGCCATGGGTCCCGAGATGGGCGCTTTCGTCCTGATCGTCTTTGCAATCGGCGTCACCAGCTGGATGCACGCCGCGCGCATCGTTCGCGGTGAAGTGCTGGCCCTGAAAGAGCGCGAGTATGTGCTAGCCTCACGCTCCATCGGCGCCACCCCACGCCGGGTGATCCTGCGCCACATCCTGCCGAACGTCATCTCGCCCGTCATGGTGGCCGCCACCCTGGGCGTGGCCGAGGCGATCATTACGGAATCGGTGCTGTCCTTCCTTGGCCTTGGCTTTCCGCCTGACTTCCCGACCTGGGGGCGGCTCTTGTTCGAAGGGCTGGAGTACATGCAGATGTATCCCGAACGGGTGATCTTCCCGGGCCTGGCGATCTCGTTGACCGTCCTCAGCGTCAACTACATCGGCGACGGGCTGCGCGACGCCCTCGACCCGCGCATTCGGGGCCGCTAATCGGCGAAATGGTAGCTCAGCGCCGTGATCTGACCGCGCCAATAGGGTTTTGCGCCGTCGGGTAAGGCCCAGGCCACCTCGCCCGTCATCGGGACCATCATGCCGTCCTGACGGCGATAGTCCGACCAGCGCCCCTCCCACGGGGTGGGGACGATTGCCCCGCCCACCGTGCGGCCGCGCGCCTCGGCCCGGACGCTGGCGATCAGGCCGTCCGGCGCGAAGCGAAAGGTCAGCCGCACGGTCACCGGGCCATCGGTGACGGTGGCAAGGGCGCTTTGGTCATCAATCGCCGACCACTCCACCCCCTGCCCCGGCAACAGCGCGGTCGGATACCAGGCGGCCTCAGCCAGCCAGCGCAGAAGCTCGCCTTCCGCGATGTCAGGGGTGCCGCGCATCTCGGTCAGCTTGACCAGCCCGAAAAGGGCCGGGATCAGGACGCCTTCACCCGCCACATAGGCGTCATGCACCCGGACCGGCAGGCCCGGAGCCATTCGGATCATACCATCCCAGACAAAGCCGGGACGCTGGATTTCCACCCATTGCGAGGACGTGAAGGGTTTCCAGTTGTCCGCCCCTTCCCCCATGTTGAAGGTCCCGGCATGCGACAGGGTGACACCCGCCACCAAAGCCTGGCCCGGCGTCAGCGCCGCGCGGAAATAGCGCTGTACCGGCGGCGGCAGGCCCGCAAGACTTGCCGGATCATAACGCCCCACAACGGGCACGCGCGCCGCCGTCAGGTCAGCAACAAGCGCCGCCGTCCGCTGCTGCCAACGCCACCCGCCGTAAAGCACCAGCGCCGCCCAGATCGCAACCAGCGCCCCAAGCGCCACGAAACCCCATTTCATCCAGACCATCGCCGCCTCCATCCAAAGATGGGGGCATCCTGCCAGACATCATCGACCCCGCGCCTTGACCGAGAGCAACTGTCAGTGCAGTGCTTTGCGCACCCGGCGGACCATTAGCCAGACCAGGCCCACCACCGGCAGCACCAGCGCTGCTGTCAGTGCTTCCTTGCTCATGTGCAACGCCTGAGCGAGGGGATAGGCAAGATAGGCTGCAAGGCTGACCGCATAGTAGCTGATCGCCACGACCGACAACCCTTCGACCGTGCGCTGCAGGCGCAGCTGCAGATCGGCGCGTTTGTCCATGCTTTCCAGCAGCTTCTGGTTCTGGGCTGAGCGTTCCACGTCCACCCGCGTGCGCAAGAGTTCCGCCGCCCGCTGCGCCCGGTCTGCCATGGATTGCAGCCGCCCTTCGGCCGATTTCACCGTGCGCATTGCCGGGTCATAGCGGCGCATCATGAATTCGGCAAAGGTCTGGCGGCCTTCGATCCGCGTCTCGCGCAGGACCTGAATTCGCTGGTTCACGATCGCCTCATAGGCGGCCGTCGCCCCGAAGCGGAACGAAAAATGCACCGCAAGGCTTTCCAGTTCGGCCGAGATGGTCAGCAGGTCATGCAAGGCCGCCTCGGGCGCGGGTTCGGCATGGTCCAACCCCTCGACCAACCCGGACAGCCGCGGGTCAAGCGCGTTCAGCCGGGTGGACAGATCACGTGACCGCATCAGGCCCAGCATCGACATGGCGCGGTAGGTCTCGATCTCGCACAGGCGCTGGACGATCCGGCCCACCCGGCGCGGGCCGGTGCCGGGCTTGACGAAAACGGCAAAGCGCATGTGACCCGCCGGGTCGATCCGGAAGTCGCCCGCGATGATGGCCACCCCATCGACAACCCGGCTGACAGCCAGGCTTTCGGGGACGAACCATTCATCCAGATGCGCAAAAAGGGTCTCTTCCGATTCCGGCATAGCCTCGATCCGGATCAGGACTGAGGTCAGGCGTTTGCCCGGGGCCGTGGCAAGCCATTCTTCGGGCAGAATCTCCGCCTCGGCCGGATCAAAGGGGCGCTTTGACAACCCGCGTGAAAAGGCGGTGTAGGTCACGAATTCGGTGTGGCTTTCCCATTTCAGGTCAGACCGGCCAATCGGCCCCTGAAAATGCGTGGCCCCCGGCTGCGGATGGGCTGACCCGTGCCGATCCAAAAGCGCGTGGAGGTGGGCAAGGTCCTTGCTGCGGTCACGGTTGACGGCGGCGAAGGGTTCCTTGATCGCGACGTAGACCGCGGTTGAGGGCACCTCAAGCGCGGGAAACGGCCGCGCGTGCAGCTCGTTCACGGTGGCATAGCGAAGCGGATGGTCTGAAATCGGGGGCATGCGGGGCCTTTGGCTTGCGTCCCGTCAGAGGTAGGCCGCCTACCCCTGCCTTGCCAGCGAAATGCAGGAATACATGGGTATGCCGTGCCCGCTGTTGCAGTTTCGCTGAACGGGGCCGCGCGGAGTGGGCATGACTGCCCACCCCGAAGGCGCTTTGCTGCCGATCAGTCGATCAGCGGCAGCAGCGCATCGAGCGACTTCTTGGCGTCGCCGTAGAACATCCGGGTGTTCTCTTTGTAGAAGAGCGGGTTTTCGATCCCCGAATAGCCCGTGCCCTGCCCGCGCTTGGACACGAACACCTGCTTGGCCTTCCAGCACTCCAGCACCGGCATCCCGGCGATGGGGCTGTTCGGATCTTCCTGTGCCGCCGGGTTCACGATGTCGTTCGAGCCGATGACGATGGCGACGTCAGTCGAGGGGAAGTCCTCGTTGATCTCGTCCATCTCCAGCACGATGTCGTAGGGCACCTTCGCTTCGGCCAGAAGCACGTTCATGTGGCCGGGCAAGCGGCCCGCGACCGGGTGGATCGCAAAGCGCACCGTCTTGCCCTTGGCGCGCAGCTTGCGGGTGAGTTCCGACACCGACTGCTGTGCCTGCGCCACCGCCATGCCGTAGCCCGGGATGATGATGATGCTGTCGGCATCGTTCAGCGCTGCCGCAACACCTTCGGTGTCGATGGCGATCTGTTCACCGGTCACTTCCATCGCCGGGCCCGTCGTGCCACCAAAGCCGCCAAGGATCACAGAAATGAACGACCGGTTCATCGCCTTGCACATGATGTAAGACAAGATCGCACCCGAGGAGCCGACCAGCGCCCCCACCACGATCAGAAGGTCATTCGACAGCGAAAACCCGATCGCCGCCGCCGCCCAGCCGGAATAGCTGTTCAGCATCGACACCACGACTGGCATGTCCGCCCCGCCGATCCCCATGATCAGGTGATAGCCGATGAAGAGGGCCGCCACCGTCATCGCGATCATCGCCAGCGAGGACCCGCTCTGCAGGTAGACCACCAGCATGACCAGCGAAATCACCGCTGCCGCCGCGTTCAGAAGGTGCCCGCCGGGCAGTTTCTTGGCCTTGCCGTCAACCTTGCCCGCCAGCTTGCCATAGGCAATCACCGACCCGGTGAAGGTCACCGCGCCGATGAAGATGCCAAGGAAGGTCTCCACTCGCAGGATGGCAATCTCAACGCCCGACTTATGGGCAACCGTCGCTGCAAAACCATCCAGAAGCGCGCGCGCGGCCTCATCCATGCCGCCAATGCGGACCATCTCGATATGGGTGTTGAAGCCGATGAAGACCGCCGCAAGGCCCACAAGGCTGTGCATCGCGGCCACCAGCTGCGGCATCTCGGTCATCTGCACCCGCTGGGCGACGACCCAGCCGATGGCCCCGCCGACCGCGATCATGACCAGTGAAATCAGCCAGTTGCCTGCCCCCGGTCCGTACAGCGTGGCCGCAACCGCCAGCGCCATACCGGCGATGCCATACCAGACCGCGCGCTTGGCGCTTTCCTGGCCCGAAAGCCCCCCAAGCGAGAGGATGAAGAGAACCGCTGCAACGACGTAGGCGGCCGTGGTGAATCCGTAATCCATGACGCGCCCCTTACGACTTCTGGAACATGGCGAGCATGCGCCGGGTGACCATGAAGCCACCAAAAATGTTGATCCCGGCCATGAAGACCGAGGCTGCGGCAAGGATCACGACCAGCCAGTTCCCCGACCCGATCTGCATCAGCGCCCCAAGGATGATGATCGACGAGATCGCGTTCGTGACCGCCATCAGCGGCGTGTGCAGCGAGTGGCTGACGTTCCAGATCACCTGGAAGCCTACGAAGACCGAAAGCACGAAGACGATGAAGTGGCTCATGAAGCTGGCGGGCGCGTAAAGCCCTGCCAGAAGCATGAGGCCCCCGCCGATGACCAGCAGACCCACTTGATTGCGGGTCTGCGCCTTGAAGGCGGCAACTTCCTGCGCGCGGCGTTCCGCTGGCGTCAGTTCCACCACCTTGGGCTTGGGCTTCGCCGCCGCAATCGCCGCGATCTTTGGCGGTGGTGGCGGATAGGTCACGGCGCCCACATGCGCGACTGTCGCGCCGCGGATCACGTCATCCTCCATGTTGTGGAGGATCACGCCATCTTTCTTCGGCGTCAGGTCCGTCAGCATGTGGCGGATGTTGGTGGAATAAAGCGTGCTGGCCTGCGCCGCCATCCGGCTGGGGAAGTCGGTGTAGCCGACGATGGTCACGCCATTGTCGGTCACAATCTTCTGGTCCGGGACGGTCAGGTCACAGTTGCCGCCGCGTTCCGCCGCAAGGTCGACGATGACCGACCCCGGCTTCATCAGCTTGACCATGTCCTCGGTCCACAGCTTTGGCGCGGGGCGGCCCGGGATCAGGGCGGTGGTGATGACGATGTCCATCTCGGGCGCAAGTTCGCGGAACTTCGCCAGCTGCTTTTCGCGGAACTCGGGGCTGGAGGGGGCAGCATAGCCCCCGGTCGCGGCACCGTCCTGCGAGGCTTCAAATTCCAGGAACACGAAGTTCGCGCCCATGCTCTCGATCTGCTCAGCCACTTCGGGGCGCACGTCGAAGGCGTTGACGATGGCGCCTAGCGACACACTGGTCCCGATGGCGGCAAGCCCCGCCACACCCGCGCCGACGATCAGCACCTTGGCAGGCGGCACCTTGCCTGCCGCCGTCACCTGACCGGTGAAAAAGCGGCCAAAGTTGTTCCCGGCCTCGATCACCGCGCGGTAGCCCGCGATGTTGGCCATCGACGACAGCGCGTCCATCTTCTGCGCGCGGCTGATCCGGGGGACCATGTCCATCGCGACCACGGTCAGGTTCTTCTTGGCCGCCGTTTCCAGAAGCTCGTGGTTCTGGGCCGGCCAGAAGAAGCTGATCAGGGTCTGCCCCTCGGCCAGCGTGGCAAGCTCGGCCATTTCCGGCCCGCGCACCTTGACGATCACGTCCGAGGCGGCAATCACCTCAGCCGCTGTCGGCAGCACGGTCACCCCGGCGGCGGTGTAAAGCGCGTCCGAAAAGCCCGCCTTGGCTCCGGCCCCGGCCTGGATGCAGGCGCTATGGCCCAGCTTGACCAGTTGCGTGGCCGAATCCGGCGTCATCGCCACCCGGTTCTCGCCCGGAAAAACCTCTGTCAGTGCCCCGATTTTCACTGTCGTCCCCCGCTTCTGTGGCCTGCGCCATAAACCAGCCCGCTGCATCTATCATTGCGCAACAATATTTCAAACCCCAGTTATGGTGTTTCCGCCTGATCTATCGGCGGCCAATCCAGCGGCGGGTGCGGGCAGCCCAAAGATCGAACTCCGGCCCGAAGGCCAGGGTCAGCCGCGCCTCTTCATCCCGAATGAAGCGGGTCTGGATCAGCCAGACGAAGCCTGCGACCAACGGCAGGGCCAGCACGGCATCAAGCCAGAGGATCGCACCAATCAGGATCAGCGCATCTGAGAGGTAAATCGGGTTGCGCGACCAGCTGAACAGGCCCGACGTGACCAGCGAGGACGGGTCGCGCCGCGGGATCACCGTCGTCCGCGCCAGTGCCATTTGTGCGGCGGCCCCAAGCGTGATCAGCACGCCGATCCCGATCAGCCCGATACCAAGCATATCCCCAAGCCCCGCGAAAACCACGGGCGACACCAGTGACAAAAGCCACGCCGCCGCCAGATGGGCGACCAGCCAGATTGGCGGCAGGTCAAGAATGGCAAGGATCGGGCGCAAGGGGATCTCCTTCGCGCCCGATCTAGACAGAGGGTTAGCCTGAGCGCAACCCTACCGGCCGTAGGTGGCGGTCAAGGTCGCCGTCTCCAGCGCCATGGCGTTGGCGTAGAAACCCACCAGCGCACCCGAGGCATTGGCGTCAATGGGCAGCGCCGCCTCGGGGATCGCAAACAGCGTGAAGACATAGCGGTGCGGCGCGGCACCTTCCGGCGGACAGGCGCCGCCAAATCCTGGGCTACCGAAATCCGTCCGCCCCTCCACCGCACCTGCGGGAAGCGTGTCGGCGGTTACCCCGGCGGGCAGACCGGTCACATCGGCGGGGATATTGGCCACCGTCCAGTGCCACCAGCCTGACCCTGTGGGCGCATCAGGATCATACAGCGTCAGGATCAGGCTTTGCGCCCCTTCTGGCACACCGGACCAATTCAAGGCGGGTGACAGGTTGGGGCCTTCACAGCCAAAGCCGTTCAACACCTGCGCTGCAGGCAGCGTGCCGCCGTCGGTGAAATCGGGAGATGTCAGGACCATCTCCGCCAGCGCCGGGCTGGTGAGAAGGGTCAGGGCTAGGGCAAAAATGCGGGTTGGCATGGGTAGGCTCCTTCAGGATTGAAGCCCCTACGTTACTCCTGCACCCTCACCGGCATGATGCCGGGCCGATCAATCGACGTGCCGCCCCGCTCACCCCGGATCGCGCTGGGGGCCAGCCCGTACCGCGCACGGAACCGAAGCGCAAAGCGCGAGGGTGAGGCATAGCCGACCTGAAAGGCAATCTCCTGCACCGGCAGATCGGTCGCCTGCAACAGCCCCAGCGCACGGTTCATCCGAAGGTCGATCAGCAGGACGGACAGGCCCGCCCCCTCCTCCGCCAAATGGCGGCGCAGGGTCGCCTCACTCAGGCCGTGGGCGCGGGCAACTTCTGCCGCAGGCCAGTCACGGGCAAGGTCGGCCCCGACCAGCGCGCGGATGCGATCTGACAGGCTGGGCGGCTTTTGCGGCGGCAAGCGCAGGCCAAGGGTATCCAGCCAAAGAAGCACCTCCATCACCGCATGGTCGCGGATCGCGCTCGGTGTCGCCGGGCGGCGGCACAGGTCCAGGGCCCGGTCGAAGGCCGCCAGCGCGCGCGCGTCGGCGGTCGCACCCGCGGTGCGGGGGCCAGTTGGCGCGGCGATACCTGGTGCAATCAACAAAGCCGTTGCGCGATACGGGCCGTCCGACGCGGGATGGTTCTCCACGTCCAGCGGCAGATGCGAGGGCATCAGGGTCAGGTGCCCCGCCGGAACCTCCGCCTCCGCCGCACCCCGGATCACCTTGCGCCCCGCCTCGACCCGCAGGATCACCGGCACCTCACCCACTACCGCCCGAAACTGCGCCCGCACCCCTTGCCGCAAGTGAATGACATCCGGCGCACGCGGATCGGGGCGCGGCGGGTCAGGGTCCAGCGGGATCAGGTCATGCCGGGTCATGCCGCCAGCGTGGCAGGCTTCACCGCCTTAGGGAAGCCCTTGGCAAGCGCCCGTCTTCCCCCGATAACGGGCAGCGAAGGAGACCGCCCATGCCCATCGATTTCGCCGCCAAGAAGGCCCTGTTCCACCTGCCCGAAGGGGTGATCTACCTTGACGGCAACTCTCTTGGGCCCATGGTCAAGACCGCCCCGGCAGCCGTGGACCGGGTAGTGCAGGCCGAATGGGGCGAGATGCTGATCCGCGGCTGGAACAAGGCCGGCTGGATGGCGCAACCGGCGGCCTTGGGCAACCGCGTGGGCCGGTTGATCGGGGCAGCACCCGGAACCGTGGTTCTGGGCGACACGCTGTCGATCAAGGTCTACCAGGCCCTCGCCTCGGCGCTTGAAATGAACCCCAAGCGCCGGGTGATCCTGTCCGACACCGGCAACTTCCCCAGCGATCTTTACATGGCCGAGGGCCTTTGCCGCACCCTTGGCGGGCAGTACCGCCTGAAAACCGTCGCGCCCGAGGAAGCGATGGCCGCCATCGACGAGACCACCGCCGTCGTCATGCTGACCGAGGTCGACTACCGCACCGGCCGCCGCCACCACATGGCCGACATCACCGCCCGCGCGCATGAAATGGGGGCGATCACCGTCTGGGACCTTGCCCATAGCGCAGGTGCCCTGCCGGTGGACCTTGCCGGGGCAAAGGTCGATTTCGCCGTCGGCTGCACCTACAAATACCTCAACTCCGGCCCCGGCGGCCCGGCCTTCATCTACGTCGCCCCTCGCCATGCCGAAACCGTCCGCCCTGCCCTGTCCGGCTGGCTCGGCCACGCCGCGCCTTTCGCCTTTGACCTGAATTACCGACCCGGTCAGGGGATCGAGCGGATGCGGGTCGGCACGCCCCCCGTCCTGCAGATGGCCGCCCTTGAGGCCGCGATGGATGTCTGGGACGGCGTCGACATGGCCGAAGTGCACGCCCAATCCCTGCGCCTGCAGGACCAATTCATCAAGGGCGTCGAAAGCCGCACGACCGGACTGACCCTCGCCACGCCCCGGTCGCACCTGATGCGCGGCAGTCAGGTGTCGTTCCGCCACCCGGAAGGCTATGCAATCATGCAGGCCCTGATCGCCGAAGGCGTGATCGGCGATTTCCGCGCGCCGGACATCCTGCGCTTCGGCTTCACGCCGCTTTACATTGACGAAGATGACGTCGCCCATGCCGTCAGCATCCTCGCCCGGATCATCGACTACGGCACCTGGGACAAGCCCGAATTCAAAACCCGCGCGGCCGTGACGTGAAGGGGGTGACCTGATGATAACCTTTCACAACCCGCCCACGATGCCAAAGCCCGCTTCACGCTACAGCCAGGTGGCGCTGGCCGAAGGCGTGACCCGGCGGCTGGAAATCTCTGGCCAGATCGGCGTGCATCCCGATGGTACCCTGGCTGAGGGGTTGGAGGCGCAACTGGACACCGCCCTTGCCAACATCGACCGCGCGCTGGCGGCAGCGGGGATGACCCGGGCCAACCTGATGAAGATCACCGTCTACCTGACCCAGAACACGCCCGAGGCAGTGGCCAGCTACCGCGCCCGGCGCGACACTTGGGTGGGGGATCATCCCCCGCCCGCCTCCACCTTGCTGATCATCGCAGGCCTTGCCGCCCCCTCGTTGCTGGTTGAGGTGGACGCGGTCGCCGCCGGCTGACCGATGACCCGGCTGATCCGTCCCTACCGCCCCGAAGACCGCGCCGCCGCAAGGCTGATCTACCGCCGTGCGATCTTGGAAGGCACCGCTGACGTGATCGGTGAGGCCGAGCGTCACGCCTGGGCGGGGACGCCGGAAATAGATCCGATCACCGAAGACAAACTGACCGCCCAATGGTGCTGGATCGCCGAAGAAGATGGCCGTCCGACCGGCTTCATGTCGCTGTGCCCCGATGGCCTTTTGGACATGGCTTTCGTCATCCCCGAAGTGATGGGTACTGGAACTGCCAGCGCACTTTACAATGTGCTTTTGGACAAGGCGCGCGCCGAAGGCTTGACCCGACTGACCGTCCTTGCCAGCGCCTTTTCGCGGGGTTTCCTGCTCAAGCGCAGCTGGCAGATCGACAGCGAGGGGATGCAGGAATATGATGGCTACCTCTACCATCTGTCCCGCATGTCGCTGTCCCCGGTCTGACGGCAAGGCCCCTGCATCCGGCCCCCGTTTCGGCGCGCGAGGTCGGGAAATCCCGCTTTCCACCTGTTTTGACGCGGTTTTCACGCGGCCGTGATCATATTCCAAGCCCCGCACGGTTTGACGTGCGCTCACGCGTCGGTTACCGTCGCGGCAAGAAGCCGTTGGCCCTGCCCCCGCGGCCCATGCCCAAGAAAGCCCCTGTGATGCGTCTGATTTCTACCCTTTTCCGCCATCGCACCATTGCCCCGGCCGTTCTGGCCCTGATGGTCCTTGGCGCTTGCGTCGACCCCTCGGTCAGCCCTTCGACGTCGAACCAGCCGTTGCCGAAGCCGGATGAGAACGTCTATGTCGCCTCGATGGACGCCGGGATTCAGATCCCTGCGCTGCCGCAGGAGGAGATCCCCGAAACCTACCGCCGCCAGGTCGTGGCCTATGAAACCGACCAGGCGCCGGGCACCATCATCATCAACCCGAAGACCCGGTTGCTGTACTATGTCGTCGGCAAGAACAAGGCGATCCGCTACGGCATTTCCGTTGGGCGTGCGGGTTTCGAATGGTCGGGCACGGCAGATGTGGTCGAGAAAAAACAGTGGCCAACCTGGACCCCGCCGAAAGAAATGATCGAGCGTGATCCGAAGCTGGCAAAGTGGGAAAAGGGTCAGCCCGGCGGGCCGACCAACCCCTTGGGCGCGCGGGCGATCTACCTGAAATCCGGCGGCGTTGACTATGGCTACCGCATCCACGGTACACCGGACTGGAAGTCGATCGGACGCAATGCCTCGTCCGGCTGTATCCGGATGATCAACCAGGACGTGATTGACCTCTACAACCGCCTGCAGGGTGGCGAAAAGGTCATCGTGCTGACGGCGTCGGGCGAAATGCCGAAGGGTCTTTACATCCCGAAACCGCCAGCGCCGAAGAAGAAGGCGGTCGCAGCCCCCGTCAATCCGGTCCCCGCGCTGACCATCCTGCCGCCGCCGTCCATTGCCGTGGGTGGCGCGCCCGTGGTGGTGCCTGCCGCGACTCCGGCAGTGGCGCCGACGGTTGCGCCCGTGGTTGTGGCCCCTGCCCCCGCTGCGACCCCGGCACCAGCACCGGCCACGGCTTGCGCCACCGCGCTGGTGAATGGCGTCTGTCCGCCTAACCCGTAACCGGCCCGTCCGGTTGACAAAGGGGGCGCCATTGGCGCCCCCTTTTGCGTTCAAAGCCAGCGGTCGTAGTCGCTGACCAGAAGGTGAAGCGGAGCCTCGTCCTCTTCGATATCTGCAAAGCGGCCAATCGGCTCGACGAAGATGTTGTCGGTCACGTCATCGTTCACGGTCGAGACTTCGCCAATCAGCACATCGCCGCCCTCGCCCCAGAAGGCATGCCAGTCGCCCGGCATCAGGGTGACGCTTTCCCCCGGCGCCAGCTTCAGTTTTTCACCGGGGCCGTAAGGTCGCGCGATCCCGTCACAATGGACCACACCACCCTTGTCGCGGGCGAAGTGGCCCTTGTCGTCGGACCCATAAAGCTCCACCACCAGCGTCGCACCGCCACGGTTGATGATATCCTCGGCCTTTATGACATGGGTGTGCATCGGGCTCAGCTGGTCCTGACGGCTGATCAACAGCTTCTCGGCATAGCACATCCCACCCCCGCGCTGCAGGTCAGCAAGCCGTCCGTTGCGAAGGGTGAAGAGGAACAGACCCATCTGGTCGAACCGGCCCTGACCGTAATCCGTGATGTCCCAGCCGCAGCGCGCGGTCACCAGGGCACCCGCATCGGTGCGGGCCTTGAACTGGTCGGGCGTCCAGTAGGCAAAGGGCGGCAGCACAAAGCCGTAGTGGCGGATCATCTCATCCGCCGCGCGCATGATGTCGTTGATGCGGGATCGTTTCATGGGGTTCCTCCAGTGTTTGGCGTGACCCTAGCCGCTCCCGTCTGCCGAAGAAAGCGCCAGACAAGGATCACCCCCGCCAGCGCCAACGCGATGACGAACCCCGCCCAGATGCCTGACGGCCCCATGCCCACCGGATGGGCGAGAACCCAGCCCAAGGGCAGCCCCAGCACCCAATACGCGCCAAGCGACACCAGCGCCGGAAAGCCCGTGTCCGAAAGCCCCCGCAAGGCGCCGGTCATGGTGGACTGCACCCCGTCCATCACCTGCGCAAAGGCGAAGACGAAGAAGATCGCGGCGGCGATGGTGATGACGTCCGCCTCATCCGCGATCCAGCCCGCCACCGTGCGGCCATAGACCCCCAGCAGGACTGCCGCCGTCGCCAGCCAAACCGTCGCCAGCCCCAGCGCCGCCCAGGTGATCGGGCGCAGCGCGTCGATGTTCCCAGCCCCCCGTTCCTGCGCCACCCGGATCGCCACCGCCCCAGCAACGCCAAGCGGCACCATGTAGAGAAGGCCCCCCACACTCATCGCCACCTGATTTCCCGCCAGCGCCACCGCGCCAAAGGTGCCGATCATCAGTGTCGCCACCGCCATCGCCCCCGTCTCGGCCACATACATCAGCCCCAGCGGAGCACCCTCCCGCGCGACCGACGCAATCTCGGCGCCGCTGACCCGTGCGCGCAGCCGCAGCCGCCGCATCGACCGCGCCCGCGCCCAGAAGCCCCAGGCCGCCAGCACTGCAAGCCCCTCTGCCACAAGTGTCGCGACACCCGCCCCAGTCAGCCCCAGTTGCCGCAAGGGCCCAATCCCCCAGATCAGCGCATAGTTCAGGGGCACGTTGATCGCTACAGCCAGAAAAGCAAAGCCAGTGCCCAGCCAAGGCCGGTCCACCGCTTCGAACGTGGCCTTGAACACGGTCATGATCGAAAACGGAACCATCAGCAGCGCGATCAGCACCCAGTAGGGGAACATGATAGCAAGCACTTCCGGCGGTTGGCCTAACAGGGGCAAAAGCGGCCAGACCGCCAGCATCACCATGGTTGCCCCAACGCCAACCACCCCGCCAAGGACCAGCCCGTTGCGCAAGAGGCCCGGAATCCGCCGCCCCTGCCCCGCGCCATGCGCCTCTCCCACCCGCACCGACATCGCCGACAGAAGGCCATAGATTGCCGACCACAGGATCACCGCGACCGCCCCGGTGATGCCGACCGCCGCCAAAGGAAGCGGCCCCAACGGCGCCAGCATCACCGAATCCGTCACCGTCATCAGCGTCGAGGCCCCAAGCCCTGCCACAATCGGCACCGCCAGCCGCAAAAGACCGCGCACCTCGGCCAGGGTCTGTTGCAGCTGCACTTGCGGCCTCCCGTCATTTCACATACGCTTCGTATGTGAAATAGAGGCACGCCCCCGCCATGTCAACCGAACCCGACCTGCCACCCCTCACGCCCCGTCTTATCAGCACGCAAGCGACGATGGACCGGCTGATCAGCGCCGCCCACCACGCCTTTGCGGCCGAAGGTTTTGCCGCCACCTCTCTGGACCGGCTGGCCGAAACCGCCATGGTCACCCGCGGCGCGCTCCACCATCACTTCACCAACAAGACGGGGCTGTTTGAGGCCGTCTTGCGCCGGATCGACGCGGAAATCACCGTTGAGCTGCAGCAGGTCTGGCTAGCCACCGCCGACCCCTGGGATGGGATGCGATCCTGCATCCACCTATACCTTGACGCGGTTTTGCGCCCCGACCGCAAGCGCATCCTTCTGCAGGACGCACCGGCGGTTCTGGGGATCCGGGCCTTCGACATCCTGGCAGAAACCGGCTTTGACGAGCTGGTCGCCGACCTGCAGGCCCTGGCCGACGCCGAACGGATCAAGGCCAAGGACGCCGAAGCGCTGGCCCATCTTCTAAATGGCGCCATCGCGAGCCTAGCCCTTTGGGTGGCGGAACGTGACGGTGAAAACCGCCACGCCCGCGCCCATGCCACGCTGGCCGCCCTTCTGGACGGGCTGACGCGTTAGCGCTTGCCGAAGATCGACCCCAGGACTCCGCGGATGATCGCCTGCCCAGACTTGGTGCCCAACTGCCGGGCAAAGCTTTTGGCGAAGGCCGTCCCAATGCTGTCTGACCGGCTGGAGGAGGATTTCTTCGGCGCGGCTTCTGTCTTGCCGTCATACCGGCGCGCCTTTTCAAACTCGCGCTCTTCCTCTTCCTTTGCCTCAGCCGCCGCCGACGCTTTCGCGGCATGCTCTGATCGGGCGCGCAGGCGCTCCCACGCGCTGTCGCGGTCGACCGCCAAGTCGTACTTGCCCCTGACCGGTGAGGCCGCCATCACCGCCGCCCGGCTGGCCTCATCCAGTGGCCCAAGCTGGCTGGAAGGCGGGCGGATCAGCGTGCGTTCGGCGATGCCCGGAATACCCTTGGCCTCAAGCAGCGAAGTCACCGCTTCGCCCGTCCCCACGTCGCGGATCGCCTCATCAATCTTGAAACGCGGGTTCGGGCGGTAGGTTTCGGCGGCCTTCGCCAGATCCTTCTGGTCATTCGCCGTAAAGGCCCGCAGCGCGTGCTGCACGCGGTTGCCCAGCTGGCCCAGGATATTCTCGGGCACGTCGGCGGGGTTCTGCGTGATGAAATAGACCCCCACCCCCTTCGACCGGATCAACCGCGCCACCTGCTCTACCTTCGACACCAGCGCTTTGGGCGCGTCGTCGAACAGAAGATGCGCTTCGTCGAAGAAGAACACGAGCTTCGGTTTGTCCGGATCGCCCACCTCGGGCAGCATCTCGAACAGTTCGGACAGCAGCCACAACAGGAAGGTCGCGTACAGGCGGGGGGAGTTCATCAGCTTGTCCGCCGCCAGAATGCTGATCCGGCCGAGGCCTTCGCTGTCCACCGTCATCAGGTCGGCCAGATCGAGTGCAGGCTCCCCAAACAGGCTCGCCCCGCCCTGGTTTTCCAGAACCAGAAGCCGCCGCTGGATTGCGCCCACGGATTCCTTCGACACCAACCCATAGCGCGCCGACATCTCCTCGGCGTGCTCCGCCACAAAGGTCAGCAGCGCTTGCAGGTCCTTCAGGTCCAGAAGCGGCAACTCTTCCTCATCAGACAGCCGGAAGGCGACGTTCAGCACGCCTTCCTGTGCCTCTGACAACTCAAGCAGGCGCGACAGCAAAAGCGGCCCCATCTCGGCCACCGTGGCGCGGACCGGGTGGCCCTTTTCACCGAAGAGATCCCAGAAGATCACGGGGAAGGTGCGGTACTGCAGGTCAAGCCCGATGGTCTGACTGCGCTTCGTGAACGCCTCATGCAGCTTGTGCGTGGCCGACCCCGCGCCAGCGATTCCGGCAAGGTCGCCCTTCACGTCCGACAGGAACACCGGCACCCCGGCAGCAGAAAAGCCCTCGGCCAGGATTTGCAGCGTGACCGTCTTGCCGGTCCCGGTCGCCCCGGCAATCAGGCCGTGCCGGTTTCCGTACTTCAAGAGCAGGCTTTGCGGCTGGCCATAGCCCTCGCCCCCGCCACCGATGAAGATGCTGTCCGCCGCCATACCCTGATCCGCCATATGTCACCCTGAACCTTGCGGACAGACCGCGCGCTGCAGCCGTCCGGATTACGTCTTGCGGCCAAAATACATTTTTAACCCCTTTCTGCCAGTCTGATCCTGCCAGGTCGGGCCTGCGGTTCGGTTTGGCGGTGACTTCCTCCCTGTTGACTGGCCGCGCCCCTGAAAAGGCGCGGTTTTTTTCAGGTCAGATTGCGCCGTTCCATGGGTTTGGTGCCCGCCAAGGCACTGTCAATGTCCCTGACGAAACCGTGCAGAATCCCGTTGACGGGCCTCACAATCCGCAATAGCGTCCCCTCCATGAAGTCGGCCAGTCCGACAGGGAGCATAAAAAAATTCGTCAAAGGGCCGGTACTTCCGGCCCTTTTTCAGTTTTTAGTGGTTCGGTTTCCCAAGGCCGGGGATCACATCGACGGGAGTGCAGGCAGAAGGTTGCCACGGTCACACTTTCAGACCTGACTTCCGCCCCAAGGGCATGCTAAGCACCCGCGAAACTTTGACCGACCGAAGGATTTGCCCCAGATGGCCAAGACCAAAACCACCGTGCTTGCGCTGATGATTGCCCCGATCTTCGCCCTTGCCGCCCTGCCGATCGTGGCCCAGACGACCGAGGCTCCTGCCGAAGCGCCTGCCGAAGGTGAAGCCGGTGCTGTGGCGGCAGACGGCGCGTCGCCTGAAGGGCTATCGATGGGGACCGAGGTTGCCACCGGCAACGGCGTCGGTGACACCTATGTCGCCGGCACGTTCGAGGCTTGGGAACAGCGCTGCGTGCGCACCGAATCCGGGATCGACCCCTGCCAACTTTACACCCTGCTGAAGGACGGCGACGGCAACTCGGTGGCCGAGTTCACCATGTTCAGCCTGCCCGCAGGGTCGGAAGGCCCCGCCGTTGCTGGTGCCACCTTCATCGCCCCGCTGGAAACGCTTCTGACCGCCGGCATGACCCTGCAGATCGACGGCGGCGCGCCCAAGGCCTATCCCTTCACCTTCTGCACCCAGATCGGCTGCGTCTCGCGCCTTGGCTTCACGGCTGACGAAGTGGCGCAGATGAAGAAGGGCGCCACCGCGACCATCGTGATCGTCCCCTTCGTCGCCCCGGATGAGCGGGTCACCCTGCCGGTCTCGTTGAAAGGCTTCACCGCCGGGTTGGCCGCCGTTGACGCCTCGAACGCCGCCGCTGATGCTGCCGCAGCCGCTGCCGCCCCGGCAGAAGCGCCTGCTGCGAACGACTAAGCGCCTGAATTTCCAAAAGCAGGGGCCGGTCCGCAAGGGCCGGCCCTTTTGCGTCAGGCGCTCCGGAAGGCCAAAACCGCGTTCAGCCCGCCAAAGGCGAAAGCGTTGGACAGAACCGCCCCCACCCGCGCCTGCCGGGCCAGGTTCGGCACCACGTCCAGCGGGCAATCGGGATCGTCCGCCTGATGGCCGATTGTAGGTGGCAGCATCCCTTCGGTCAGCGCCAGAAGACAGGCCACAGCCTCCAGCGCGCCGGTCGCCCCGATCGCATGGCCATGCATCGCTTTGGTGGAAGACGCCGGCGGCAGCGCTGCCCCGAAAACCTGCCGGATCGCCGCCGCTTCGCTGCGGTCATTGGCCAGCGTCCCGGTGCCATGCGCGTTGATGTAACCGACATCGCCCACAGCCATCCCCGCATCCACCAGCGCGGCCCGCATCGCCCGCGCGGCCCCGTCGGGATCAGGCGCCACGATATCCCCGGCATCGGCGGTCATCCCGAACCCCGCCACTTCGGCCAGCACCTTCGCCCCCCGGGCGCGCGCGTGGTCTTCCGCCTCAAAGACCAGCACCCCGGCCCCGTCACCGATGACCATGCCCTTGCGGCCCAGGCTGAACGGGCGGCAGGCGTCCGGGGCCAACACCCGCAAACCCTCCCATGCTTTCACCCCGCCAAAGCACAGCATCGCCTCGGACCCGCCGGTCAGCATCACATCCGCCACCCCAGCGCGAATCTGCTGCAACGCCAGCCCCATCGCGTGGTTCGCACTCGCGCAGGCGGAGGAGACGCTGAACACCGGCCCTTGCAGCCCGTAAGCCATCGACAGGTGCGAGGCCGGGGCATTGTGCATCAACCTTGGCACCACCAAGGGAGAGACGCGGGATTTTCCCTCAGCGAAAACAGCGCGGTAGCTGTCTTCCCAGGTGCTGATTCCCCCCGCCGCCGTGCCAAGGATCACCCCGCCGCGTGGGCCCAGCCCCATCCCAAGGCCAGCCATAGCCATCGCCTCGGCCCCGGCAACAAGCGCGTATTGCGTCACCCGGTCATAAAGCGGCATCCGGGCAGCGGCCAGGTCCGGCGCCCAGTCCCGCACCTCGGCCCCGATCCGCACCGACAAACGGTCTGCGTCGCGAAATGTCAGCGGCCCGATGCCGCAGTGTCCTGCGGCCAAGGCGGCAAAGGTGCCCGGCACATCCTGCGCCAGCGCGTTCACCGTGCCGATCCCGGTGATGACGACACGCCTCATCGCTGGTCAATCAACCGCGCCACGCCTTCCACAATGCCGGGAACACTGGCGAACGCAAAATCCGGCAGGTCGGGTTCGTTGGCGTTGAAGGGGATCGCGATGCCAAAACGCTCTTCCAGCGCGAAGATCGCCTCAACCTTCCCAAGGCTGTCCAGACCAAGGTCATCAACCCGCGCATCCGGAGCAATCTCGGACACAGGCAGCAAAAGCTGAGCCGCCAGAATCTCGATCACCGCAGCCTCGATTTCCGCCCGCATATCCGCCTGACTGGTCATTCTGGGGCCGTTTCCTATTCGGCGTCCGGGGCGAAGGGAACGCCCTTTTCTAGTGCTGCCACCCGGACGGCCAGGCGCGGCAAACGGCGCAGCGCCTTCTGCATCTCGACATGCGTCTCCATCTTCACCGCCGGATAGCCCAGTAGCACCCGCCCCGCTGGCGCGTTGGTGAAGATCTTGGTGGCACCGCCCGCAATCACGTCATTGCCGACAAAGATGTTGTCATTCACCCCGCACTGCCCTCCCATCACCACCCGGTCACCAATCCGGGCCGAGCCTGCGATGCCGACCTGCCCGCATAGCAGGCAATCGCGCCCGACCTGCACGTTGTGGCCGATGTGGACAAGGTTATCGAGCTTGGTCCCAGACCCGATTGTGGTATCCCGGATCGTGCCCCGGTCCACACAGACATTCGCGCCGATTTCCACATCATCCCCAATGGTTACGGCCCCAAGTGAATGTATCCGCGTCCAGCTTTGGTCCTTGATCCCCTCGCGCGTTCCCAAGGTCTCGCGGATTTCCTCGACCCCGGATTTCTCAGGCGTCACAAAGCTGAACCCATCCGCGCCGATCACGGCGCCCGGCTGGCAGATGAACCGGTCACCGATCGTCACCCGCGCGCCGATCCGCGCACCTTGAAGGATCAAAGCATCCGCCCCGATCCGTGCGCTTTCGGCGATGGAGACATGGCTGGCCACCCGCGCGCCCGCGCCCAGCACCACGCCTGCGCCGATGGTCACGAAAGGTCCGATTGCCGCCCCCGCGCCCACCACAGCCGAGGGATGCACAATCGCCATCGCATGCACCCCGGGTGCTATGTCCGGCCCCGGGTCCATCAACCGCGTCAGCCCGGCCATCGCCAGCCGCCCCCGCGGGGCAAAGATCGCGGCTTGCAGGCCCATCGCCTGCCAATCGGCCCCCGGCCAGACCATCGCCGCCCGCGCGTTGCCCTTGCCGATCCCATCCGCATAGCGTGGGTCCATCGCCAGGGCGAGTACATCCGGCCCCGCCGCCGCAGGTTCCGCAGCGCCGGTCACGGTCAGGTCAAGATCACCCGCAGCCTCAGCCCCAAGGGCGGCAGCGATGTCGCGGATCGTGTGGGGCATGGGGTTACTCCGTCGGCAGCTAGGGCGACAGGATTACCCCTGAACCCCGGCCAAGACCACCCCGGCCGCTTCCAGCGCCTCAAACAGCTTGGCATCCCGGCCATAGACATCCCGGCGATAGCCGATGCGGCCCTTGGCGTCCGGGTAGGCGGTGAAATAGACCAGATGCACCGGCACCGGCTTTTCCAGGTCCACCCGGGTTTCCTTGCCGGTTTCCAGATCGGCCTGAAACTCAGCCACCGGGTCGGCCGACTGCAAGGCCAGCAGCGCATGGGCCAGGTCAAACGGATCGGCCACCCGGATGCAGCCATGGCTGTAGGCCCGCACCTCATTGGCGAAGAGGGACTTCGAGGGCGTGTCGTGCAGATAGATGTTGTACTGGTTCGGGAACATGAACTTCACCAGCCCAAGCGCGTTCCCGTCCGACGGCGGCTGGCGCAGACCATACGGGAAGCTCCGCGCCGAATAGGCCGCAAAGTCGACCGACCCGCGCGGCACCACGCGGCCACGCCCGTCGATCACCTGCAGATGGCCGACGGCATTTGGGTTCTGCTGCAGAAGCGGCAGGTATTCATTGACGATGATTGACCGCGGCACGCCCCAGGATGGGTTGATGACCATATGGTCCATCTGGTCGGAAAACTCAGGTGACCGCTGGTCGGGCACGTTCTTGCCAATCACCACGCGGGTGTCAAACACGGTGCGGCCATCCTCGATGATCTTGGCGCGGAAGTCGGGCAGGTTCACCCAGATATGCCGGGCCGACCGGTCGATATCCAGCCAACGCTCACGCTCCAGTGCCACGATCACCGATTTCAGCCGCGCTTCGGGGCCGACGTTCACCTCGGCAATCGTGCTTTCGCCCGCACGGCCATCCGCCTCAAGCCCGTGGGCCAGCTGGAACGCCTGCACCGCCGCTTGCAGCGCCCGGTCGTAGCTCGCCGTCGCGGTTGCGCGCAGATATCCCATCCGCATCAGCCGGTCGCGCAGCGCCACAACGGCCGGGCCGGTATCGCCCGGCTCCAGCACCCCAGCGGCCACTGTCTCGCCCCAGCCACCGGCTGCAATCTGCGCCTCAAGCCCGATCTTGGCCTTCATCAGGTTCAGATAGGCGGAGGAGGTCGGCATCAGCCAATCCAGCACCGCCGCAGGTTTGCCGCTGGCGATCCGGGTCAACAGGGTCTGCGGGTCGATCCGGTCAATCTCACGGACGATCCCTGCGTCCACCTTCTCGGGGTCAATCGCGCCTGAGGTCAGGTCCCGCGCCCAAGCGAGGTAGGCCCGCGTCAGCGCCACCTCCACCCGGCCCCGGTCACCTTCGGATTCCGCCGCCTGCAGGGCCGCCGTCAGCGCCGCCACGTCATAGCGTTCCACCGGCAGCCCGTGGTCGGGCGCGCGCGCGATCGCCGCCAGAAACGCCTGCCGCCGCTCCGCATCATCGGTGCCGGTCCAAAGGGGTTCATAAGACGTCTTGGCATACCAGGCGGCAATCTCGGCCTCGTCCGAGGCAGCGACGGCCAGCGATTGTGCAAAGGCCGACACCTCTGCCCCCGCAGGTGCGGGCACCAAAGGCAGCATCGCCAGTGACAGGATCAGGGCAAGGGACGGCAGGCGGCGAGGGGCGGACCGGTTCATTCAACACTCATTCCCAAGGACTTGGCAGCTTTGAGGAATGGTTTCTTCAAATCCGCGCGACTGTCCATTCACAAACCAGTCGGCACGCAAGTTGTCTGAGGGATTGTGTCCCCCGTGGCGACAATTTCGCCCACAACCGATGCAAGCGAACCACAGGGCACAAATTTCGGTGTCGTTCAGCGAAAATTTGCCGATTCAGGTTGTGCTGCGGAACGAGCGGGCAATCGAGGCTTGGGCTTCGAATCGACTTGTGCAATAAGCCAAGGGCACTTGGGGAAGAAGTTGCACAAAAGCTGCGCGAAGGCGGTCGAAGACAGCAACGGGGACAAGCGTTAGAATGACGGATCAGAATAGTTTCGGTGTCACGCGGCGTGGCTTGCTGGGCGTGTTTGCAGCAACGGCAGTGATCGCGGCACCCACCTACAGCAATGCCTTCGGCTTGCTGAAAGGATCAGGCGACATTCGTCGTATCCGCATGTACTCGGGCCGGACCGGCGAAAGCATCGACACGATCTACTGGATCGAAGGCGAATACATTCCGGAAGTCATGAAGGAAATCAATTACTTCATGCGTGACTGGCGGTCCGACGATGCCACCAACATCGACATGCGCACCGTAGACATCATGGCCGCTTCGCACCGCCTGATGGATGTGACCGAACCCTATATGTTGCTGTCGGGCTTCCGCAGCCCGAAGACCAACGCGATGCTGCGGTCCAAGTCTGGCGGCGTGGCGAAAAACTCGTTGCACATGAAAGGCCAGGCGGCAGACCTGCGGCTGAAGTCGCGGTCGGTCGGTCAGATGGCCAAGGCCGCAGCGGCCTGCGCGTCGGGCGGGGTGGGCAAATACTCCCGCTCGAACTTCGTCCACATGGATTGCGGCCCGGTCCGCAGCTGGGGCGGCTAAGCCCGCCAACAGCCCTGAAAATCGGCGCCTTCGGGCGCCTTTTTCATTCGGATTTTATCAATCCGTCTCGTCATCCCCGTCTTGATCCCCGTCCTGGCCCACGCCGCCCTCAACCTGACGGCCGCGAAAGCCCATGGCGACCACGAACTTTTCCGAACTGTCGGCGCGGCTCGCCGGCGGCTTGACGTTGGCCACCTTGCGGAAGTTGCGCTTCAACAGGGTCTGCATCTCATTCTCGGCCCCGCCCGCCAGCACTTTAGCAACGAACGTGCCATCGTCTTCCAGCACGTCAAAGGCAAAGGCCAGCGCCGCCTCGACCAGCGCCACGATGCGCAAATGGTCCGTCGCCTTGTGCCCACTGGCCGCCGCCGCCATGTCGGACATCACCACATCGGCGCGGCCGCCAAGCCAGCCCTTGACCAGGTCATCCGCCTCATCCGACAGGAAATCGAGCTGGTGAAGTTCAGCCCCGGCAATCGGCTCTACCTCTTGCAGATCGACCCCGATCACCCGGCCCACCGGTTTCTTCGGGTTCTGCCCCAGCGCATTGACCCGGGTGACAGCCATCTGGCACCAGCCGCCTGGCGCGCAGCCAAGATCAACCACCCGTGCGCCCGGTTTCAGGAACCCATAGCGGTCATCCAGATCCATGATCTTGTAGGCCGCCCTGCCCCGGTAGCCCTCTTTCTTGGCGCGGATCACGTAAGGGTCGTTCAGCTGACGCTCAAGCCACAGGGTGGAGGACAGCTTGCGCCCCTTCGCCGTCTTGACCCGCACCCGCAATTCCCGCTGGCCCCGGCCCGAGGTTGGTTTTTCCGTCATGTGTAAGGCCCGTCCCCAAGAATGCCGTCGCTGCTCATCTGCGCGTAAAGAAGTCCCTCCCTAAGCCCCCGGTCGGCCACCGACAAGCGGTCGGTTGGCCAGATCCGCATCAAGGCCTGCAGAATGGCCGCCCCCGACATGATCAGCGCATGTCGGTCGCGCCCGATCCGCGGATCATTGCGGCGGCCTTCGGGGCCCAGCGACAGGTATTCCCGGATCACCAAATCAATCTGGTCTGACGTCATCTGCAACCCGTCAACCTTGGTCCGGTCGTAGCGTTTGAGGTTCAGGAAACTGGCCGCAACGGTCGTGACCGTGCCGCTGGTTCCCACGATCTGGAACCCCTCACGCGGGTTTTCGGCGTTGTAGGGGCTGAAGCTGGCAAGGTTTTCCTCGAAGAACCAGCTCATAAGGGCAAAGCGGGCCGCGTCATCGTCCACGTCGATGAACTGATCCTTCAGCGTCGCCACACCCAGCGGAACCGAAATCCAGTCCACCACCCGCGCCACGGCCCCTTCACCTTGCGCATTGAACCCCATGTGCAACCGCATGATCGCCTTCGGCCGGTCCATCGGCGCCACGGCGGACAGGTCGATCCAGACCAGTTCCGTCGACCCGCCGCCAATATCCACGACCAACAACTGCTCTGTCGTCGGGCTGACCAGGGGCGCGCAGGAAATCACCGCCAGCCGCGCCTCTTCCTCGGGCGCGATGATTTCCAGTTGCAAGCCGGTCTCGCGGCGCACCTGACGGATGAAGTCGCGGGCATTGCGGGCACGGCGACAGGCCTCGGTCGCGACCAGCCGCATCCGCCGCACGTTGTGCTTTTCGATCTTCTTCTCACAAATCCGCAGCGCCTGAATCGTCCGCGCCATGGATGACCGCGACAACCGGCCCGAGGCTTCAAGCCCTACGCCCAGTTGCACGGATTTCGAGAAGCTGTCCACGATAACAAACTGACTGCCCATTGGTTGGGCAATCAGCATCCGGCAGCTGTTCGTGCCAAGATCAAGCGCCGCATAAAGCGGGGCTGACCCAGGGTCAGTCAGGGCAGACGGTGCATCGGCGCGGGAAACGGTCCCAGAGTCGGTTTTGGGCGTCTCAACCTTCGCGTCAGTCGCGTCCGCCCTTTGGGGACGCTCGGGCGTCATTTACGCCCTCCATATGTGGTTACCCAAAAGATAGTGCCGATCCCCCGCCCGTGCAAGCGCCGAGACGCCGACAATCGCCATCCCCGGCCGCCTCATGATCTGGATGAAGATTTTTCAAAGTCCCGCCCGTCGCCAAGCGCCCTGCCCCATGCTATCGCCAATCCTGCAGGGGGCGGGGTCGCATCCTTGCGCCGCCATGTCGAAATCCGACACCGGTTGTCGGGGATCGGCGACTATCTCTTGGCTCAACGCCACCCACGACCGCAGTATAGGGAATCATCCGCTCATGGCCGAAGTCACCATCGTCTACTGGCGCGATATCCCAGCGCAGGTCATCGTGGGCAAGGGCCGGCGCGCGGCCAAAGTGCAGCTTTCCGAACGGTTTGAACAAGCCATCGACCGCTGCGCCATGAAGATCGGCGCCAAGGATGCCGACGCCTACCTCGCCGAATGGCGCAAAGCGCCTGTGGGCGAGGTTGAGGGCGAACCCGACGCCATCGCCGCGGCCGAAGCAGCCCGCCTTGAAGCCGAATTCGACACCGCCCGCCTGAAAGAGCTGATCGGCACCGATGGCTGGGCCAAGGCCTGACCCTCGACTGATGACCCCGCCCCCGACCCTCAAGGAGACCGTGATGGCCCTGTTCAACTTCCGCCGCAAGGACGACGCCCCGGCCCCCGCCGGACAGCCGCTTGAGGCGTTCCTCAAGGGCTACTCGATCGAGGTGATGCCCCGCACGGCGGAAAAGGTCGAAAGCTTCCGCGACATCCTGCCCACCGGCACCCGCGTCTACATCGCCCATATCGACGGCACGCCGATCGAAGACATGGTCGCGACAGCGAAGCGCGTCGGGGATGAGGGCTACACGGTCATGCCGCACTTCCCGGCGCGGATCATCAAGGACAAGGCCACGCTGACCAACTGGGTTTCCCGCTACAAGGACGTGGGCGTCCGGCAAGGCCTCCTCCTCGCAGGCGGCGTCGCGGCCCCGGTCGGCGACTTCAGCACCTCCATGCAACTCCTTGAATCCGGGGCCTTTACCGGCTTTGACCGCTTGCATGTCGCGGGCCACCCCGAAGGCAACAAGGACATCGATCCCGACGGCTCAGACCGCATGGTGATGGAAGCCGCCCGCTGGAAATCGGCCTTCATGGAGCGGACCGATGCCAAGATGGCCATGGCCACCCAGTTCTGCTTCGAAGGCCAGCCGGTGATCGACTGGGTCAACCGCCTGCAGGCCGAAGGCATCAAGCTGCCGGTCCACATCGGCATCGCTGGCCCAGCCAAACTGCAGACCTTAATCAAGTTCGCCATCGCCTGCGGTGTCGGCCCCAGCCTCCGCGTCCTGCAGAAACGCGCGATGGACGTGACCAAGCTTCTCCTGCCCTATGAGCCGACCGAGATCCTGGAAACCCTCGCCGCCCACAAGGCCGCGAACCCCGGCTTCGGGGTCGAACAGGTCCACTTCTTCCCCCTCGGCGGCATCAAGACCAATGCCCAATGGGTCACCGACAATGGCGGCGCGTCAGGCGTCCCCGCTTCCGCAGCAAAGGTTTAAGAATGACCCGTACCGTCATTGAATCAAAAACGAAAACCGTCATCATCGGCTTTGATGAACCCTTCTGCGTGATCGGCGAACGCATCAACCCCACCGGCCGCAAGAAGCTCGCGGCCGAGCTTGAGGCGGGCAATTTCGAGACCGTCATCAAAGACGCCCTCGAACAGGTCGCCTGCGGGGCCACCGTCCTCGACGTGAACTCGGGCGCCGTTTTCACCAACATGATGGCGCAGGACCCGCGCTATGCCGACAACAACTTTGTCGAGCCGCCCCTGATGAAGGCGCTGATCGAGATCATCCAGCAAACCGTCGACGTGCCGCTTTGCATCGACAGCTCGGTCCCCGGCGCGCTGGAGTCCGGCCTGATGGCCTGCGAAGGCCGCCCACTCCTGAACTCGGTCACGGGTGAGGAGCACCGCCTGGAACTCGTCCTACCGCTGGTGAAGAAGTACAACGTGCCGGTCGTGGCGATCTCGAACGACGACACTGGGATCAGCGAAGATCCCGACGTGCGCTTTGCCGTGGCGAAAAAGATCGTCGAACGCGCCGCCGATTTTGGCATTCCGGCGCATGACATTGTGGTTGACCCCCTCGTCATGCCCGTCGGCGCGATGGGAACGGCAGGTCAGCAGGTCTTCACCCTCGTCCGCCGTCTGCGCGACGAATTGGGCGTGAACACCACCTGTGGGGCCTCAAACATCTCCTTCGGCCTGCCCCACCGCCACGGCATCAACGCGGCCTTCCTGCCGATGGCCATAGGTGCGGGCATGACCAGCGCCATCATGAACCCCGTCCGCCAGCAGGAGATGGAGGCGATCCGCGCCGCCAACTTCCTGATGAACCACGACCCGAACGGTGGCGAATGGATCCGCTTTGCCAAGGTGCTGGAGGCCGTCGAAGGCGGCATGACCTTCGCCGAAGCTTCGGCTGCCGCCACTCAGGCCTCGGCCGGGCGGCGCGGCGGGCGTCGCGGGCGCGGCTGACCGGCCCCTGTCCGGCTGACGGACCGGCGAGGCCAGCTTTTGCGCCAGCCGGTCCGGTTCGATTTTTTTGCCGTCTCTCCAGGTTCTTCATAGATACCGAACACCTTGCTTTAGAAGGACAAACTTCCCGGCCCGAATGATGTCCCCACGGTCGCGCTGACGGGCAACTCCCCGCGGACTGGGCGGCAAGTGGCTCATGTGTAGGCCAGGCGGCTCGACAGCCCTCCGCGTCACCTGATACCCTTTTTCGCAGTCGTTTGCCGGGGGTGCCCTGCCATGCTGACCGGAACCTGCCACTGTGGCGCGTGTTCGTGGACGTTGCAGTCTCCTCCAACCTCTGTGACCGCCTGCAGCTGCACCATTTGCCGCCGCTATGGCGCGCTTTGGGCCTATGGCTTCATCGGCAAGGACGTGACCGTGGCGGGCACGACCACGTCCTACCGCCGGGCCGACGGAAGCGAGCTTGAGTTCCACTTCTGCGCCATCTGCGGCTCTGCGATGTACAACATGGCCCGCGAACCAAGCGCCGAAGGGCTGCGATGGGTCGCCGTTAACGTCCGTATGGCCGATCCTGCTGTGTTGTTTGAACTGCCCGTCGATCACTTCGACGGCCACGACACCTGGGAAGACCTGCCCCCCGACGGCCGCCGCGTGAAAGACATGTGGTTCTGACCACGCCTCCTGCGCTGCCGGGCAGGAAGCAGTGAAAAGGTGACGGTCCTATCTTTCCAGCTGAAATCATTCATTCTCGATGGCCGTTATAGCTAGGGCAGCTAACCCGCTGTGGATGAATGAAAACCCGCCCTCCCATCCTTGCAATTGCGCCGCAGGGTCCGCTAGGCTTTACCAAACCAGCACGGATCGGGCCGCCAAATGTCCAACTCGGATTTCGAAGACCGCCTCAGCCGGATCAAGGCGGCGGGCGGGCAAAAGGCCGCTTCTGCGCCCGGAACGATCACGGGCCGTCGGGCGCAGATGAACATCAAAGGGTTTGTTGTTTCTTGCTTTGTAATGGGGGCTGGCCTTCAGCTGATAAAAGTTGCCAACCGGAATTACGACTCCATCAAGGAAGAATATGGTGTCGCTGCGGCGCTTGGGATGGGGCTTGGCAGCTTTGCAGTGCTCATCCTGTCCATCATCCTCTTCTTTCGTGCGGTCCGTCCGGTCGTGCCGTCGGCTTCTGTAGCCGCAACCGGGTCATACCAAACCACCTTGCAACAGCCCCGGGTCCAGACCTCCGCAGGCGCACGCGCCTTCTTTTCGCTTCTCGGTCTGGCAATGGGCGCGATCGCTTGCATGTTTATGTTCGTGGGCAGTGGGGTCCAGCGGTTAGGCACCATTGGTGAGGTCGACAAGAAAGCCGCAGACACTTTGTTTCTGGGCAGTGTTACCATCGCATTCACACTGGTGGCAGTGGCCCTTCTGATCGGGTTTCTGGGCCTTTTCTTCCGTGGTCTGCCAATGCGGCGTGTGCCCGTATTTTTCTTTCTGGGCGCAATGGCGCTTTACACAACCTTCCAGACTCTGCGCACTCATCCGATGAACTGGCCAACCTTCAAGGCCGAGTACATCCGACATCTGAATGAGCAGTTTGTCGAGTAACCGTATCGCGGTGGCGACAAAACTTAAGGTTTTCTGAAGATCGATTCCCAACCCATTGATATCATGCGACCCGACCCCCTGTCCCTGCCCGGGACACCCTACCCCGCCACCGCCCGCAAACTGGCAGCGCGGGCCTTCGGAACTTTGTTCACCTCGACACAGGTAAAGACGTGCAGGGTATCCAGCTCCCGGTCCACCACCGCATGATCGGACACCCATCCCCCCATCCCCAGATAGGTCCGCAGCAAAGGTGGCAGCCCGGCCAATGACGCCCGCCTGTCCCCCACCGGCCCCACCAGCGCGGGGTAGTCCACCACCTCAGCCGCCTTCTTCCCCGGCAGGTGATCCTTTGGCCCCAGGTGCCCCTCAGCCAGCAGCGCCAGCCCCGCGCGGTGCGACTCCCACTCGGCCCCCCGGAATGAGGTGCAGCCGACCAGAAGCCCCGCCTGCCCCTCATCCACTGCCCGCGTCATCGCCCCCCAGGCGAGGCGCAGCACGTCAGGATGCACGCCGCCAGGTGCGAGGCAGAAACGCCCCATCTCGGCGATGGGCCTGGCGTAGCCGGACAAAGGCCCGACATCGTAGAACCGCGCCGCATAGCCTTGTGCCAGCCCAGCTCCCCAGCCGAACAGCATCACCCGGAAGTAGCCCAGAAGCCGCCCCTCGCCTTCGACCATCACATGGGCGGACAGGGCGTCCTGCGCGTCCTCCTCCTGCCCGGCCTTGCGGGGAAAGGCTGTGCTGCGAAAGGCCATGACCCGGGCCATGTCGGCAGGCCCGTCCGCCAGCCGCGCCACCAATCCGCCCCGCACCAAAGGCTGCACGCCCTTTTCCCCCGCCGCTTCGCACCCTAGATAAGATGGGTAGAACAGGAGTCCCCGCAATGGACAAGATCATCAAGACCGAAGCCGAATGGCAGGCACAGCTGTCCGAGCTGGCCTTCAAGGTCACCCGCAAGCACGGCACCGAACGCGCCTTTACCCATGACGATTTCCCGAAGGCTCCGGGTACCTACCGCTGCATCTGCTGCGATGCGCCGCTGTTCGACCAGTCCACCAAGTTCGACAGCGGCACCGGTTGGCCCAGCTTTTACGCCCCTCTTGATGCCGAGATGGTGGGTGAGCAATCCGACAACAGCTGGTTCATGCGCCGCACAGAGGTTCACTGCAACCGCTGCGAAGCGCATCTGGGCCATGTCTTCCCGGACGGGCCAAAACCCACCGGCCTGCGCTACTGCATCAACGGTGTGGCGCTGCGCTTCGAACCCGAGGATTGACCCCTTCTGCGGCGGACCTGTCCGCCGCAGAGCCATGCCCGCTGGATCAGCCGGCGATGTCTTCCGCCCGGATCCGCCCGAAGTTGCCCAAAAGCTGCCCGATCAGGCTGATGCCCTTGATGTTCGTCTCGGTCACCCGGCGCGAAATCTGGACTACCTTGCCATCCTCCAACCCGTAGCGGGCGATGTTTTCCACCGTCCCGGCCTCATTGAAGGTAACGGCGAGGACCTGGCGGTCAATCTCGCGCGGCTCGCGCGGGCCGCGGTGTTCGTAGCGGCTTTGGACGTAGAACCAGCCTTCGTCGTTCAGAAGGCCCGAGGTTGAGGGGCGGCCGATCTTCTGGCCTACCGTCTCACGCGTGTCGACGCCAACCTCGACGAGCGCCAACTCATCTTCCGCCGGGACATAGCCGTGGTTGCGGTAAATGGGAGAGCAGGCCGCAAGGCCCGCAGCCAGCAGCAGCACCGCCGCCTGCTTGCGCGTGCCCAAAAGCGACCCTTGGCAGGCCGCTAGAACCGTCCGCGCCAACCGGAATACCGCCATACCTGCCCTCATGCCCGCGAAAAACGCCGATACCGACGCGGGTTCTTCAAAACCCTTGGCAAAGGGGATAACAGAAGGGCGGCCCCTTGTTCAAGAATGGAACGCCACACCGGGCCACCAGCCGGCGATCCTTGCCAGCATTCCGCAGATGATTGCCATTTGAAGGCCCGTGCCATGACCGATTCCCCTCCTGCTGCCGCGCCTGACGCCACCCCTGCCCGCCCGACGCGCTTTCGCACCGCAGGCCTTAGCCCGCGGAAGCCGACGCATTTCGCCTACGCGCCCGAGGCAGATCAGCGGGCAGCCCTGGCGCAAAGCCTCGGCCTGCTGGCGTTGCGAAAGCTGACCTTTACCGGCCAGATCACCCCGGATGGGCGAGATGCGATGGTGCTGACCGCCACGATTGAGGCGGAATGCGATCAGCCCTGCATCGTGACGCTGGCCCCTGTTCGCGCCCGGATCGCCGAGGATGTGCGCCGCCGATTTGTCGCCGGGCTGACCCAGCCCGATGCTGATGAAATGGAAATGCCGGATGATGACACCGTCGAACCGATGCCCGAGGTGATCGATCTGGCCGAGATCGCGGCCGAAGCGCTGGTTCTGGCGCTGCCGCTTTACCCGCGCGCCCCCGGAGCCACGCTGGGTGAGGTGGTGGTGGCACCGGATGGTGTCACACCGCTGAGCGACAGTGATCTGAAGCCCTTTGCGGGGCTTGCGGCGCTGGCAGGACGGCTGGCCCCGAAACCCGACGACGGAAGCGATAAGGGCGGCTGAAACCCGCCGGGAACCCGGCGAAAAGGGCTTGCGTGCGCCGGAAATGCGAGTATGTATCGCGCCTCATTCAAGCTGTGAAGCAGCACCGGTCGGCTATTGCCGAGGCACATGAAGACCGCACTGCTTTGCAAAGGAAATCCAGGGGCCTGTCCCCACTGCCCGAGGTTGTGACATGGCTGTCCCGCAGAACCGCACCACGAAATCCAAGCGCAACATGCGTCGCGCCCATGACTCGCTGGTTGCCGCTAACCCCAACGAGTGCCCGAACTGTGGCGAGCTGAAGCGCCCGCACCATGTGTGCCCGTCTTGTGGCCACTACGATTCGCGTGAAGTCGTGTCGATGGCGCGCGAAGTCGATCTGGACGAGGACGCGGCGTAAGCCGCGCCCGACGGCGCGACTGACCCATGGCCACCGGACCCCTATCTTCGGGACAAGAGTCTGCGTCTGCCACGGCCCCTCACTCGGCGTCTGAGCGTGTCGTCATTTCTGTTGATGCCATGGGTGGCGATAACGGACCGGCAGCGGTGGTTGCCGGTCTTGCTGATTCCATGGCCCAGCATCCGCAGATGGCTGCAATCCTGCACGGGGATGAGGCGACGCTTGCCCCCCTTGTGGCGCGCTACCCGATTCTGAGCAACCGCTGCACGCTGCGCCATGCTGACCGCGTGGTCACGATGCATGACAAGCCAGCGCAGGTGATGCGGCATGGCATGGGCACCTCGATGTGGGGGGCGATCGACAGCGTCAAAGAGGGCGAGGCGACGGTGGCCGTATCCTGCGGCAACACCGGGGCCCTGATGGCGGTATCGATGCTGCGCCTGCGCAAGCTGCCCGGCGTGAACCGCCCGGCGATTGCCTGCATGTGGCCCTCACGCAATCCGGGCGGGTTCAACCTGATGCTGGATGTCGGCGCCGATGTGAAGGCCGAGGCGGATGACCTGCTGCAGTTCGCCACGATGGGCGCGTCCTACGCGCGCAACGGCATGGGGCTGGAGCGTCCGCGTATCGGGATCCTGAACGTCGGCACCGAAGAGCACAAAGGCCGGGCCGAACTGAAAGAGGCGCATGAACGCATGCCCTTGGTGGCCGAGATCGGAAGTTTCGAATATGTCGGCTTTGTCGAAGGTGGCGATCTGCCCTCCAACCGGGTGGATGTGATCGTGACCGACGGCTTTACCGGCAACGTTGCGCTGAAAACCGGCGAAGGCACGGCCAAACTGATCTCGGACTTCATGCGCGATGCGTTCCAGGCGGGATTCTGGTCAAAGCTTGCAGCGGTTCTGGCGCTGAACTCATTGAAACGGTTGCAGAAACGGATGGACCCGCGCCGGGTGAACGGCGGGGTGTTTCTCGGGCTGAACGGCACGGTCGTGAAATCCCATGGCGCGGCAGATGCCACAGGCGTCGCGGCGGCAATCGGGCTGGCCTACAAACTGGCCCAGGTGCGCTTCATCGAACGGCTGGCGGCCCGGGTTGCATCGGCGGAACGCGCGGGGCAGGATGCCGCCACCGAAACCGGGGCCGAGGCCGCTGCCAAGACCGGTGCCGACACGGGGAGCACTCCGACCGAATGACGATACGCGCCACAGTCAAGGGCGTCGGGCATTATCTGCCCGACCGCGTGGTCCCGAACGCCGAGTTCGAAGCCATCATCGACACGTCGGATGAATGGATTCGCTCGCGCTCGGGGATCGAGCGGCGGCATTTCGCGGCCGAAGGGCAGATGACGAGCGACTTGGCCACCCGGGCAGCACGGGCCGCACTTGCCGATGCCGGGCTTGAAGCGGCAGACATTGACGCGATCATCGTCGCAACCTCGACCCCCGACCTGACTTTTCCAGCGGTCGCCACCATGGTGCAGGCCGCCCTTGGCATGACTCGCGGCTTTGCCTTTGACGTGCAAGCGGTCTGCGCGGGCTTTGTCTTCGCCCTGACCAACGCCAATGCGCTGATCCTGTCGGGTCAGGCGCGGCGGGTACTGGTGATCGGGGCCGAGACGTTCAGCCGGCTGATGAACTGGAAGGACCGGGGCACCTGCGTGCTGTTCGGCGATGGCGCAGGCGCGCTGGTGCTGGAGGCCGTTGAAGGCACTGGCACCACGGCCGACCGGGGCATCCTGTCGGCCGACCTGAACTCTGACGGGCGGTTCCGCGACATCCTTTATGTCAACGGCGGCACCTCGACCGGCACTACGGGGCATCTGGTGATGGAAGGCAAGGAAGTCTTCCGCCATGCCATTGAAAAGCTTTCCGAAACTGCGCATCATGCGCTGGATAAGGCCGGTCTGACGCCCGAAGATGTGGACTGGATCGTGCCGCATCAGGCCAATATCCGCATCATCGAAGGCACCGCCAAACGGATGCAGGTGCCGATGGACCGGGTGATCGTCACCGTTCAGGACCATGGCAACACCAGCGCCGCCTCGATCCCCTTGGCGCTGTCGGTTGGCAAGGCACGCGGGCAGATCAAGCCGGGCGATCTTCTGGTCACCGAAGCGATCGGCGGAGGCCTTGCCTGGGGCTCGGTTGTCCTGCGCTGGTAGGCGCCATTAAGCCCGTGCCCCAAGTGGTTGATATTGACTCGGAAATCCATCCGCCGCATGGTCGTGAAAACAGCCGTAACGTAAGGCCGATGGGGGACGGGATGAGTGAGAAGACCTTGACCAGGATGGATCTGAGCGAAGCCGTGTTTCGCGAAGTGGGTCTCAGCCGCAATGAATCTGCCAATCTTGTTGAAAGCGTCCTGCAGCACATGTCGGACGCGCTGGCCCAGGGTGAGACGGTCAAGATCTCGTCCTTCGGCACTTTCTCGGTCCGCGCCAAGTCGGCCCGCGTCGGCCGCAACCCCAAGACCGGTGAGGAAGTTCCGATCTCCCCACGCCGGGTTCTGACCTTCCGCCCCTCGCACCTGATGAAGGATCGCGTCGCCGCCGGAAAGAAGCGCTGATGGGATTTTAGCGGATGGACAAGTCGCCTGACGCCTTCCGCACCATCAGCGAGGTGGCCGAAGTGCTGGAAACACCGGCACATGTGCTGCGTTTCTGGGAAAGCCGGTTTCCGCAGATCCGCCCGGTCAAGCGTGCCGGGGGGCGGCGGTATTACCGTCCGTCCGATGTGGCGCTCCTGGCCGGGATCAAGCGGCTGTTGCACGATGAGGGTCTGACGATCCGCGGAGTGCAGAAGATCCTGCGCGACCAGGGCGTGCGGCATGTGGCGGGATTGTCCGACGATTCGGTTTCGGTAGAGGATCTGGTCGCTTCTGCTACGGCAGAGGTTGTGCACCTCGACACGCGCCGCGATACACCGGAACCGGAAGCAGCTGACGTCGCGATGGATGAAGAGGTGCCCGAAGCGGGCTTCATCGCGGTTGAGGATGATGATGACATCGGTGCCCTGCCCGCCGCCGCACCAGTTCAGGCGGTCTTGCCGCTGTTTGACGCACCTCTTGCGCCCAAGGCCCCGGCACGCCAGCCCACGCTGCGCGATGATGCCAGTTTTGCAAGCATAATCAGGGCTTTACCGCCGAAAGCTCTATCGGGTTCCGCACCGCAGATCGCCGTCCTTGCCCGCCGTCTGGCGGCGCTGAGGTCGCAGATCGCCAACCGCGCCGAAGGCGGCCAGGGCTGAGCCGGGCGATGTCGGGCTGCCATTGCTTTCCCGCTTGCCCCGGCCCGGAAATCCAGTATGTATCGCCCCGTGTCGGGCCGTAGCGCAGCCTGGTTAGCGCGTCCGTCTGGGGGGCGGGAGGTCGAGAGTTCGAATCTCTCCGGCCCGACCATTGCAAAACCGCCCGCCTGCCATCTGGCAGCGCGGGCGGTTTCGTTTTCAAACTGCGGTACAGGATCAGTCTGGGCGGGGATACGATGACAAACGGTGTGCTGCCCTCACAGGCCTTGCGCGGGCTGATTGCCCAGGGCGCCATTGCCGCCGATCCTGCGGTGCTGGAAGACCAGCTGCAGCCCGCCAGCCTTGATTTGCGGCTGGGCACCGTGGCCTACCGGGTGCGCGCTTCGTTCCTGACGGGCAAGGGCCGCACGGTTCAGGACCGGCTGGACGAATTCACCATGCACAAGGTCAACCTGACCGAAGGCGCGGTCCTGGAAAAGAACTGCGTCTATGTCATCCCGCTGGCTGAGCATCTCGCCCTGCCAACGGGTGTCACGGCGGTGGCCAATGCCAAAAGCTCCTCCGGCCGACTGGACCTGTTGACCCGCACGATCACCGATGGCGGAATCGAATTCGACCGCATCCCGGAAGGCTACACCGGCCCTCTTTACGCTGAGGTCTGCCCGCGCAGCTTTTCGGTACTGGTCCGCGCAGGGCAGCGGCTGAACCAGATTCGGTTTCGGTCAGGTCAGGCCGTGCTAACGGATGCCGAGCTTACGTCCCTGCACGCCACAGACGCGCTTGTTTCTGGTGAGGCAGTGATTTCCGAAGGTCTGGGCTTTTCGGTCGACCTGCGGCCCGCCAAGGGCACGCTGGTCGGCTACCGCGCCAAACCGCATGCCGGGGTGGTCGATCTTGACCGGATCGGCCACTACCCCGCAGCCGACTTCTGGGAAGAGCTGCACGCCACCGATGGCCGCATCATCCTGGACCCCGGCGCGTTCTATATTCTTGTCAGCCGTGAGGCGGTGACGATCCCCCCGGACTATGCCGCCGAAATGGCACCATACCTTGCGATGGTGGGCGAGTTTCGCGTGCATTACGCCGGGTTCTTTGACCCTGGCTTTGGCCATGCAACGGCTGGTGGCACGGGCTCCCGCGGGGTGCTTGAGGTGCGCTGCCATGAGGCACCTTTCGTGCTGGAACATGGTCAGGTGGTCGGGCGGCTGGTCTATGAACGGATGAGCGAACGGCCGGAAACCCTTTATGGCGTTGGGATTTCCTCGAATTACCAAGGTCAGGGATTGAAGCTGGCCAAGCAGTTCAAAGTCGGCTGACCAGCGGGTCTTGAACCAAATTTCTTGATGAAGAAATTTGTCAAAATCCTTGCTTAAGGATTTTGGCTACCGCAGAAACCGCCGCGCGAGGCGCGAGGCTTTCTGCGCCTTGTCAGCCATCGCTTTGGCGGATTGGGCCTGCTTGCGCTCTTCCGGCGTCATCTCACCCTCGGGCTTGCCCTTGCGGGCGGCGTAGTCGACGCCGGTCTGAACCGCTTTGCGGACAAACATCCGGGTCAGCATGGAAATCAGGCGGTTCATGTCCATGGCTTAGTCCTCGAAAAGTTCGGTCTGACCGGCGGTTGTTTCGTCGTCTTCATCCGTGGTCAGGGCCTGCCCAGGTGCCGGGCGGTTGTCCAGAAGGCCTGCCGCGCGGAGCTCTTTCAGCCCCGGCAAGTCGCGGGCGGATTCAAGGCCAAAGTGGTCCAGGAAGGTTTCCGTCACCACAAAAGTCACCGGACGACCCGGCGTCATGCGGCGGCGGCCAAGGCGGATCCAGTCCAGTTCCAGCAGTTGATCCACAGTGCCCCGGCTGACCGCAACCCCCCGGATTTCTTCAATTTCCGCGCGGGTGACCGGTTGGTGATAGGCAACGATCGCCAGCGTCTCGATCGCGGCGCGGCTGAGTTTCCGCGTCTCGATCGTTTCGCGTCGCATCAGGTGGCCAAGGTCGGGCGCGGTGCGGAAGGCATATGCATCGCCGACCTTCACCAGGTTCACCCCCCGCCCGTCATAGCGCTTGCGCAGGTACACCAACGCCTCAGCCGGGTCTGAGCCGTGCGGCAGGCGGGCGGACAGTTCGGCCAGCGTCACAGGTTCGGACATCGCGAACAGGATCGCCTCGACCATCCGCTCCTGCTCGCCCATCGGGGGGGCGTCGAAGAGGCTTTCTTCCTGCAGATCACTCATGAATCCCTCCGCCGCAACTGGATCGGCGCGAAGGTGTCGCCTTGGCGCAGGGTGATGTGCCCGGCCTTGGCGAGTTCGAGGACAGCCGCGAAATGGGCGGCAGTGGCAGAGCGGCGGGCCATGGGGGTGATGTTCCAGCCTTCGGGCAGGAAGCTGGTCAGGTCCGCCCAGTCGCCCGCATAGCCGATTAGCCCGCGCATCCGGTCCAGCGCCTGTTCCATGGTGAAGACATGCTCGCGGTCCATCACGAAGGGGCGGAAATCGTCGCGGGTGCGGATGCGGGCATAGGCACGCATTAGGTCCAAAAGCGTGGCCGTGTAGGTGACCTTGCGGTGGTGGGTCACGTCTTCCGGCACGCCGCGGGCAAAGAAATCACGGCCCAGCTGGTCACGGCCCATCAGCCGGGCAGCGGCGTCACGCATCGCCTGCAGACGCTCCAGCTGAAAGGCGAGGTGGGCGGCAAGGTCTTCCGCACTCGGCCCCGCCTCGCCCGGTTCGGGCGGCAAAAGGAGGCGCGATTTCAGGAAAGCAAGCCAAGCTGCCATCACCAGATAATCGGCGGCAAGTTCGATCCGCAAGGATCGAGCCCGCTCGACAAAGCCCAGATACTGTTCGGCTAGCTTCAGGACCGAAATCTTGCGCAGGTCGACTTTCTGCGTGCGGCTGAGGGTCAGGAGAAGGTCCAACGGTCCCTCGAACCCGTCGACATCAACAATCAGCGCCTCGGCAGCCAGTCGGTCCTCGACGGCCAAGCGTTCGGGCTGGTCCCAGGAGTCGTCGTCAGCCATGCGCCACCTCGGCCAAAAGCGCCGGCAGGTCGGCCACGACCTTGTGCCGCAGGGCCAGCGCCGCCCTGCCCCGCGCCATTCCGGCAGGCGTCATTTGCCCGGCGGCGACGGCCACCTCCTGCATCTGCCCAAGGTCCCCCTTGCAATGCAGGGCCACATCGACGCCCGCCGCCATCGACCGCGCGGTCCGGTCGGCAAGCGGGCCTGCAAGCGCCTCCATGTTCAGATCGTCGGTCATCAGAAGGCCCTTAAACCCGATCTCCTCGCGGATCAGGCGGATCATGGTGGGCGACTGGGTAGCGGGCAGGTCGGGGTCAAGGGCGGCAAAGACCAGATGCGCGGTCATCGCCATCGGGAGATCAGCCAGCGCGCGGAAAGGTGCGAAATCAATGGCCCGCAGGTCATCAAGGCCAGCAGTGACCGTAGGCAGGGCGAGGTGCGTATCAAGATGCGACCGGCCATGGCCCGGCATATGCTTCAGCACAGGTAGCACACCGCCCGCCAGCAAGCCATCGGCCACCGCGCGCGCTATCACCGTGACACTGGCAGGATCGGTGCCATAGCAGCGGTTGCGCAGGAACGGATGCGTCTCATCACCCGCCACGTCGGCCACAGGGGCGCAATTGGCGTCGATCCCCACCGCCGCCAGTTCCGCTGCGATCACCTGTGCCCGCAGACCCAGAATGCGGGCCCCCTCTGCTACGGACCCGGCTCGGGCTGCGGTGTCCAGGGGCGGCTCCCACTCCTGCCAATGGGGGCTGCGCAGGCGCTGGACGCGGCCGCCTTCCTGATCGATCAGGATCGGCGCGTCGCGGCCAACAGCATGGCGCAAGTCTGCGGTCAGGCGACGCAGCTGATCCGGCGTCTCAACGTTGCGCGCGAAAAGGATGAAACCGAAGGGGTCGCTGTCGCGGAAGAAGGCCGCCTCATCCGCCAAAAGGGCTGGCCCGGCGCAGCCGAAGATCGCCGCCCCGAAGGCTTTGGTCATCGCTGCGGCACCGGGATACAGGTCGCGTCCTGGGCGACGAAAGCCGAGCAGAAGCGGCGCGCGTCCGCCTCATCTTCAAACCCATGGGCGCGCAGGCGAAAGAAGGTGCGGCCGCCGCTTTCGGCCGGCTGCACTACCATGGCCTTTTCGGCCATCAGATCGCCGAAAGTGCCCATCAACCGCGCCCATTCGGCCCGCGCTTCATCCGCAGTGTCGTAGGCGCCAAACTGGACCAGCCTTGTGCCCAGCGGAATGGTGGCAGGGTCAATCTCATTGGCCAGCGACACGGCCACCGCTTCGGCCACGGCCTCTGGCGGTGCCTCGGCAGCCTCCCTCGAGGGGCGCGCGCGCGGACGGGGGGACAGGGTGATCGCCCCGGCGGGCGCAATTTCGGTGGCAAGGGCCAAAACGTCTTCCGCAGGCTCTGCAACGGGGGCGGGTTCAGGGTCCAACCCCAACGCCTCGGCCAAGGCGGCATCAATGGCCACCTCGGTCGGGCTGGCGCTTTCGACCGGCGGGGCGGCGGCAAGGGCCAAATCGGCGCTGGCCGTGTCGACGACACTGGGGCTGGCCAAAGGTGCGGACACGTCAGCAAGACCGGGCACCGTAGGGCTGGCAAGGCCTGCGGTGTCTTCCGCGGCCAGATCGACCGGGCGCGGTGCAAGGATCAAACGATCGGGCATTGGTGCGGCCATGCCCACCTCTGCCACGTCATTCACCGACAGGCCCTGATGATCGGCAATCTCGCCGCCGGGGTCAGCCGGGGCCACGCGCATCGGCCCTTCCAGCGCCTGCACCACCGGCACGCCAGTCACATCGCGCACGGCCAGCCGGTATCCCCAGATCCCAAGCCCGACGACCAGCCCCAGCGAGGCCACTGCCCCGGCTATGGTTATCCAGCGCTGCAGGCCTGGCCCTGCTTGCCAAGCAACCGTCGGCTCCCCCTCATAAGGGCCGCCATGATCGTCGTAATCCGCGTCCGCCATCTGCTGCCCCTGCCTGCGGGACGGTTCGTCCGCCCCTGCACTTGACTGTTGTGCCCGGAGAGACGGCTGTTGGGTCAGCGCATTTCCTCAACCGGAGTAACGCCAAGGATACCAAGACCAGCGGAAATGACAACGCCCACGGCCCGCGCAAGGGCGATTTTCGCCGTCGAAATACCGGCGTCATCCTGCAAGAAGCGCAAGCTGGCATCGTCATTGCCGCGATTCCACAGCCCATGGAAGTCGGACGCCAGTTCAAAGAGGTAGAAGGCCACGCGGTGCGGCTCATTCCCCTTGGCGGCGATTTCGACCAGACGCGGCCATTCGGCGAGTTTGCGGATCATTTCCAGCTCGGCCGGATGGGACAGATGGCCCAGATCGGCGGCGGCAAGGGCGGCATCCGACACGTCCAGCCCCGCCTCGGCCCGCGCTTTGCGCAAGATCGAGTTCAACCGGGCATTGGCATACTGGACATAGAAGACTGGGTTGTCCTTCGACTGTTCGGTGACCTTGTCAAAGTCGAAGTCCAGCGCCACGTCGTTCTTGCGCGTCAGCATGACGAAACGCACGACGTCCGGCCCAACTTCGTCGATCAGGTCGCGCAGGGTGACGAAGGTCCCGGCCCGCTTGGACATCTTGACGATCTCGCCGCCCTTCAGAAGCTTGACCAGCTGGATCAGCTTGATGTCGAGCGTGACGCGGTTTTCCGACAGGGCGCTGACCACGGCCTTCAGCCGTTTTACATAGCCAGAATGGTCCGCGCCGAAGATGTTGATCAACTCATCAAAGCCGCGCATCACCTTGTTGTAGTGATACGCGATGTCGGGGGCGAAATAGGTCCAGCTGCCGTCGGATTTCTGCACCGGGCGATCCTGGTCATCGCCAAATTGGGTGGAGCGGAACAGCGTCTGCTCTCGCGGCTCCCAATCCTCAGGTGTCTTGCCCTTCGGCGGTTCCAGCGTGCCGGTGTAGATCAGCCCCATCCCGCGCAGGGTTTCGATGGCGGCCTCGATCTGGCCGGTGCCATAAAGCGCCTTCTCGCTGGAGTAGACGTCCATTGCCACGCCAAGCGCGGCCAGATCGCCCCGGATCATCTCCATCATCATCTCGGTCGCGAATTCACGGACATCGGCCAGCCAAAATTGCTCACCCTTGTCCAGAAGGCTGTCGCCATACTTGGCCTTCAGCGCCGTGCCGACCGGGATAAGGTAGTCACCGGGATAAAGGCCCTCGGCAATCTCGGGCGAAAGGCCATGCGCTTCGCGGTAGCGCTCATAGGCGGATCGGGCCAGCACGTCGACCTGACCGCCGCCGTCATTGATGTAGTATTCCCGCGTCACGTTATAGCCCGCATAGGCCAGTAGCCGCGCCAGCGCGTCACCGACAACGGCACCCCGGGCATGGGCCACATGCATCGGCCCGGTGGGGTTGGCGCTGACAAACTCGACGTTGACCTTGCGGCCCTGCCCCAAGGTGGACCGGCCATAGCCCGTCCCCTCAACCAGCACCGCCCGCACCAGGCCCTGCCAGGCCCCCGGCACCAGCCGCAAGTTCAAGAACCCCGGCCCCGCCACATCGGCCCCGGCAATGCGCGGGTCCTCCATCAGCCGGGAGGCCAGCGCATCGGCAATCGCGCGGGGCTGCATCCCCGACGGCTTCGCCAGCACCATCGCCGCGTTCGTGGCCATGTCGCCATGGCCCGCATCGCGCGGCGGCTCTACCGCCACACCAGCAAGGTCAAGGCCCGGGGGCAGCACGCCCGCAGCCACCAGTGCCTCAAGTTCGGCCACCACAAGCGCGCGGATATCGGCGAAAAGGTTCATTTGATCACATCCTCTGACGCCCTAGGCCATGCCAGAGGCCATGCCAGAGGTCAAGGATGCGGGCGCCCTAGCCCTGCCGCCAGTCGGCCAACGCGGCATTGTCTTCCGGCGGGGCGGTGCCTGTGAAGGGCGAGACGACGGTGCGGTTGCGAAAGTAATGCGTCTCCCGCGCGCCAAAGTAGAAGGCGACGATCGCACCCAGCAGCCACCACAGCGGCTCGGGCACGGCATTCAGGCCGACCATCCGTTTGGCAAAGGCCTCAGGGTCGATCATCGCATAGGTGAACAGCCCCAGCGTCCCGAAGGCCAGCAAAGGCCGCGGCAGCCGGTTCAGCCCGTTCACCAGCCGGTCGAACCAGGAGAGCGCGGGGTGCTGATACTCCTCGCCCAACTGGCGCAAAGCGGCCATCTGGGCCTCAGCCGACAACTCCATCTTGCGGGTGGCCGAGGGCAGGAACACCTCCGCCACCCCTTTCGCCGCATCCCCAAGCGCCGTCACCGCGCCGGGCGAGCCGATCAGCTTGCCAATCATCCCCATGCCGCCACCCGCGCCGCATGCTGCGCCGCCGTAAGGTGATAGCGCGGCGAGATGAACTCTTCTGCCCGCGTGATCCAGCCGCCCTTGCCGCCACTCTTGGCCCGGGCAAACTTGCGGCTGGCTGGCCGACGATCCGCCAGCGCATAGTAGTAATTCCGCCGCGCGATCCCGTAGGCATCCGCCAGATGCGTCGGCGCCGCGTCATAGGCCATCTGAGCCGCGCGAATGGTCGCAGGGCCGATCTCGCCATCAGCGTCGCAGGGAAAGCCCATGTCGGTCAGCAAACGCTGCAGGATCTTCACCGCATTGGCGCCGGCATTCACCTGCATGTCAAAGACGCTGGCCTGAATCACCTCAGGCAGCGCCGCGATGCCTGGGCGCTTGTAGTAATGCTCCAGATAGATCTCCACCGCCTGCGCCCGGGTCAGCGCCCTGACGTCCTTGACGTCGATCCGCGTGTCGCGGTTCACGTCGATCCCAAGACGCCGCAGCGTGTGGATGGTCACCCCGTGGTTGGTCGCCCCGCCCGGATCATCCGGGTCATTGACGAAGCCACCCTCACGGATAACGATTTCCTCGGCAATTTCGCGGACATTCGGCATCGGCACCCCCGGCTTGATCGGGGCAACCCTGCCGCTTTGGCCTTAACGCCGCCCTCAGGCAGCGCGCGCTCAGCTTTCCGGCAGCGCCGCGGGGTCCTTGTACCTGCCCTGCTCTTTCAGCGCGTCTACAACTTCCTTGGGCATATAGGTTTCGTCATGCTTGGCAAGGACTTCAGTCGCGACGAAAGTATCCCCTTCCATCCGGCCAAGCGCCACCATGCCCTGCCCTTCGCTGAAGAGGTCGGGCAAGACCCCGGTATAGGTCACCGGCACGGTCGCGTTGGTGTCGGTCACGGCAAAGGCCACCGTCGCCCCTTCGCCGCGCTGGATCGACCCTTCGACGACCAGCCCGCCGATACGGAACGTCTCGCCAGGTTCGGGCGGCTCGCTCATCACCTGGCTAGGGCTGCGGAAAAAGTTGATCCCGTCGCGCATCGCATAACCGATCAGCGCGGTCGAGGCGACCAGCGCCACTGCCGCCAGTGCGATGATCTGCACCCGGCGCTGTTTTTTCAGGCCCTTGAGCCCCCGGAATTCCTGCTTGCCACTCATCTGCCGCCCTCTGCCCCTGACGGGCTCTCTGTCACGCCTAAAGTGGGGATGCCTTGATCCCGGTCAAGGGCCGCAGGATGCCGCAGGTCACGGGAAGACCGGCGCCAACATCAGCCCCGCCGTCTCCTCAAGCCCCAGCATCAGGTTCGCGTTCTGGATCGCCTGGCCCGAGCTTCCCTTGGTCAGGTTGTCCAGCACCGCCACCACCATCGCCCGGCCGGGGGTCCGGTCGCCGATCACCCCCAGATGGCAGAAATTCGACCCGGCAATGTCGCGGGTTGAAGGCAGCGTGCCGAACGGCAGAACCTGCAGGAAAGGTTCCGTTTCATACGCCTTTTCAAGCACCTGATGAATGGTCTTCGCGTCACCACGCACATAGATCGTCGCCAGAATTCCCCGGTTCATCGGCAACAGATGCGGTGTGAACTGCACCAATACCGGGCGCCCGGCCACCTTTGAGAACTCCTGGTCAAACTCCCCCAGATGCCGGTGCCTTCCGCCGGCGGAATAAGCATGCGTGCCCCCGGACAACTCGGCATGCAAAAGGTTCTCCTTCAACGACCGCCCGGCGCCCGAAACCCCGGCTTTGAGGTCGATCACGATCTCGTCCAGATCGATCACCCCGGCGGCAATCAACGGCCGCAGCGCAAACTGCCCGGTGGCGGCGTTGCAGCCTGTGCCAGCCACCAGCCGCGCTGCGCGGATTTCGTCGCGGTAGAATTCGGTCAGCCCATAGACCGCTTCGGCTTGCAGGTCCTGCGCCGCATGGGGTTGCCCATACCATTTCTGATACTCCGCCGGATCGCGCAGCCGGAAATCTGCCGACAGATCGACGATCTTCAGATCACGCGGCAGACGGGCAACAACCTCTTGCGTCGTCGCATGAGGTAGGGCGCAGAAGCACAAGTCAACGTTGGAAAAATCGATCTCGTCAATCTTCTGCAGCATCGGCAGGTCAAGGTGGCGCAGGAAGGGAAACACCTCTGACATCGCCATCCCGGCCTTGCGGTCGGCTGACAAGGCGACGATCTGCATCGCGGGGTGCGTGGCGATCAGGCGGACAAGTTCCGCCCCCGTATAGCCCGAGGCTCCAAGAATGGCGATGCGGTGGGTCATGGCAATCTCCCGTCACAGAACGCGCCTTCTTTGCGCCGCGCGTCCCGTCAATGCAAGACCATCCGCATTGACCCGGCAAAACTTGCCCTAAACCCTTTCACATTTGCCCAAATATCCTCTTGGGGTTTGGGGGGCGAAGCGCCCCCAAGCGTCCGAGCCGGTTGGCGCGCGCCGCGCGCGCCAGAGGCGAGACAAAGGCTTGCGCGGCACGCGCTCAATCTGGTTAGCGCCGTGGGTTGGTCAAGGCACCGGGGTCCAAAGCACATCGTCAATCCGCGGCGCACCGGTGGCCAGCATCACCATCCGGTCAAACCCCATGGCGATTCCGGCCGCCGGGGGCATCAAGGCTAGGGCCACCAGAAAATCCTCATCCAAAGGGTAGCGCAGCCCGTAGACCCGAGCTTTTTCCGCCATCTCGGCTTCAAATCGGCGGCGCTGCTCGGCGGGGTCGGTCAACTCGCCAAAGCCATTGGCCAGTTCCACCCCGCAGGCATAAACCTCGAACCGTTCGGCAATGCGCGCGTCGCCCGGCACCTTGCGGGCCAATGCCGCCTCGGCGGACGGGTAGTGGTCCAGAATGGTGATCCGCCCCTGCCCCAAATGCGGTTCCACCTTTTCTGACAGCACCCGGCTCAGCATGTCGGACCAGGTGTCATCCACCGCGCGGCGCAGGCCGATACGGTCCAGTTTCGCCCCAAGCAGGGCCGCATCTGTCGTGCCATCGGCAGCGATGCTCGCCAGAAGGTCCACGCCGGCATAGGTCTGAAACGCCTCGGCCACCGAAAGCCGCTCAGGCTCGGCAAAGGGATCGCAAGTTCGGTCCCGGAACCGCAGAACCTTTGCCCCCGCCGCGTCTGCGGCCAGCCGCAGGAAAGTGACCGTATCGTGCATCAAGACCCCATATCCCTCGCCCACGCGGTACCATTCCAGCATGGTGAACTCAGGCGAGTGCAGCGCCCCGCGTTCCCGGTTGCGCCAGACATGGGCGAAGGCGTGGATGCGTGTTTCCCCTGCCGCGAGCAGCTTCTTCATCGCGAATTCGGGCGAGGTATGCAGGTACATCTGCCGGGGGAGGCCGTCGTTGCCAATCGCTTCGGTCGCAAAACCATGCAAGTGCGCCTCGTTCCCGGGGCTTGTGGCAAGGGCCGCCGGGTCCACCTCGATGAACCCCTCACCCGCCAGCCAGCCCCGGATCGCCGCCTGAATCCGGTTGCGCGCCAGAAGGATCGGGCGACGGTCGGCATGGGTGGCGGGGGTCCACCAGCGGCGGTCCGGGGATGTGTCGGGTTTCATCTGGAAATTCCGGTCAGGATGGGTTAGGCCGCAGCGACGCCCGTTTAGGGACCCTGCCTGCCAATCACAAGCGCCTCAAGGGGGCGCCACACACGAAGGACCGCACTTTGAAAGTCATCGCCTCCTCGCTCCGCAAGGGCAATGTCGTCGATCTGGACGGCCGCCTTTATGTTGTCCTCAAGTCCGAGAACTTCCACCCCGGCAAGGGCACGCCGACCACCAGCGTCGACATGCGGCGGATTTCGGACGGGGTGAAGGTTGCGGAACGCTGGCGCACGACCGAGATGGTCGAAAAGGCCACCGTGGACGAGCGCGAGTATGACTTCCTTTATGAGGACGGCGAAGGCTTCCACTTCATGGAGCCGGAAAGCTATGAGCAGATCACGGTTGACCCCGATGTCGTGGGCGACGGCAAGGTGTTCCTGACCGACGGGATGAAGGTCTATCTCAAGACCTTCGAGGGCGTCTGCATTGCCATCGAATTCCCGCAGCGCGTGATCGTCGAGATCACCGAGACGGAACCTGTGGTGAAGGGGCAGACGGCCTCATCCTCTTACAAACCCGCCATCTGCTCCAACGGGCTGCGGGTCATGGTGCCGCCGCATATCGGGGCGGGTACCAAGATCGAGATCAACACCGAAGACAATTCTTACGTCGGGCGCGCGAAGGACTGATGTCCCGGGCAGGGACAGGCCGTCTTTGCGCATTATTTCAATGGGTTACGCCGGTCATTAAGGATTTGGCAAGACTTGGAAAGGCGCGCCGCGGGGTGCGCCTTTTTGCTTTGCGGCGGCAGCCGAAGGCGTAAGCTGGCCCCAAGCACCCCGGAGGCCGCCATGCCGCAAGACACCCCGCCCCAAGGCCACGACGCTTACCGCCCGGCCGAGATTGCCGCGCTGATCGAGACGGCGGGCGTAGCGAAGGCAGCGCTGCCTTTGCACCGGATGGGCACGCTTGCGTTGTTGGCTGGGGCCTTCATCGGCTTTGGGGCTGCGTTCTGGTGTGTGGCCATGGCGGGCACCGATCCCGGTTTTGGCCCGGCCCGCGTGCTGGGTGGCGCGGTCTTTGCGCTGGGTCTGATCCTGGTGGTCGTCGGCGGGGCCGAACTTTTCACCGGCAACGCGCTGATGGTCATGGCGGCGGTGGACGGGCGGATCACCCCCGGAGCGCTGCTCCGCAATTGGGGGATTGTTTACATCGGCAATCTGATTGGCGCGGTCGGGCTGGCGCTGGCCTTTGGCCTGTCGGGCCTGCTGGACGGGCCGATGGGCGAGGTAGCGGCGCGGGCGGCGGTCGCAAAGGCAGGCCTTGACCCGGTTGAGGCCTTTTTTCGCGGGGCCTTGTGCAATGCGCTGGTCTGTCTGGCGGTCTGGCTCAGTTTTGCCGCCCGCACGGCGACGGACAAGATTCTGGCGGTGCTTTGGCCCGTCGCGGGATTCGTCGCGATGGGCTTGGAGCATTCCGTCGCCAACATGTTCCTCTTTCCCGCCGGGATCTGGGCCGGGGCCGAGGTATCGGCGGCCGGGGTGTCTGGGAACCTGCTGTGGGTGACGCTTGGCAACATCGTCGGCGGTGCCGGGGGTGTGGCCTTGGCCTACCGCTATGCCTTTGGTGCGATGCGCGGGTGACTTCAGGGGGCCAGTTCGCCCGCCTCAACCCGGAAGGGCAGAATGTTGCCGGGCGGTGGCAGCGGACAGATCGCGAAATCAGTGAAGCCGCAAGGCGGCGTGAAGGCGCGGTTGAAGTCGAGGGTGATTTCACCGTCCGTCGCATCCTCACCCATCAGAAAGCGGCAGGCAGGGTAGGTCTCACCGGCCGTCGCATCCCGAAAGACGAACATCGGCACCCCGGATTTCCAATGCGTGGGCGTCAGGGCGACGGTCTTGCCCTGATGCGTCCAACTGGCCCGGTGGGTCAGCGTGACCGCAGCGGTGGAGCCATCTTTCATAGCAATTTGCGTGGCTTCCGGGGCAATGCTTACCCAGTCGGCACGGATCACCCAGTCTGGTGCTTCGGGGAAAGACCGCAGCGTCACGGTTGGCTGCAGCGTCAGGTCACGCACGCGCAGGGCGGGGGCGCCGTCCACGGTGTGGATTTCCAGCAGGAAGGGATCAACGCGCAGCTGCGGAAAGGCATCGGGCACCGGGGTGAAGGGCTGGGGTGCTGCCCCGGGCCGGGCGAAGCTTGCGCCGTCCGGGCCGAGGATCAGCGTGCCCAGAAGGTCAGGGCCTGAGGGCAGCGCGATCGATTGCGTCCGGCCCACTTGGTGGCTGCCGGGGGCAATGTCGATCCGCGCGACAAGGTTCAGCCAGCCGTCCGGGGCGGTCAGGGCCGCCAGACGCGCGGCGCGCCAGTCGGACAGGGGGATCATGCCGCCTCGAACGTGATCCGGCGGCGCAGGAATTGCGTGGCCTTGTTCGAGACGTAGACCGGATCGCCCGTGGTCAGCGCCTTTGACTGCGTGCCGGTACCGCGGAATTCGGGGCGGCGGGTCAGGTAATCGGCCAGCGACTCCGCCACGAGGTTGGCCTGGGAATAGACCTTGACCCCTGCCCCCAGCGCGTCTTGAAAGACCTTGTCCATCAAGGGGTAATGGGTGCAACCGAGAATGGCCGCCTCCGGATGCGGCATCCGGCGCTTCAGCGCTTCGACATGGCTGCGGACCAGGGCTTCGGCCAGGATTTCGTCACCCTGTTCGATAGCATCAACCACGCCGCCACAAGGCTGCGCCTCAACGTCGACGCCGATCGCCCGGTAGGCGAGTTCGCGCTGGAAGGCGCGGCTGGCGACGGTGGCGGGCGTGGCGAACAGAGCCACATGTTTGACCGCAACCTCACGCGGGGGGGAATTGTCGCCCCACTGGCGTTCGGTCAGCGCCTCGATTAGTGGAACAAAGACGCCCAGCACCCGCTTGTCGGCGGGCACCCAGGTTTCCTGCATCCGCTTCAGCGCGGCGGCAGAGGCGGTGTTGCAAGCCAGGATGACCAGATCACAGCCTTCGGCCCACAGCCGTTCCACTGCCGCGCAGGTCAGGTTGAAGATGTCATCAGCGGTGCGGACGCCGTATGGAGCGTGGGCATTGTCGCCGAAGTAAACAAAGGGCACATCCGGCAGCCGCTTTGTTACCGCATCAAGAACAGTCAGCCCGCCAAGCCCCGAATCGAAGATGCCAACCGCCATGCCTGATCCCTTCATGCCGCCGATGAACCGGCCGCCGCCCTGCCTTTTGGCGATCATAGGGCGGAGCGAGCGCCCGCGAAAGGCCCATGCGGCAGAAGGTTTCACAGCAGACCGGGGTGAAATCGTGTTCAGGTTTCCTTATCTGGGGGCGAGCATGCTAGGGTGCCGCGTGTTTTTGAGGAGGATGTGATGGATTGGGACAAGCTGAGGATCTTTCACGCGGTCGCGGAGAAGGGCAGCCTGACCCATGCCGGTGACGTCTTGCACCTGTCACAGTCGGCCGTCAGCCGGCAGATCCGCGCGCTTGAAGAAAGCCTCGCGGTCACGCTGTTTCACCGCCACGCGCGGGGGCTGATCCTGACTGAACAGGGCGAACTCCTCTACGACGCGACGCAAGCCATGGTCAAACGGCTGGACGCCACCGCCGCCCGTATCCGCGACAGTGAGGATGAGGTGTTTGGCGAATTGCGCGTGACGACGACCACGGGGTTCGGCACGCTGTGGCTGGCCCCGCGTCTGGCGCGCCTGTACGAGAAATATCCGGCACTGAAGATCGACCTCATGCTGGAAGAGCGCGTCCTTGACCTGCCGATGCGGGAGGCGGACGTGGCGATCCGGATGAAGGAACCGAGCCAGGCCGACCTGATCAGGAAGCGGTTGATGAACATCCAGATGCGGCTTTACGCGACGCCGGAGTATCTGGCCGCCCATGGCAAGCCCGAGGTTCTGGATGATCTAAGCGCGCATCGCCTGATCAGCCAGCATGCAGGCACCCCGCAGGTCGCGGCGGGGGCGATCCTGGTGCAGGATCTGATGTCGCATGACATTCCGTCGACGCTGACGGTGAACAACTACTTTGGTGTGTTGCAGGCGGTGTTGAACCATCTGGGCGTGGGCGTGCTGCCGGACTACCTGACCGAGGATTTCCCCAATCTTGTCCGCGTCTTGCCTGATGTGCAAAGTGCTGAGGTGCCGGTGTTCCTGGCCTACCCGGAAGAGTTGCGCCATTCCAAGCGCGTGGCGGCCTTCCGTGATTTCGTGACCGAAGAGATCATGGCCTTCCGCCGCCGCCAACAGGATGACGCTGCCGCTTAAGGTTTGCGAAACGCTGCCATGCGGCAAGTGCATATCGGCATTGCCGAATAAGCGGGCAACCTGCCCTTGTTTGCGCCACCATGCGCCTCTATTTCCAACTCATGCGGCGGCGATGAGCTTGCTCTTGCCGCTTCATACCTCCCTGTTGGACTTGGCCGAGCGCAAGCTCGGCCTTTTTTTTTACATCCGCAGCCGGTCGCGGCGGCGGGTCAGGAAGGCCGCATCGGCAGGTGAGGCCGCAAGGTCGATGGCGCGGGCATAGGCCGCCAGCGCTGCATCGGTCTGGCCTGCGCGACCAAGGTACTCCGCGCAAGCCGCATGATAGGGCTGGTAATCGGCAAGGGGTTCGGCAAGGGCCTGCAAGCCGGTGATGGCCATCGGCAGATACCCAGCCTCAGCCATCGCGACGGCCTGGTTCAGGTGGACAATCGGCGTCGGCTCATAGCGGTAAAGGCCCATGTAAAGGGCGGCGATCTGGGGCCAATCGGGCGGGGACTGGCTTTGGCAGGCGGCGATGGCGGCCTTGATCTGGAACGGCCCCGGCGCACGGCGGGCCATGGCGGTTTCCAGTAGGCCAAGCCCTTCGGCCAGCATCGCCTTGTCCCAGAGCGCGCGGTCCTGATCGGTCAGGGCGACAGTCTCGGCATCGCGAAGGCGCGCGTCACGGCGGGCGTGGGTCAGAAGGAGCAGCGCCAGGCAGCCCTCAACCTCGGCCTCGCCGGGTTGCAGCAGGGCCAGCATCCGGGCCAGAAAGATCGCCTCGGCGCAAAGGTCGCGGTCAAGGGACGGGCCGACGGTATAGCCTGCATTGAAGATCAGGTAGACCACTGTCAGGACCGAATTCAGCCGGTCGGGCAGATCTTCGGGATCGGGCACCTTGAAGGGGATGCCGGCGGCGCTGATCTTGGACTTGGCGCGGGACAGGCGCTGGCCCATCGTGGGTTCGGCATCAAGGAAGGCACGCGCAATCTCGCCGGTCGTGAGACCCCCAAGGGTGCGGAGTGTCAGGGCCACGCGCGACTTCGGGTCAAGGGCCGGGTGGCAGCAGGTAAAGATCAGGCGCAGGCGTTGGTCGGGGATCATCTCGGGTTCGCTTTCATCCGCTTCTTCGCCGACAAAATGGGCCAGTTCGGCAGCCTTGCGGGTTTCCCGCGCCCCGCCGCGCAGCCGGTCGATGGCCTTGCGCAGCGCCACTTTCAACAGCCACCCCTGGGGTGAGGAGGGCAGACCCGCCCTGCCCCAGTGTGACAGCGCAGAGATGGCGGCCTCTTGCAGGGCCTCTTCGGCCAGCTGGAAATCCCGCAGGCGCGAGATCAGGGCAGCCATAAGCCGCCCCCGATCATTGCGCATCACGGCCTCAAGGGCTTTGGTGACGGCGATGGCTTCGGGGGCGGCCATGGTTCGGTGTCCTTCAGGCGTCAGTTGCCGGCCGGGTTGTAATCCATCAGCGGGCGAACCTCGATGGTGCCAAAGGCGGCGGCCGGCAGCATGGCGGCGTATTTCAGCGCAGCATCCAGGTCAGGCACATCGACGACATAGTAGCCGCCCAGATGTTCTTTGGTGGTGGCGAAGGGGCCATCCATCGTTTCGACCTTGTCACCGCGAAGGCGCAGCGAGGTGGCGGTCTCAACGCCCTTCAGCCCTTCTCCGCCGCGCAGCACGCCATCGGCCTGCATCTTCTGGTTGGCGGCGAAGAAGCCGCCCATCATGGCCTGAAACTCAGGGGTGCCGTAGGCTGGCTCGAGGGCGGGGTCATTATAGATCAGAAGCATGTATTGCATGATGTGTGTCCTTGGATTGATGGTTTGAGGGTTGAAGTTTGAAGTGTCAGAGACCGAGAATATTCACGCCAAGGCAGACCATCAGGTTCACCGTGGCAAGGATGTTGGTGCCGTTGCCGACATAGCGCAGCGGAAGGGCGGCGTTGTCGACCGCGCCGAGGCCGAAGGGATGTGCGATCCGCCCGATCAGGAGCAAAGCGCCCGAGATGTGGAGGTAGAGGGCAGGAGCGCCCATGCCTTCAGCCAGGATCATCAGGATCAGGACAAAGGTCGTCCATTCGACGAAGTTGCCGTGCTGGCGCACACGGCGCAGAAGCTCAGGATTGCCACCGTCGCCGTAAGAGATCCTGGTTGCGGCCCGCACCCCGCTGATGCGGAACCACAGGATCAGGAAGATGGCGGCAAGCGGCAGTGCGTAAAGCGGGGTGACGGTGAACAACATTCTCGGTTTTCCTTTTGGTTTTGCGTTTCGTAACCCAAGGACGCTTGCACTTTGCCGATTTCGACAGGGCACGCAAAATAATTGCAGAAAAATTTTTGCGGCTGTCGCGGGTGCTTCCCCTGCCCGGCCCCATGGCCTATGAGGCTGGCCAAATGTTGTGGAGGCTTGCCAATGTCCGAACCCGCAATCACGCCAGACCTGGTGGCTGCCCATGGGCTGAAACCGGATGAGTATGAGCGGCTTTTGGGCATCATCGGGCGAGAGCCTTCGTTCACCGAACTCGGCATCTTTTCGGCGATGTGGAACGAACACTGTTCCTACAAATCCTCGAAGAAATGGTTGCGGACGCTGCCGACCACCGGCCCACAGGTGATTTGCGGACCGGGTGAAAATGCGGGCGTGGTGGATATCGGTGACGGGCAGGCCGTGATCTTCAAGATGGAGAGCCACAACCATCCGTCCTATATCGAGCCTTATCAGGGTGCCGCGACGGGCGTCGGTGGCATCCTGCGGGACGTCTTTACCATGGGCGCGCGCCCGATTGCGGCGATGAACGCGCTGAGCTTCGGTCTGCCGAGCCACCCCAAGACCAAGCGTCTGGTGCAGGGCGTGGTGGAAGGCGTGGGCGGGTATGGCAATGCGTTCGGGGTGCCGACGGTCGGTGGCGAGGTGCGGTTTCACGCCAGCTACAACGGCAACTGTCTGGTGAACGCCTTTGCCGCCGGTTTGGCGGATGCGGACAAGATCTTTTACTCGGTGGCGTCCGGTGTGGGGATGCCGGTGGTCTATCTTGGGGCCAAGACGGGGCGCGACGGGGTTGGCGGGGCCACGATGGCGTCGGCCGAGTTCGACGACTCTATTGAGGAAAAGCGCCCGACGGTGCAGGTGGGTGACCCCTTCACCGAAAAGCGGTTGCTTGAGGCGTGCCTTGAGCTGATGGCATCGGGCGCCGTGATTTCCATTCAGGACATGGGGGCCGCGGGGCTAACCTGTTCGGCGGTGGAAATGGGCGACAAGGGCGGGCTTGGCATCAAGCTGCAGCTGGATGACGTGCCGCAACGCGAAACCAACATGACCGCGTATGAGATGATGCTGAGCGAGTCTCAGGAACGCATGCTGATGGTACTGAAGCCCGAGATGGAGGCGGAAGCGCGGGCGATCTTCCGCAAATGGGACCTCGACTTTGCCATCGTGGGTGAAACGATCCCGGAAGACCGCTTCCTGATCCTGCATGGTAACGAAGTGAAAGCGGATCTGCCGCTGTCAAAGCTCGCCTCCAGCGCGCCGGAATATGACCGGCCTTGGGTGGAAACCCCGGCGGCGGCGCCGTTGGGTGCGGTGCCGACGATCTCGGCGCTGGACGGGCTGCGGGCGCTGATCGGGTCACCCTCATACGCGCATAAGGCCTGGGTCTATGAGCAATATGACAGCCAAGTGGGTGCTGACACGGTGGTGGCCCCCGGTGCGGGTGCAGGCGTGGTGCGGGTGCATGGCACGGGCAAGGCGCTGGCGTTTACCAGTGACGTGACGCCGCGCTATGTGAAGGCCAATCCGTTTGAGGGCGGCAAGCAGGCGGTGGCGGAAGCGTATCGCAACCTTTGCGCCGTGGGCGCGAGGCCCTTGGCCACGACGGATAACCTGAACTTCGGCAACCCGGAAAAGCCGGAAATCATGGGGCAATTCGTGGGTGCGATCAAAGGGATCGGCGCAGCAGTGGCGGCCCTTGATATGCCGATCGTGTCGGGCAACGTGTCCTTGTACAACGAGACTGACGGCAAGGGCATCCTGCCGACGCCGACGATTGGCGCGGTTGGGATTTTGGCCTCGCTGAACGAGTTGATCGCCGGGCGGCCCGTGGCGGGGGATGCGGCGGTGCTGGTTGGCGTGACCCATGGGCATCTGGGGCAGTCGGCGCTTCTGGCCGAGGCGTTCGGGATCGAGGCAGGTGACGCCCCGCCGGTGGACCTGGTGGCCGAGCGCAAGCATGGCGAGTTTATCCGCGCCAACCGCGCCCAGATCCGCGCCTGCTCTGACCTGAGCGATGGCGGCCTTGCGCTGGCCGCGTTCGAGATGGCCGAAGGCGCGGGCCTTGGGCTGGTGCTGGAGGCGGGGGATACTGCTACCCTCTTTGCCGAAGATCAGGCGCGCTATCTGATGGCCGTGGCACCGGGCGATGTGGGGGCCCTTGTGGCGGCGGGCAAGGCGGCGGGCGTGCCGGTTGCCGTCGTCGGCCAGTTTGGCGGGGCCAGCGTCACCTTCGGGGCCGAAACTGCGCCGATGGCTGACCTCTCCACCCTCTACCGCAGCGCCTTTGCCGCGGCGATCGGGTAATGCTGCGGCTGGCCAAGGTTGAGGATATCCCCTTTATCCGGGGGCTGACAACGCGGATCGACTATGCCCCCTTCATCGGCGATTCCGATGACGCCACCTTGCAGGGCTGGATCACCAGCCAGACCGAGCGTGTCGTGATCTGGACTGACGGCCAGGCCACCGGCTTTGCCGTCTTCCGCGGACTTGGCAAGCCTGGCGCGGTTGTCGAACTCTTCCGTATCGCATTGGACCAGGCCGGTGGCGGGCGGGGCGATGCGTTCTTCGCAGCGCTTCTGAATCACGCCTTCACCGACCTTGGCGCAAACCGGGTCTGGTTTGACGCCAGTGGCGAAAACCCCCGCGCGATGAAGGTCTACGAACGAGCTGGCTGCAAGCGCGAAGGCGTGCAGCGTGGCCAGTGGTGGCGGCCCGGTTTGGGGCGGGCGGTTGACCTGCATCTGTTCGGCATCCTGCGGGATGAGTGGCTGGCCCGCAGCGCCTGAGGCCCGGCCCCAAGCGGACTTGCAGGCCCCTGCCCCTGCGCTTACATTCAGGCGAAGTGACTGGAGGGACCATGCCCATCGAAGCCCGCGACATCGAAGCCCTGATCCGGGAAAGCTTTCCCAACGCCAAGATCAGCGTGCAGGGCGATGACGGCGCGCATTTCGCGGCCGAAGTGATTGATGAATCCTTCCGCGGCCAGAACCGAGTGCAACAGCAACGCGCGGTCTATGCGGCGCTGAAGGGCCGGATGGACGGCCCAAGTGGCGCGCTGCACGCCCTCGCCCTGACAACGAAGGCCCCGGATTGACATGACCGGGTCCGTCTTCGGTCAGCTTGGAATGGTGCTGATGGGCCTTTTCGGTATCGTCACCATCCTGCGCGCCCGCCGCAACCGCGGCAAGATCGACGAGACCGAAGAATCCCGCCGCGCCAAGGCGCTGGAGATGGAGCGGCGGATGGCATCCTATCTTGCCGCCCGCGATGACAAATAACCGAAGGAGCGTGCGATGAGCGCCGTTGAAACGATCAAGTCGACGATTGAAAAGAACGATGTGGTGCTGTTCATGAAGGGCACCAAGATGATGCCGCAATGCGGGTTTTCCAGCCGCGTCGCGGGCGTCTTGAACTTCATGGGCGTTGAGTTCGCCGATGTGAACGTGCTGGCCGACCCCGAGGTTCGCCAAGGCATCAAGGATTTCAGCGACTGGCCAACGATCCCGCAGCTTTACGTCAAGGGCGAATTTGTCGGCGGCTGCGATATCGTCACCGAGATGACGCTGTCGGGCGAGCTCGACCAACTGCTGGAAGCCAAGGGCGTGACCTTTGACAAGGCCGCGGCGGAAAAGATCCGCGAAGCCAACGCCTGATCTTTGCAGCCTCCGTCAGGGCCGACCGAATGCCGCGCCCTGACGGAAATTGACCCTCAGGCCTTTTCTTCCACCCTTGCCGCCATAGCCTCAGCGCGAGCAGCGATTTCGGCAAGCGTTTCCATGACTTGCGGCGGGATGACCGCCACATCGCGGGTGGCGACGGGCCGCGCTTCAAGTTCACCCACCCGGGCACGCAGGGTGCGCAACTCATCCTCAAGGGCGGCGGTCTTGTCGGCCAGCATCAGGCCCGCCATCAACAGCATCTTGGCATCCGGCAGCCGCCCCATCTGGGCAATCAGCGGGGTTGCTTCGGCGTCAAGAAGGGCTGCGGCCGAGCGCAGGAAATGCTCTTCCCCCGGCTGACAGGAAACCTGGAAGCCGCGGCCGCCAATCATCACTTCAAGATCAGGCATCTTCGGCCCTTTTCAGTTTGGGGTTTGGGTCAGGTGGGGTTCCAGGGCGGCGAGGATTTCGTCCATCTCGGCCACCTCGGTCAGACGCAGGGCGCGCAGTGCGTCCAGTTCCGCCACCAGGGATTTGTTGATCAGCTGCGGTTCGGTGACCCCGGCCATCTGCGCCTGGCGCAGGCTGGCCAATTGCTCACGCAAGGTGGTGTTGGTGCGGCGCATGCGCTGCAGTTCCAGGCCCTGGACGTCAAGCTGCTGGGTCAGCCGTTCGATCTTTTCCTGCAGATCGCCCTTCGGTTCGCGGTCCTTGAGGTTGCGCAGACGTTCCTGCAGCTGGGCGACAAGGGTGCGCTCTTCCTCAAGCTGGGCGCGAAGTGCGGCATCTGCTGCCGGGGCAGCTGGCGGCGGATTGGCAGAAGGCGGGTTCGGCACCGGCGGAGCGGGGCGTGGGGTGGCGGCCAGACGGTCCACACCTTTGCTGATGCGTTCCAGCGCGGCGGTGATCCGCCCTTCAAGTGCGGCTATGTCCTGCATCTTGTTCCCCCGTCCCCGTTCCGTCTTTGCCCGGCCCCTGTGGCGCGGTCTTCTGCCTTGGCCCCGAATGAAATGGCGCATGCGAATCGGCCAACCGGGATTGGGAATGATCTTAGCGCGAAACGGTGGAAAGGGGACGAGCCTTTATTGCCAAGGCCTTGGCCAGCGCGCTTGATCTTGCCGGTGCCGCTGGGTAGGACGCGTGGCGATACCTGCCCCGCCCCTTCCAAACCAAAGGACCGTGCCCGTGGACATCCAGACCCTTCGCCAGACGCACCCCGACCACTGGATGCGCGCCACCGCGATCCGCGCCCTGACGCTGGATGCGGTTGCAGCCGCCAACTCGGGCCATTCGGGCATGCCGATGGGGATGGCGGATGTGGCGACGGTGCTGTTCGCCAACCATCTGAAGTTCGACCCCAAGGCCCCGCGTTGGGCGGACCGTGACCGGTTCATCCTGTCGGCGGGCCATGGGTCGATGCTGATCTACTCGCTGCTGTACCTGACCGGTTATGCCGACATGACGCTGGAGCAGATCAAGAACTTCCGTCAGTGGGGCGCCATCACGGCCGGCCACCCGGAGTATGGCCATGTCGCGGGCGTGGAGACGACCACCGGGCCGCTGGGTCAGGGGATTGCGAATTCGGTCGGCTTTGCGATTGCCGAGGAAAGCTTGCGCGCCCGCTGGGGGGCCAAGGTGCAGGATCATTACACCTGGGTCATCGCGGGTGACGGCTGCCTGATGGAGGGTGTTTCGCAAGAGGCCATCGGTCTGGCCGGCAAGCAACAGCTGAGCCGCCTGATCGTCCTTTGGGACAACAACGGCATCACCATCGACGGCAAAGTCAGCATCGCTGATGTGACCGACCAGAAGGCGCGTTTTGCGGCCAGCGGTTGGGACGTGTTCGAATGCGACGGGCATGATCCGGTGGACATTGACCGCGCGCTGACCGCCGCCAAAGCCTCGCCCCGCCCGGCGATGGTGGCCTGCAAGACGCATATCGCCATCGGCCATGCGGCACAGGACACCAACAAAGGCCATGGCGCCTTGACTGACAAGGCGCAAATGCAGGCGGCGAAGGACGGCTATGGCTGGACCTCGGCTCCGTTCGAGGTGCCGGCGGACGTCAAGAAGTGGTGGGAGTCGCTGGGGGCCAAGGGTGCCAAGGCCCGGGCGGAGTGGGAAGGCCGGATGGCCGCCCTATCCCCCGCCAAACAGGCCGAATTCGCCCGGATTTTCGCGGCCGACGCGCCGCCAAAGCTGGCCGCCACCATTCGCGCGGTGAAAAAGCAGGCGGTGGCGGACATGCCGAAACTGGCCACCCGCGCCTCGTCGGAAAAGGTTCTGCAGGCGGTGAACCCGGTCATGCCGGAGACCATCGGCGGGTCGGCTGACCTGACGGGGTCGAACAACACAAAGACCGCCGATCTGGGCGTCTTCACCCCCGAAGACCGCAAGGGCCGCTATGTCTATTTCGGCATCCGCGAGCATGGCATGGCCGCCGCGATGAACGGCATGGCGCTGCATGGCGGCGTGCGGCCCTATGGCGGCACCTTCATGTGCTTTACCGACTACGCGCGGCCTTCCATGCGGCTTTCCGCCCTGATGGGCATCCCGACCGTTTATGTGATGACGCATGACAGCATCGGTCTGGGCGAGGATGGCCCTACCCACCAACCCGTTGAACACCTTGCGATTTCGCGTTCGACGCCGAACACGCTGGTCATCCGCCCAGCGGATATGGTGGAGGTAGCCGAGGCCTGGGAAATTGCGCTGACCGAAAAGACCCGGCCCACGGTGCTGGCCCTCAGCCGCCAGAACCTGCCCGCGGTGCGGAAGGTGCATACCAACACCAACATGGTTGCCAAGGGCGGCTATGTGCTGGAGGAAGCCACGGGCAAGCGTCAGGTGATCCTGATGGCCACGGGGTCCGAGGTGGAAATCGCACTGAAGGCCCGCGCGGCGCTGGAGGCCGAGGGGATCGGCACCCGCGTGGTTTCGATGCCGTCGATGGAGCTGTTTGCGGCGCAGGACGAAGCCTGGCGCAAGCGTGTGTTGCCTGCGGGCCCGGTACGCGTGGCGATCGAGGCGGGCGTGCGCATGGGCTGGGACCGTTGGCTTCTGGGTGAGCGTGGGCGTGAGGCGAAGGCGGATTTCGTCGGCATGTCGACCTTCGGCGCCTCAGCCCCGATGGAGCGGCTTTACAAGGAATTCGGCATTACCGCCGAAGCCGTGGTCGAAAAGGCCAAACGTCTGATCTGACCAAACGGGCCGCTGCGTGATGCAGCGGCCCGTTTCAGTTCAGGTCCGTCGTGCGCTCGACATAGGCAAGGCGCCGTCACCTTGCGGGTCATCAGCAGGCGTGTCGTCTTCGTCGTCTTCATTTTCGTCGTCTTCATCTTCGTCGTCGTCGTCTTCATCTTCCTCGTCGTCTTCATCGTCTTCGTCCAGATCGGACGGATCAGGCATGCCATCATCGTTCAGGTCATCGGTCTGAGGACCATCACCTGCGTTCACGCTGCTGGTCGTGATGTCGGCATGGGCAAGCGACACATCGGGCATGTCCTCTTCCGGCACATCGGCATCAGGCAACACGCCACCATTGTCCGAAGCATCGCCATCTGACAGGCCGATCTCGTCAAAGTCATCGCGCGCGTCGTCCTGCGCCATGGGGAACAACTGTTCGTCCCCCTGATCTGTCAGGGTCGGGAACTCTCCCAGATTGGCCTGAAGCGAGGCCTCTTCGACCACCGGTTCAGCAGCCTCGATCGGGTCGAGGGTGGGGATGGCCACCTCGCCCATCGCAATCAGTTCGCGGGCGGCATCGAGGTAGAGCGCGCTTCCGCCCTCGGGGCTGCCTGCGGCGGCCCAAAGCACATCGGCCCGGTCCTGGACCCGGATTTCCCAGGCATCAAAGTCTTTGCGGTTCATGGTGGCCCTCATTGGCTGCTGCAAACACAACGCAGCCGGGTCCTGATCGTTCCCTCAGCCTTTGGCGGGTTTCTTCGGTGACAGCGCACGCATGGCCGGGCCGATCACCCGGGTTGCCAGCGGGATCAACAGGATGCCCAGCACCAGGCCAAAGACCCCGTCCAGCGCCGCTGTCACTGTCCAGGTCACAAAGCCCGTGGCGGTTCCAATGGCGGCCGCCACGTTTTCGGCGATGTGGTGGATGGTGTCATAGGGCCAGGCCCAGAGATGCGTCACCTCAAGCCCGTGCAGCACGATATTGCCGCCGACCCAAAGCATCGCCGCCGTGCCGACCAGCGACAGAAAGGCCATCAGCTTTGGCATCGCCAGCACAAGGCCCCGGCCAAGCGCCCTGCCCCCGCTGGTGCGGCCCGTGGCGGCCATATGCAGGCCTACGTCATCCATCTTCACGATCAGCGCCACCGCGCCATAGACGATGAAGGTGATGAAGGCCCCGACCACGGCCAGGGTGATCGCCTGCATCCAGAAGCTGGGGCTTTCAATGGTGGCAAGGGCAATGGTCATGATCTCGGCCGACAGGATGAAATCGGTCTTGATGGCACCGGCGACCTTTTCTTCCTCAAGATGCGTGGGATCCTGGGTGTCGAAATCCTGCGCCACGGCGTGGTCGGCATGGGGGGCAAAGGCATGCACCACCTTTTCCGCGCCTTCAAAGCACAGATAGGCCCCGCCCAGCATCAGAAGGGGCGTAATCACCTGCGGCAGGAAATGGTCCAGCGCCAAGAGGGCCGGAAGCAGGATCAGAAGCTTGTTCTTCAATGACCCTTGCGCAATGTGCCAGATGATCGGCAGTTCCCGCTCGGCCGAAAAGCCGTGGACGTATTTCGGCGTGACGGCCGCATCGTCGATCACCACGCCCGCCGCCTTGGCCCCCGCCTTGGCCGCCGCCGCCGCGATATCGTCAACCGAGGCTGCCGCGACCTTGGCAATCGCCGCCACGTCGTCCAGAAGTGCGAGAAGTCCGCTCATGCCTTGTTTCCCTTCGCTTGCGGCAACCATGTAGCGCGTCCGGGGCAGTTGGGCATAGCCCCTCTTCACCTCGTCTTTGCAAATGCCGTATAGACCGCAAGCGTTCCCGGCAATCGCAGGCCCCCATGACCAATACGATCGCGCTGTTTATTGGGCTGTTACTCCTTGCCGGGGTCGGGTTGGACCTTCTGGCAAATGACGGAGCAGCGCTGACGTTTCTGGCGCGCAAGTTCCTGCATCTGGTGGAATGGGTGGCATTCTGGCGCTGACCTTGTCAGACTGGGGTTGCAATCAGCGGGTATCGGTGGATGTTACCGCTAACAGCGACGTGAGTCGCATCCGGACGGAGGAAAGAGCATGACGGTCAAAGTCGCTATCAACGGGTTCGGTCGGATCGGCCGCAACGTGCTGCGGGCTATCGTGGAATCGGGGCGCACCGACATTGAGGTCGTGGCGATCAACGATCTGGGTCCGGTGGAAACCAACGCGCACCTTCTGCGCTACGATTCGGTGCACGGGCGGTTCCCGGCGACGGTCACCACGGGCGCGGATTGGATCGACGTTGGTCGCGGCCACATGCTGGTCACCGCGTTGAAGAACCCGGCCGATCTGCCCTGGTCGAACGTCGACATCGTGATGGAATGCACTGGGATCTTCACCTCGAAGGAAAAGTGCCAGGCGCATCTTGAAAATGGGTCGAAGCGGGTGCTGATCAGCGCCCCGGGTGATGGCGCGGACAAGACCATCGTCTACGGCGTAAACCATGACACGCTGACCTCGTCCGACATCGTGGTCTCCAACGCTTCGTGCACGACGAACTGCCTGTCGCCCGTGGCCCAGGTGCTGAACCAGGCCATCGGGATCGAGAAGGGGATGATGACCACCATCCACTCCTACACCGGCGACCAGCCTACGCTGGATACGATGCACAAGGACCTGTATCGCGGCCGCGCCGCCGCGCTGAGCATGATCCCCACCTCAACCGGGGCGGCCAAGGCAGTGGGGCTGGTGCTGCCTGAGTTGAAGGGCAAGCTGGACGGGTTCGCCATGCGCGTGCCGACGCCGAACGTGTCGGTCGTCGACCTGAAATTCATCGCCAAGCGCGCGACCAGCGTGGAAGAGGTGAACGAAGCCATCAAGGCCGCGGCGCACGGGCGGCTGAAGGGCATCCTGGGCTATACCGAAGAAAAGCTCGTCAGCTCGGATTTCAACCACGACCCGCATTCTTCCGTGTTCCACATGGACCAGACCAAGGTCATGGACGGCACCTTCGTGTCGATCCTTTCCTGGTATGACAACGAGTGGGGCTTCTCCAACCGCATGGCAGATACTGCCGTGGCGATGGGCAAGCTGATCTGAACCTGCTGAAATCACTTAGGAAAGGGCGCCAAGCGGCGCCCTTTTTGTATTTCAAGCCATGCGTTTGACGCATAGCCGCAGCGCAGCATTGGCCGTTGTTGGCGCTAACGGTTTTCCTACATACTGATCACGCAAGGAGAACAAGCAGACCCTTGCCTTGAAAGGACGATGAAGATGATTACCGCGATTGATATGCTGAAAACCGCCGCCCGCAATTATGCGGCCTATCGTGCCACCCGGGACGAGATTGCCAACCTGCCGCTGGATGTGGCTTTGGACGTGGGCATCTACCCTGGCGACGCCGACCGGATCGCGCGCGAAGCGGTTTACGGCAAGGCCGCCTGAGGGCTGCCATCAGCACTGAACGACGACCTGGGGGCCTTCGCGGCCCCCTTTGCATGTCAGCCGTACTTGGCCTTCAGTGCCAGAACCACCGGCGGCGTCACGAATTTCGACACGTCGCCGTGCAGCCGGGCAATTTCCTTCACCAGTTTCGACGCAATCGCCTGCCGCCGGGCATCGGCCATCATGAACACCGTCTCGATGCTGGCATCAAGCGAGCGATTCATGCCAACCATCTGAAACTCATACTCAAAGTCCGCCACCGCCCGCAGGCCGCGGATGATGATGCTGGCCCCCACATCCCGCGCGCAGTCGATCAGCAGGTTCTCGAACGGGTGAACGACAATCTCACCCCCCGTCTTGGCGGTGATGGCGGCACATTCCGCCTCGACCATGGCCACCCGCTCTTCCAGATTGAACAGCGGGCCCTTGTCGCGGTTGATCGCGACGCCGATCACCAGCCGATCGACCAGCGCCATCGCACGCTGGATGATGTCGACATGGCCAAGGGTGACCGGATCAAAGGTCCCCGGGTAAAGCCCGATGCGCATGGATCGCCCCCCTTGGCCCGTCTGCCCTGTGCAAGCGCACGCAACATTATTGCGCCTGCCGGTGCAAGTGCAATCTGTCAGGGATCAGAAGCCCTTGATCATGCCTTCCAGCGCATCCTTTTCGGCTGCAAGCTCCATCATCCGGGCCTTGACCACGTCACCGATGGAGATGAGGCCGACCATCTCGTCCCCCTCCATCACCGGCATATGGCGAAAACGGCCTTCGGTCATGCGGCCCAGCACCTCATCCGTGCTTTCCAGACGCGTGCAGGACACGATCTTGGCTGTCATCAGCGCATCCACCGTGTCGGACAGGCAGGTTGCCCCCCGCCGCCCCAGTTCGCGCACGATGTCGCGCTCCGACAGGATGCCCGACACGCGTTTGCCGTCGGGTGACACGATGACCGCCCCGATCCGCCGGGTCGACAGAAGCTCTGCCGCCTTTGAGACCGAGGTACCGGGCGGGACTGTCACCACCCCATCATCGCCTTTGGATTTGAGGATTTGTTGCACGAGCATGAGACGGCCCCTCCTCCTGACCGGAGGGCAAGGGTCGGACTGCAGCAGGATTCTGTCAAGCGTGCTGTTCGGACGCGCTCACCAGCGCCTCCAGCCGCGCCATCTCGGCCCGGACCTCGCGCGTCAGCTGGTCGGCAAAGCGGTTCAGCCGGTCCAGCCGCCCGTCACCTTCATGCCGGATCAGCCAGAAGGCGCGGGTAAGGCTGATGCGGTCGGTCAGAACACGGGTCAGCTCGGGCGCAGCAGGCAGGGCAAAGTCATGCACAACGCCGACCCCTGCCCCATGCCGCAGCCAGTTCAGCTGCACCGAGACAGAGTTTGAGGTCAGCACCGCTGGCCCCGCGCCAATCTCGGCCAGATAGTCCAGCTCCTTGTCAAAGATCATGTCGGGGATGTAGCCGACGAAGCGGTGATCCCGCAGGTCTTGCGGGCTGGTCACCGGATGGGCGGCCAGATAGCTTCGGCTGGCCGCAAGATGCAGGTGGTAATCGGTCAGCTTCTGCACCGTCAGCCGCCCCGCCTCGGGCCGGGAAACGGCAATCGCCATGTCCGCTTCGCGCTTGGACAGGTTGAAGACGCGGGGCAAGGCCACGATCTGCACCTCAAGCCCCGGATTGGCATCGCAGATCCGCGCCAGCACTTGCGGCAGAAGGTAGTTCGCACAGCCATCCGGCGCGCCGAGCCGGATCTGGCCGGTAAGCCCGCCAGGACCGGACAGGCTTTCCGCCGCAGCCAGCGAAGCGCGCTCTGCCGCCTCTGCATGGGGCAACAGGCGCGTGCCAGCCTCGGTCAGGGCATAGCCTTGGGGGGATTTGGCGAAAAGGCGCGCACCGGTCACCTCTTCCAGCCTTGCGATGCGGCGGCCAACTGTTGCGGGGTCGATCTTCAGCCCCTTGCCCGCCGCCGACAGACTTTCCGCCCGCGCCACGGCCAGAAAGACGCGCAGGTCATCCCAGTCCACCAAACACTCCTCATGCGCTGCGCTTTTCGTCGTGAGCCTCCGACGAGCGCATGAAATGCGACGAGGAGGATTGCATTTCCGCAAAATGCTTTTGGCATAATGCCGCTTTGTCTGGCGTTTGTGCAAGGGTATACCCAGCCCATCACATTGGGAGGATTCCATGCAAGAGATCGGTCACTGGATCAACGGGCAACTCGTCAAGGGCACCTCGGGCCGCTTTGCCGACGTCATGAACCCCGCCACCGGCGAAGTGCAGGCGCGCGTCGCCCTTGCCACCGTCGCCGAGCTGGATCACGCGATTGCCGAGGCCGCCAAGGCGCAAGTCATCTGGGCCGCCACCAACCCGCAGCGCCGCGCGCGGGTGATGATGGCCTTTGGCGCTTTGATCAATGAAAACATGGACAAGCTGGCCGAACTTGTCGCCCGCGAGCATGGCAAGACCATCCCCGATGCCAAGGGCGACGTGCAGCGCGGGCTTGAGGTGATCGAGGTCTGCATGGGCGCCCCCGCCATGCTCAAGGGCGAGATGATGGATTCTGCCGGCCCCGGCATCGACCTTTTCGCCATGCGCCAACCCTTGGGCGTGGTGGCAGGCATCACGCCGTTCAACTTCCCCGCGATGATCCCCCTGTGGAAGATCGGCCCGGCGCTGTCCTCCGGCAACGCGATGATCCTGAAACCGTCTGAGCGGGTTCCCTCAACCTCCCTCTTCCTTGCCGAGCTTCTGCAGCAGGCCGGTCTGCCGGATGGCGTCTTGCAGGTGGTGAACGGCGACAAGGCGGTGGTGGACGGCATCCTTGACCATCCGACGATCCAGGCCGTGGGCTTTGTCGGCTCCACCCCCATCGCGCAGTACATCTACGGCCGCGCGGCCACCAACGGCAAGCGGGCGCAGTGCTTTGGCGGTGCGAAGAACCACATGATCATCATGCCCGACGCCGACCTCGACAAGGCCGCCGATGCACTTGTAGGCGCTGGTTTTGGCGCGGCGGGCGAACGCTGCATGGCGATTTCGGTGGCCGTGCCGGTGGGCAAGGCCACGGCCGACGCGCTGATCGAAAAGCTGATCCCGAAGATCGAGAAGTTGAAGGTCGGCCCCTATACCGCTGGAAACGATGTGGATTTCGGCCCCCTGATCACCAAGGCCAGCCAGGACCGTGTGCTGGGCCTGATCGGCAGCGGCGTCGATCAGGGCGCGAAGCTGGTCATCGACGGACGCAACCTGAAGATCCAGGGCTACGAGAACGGCTTCTTCGTCGGGCCGAGCCTCTTCGACAACGTCACCCCGGACATGGAAATCTACAAGCAGGAGATTTTCGGCCCGGTCCTGTCGACCGTCCGCGCTGGCAGCTATGACGAGGCGTTGCAGCTGGTCATGGACAACGAATACGGCAACGGTACCGCGATCTACACCGCCGATGGCGACACCGCGCGCGACTTTGCCAGCCGGGTGAATGTCGGCATGGTCGGCATCAACTTCCCGATCCCGGTGCCGCTATCCTACTTCAGCTTCGGCGGCTGGAAGCGCTCGGCCTTTGGCGACCTGAACCAATACGGACCGGACGCGTTCAAGTTCTACACCAAGACCAAGACCGTCACCGCCCGCTGGTTCAGTGGGATCAAGGACGGCGCCGCGCTGAACTTCAAGGCGCTCGACTAAGCCGCCGCGACGGCATGATCCAGACCTCGGGGTCTACCGCACAAGGGAGAGCACATGCGTGTTCTACCTTGTGCGTTGCCGGACTGCTGACAAGCGCTCAGGTCGATGATTGAATCAGACTTGCGACGGAGGGGAAGATGGACCGACACGCTCTTGCCGAGGTGTTGCGGGACGCCAAGGCTTTGATAGGTCATGAGGAAAACGACTTTTCATGGTCCTCTTGGGTCGATGCCACGGATGCGCTGGCAGAAATAGATGCGCATCTTGACGGTCTTGAAACTGGTCAAATGCTGAACAGCCTTGACCTTGAGGTTATCTTTGCGGCAGCCGGTCCCATGCAGGAAGTCGCCGTTTCAAGCGGCTGGGGCCCTCATTTCATTTTGCTCGCCGACCGTTTCGATAGTGCCATGGTCGAGACCCAAGCCACCGAACGGCAAACCAATTCCTATTCGGCCGCGATCTTGCGCGGTTTCAAAAGGCTCTTCAGATAGCGGCCTGTATGGCTGGCTTCGACCTTGCAGATGGCTTCCGGCGTGCCGGTGGCCACGATCAACCCGCCGCCATCGCCACCTTCAGGGCCAATGTCGATCACCCAGTCGGCGGTCTTTACGACGTCAAGGTTGTGCTCGATCACCACGACCGTATTCCCCTGATCCACCAAAGAATGCAGCACTTCCAACAGCTTGCGCACATCTTCGAAGTGCAGGCCGGTGGTCGGCTCATCAAGAATATACAGCGTGCGGCCGGTCGCGCGGCGGCTCAGTTCTTTCGACAGCTTCACCCTTTGCGCTTCGCCGCCTGACAGGGTCGTCGCCTGCTGGCCAACCTTGATATAGCCAAGCCCGACCTCAACCAGCGCATCCATCTTCTCGCGGATCGCAGGGACCGCCTGAAAGAAGGCCGCTGCATCTTCACATGTCATGTCAAGAACATCGGCTATGCTTTTGTTCTTGAACTTAACTTCCAGCGTCTCACGGTTATAGCGCTGGCCCTTGCAAGTCTCGCAGGTCACATAAACATCGGGCAGGAAGTTCATCTCGATCTTGAGGACACCATCGCCCTGGCAGGCCTCACAGCGCCCGCCCTTGACGTTGAAGCTGAACCTGCCCGGCTGATAGCCACGCGTTTTTGACTCAGGTAACCCGGCAAACCAGTCGCGGATCGGGGTGAAGGCCCCGGTATAGGTGGCCGGGTTTGACCGAGGGGTCCGCCCGATGGCGCGTTGGTCGATGTCGATCACCTTGTCGAGGTGTTCAAACCCCTTAATCGTCTCACAGGGTGCCGGTGTCTCATGCGCGCCGTTCAGGCGCATGGCTGCGGTCTTGAACAGCGTCTCGATCGTCAGCGACGATTTCCCGCCCCCCGAAACACCCGTCACGCAGACGAACATGCCCAGCGGAAACTCGGCGGTGACGTTCTTGAGGTTGTTGCCGGTCGCCCCGACCACCGTCAGTTTCTTGCCGCTTCCCTTGCGCCGGACCTTCGGCACCGGAATTTCCCGCGCGCCGGACAGGTATTGGCCGGTCAGGCTGGCCGGGTCCGCAGCCACCTGCGCTGGGGTGCCGTGGCTGACAACCCGTCCGCCATGCACGCCCGCGCCCGGCCCCATGTCGAAGACATAATCGGCCTCACGGATTGCGTCCTCATCATGCTCCACCACCAGCACGGTGTTCCCCGCATCGCGCAGGTTCTTTAGCGTGGTTAGAAGCCGGTCATTGTCGCGCTGGTGCAGGCCGATACTCGGCTCATCGAGCACATAAAGCACGCCCGTCAGGCCGGAACCGATCTGCGAGGCAAGGCGGATTCGCTGCGATTCCCCACCCGAAAGCGTTCCCGCCGCGCGGCTCATGGTCAGATAGTTCAGGCCGACATTCACAAGGAATCCAAGGCGCTCACGGATTTCCTTCAGGATGGCACGGGCGATTTCGTTCTGCTGTTTGGTCAAGGTTTCGGCCACGCCTTCGATCCAGGCAAAAGCCTCGGTGATCGACATTTGGACGACCTGGCCAATGTGCAACTTGGCGATCTTGACCGCCAAAGCCTCTGGCTTCAGCCGGTAGCCGCCGCAAGCGCCACAGGCCCGGTTGGCTTGATAACGCTCCATCTCCTCGCGGGACCAAGCGCTGTCGGTCTCGCGGTAGCGGCGTTCCATGTTGGGGATGATCCCTTCATAGACGCGCTTCACCTGATAGACCCGGCCGCCCTCGTCATAGCGGAACTGGATTTCCTCACCTTTTGAGCCTTGCAGGAACAGGTCCTTGATGTTGTCGGGCAGATCCTTCCACTTGGTCTTCAGCGCAAAGCCATAGTGTTTGGACAGCGCCTCCATCGTCTGGGTCAGGTAGGGCGACTTGGACTTGGACCAGGGCGCGATGGCGCCTTGCATCAGGGTCAGGTTCTGATCCGGCACGACGAGGCGTTCGTCGAAGAAAAGCTCCATCCCCAAGCCGTCACAGACCGGGCAGGCACCGAAAGGGGCGTTAAACGAAAAGAGGCGCGGCTCGATCTCGGCGATGGTGAAGCCACTGACCGGACAGGCGAATTTCTCGGAATAGGTGATGCGGGTCGGCTCATCGCCGCTGTCGGCAAGTTCGACCACGGCGATCCCGTCGGCAAGGTTCAGGGCCGTGCGGAAACTGTCGGCGAGGCGGGTCTCGATGCCTTCCTTCACGACGATCCGGTCGACCACCACGTCGATGTTGTGGCGGAATTTTTTGTCCAGGACCGGCGGGTCCTCAAGCTCATGAAAGGTGCCGTTGACCTTGACGCGCTGGAAGCCCTGCTTCCGGAGGTCGAGGAACTCCTTTTTGTACTCGCCCTTCCGGTCGCGGATGATCGGAGCCAGCAGATAGGCGCGGGTGCCTTCCGGCATCGCCATCACGGCATCGACCATGTCCTGCACCTGCATTGCGGTGATCGGCAGGCCGGTGGCGGGGGAATAGGGCGTGCCGACGCGGGCGAAGAGCAGGCGGAGGTAGTCATAGATCTCGGTCACTGTCCCCACGGTAGAGCGGGGGTTTTTCGACGTCGTCTTCTGTTCAATCGAAATCGCCGGCGAAAGGCCCGAGATGTGGTCGACATCCGGCTTGCCCATCATGTCAAGGAACTGCCGCGCATAGGCCGACAGCGATTCGACATAGCGGCGCTGGCCCTCGGCATAGATCGTGTCGAAGGCGAGCGAGGACTTGCCCGACCCGCTGAGGCCGGTGATCACCACCAGCTGGTCGCGCGGGATGCTGACATCAACCCCTTTGAGGTTGTGTTCCCGCGCGCCGCGCACTTCGATGAACTTCTGTTCCGCCATGACCCACCCCGCAGTGCAGGGGAAACACATAGGACGGTTTCGCTGAGTCTCCAATTGAAAAAAGTGAACGGAAGGTGAACTTGCAATGCAATGCGACGGGGTCTTACATATTTTACTTTCTGAATATATATAACCCGAAACAACACATGGAGCCTGCGATGTTTTCCTTCCTTCGTCCCACCCCGACCGCCGCCGCCCCCAGCGTGGCAGAGGTTGCCACCAAACTGGCTGCCGGCCAGATGGTCCTGATTGATGTGCGTGAAATGGCTGAGGTGCGCGCCTCGGGCCGGGCTGCGGGGGCGCTGGTCATTCCCTTGTCATTGCTGCCGCTGAAAGCCGACCCGCGCCAGCCGGGGGTTGAGGTGCCGCAAGGCCTGCCAGTCGCGGTCTATTGCGCCTCGGGCGCGCGGTCGGCTTCGGCGGTGCAGCTGCTGGAACGGTTGGGCTATGGTCCGGTGACCAACCTCGGCGGCTTGCGCGACTGGGCGGCTGGCGGTGGGGCGGTCGTGCCGCTTTAGCCAGCGCGAAACCGGCGGCGGGCCTGCAGGCTGTGAAGCCCGACCCCGACGCCGCAGAGCACCACGGCGGCCAGGCCAACGCCCGCCGGGCCACTGGCCGCCAGGAGGGCTGCCAGAACTGGCGTGCCGGTGGTGGTGCCAAGGTTGCCCAGCTGCGCCACGGCCCCGGCGGCGCGGGCGCGGTCCTCGGGCGTCTGGTTCAGCTCGGGGATCGAGGCGAAGCTGGCACCTTGCACGATCCCCAACGCCGCGGACAGCCAGAAGCCGCCCAGCACCATCCCATCCCCCTGCCCCCAGAACGCCCACAGGATCAGGAACCCCGGGATCGCCGCCAGATACCCCGCCTGCACCAGCCGCACCGCCGAAAGCCGCCGCAGAAGCCAGACGCCCAACGTCAGCGACACGAGGATCGAGGCCAAGGGCATCCCCGCTGCAATCAGCGCGCGATGGGTTGCGGGCGTTTCGGACGGCAGCAGGGTCAGGACGGCGACATAGAGGAAAGTATAGCAAGCAAATCCCATCGCCGGGGCCGCCAGCCGGGGCGAGGCGTAGATCTGCGCATGTTGCTGCAAGAGCCCCCGCATCGGCGCGGGAGCGGCCTTCGGGTCCGGCGGCAGCGACACTGCCAGGATCAGCGCAAGCGCCGCCATGTACCCGGCATGGCCCAGAAACAGCCCCGTCGAGGTGGCATAGGGGCCGATCAGCGCCAGCCCGGTATAGGTCACGCCAAAGAAGCTGGACCACAGCGTCATCGCCAGAGGGCGCGACCGCTCAGTCGCCAGCGTGGCGATCATCGTCGGGCCCACGACCACGATGGCCAGATGGCTTGCGCCTTCGATCACGCGGGACAAAAGCATCAGCGGATAGGCCGGCATCAGCGCCTGCAACGCCGACATGGCAGCCCCCGCCGCCAGAGCCGCCACAATCGCCCGCCGCGGCCCGATCCGGGCCACCAGCAGCCCCGCCGTGGTGCCGAAGATCAGCCCGACCATGCCGACGATGGACACAACCAGCCCCAACGCCACCTCTCCATAGACGCCGTAACTAGCGCGCAGGCTGTCATAGAGGATGGAGATCTTGCCGAACTGCGCCGCAGCCCCAAGGCCCGCACACCATAAGAGAACGACCAGGATCATGGGGGGAAGAGGGCGCATGGCGGATTGGTAGCCAGTCTTGCGGACTTGCGCCAGTGGGGGCGTTGAAGCCTCCGGCGGGAGTATTTTAGAAAAAAGCAAACCGCTTCGAGATCAGAGTTTCTGGCCCATCGCCCAGGCGACCACGGGAAAATCGGGGTCGTCGGTCAGGTCATCGGTGTCGCGGTGCTCGGGCGGCCACGGCGTTTCCAGATTGCGAAGCGCCGCCGCGCGGTTGCCCCATTGCGCCGACTTGATCGAGGCTTCATCGAACCCGCCCTCAATCAGCAGGTTGCGCAGGCCCCGCGCGCTCCACCGGCTGCAATCGACGGGGACCGCGTGATAGGGGATGAAGAATGGGACCGCCAGCCAGAACCAGCCGCCTTTGCGCAGCATCTTGAACACGTTGCGGGTGGCGGCATAGGGGCGATCCATATGCTCCCACACCTGGTTGGCAAGGATCAGGTCGTGTTTGACGACCTTGCCCTCTTCATCGCGAAACGGGCCTTCGCAGGCGTCGAATTCGGGGAAACGGTAGGTGGTAAAGGTGCGAAAGCCGAAGCCCTTGCCCCATTCCCCCGAAATCTCCGCCGCATCAAGTTTTGCCGGAACCAAGCCGCGAATCCACTCGCGGCTGGTGCCCTGCATCACGATGCGGTTGAGCGAGCGCATCAGATGTGCAGCGCGCGGCCGTAGGCATCGAGCACGGATTCGTGCATCATCTCACTCAGGGTTGGGTGCGGGAAGACGGTGTTCATCAGGTCTTCCTCGGTCGTCTCCAGCGTGCGGCCGATGACATAGCCCTGGATCAACTCGGTCACTTCCGCGCCGACCATGTGGGCACCCAGAAGTTCACCAGTATTGGCGTCGAAGATCGTCTTGATCATCCCCTCCGCCTCACCCAGCGCAATCGCCTTGCCGTTGCCGATGAAGGGGAAGCGGCCAACCTTGATCTCATACCCGGCTTCCTTGGCCTTGGCCTCGGTAAAGCCGACAGATGCGATCTGCGGCTGGCAATAGGTGCAGCCCGCGATGGAGTTGGGCTTGATCGGATGCGGATGTTTGCCTGCGATCAGTTCGGCCACCATGACGCCTTCATGGCTGGCCTTGTGGGCAAGCCAGGGCGCCCCGGCGATATCGCCAATGGCGTAAAGGCCTTCCACCCCGGTGCGGCAGTATTCATCGGTCACCACATGGGTGCGGTCGATCTTCACGCCCAAAGCCTCAAGCCCCAGGTTTTCCACGTTGCCGACGATGCCGACCGCGCTGATGACGGTGTCGAAGTCCTGCGTCGTGGTCTTGCCGTCCTGTTCGATATGCGCGGTCACGCCCACGCCCGGCTTGCGGTCCAGCTTCTTGACCGCTGCCTTTTCCAGGATCTTCATCCCCTGCTTCACGAAAGACTTCTTCGCGAAAGCGGCAATTTCGGCGTCTTCGACGGGAAGGATGCGGTCCATCACCTCAACCACCGTGGTATCGGCACCCAGCGTGTTGAAGAAGCTGGCGAATTCGATGCCGATGGCACCCGATCCGATCACCAGAAGCTTCTTCGGCATCCGCTTGGCCACAAGGGCATCACGGTAGGCCCAGACCAGATCACCATCCGCCTCAAGCCCCGGCAGTTCGCGGGCGCGGGCACCGGTGGCAAGGACGATGGACTTCGCGGTCAGGGTTTCGGTGCCCTTGTCGGTCTTCACGGCAACCGTCCCTTTGGCGGGGATCGTGGCCGCGCCCATGAAGACGGTGACCTTGTTCTTCTTCATCAGATGGCCGATGCCGCCCGAAAGCTGTTTCGCCACGCCACGGCTGCGGGCGACGACAGCGGGCAGGTCATAGGTGATGCCGGCGGCGCCCAGACCAAACTCCTTGGCGCGGTGCATCAGATGAAACACTTCGGCGCTGCGCAGCATGGCCTTTGTCGGGATGCAGCCCCAGTTCAGGCAGATGCCGCCAAGGTTTTCCCGCTCAATGATGGCGACCTTCAGGCCCAGCTGGCTGGCGCGAATGGCGGCGACATAGCCCCCCGGTCCGGCACCGATCACGATCACGTCGAAGCTTTGGCCTGCCATTCTTCCCTCCCTGGAAAAAGTAGTTTGCCCTTAAACTATTCTGTAGCCCCAAGCAATAAAGGCGGCGCTGCAGGCCTATGCACCGGGCGCATGGCTTTTGAGGCGATTGACCACGGCCATATAGCCGCCTTCGTCCAGATAGGCCTGCTCCGCCGGGCTGCTGACCCGGCCAAGGGCGGCATTGCGGGTGGGAAAGCGGCCGAAGCGGGTGATGACCTCCTGGTGCGCACGGGCGTGCAGCGCCATGTCGGGGTCGGAGGCCAGCCGTTCGGTCAGATACTCCACCGCCAGCGCCTGATCGGCGGGGTCTTCGGAATGTTCAAACGGCATGTAGAAAAACTGGCGTTCGGGTTCGGGGGCGTTCATGTCCCAGCCTTCCGCTACCGCAGTCTTCGCCGCAGCCAGCGCCCGGGCGTCGGTCGCAAAGGCCAAGGCGCTGCCCCGGTGGATGTTGCGGGGAAACTGGTCAGTCACGATCAGATAGGCCAGCGTGCCAACGGTACCGTCAACCCAATGCTCCAGCCCGCCGTCATGGGCGGCTTGCCAGACATCGGCAAACCGGTCGCGGCAGACGGTGTCAATCGCCTCGCCTCCGGCATACCAGCCCTCGGGGCCGATCTCGTGCAGCCAGAATTCCAGAACCTCAACCGGGTCTGCCATGCGTGCCTCCCTATCAAAGCAAAGCCTTGCAGGGATCGGCGCGGGCTGCAACCGCTGATCTCAGGTCTTGGCGGCCTCGTCGAGCACAGTGCCCACGGCAAGGGGCGAGGCGTTGGGCGTGACGGTCCGGAACGAGCCCGTGACCTGCGGGGCCGCGCGGCGGGACATCCGGTACAGCGCATAGCCGGCGAGGGCGATGTAGAGGATGCCGATGAAGAGGAAAAATCCGCGTGGACCCACGGTTTCCATCATCCAGCCGGTCGCCGTGGGCCCGAAGATCGCGCCGAACCCGTTCAGGAAGATCAACCCGGCCGAGGCGGCGGCCATCTGCTCGCGGCTGAGAAAGTCGTTCGTGTAGGCAATCAGCAGCGCATAGACCGGGTTGGTGATCCCCCCCAGCAACACCGCCACCACGATCAGTGCCATGAAGGGCAAGGGCACCAGCCCCGCCACCAGCATGACCACGGCGGCAATCGCCGACAGGCCCATGATCAGCGTGCGGCGGTCCATCCGGTCCGACAGCCAGCCGATCGGATATTGCAGGATCAGCCCGCCCACATACAGCGCGCCAACGAAGATCGAGATGTCGCGCACCGACAACCCCTCTTGCGCCCCCCAGACCGAGGCCATGCCGAACATGGCCGAAAAGACCCCGCCGGTCAGCAGCATGCCCACGCAGCCAAGGGGCGAGATACGGAAAAGCTCACGGAACGGCAGACGTTTCGTGCTGTCGAACGCCGGCGCAGGCGTCGGGGCCAGCAGGATCGGCATGAAGGCGAGGGACACCAGAACCGATGGAATGATGAAAAGCGCAAAGCCCGTGGAATCCGGCACGTTGAGCAGCACTTGGGACGCGATGATCCCCAGCATCTGCACGATCATGTAGGCCGATAGCGCCTGCCCCCGGGTTTCATTGCTGGCGGTGTTGTTGATCCAGCTTTCGGCGGTGATGTAGATGCCGGAAAAGCAGAACCCCGCCAGCACCCGCAGCGCCGTCCAGACCATCCAGTCAGGAAACACCGGGTAAATCACCAGAATCGCCGAAATCAGCGACCCCAAGGCCGCAAAGACCCGCACATGCCCGACCCGCCGGATCATCCGGGGCGCGGCCCAGGACCCGAACAGGAAGCCCACGAAATAGGCCGCCATCACATAGGACAGCTGATAGGTCGAGAACCCCTCAACGTTGCCGCGAATACCCAGAAGCGTGCCCTGAATGCCGTTCCCGACCATCAGCAGCATCACGCCCATCAACAGGGGCCAGGAATGGGTCAAGACCTTGAGCATTTGCGGCTTTCAGCGTTCGGGGATCAGAAGCGAGCTGTCACCATAAGAGAAGAAGCGATAGCCCGTGGCAATCGCATGGTCATAGATGGCGCGGATCGCCGTCTCGCCCATCAGCGCCGCAACCAGCATCACCAGCGTCGATTTCGGCAGATGAAAGTTGGTCATCAAGGCGTCCGTCACCCGGAACCGGTAGCCAGGATAGATGAAGATATCCGTCTCGCCTTCCCACGGGTGCATGGTGCCATCGGGACTGGCCGCAGATTCGATCAACCGCAGCGCGGTGGTGCCGACCGGGATGATCCGGCCCCCTGCCCGCTTGGTGGCGTTGATCTCGTCCGCGGCGGCAGCGGTGACGCGGCCCCATTCGGCGTGCATCTTGTGGGTGGTCACGTCGTCCACTTTCACCGGCAGGAAGGTGCCCGCGCCGACATGCAGGGTGACTTCGGTGAAAGCGACCCCCTTTGCGGCCAGCGCGCGCAACAGTGCCTCATCAAAATGCAGACTGGCGGTGGGCGCGGCCACAGCCCCGGCATGGCGGGCAAACACAGTCTGGTAATCGGTGCGGTCCTGGTCATCCGCCGCGCGCTTGGCGGCGATGTAGGGTGGCAGGGGCATCACCCCGGCCTCAGCAAGTGCTGCATCGAAATCGTCGCCGGTCAGGGCAAAGGCCAAGGTCAGATCAGTTTCCGACTTTGCGGCCACGGTGGCACTCAGGCGGTCGGAAAAGCGGATCACTTCGCCCATCTGCACCTTGCGCAAGGGCTTGGCCAGCGCGCGCCAGCCCTTGGCCTGCGGCTCCAGCAGGGTGATCTCGATCTTCGCCACAGCCTCACCGCGCTGGCGCGTGCCGAACAGGCGCGCAGGGATCACCTTGGTGTTGTTCAGGACCAGCCGGTCACCGGGGCGGAAGATGTCAATCAGATCATGGACATGCCGGTCGCTGATCTGCCCACCCTCCGCCAGCAGAAGCCGGGCCGAGGTGCGCGGACGGGCGGGCCTGGTGGCGATCAGGCCCTCAGGCAGGTCAAAGTCAAAATCGTCCAGCTTCATCCGCCTTGGTCCTGCAGGTTCGGCGGTGCTGTCCGAAAGATTTCACGGAACATCCCCGGGGTCAGCACCGACAACGGGTTGATCGACACATTCGGCGCCTCGGCAGTGCCGGTGAGGCGGTAGTTGAAGCCGAAAAGCCCCTCCCCCCGGCGCGAGAAGATCTGCCCGACCCCATTCACGAGGTAGATGGGCGAGATGACGCCTTGCAGGTCCAACTGCCCCCCGGCGGTCAGATAGAGCCCGGCAAAGGAAATGCCAAGCGACGCCCCCACAGCCGACCCTTGGCTGATCTCTACTGCATCGGGCGTCAGCACAAAACGCACCTCACCGTTGTTGAAGGCGAGCCCTTCACCGTTCATCTGCTCCAAAAGGCCCACGACCGACACCGCGCTTAGAAGTTCGGCCAGTGCCGGGGCGCCCTGGACCCGCATCTTGCTGAAGCTGGCAAAGCCATTGTACTGGCCTTCGGGACCGCGCGGGGTCAGCGTCATGTCAAGGCTGCCGCCGCGACCGTTTTCAAAGATCCCGGCTGCGGCCATGATGGTGCCCGCGTTGTCCGATGTGATCCGGAACGCGCTGCCGCCATCGGTGGGCAGAACCTCACCGCGCAACTCCCCCCGGCCGTTCACCCCGGCGGTGAAGGTGCCTGCCATCCCGCCCCGCGTGGTAAAGCTGCCCTGCATCCCCGTCAGCGTGATCCCGCGCGAGATGACCAACTCGTCCAGCGCCAGCCGGATCGGGCCGCCCCCTGCCCCGGCGCCCTGCCCCTTCGGCATGGCGCGCAGGTCGATCCGGCCGCCGGTGACCGCCACCTCAGGCACACCGCCACGGCCGGTCCCGGACAGTGTAACGGGCGCATCCAGCCAGTCGCCCGCGACGACCCGGGAAAACCGCGCCTCGGCCAGCCCGCCGCCTTCGGCGGTGGTGATCTCACCTTCGGCGGTCAGGCCAGGGGCGGACAGGACCATGCGGTCCACCGTCGGTTCGCGCGTCAGCCGCGCTTCAAGGTCAAGGCTGGCACGGGACTTGGCACCCTTGGACCAGCCAAGCGCGTCAAGCCGCAAGGCCAGCCCCACAAGGTTTGAGGTCAGCGTCAACTGTGGCGGCAGGCCCTTGATCAGCGCAATGTCGATGGCCGCCGGCCCTTCGCCGCGCACGGCACCTTCGGGCAGCGCAATCCCCAGATCGCGCAGCGCGGCGTCAGACAGCGTCACCGTGCCGTTCACCCGCGCGCGGCCGTTCTGTTCGGGGCCAAAGCCCTGCACATAGGTCAGATCGACCGGCAGCTTGTCCAGCATCCCCGCGCCCGACAGCGACAGGCCCTTTGTGTCCACCGCCACCGCAATTTCCGGCGCCCGCAAGATGCGCCCCGGCACCAACGCGGGCGAGGAGAAGTCGACAATCCGCCCGGTGACCACAAAGCTGACATCCGGCAGCGTCACCTTTCCGGCCAGCGGCATGTAAAGCGTAGTAAGCAGCTCCGCCCGCCCCTCGCCCAGGTTGACCGGCTGCCCGGCCTTGGAGAAAAAGCTGAACGGCTCCTGATCCAAGAGCGACAGCGTCGCCGTCAGCGCGGATGAGGTCACCAGCGTGATCTTCGCCGTCGCCGGGCGCTGGGTGATGTCGAGGACCTGGAACACCGATCCCGCCGCCTCGATCTGCCCGCCTTCGGGGGGCACGACATGGCCGCTGTCCAGTTGCACGGTGTAGGTCTTGCCTTCCAGCGTGGCATGGCCACGGGCGTTCAAGACCGGCGGAAGGGTGCGGACAAAGCGCACTTCGGCTTCGGCGAATTCGTAGCCAAGCGTGAACCGCGGCGCGGTCCCCGGCGCGAGGCGCAGCGCGGCCTTCACATCGGTCAGCGTGGCTTGGCCCACGTTTCCGGCAAACCAGTCCCGCGTTTTCGGCACGACCGAGACTGGCCACAGCTTCAACAGGCGGTCCGCGTCGATCCGGTCAAGGTCAACGTCCAGCGCCCCGGCCCAGCCGCCCTGCCCCGCCTGCACCTGGCCGGACAGCAGCAGCCGCTCTCCTGCCTCGACCAGGGCCAGTTGGCCGATGTCCAGACGAAACGGGTCGAGCCGCAGCCGCAGGTCCAGCGCGCCTTGGGTAAAGCGGACGGGTTCGGCGAACAGCCCCTCGGGGTCAACCACCACTTCAGAAAAACCGATCTGCGCCAGCACGCTGGCGGGAAGGGCCCCCGCTGCAAGAGGCCCGCCCGTTGCATCCAGAAGGTCGCCATGCCCCTGCGCCTTCAGCCGAAGGGACGCACTTTCCACCACCAGATCCGACAGCGTCAGTCGTGCCGTCACCGGATCATAGCGCAGCGACATGGCCGCGCGGTCGAACGCAATCGGGCGCGCACTGGCCTCAGCCAGAATGCTGCCCGCCGCCAGCGACAGGTCCCCCGTCAGGCCCGACACCGCGCCGTCCGTCCCGATCACCGCCTCCAGCCTGCCCGACAAGGGCGCGTCAACCACCCCCAGCCAGGCCAGCGGCGGGGCCAGCGCCGCAAGGTCCGCCGCCGCCATGTTGTCCAGCTTCGCGCTCAGCCGGGCCGCGCCACCGCCCTTCGTGCGCTTCATACTCAGCGTCGCCTGGGCCGGCATGTCGCCGTCCAGCAGGGTCAGGCTCAGTTCCGCAGCCACAGTGTCGGGCTGGTTGTCGATGGTCAGCCGCCCGTCACCCACCTGCCAGGACCGCCCGGCCCGGTCATCGGTCAGGGTCAGGGTCAAGGCCTCGGCCTCGATCACCCGCAACCGGTCCAGCGCAGGGGTGGCCAAAAGCCGGTCCACCGCTGCCAGCACCTCGCCCAGGTCTTTCGGCCCCGCCGCCCCCCCGCCAAACTCAAGGTCCAGACGTCCGGACGCATCACGCCGCACCGCGAGCCGCGCCCCGATCATCCGCACCGAGCCGGGCCGGATCTGCCCGGACAAGAGCGCCGTGGGGTCAAAGCTGACCATCGCCTCGGGCAGGGTCAGCATCGACCGGCCACCGCCGTCGATCAGGCGGATATCCTCGATCCGAAAGCGCGGCACAAAGCTGTGGTCGACGGCAAACTCCACCCCGCCCAGGGAAACGGCAGTCCCTGTAGGAAGGCGCGCGCCAACCAGACCAGCGTTCAGCCGCGCCTCAACCTCGGCCACGGCGGCGGTCGGCAGGCGCAGGGTCTTGCCGCTATAGGCCAGCGTCAGGTAGCCAAAACCCAGCGCAAGGGCCAAAAGCGTGACCACAACCGTCAGGCTGAACCGTGTACGCCGCACACGTCGCCGCATCGGGCGCGGGGCCGCTGCAGGTTCATCAACGGATGCGGCAGGCTCCATGGCAACAGCGCGCGTGGTCCCAAGGTCCTGGCCCGCCGCTTCGTCCTGCATTTTGCCTTGGCGCCTCGCTTCTTGTGCCCGCCGTCCGATGGACCCACGGCGGCTGGCTTTGCCCGTGCTTGCCTTTATCTTTGCGCGAAGGCAACTAGAACCAAAATCACATGTTTTGACAAGGCAAGGAGCCGCCCATGCTGTCCACCGGATCGCCCGCCCCCGATTTCACCCTGCCGCGCGATGGCGGGGCCACTGTCACCCTGTCCGCACTTCGCCCCGGAAAGGTGGTTTTGTACTTCTACCCCAAGGACGACACGCCCGGCTGCACGCTGGAAGCGCAGGATTTCAACGCCCGCCTCGCCGATTTCACCGCTGCCGGAGCGACCGTCATCGGCATCTCGAAGGACAGCGTCAAAAGCCATGACAAGTTCTGCAAGAAGCACGGGCTGTCGATCGTCCTCGCCTCGGACGAGGTCGGGACCACTTGCGAAGACTACGGCGCCTGGGTGGAAAAAAGCATGTATGGCAAGACCTACATGGGCATTCAGCGGATGACCGTGCTGATCGACGGCGCGGGCAACGTCGCGCACATCTGGCCCAAGGTCAGCGTCAAGGGCCACGCGGATGAGGTGCTGGCCGCCGTGAAGGCGCTGTGACAGCGCTAGGCCCTCAATCGCTGGCCGAAATGGCGGTTGAGGTGCTGACCACCGCCGATGGCCGCGCCAAGACCGCCCTTGGCAGGGCCCATGCCGCCACTTGGTTCGCCGCCCGTGCGGCGGGTCAGCCGCTGCCCGTCGGACATGCTGTCCCGCCCGACCAGCCCGCCCGCCCGGCGCAGCCGGAACTTCTGAACCCGCGCGATGTGCCGCGCCGCCGCCCGGGCAGCCCGCTTGGGCGCATCGCGCTTCTGCACGCTGTCGCGCATATCGAACTGAACGCGGTTGATCTTCACTGGGACATCATCGCCCGCTTCACCCACCACCCGATGCCGCCTGGGTTCTACGATGACTGGGTCAAGGCCGCAGACGAAGAGGCCAAGCATTTCAACCTGATGGCCGACTGTCTTGAAGCGCTTGGCAGCCATTACGGCGCGATGCCTGCCCATGCCGGCATGTGGCGCGCCGCCGAAGACACCGCGGGCGATCTGCACGGTCGCCTTGCCGTCGTGCCGATGGTGCTGGAGGCGCGGGGTCTGGATGTGACCCCCGGCATGATCGACATCTTCCGCGCCGCCGGGGACACCCGGGCCCGTGCCGCGCTTGAGGTGATCTATGCCGAGGAAGTGGCGCATGTCGCCTATGGCTCGAAGTGGTTCAACTGGCTTTGTGGCCGCGATGGCACCGACCCGAAAGAGGTCTTCCACGCCCTTGTGCGCCAGTATTTCCACGGCACCCTGAAACCACCCTTCAATGAGGCCAAACGCGCCGACGCAGGCCTGCCGCCAGATTTCTACTGGCCACTGACCGAGACCGGCACCTGACGCCCTAACCTGTGCCAGTTCGGCGATGCATTGAGAGGGATCGGCGGTTTTCTGCCGAAATACTCCCCTGTCGGGCGGAAAAACCCGGTCTCCGGTCAAAAACGTTGCGGGGTTGAAACGGTCTGGATAATCAGTTGCAACCGCTGTCACCCCAGCCCGTTCCCGGGCTGCGAACTGCCCAAGACAGACGGCGCGACTGCCCGAAGCAATATACGGATGACCGCAACGTGCTGAACCGCCTCGCCTATCGGTTTCATCAAAGCCTGGAACGGCATTTTCCTGAACAACGGCTGTTCCTGAAATCCGATACCGAAACGCGGTTCATCCGCCTGCGTCCGATGACCCAGATCATCGCATTGGCCGGCTTCACGCTGGCGTTGTCCTGGACCATCGTCGCCACCGCGCTGATCATGATGGACAGCATCGGTGCCGGGTCTGCGCGCGAACAGTCCGTGCGCCAGCAGGCGCTCTACGAAGAACGCCTGAACACGCTTTCCACCGACCGCGACCTGCGCGCCGATGAAGCCGCCCGCGCCCAGGACCGTTTCAACGTGGCCCTGACCCAGGTGTCCGAGATGCAGGAACGTCTCCTCGCGTCCGAAGACCGCCGCCGGGAACTTGAGACCGGGATCGAAGCGATCCAGGAAACCCTGCGCCGCACGATCAAGGAACGCGATGAGGCGCGCGGCGAGGCGGATCGCGCCACGCTTGCGCTGAACGAACAATCCGGCGGCGCCACCGAAATGGGCCGCGCCCGCGATGCCATCGCCACGCTTGAGATTCTGACCGGCGCCTTGGGCCTGACTGCCGAAGAACGTGACCAGATGCTGGCCGAGGCTGAAGAAGCCCGCGCCGAGACCCGCGAAATCGCCGACGCCAAGCGCATGGTCGAACAGCGCAACGACCTGATCTTTGCCAAATTGGAAGAGGCGGTCACCATCTCGATGGAACCGCTCGACAACATGTTCCGCGAGGCGGGCATGTCGCCCGAAGACCTGCTGGATGCCGTCCGCGACGGCTATTCCGGTCAGGGCGGACCACTGACGCCAATCTCCATGTCGACCTCGGGCGGTATGCTGACCCCGGAAGAGCAGCGCGCCAATGCCATCCTTGGCGGGCTGGACCGGATGAACATGTACCGGATCGCCGCCTTCAAGCTGCCCTTCGCGATGCCGGTCAAGGACAGCTTCCGCTGGACCAGCGGCTTTGGCTACCGGCGTGACCCCAAAGGCGCCGGCAACCGCATGCACGAAGGCACCGACCTTGCCGGCGCATACGGCACGCCGATCTATGCCACAGCTGACGGTGTCATCACCCATGCCGGCTGGGACAACGGCTATGGCCGGCTTGTGAAGATCCGCCACGACTTCGGCATCGAGACGCGCTACGCACATCTCAGCGACATCAAGGTCGAGGTGGGTCAAAGGGTCTCGCGCGGGGACCGGATCGGTGATATGGGCAATTCAGGCCGGTCCACCGGCACACATCTTCACTACGAGGTCCGTCTGGAAGGGACCGCCGTGAACCCGATGACCTTCATAAAGGCAGCGAAAAATGTTTTCTAAAAGCCGCATCAACGAGCCGGGCCCCAAGGCCGAGGCCGAGAAGCCCAAAGCCCCGGAGGCCCCGATGACCAAACCCAGCATGGATTTCACCCCTTCGGCGCCCAAGGGCAAGGCAGCGGTTTCCGTGCTTTCGTCGGACCTGACCGTGGTCGGCAACCTGCGCACCACGGGCGATATCCAGGTTGAAGGCACCGTTGAAGGCGACATCCGCGCGCATTTGCTGACCGTTGGCGAAAGCGCCACCATCCGGGGTGAGATCGTGGCCGACGATATCGTCGTGAACGGCCGCGTCATCGGCCGGGTGCGTGGCCTGAAGGTCCGCCTCACCTCGACCGCGCGGGTTGAGGGCGACATCATCCACAAGACCATCGCCATCGAATCCGGCGCGCATTTCGAAGGCTCGGTTCAGCGGCAGGAAGACCCGCTGTCGACCGGCCGCCCGGCAACCTCGCCCGCCGCGATGCGGCTGGATGCGCCCGCTACGGGCGACGCTGGCTGATCGAAGCTTTGAACGGTTTTCGCGGGCACCAGGGGCAACCTTGGTGCCCGCTCCCATTTGGGATCAGGTGATCGCGCGGCGGTAAAGATGCCAGGTCGCATGGCCAAACAGCGGCAGCACCAGAAACAGCCCAAGGAACCCCGGCAGCATCCCCAGAAACAGCGCGACCCCGATCAGTCCACCCCAGCCCAGCATGACCACCGGGTTCTCCCGCACCAGCGCAAAGCTGGTCAACATGGCGGTGACAAAATCCACCTCGCGGTCCAGAAGCATCGGCAGGCTGACCACCGTCAGGCTGAAGAGAAGCGTAGCAAAGACCGCCCCCACCACGGTGCCGACCACCAGCATCGACATCCCCTCAACCGTGGCGAACACCGCCAGCGAGGAGGAGACGTTGGTCATCGGCGCGTTGCCTAGAAACAGCGCAAAGATCATGTGGGCCAGGAAGTTCCAGAACAGGAAGAACACCACGATCACCGCCGCCATCGACGGAATCTGCCGGTCCTTCTGCTGCCATATCACCCCGAAGACGCCGCGCATGTCCAAGGCCTCGCCCGCCTCCAACCGGCGTGAGATTTCGTAGAACCCGCAGGCAATGAACGGCCCCAGGATCGGGAAACCCGCACTCGCCGGCAGTGTCCACCAGATCTGGCCTTGGGTGGTGGTTGCCCACCAGATCAACCAGCCGCCCAGCACATAGACCGCCGCAAAGATCAGCCCCGGCAGCGGCGCACGGCGAAAGTCTTGCCAACCAAGCGCAAGGCTTGCGCGCAGGTCGCTCAGGTCAACCTCGTTGACTTCGGGCACAGCAGGGGGGTGCGTTGTCGACATGACCAAAGTTTAGGCACCAGGCAGCCGCTCAGGCAAGGCTGATCCGTCAAGGCAGCGGCGAAAACACAACCAGCGCGCTGTCATCGCTGCGGGTCGACATGTGCAGCACCACCAGCCGGCCATCCTCGGTCCACAAGGTGCGGCTTTGCCGTAGATCCTTTGTCGTTGGCAGATATGCGGCAGCCTTCCACACCGGCCCGGCTTCGGTCTGCAGGTCAAAGGCCAGCAGAATCGGTGCGGGGGCAACGCCACTGAACTGCAGGACCACAAGGTGGCGCCCGTCAGGCGACAACACCGGGGACGTGAACTCCAGATCATAGAACCGGTCATCCGCCTCATTGGCATCGCGGACGATGACGCGGTCTCCGTCACGGTTCCGCTCGCTCAGCCAGACCGCGGCGGGCCTGCCATCCCCGGACCGGACTGCGGCCACCTGCAAATCCCCCTGACGCCAGATGCTGTCACGGTCAAAGAGGTGGTCATACAACCATTGCCCGTCCGGGATCAGGTCTACCCCGCCAATCTGGCCATCCGTATAGCGCAAGCTGACGATCGCGGGCGGGTCATCAGACCGGAAGTGGTTCAGGTCAAGACTGACCCCCTCTTGCCCGAACACCAGCCGATTTTCCCCAAAGGCCGCAAGCATCGCCGTCGGGACATAGCCTTTTGCTTCGCCCAAGCCTGCGCCCTTGGCGTCAAAGACACGAATCGTGGTTTCGCCTGGGTCATCCGTCTCGGCCGCCGCCAAGGCCGCCACCTCTGCCTCCGAAGGCTTGAGGGCCGCCAAAAGAACCTGCCCGTCAGGCGAAAAGGTCGTGGCGAAGAAGGCCTCTTCTGCTCTGTCCAGAACGGTTTTCCCCGTCACCTCGCCCGTGATCAGCGACAGATCAAGGATCACCACGCGGTCAGGGCCGGTACTGATCCGTTCGGTCCCTGCAAGGCGCAGCGTGTCGCCCAAGATCACCATCCCGCCGCTGGGCGTGAAGTTCCACAGGTTGGTCGCAAGCTGGCAGCCCGTCGCCTCGGTTACCACCTCACAGCGCAGGGGGCGCTGGCCGATCTCGGCCAGGGCCGGGGGGGCACCAAGGGTCAGGGCAAGGGCAAGGGCAATGTGGCGCAAGGCAGACTCCGTCCGGGTTGGGGGCAAGCTATGCCCCCGCGCCGCCCGTCTGCCAAGTCAGGCAATCCCGCTGTCAGTCCAGATCGCCGCCGAAATCGCTGCGCTTCTTGCCGCTGGCCTTCAGCGCCAGGGTGGCCGACATGAAGCCGTCAAGGTCACCGTCCAGTACCCCTGCAGTGTCCGAGGTTTCAAACCCGGTCCGCAGATCCTTGACCATCTGATAGGGCTGCAGGACGTAAGACCGGATCTGGTTGCCCCAGCCCGCATCGCCCTTGTTTTCATGCGCCTCAAGGATGGCTGCGTTCCGCTTGTCCAGTTCCATCTGGTAAAGTCGGCTTTTGAGCGCCTTCATCGCGATGTCGCGGTTCTGGTGCTGCGACTTCAAGCTGGAGGTCACGACGATGTTGGTCGGAAAGTGGGTGATCCGCACGGCCGAGTCGGTCTTGTTGACGTGCTGCCCGCCCGCGCCTGAGGACCGGTAGGTGTCGATGCGGATGTCCTTGTCCTGCACCTCGATCTCGATGTTGTCGTCAACCACCGGATAGACCCAGACCGAACTGAACGAGGTGTGGCGGCGGGCGGCACTGTCATAAGGGCTGATCCGCACCAGGCGATGCACGCCCGCTTCGGACTTCAGCCAGCCATAGGCGTTCTTGCCGCTGATCTTGTAGGAGGCCGACTTGATCCCCGCGCCGTCGCCTTCGGTTTCCGACTGCAGTTCAACCGTGTAGCCGTGCTGTTCCGCCCAGCGGACATACATCCGCGCCAGCATGCTGGCCCAGTCGCAGCTTTCCGTGCCACCCGCACCGGCGTTGATTTCCAGGAAGGTGTCGTTGGCATCGGCCTCACCGTCCAGCAGCGCCTCGAGCTCCTTGCCCGCCGCAAGCTTTGCGAGGTCAATCAACGCGGCCTCAGCCTCGGACACGATCTCGGCGTCGCCCTCGGCTTCGCCCATCTCGATCAGTTCGACATTATCGCGCAAGCCGCTGTTGATCAGCTTGTAGGTGCCAAGCGCGTCGATCAGCGCCTGCCGGTCGCGCATCAGCTTTTGCGCCTTTGCCGGGTCGTTCCACAGGTCCGGCGCCTCGATCATCGCGTCAAACTCTTCCAGACGGTGCGGCGCGGTTTCCCAGTCCATCCGCTGGGCCAGAAGCTTCAGCGTCTTTTCGATGGCTTCGATGTTGCCTTGGGTTTCGGCGCGCATGTCTGGTCAGGTCCTAGGGTCGGTGTCTGGGGCGTGATAACGGGAAGGCCGCGCCCCGGCAAGGGTGCGGCCCGGTCATGTGGCTGGTGTCAGTAAAGGCCGCCCGAGGACACGGTGCCCAAATCGGCCTTCTTCGGGACGACGACCCTCTCACCTTCCGAGTTGGTGATCGTGGTGTCAGTGTTCCCCTCACCCTCGCCATAGGCGAAAAGCGGCAGGTTTTCCCCCATCGCAAAGCCGCCATCCACCATGGCACCGAGGCCGAAGATCGGCATCTCGCCCTCGCGGAAGTATTCGGCCACCACATTGTCGCCGCTGGCGTCATCAGGCAGCTGCTGGCCGCTGAAGCGGTCGATCTTGATGAAATAGCCACCGGGCGGCACGGCGAACTTGGTGCCGCCGAACTTCTCGATGGCGACTTCCATGAAGTCCTCAAACACCGGGCCGCAGAAGCCACCACCCGAGGCGCCCTGCATGGTGCGCGGCTGGTCGTAGCCGATGTAGCAGCCTGCCGCGATGTTGCTGGTATAGCCGATGAACCAGACGTCCTTGCTGTCGTTCGTGGTGCCGGTCTTGCCCGCCACCGGCACCGGCAGGTTGATCCCCGCCGCTGTGCCGCGCTGGACGACGCCTTCCATCATGCTGGTCAGCTGGTAGGCGGTGATTGCGTTCATCACCCGCTCACGGTTTGAGGTGATGGTCACCCCCTGCCCCGGCGCAATGTCCGGGGCGGCGCAGTCTTCGCAGACCCGCTGGTCGTGGCGATAGACCGTGCGGCCATAGCGGTCCTGTACCCTGTCGACCAGCGTGGGTTCCACCCGCTCACCGCCATTGGCGAACATGGCGTAGGCCGCGACCATCTTGAAGAGCGTGGTTTCCTGCGCCCCAAGCGAGTTTGCCAGGAACGGCCCCATCCGGTCATAGACGCCGAACCGCTCGGCATAGCCCGCCACCGTCTGCATCCCGATTTCCTGCGCGATCCGCACCGTCATCAGGTTCCGGCTCTGCTCGATCCCGGTGCGCAACGGCGTCGGCCCGTAGAACCGGTTTGAGGCGTTCTTGGGCGTCCAAAGGCCCTGCGGCGTGTCAATCTCGATCGGGGCGTCGACTACGATGGTCGCGGGGGTAAAGCCGCTGTCCAGGGCCGCCGCATAGACGAAGGGCTTGAAGCTTGACCCCGGCTGCCGCGTGGCTTGCGTCGTGCGGTTGAAGACGGAATCCTGATAGCTGAACCCGCCCTGCATCGCCAACACGCGGCCCGTGTTCACGTCCATCGCCATGAACGCGCCCTGCACTTCCGGCACCTGCCGCAGCGACCAGCGCTTGAAGGTGCCGTCGTCATTGGTGACCGCGCGGACCAGCACCACCTCGCCCACCGCCAGCAGGTCACCGGCCACTTGCGCACGGCGGCCAAGTTCACCGTCAGCCAGTTGCTTGCGGGCCCAGGTCACGTCTTCGGCCGGGATGAAATGGCCATCCTCATCGTCCATCACACCTTCGATGCCGATACGGGCGTCGCTTTCGCCCACCTCCAGCACCACGGCGGGGAACCAGGTCGCCACATCACGCGGCACTTCCAAGGCGGCCAACGCCTCACGCCAGGTCGCTTCCGACGCCAGCGCTTCGGGCGGCAGGACTTGGCCCGTGCCCCGCCAAATGCCCTGATCGCGGTCGTATTTCTCCAGCCCCTTGCGCAGGGCGGCGGCGGCGGCCTCTTGCAGGTCGGCGTCCACCGTCGCGCGGATGGTCAGACCACCCGAAAAGAACTCATCCTCACCAAAGGTGCCCGAAAGCTGGCGGCGGATTTCGTCGGTGAAATAGTCGCGGGGCGGAAGCGATTCCCGGAATGCCTCAAAATCACCGCCCTGCACTGTCAAAAGCGGATCGGCCACCGCCACATCGTACTGGGTCTGATCGATGTAGCCGTTATCCAGCATCTCGCCCAAAACGTAGTTCCGCCGCGAAATCGCGTCTTCCTGCTGCCGGACCGGGTGCAGGTTGCCCGGACGCTGCGCCAGTGCTGCAAGATAGGCAACCTCGGCCACGGTCAGCTCTTGCAGGGGCTTGTTGAAATAGGTCTGCGCCGCTGCCGCCACCCCGTATGAGTTCTGGCCCAGGAAAATCTCGTTCAGGTAAAGCTCAAGGATCTTTTCCTTCGACATCGCGGTTTCAACCCGCGTTGCCAGGATGATTTCCTTGATCTTCCGTTCCGCCGTCCGGTCTGAGGACAGAAGGAAGTTCTTCATCACCTGCTGCGTGATGGTCGACGCACCGCGCACCCGTTCGCCCCGAGTCTGCACCGCCTCGATGAACGCCGCCACCATGCTGCGGGTGTCATAGCCGTGGTGGTTGTAGAAATTCTTGTCCTCGGCGCTGATGAAGGCCTGTTTCACCAGATCGGGAATATCCTCGGACGCCACAAACAGCCGCCGCTCTTCGGCGAATTCGTCGATGATCTGGCCTTCGCCGGAATAGATCCGGCTGATCGTGGCGGGGGTATACTGGGCCAGGTTCTCGTGGCTGGGCAAGTCACGGGAATACATGTAGAAAATGCCGCCCACCGTCAGGGCGGCAAAGATCAGCCCCAGCGTTGCCGCTGAGAATATGCCGCCCAAAGCCGACCCGATAAAGCGTAGCACCCGACACTCTCCGTCTTCACAGCCCCTGCACTATACCAGACGCGCGGCCCCGTCAAAACCTTGGCCGATCACGAAATGTCATTGCAGCGGGGTTTCGCGGACGGTCAGTCCGCGTCCAGGTTCTGCAGGCCGGATTCGCCGGCGTCCCAGGTGACAAGCGCCGCCCGGATCGCCTCGGCCATCTTGGCGCGCCAGACCGGATCGACGAGGCGGGTATAGTCGCGTTCCGACGACAGGAACCCCAGTTCCAACAGCACCGAAGGGATGTCCGGTGATTTCAGGACCGAGAAACTGCCGCTTTGCCGGGGGCGGCGGTGCATGCGGATTTCGGCCCCCTTGATTGCGCCGACAATCGCCTCGGCCAGCCGGTCGGTGCGGGGTTGGGTTTCGGTGCGGGCCATGTCCATCAGCACTTCGGCCACCACATCGTCCTGTTCGGTCAGGTCGACGCCCGCCAGAAGGTCGTCACGGTCATGCCGTTCGGCCAGGGCGGCGCTGGCGGCATCGGTCGCGTCCTCGTCCAGGGTATAGACGGTGGCCCCCTGCGCCTCACCTTCGGCCAGGGCGTCGGCGTGCAAGGACAGGAAGATATCCGCCCCCGCCTCTCGCGCGATAGAGGTGCGGGTTTCCAAGGGCACGAACACATCGTCATCCCGCGTCATCACCACGGCAAAACGGCCATCGCGCAGGAGGACCTCTTTCAACTCCCGCGCGAAGGTCAACATCAGCGCGGCCTCGGTCTGGCCATTCCGCTCGGCGCCGGGGTCGATCCCGCCGTGGCCGGGGTCCAGCACCACCATGACCGGCCCCGCCCCTTCCGGCAGCGGCGCCATGATCTCGGCAGCCTCAGGGGTGGCCCATTCGGCAAGATCGGGCCGGGCCGCCTCGCCCGCGAAGCTTTCGGCGTCCGTGGGGGCAAGCGTCACCCGGATCACCGCGCCATCAGGCCCGGTCACCATTTCCGAGGTGACCACCCGCTGTGGCCCGGCCAGTTCCACCACAAGCCGCGACCAGCCGGGCCGGAAACTGCCCGCCCGCATCGCGACCACCGGATCGCGCAAGGGCAGGTTGGTAAAGCCGGTCCAGTCCACCTCGCGCGTGTCCAGCACCAGCCGGGGCGGCCCGTCCAGAAACCGCAACCGCCACGGCACCGGCTGGCTGATCGCAAAGCGCAGCTCAAGCCCCGCCTCAACCCGCGTCAGGGTTGAGGTGTTACCGTCCAGCTTCGCCAGCGCCGACAGCGTCTGCCCTGCTGCAGGCACCGCCAGCAGCAGGCACAAAAGCACAGGCCGCAGCCAAAGGGTCCATCCACGCATATCCATCGCGCGCCTTATCCCCGCTTGGCGGCAAAAAGGCAAACCCCGCCGCGAGCTTGGCGCATCATTGCGGGCGAAGTTCATCACGAAACGGCGACGGCGCGCCCTCCTGCCTTGATCTTCGCCACCCCAGCCCCCTAACATGCCCGCGCCGGCGTGACCGGCCCCCTTCGTTGGAGCCTTCCCATGCGCCGTCTTGCCGCCCTTGGCATCCTGACCAGCCTTGTCGTCAGTCTTGCCGCCCCGACCCTGGCCGACGGCCCAACCGATATGACGCCCGAAGAACGCGACGCGCTCCGCGCCGAGGTTCGCGCCTATCTGCTGGAAAACCCTGAGGTTCTGATCGAGGCGATGGACATCCTGCAAGCGCGCGAAGAAACCGCAACCGCCGAACGCGATGCCATGCTGTTGCAGACCAAGGCGGCCGAGATCTTTGCCAGCCCCACCGATTGGGTCGGCGGCAATCTTGAGGGCGACATCACCCTCGTCGAATTCATGGACTACCGCTGCGGCTATTGCCGCAAGGCGCATGACGAGGTGCAGACCCTCGTCAAGTCCGATGGCAACATCCGCTATGTCATCAAGGAATTCCCGATCCTCGGCGAAGGGTCGCTGGTGTCGTCGCAATTCGCCATCGCGGTGCGCCTTCTGCACGGCGATGAGGCCTACAAGGCCGCGCATGACGCGCTGATCGCCTTGCGCGGTGACCCCACGCCTGAAAACCTGACCCGCCTTGCCACCGATCTTGGCCATGACCCGGCCCCGATCCTGGCCAAGATGCCCACGGATGAGGTGATGGCCGTCATCTCCACCAACCACGCCCTGGCCGACGCGATGCAGATTTCCGGCACCCCCACCTTCGTGCTGAAAGACGTGATGCTGCGCGGCTATGTGCCCTTGGAAAACATGCAGCAAATCGTGGCCGAGGTCCGTCAGGACGGCTGACGCCCCGGTTCAGCGCGGGTCGGGCTTGCCGTCATGCGGCCCCAGCACCTGCGCGGGCGCATCCTCCCACCAGTCGTCCCGCAAGGGGCGGCGGTCAGGGTTCATCGGGTAGACGATCCGGTTTTCCGCCCGTGGCATGTCGCCCGCCACGATCAGCCGCACCTCGGCGTCGGAGTTGTTGAGGAACGTGTGCGCAATCCCCGTGCCCGCCTTGAACCCAACCGCATCGCCGGGCCGCAGCCGATGCAGATGCCCGTCAATCCAGACATCCGGCGTGCCGTCGATCACATAAACAAACTCATCCTCGGCGCTTTCGGCATGGGGAAAGGACGTCCGCCGCCCCGGTTCCAGCCGCACATGATGGATGCCCAGCGATTTGAACCCGAAGTGCCGCCCGTAATCGGCATCGCGGCCCATCTTCTCATCCGAGTTGTTGTAAGACCACTCCCCGGCCTCAAGGTCTTCCCAGCGCTGGATTTCCGGCGCCCGGGTCATTCCGCGGCCAGCTTTTCGGCGGCCTCGATCTCGGCTGCCTTGGCTTCGACCAGTTCCACGATGTGATCAACCATCTTGTCGTTCGACAGCGTGTGATCCTGCTTGCCGGCCAGATACACCATCCCCTTGCCCGCCCCACCGCCGGTAAAGCCGATGTCGGTCATCAAGGCCTCCCCCGGGCCGTTCACGACGCAGCCGATGATCGACAGGCTGAGGCTCGTAGTGATATGCGCCAGCCGGTTTTCCAAGGCGCTTACGGTCTTGATCACGTCGAACCCCTGCCGCGCGCATGAGGGGCAACTGATGATCGTCACGCCCCGATGCCGCAGGCCAAGGGATTTCAGGATCTCGAACCCGACCTTCACCTCTTCCACCGGGTCGGCGGACAGCGACACCCGGATCGTGTCCCCAATCCCGAACCACAACAGGCTGCCCAGCCCGATGGCCGACTTGACCGTGCCTGATTGCAGCCCCCCGGCCTCGGTGATCCCCAGATGGATCGGCGCGTCGGTCACGCCTGCCAGCTGCTGGTAGGCGGCGGCGGCCATGAACACGTCAGACGCCTTCACCGAGATTTTGAATTCGTGAAAATCGTTGTCCTGCAACAGCTTGATATGGTCGAGGCCGCTTTCCACCATCGCATCCGGGCAAGGCTCACCATACTTGTCCAGAAGGTGCTTTTCCAACGACCCCGCGTTCACCCCGATGCGGATGGAACAGCCATGGTCCTTCGCCGCGCGCACCACTTCGGCCACGCGTTTCGCATCGCCGATATTGCCGGGATTGATCCGCAGACAGGCCGCACCCGCCTCTGCCGCCTCGATCGCGCGTTTGTAGTGGAAATGGATGTCAGCGACGATCGGCACCGGGCTTTCCGCCACGATCTCGCGCAGCGCACGGGTGCTTTCCTGATCTGGGGTGGACACGCGGACGATATCGGCCCCGGCGACCGCGCAGCGCTGGATTTGTTCAATCGTGGCGGCCACATCGGTGGTCAGCGTGTTGGTCATCGTCTGCACCGAAATCGGCGCATCGCCGCCGACCAGCACCTTGCCCACCCTGATCTGCCGCGACACGCGCCGGTCGATATTACGCCAGGGGCGGATTGGATTGTGGGTCATGGGGTCAGGCTCCGCTGCAACTGCGGCGCCAGCATAAGCCGCCGTTCAGCGCGCGGCAACAGGGGGCGGGGTGTTACTCTGACGCGCCTTCAACAGGCGCGGTCGGATCGGCCGAGGCAAAGCGCGCCAGGTCCTCATCCGCCGTCAGATCGGCGGCGGCAATCGCAGCGGTCAGCGCTTCGGCAGACAGGGCAATGTCGCGCACCACATTCGCGCCGGGTGCAACCGGGCCAAGGGTCGCCCCATCGACCAGGAAGTAGATCGAGCCTGAGTTGCCGGTGCGGAAAATCGGCGGCTCTTCCAGCGCAGGCACCGCATAGCGTTCGCCCGCATCAAGGATCTTTTCAAACAGCACCGTGCCATCGGCCGCGTCCACCCGCACCCAAGACGGGCGCACGGCCAGAACCTCAACCCCTTGCTGGGCTTGGGCCACGACCTGCACATCGCCACCCAAAGCCTCTTCCATCGCGGCATCGACGGCGGCAGCTTCGCCCGCATCGGCCAGCACGCCGGTCTGGCGCGGGTCAATCGCCGCAATCGGGCCGTCACGCGACGTCAGCACCGGCACATCCAGCGCCTGCGGCCGATACAGTCGGTCCATCATGTCGTTGCCGGCAGCGGCTTCAGCAATCGTGGTTTCCGGTGCGGGCTCAGCCGCCCGTGTGGTCACCAGCGACGGTGCTGCAGCACCAGCATTGGCCAGGGGGTCGATCTGCGCGACCACGGTCGGCGCTTCCTCGACCGGGGCCAGTTGCACGCGCTGCACTTCCTGCAGGACCGACCAGCCGCCATAGCCGATAGCGCCGATCAGCACGACCAGCACCGCGATGGACCCGATGGCCCCGGGTTCAACCTGCGAAAACAATGCCTCGCCACGCGGCACAAAACTGGCGTTCGGGTTGCCCAGAGGGTCGGAGTATTCAGCCCGCGCCCGTGCCTTGATGATCTGCTGCGGGGCAGCGGCAGCGGACAGGCCGTGCGACACGGCATAACCTGCTTCGGCGCAAAAGCGTTCAAAGGCCCAGTCCGGGTCCATCGCGAGATAGCGGGCGTAGGACCGGACATAGCCAGCGACGAAACCGGGGGTTTCAAAGGCGGAAAGGTCAGCGTTTTCGATGGCGGCAATGTAGGTCGCCTTGATCTTCAGCTCACGCTGAACATCAAGCAGCGACTTGCCCAGCGTGGCCCGTTCGCCACGCATCAGATCGCCCAGCCGCAACTCGAAATCGTCAAAGCCCTTGGGCTTGTCCTCTTCGGTTGTCGAAGGTTTCGACCTCCAACCGATCATATGCCCCTGTCCCCTTCGGTGCATTGCGTGTGCTGAGTCGCCTTCCCGAACGACTCACTCACGTTTTCGTATTGGCGAAACAGTAGCACAGGGCAAGACCCTTTGCATACGCAGCAGGCGTCAAGCGACCGCTTCGGCGCGATTCAGCGCACAGTGGCTCCACAATGCATCCATGGCGTGCACCAAGGCTTCGATGTCCTTCGGCCCATGCACCGGCGAGGGCGTGAAGCGTAGCCGTTCCGTGCCGCGCGGGACGGTGGGAAAGTTGATCGGCTGGACGTAAATGCCGTGATTCTCCAGCAGCATGTCCGACAGCATCTTGCAGTGCACCGGATTGCCCACATGCACCGGCACGATATGGCTGCCGTGGTCGATGATCGGCAGACCCATCCCCTTCAGCCGCAGCTTCAGGATGCCCGCCGCGGTCTGGTGCTGGGCCCGCAAGGCGCGCCCCCCCTCGCCCTTCAGGAACCGCACCGAGGCCGCCGCACCCGCCGCCACCGCAGGCGGCAGGCTCGTCGTGAAGATGAACCCCGGCGCATAGGACCGCACCGCATCGACCATCTTGGCACTGGCGGCGATATAGCCGCCGAAGACGCCGTAAGCCTTGGCCAGCGTGCCGTTGATGATGTCGATCCGGTGCATCTGCCCGTCCCGCTCCGCCACCCCTGCCCCGCGCGGCCCGTACATGCCCACGGCATGGACCTCATCGATATAGGTCAAAGCGCCGAACTCCTCGGCCAGCTCGCAGATCGCGGCAATGGGGCCAAAATCCCCATCCATCGAGTAGATCGACTCAAACGCGATCAGCTTCGGCGCCTTCGGGTCGTCCGCCGCAAGCAAAGCCCGCAGATGCGCCACATCGTTGTGCCGGAAAATCCGCTTTTCGCCGCCCCCGCGCCGCACGCCTTCGATCATGCTGGCGTGGTTCAGCGCGTCGGAATAGATGATCAGTCCCGGGAAGATCGCCCGCAGCGTGCTCAGCGTTGCATCGTTGGCGATGTAGGCGCTGGTAAAGACCAAAGCCGCCGCCTTGCCATGCAAATCCGCCAGCTCCGCCTCCAGCCGCTTGTGATAGACCGTGGTGCCGGAAATGTTGCGGGTGCCGCCGGACCCAGCCCCCGTCGCCTCCAGCGCCTCATGCATCGCTGCCAGCACTTCCGGGTGCTGCCCCATGCCCAGATAATCATTCCCGCACCAGACGGTGATGTCCTTCTGCGTGCCATCCGGCTTCGTCCAGACCGCATGCGGAAACTGGCCCTGGCTCCGTTCGATGTCGATGAAGGTGCGATAGCGCCCTTCGTCATGCAGCCGCTTCAGGCTGGCATCAAGGGCGGCTTCAAAATCCATCATGCGTCCGGTCCATCACTTGTGGCATGCGCGAGAGGTCACGCCCAACATAGGCACTCTTGCGGGCCTTTTGCAGCCTTGCCTTGATCTCGGTCAACCCGCCTTCTGGCCAAGGGGGCGAATTGTCGCCGTCTCCCTTGGTCACTTCCGCGCGATGGGGCCGGCTCTGGACACTCCGGACCCGCCTGCTAGGGTTCGGCACCAAGGCCACACCCGACAGGAACCCCGACCGATGACTTTAGACGCCGTCCTCGCCCGCATCGACGCCGACCTGCCCCAGGCCCTTGACCGGCTGATGGACCTTCTGCGCATCCCGTCCATCTCTACCGATCCGGCCTACAAGCCCGATTGCGCCCGCGCCGCTGACTGGCTGGTCGCCGATCTGCAATCGCTGGGGTTTGATGCCCGCGCCGCCGCCACGCCCGGCCATCCGATGGTGGTGGGCCACGGCGGGACCGGCAAGCGCCATATCCTTTTCTACGGCCACTACGACGTGCAACCCGTTGACCCGCTTGAACTTTGGGATCGTGACCCCTTCGACCCCGAACTGCAGGACACGTCCAAAGGCAAGGTGATCCGTGCCCGTGGTGCGTCTGACGACAAGGGCCAGCTGATGACGTTCCTTGAGGCTTGCCGCGCCTGGAAAGCCGTTCACGGCACCCTGCCCGGCAACCTGACGATCTTCCTTGAGGGCGAGGAGGAATCCGGCTCTCCCTCCCTCATCCCCTTCCTGAAAGAGAACCGCGCCGAACTGGCCTGCGACCTCGCCCTCATCTGCGACACCGGGCTGTTTGAGGGCGCCGTGCCCGCCATCACCACCATGCTGCGCGGCCTTTGCAAGGCGGAATTCACCATCCGCGCCGCGAGCCGCGACCTTCATTCCGGCATGTATGGCGGCCTCGCCCGCAACCCGCTGCACGTTATGTCGCAGCTCTTGGCGGGCCTGCATGATGCCTCGGGCGGCGTCACCGTTCCGGGTTTCTATGATGACGTGGCCGAACTGCCCGACTCGCTTCGCCAGCAGTGGCAGTCGCTGGCCTTCGACCACGCCAGCTACTTGGGCGATGTCGGCCTGTCGCATCCGGCGGGCGAACAGGACCGCACACCACTTGAGATGATCTGGTCCCGCCCCACGGCCGAGGTCAACGGCCTTTGGGGCGGCTATACCGGCGCAGGCTTCAAGACCGTCCTGCCGGCCGAGGCCCATGCCAAGGTATCCTTCCGACTTGTCTCAAACCAGGACCCGGCCAAGATCCTGCACGCCTTCCGCGCCTGGGCCGAGGCCCAGATGCCGCCGGATTGCGAGATCGTCTGGCATGACGGGATCGACGGCGCCCCTGCCTCGGTCATGGAAATCTCTGACCCCGCGTTTGAGGCCGCGCGTCAGGCCCTGACCGAAGAATGGGGCCGCGCCGCCGCCTTTGTGGGCGCGGGCGGGTCGATCCCGGTGGCGGGTTACTTCAAGTCGATCCTCGGGATGGACGCGATGCTGATCGGCTTTGGCAAGGATGACGACAAGATCCATTCCCCGAACGAGAAATACGATCTCTCCTCCTTCCACCACGGCATCCGCAGCTGGGCGCGTATTCTCGCGCGCATCGCATGATCCGCGACGCCGCACCGGGTGATGAGGGCGCATGGCGCGCCCTCTGGGACCAGTATCTTGCCTTCTACAAGGTCGATCTGGCCCCCGCCGTCACCGCCGCCACATGGGGCCGACTGATGGACCCCGCCTCGCCCGTCAAGGCGCGGCTGGCGGTGGTCGACGGTCAGCTCATGGGCTTCGCCATCCACATGCACCACCCATCCACTTGGGTGGCCACCGAAGACGCCTATCTGGAAGACCTCTTCGTCACCGATGCAGCCCGGGGACAGGGCCTTGGCCGCGCGCTGATCGACGATCTGATCGCCCTTGCCCGCGCCAAAGGCTGGGCACGGCTTTACTGGCACACCAACGAAGGCAACACCCGCGCCCGCGCGCTTTATGACCAGTACGTCGCCTCAGACGGCCATATTCGCTACCGGATGAAGCTGTCGGATTGACTGGCCTTCATCAAAGACAGCGGTTCCAGGTGATTTCCGTGCCATCGCGGAAATAGACCCGCATGGATTGTTCATCTGGGGCCAGAACAAGCCTGATTTGACCCGAATAGCCGCCCTCGTCCGCAAGAACCACGCGGCGCATTTCTGGCCAGGCAGAATAAGTCCCCACCCGCAAAATCTTCATCACACCGAAGGAGGTGGCGATCCGATCCGCAGAAATCTCGATGCGGTTCGGCCCATCGCAGGATTGAAATTGCGGCACAAAATGCCCCTGGAAGGCTTCGTTCAACCCGCTATCCTGCGCAAAGGCGATGCTTCCAGCACCAAGCGCCACGCCAAAACCCGCAGCAGCAACGGCACGGCAAAGCGGGTGCAGCACAACGCATCTCCAAAGGGTGTCCGGTTTGGCAACCTGACAGAAAAAGTGCCACGGCCTGAACGGATACTGGGGGGAAAGTGGCGCGGTGGACGGGGCTCGAACCCGCGACCCCCGGCGTGACAGGCCGGTACTCTAACCAACTGAGCTACCACCGCGCGTGCTGGGCGGGATAGACGGTTGCCACGGGGCCGTCAAGCAGGAAACGGCGTGATGGCCATCAGGTGCACATTGGCTGAGGGGTCGGTCAGGACTGGCCCGGCCGCCCGGGCCAGAATCTTAACATCGCGTTAAAACGCAAACGCAAGCCGTTGAAATTCAAAGGGTGAAGGCCATGTCCCTGCCCGGGACACCCAAGGCAAGCCGCATAGTTATCAGGCTGAAGGGAGAGGAGAGTGGCGCGGTGGACGGGGCTCGAACCCGCGACCCCCGGCGTGACAGGCCGGTACTCTAACCAACTGAGCTACCACCGCGCATCTCTTCGTCCGAAGGCCGTAACCTCGGACAGTCGCCGTCTTACGCAAGGGGTCAGGCGGCGTCAATGGGCTGCGGGCGGAAATTTACCGCTCTGGTGCCGGGATGGATTCGGCGTTGTCGTCCGGCGGCAGCTTGAAGCGCCCATGCGCCCAGTCCCCCGCCCGCCACGCCTCTTTCGCAGCCTCGATCCGTTCCTTGGATGAGGCGACGAAGTTCCACCAGATCAACCGCGGCCCATCCATCGTGGCCCCGCCCAGAAGCATGATCCGCGCGCCCTCATCCCCCGCCTTGACGCTGATCCGGTCCCCCGGTCGGAAGACCAGCATCTGCCCCGCCGGGAAGGTCTGGCCTCCAACTGCCACCTCGCCGTGCAGGATGTAGACACCCCGGTCCTCCTGCCCATCGGGTAGCGGGATCGCGGCACCCGGGGCAAGGGTCGCGTCGGCATAGAACATCTCGGACGGGGTCTTGAGCGGCGCGGTCTCGCCCCAGGCATTGCCAAGGATCAGGCGCACGGTCTTGCCCTCACCCTCGAGCACCGGCAGGTCGGTGGCGGCTGTATGGGCAAAGGCCGCCGGGTCATCCTCTTGCGCCTTGGGCAGGGCCAGCCAGGTCTGCAGGCCGAAGAGGCTCTGCCCGGTCTGCCGCACCTCACCATCGGTGCGTTCGGAATGGGTGATCCCCCAACCGGCCTTCATCCAGTTCACGGCACCCGGTTCGATCCACTGATCCGTGCCAAGGCTGTCACGGTGGTGCATCCGGCCTTTGAGGAGGTAGGTCACCGTCCCCAGCCCGATATGCGGGTGCGGGCGGACGTCGATCCCCTGTCCGGTCAGAAACTCCGCCGGGCCCATCTGGTCAAAGAAAATGAAGGGCCCAACCATTTGCCGCTGGGCAGATGGCAAGGCGCGGCGCACCTCAAACCCGCCAAGGTCACGGGCGCGGGGGATGATGACGGTCTCGATCGTGTCGACCTGGTCGCCGATCGGGATGCTGGCGTCGAGAAGCGGGTTCCACATGGGCGGTCTCCTTTGTTAGGAAGGTAGACCCTGAGGGCCACGAATGCACCCCTTGGGGCGCGCGCGGAGGCTGTGCGGGGGTGAACAGGCGAGGTGCCCGAGCAGGGACAGGGTGCCAAAGTGCATGAATTCAGAGGGTTGGCTGTAGTCACACACCATTCCTTAACCATCTGATGCACGACTTCAGCCGGAAAGAGCGGCGAATGGGAGAAGGCTGTCGTCCGCATCCTGCCGGTCCCAGCAGGCGGTACAGGTGGCCGGCGGTCAGAAAACGGGTGAAATCGTGAGCCGACCACGTTAGACAAGTGCAATTCAAAGCCGCTTGGGGAATTGCCTTGCCATCGTGACGCCCGGTCTCACATGCCTACCTGAACCCGAGGTCTGGAAAGCGACGCGCTGACCAGCCTTGACCCTGTTCGTCGGGTACGTGGCTTGAGACCGGATTGGCCTTGCAAGCGCAGCGTCCCTGACCGGGGTCTAGCCAAGCCCGCCCCCAAAAGACAGTCAACCGGGACCTTGAACCGGCCGTTCCGCACCCGGCACGGGTGACCCAAGACACTGCCATGGCGAACTTCCAGACCGGAAGGCCACGGCACCATGACTGGTATCGTCACCGCCCATTGGGCGATCGCACCAAGCACCCCACCCCAACCGCTGCGCCATTGCAGCACCTGCGGGCAGACCCGCCCGTTTCAATCCAGCGGCAAGGTCCGGCTGAACGCCAACGGGCGGCGGCTGGACGCCTCGCTGATCTACAAGTGCACCACCTGCGACCGGACGTGGAACCTGCCGCTGGTTGAGCGTGCACCGGTGACCAGCCTGTCCGCCGCAGACCTTGCGGCCCTGCAGCACAGCGACCCGGAATGGGTGCGGCAGCGAGAGGCCGATCTGACGCTTTTGGCACGGCATTGCGACCGGATCGAACCGGCTGCCGACATCAGAATCTGCAAGACGGTAGACGGCGTCTGGCCTGCCCCTTGGGCAGTGATTGAATTGACCTTCACGGCAATGGCGGCGACGGGGCAGCGGCTGGACAGGGTTCTGGCGCAGGGATTCGGGTTTTCACGCGCCGAGGTGATCAGACTGCTGAAGACCGCAGGACTGGTGATCCGCAGTCCGTCTGGGTGCCGCTTGAACCGGCCAATCATGGGGACCGTCAGCCTGCGGATTGCCGCACAAGCCCTGTCCGAGGCGGAGCGTGCGCTGGTTTCGACACGCCTTGCGGCGGAATAATGGTTGCCCCGCCCGAAATGACTCGGGCGGGGCCTTGGCAAGGGTCTACGGGATCAGCGGGACTGCGACACCTCGGCCAGCAGACGCTCGGTCCGGGCTTCTTCCAGCTTGTTGTGCAGTCGGTCCGACTCTTCTCGGTCGCGGAGCGCCTTGGTGATGCCAACGGTGGCCGAGACCAGCATCAGTGCGGCCATCGCGTAGAAGCCCTTGGCGGGAAAGGTGGCATCAAGAAAGTAGATCCCGCCTGCCATCATCGTGGCTGCGACCACGAAGTTGACGTAGCTGAACATGGTGAAGGCCTGGCTGGTGCGCAGGTTCGGGGTGCTGAAGTCGTTCATCTGAAGTCTCCGTTGCAAAGGTTTGATAGGGTTTGGGTATTCGGTTTCGGAGCTATTCGGTCCTGGCCTTCAGCCGCGCGAGGACTGCTGCGGCATCGGGCTTCAAGGACGGCCCGCAACCGGCGGCTGCAAGGCGGGCTGAGATCGCCTCGGCCGATTGACCGGCGGAGAGGTCGATCACGGCGGCGGCAGTGGCCTCGGCGTGGAACTGGCGGGCCTGCAGGCGGGTGAGCGTCGCCTCGGCCTCGGCCAAGGACGCGGTCACCGGGCGGCTGACCACACCGCGCACGGACTGGGATTTCTGTGCCGCGTCAGCGAGTTGCAGGCCGCGCTGCAGGTCACGCAGGCGGGCCTCTGCGCCCGAAAGCTCATCCCGCAGGCGGGCGATCTCGATCTCGTAGGTGGCAAGAGCGCGTTCGGTCGTGGAGCGCTCAAGTTCCAGCTGGGCGATGGCAGAGGCGGCCTCACCTGCCAGATCCTCACGCCCCTGCCCCAGGGCCGCGATGGCCCGCGCCTCCAGGTCGGTTAACTGGGCGGTGATGCGCGGCAGGGCTTTACGCTCGCGCTCGGCATAGGCCATGACGACGGCAACCGCGCGGCGGGCCGCTTCGACGCCCGAGGCCGCATCGCGCAGCTGCTGGCGCAGGATCGACAGCGCGTTGGCATCTGCAAGACCCTGCGCGGCATCGTGGCTACGGCCGCGGATCAGGGTGACGACAGTGTTGAACATCTTGGGTTCCCCTTGTATGAACCGCTTCGTGAACAGTGTTCATACGTTGCCAGAATCATGAACACTGTTCAAGATGTATTTTGAACGTTGTTCAATGTGACGCTGGGTCACGAAAGGAAAGCCGATGTCAGAGGCCGAGACGAAGGACCGCAAGCCCGACCTGCGCACGCGGCTGATTGATGCGGCCGAGGTGGAGATTGCCGAAAAGGGCCTGATGGGCCTGAAGGCACGGGATGTGACCGGGCGGGCGGGTTGTGCGCTTGGGGCGCTGTACAATGCGGTCAGCGATCTGGACGAGCTGGTGCTGCGTGTAAACTCACGCACGCTGGAGCGGTTGGGGGCGGCGCTGGCCCCGGCCTCGGGCGCTGGCAGCCCGGAGGCGGTGACGCTGGCCTTGGCCGATGCCTACGCGGTCTTCGCGCTGGAGAATCGGCGGCTGTGGTCGGCGCTTTTTGAACACCGCCTGCCCGAGGGGGTGGAGATGCCCGACTGGCACCGGGCCGAGCATGAGGTCCTGATCTCGCGGATCGGCGCGCCTTTGGAGCGGTTGCGGCCCGACCTGCCGGAAGAGGCGATCCGGCTGCGGGTGCGCACATTGTTCAGCGCTGTGCATGGCGTGGTGCATCTGGCGCTGCAGGGGCGGCTGGTGGGGGTGCCCGAGGCCTTGCTGCGGCAAGAGGTGGCGGCACTGGTTGGCGCGCTGGTGATCGGTGCGCAGGCGGTGGTGCGGGGGGATGGTGGGCGGTGAGGGACTCGAACCCCCGACATTCTCGGTGTAAACGAGACGCTCTACCAACTGAGCTAACCGCCCCCGGAACGGTCCCTACCCAATGCGGCGGGGTCTGACAAGTCCTGAGGCACATGCCAGCACCGTGTGATTGCACGAAGCGCGGGATTTCGGCATGGTGCAGCTAGAAACGGTGGGGCTTGGGTCGGACGGATGGCGGGTGCGGATGAGGCAACCTGGGGGCGGGTCTGGGAGCAATTGCAGGTCCTGTTCTGGACCTATGCCGGGTCCCTGGGGCCTGCGTTTTCACCGCTCAACATCGCGGCCACGCTGGGGCTGTGCCTGATCCTGTGGCTGATCTGGCGGCCGCCGGTCGGGTTCCTGGCTTGGGTCTTTCCGGCGCGGGTCTATCGGAAGCCGTCGTTCTGGGTCGATGTGAAGCTGACGGGTCTGAACTGGTTCATCGACCTTTTCACCACGCTGAACTTTGCCGCTGTCGCTACGCTTACGGCCTGGGCATTCGGGCAAGTGCTGGGGCTTTCGCCGCCCGCGCCCGGGGACGGCAGCCGCGTGATCACGGCGCTGGTCGTATTTATGGCCGGGGACCTGACACTTTACTGGTATCACCGTCTGAACCATGGCCGCCCGGTGCTTTGGGCCTTTCATGCGCTGCACCATTCGGCCGAGGAGATGTCACCGGTCACCGCCTTCCGGCATCATCCGCTTTATAGCATCACTGCGGGGCTGCTGGTCGCTGTGACCGTCGGCCTGGCGCAAGGGACCGCTATGGCGCTGGTCACGGGGACACTGGATATGGCGCTTCTGGCCGGGCTGAACGTCTTTGCGGCAGTTCTGAACCTGGCGACCAACAACCTCAAGCACAGCCATATCTGGATGCGTTTTCCGGTGTGGCTGGAGCACATCCTGATCTCGCCCGCGCTGCATCAGGTGCATCATTCGATCGACCCCAAGCACCATGACCGCAACTATGGTGATGTCCTTGCGCTATGGGATTGGATGTTCGGGACGCTTTACATCCCCAAGACGGATGAGGTGATCCGCTTCGGCCTGGGCGACCGTAACGGCACGCCGCTGCCGCAACGCCACCCTACCCTGCGCGCGGCTTTGGTCGAGCCTGTGGCGCGGGCCCGTGCTTTGTTGCAACGCCGTGGGTAATTTTCCGCCGGGGACTTTGGCGATGACGGCAATGTGATATTGTCTCGGCATCTTTTCGCAAAGGAACCGAACATGAAGAAGATGCTTGCCCTGACCACCGCTGCGGCCCTTATCGCCACCGCGCTGAACGCTGGTGGCCCGGTCGTGGTTGAGGAAGATGCTGCGGTTGTCGTTGAAGAAAAAGCCCCTTCGTCGGGCGGCTGGCTTGTCCCGGCGCTGCTTTTGGCGGTGATTGGCCTTGCAATCGCGTCGGGCGACGACGAAACCTCGGGCGCGACCTGGTAATCGTCAAGACCTACAAAACAGCAAAAAGGCGCGGGTGTTTCCCGCGCCTTTTTTCATGAATGGTGGGAGATAAGGGATTTGAACCCCTGACATCTTCGATGTGAACGAAGCGCTCTACCGCTGAGCTAATCTCCCGAAATCTATCGGTCGCGCGGTGTTTAGCTATCCTCGCCGTCATCCGCAAGGGGCTTTGCGCCGGGTTTCTGCCCGACGCCGTGGCGGAGTTTCAGGGTCATCATCGTGGCGCCACCCTTTTCGGCCAGCTTGACGACGCGGAGCTTGCCCAAGGGCGGCAAGGTCATGTCAGCGCCGGACTTCAGCGCGGCTGCGAGTGCCGCAAGCGTCGCCTCGACGCTGGCCTTGGCGTCCACCTTCTTGGTGCCGGTGGCAGCCGCGACGCTGTCGATCAGGTCGCGCAGTTTCAGGCCGGTTGCCTGGGTAAGGGACTTGTCGCCTGCCTTGCCACCGGCTTTCCCGCCCGCCTTGCCAACGGCCTTGTCAGTCGAACCGGTTGCGAGCTTTGCGGCCTTTGTTGCCGGGTTGCCAGACTTTGCCGCTGAATTGGCCGGGGACCGTGCAGGCTTGGCAGCGGTGGCGTCTGCAGGTTTGGCGTCGGGGGATTTGGGCATGGGTTGGGCCTTGGATGATGGCTGTGATCGCGGAAATTCGCTGCCACCATAGTCTGCACCCGCCCGCAAGGCCAGTGGGCAAGCCAGGCCACCAAATGCAAGCTGGCGCACCCCTAAGGATGCGCCAGCTTGGTCTTTCGCAAGGCTTGCCTTGAAGAAGGCGCGGTCGTCAGCGCTCTGCTATCAAAGCGCCATCGTCAATGTGCCGTCTGGGCAGTTGGCTGCGCCTGGGCAGCCCTTGCATCAGCGGCGGCTTCCTCGGCTGCCTGATCCCATTCGACGGGTTCAGGCTGACGGATCAGGGCCTGGGCCAGCACCTCACGCACGTGAGAGACCGGGATGATCGTGAGCCCTTCTTTCACGTTGTCCGGGATCTCAGTCAGATCCTTGGCGTTCTCTTCCGGGATGAAGACCGTCTTGATCCCGCCCCGCAGCGCCGCCAGCAGCTTTTCCTTCAAGCCGCCGATCGGCATCGCGTTGCCGCGAAGCGAAACTTCACCCGTCATGGCGATGTCTTTCCTGACCGGAATCCCCGTGAGGACCGACACGATGGAGGTGACCATCGCCAGACCGGCCGAGGGGCCGTCCTTCGGTGTCGCGCCATCCGGGACGTGGACGTGAATGTCCATCGTCTCGAACTTCGGCGGTTTCACCCCGATCTGCGGGCTGATCGAGCGGACGTAAGAAGCCGCCGCGTCGATGGATTCCTTCATCACATCGCCCAGTTTCCCGGTGGTCTTCATGCGCCCCTTGCCGGGCAGTTTCAGCGCTTCGATCTGCAGAAGATCGCCGCCAACGCTGGTCCAGGCCAGGCCCGTGACAACACCGACCTGATCCTCTTTCTCGGCCAGGCCATAGCGGTGACGCTGGACGCCAAGGTATTCCTCGACCTTTGCGGGATCGACCTCAACCCTTTTGGTCTTGCCCTTCAGGATATCGGTCACTGCCTTGCGGGCGAGTTTCGCGATTTCGCGCTCGAGGTTCCGCACGCCGGCTTCGCGCGTGTAGTAGCGGATGGTGTGGGTCAACGCCTCGTCCGAGACGGTGAATTCACCTTTCTTCAGCCCGTTCGCCGCGATCTGCTTGGGCAGCAGGTGCTGCTTGGCAATCTCGCGCTTTTCGTCCTCGGTGTAGCCGGCCAGCGGGATGATCTCCATCCGGTCCATGAGGGGGCCCGGCATGTTGTAGGAGTTCGCCGTGGTGATGAACATCACGTTCGAGAGGTCATATTCGACCTCAAGATAGTGGTCGACGAAGGTGGAGTTCTGTTCGGGATCCAGCACCTCAAGCAGCGCGCTGGCTGGGTCGCCCCGGAAGTCCTGCCCCATCTTGTCGATTTCATCGAGAAGGATCAGCGGGTTGGTTGTCTTTGCCTTCTTCAGGTTCTGGATGATCTTGCCCGGCATCGACCCGATATAGGTCCGACGATGGCCGCGGATTTCGCTTTCATCCCGCACGCCGCCAAGGCTGATGCGGATGAACTCACGCCCCGTGGCTTTCGCAACCGACCGGCCAAGCGAGGTTTTGCCGACGCCCGGAGGTCCGACAAGGCACAGGATCGGGCCTTTCAGCTTGGTCGAACGGGCCTGCACGGCCAGATATTCGACGATGCGTTCCTTGACCTTTTCCAGACCGAAGTGATCCTTGTCCAAGACCTTTTGTGCGGCGGGAAGATCTTTCTTCATCCGCGACTTGACGCCCCACGGCACGCCCAGAAGCCAGTCCAGGTAGTTCCGCACCACCGTGGCCTCCGCCGACATTGGCGACATGGATTTCAGCTTCTTCAGCTCGGCATCGGCCTTTTCGCGGGCCTCTTTCGACAGGGCGGTCTTGGCGATGCGGGCCTCAAGTTCGGCCACTTCATTCTGGCCTTCCTCGCCGTCGCCCAGTTCCTTCTGGATCGCCTTCATCTGTTCGTTGAGGTAATATTCCCGCTGCGTCTTCTCCATCTGGGTCTTCACGCGGGACTTGATCTTTTTCTCGACCTGAAGGACCGAAAGTTCGCCCTGCATGTGGCCGTAAACCTTCTCAAGCCGCGCTGCGACGTCGAGGGTTTCCAGAATTTCCTGCTTCTGGCGCACTTCGATGCCAAGGTGCCCGGCAACAAGGTCAGCCAGACGCGCGGGTTCGCGGGTGTCCGAAACAGCGGCAAGCGCCTCTTCGGGGATGTTCTTCTTGATCTTCGAATAGCGCTCGAATTCTTCGCCGACGGCACGGACCAGGGCCTCGACTGACGGCTCGTCGCCTTCGACTTCTTCAAGCCGTTCGGCGGTTGCTTCGAAATAGGCGGGGTTCTCGATGAAGCCGGTGATGCGCACGCGGCCCTTGCCTTCGACCAGCACCTTCACGGTGCCATCGGGAAGTTTCAGGAGTTGCAGCACGTTGGCCAGCACGCCGGTGCGGAAAATGCCTTCGGCTGATGGATCATCAACCGTGGGGTCTTTCTGCGAGGCAAGCAGGATCTGCTTGTCGTCCTGCATCACCTCTTCCAGCGCGCGGACCGATTTTTCGCGTCCGACGAACAGGGGCACGATCATGTGGGGAAACACCACAATGTCGCGGAGGGGGAGGACGGGATAGCTGGGGGACAGCTGGTCAGTCATCTGATGTCCTTTTGCTGCGGCAACGTGCGGGGTCCCGACCATCGGCAACCCGACCCGCTCCACTTTGGAAATTGTAACATGTGCCTCCCGGGCGGGGATTCAAGGTTACAAGATGGAGTGTGAACCTCTCCGCAGATGGCTGCAAGGTGGGAAAACGCGCGGGCCGCATGCGCATGCGCATTTGCAGGATAGGTTCGGGATAGCTGACTTGTCTTGCATGCCGGGTACGTGGAAGGGATGTCTGGCGTTTCAAGACGAGGTCACTCATGCGCGTCCGCCGCCTAGCCGTATTTGCGCTGTCCGCAGCACTCTTGCTAGCCTTTCCCGCAGCATCGGAAGACCGCGGTCAGCGATTTCTCGAGTTGATGGGCCACATGCCGGCGGAAATCTGGGCCAACCGCTCGCCTCTCGTGCCGGAATTCCTGGACTATGAGGCCGCGTCCCACATAGTCGAACAACTTGGGGCGGCCCATCCCGGGAAGGTGAAGCCGGATGCGCAGCGTATCGTCAGCGGTCCTTTTCCGTCCGATACGCCGATAGATGCGGACTGGGATCGTACGGTCGGCTTCGGTCGGGACGACATTCTTGCCACGGCTCTTGCAAGGGACGGCGTGGATAGCCGGATGGCACTGCTGCTGACACCAGACGGCATGGCGGGCGTCGCTCCGGCCTTGCTCGCTACCGGGTATACGCAATCGGACGACCGGGGCTTTCCGGCCTTCTGGCGCACGGCTGAAGACAACGGAATAGATATGACGTTGCGCAATCGAGACGATCCGTTTGCCGCCTCTTTGCCGAAATCGTCACGCATCGCATTGAAGGGCGATGTGCTCTTGTACGCAAGCAACTGGCCAAAACTTGACTCCATGGCGACTGCCGAAGGTTCAAACCCGGTCCTGAAAGCGTTTGCCCTGGCTTTGAACATGCCAGACTGGGGCAGTGGGCAAGTGGTACAGGCGTTGATCTTTTCGGACCCGATGGCTTTTTCCCCAGGATTTCGACTTGCCGAGGGCCTTACGCCGGTCGCAACACCGGCTGGTGAAGTCCCGTACTGGAGCAACATGATGGTGGCCGACCTCAGTGACGGGGCCAGTGATCTGACGCTTCTGGTGTTGCTGTACACCTCTCGTAGCGATGCTGAATCCGCAGCTCGGGCACTGGAGACCGGGCTGCCCGACGTCGCGCCACCGTCGTTCGGAAACAAGACGCTGGGCGAAGTTGCGGGCGTTGGTTCGGCGATGGTTGCAGGTGACGGGCCGTTCCTTGCGATCTACGCTTTGCAAAGCGAACCCGATATCCGCAGCAGCGCTTTCCCAAGCAATCGGGGTTACCGCGTGCTTTCACAGGCTTCGTTCATGCGAGAGATCTACATGCTTGGGCCCACCGTTCCCTAGCTGTTCAGATCGGCTCAATATCCCCATCGGCCCGCATCGCGCGGAACGCCGCCACAAATCCTGCCAACCTGCCGCCCGCTATGGCGTCGCGCAGGCCCTGCATCAGGATCTGGTAGTAGTGCAGGTTGTGCCAGGTCAGAAGCATGGAGCCAATAATCTCGTCGGCCTTCACCACATGGTGGAGGTAAGCTCGGGAATAGCTGCGGCAGGCGGGGCACTGGCAGCCGTCTTCCAGCGGCCTTGGGTCGTCTTTGTGGCGGGCGTTGCGCAGGTTCACCTGTCCACGCGCAGTCCAGGCCTGACCGGTGCGACCTGAACGAGAGGGCAGCACGCAATCCATCATGTCGATTCCGCGTTCCACCGCGCCCACGATGTCGTCGGGCTTGCCCACGCCCATCAGATAGCGAGGCTTGTCTTCTGGCAGGAAGCCCGGCGCGTAGTCGAGAACGCCGAACATCGCCTCCTGCCCCTCGCCCACCGCCAGCCCACCGACGGCATAGCCGTCAAAGCCGATGTTGGTCAGAGCCTTGGCGGATTCTTCGCGCAGATCACGCGTAACGCCGCCTTGCATGATGCCGAAAAGGGCGTGGCCGGGCCGGTCGCCGAAAGCGTCACGCGACCGCTGCGCCCACCGCATCGACAGCTGCATCGATTTGGCGACCTCAGCCTCGGTCGCGGGCAAAGCTGGGCATTCGTCGAAGCACATCACGATGTCCGACCCCAGAAGCCGCTGGATTTCCATGCTGCGCTCTGGCGTCAACATGTGTTTGGACCCGTCAAGATGCGAGGAGAAGCGCACGCCTTCCTCGGTCAGCTTGCGCAAGGGGCCAAGCGACATGACCTGAAACCCGCCGGAATCGGTCAGGATCGGCCGGTCCCAGTTCATGAAGCGGTGCAGGCCACCCAAGGCCGCGATGCGTTCAGCCGTGGGGCGCAGCATCAGGTGATAGGTGTTGCCCAGCAGGATGTCGGCCCCCGTGGCGCGCACGCTTTCAGGCAGCATCGCCTTGACAGTGGCAGCGGTGCCGACGGGCATGAAGGCGGGGGTGCGAATCTCGCCCCGTGGGGTCTTGATCGCGCCGGTGCGGGCGGCACCGTCCGTGGCGGCGACGGTGAAGTGGAAACCTGTGGCCATGGCCTGATCCAAAATGCGGGCCACACTGGTCTGGTGGCTTGTCTGCCGCCCGTTTGAGCTAATTCCCAAAAAAAGCCAAGCGTCGGCGCTGGCGGATCATCAAACTTCTTGACCTTTCCGAATCCGTTGCTAATTCGGTGAATGAACGTTCATTCCCGCACGTAGCCTCCCTTTCCTTATACGAGTCGCCCAGTCCCATGTCCCTGCCCCAACCCAGCCCTGCCTTTGAAGAACGCAGCCACGAGATCCTGTTCTCGATCCGGCAGGCCTTTGCCGAAAAGGGCTTTGATGGCGCATCTATGCAGGATCTGGCCCGCGCGGCGGGGATGAGCGTGGGCAACTTTTACCGCTACTTTCCGTCCAAGGCCGCAATCGTCGAAGCGATGGTCGGGCTGGATCTGGCGGAAATCCAGCGTGATTTCTCGGAGATCATCGATTCGAGCGATCCGTTGGCGGGCCTGCGCGCGAAAATCCTGCAACGCCTGACCGAAGAGTGCCAAGAGGACGGCGGTCTTTGGGCCGAGATCACGGCCGCCGCGATCCGCAAGCCCGAGATTGCCATCGCTTCGCTCCAAATGGAGGCGGCAATCGTGACCCTCATGGCTGAGGTTTTCGCCCGCGTGACGGGCCGCAGCCTGCCTGACGTGCTGGAACGCTATGCCGGCCATAGCCAGATGCTGGTGATGCTGGTCAAAGCCGTGGCCATGCGGACCAGCCAGTGCGGGCCCGCGACCCCGGCCATGGCGGCCATGGTGGTGCGGACCATCGACATGATCCTGAATGACATTTCAAACGATATCGCAAAAGGCTGAGACAAGATGCGCCTGACCCCGATCCTGATGCTGACAGCCGCCTTTGGCCTGACGCTGCCCGCCCTGCCCCTGCTGGCACAAGAGGCCGAGGCCCCTGCCCCAGCCGCCGAAACCCTGCCCGCGATCACCGTGGCTGAAGTCACGTCCCGCAAGCTGACAGATCGGGTCATCGCCTCGGGTCTGGTGGGTGCTGTGGAAGAAGTGCAGGTGGCCCCCCTTATTGAGGGCCAGCCGTTGGAAGCTCTGTCGGCTGATGTGGGTGACACGGTGACGGAAGGCCAGATTCTGGCGGTGTTGTCACGGTCGTCTCTGGAGCTGCAGCGCAGCGAGGCGGTGGCGTCGCTTGCCGCCGCCGCCGCGGCAATTGCCCAGGCCGAAGCGCAGTTGGTCGAAACCGAAGCCACCGCCGCCGAAGCGCAGCGCGTGGCTGACCGGACGAGGCTGTTGCAGGAACAGGGCACCGCACCGCAAGCCCAGGCCGACACCGCCACCGCCAACGCGGTGTCTGCGGCGGCGCGGGTGCAGGTGGCGCGGCAATCGCTTGAATCGACGCGCGCCCAACTGTCCCTTGCCGAAGCGCGGCTGGAGAATGTTGACCTCCAACTCAGCCGGACCGAGGTGAAAGCCCCTGTTGCCGGAAAGATCACGGCGCGCAATGCCAAGCTCGGCGCGATTGCCACGGCGGCGGGGCAGCCGATGTTCGTCATCATCCGCGACGGGGCGCTGGAACTGCGCGCCGATGTGGCCGAAAGCGACATCCTTCGCCTCGACGAAGGCCAGCCCGCGCGGCTGCGCACCGCCGGCATGTCCACGGCTTTGGACGGCACGGTGCACTTGGTAGAGCCAACCATCGACCCGGTGTCGCGTCTTGGCCGGGCGCGGATTGCGGTGGCTGACCCGGAACTCCTCCGCTCGGGGATGTTTGTCGAAGCTGAAATCATCGTGGCAGAACGCGACGCACTGGCCGTGCCGCTGACCGCGGTCGGGTCCACTCCTGAGGGTATCACCGTGATGCGGGTGCGTGACGGCGTGGTGGAGCGCGCGGTCGTGACGACCGGCATCCGCGACGGGGCCTATGTGGAAATCGTCGATGGCTTGGCTGCGGGCGATCTTGTGGTGACGAAAGCGGGCGCTTTCGTGCGGGCGGGCGACCGGATCAATCCGGTGCTTGACGCAGGCAACACGAACTGAGGGCTAAGCCATGAACTTTTCCGCCTGGTCGATCCGCAATCCCGTCGCTCCGCTGCTCGCGTTCTTCCTTTTGATGGTGCTGGGCTGGCAAAGCTTCAACACCCTGCCGATCACCCGGTTTCCGAACATCGACGTGCCTTTGGTCGCGGTCAGCGTCTCGCAGTCGGGTGCCGCCCCGGCCGAGATGGAAACCCAGATCACCAAGGAAATCGAAGACGCCGTGGCCGGGATCACCGGGGTGAAGAAAGTCACCTCGACCGTCACCGACGGTCTGTCCACGTCGGTTGTCGAATTCCGCATGGAAGTGCCGACCGACAAGGCGGTGCAGGATGTGAAGGACGCCGTTGACCAGATCCGCGGCGATCTGCCGGGCGACGTCGAAGCCCCCATCGTGACCCGCATCGACGTGGAGGGTCAGGCGGTCATGACCTTCTCGGTCCGCGCGCCGGACATGACGATGGAGGAAATCAGCTGGTTCGTCGATGACACGGTGACCCGCGCCCTGCAGGGCCGTCCGGGCATTGGCCGCGTGACCCGTATCGGCGGGGCCGACCGCGAAATCCGGGTAGAGCTTGACCCGGTCAAGATGGACAGCCTTGGCGTGACTGCGCAACAGGTCAGCGCGCAGATTGCCGCAACCAACACCAACCTTGGCGCGGGTAAACTGAGCCTTGGGACCGGCGAACAGGTGATCCGCACCTTGGGCGACAGTGGCACGGTCGAAGACCTTGCCGCGACGACCATCGCGCTGCCTTCGGGCCGCTTCGTGCGGCTGACCGACCTTGGTCAGGTGATCGACAGCTATGAAGAGCTGCGTAGTTTCACGCGCGTTGATGGCGAACCCCTCGTCAGCTTCCTCGTCTTCCGGTCCAAGGGCGCGTCCGAGGTCAGCGTGGCCGAGGTCACGAACACTGTTGTCGACCAGCTGCGTGCGGAAAACCCAAAGGTCGAGATCACGCTGATCGACGACTCCGTCTTCTACACCTACGGCAACTACGAAGCCGCGATCCACACCCTTCTTGAAGGCGCCCTGCTGGCCGTGCTGGTGGTCTTTGCCTTCCTGCGCAACTGGCGGGCGACACTGATCTCGGCCGTGGCGCTGCCCTTGTCAGCGGTACCGACGTTCCTGTTGATGGACATGCTCGGCTTCTCGCTGAACCTGGTGTCATTCCTGGCGCTGACGCTGGCGACCGGCATCCTGGTCGATGATGCGATTGTGGAAATCGAGAACATCGCCCGACATATCCGCATGGGCAAAACTCCCTACAGAGCCGCGATTGAAGCGGCGGATGAAATCGGTCTGGCGGTCATTGCGACCACCTTTACCATCGTCGCGGTCTTCGTGCCGGTTAGTTTCATGCCGGGAATTCCGGGGCAGTACTTCCGACAGTTCGGCCTGACGGTGGCGATTGCGGTCCTCTTCTCGCTACTGGTGGCACGCCTGATCACGCCGATGATGGCCGCGTACCTGATGCGGACCAAGGACGCCGTCCATGAAGGTGGCGACAAGGACGGCCTTGTGATGCGCGGCTATCTTTCGGTGGTGCGCAACACCACCAAGGTGTGGCGGTCAAAGAAGATCAAGTGGCTGGGCCTACCGACCTACTACCTGACCGTCGTCGCGGCGGTCGTGGTGGTGATCTTCTCGGTCCAGGCGATGCTGGCGGTGCCGGGCAGCCTGTTCCCGCCAGAAGATGAAAGCCGGATCATCGTGTCGGTTGAACTGCCGCCGGGCAGCACGCTGGACGATACCGCCCGCACGACCGAAGCGATGCGCGCGGCCGTCACCGACATGGACGGCGTAAAGTCCGTGCTGGTTGTGGGCGGGTCGACCCCCTTGGGCGACCGTGACATTCGCCGCGCGACCTTTACCATCATCCTGGACCGGCTGGACAACGGGCTTGGGCGCAAGCTCTCAGACCTTGGCCAGGCGCTGCCCGTGATCGGGTCATATATGCCCGAAACGCCGATCAAGGGCCGTATTCGCCCGCAGGCCGAGATCGAGGAAGAGGTTTTCGCCGCCCTTCGCGCCATTCCCGACGTGCGGGCCTTCAAGATTGGCGGTGCCGGCGGTGCTTCGCGGCCGTTCAGCTTTGACCTTTTGTCTACCGACGAGGATGACCTGAACGAGGCGATCCAGAAGATCGAAGGCGCGCTTCTGAATGAACCCATGCTTCTGAACGCCTCGACCGAGGCGGCCCTGCCGCGCCCGGAAATCCAGATCACCCCGAAGGCGGAAGAAGCGGCCCGGTTGGGCGTGACTGTCCAGCAGATCGCCTCCATCGTGCGGGTGGCGACGATTGGCGACGTCTCGGCAGCCCTTGGCAAGCTGAGCATCGACAACCGACTGGTTCCGATCCGGGTGCAGCTGGATGAGGTGTCGCGGGACAATCTGGCCCGAATCTCGGCGCTGAAAGTGCAGACGTCCATCGGGCCGGTGCCTTTGTCGGCGGTCGCGACTGTCGAGGTCGCCGAAGGGCCGTCCGTGGTGAAACGTCTGAACCGCCAGCGCGTGGCCACCATCGGCGCCGACATCGCGCCGGGCTTCGTGCTGGATCAGGCAACTGCCCGCTTCATGGAAATCCTGCCGACACTGAACCTGCCGCCGACCGTGAAGATAACGCCCTCAGGCGACGCGGAGGTGCAGGCGGAACTCGTCGGCAGCTTCGTCAACGCCATGGTGCTGGGCGTCCTGCTGATGATGTTCGTGCTGATCCTCTTGTTCCATTCGGTGGTGCAGCCGGTGACGATCATCTTTTCGCTGCTTCTATCCGTGGGCGGGGTCGCGGCGGCGCTGATCATCACGCAGAATCCGCTGTCGATGCCGGTGCTGATCGGCATCCTGATGCTGATGGGAATCGTGGCAAAGAACGCCATCCTGCTCATCGACTTCGCCATCGAGATGCGGGCGCGCGGGATGAAGCGGATCGATGCGGTGATTGAGGCCGGTCACAAGAGGGCGCGGCCAATCGTTATGACCTCGATCGCGATGTCGGCAGGGATGCTGCCGTCGGCGCTTGGCGTGGGTGAAGGCGGGGCGTTCCGCGCACCGATGGCGATTGCCGTGATCGGGGGGATCATCGTCTCGACCGTCCTCAGCCTTGTCGTCGTGCCGTCGATGTATCTGGTGATGGATGACCTGTCGCGGTTGTTCGGCTGGGTGCTGAGCCGGTTCATCGGTCAGAAGGAAGCCGAGCCGGAGAGCCCAGAAGCGCATGTGCTGGCCGAACGGATCGACCGTGGACGCGAAGACATGGCGCTTCTGCAAGGCAGGCTTGCGGCCCTGGAAGAGACGCTGTCGCGGCGCAAGGCAGCACCCCACGCGGCGGAATAGGGCGGAACGGTCGGGCCGGGGGCCAAAATTCTTCCAAGAATTTTGGTCCCGACTCAGCCGTTCGGCCAAAGCCTTTCCGCCTCTTCCGCAGTATAGCGGCCAAGGCGCACGTCTTCGGCGACCAATGCCGGATCGCGCTTTGAGGGCGGGCCATAGCCGCCACCGCCCGGGGTGCGCACGCGGACCCTGTCACCAGGGGTCAGGGCAATGTCTTGCGCTTTCGATAGATGGTCGGGGATCAGTGTGACGCCGTCCCGGATGACCTCAACCCGGTTGACCGCCCCGTCCTGCCCGCCAAGCGCGCCTTGGGGGCCGACCCGGCCATGGTCCATCACGAAACTGGCCCGCGCCGTGCCGCGCAAAAGCTCAATCTCATAGTCCAGCCCCAGCCCGCCCCGCTTCTGCCCTGCCCCGCCTGAGCCTTCGTGCAGGGCGTAATGGCGGTAGAGGACCGGATAGGTCTGCTCCATGATCTCGACCGGTGGGGCTTTGGAAATGCCGATGGTCGAACAGCCATTCGCAATGCCATCGCCCCCGGCAAAGCCGCCATAGCCGCCGCCCGAAATCTGGTACATCACGTAGTCACGGCCCTTTTCAGGGTCATGCCCGCCCAGACCGAAGTTGCCGCTCGTCCCCGCAGGCGAGGCGGTCACACGGTCAGGGATCGCCTGCACCAGGGCGGCAAAGACCGCCTCGGCAATGCGCTGGCTGACCTCAGCCGCGCAGCCGGAGACCGGGCGGGGGTATTGGGCATCCAAGAAGGTGCCTTCAATGCCAGTGACGGTCAGCGGCTCAAAAGCTCCGGCACTGATCGGCACATCTGGGAAGATGTGGCGCATGGCGAGGTAGACGGAGGACAGCGTCGTAGCGCGGACCGAATTCATTGGCCCCACACAGGGCGGCGAGGTGCCTGCGAAGTCGAAGGTTAGACCCTCAGGCGTCGTTCTGATGGCCAGCGCGATGGTCAGGGGCTGGTTCACCACCCCGTCACTGTCGATGATGGCCGTGCTGCGCCAGGTGCCGGGCGGGATGAGCGCAATCATCGCCCGCATCTGGGCCGCTGCCAGCCGCCGCATTTCGGCAATCGCCTCGGTCACAGTCGCATCGCTGTAACGGTCCAGAAGTGCTGCCAGACGCTCTGCCCCCACAAGAAGGGCCGAGGCCTGGGCCTTCACATCGCCGATCCGTTGTTCCGACACCCGGATGTTGGAGCAGATGATCTGATAGATCTCGGTGTCCAGCACGCCTTTCTTGAACAGCTTTACCGGCGGCAGCCGCAGGCCCTCCTGCTCGGCGCTGATCGCGCTGGCGCTGAAGCCGCCGGGCACCGCGCCGCCGGTATCGGGCCAGTGGCCGGTGTTTGACAGCCAGCAGAAGATGCGCCCCTCGCGCCAGACCGGCATGGCAAAGCGGACGTCCATCAGATGGGTCCCGCCAAGGTAAGGGTCGTTGACGATGTAGATATCGCCGGGCTCTGGCGCTGCAGTCAGGCCCTGGGCGATCCGCTCCAGGATCGTGCGGGTGGAAAACTGCATGACGCCGACAAAGACCGGCAGGCCCTTGGCGCCTTGGGCAATCAGGCTGCCATCGTCCGCGGCATAGATGCCGTCCGACCGGTCATCCGCCTCGGCAATCACCGGGCTGAATGCGGCGCGCGAAAAGGTCAGGTCCATCTCGTCGCAGACCTGCTGCAGGCCCGCCTGAATTACAGCTAGGGTGACAGGGTCGATCACGACGCGACCTCTACGATCAGGTTGCCATCGGCGTCAGAAGTGACTGTCGCACCCGGTTCGATAACGCTGGTTGTATCCATTTGTTCAATGATCGCTGGGCCTTGCAGATTCAAATCCAGCGGCAGGTGATCGCGCCAGTAAACCGGAGTGTCCACCCATTTCCCAAACCAAACCGGGCGGGTGTCGTCCGGCTTGGCATTGGCATGGCGCCCCTGCGGATCTATCAGGCGCGACAGATCGAACGCCGGGCGCTCACCAATCACCGAAGAGTTCAGATTCACCAGATTGGCGCGGATCATCGGCAGGTCGACCCGGAAGCGCGCGTGATAGGCCGCCTCAAACCCGGCCTGCAGGTCAGCGCGGCTCGGGGTAGGGGTGGCTAGAGGCACGCGCAACAGATGGGTCTGGCCGACGAACTGCATGTCGGCGGAAAAGGTCGCGCGGGTGGCTTGCAGGGTGATCCTTTCCGCACCGATCAGGCGGCGACCGATCTCCTCTTGCCCGGCCAGGATGGCATGGACGTCGGCCATGTCGACCGTATCAAGCGGGCGGTTCAGCGTGCGCACGAAATCATGGCGCAGATCGGCCACCACGCAGCCCAGCGCATTGGTGATGCCGGGCCGTGCCGGGATCAGCACCTTCGGTACATTCAACTCGCGCGCCAAAGCCACCGCGTGCAACGGTCCTGCCCCGCCAAAGGCGAAAAGCGCAAAGTCGCGCGGGTCCGCCCCAAGCGAGATTGAGACCATGCGGATCGCCCCGGCCATATGGGTGTTTGCGATGCGGATCACGGCTTCGGCCGCAGCCTCAACCCCAAGGCCCAGGGGCGCACCGATCTGGTCGGCCATCGCCTGACGCGCAGCCTCGGCCGCCTGACCAAACCGGCTAGCCGGCAGGCGGCCCAGGATCAGGTTCGCGTCCGAGATGGTGACCCGCGTGCCGCCCCGGCCATAGCAGATCGGCCCGGGCACCGACCCAGCACTTTCCGGCCCCACCCGCAGCATTCCCCCGGCGTCGATGCGCGCGATGCTGCCGCCCCCTGCCCCGACCGTGCGCACGTCAACCATCGGCACATGGATCGGCATGGCATATTCCACCTCGATCTCATTCGACACCGGGGCCACGCAGTTCCGGATCATCGCCACATCTGTGCTGGTGCCGCCCATGTCATAGGTCAAAAGGTTCGCCATCCCGGCCCGCCGCCCGGTGGCCACCGCCGCCATCACGCCCGAGGCGGGTCCTGACATCACGGTCTTCACCGCCTCGCGCCCCACATCACGGGCGGTGACCATCCCGCCGTTGCCGTTCATCACCAGAAGATCGCGACTGTAGCCCTTGGCGGCCAGCTGATCCGCCAGCCGTGCCACGTAGCGTTCCAGCAAGGGTTGGACCGAGGCGTTGACCGCCGCCGTTACCCCCCGCTCATACTCCCGGCTTTCCGACAGAAGCGCATGGCCAAGGGTGATATGGGCGTTGGGCCAAAGGCGTGCCGCCACCTCACCTGCCCGCAGCTCATGCGCGGGGTTGGCATAGGCATGCAGGAAATGGATCACCAAGCTTTCGCAACCAGCCGCCAGAAGCTGAGCGATTGCCACCTCCAGCTCGGCCTCATCGAGAGGCGTCAGCACTTGCCCCCGGGCATCCATCCGTTCTGGCACCTCAAGGCGCAGGTCGCGGGGGATGACGGGGGTAAAGCTGCCATGCATCCCGTAAGCTTGCGGGCGGGTGCGGCGGCCAAGCTCCAGCACATCGCGGAAGCCTTGGGTGGTGATCATGCCCGTCCGCGCAAGCTGGCGCTCAAGGACCGCATTGGTGGTGGTGGTCGTGCCATGCACGATCAGGTCAATCTCTGACAGGTCCGCCTTGGCAGCCTCAAAGGCCGATAGCACCCCTTCTGCCTGATTTGGCAGCGTGGTCGGCACCTTGGCCAGCCGTACTGCGCCTGTGGCGGGGTCGAGGATCACAAGGTCGGTGAAGGTGCCCCCCACATCGACCCCTGCGACCAACCCCGGCGCATCCCCTTGCATCTAGCGCAGCCCGTCAAGGCCGGTGACCTGATCCACCTCAAGCCCGCCCATCCGGCTATGGACCCGCCCGCCCCGCGCCATGGCCAGGGCGAAAAGCACCTCACCCGACCGGGGGCCATCGGCGCAGGCGACGGTGATGACGTCAAAGCGTGACCGGACATAGGCCGCGTTGAGGTGACCAAGCGGGATGTCGAGCGTCGCCCCCATGCCGCCTACCTTCATGGCAGAGGGCACGATAGCCCGCGCCTCACCCAGCCGGTCGCGCATGCCGTAGCCGCCAGCGACATGCCACAGCGCGCCATGTTCGCTTTCGCCCGCTTCACCCACCAAGGCACCTTTGCCATAGGCGTCAATCCCGTCGCGCCCTCCCAAGGCGGCAACCAGACGGTCCGTCAGGTCCAGCGCAAGGGGCTTCAGCGCCTCCATCGCAGAGTGCAGATCAGGCTCATAGCGCCCGGCAAAGGGGTTGCTGCAGATGGCAAAGATCGCGGCACGCCGGGGCGGCGGGCTGGCAGGCGGGCCGCCTTCGTGAAGGATTTCCTCAACCTGCAGCACGATCTTGCGCAGCGTGAATTCAGCCATGCCCCACCCCTTTCAGCATCCCGGACACCCGCGCCTCACCCTGAAGGTAAAGCGCCGCCCCGGCAATCAGACCCCGGTCCAGAAACCTTTCGGCCGCCGCAAGACCCCGGTCCAGCGCCAGGGCCCGATCCGACACTGGCAGCGCCCCGACCGCAACAGTCACCAGACGATCCCCAAGATCACTGTCGACCTGACACTGCCGCGCCGGGCGGCGGGTGACGGCGGCATGCCCCGGCAGATCGACCGCATTGGCAATCATCGTCGCCGCAGCATCTGCCATGGCCGCAGTCCGGGCGAGCACCGTCACCGCATCCGCAATCCCAAGCGAGAAGCTGCGCCCTCGCCAGCCCGATGTGGCGATGCCGCGCACGCTGTCACTGGCCTGCACGGTCACCCGGTCAAGACCGCCAGTCACCGCAAGCGCCGCTGTAAGTTCTGTCCCCGGGGCCAGCCACAGCCCGATGTCGCCGCCATTGTTGGCGTAGGCTCGCGTGATCCCCGGCCCGGCCATCGCAGCCACCATGGCATCCGCCACGGCCCCCGCAACCGCCGCCATCGGTGTGATGAACGCTGGCCGATAGGGGGCCACGGCCGCCGCCATCGCCCGGGCAATCTCGCCATCCGACACCCCGTCGACGGACCGCAGGGTCGGTAGTTCGGCCACCAACTCCGCCAGCACCGGCGCAAAGCGCTCTGCCGCACGCCTGTAAGCGGCCGTCACTGCTGCCGGCGGGCCAAAAGCCTCGGCCACAATGTCGATCGGGCCCTGCTGCAGATGCAGCCGCCCATACGGCAAAAGCGCCACCGCCGCCGTCCAGCCCGCCCCCTTGGCCTTGCTCTTTTCAAAAATACTCCCGCCGGAGGCGTCTCCGAGCCGGTTGGCCGGAACGGCCAGAGGCGAGACAGGCTCTTGCAGCCGCGCGCGCATGCGCGGCTGCTCCATATGAAAACCGCCGGTCATCGGATGGGCCATGGCAAGACCTGCGCTGCCGTGGGGTACTCACCGCCCTCAGCCATCGTCTCGTCCAAAGAACGGATGCTGCCCTCGTGTCCACCCATCGCTAGATAGGCGTCGCGGGGCAAGGTGAACTCCAAGGGCGCGACAAGGGCCGGGGTCGGGACATAGCCGAAGGCCCCCGGCGGCAATGTCGTCACGTCGACCATGAAGGTGATCCCGCCCCCCGGCCAGACATAGGTTTCCGCCCCGCCCGCGGTCAGCCGTGTCACCCCCGCTTGCACCGACCGGGTCAGCCGCACCGGGTTCTTCGCCACCCCGGCGCGCAAGGACCCGCCCGCGCCGCCCATGAACAGGACGGTGCACAGCGACGGCTCACAGTTTTCAGCGATCAGGTTGACGCTGGCCTGCAACGCGGCTGGCAACGGCTGGGCCACCGGCCGCAACGCGTCATCCAGAACGTAGTAGCCATGATCCTCGCCCGTGGTGGAGACCATGAGCAGCGTCAGCCCCGGCCTTGCGCCCTTCTTCGGGTTCCAGTCGCCGAGGATATCCAGGGGGTCGGTCAACCGCGTGCCGCCCCAGCCCAGGCCTGGTTCCGAGACCCGGAAGTAACGCCCTGGGGTCGACCGGTGGCCCTTGATCTTGATCCCGGTCGGTTGCCAGCCAAGGACCTTGCCCGCCTGATGCTCACTGACCACGCCGGTGATGTGGTCATCGACCACCACCACTTCATCGACCAGCCCCTGCCACTGCACCGCGAACATCCCGATGGTGGCCGACCCGCAACCCACGCGCATCCGCCGCTCACGCACGCCGTCCACGATGGGCGCCTGGCCTGCCTGGACCATGACCGTGCTGCCGCCGTCGATGGTCATCTCGACCGCCTTGCCGTTGCACAGCGCCAGCAACGCGGCGCAGGTCACCCGACCCTCGGCCTTGTCGCCCCCGGTCAAGTGATGCACCCCGCCAAGCGACAGCATCTGCGAACCGTACTCAGCGGTGGTCAGATGGCCAATCGCCTCACCCTCCACCCGAACAACAGCACCTTCGGGGCCAAGGAAGCGGTCGGTGTCGATCTTCACCTTGACGCCCGCGTAGGAAAAGATCGCCTCGGTCACCACGGTGACCATATCGGCACCGTCAACCTTGCTGGCGATGATGAAGGGCGCGGGCTTGTAGTCGGGATAGGTCGTCCCCGACCCAATCCCGGTGACGACCGCATCCGCCGGGACCAAGGAGCCGTCCCAGTCCCGCGCCGCAAAAGGCACCACTCGGCCGCCTGCCTCAACCGTCTGTGACAGCAGCACCAGGGGATCAGTCCGCACAATCCGTCCGCCGTCGTTGGCATAACGGTCGCAAGCCCCGGTCTGGCCCAGGGCGATGTAGCACATCACCGGGCAGGCATCGCAGCGCAGCTTTTCGGGGGTTTCGGTCATTTGGCCCACCCACCGGAGGCCAGCCCCCGGCCCCACGGGATATTTGGGGACAGATGAAAGCCATGGCAGGTGGTCATTGCAGCCCCTCCATGGCAGCCAGCACCCGGTGTGGCAGGGCTGGCACGCGGGTGATCGTGGCACCAGTGGCATGGCGGACCGCGTTCAGGATCGCGGGGGCGGTCGGGATCAGCACATGCTCACCCAGTCCCTTTGCCCCATAAGGGCCCTCGGGATCGGGCACCTCGATCAGGAGGCTTTCGATGGGGGGCACATCGCCAAAGGTCGGGATCAGATAGTCATGCAGGTTCTCGGTCCGGCCCGGCAGGTATTCTTCCATCAGCGCAAGGCCGATGCCCTGCGCGATGCCGCCTTCGATCTGGCCGCGGGCGAGCACCGGGTTGATGACCCTGCCAAGGTCATGCGCGGCGGTGATCTTCAAAAGCTTTACCGTCCCGAGGCCCCTGTCCACCACAAGTTCCACCATCTGCGCGCCATAGCCGTAAACGGCATAAGGCTTGCCCTGTCCATTGGCATCGAGCGGTAAGGTGGGCGGGTCATAGGTCGCTTCAGCCGAAAGGGCATGGCCATGGGCGTCCACGGGCAAGCTGGCAAGGTCGATCCGCGTGTCGGTGCCGCTGTCACTCACCACCACGCTGGACCCCTCCAAGGACAGCGTTGCACCCTGCCCGGCGTTGGCGCGACGCAAAACCTCGGCCCGCAAGGCCTCGGCCGCCGCCTTCGCCGCCCGGCCCGAGACGAAGGTCTGCCGGCTGGCCGAGGTCTTTCCGGCATCCGGCGTCAGCGCGGTATCGGGACCGATCAGCCGAAAGGCAGAAAGGGGCAGCCCCAAGGCCTCGGCGGCAATCTGGGCGATGACGGTATTCGAACCCTGACCAATGTCCGTGGCGCCCTGATGCAGTACCACCTCACCCGACTGTGACAGCCCGATGCGGATGGTGGAGGGGTTCGGCAAGGCTGTATTGCCGCAGCCGTACCAGCAGGATGCCACCCCGACCCCGCGCCCAGGCTGAACCGCTGCGTCCGCCAAAGCGCGCGTCCAGTGCGGGCGCAAGCTCGTCAGACAGTCCTTGATGCCCACGGCCCGCAGGACCTGGCCCGTGGCACTGGCGTTGCCATCGGTCAGAGCGTTCAGGATGCGAAACTCCAGCCGGTCGATCCCGGCCTTGTCGGCCAGCTGGTCGTAAAGGGTCTCTTGCCACAGTGCGCCTTGCGGCACGCCGAAGCCCCGGAACGCCCCCGACACAGGGCCGTGGGTATGGATCGCCCGCGCCCGCGCTGTGATGGCAGGCGTAAGGTAAGGGCCGGACACATGCACCGGCACCCGGTTCGCCACGGTCGGCCCCCAACTGGAATAGGCCCCAGTGTTGAACCGCCCGGCAAACTCCACCCCGGTGATCCGGCCCTCGGCATCGCAGCCGATCCGCCCGGACATCTCAGCCGGGTGGCGCTTGGTGGTCGAGGTCATGCTTTCGCCGCGGGAATAGACCATTCGGCAGGGCCGCCCGGTGCGCAGAGTGACCAAGCCGATCAGGGGTTGCAAGGACAGGTCAAGCTTTGATCCGAAGCCCCCACCCACCGCTGATGGAATGATCCGCATCCGATCAAGCGGCAGTCCAAGGATGGCGGCGGTGTCTTCTCGGTCCATTCCTGGTGCCTGGGTGCAGGCGCGGATGACAAGGGTGTCGCCATCCATCCAGGCGGCACCCGCCTCAGGCTCGATATAGGCATGTTCGACGAAGGCGGTGGTCATGGAGCCTTCGACGACATGGGCACTGGCAGCAAGGGCTTTGGCGGCATCGCCCTTCTGCACCCGGCCTTCGACCAGCAGGTTGCCGGAACGGTTGGCGTGGATCAGCGGGCCGCCTTCCGCCTCCTCAGGTGAGGCGAGCGCGGGCAGCGGGGTCCAGGTGATGGGAAAACCGGTCAGGTCTGGGGTGGACCCGGCCTCAAACGCGACAAGGGCCACGCATTCTCCTCGGAACCGGGCGGGCGACGTGGCCATGGCCGGTTGGTCAGCGAAGGGCGGGATGACGGAAAAGGCGTTGCGGCCCGGAATGTCGGCAGCGGTGAAGACGGCCGCGACGCCGGGCCGCGAGCGAAAGGCAACAAGGTCGCCGATCTGGAAGGCCGCGTGCGGGTGGGGCGAACGGACCGCCTTGACCAGAAGCGCGCCCGACGGCCATTCGTCCGCGCCAAAGCTGTCACCGGCCACCTTCGCCGCGCCGTCCAGCCTTTGCACCGCTGCACCCACAAGCCCCTCGGTAATCGGGGAAGCGCTGTCTTGCCCCGCCGCAACCACAGCGGCGATGATGCTGCGATAGCCGGTGCAGCGGCACAGAACACCCCCCAAGGCCTCCTCAACCTGATAAGTGGTCGGTTGGGGGGTAAGGGTCAGAAGCTCCGCCGCCGTCAGCAGCATTCCCGGCGTGCAGATGCCGCATTGCGCAGCCCCCTTGGCCAGAAAAGCGGCGCGCAGCCGGGTGAGTTCGGGGGTGGAGCCTTCGACCGTCGTGACATCACGACCCTGCACCCGCGCGGCGGGCGTCAGACAAGCGCAGACGGCTTGGCCGTCCAGCAGCACCGTGCAGGCTCCGCAATCCCCGGCATCGCAGCCAACCTTGGTGCCGACAAGGCCAAGGCGCTCGCGCAAACTCTCGGACAGTCGTTCGGTCGGGGGGGCGTCAATGTGGGCGGGGGTGCCGTTCAAGGTAAAGGAGATCATGCCAAGGCCCCGGTTACGGCCCGGCGAACCAATTCGGTGGCAGCATGGCTGCGGTAGCTGGCCGTGGCACGCACGTCATCGATCGGCGAAAGGGATGCGGCCACATCTGCGGCGCTGACCCGCCCAAAGGCCTGGCCGACAGTCGCGCCGGTCAGCGCAGCCTCAACCCGTGGCAGCCGGGTCGCCAAGGCGGAACAGGAGCCGACGGCAATCGCTACATCCGTCAGACGGTCCCCTTCCACCACCAGCCGAGCCGCGACCATGGCGATGGAGATCACCAGATGCCGCCGCGCGCCCAGCTTTTCAAACGCAGAGCGACCCAGCAGACCTTGCGTAGGGATCAGAATCGCCGTCATTACCTCACCCGGATGCAAGGCGGTCTGTCGCGGGCCAAGAAGAAACTCCGGCAAGGCAAGGCGGCGCAATCCGTTGGCCGAGGCAAGCTCCACCTCCGCCCCAAGCACCAGCAGCGGCGGAACCCCATCTGCCGCGGGTGAGGCGTTGCAGAGGTTGCCGCCCAGCGTACCCGCCACCTGCACCTGCCGCCCGCCAACCTGCCGCGCCGCCTGCTGCAGCGCAATTAGAGCGCCGGGCAAGGAAGCCTCGGCCAGCGTGGCCCAAGTGGTCGCCGCGCCGATCCGCAGCCCCTGTCCGTCTTCGCTGATCCCCGCCAGCCCGTCCAGCCCGCTCAGATCAAGCACCGGCCCCGCCAAGCTTGCGCCAGCGCCCGGGTAAAGGTCCGTGCCCCCCGCCAGGACACGCCATCCGCCGCCAGCCAGCAGGCGCAGCGCCTGGGGCAGACTGTCGGGTCGGGCGTAGTCGGCGGTGGTCACGAGAAGCTTACCCCCACGGTTCAAACAGGCATTTCATTTGCATGGAAACAAGTTTGCGACCCCACCCCGCCCCTGTCAACCGTCTTGCGCGATTGCGGTCCAGCGCGTATCGCAAAGCGATGACCGATGCCCCCAACCCCTACAGCCTTGATGAGCAGATCGGCTATGTCCTGCGCCGGGTGACGCAGCGGCATCTGGCGATCTTTGCCGCCCGTATCCCCGAGGTGACGACCACCCAGTTCGCTGTCCTCGCCCGGCTGGCCGAGGTCGGCCCCCTGTCGCAAAACCATCTCGGACGGGCCACGGCGATGGATGCGGCCACGATCAAAGGCGTGGTGGACCGGCTCGTGCGCCTTGGCTTTGCCGCCACCGCCGCCGACCCCGAGGACCGCCGCCGCCTGACAGTTACCCTGACCGACAGCGGTGCCGCCCTTTTCACCGCCCGCACAGCGACCGCGCTGGATGTCTCGGCCGAGACGCTGGCCCCACTTACCCCTGCCGAACAGGCGCAACTTCTGGCCCTTCTGGCCCGTCTGACCTGACAAGATGCCGGGCGCGAAACGCCGCCACCTCGGCCGCTGAAGGTGCCACACCCGAAAACGTCAGCACATAAGCCGGGATGCGCCCCATCCGCACCGCAAAGCTTTCCTCTGACCGCAGGGCGATATAGCCGACCTGCGTCAGGTACAGCGTCCGCGCCCGGGTGTCGGCTTCGGTCACGTCATAGCCAAAGCTTTGGAAAAGCGCGGTAATCGCCGCAAGCCGCAGGGCGTCCGCCTCGACCAGCGCCGCATCGACCGTCGGGTCGGTCAAGGCCCAGGTCCGCATCGCAAACTCCAGCCGGCTGTCGAAAAGCTGCGGATCAACCCAGCAGTCGATCAGGTTCAGCATTGCTTCAGCAATCGTTTCCGCCGCCGCCTCGCAGCGTGCAATCAGGTTGCCGGTGTTCTGCGCCCGCCAACGCGCGATGAGGCCCGCCAAAAGCGCCTCACGATCCGCGAAATGCCAGTAGAAACTTGTGCGCGATAGCCCCAGCCGCTGCGCCAGGGGCATGACCTTGACCGCCTCAACCCCGCTTTCAACCAGAATCGCATAGGCCGCGTCCAGCCACACCTCGGGCGTGCCGCGCCAACCCCGTTCTGTCTGCTCCTTCGTCATCCCCGAAGCCTAGCCTTGCGCCCCTACCCTGCACAATGCCGGAAACTCGACACCTGTGTCGATTCCTCTTGAGAGGGGCCTAACCGCTCGCTACCCTGCCGAAATCCGGGAAATGAGGCCGCCATGTCCACCGATCCGCTTCTCCAGCCTTATCAGCTGAAGCACCTGACGCTGCGCAACCGGATCATGACCACCAGCCACGAACCGGCCTACACCGATGACGGCATGCCCAAGGACCGCTACCGCCTGTATCACCTTGAGAGGGCGAAGGGCGGGGTCGCCATGGTGATGACGGCGGGGTCAGCAAGCGTGTCGCGCGACAGCCCGCCTGCCTTTGGCAATGTCCTCGTCTGGAAGGATGAGGTCGTGCCATGGATGCGCCGCCTGGCCGATGACTGCCACGAGGCGGGGGCAGCGGTGATGATCCAGATCAGCCACCTTGGCCGCCGGACCCGCTGGGACAAGGGGGATTGGCTGCCGGTTCTTGGCGCGGGACCGTCACGCGAGCCCGCGCACCGGGCCTTTCCGAAGATCATCGAAGATTGGGATATCTCCCGCATTATCAAGGACTACGCCGACGCGGCTGAACGGATGCAGGCGGCGGGCCTCGATGGGGTTGAGTTTGAATGCTACGGCCATCTGATGGACCAGTTCATCAGCCCGCTGACGAACGGCATGCCCCCCGGCCTCTATGACGGCACCACGCTGGAAAACCGCCTGCGTTTCACGATGGAGGTGCTGCAGGCTTGCCGGGATCGTGTGGGTCCGGGGTTCCTGTTGGGCCTGCGCTTTGTCGGCGATGAGATGGAGGATGGCGGCATTCCGGCCGCAGACGGGCTTGAGATGGCACGGCGGTTCAGCGCCTCAGGCCTGGTGGATTTCCTGAACGTGATCCGGGGGCGCATCCATACCGATGCCGCCCTGACCGGGGTGATCCCGATCCAGGGGATGCCGTCCGCGCCGCATCTGGATTATGCGGGTCAAGTGCGCGCGGCCAGCGGCCTGCCGACCTTCCACGCCGCGCGCATCCCCGATGTGGCGACCGCCCGGCATGCGGTGGCGACCGGACGGCTGGACATGGTCGGCATGACCCGCGCCCATATGGCGGACCCCCATATCGTGCGGAAAATCATGGCTGGCCAAGAGGATACGATCCGTCCTTGTGTTGGCGCGACCTATTGCCTGGACCGCATTTACCAAGGCGGTATGGCGCTTTGCATCCACAATCCCTCCACCGGGCGTGAGGCGGACCAGCCGCACAAGATCGCCCCAGCCCCGGTCGCGAAAAAGGTGGTAATCGTGGGTGCCGGACCCGCAGGGCTGGAGGCCGCCCGTGTCGCTGCCGAACGTGGGCATCGGGTGGTTGTCTTCGAGGCCGCAGCCCAACCCGGCGGGCAGGTCCTTTTGACCACCCGGTCTGCCCGCAGGCGCGAAATGATCGGGATCATTGACTGGCGCATGGCCGAATGCACGCGGCTGGGGGTGGAGGTCGGGTTCAACACCTTCGCAGAAGTCCCTGATATCCTGTCAGAAAACCCCGATACGATCATCATCGCGACTGGTGGCCTGCCGACCCGGGACATTCTGACCGACGGCAATGATCTGGTGGTCACCGCCTGGGATATCCTTTCGGGCGATGTGAAGCCGGGGGCCAATGTCCTCCTATACGACGACGCAGGCGATCATGTCGCGATGCAGGCGGCGCAGATGCTGGCCGACAGTGGTGCCACGGTTGAAGTAATGACCCCCGACCGCACATTTGCCCCTGATGTCATGGGGATGAACCTTGTGCCTTATGTCCGGGCGATGCAGGCGCGGGATGTGACCTTTACCGTTATGTGGCGGCTTCTGGCTGCCGAGCGCGCCGGAAACCACCTGCGCGCGGTGATTGGCACCGACTATAGTTCGCAGACCCGGAGGGCGGAGTTTGACCAGATCGTCGTGAACCACGGCACCCAGCCCCTCGCCGATCTTTACTTTGATCTCAAACCCTTGTCGGTCAATCTTGGGGCTGTGGATCATGCGGCGCTGATCGAAGGCCGCCCCCAGCCCGGTGGAGACTGCCCGCCCGGCTTTGCCCTTTACCGGATCGGCGATGCGGTGGCGGCCCGTAACACCCATGCCGCGATCTATGATGCGCTGCGCTTGGTCCGGTACGTATAAGGGTCCGCTTTTGTGGTTGAATCTCTGCCGCAACGCAATATGTCGTAGCGGGTAGAACAAGGGACGATCATGCCAGACGGAGTGCAGGTGACCGACGAAATCCGCAGCCTGCGCGACGCTTTTGGCCGCTTTGCGACCGGGGTCTGTCTGGTGACGACCATGGGGCCCGAGGGGCCGGTCGGCTTTACTGCCAACAGCTTTTCGTCAGTGTCGCTGGACCCGCCTTTGGTCCTGTGGTCGCCCGCCCGCGCCTCGCGCCGGTTCGGGGTGTTTGCCGATGCGCAGCACTATGCGATCCATGTCCTGGGGTTGGATCAGGCAGACTGGATCCCCCGCTTTGCCCGCACGGGTGAGGGCTTCGCCGGCCTCGACGCCCCCTTGAACGATGAGGGTGTGCCGACCCTGCCCACCGCCCTCGCCCGGTTCGACTGCGCCGCCCATGCCGCGCATGATGGCGGGGACCATGCGATTCTGGTGGGCCGGGTGCTAAGGGCCAGCTACCGGGACGGGGAACCGCTGGTCTTCAGCCAGGGCCGCTATGGGCGGTTCGAGGCTTAGCGCTTTTTCCGGCAGTAAAGCTCCAGCCGGTGGTGGACGATGTCGTAGCCCATCTCGGCCGCGATTTCGCGTTGCAGCTGTTCGATCTTTTCCGACCGGAACTCGGTGATCTGGCCGGTGTCGAGGTCGACGATGTGGTCGTGATGCGGGGCGTCCGCCACCTCATACCGCGCGCCGCCGTTTTCCAGCGCCAACCGCAGGACCACCCCCTCACGCTCCAGCACCGAGAGGGTGCGGTAGACCGTGGCGAGGGACAGGCTGTCGTCGAGGGTGCGGGCCCGGCGATGCAGTTCGGCCGCGTCGGGGTGATCCTCAGCCTCGGTCAGGACCTTCAAAAGCGCCTCGCGCTGGCGGGTCACGCGGACCCCGGTATCGCGGAGGGCCTGGGTCATCTGGCGGGCGGGATCGGATTTCATGGGGGGATGGTAGCCCTTGGCGGGGTTCTGGTCAAACAGAGGTGTCCCGGGCAGGGACAGTCTTCGCCGCAAGGGATTCCAAGGGGTTAGAAGTTCGTTTTCAGGATTTGTTAACGGGTGGGTGCGCTTGGGGTTGGCCCCGGAGGGTTTCACACCCTCCGGACCTCCCGTGGGATATTTGGGGAGGGAAAGCTGGGGGCGATCAGTTCGGACCGATCAGGCGACTGTCCAGTGGACAGTCGTCCGGGCCGATTGCCCTGAGGCGCAAGCCAGAGGGCAAGGGGTTCTCGGCAATCCTGAACGGTTGGACATCGGGGCGCGTCTGCCTGGGGTGAGACCGGATCAGAGACGGTCCAGTGGACCGTTTCCCGGTCGAACGCCCGCCCCGTGGGCGGGCGGGGAAGCGCGGAAACGCGCCTGCCAGGGGCAGGCAGGCGCGGCCCGATTTGTCAACGGACAAATCGGGCGAGAACACTGAGTTGGTTTTTTGTGGCTGGCCGACCAGGTGTTTCACCCGCCCGGATGCCCTTGGGATAGTTGGGGTGTCACAGGTTGGGGTTCACGCTTGTAGCGAATCCCAAAATAGAAACGGCGGGCACTAGGCCCGCCGTTCTGGTTTCTGGCGGAGACCTCAGCTGCACCCGGTCGTAGCACCGCAGCTGTTGCACTTCAGGCAGGAGCCGTTCCTGACCATCGTGTAGTTCCCGCACTCACCGCACGAGTCGCCGGTGTAGCCTTGCAGCTTGGCCTTGGACCGCGCGTCGGTGGCGCTGGAGGTGCTGATCGCGAAGGTCGAGACGCTTTCTGAGAAGCCTGCGATCCGGCCTTCGGGGACCAGCATGTTCAGGGTCGACACCGGGTCAGTCCCGTTGGCAAGCGCTGTCGCCCCCATGCCGCCCTGCAGGACCACAAGTTCCTGCGGCAGGCGCTTCCGGAGGTAGCCGGTGGAGCTGATCTGCTTCAGCACCTCCAGCCCGCGGGTGGCGGCGGCGTCGCTGACTTCCGAGATGTTGCGCTTGCCCTCTTCCTCACCCCGGCCGAGGTCGTCGAACGAGGCACCTTTCGGGGCGACGTGCGCAAGATCGGTGCGGTCAAGGTAGCTGACCGCCAGTTCGCGGAAGATGTAGTCGAGGATCGACGTCGCGTTCTTGATGCTATCGTTGCCCTGCACCATGCCTGCCGGTTCAAAGCGGGTGAAGGTGAAGGCCTCGACAAACTCTTCCAGCGGGACGCCGTATTGCAGGCCTACGGATACGGCGATGGCGAAGTTGTTCATCATCGCGCGGAAGCCCGCACCTTCCTTGTGCATGTCGATGAAAATCTCACCAAGCGAGCCGTCCTGGTATTCGCCGGTGCGCAGGTACACCTTGTGGCCGCCGACGATGGCCTTCTGGGTATAGCCCTTGCGACGTTCCGGCAGCTTTTCGCGGTGGCGGCTGGCGACTTCCTTGATGATGATCTTTTCGACGATCTTTTCGGCGATGACCTGGGCTTTTTCCATGGTGGAGCCGTTGGTCAGGATCTCTTCGGCTTCCTCATCATCCTCGATCAGCGCAGACGCCAGCGGCTGGCTGAGTTTGGAGCCATCGCGATACAGCGCGTTGGCCTTGATGCCGAGGGAGTGGCTGAGTTCGTAAGCCGCCAGCGTTTCCAGGATGGTCGCGTTGTTCGGCATGTTGATCGTCTTCGAGATCGCGCCCGAGATGAACGACTGGGCTGCGGCCATCATGTAGATGTGGCTTTCGACCGAAAGGTAGCGCTTGCCGGTCTTGCCGCAGGGGTTGGCGCAGTCGAAGACCGAGTAGTGTTCAGGCTTCAGGTGCGGCGCGTTTTCCAAGGTCATCGTGCCGCAGACATGGTCATTTGCGGCGTCGATCTGGGCCTTGGTAAAGCCAAGGTGGCGCAGCAGGTCGAAGGTCGGGTCGTTCAGCTTTTCTTCCGGGATGCCCAGGGTGCCTTTGCAGAAATCGACGCCGAGGGTCCACTGGTTGAAGACGAACTTGATGTCGAAGGCGGAAGGCAGCGCTGCCTCGATCTTCTCAATCTCACGCGGGCCGAAGCCGTGGCCCAGCAGCGAGGTGTGGTTGATGCCAGGGGCCTGGCCAAGCGAGGCGTGGCCGACGGCATGGGCGACAATCTCGGCCGATTGGCTGGTGGAGTAGCCAAGCTTTTCAAGGGCAGCCGGAACCGACTGGTTGATGATCTTGAAGTAACCGCCACCGGCGAGTTTCTTGAACTTGACGAGGGCAAAGTCCGGCTCGATCCCGGTGGTGTCGCAGTCCATCACCAGGCCAATGGTGCCGGTGGGGGCAATGACGGTGGTTTGCGCGTTGCGGAAGCCGTGGGCTTCGCCAAGGCGCAGGGCTTCGTCCCAGGCGGATTTCGCAAGCGAAACAAGGCCTTGGTCCGGGCAGTTCGCGTGGTCAAGGGCGACGGCGGGGACGTTCAGGCCTTCGTAGACGCCGGTCGCATGTGCGGCCGCACGGTGGTTGCGGATCACGCGCAGCATGTGGTCACGGTTGCGGGCGTAGCCGGAGAAGGGGCCAAGTTCCTTGGCGATTTCAGCCGAGGTGGCATAGCTGACGCCGGTCATGATAGCGGTCAGGGCACCGCAGAGCGCGCGGCCTTCCTTGCTGTCATAGCCCAGGCCCATGTTCATCAAAAGGCCGCCGATGTTGGCATAGCCCAGGCCAAGGGTCCGGAAGTCGTAGCTCAGCTGGGCGATTTCCTTCGACGGGAACTGCGCCATCATCACGCTGATTTCCAGCGTCACGGTCCAGAGGCGCGAGGCGTGGACATAGGCGTCGGCGTCGAACTTGCCGTTGTGGAAGAAGGTGAGGAGGTTCATCGACGCCAGGTTGCAGGCGGTGTCGTCAAGGAACATGTATTCCGAGCAGGGGTTCGAACCCCGGATCGCGCCATCTTCCGGGCAGGTGTGCCAGGCGTTGACGGTGTCGTGGAACTGGATGCCGGGGTCGGCGCAGGCCCAGGCGGCGTGGCCGATCTGGTCCCAAAGCTCACGCGCGGAGACGGTCTTGGCGACCTTGCCGTCGGTGCGGCGGATCAGCTCCCACGGTTTGTCTTCCTTGACGGCGGTCAGGAAGGCGTCGGTCACGCGGACGGAGTTGTTGGAATTCTGGCCGGAGACGGAGATGTAGGCCTCGGAGTCCCAGTCGGTGTCGTAGGTCGGGAATTCGATGCTTGTGAAGCCCTGACGCGCGTATTGCAGAATGCGGTTGGTGTAGGTGTCGGGGATCATCGCCTTCTTGGCGGCCTTGATCGCTGCCTTCAGGGCGACGTTCTTGGCCGGATCGGTGGCGTCGGTCATCGAGCCGTCCCAGGACTTGATCGCGGCGAAGATGTCGTTGAGGCGGGCCTCGTGCATCTTCGAGCCGGCGACAAGGGAGGCGACCTTCTGCTCTTCAATGACCTTCCAGTTGATGAAGTCCTCGACGTCCGGGTGGTCCATGTCGATGATGACCATTTTCGCCGCACGGCGGGTGGTGCCGCCGGACTTGATGGCGCCAGCGGCGCGGTCACCGATCTTGAGGAAGCCCATCAGGCCGGAGGATTTGCCGCCGCCGGACAGCTTTTCGCCTTCCCCGCGCAAGCTGGAGAAGTTGGTGCCGGTGCCGGAGCCGTATTTGAAAAGGCGCGCCTCACGGACCCAAAGGTCCATGATGCCGCCGTCACCCACCAGATCGTCCTTTACGGACTGGATAAAGCAGGCGTGCGGCTGGGGGTGTTCGTAGGCAGAGGTGGACTTGGTCAGCTTGCCGGTCTGGTGATCGACATAGAAGTGACCCTGCGACGGGCCGTCGATGCCATAGGCCCAGTGCAGGCCCGTGTTGAACCACTGCGGGCTGTTCGGGGCGGCCATTTGGCGGGCCAGCATGAAACGCATCTCGTCATAATAAGCACGGGCGTCGGCTTCGGTGGTGAAATAGCCACCTTTCCAGCCCCAATAGGCCCAGGCGCCGGCCAGACGGTCGAAGACCTGCTTGGCGCTGGTTTCGCCGACATTGCGTGCCTCGGCCGGCAGCTTGGCCAGCGCCTCTTCATCGGGGACCGAGCGCCACAGGAATTCGGGCACGCCCTTTTCCTTGACGCGCTTCAGGGCGCCGGGGACGCCGGCCTTGCGGAAATACTTTTGCGCCAGAACATCGGAGGCGACCTGGCTCCAGCCCTCGGGCACTTCAACCGCTTCGTTGCGGAAGACGATCGTGCCATCTGGATTGCGAATTTCGGAAACCGTGGTGGTGAAGGCCAGCGCCCCATAGGCGCCGGTAGCTTCGGTGGTGAACTTCCGCTCGATCTTCATGCCCCTGAACTCCCGTTTTTTATGTGGCCACTGGCCGAAATTGAACTGCGATAGAACCGCACGACATGCGTTCGCCCGGTAAACCCGGTGCCTTCCGCTGCTGTCGTCCTGTCCTGCTCGTCGGCACTAGATATGGTGTTGACCCCGGCCGCTTTGTCAAAGTGTCGTATTCGCATGGGCCATTCAACGGATTTATTTGCACGACATGCGGATTTTCCGGCTTGACGCGAAAAGGCCGCAGTCACGGAACTGTCATCCTTTTTCCGGCCCGGTTGTGGACAGGTCTGGGGACAGACTTCGCGCAGTTTGTGAAGAGGGCCGGATTTGCAAGGCTTCTGGCCTGTTTGCCGGGCGTGGCTACCAAACTGGCCGAAGCTGGCAGGACCGCCTGAAGCGATTCCCTACGGCAACCTCAGTTGCGCGGGCCGGTCGGCCGGTTGATCAGGACGATCCCAGCCGCCACCAAAGCCGCCGCGCCGAGAATCGGCCAAGTGACGGTTTCGCCAAAGATTAAGGCACCAAGACCCAAGGCAAGGATCGGGGTCAGGAAGGAAAACGACGCCACGGTCGAAGCGGGATAGACCGACATCAGCCAGAGCCATGCGATGAAGCCCCCCGCCACCACGACCGAGGCCTGGAAGACCAACAGCGCCAGATGCACCGGTTGCAGCTCACGGATCAGGGGGCCGAAGAACGGGGCAGCCAGCAAGAGAACCGGGCCTGAGACGAGGACCATCCAGTAAAGCTGCATTTCCGGACCCTCGGCCCGCATGGTGGGGCGGCGGGCGATGAACGCGGTCCCAGCCCAGCCAAGCGCCCCACCAAGGGCGAACAGATCGCCGACAAGGCTGCCTTCCCCTGATTGGGAACCGGTCAGAATGGCCCAGGCGGCACCGATGAAGGCGAGCGTCAGGCCAGCGGCGCGGGTGGGGGTGATGCGTTCGCCAAGGCCGAAATGGGCAAGGATCGCGAACCAGACCGGCATGGAATAGAAGATGACCGAGGTACGCCCGACCGTCGTAAGGTCCAGCGCCATGAAAAGGCAGAGGAATTCGGCGGCGAAGATCACACCCATCAGAAGGCCGGGGCCAAGGGCGGCCCGGTTAAGGCGCGGCGGGCGGCCTTTGAAGTGCAGCCAGGCCCAGACAAAAACCACGGCCAATGCCGACCGCAGGCCAGCAAAGAACACCGGCTGCAGGCCTTCGTTCACGAACTTCACCACGATCTGGTTGAAGGCGAGGAGAAGGGTGACGCCCAGAAGGACCGAGCCTCCGAATGCGTCCAGCCGGTCTTTACGCATCATCTGCCCACCCTTCTTCGGCCAAGTTGTGCATGGGCAGGCGGCGAAGGGCAAGGTGCGGCGGTGAAACTGGCTTCCCCTAAAGCCGGGGCCGGGGTAAACGGGCGCCTGAGAGCACCCATTCGGCCAAAGGGAACCACCCATGAGCACGATCATCGACATTCACGCCCGCGAAATTCTGGACAGCCGGGGCAACCCGACGGTCGAGGTGGACGTCACGCTGGAAGACGGCAGCATGGGCCGGGCGGCAGTGCCCTCGGGCGCATCGACCGGCGCGCATGAAGCCAATGAGCGCCGCGATGGCGACAAGGCGCGCTACAAGGGCAAGGGCGTGCTGGAGGCGGTTGCGGCCGTGAACGGCGAGCTGGCCGAAGAGCTGGTGGGCTTTGACGCGACCGAACAGGTCGGCATTGACCGCACGATGATTGAAATGGACGGCACGCCGAACAAGTCGCGCCTTGGGGCGAATGCGATTCTGGGCGTGTCGCTGGCGGTGGCGAAGGCTGCGGCGGAATTCACCGCGCAGCCGCTTTATCGTTATGTTGGCGGGACTTCCGCGCGGATCCTGCCGGTGCCGATGATGAACATCATCAACGGCGGCGAGCATGCCGACAACCCGATCGACATCCAGGAATTCATGATCATGCCGGTCGGCGCGGAAAACATCCGCGAGGCGGTGCGGATGGGATCGGAAGTGTTCCACACGCTGAAAAAAGAGCTGCAGGCCGCGGGCCACAACACCGGGATCGGCGATGAGGGCGGGTTTGCGCCGAACTTGAACTCTGCCCGCGACGCGCTTGATTTCATTCTGAAATCGATCGAGAAGGCCGGGTATCGCCCGGGTGAGGATATCTATCTGGCGCTCGACTGCGCAGCGACGGAATACTTCAAGGGCGGCCGTTATGAGATGGTCGGCGAAGGGAAATCCCTGAGCATTGAAGAAAACGTGGCCTTCCTGGCAGGCCTTGCGGCGGATTACCCGATCATCAGCATCGAAGACGGTTGTTCTGAGGATGACTGGGCGGGCTGGAAGCTGCTGACCGATACGCTTGGGTCGAAGATCCAGTTGGTCGGGGATGATCTTTTCGTCACCAATCCCAAGCGGCTGGCCGAAGGGATCAAGGCGGGCTGCGCGAATTCGATGCTGGTGAAGGTCAACCAGATCGGCACCCTGACCGAGACGCTGCAGGCCGTCGATATGGCCCACCGCGCGCGCTATACCAACGTGATGAGCCACCGGTCGGGCGAGACCGAGGATTACACGATTGCAGACCTTGCGGTGGCCACGAACTGCGGTCAGATCAAGACCGGATCGCTGTCGCGGTCGGACCGGTTGGCCAAGTACAACCAGCTGATCCGGATCGAGGAAATGCTGGGCGAGACGGCGGAATATGCCGGGCGGTCCGTGCTGAAAGGGTGACGGTGGGCGCCGGAGTTTTCGAAAACTCCGGTCCGATTTCTTTGCGGAAAACAGCGGGCGACCCTTGGGGGGTCGCCCGTTTTGCGTCCGGGATGCCTGACTTTCGTTCGGTCGGCGCAATCTTGTAACGTGCCGAACGGTCACGGTTTTCAGGGGACGCGCATGGCACTTTCACCGTTCTTTCGGGTGCTCTTCGGCGGGGCGGCAAGCGATGGCCTGGCCGGGCTGACGGCCAGACAGGGGCGGATCGCGCTGGGCGACCTGACCGGAGGGGACAAGGAGGCAGCCCGTCTTTATGACGCGGCGATTGCCGGTGTCCTGCCCAAGGGCAGCCCCATCGAAGTCTCAGGGCCTACCGTCCCGGTCAGTGTCGCACTTCAGTCGGCGCTTTACGAAACCCGCCGGGCGGCGCTTTTGGACTGGGCGGCAGATGCTGCCTGGTGCAGCCGGGCGTTTGCAAATCTCTTCCGCCATCATGGCCTGACCGTTGAAGTCACCCTTGCCAGCATTGCCGACCAGCCCGAACCGGAGCGCGGCGACGCAACAGGTCTGGTCTATGTGGCCTTTCGCAAGCTGGCGGATGCCAACAGGCTGCGCATCCTGTCGATCAATGACGGATCTGACAGCTATTGCTTTCTATTGACCTCTCCCAAGGTGGCCGGGCGGTGGGCTTCGGTCCGGATCGGGGGCGAAACCTATTTCGAGGACTGCGACTGGGAGTTCAAACGCGCGTTGCGGGCGGCCGGGCTGCCCCCCCGCAGCGAAAGGCACCCCCGGTTTTCGCCACGGCCAGCGCCGGTGCGCCGCTAGTCGCCCCATGCCGCGAGGCCAGGGCGGCCTTTCCGGACCGGTTCGGCTGGGCTAGACAAGGGCTATGCTGATCCTACTGAACAAACCCTATGACGTGCTGTGCCAGTTCACCGACGGTGAGGGGCGGCAGACACTGGCAGATTTTGTGCCGGTGAAGGGGGTCTATCCGGCAGGACGGCTGGACCGGGATTCGGAGGGGCTTTTGGTCCTGACCGATGACGGCAAGCTGCAGGCGCGGATTGCGGACCCGCGTTTCAAGCTGGAAAAGACTTATTTTGCGCAGGTCGAGGGGGTAGTGTCCTTGGACGCTCTTGAGCAATTGCGGCGCGGAGTGGCGTTGAACGACGGCCCCACCCTGCCCGCCAAGGCGAGAGTTGTGGCGGAGCCGGACTGGCTTTGGCCCCGGACCCCGCCAATCCGGGTGCGGAAATCGGTGCCGGATGGGTGGATTGAACTTACCATCCGTGAGGGGCGGAACCGGCAGGTGCGGCGGATGTGTGCGGCGGTGGGCTTGCCCTGCCTGCGGCTGATCCGCTGGCGGGTCGGGGAATGGGCGTTGGACAGCCTTGCCCCGGGCGAATGGGGGGAAGCATGAGCGTGGAGGCGGTCATCCGAAAGCTGGAGCAGCAGCCGCATCCCGTGGGGGGCTGGTCCCGGGAGACCTGGGTGGGGCCTGATGTCGAAGGGCGGTCGCCGGGGACGGCGATCCTGTTCCTCTTGCGGGCGGGCGAGCGGAGCCTTGGGCGCCGGCTGGACGCTGCGGGTTGAGGCGGGGAAGTGGGACGCATCTTTGGTTCCAGCCAACACTACGTGCGTGCGCGTCGCAAAGGCTCGCTTCCGGATCGCGTTCTGGCGCGCAAGGATCGCTGCCCTGCCCCGTGCGTGACCGACGCTTCTCAAGCGGAGCGGCGTGCCGCCGCAAGCTTTTGGGGGCGCCGGCGCGGCTTGCTGCCGCTTGGCTCCGCCGGATGCTGGACTTGGCGATGTGCGCAGCAACGACCGGTGGTGGGTGCCGCACAGGGCGGAGCCTCCGGCGGGAGTATTTGGAAAAAGAGCAATTGCAGTCGCGGTGCAGGAATTGTGCGGGGCACAAGATTGGCGTGGTGGGGTTGCTTGGGTTTGGGTAGGTCGGGCGGATGAAGGATGCCCAAACCCTAGCCGAGCCCCCTGCCCCAGTGACCGCGAACGAGGACAGCCTTTCGGGCTTTCTGTTCGCGTTGACCGCCTACCTGCTTTGGGGCTTTCTGCCGCTTTACATGAAGGCCTTGGCCCATATCCCGCCGGTCGAGGTGATTGCACATCGGGTGGTCTGGTCGGTGCCGGTGGCGCTGGCGGTTCTGTGGGTGCTGGGGCGGACCGGGGATTTGCGGGCTGCCTTCCGCCAGCCCCGCATGCTGGGGATGGGGGCGGTCACGGCAGCGCTGATCTCGGTCAACTGGGGCATCTATGTCTGGGCCATCGGCTCTGGCCATGCGCTGGACGCGGCGCTTGGGTATTACATCAATCCGCTGTTCTCCATCTTCCTTGGCGCGGTCTTGCTCCGGGAACGGATCGGCCGCTGGCAGGCCGTGGCCATTGCACTGGCGGTGGTGGCGGTGGCAGTGCTGACCTGGGACGCCGGCCGGCTGCCGGTGGTGGCGCTCGCCCTGACTCTGACCTGGGGGTTCTACGCCTTCTTGAAGAAATGGCTGCCGATCGGCCCCAATCAGGGGTTCGCGCTGGAGGTGCTGATCCTGCTGCCGCTGGCCTTGGGCTATATGCTGTGGCTGTGGGGCGCAGGGGGCGGACATTTCCTGCAAGGCGTGGCCTGGGACGATGCGCTGCTGGTTGGCTGCGGGATCGTCACGGCGGGACCCTTGATGATTTATGCCAATGGGGCCAAGCGGTTGCGGCTTTCGACCATCGCCATCATGCAATACATCGCGCCAACGATGATTTTCCTGACCGCGGTCTTTGTCTTTGACGAGCCGTTCAGCACGGTAAAGCTGGCGGCCTTCGCGCTGATCTGGGCTGCGCTGTTGGTCTATTCGCTGCCGCTGGTGTCAGCGCGGTTCAAGGGCCAGGTCTGAGGATCAGTCCGTGCTGTCGGGCCGGCTGATCTGACCACCACCAACGAGGGCCGGGGTGCCGGTGGTGCCGGGGGCAGACGTTGCCATCTTCCGCAGCACGCGCACGGCCAGAAACGCGAAGGCCTGCGCTTCAAGCATGTCGCCGTCCAGGCCCACATCCTCAACCGGGGCGATATCAGCCGGGATGCGGCGGCGGAGTTCAGCCATCATTGTCGGGTTATGTCGCCCGCCACCGGTGACCAGAATGCGCGAGACGGGGGCGGGAAAGTGGATCTGCCCGGTGGCCACGGCGGCGGCGGCAATGGCGGTCAGGGTGGCGGCGGCATCGGCGTCGGACATCATGTCAAGATGGTCGAGAAGGCCCGCAAAATCGTTCCGGTCGAGCGACTTGGGCGGGGCGAGGTCGAACCAGGGGTCGGTCATGACCATGGTCACGAACTCCTCGTCCACCTTGCCCATAGCGGCAAGCGCGCCGTCCTTGTCATGGGGCAGACGCAGCCGGGCGCGCATGAGGTCATTGAGGGGAGCATTGGCGGGGCCGGTGTCGAAAGCGAAGAGCGCGCCGGGGGTTTCCGGTCCTTCGGCGGCGGGATTGACCCAGGTCAGGTTGCCGACCCCGCCAAGGTTGAGGAAGGCAACAGGCTCGGTCGCACCGATATGGCGGGCAAGGGCGAAGTGGTAGAACGGCGCCAGCGGCGCGCCCTGCCCGCCCATTGTCACGTCGGCCGAACGGAAATCCCACACGGTGGGCAGGTCCAGCACCTGGGCCAGAACCGCGCCGTTGCCGCATTGGTGGGTGCCAAGATCGGTCGGGTCATGTGCAAGGGTCTGGCCGTGAAAGCCCAACACCTCGGCCCCGGTGAAGCGGCTCAGCACCTCGGCATGGGCGTTTTCCACGACCTCGGCGGCGGCGGCGACACCCGGGCCACCGGGCCATTGGCCAAAAGCGGCGCGAAGGGTTTCCTGCTCCTCCGCGCTATAGGGGCGATAGGCGGACGGGCCGAAGCTTTCGATCGTCACGCCGTCGGTCAGGACCATTGCAGCGTCTACCCCGTCAAGCGAGGTTCCGGACATGGCGCCAAGCGCCCAGATCGGCCCATCCTTGGCCATGGCCTTCCGCATCTTCCCTTGGCCCCGCAGCAAAGCTATACCGCGCGCATCCTAGACCGAGGTCGCCATGACATACCATCCGAAATCTGACTTCATGCGCGTGATGTTCGAGCGCGGCTTTGTTGCCGATTGCACGGATTATCAGGCACTTGACGAGGCATTGGTGAAGGGTGTGGTGCCTGGATACATTGGATTTGATGCAACCGCCACCAGCCTGCATGTCGGCAGCCTGATCCAGATCATGATGCTGCGCTGGCTGCAGAAATGCGGCGGCAAGCCGATCGTGCTGATGGGTGGCGGGACGACGAAGATCGGCGACCCGAGCTTCCGGGCCGAGGAACGCCCGCTGCTGACCGATGCCCAGATCAACAGCAACATTGACGGCATCAAGCGGGCATTCTCGCCCTATGTCAGTTTTGGCGATGGTCCGACCGATGCGATCATGGTCAACAACGCCGAATGGCTGGACGCGCTGAACTACATCGGGTTCCTGCGCGACATTGGGCGGCATTTCAGCGTCAACCGGATGCTGTCGTTTGAAAGCGTGAAGTCCCGGCTGGACCGCGAGCAATCGCTGTCCTTCCTGGAATTCAATTACATGATCCTGCAGGCCTATGATTTTCTTGAGCTGAACCGCCGCTACGGCTGTCTGTTGCAGATGGGCGGCAGCGACCAATGGGGCAATATCGTTAACGGTGTGGACCTGACGCGTCGGGTGATCGGCGGCGAGGTCTTTGGTCTGACCACACCGCTGCTAGCGATGAGCGATGGCCGCAAGATGGGCAAAAGCCAGCAAGGCGCGGTCTGGCTTAACGGCGATCTTTTCAGTTCCTACGAGTTCTGGCAATTCTGGCGCAATGTGCCGGATGCCGATGTCGGGCGGTTCCTGAAGCTTTACACCGAGGTTCCAGTGGCCGAATGCGACCGGCTCGGCGCGCTTGGCGGATCAGAGATCAACGGGGCAAAGATCGTGCTGGCCAATGCTATCACGACGCTGTTGCATGGGGCCGAAGCCGCCGCAGCGGCAGAAGCCACCGCGCGGGAAGTCTTTGAAAAGGGTGGGATTGGCGACGATCTGCCCACGGTCACCCTCGCGCCAGAAGAGCTGGCCGAAGGTGTGGGGATCGTGCAGCTTTTCGTGCGCGCAGGCCTTTCGGCCAGCGGCAAGGACGCCAAGCGCCTGATCCAGGAGGGCGGCGCGAAGGTGAACGATGATATCGTGACCGATACCAGCCTGCGCTATGGCGCCAGCCACCTGAATGAGCCGATGAAGCTGACCGCGGGCAAGAAACGCCATGCGCTGGTGGTGATGGGGTAACCCGGAACGTAGCGAATTCTATGGAAAAAGGGGGCCTTTCGGCCCCCTTTTTGTTACGGCTGGACGGTGACCTTGGTCATCACGTCCGGGGTGGCTGGCGGCTCACCGCGCTGGATGGCGTCGACGACCTCCATGCCGGAGATGACGTTGCCGACGATGGTGTATTGGCCGTCCAGAAACTCACCCGGGGCGAACATGATGAAGAACTGGCTGTTCGCGCTGTTGGGGTCTTGTGCCCGCGCCATGCCAACGACGCCGCGCTGGAACGACAGGTCAGTGGTGAACTCAGCCGGGATGTTGGGCAGGCTGGAGCCGCCCATGCCGGCCATCGACAGATCAGCGCCGGCCTTGCCATTCGACACGTCGCCAGTCTGGGCCATGAAGCCGTCGATCACGCGGTGAAAGACCACGTTGTCATAGGCGCCTTCGGTGGCAAGCGCGGTAATCTGGGCCACATGCAGGGGCGCCACGTCTGGCAGCATGTCGATGACGATGGTCCCGTTGGCCGCACCCGCAACTTCGATCACGAGGTTCGGGCCTGGGCCGTCGGTCGCCTCTTGCGCCTGCGCAGATTGGCTCAGGCCATAGCCGCCGACGATGGCCAGACCAGCGGCAAAAATCCCTGCCGCGAGGAAGTTGTCAGACCTGGACATCGGCAGCCACCCGTACAGTGATCATGCGGTCTGGGTTGGCCGGAGGCTCACCCTTGGTGATCTTGTCGACATGCTCCATCCCGGAAATCACCCGGCCATAGACCGTGTACTGGCCGTTCAGGAAGCTGTTGTCGGAAAAGTTGATGAAGAACTGGCTGTTGGCCGAGTTTGGGTTCTGCGAGCGGGCAGCGCCAAGCGTACCGCGGTCATGCGGCAGCTTGGAAAATTCGGCCGGAAGGTCAGGGTACTTTGACCCGCCGGTGCCTGCGCGGCGCGGGTTGTAGTTCGGGCTTTCCATGTTGGCGTTTTCCACGTCGCCGGTCTGGGCCATGAAGCCGCCGATCACCCGGTGGAAGGCCACGTTGTCATAGGCCTTGTCGCGGGCAAGCTGCTTCATCCGCTCGGCGTGCTTCGGGGCCACGTCGGCCAGCAGTTCGATCACCACTTCGCCGTCTTTCAGCGTGAGGATGATGGTATTTTCCGGGTCCTTGATGTCGGGCATCGGGCTCTCCTTGGTTTCGTCGGGCAGGACCCTACTGGCGGCTTCCGCCCAAGGAAAGGGCAAAGCGTCCAAAGCGGTTGACGGGCGCGTGATCTGGGGGCCAATAGCGGGAAAGCTTTCATCAAGGAGAATCCGATGCCCTGGAAAACGCTGGATGACGTGGCGATGGCCGGCAAGGTGGTGCTGGTACGGGTGGATATCAACGTGCCGATGGAAGGCGACGTGGTCACCGACATGACCCGGATCGACAAGATCAAGCCCACGGTCGAGGATATCATTGCCAAGGGCGGCAAGGTGGTTCTGCTGGCGCATTTCGACCGGCCAAAGGGCAAGGTCGTGCCGGAGATGAGCCTCGGCCGGCTGGTTGACGCGCTGGCGGGGTCATTGGGCCGCAAGGTGGTGTTTGGCGCCGATTGCGTGGGGCCGGTCGCGGCCGCGGCGATTGCCAAGGCGGGCGCAGGTGAGGTGGTTCTCTTGGAAAACACCCGCTTCCAGCCGGGTGAGGAAAAGAACGATCCAGATCTTGCCAAGGCGATGGCGGCTTTGGGCGATGTTTATGTAAACGATGCCTTCTCAGCCGCGCACCGGGCGCATGCGTCAACCGAAGGTTTGGCCCACTTGCTGCCAGCCGCTGCCGGTCGGCTGATGGAGGCTGAGCTGAAGGCACTGGAGGCGGCTTTGGGCAACCCGCAGCGGCCAGTGGTGGCTGTGGTTGGCGGGGCGAAGGTGTCGACCAAGATCGAGCTTTTGGCGAACCTGGTGGGCAAGGTTGACCATCTGGTGATTGGCGGGGGGATGGCGAACACCTTCCTCGTGGCCGAAGGGATCGAAGTCGGGAAATCCCTGGCGGAGCGCGACATGGCCGAAACCGCGCGGGAAATCCGGCACCGGGCGCAGAAGGCGGGCTGCCAGATCCACTTGCCGGTGGATATCGTGGTCGCGCGTGAGTTCAAGGCGGGTGCGGACAGCCAGACCCTGCCCGTGCGCGACTGCCCGCCGGATGCGATGATTCTGGATGCCGGACCAAAGACGGTGGCGGCACTGGAGGCGGTATTTGCTTCGGCCAAGACCCTGATCTGGAACGGTCCTTTGGGCGCCTTCGAGATTGAACCCTTCAACATGGCCACCAATGCCGCAGCCCGCGTAGCGGCCCGGCTGACGCGTGAAGGCAAGCTGATCTCGGTCGCGGGCGGGGGTGATACGGTCGCGGCGCTGAACGCGGCGGGGGCGGCGGAGGATTTCACCTTCATCTCCACCGCAGGGGGCGCGTTCCTTGAATGGATGGAGGGCAAGGAATTGCCCGGTGTTCAGGCGCTGATGGGTTGAGCGGTAAGGCCTCAGGGGCTATGCCTTGGGCGACCAGTGGGAGACGGACATGACCAACGCGAAGATGACCGAACAGGTGGGCAACGGGCGCGGCTTTATCGCGGCGCTTGACCAGTCGGGTGGATCGACCCCCAAGGCCTTGAAATTGTACGGGGTTTCGGAAAGCGAATATTCTGGTGAAGAGCAGATGTTCGACATGATCCACGCGATGCGCGCCCGGATCATCAAGTCGCCTGCCTTCACCGGTGACAAGGTCGTGGGCGCGATCCTGTTCGAGCAGACCATGGACCGCACGATCGACGGCATCCCGACCGCCACCTACCTGTGGGAAAAGCGCGGAGTGGTGCCTTTTCTCAAGATCGACAAGGGGTTGGAGGCGGAAGCCGATGGCGTCCAGCTGATGAAACCGATGCCCGGCCTTGATTCGCTGCTGGATCGGGCCGCGAAGGCCGGGATCTATGGCACCAAGGAACGGTCAGTGGTCAATGCCGCGAACCGCAAGGGGATTGCCGCCGTCGTGGCGCAGCAGTTCGAGATCGGCCGGCAGGTGGCCGCGCATGGGCTGATGCCGATTTTGGAGCCAGAGGTCACGATCTCGATCTCTGACAAGGCCGAGGCCGAGGCGATGCTGCAAGAAGAAATTCTCAAGCACCTTGAAGGGCTTGATGGGCAAGTGATGCTGAAGCTGTCGCTGCCGACGATCCCCGATTTCTATCAGCCGCTGGTCAAGCATCCGAAGGTTTTGAAGGTCGTGGCACTGTCGGGCGGGCACGCCCGTGACAAGGCGAACGAAATCCTGGCGCAGAACCACGGGATCATCGCCAGCTTCAGCCGCGCACTGAGCGAGGGGTTGAGCGCCCAGCAGACCGACGCCGAGTTTGACGCGGTGCTGAAGGGCGCGATTGACGGCATCTACGCGGCCTCGATCACCTGAAGGGCTTTCGGCCCCAAGTCTTTGAGAGATGTGCATTTTCGGGATTCACAACCGAGTTCCGATATGCCATGATTCGCACAAGGCCCCCGAAGAAGAGGGGCCCTTGAGGCAAGCATGAGCACTGCGCATTCACGATCAGAGGCACGGCGGGGGCTGGGGGGGTTGGTTTACCTGGCGCTGGCCTTCGCGCTGGGGGTCTACTTCACCTTTGCCGCCGTGCAGGGCGACTATGGCATGTTCCGCCGCGTGGCGATCAATGCCGAGGCCGCGACCCTGACTACCGAGAGGGACAGGCTGGCCGCCGAACTGGCCGAGATGCAGAACCTGACGCGCCGGCTGTCGGACAGCTTCCTTGATCTTGACCTTCTGGACCAGCAGACCCGTGAGGTGCTGGGCTACATGCGCGCGGACGAAATCGCCATTCGCTGACGACATGAGAACTGCGGAGTAACTCCCTGTTCTGAGGGCTTTTTCGGCGTCTTCCTTATGTCCTCCTCTGATCTTCCTTCCGTCTCTACGCGCGTAGAGACGAAATCCCGTTAACCTTTGGCTTCGAATCACCCTGCCCCGTCAGTTTGGGTGACGACCTCCGCCCCCCTTCGACCGAAAACACGGGGCCATCCCAGCATGCCGCCGCATGCATGGGCGCATTCCTGCAGCGCATGGCCGCGGTGGATTTATGTTTTGACCCAATAAACACCGATGTTGTATGGATGGTTTAACGCTAAACCATTCCAAGCCCCTGGGAGGAGCCCCGATGGCCAAGAAGCCGGACGCGAGACCGAACGTCTCGAAGGAAGACCTGCTGAAGTATTACCGCGAGATGTTGCTGATCCGCCGGTTTGAAGAAAAGGCTGGCCAGCTTTACGGCATGGGTCTGATCGGGGGGTTCTGCCACCTTTACATCGGGCAGGAAGCCGTGGTCGTGGGCCTGGAGGCCGCGACCAAGGAAGGCGACAAGCGCGTCACCAGCTACCGCGACCATGGCCACATGCTGGCCTGCGGGATGGACCCAAAAGGCGTGATGGCCGAACTGACCGGGCGCATTGGGGGCTACTCCAAGGGCAAGGGCGGGTCGATGCACATGTTCTCCAAGGAAAAGCACTTCTACGGCGGGCATGGGATCGTTGGCGCGCAGGTACCGCTGGGGGCCGGTCTGGCCTTTGCGGACAAGTATCTGGGCAATGACAACGTGACCTTCACTTACTTCGGTGATGGCGCGGCCAACCAGGGCCAGGTCTATGAGACCTACAACATGGCCGAGCTTTGGGCGCTGCCCGTGATTTTCGTCATTGAAAACAACGGCTATGCGATGGGAACCAGCGTCAAGCGGTCCACCAAATCCACCACGCTTTACGGTCGCGGGCTGGCTTACGGCATCCCCGGGGAACAGGTTGACGGGATGGACGTGCTGGCGGTGAAAGCGGCTGGCGAGAAGGCGGTTGCGCACTGCCGGGCTGGGAACGGGCCATATATCCTTGAGATGATGACCTATCGCTACCGGGGCCATTCGATGTCGGACCCGGCCAAGTACCGGACCCGTGAGGAAGTGGAGAAAATCCGCACCGAGAAGGACTGCATCGAGCATGTGCGGGATCTTCTGACCCAAGGTGGGCTTGCCTCGGACGAGGAGCTGAAGGCCATCGACAAGGAGATCAAGGCCACCGTCAACGAGGCGGCTGAATTCTCGAAAGAAAGCCCGGAGCCGCCGCTGAGCGAGCTTTGGACCGACATTTACGCCTGAGGGAGGGGAAATCATGGCAACGCAAATTCTGATGCCCGCGCTTTCTCCGACCATGGAGGAAGGCACGCTAGCCAAATGGCTGGTGAAAGAGGGTGATACGGTCAAGTCGGGGCAAATCCTGGCGGAGATCGAGACTGACAAGGCCACGATGGAATTCGAGGCGGTCGATGAAGGGGTGGTCGGCAAGCTGCTGGTCGCGGAAGGCACGGCGGGCGTGAAGGTGAACACGCCGATTGCGGTGATGGTGGAAGACGGCGAAAGCGTGAGCGAGGCCCCGAAACCGGCAGTCGTGGCGGCTGTGGCAGCGGTGGAGGCCCCGGTTGCAGTGGCGGCGGCCGTTGCGGCCCCTGCCCCGGTGGTTGCCGCGAAGGGCTGGCCGCATACCGACCTGCCGGACGGCCCGACCAAAACGATGACCGTGCGGGAAGCCCTGCGCGAGGCGATGGCCGAGGAAATGCGCGCCGATCCGACGGTGTTCCTGATGGGCGAGGAAGTCGGCGAGTATCAGGGGGCTTACAAAATCTCCCAAGGCCTGCTGGATGAGTTCGGGCCGCGCCGGGTGGTCGACACGCCGATCACCGAGATGGGCTTTGCCGGGATCGGGGTTGGCGCCTCATGGGGCGGGCTGAAGCCGATCGTGGAGTTCATGACTTTCAACTTCTCGATGCAAGCCATTGACCACATTCTGAATTCGGCCGCGAAGACGCTGTACATGTCGGGCGGGCAGATGGGGTCACCGATGGTGTTCCGTGGCCCGAACGGGGCGGCGGCACGGGTTGGGGCGCAGCATTCCCAGGACTATTCGGCCTGGTATGCCGCGATCCCGGGCTTGCGGGTTTGCATTCCCTATTCGGCGGCGGATGCGAAGGGCTTGCTGAAATCGGCGATCCGCGATCCGAACCCGGTGGTGTTCCTGGAAAACGAGATCATGTACGGGCGGTCCTTCGAGGTGCCGGTCGATCCCGATTTCACGGTGCCCTTCGGCAAGGCCAGCATCCTGCGCGAGGGCAAGGATGTGACGATTGTCAGCTTTGGCATCGGCTGCGCGCATGCGCTGGCAGCGGCGGAAGAGCTGGCCAAGGACGGGATCAGCGCCGAGGTGATCAACCTGCGCACCCTGCGTCCGATCGACTATGACACGGTGCTGGCCTCAGTCATGAAGACCAACCGCTGTGTGACGGTCGAAGAGGGTTTCCCGGTGGGGTCGATTGGCGACCACATCGCCAGCACGATCATGCAGAAGGCGTTCGACTACCTCGATGCGCCGGTCATCACCTGCACGGGCAAGGACGTGCCGATGCCCTACGCCGCGAACCTGGAAAAGTTCGCCCTGATCACGCCTGCGGAAGTCGTGACCGCCGTCAAATCCGTCTGCTACCGGTAAGGAGGGGAAAATGGCTGTTCAAATTCTGATGCCCGCGCTGTCCCCGACCATGGAGGAGGGGACGCTTGCCAAGTGGCTGGTCAAAGAGGGGGATGCGGTCAAATCAGGCCAGATCCTGGCCGAGATCGAGACCGACAAGGCCACGATGGAGTTCGAGGCGGTTGATGAGGGGATTGTCGGGAAACTGTTGATCGCCGAAGGCACGGCCGGGGTGAAGGTCAACACGCCGATTGCGGTGATGCTGTTCGAAGGGGAGGATGCCTCATCGGTCGCTTCGCAGCCCTCTTCGGCAGTGCCGGCGGTAGCGCCAGCGAAGAGCGACGCGGCAGCGAGCGATGAGCGGCCGGTTGCGGCCCCTGCCCCAGCGGCCCCGGTATCGGGGCGCGCGCGGGTGTTCGCTTCGCCCTTGGCGCGGCGGATTGCGACGGAGAAGGGGTTGGACCTGACTTTGGTCAAGGGGTCGGGCCCGCACGGCCGGATCGTGCGGGCCGATGTGGAAGGGGCCAAGCCCGTGGCAGCGGCCCCGGTTGCGTCGGTTGCTGCGGCGGCCCCTGCCCCGGCGGCTGCAGCTGCGGCCAAGCCTGCGGCGGCGATGCCGACAGGCATGGCGACCGAAACCGTGCTGAAGATGTATGCCGACCGCCAGTACGAAGAAGTGCCGCTAGACGGCATGCGCCGGACGATTGCGGCGCGGTTGACCGAGGCCAAGCAGACCATCCCGCATTTCTATCTGCGGCGGGAAGTGCGGCTGGACGCGCTCATGACGTTCCGCGAAACGCTGAACAAGCAGCTTGAGGGGCGCGGTGTGAAGTTGTCAGTCAACGACTTCATCATCAAGGCCTGTGCCATGGCCCTGCAGGCGGTGCCGAATGCCAATGCCGTCTGGGCCGGCGACCGGATGCTGCGGCTGAAGCCGTCGGATGTGGCTGTGGCAGTTGCAGTGGAGGGGGGGCTGTTCACCCCCGTCCTGCGCGATGCGGACAAGAAGTCCTTGAGCGCGCTGTCGGCTGAGATGAAGGATCTGGCTGGTCGGGCGAAGTCAAAGAAGCTTGCGCCGCAAGAGTATCAGGGCGGATCCTTCGCGATCTCGAACCTTGGGATGATGGGGATCGAGAACTTCGACGCCGTCATCAACCCACCGCATGGGTCGATCCTCGCAGTCGGCGCGGGGATCAAGAAGCCGGTGGTGCTGGGGGATGGAACGATTGGCGTGGCGACGGTGATGTCGATGACGCTGTCGGTCGATCACCGGGTGATCGATGGCGCCTTGGGGGCCGAGTTCCTGAAAGCGATCGTTGAGGGGCTGGAAAACCCGGTGGCGATGCTTGCCTGATCTGTGGGAACGGGGGGCTTCGCGCCCCCCGAACCCCGCGGGATACTTGTGCAAATGTGAAAGGGGCCTTCGGGGCCCTTTTTCTATTTGGCTTTGAGGGCCTTGATCAGGCGGAGCGCGCGCCGCAGGATCGTGAGAGCGGTGCCTGCAATGATGATCCAGAGCGTCAGGGCCAGCACCCATTCGGTTGCGACGAAAGCCGCGATCACGGTGCCGAGTGTCAGGGCGGCCATGCGCTGGGGTTTGGCCATCGGGCCAGAGAAATCCGGCGGGAACCCTTCTGCACGACCAAGTTCGCGGACATAGGCCGTGGCGATGGCAAGGGCGGCGGCGAGGGCGCCAAGCTCTGGACCGCCGGCGGCGATGCCGGCGCCGAGGAAGAAAAGGAGGTCTGAGGCGCGGTCAGGTGCCTCGTTCCAGAAAGGGCCGTCTTTGGTGCCCTGCCCGCCCTCAACCGCCACCATGCCGTCGATGAGGTTACAAACAAGGCGGGCCTGGATCGTCGCAGCGGCGAGGATCAGCATCAGCCATTGGACAAGGCCGGGCACGAGCGGCGTCAGCATATAGGCGGCAAGGCCGATGGCGGCAAAGCCGACCGAAGCTTGTGAGATCTGGTTTGGCGTGATGCCGCGCTGGACGGCCTTTGTAGCCAGCCGCCCGGCCCATGCCGACTGGCGAGAGGCGAGCGGGCGGCGGTTTTCGGGCTCGCTCATGTCAGTGACCAGTAGTAGCGGGTGACGTGGAAGAAGATTGGCGCGGCGAAGATCACGGAATCAAGCCGGTCGATGAACCCGCCGTGCCCTGCGATCAGGTGGCCCCAGTCCTTGACCCCGCGGTCACGCTTGATGGCCGACATCACAAGGCCGCCGAAGAAACCCATCAGCGTCAGGATCAGGCACATGCCGGCCGCCTGCGCCATGCTGAAGGGGGTCATCCACCACAGCGAGGTGCCGACCGCGATGGCGGTGAGGGATCCGCCGATGAACCCCTCCCATGTCTTGGACGGCGAAAGGGTCGGCGCGATCTTCGTGCGGCCGATCAGCTTGCCCCAGACATATTGCATGACATCAGACAGTTGGACGACGAAGATCAGGTAAGCGATCAGGATGACATTGCGCCCCTCGAACCCGGGGATCTGCAGGTAAAGGAGCGCCGGGACATGGCTGATGCAGTAGACGCAGATCATCAGCGCCCATTGGGTTTCCGAGACGCGGACGAGGAAATCCTTGGTGCTGCCCCGCAAGGCTGACAGGACCGGAAGGAGCAGGAAGACATAGACCGGTACGAAGACCGCATACATCCCGTACCAGTCGATCAGTACGAAGTAGTACTGCAGTGGCAGCACGACGAAGAAGCAGGCCACCAGCGACCAGTGATCGCCACGGTTATGGGTGGTGAGGGTCAGAAACTCACGCAGCGCAGCGAAGGAGCACAGCGCGAAGAGGAGAACGACGCCTGGCTTGCCCGCCAGAAACGCGATGGCCAGGAGGATGACCATGATCCACCAGGCGGCAATGCGGGCGTTGAGGTTTTCGATGACCGGATTACTGCCGTCAGGAGAGAGGCGCTGGCGCAGAATCTCACCCAGGATAGAGGCGAGGATCAGGATGCCGCCGACACCCGAAAGCAGCCACAAAAGGTGGGGGCTGGTCATGTCTGGGCGTCCGGAGAAAGAGCCAGAAGGGCGGCGCTGGCTCGGGCAAGGAAAGTGTCCTTCGCCTCATCCACCGAAAGATGCAGGGGGGCGCCGAAGGTCAGGGTGCAGATCAGGGGAACAGGGATGATCTCACCTTTGGGCATGACCTTGTTGAGGTTGGCGATCCAGACTGGGACAAGGTCAACCTCGGGTCGGGCCTTTGCAAGGTGATAAAGTCCGGACTTGAAGGGCAGTAGCGCCGCATCGGTGCCGTTGCGCTGACCTTCGGGAAACAGGATCAGCGATGCCTCTTGATCCAGCGCCTCGACCATCTGGGCGACCGGGTCGGCGGTTCGTGCCTCGGGGCGGCGGTCAATCAGCACGGCGTTGAAGACATCGCGACCGATAAAGCTGCGAAGGGGAGACTTCAGCCAGTAATCCAGCGCTGCGACGGGCCGGGTCTGGCGCCGCAGCGCGGGGGGCAGGACGGTCCAAAGGAGGACGAAATCACCGTTGGAGCTGTGATTGGCGAAATACACGCGCTGGCGCTGAACGGGTTCGATCCCCTGCCAGATGGCGCGGGGGGCGGTCATGAAGCGGGCGAAGATCGATATTGCTTGCCCGGTGGCCCCGGCGGCAAGGGAACGAAGGTAAGGTTTCATGTGACGCGGATCATTCGGCCTTCAGGATCTGGTCCATGGTCAGCGCGGGCTGGGCGCAGCCCGCCTTGCCTACAACTCGCGCCGGAACACCGGCGACCGTTGTGTTGCGCGGAACATCCTCAAGCACAACGGACCCTGCGGCGATACGCGAGCAACGACCCACACTTATATTGCCAAGTACCTTGGCCCCCGCTCCGATCAGGACACCATCGCCGATCTTCGGGTGGCGGTCGCCGTCTTCCTTGCCCGTGCCGCCCAAGGTGACGGAATGAAGCATCGAAACGTTGTCACCAACGACGGCTGTTTCGCCGATGACGATGGAATGGGCATGGTCGATCATGATGCCCTTGCCCAGTTTCGCGGCCGGGTGAATATCTACGCCAAACACCTCGGACACCCGCATCTGCACGAAATATGCAAGGTCGGTCCGCCCCGTCTGCCACAGCCAGTGACCCACACGGTAAGCTTGCACCGCCTGATAGCCCTTGAAGAAAAGGATTGGTTGCAGAAAGCGGTGGCAGGCAGGATCGCGTTCGTAGACCGCCATCAGATCAGCCCGGGCCGACGCGCCAAGCTCGGCGTCCTGTTCAAAGGCTTGATCGGCGATTTCGCGCAGGATTTGCTCGCTCATTTCGCCTGAGGCGAGTTTGAGCGAAAAGCGATACGCAAGCGCCCGCTCCATCGTGGCGTGGTGAAGAAGGCCGGAATGGATCAGGCCGCCAAGCAGTGGTTCACTGCGGATGGCCTCGACCGCCTCATCGCAAACACGAGACCATACCGGATCCACGGTGGTCAGTTTTGCCCGAGTTTCCAGCATGGCCAAGCCTCCCTTTGCAACTTCCCATAGCATAATTGCACCGCCAAGCGACAGGCAAGTTTGTGATCCCGACGATCACACTTTGAAATGCTGCAGAAGTGCTTGGCAGGCTATGATGGTCGCGGACAGGAAGTCGGGATCACGTGCCAAAGGCTCGGCTGGAGGCGCAAGCATGAGGCAGCGTGACATCAGGCTGCCGTCGCCGAAGTCCGGATGGCAGCCGCTTTGCGCCCGCAGATGTTGATCGGCCGCTTCGATCTCTTCAAGGATGCGGGAAGCGGTCTGCACGCGCGCCTCGGACGGGACCGGCAAAAGCGCACGAGCAAAGATCAGAAGTTCAGAGCCGCTAGGGTCACGCATGTCAACTCGTCTGGTCGATTGACCGGAAGGGTCCAGCACCGAACTGCGCTGAAACCTGTGCAACCTCAACCCGATAGGACCCGACGACCCCATCTGCCCCCTTCATCGCAGATGTGTAAGTGAACTGGGGCTGGCTTGACGAGTATTCGCCCTTGAGAACAGCATCTTGGAAAATTCTCACGATGTAGTTCTCTGAGTCTTCACCCAATGGAACCTCCACCGTCAGCCAAGTGTCGCCGTCTATCCTTGTCCGGCGTTTCCAGCTGATGACACTGTCGCCCAGACCCACGGCTTGGCTCCGAAGGTGAGAAACGGGATAAGGTCGCAAACCAGCACCGTCGAAGGATTCAACCCGCAGAACAGTGTTGGGATCGTCGAAGCCCCGCGCAGCCGAACCGATGCGGTAGTAGCGCGCAAGACCGCGCGCCGACAACGGCAGATCGATCTGGGTCAAGGCAAGGTCCAACAAAACAACGGTGCTTCCAATTGGCCAGACTTCGGGCATCAAGCCATCTGTACCAAGCTGTCCACGAAGTCGCACCGAAAGGTCAAATACGTCAGGTGCGACAACGTCGGCTTGTGCAAACTGAAAGACCTCCCAGTTATCGGCACTGCCATCTCCTATAGCCATTGCATTTGCACCGTTCAGCACTGCCAAACTGTCAGCCGAAGCGAACTCGCCAGACGCAACCTTTACGCGCAACGGTGCCCCACGGTCCCAGACACCGGGCCGTGCCCTGACAAGGGGTGTCTCGGTCAACCCGACAACGGCAGACGCTGCGATCAAGCGGTTGATCTCGTATCCGGTGTCCTGGCTCGACGACCAGACCGCCACAGATCCCGGCCATGGTTCGCTGGCGACAGCGACGTAAGGAGCGTGCGGGATCTCCTCTCCAGTCAGAAGCGGAAGGTCAAGAAACACTGGGAACACTGGAACCGGGGCGGTGTAGGACCGTGTAACGATCACCTCGGTATCGCTGTCGGGAGAAGTGTACACACCCGCTTCGACTCGAACTGCTTCGATCAGTTGCGCTTCGGCTTGCTCGACCCGGTCAATTCGATATCGCTTGTCCTGCACGCTGACCACATCGCCGGCCCCCAGCCGCAGCTTCGATTTCGGTAGCGCAAAGCGTGCACCATCCCTGGCAATCCGTGCCTCTGCCAGCCAACGTTCAGCAGTTGCCTGTCCTTCAGCAAATGTCAGGGCCAATGGCAAGTCACTTTGCGAAACACCCCGCGCCTCACTGTCAGGAAACCGCGCCTCGACCGCACGGACCTCATAGCTTGACTGGGAGTCTACAAAGCCAAGCCGGACCTGCCCGGCGGTATCGGCCTCGGGGGCGCGGGTAGTTTCTATGCTTCCGTCAATGTCGGGCAGCATGGCAAGCGCGTCCAAGTCAATCTGGGCGATGACGTGACCGTTCCGGCTGCGGAAAAGCAATTTTCCGTCGCGTTCCATCACATCAAAGCCGTAAGCCAGCAACAGCGGCTGCAAAGCCGCACGGGCCGTCGCAACATCCGGTTGGAAGAACCCCCGAACCAACCCATAGAGACCAGTCGTATCAATGGCTTGAACGCCAGACTTCTCACAGATTTCTGCGACGACTGCGGCAAGCGGCTGATTGGTTGATCGGCCATTTAACCAGTGGCCGCGCCCATAGTTTCCACCATCGTTCCAGATCCCGATCTGGCCCGGAAACTCTGGAAACGGACGCGCATCCCATGCCCAGACATGGGCATGATCAAGGTCAACCATGCTGCCGCCGTAAAGGGCCGACACAGGGTTGTTCTCAGGATCAGACCAGAACGAGGTGATCGCCAGCAGATATTGCATCTGTATCAGGTCGTCCCTGCTGCCGTTTGACCACAGCGGCAAACTGGATTCTGATGACTTGACGTCAACAAACTTGTTGGGCTGGTTTGTGCCCTTGTCGATCGCGGGGCAGCCATATTCGGTGAACCAGATCGGCTTCGATCCTGGGACCCATGCTGTTGGATCAACCGCCCTTACTCCGGCAGCGCGCTCGTGGTGCAGATTCGACCACCAGGACTTCAGGTCCTTGTATCGGAAAACCCACGGCTCGTCGAAAGCGCCGTCGGTGATCGGCAGGCGCCTCTGGGCCAAAGCTCCTTCTGAACTGTCATAGTACCAGTCGAATCCTTCGCCACCCGCGACATTCGCCTTCAGGTATTCGAGGTTGTAGATGGATCCCCAACTGGCATCTGCATGCTCTTCTCCCTCGCGCCAGTCTGACAGAGGCATGTAGTTGTCGATTCCGATGAAATCGACGTTGTTGTCCGACCATAGCGGATCAAGGTGAAAGTACAGGTTCCCGTTGGCCTGGTAACCAAAATATTCTGACCAGTCAGCTGCGTAGCCAATCTTGGTGGTTGGGCCAAGGATTGACCGAACGTCGGCTGCCAGCGCGCGCAAGGCATCTACCGCTGGGAAACTGTCGCCTGCACCCCGGATCTGCGTCAGTGACCGCATCTCGGATCCGATGCAGAACGCATCAACCCCGCCAGCCACCGCGCACAGCTTTGCGTAATGCAGGATAAAGCGTCGGTAGCCCCAGCCGGGCGGACCCGAGTAGCTGACCGTTTCGCCCAATGTTGAGAAATTGCTTGGGCTTGCGGTCCCAAAGAAGGCCTGAACTTCTGCTTCCGCGCCTGCAGTTCTGTCTGGAGATCCGTCCTGGCCCGGGGCCGCTGAAAGCGTAATCCGGCCGCGCCAAGGCAGTTTGGGCTGACCCGAACCTCCTGTCCAAGGATCAGGCAGGGTATTTCCTTCTAGCTGGTCCATCAGAATGAAAGGGTAAAAGACCGCCTCTTTTCCAGAGGCCCGAATTGCACGGATTGCTTCGATGACCGAAGCATCTGCGGGCGTGCCGCCATAGATCGAGGCCCCATCCACTTTCGGCACTTCTGCCGCTGCGGCCCGTGTCACCCCACCAGCACGCCACGGCATGCCAACTCCATCGCGTTGCGTCTGCTCAACCTTGGGACGCACTTCGCAGCTCGCACAGCGCAGGTCGTTGCCAAACCAGGACACGACCATTGACACCGATTGAACCGCCGGAAGTTCATCGGTCAGTTGGCCGAGGCTGGTCGCAAGATCTGTCAGGCCGGAAGGAGAATGCACGTTTGCCGTCCTGTTGCGGCCAAGCCCTTCAGCGTAATGGACCGGCGTGGTTGCCAGCCCGTACTCTCCCGTCCCGGGGATCAGCGCCACGCCGCGAATGGCCCCACCAAGTGTCTTTGTGTCGTCGACTGCTTTGCCTTGGGCTGCGCGCACCACTTCAAAACTGAACTGGGGTACGCGGTTGCCAAACGGTGCCAACTCCAGGTCTTCGATCACGACATAAGCCAGACCGCGATACGCGGGGACCCGACCGGTGCCCTCGACGGCCTCCATCTTCGGGTCAGGAAGCTGTGTCTCGCTTCCAGTGTAAACTCGAAGGTTCAGGTCTCTGGCCGAGATTTCGTTTCCATCAGCCCAGATACGCCCGACCCGAAGGATTTCACCTTCGCACAGGGCGACGGCAAGACTGATCGAATAGCTGTATTCGTTGACCTTCGGTTTTGGAGCACCTTTGCCTGACTTGCGGCGACGGACGGTTTCGGTGAATTGGGTCGCCCAGATCACCTGCCCGCCAACGCGCATTCGACCCCAGAGCTGGCCGATCCCGGCACCTTCGCCAGCACCGGACAGACGTAGTCGATCAATTCGGCCAACGTCGACAGGGTCGGATCCGGCCCCAAGCAGGCGCTGATCGATCACGCGCCCCAGCGTTGCCCCAATCGCTCGCCCGATGACGGCACCAGACAGGCCAAGGACAGTGCCACCGAACCCAGCACCGAGCGCGGCCCCTGCCGCAGAGAGAAGAAGCGTTGCCATTCAGTTGGGTCCTTCAGGAAAAGCAAAGCGCGCCGCGATACGGCGCTGCCAGGGTTGGGACAAGGAACTCTCGATGACGCCATGCCCCGTGTAGGCATGGACAAAACGCGGGCTGGGGCCAGTTTCGGACTGGATTCCAAGGTGCTTGGCGATGCTGCCCTCTCGCATCCGAAACAAAAGCACATCGCCCACAGCGTCTTCTGAAAGGGGCTTGCACAGAAGCCAGCGATTGGCCGCTTCCATCAGCACTTCGCGTCGAGAAGGCTCGGCCCAGTCTTCTGTGTAAGGCGGCACGATCTGCGGCTCGCTCGCGAAGATCGCCCGCCACACCCCCCGCAAAAGGCCAAGGCAGTCGGTTCCCGCCCCTTTGACCGAGGCCTGGTGCAGATAAGGCGTCCCAATCCACTGGCGCGCCTCGACCACGATCCGCTGCGCTTGACTCACAAGCCGCTCGCCGGAAGACGGGCGCCTCCCGCACCTGGCCGGTCAGGTCCCGGGTAAGAGGCCAGCCAGTCTTCGCCTGGAATATGTGGAAACCCGCGGTAGTTCAGAAAGTTGGTGAACTTGGCCCGGCAAGTTGCCGCTGTCTTGTCGCAACCCGCGATCATTCGGAAACCGTCGCCAGGAAGAACTTCAGCACCAAGCGACTGCCAAAGTTCAATCTGGCGGCCGGGCGTCAGTTGGCGGTCATTCTTGATCGCTCCGATCAGACCAGCCGCAGCCCCGGTCAGAATTTCAAAGCGCCCATGTTCGAACCATCGATCATCAAAGCCGGCAAAGGTCGAGAAGGTGAACAGCCGGTCTTCATCGACCGCTTCAACGGTGCCTTCATGGAAGAAGCCGGGCAAGCTGGTGTCGAAACCACAGCGGACGTCCCCAAGAATTGCCGAACAATTCTGCAGGTAAGCAAACCCCTGCGGCCGGTTCAGCGCTTCGGTCAAGCCGCGCAGCTCGGCCCGAAAGGCGCCGCCCGCGCGCATGATTTCACCAAATGTGCCGCGGAACTGTTCGATCCAGTCTGATGGCGCAGACCAGTTGACCAGATAGGACCGCACCTCGGCCCCATCAAACCGGCCCGCCAACAGGTCAGCTTCGCGAATTGATGCGTCGCTCAACGCCCCGGCAGCCTCGGAATTGTCAACCGAGAGGCCAGTGGTCTGCTGCAAGGCCCGCGCCGTCATGCCGGTGTCGGCACGGCAAACCACTCCGTCAACAGTCAGGTCGCGGTCATGATCGGTGAACCCCAGGACCAGCCCGTCAGTGCGACGCACGGTCCACGCCCGGCAGACGGTGGTCGCGCCGCTTTCAAGGTGCGCGTAAAGCGCTTCGCGGGTCATAGCCGCACCTCCACGATCGGTACCGATGGCACATCCCCGGCCTGGAAAGACGCGACCGAGGTCTGGATGACGTCCGTGTCAAACCGAACCGGCACATCAAACTCGAACCCGGCCTGGATCCGCGCACCCAAAGCCGGTGGCAGCACAAATGTGACTTCGCCCGTTTCGGCATTGACCGAGTATTCCAGACCTTCCACTTTGGGATCGCCCGCCAGCGCGATCCGCACGCTGCCCGCAACCGGCTTTCGGATTGGCCGGACATAGTTTTGCAGACCGGAGACATAGGTTTTCTGCAACTGAAACACTGTCTTCAAGCCGTCGCCAATTCCGATGTCCTGATCGTCCGGCCCAGGCACGGCAGACGGAGCGCAGGACTTGTAATCCGACCAGTCCTTCCAGCGAAACCCATGCAGCTGGCCCATGCGCGCCTCGAAGAACGCGATCAGCGTTTCGACATCGTCCAGCGACCGCAGTCCCAGACCCGCATCATAGCGGCGGCGTGAATGGGCCCAGGGGCTGTTGCGCTCTTCAAAGCCGTTGGCAAGCGTGACAACTTCCGTCCGGCGTTCCGGCCCCCCGACTGACCCAAAGCTTACGTTTGCGGGAAAGCGTATCTCGTGAAATGCCATGATCCGTCCTCACCGATTGCGCTGGCCGCGCGCGAGTGCGCGGCTCACCTGGGCAGCCACCTGGCTTTGGCTGCGTTGGAACCCCTGAACGTCCGGTGTCGAGATGTTCATCACGACGTTCACAGATCGCCCGCCGCCAGCCTGTACGCCCAACCGCCCGTCAGGCCCGCGCGCCAGCGGCATGATTGCCTCTGGCCCGGCCTCACCCATCAGGCCGCGCCCGCCGCACATCGGGAAGGTGGTCGGGGACGAGACAACTCCACCCCTGGCAAAGGGCATCACCTTGCCCTGGGAAAACGCTCCGCCAGCCGCAAAAGGCATCCCCGCCCCCATCAGGCCAGAGACACCCTGCGCCAGAAGGCCGCCCAAGGCATTCGTCACTGGCTTCATCGCGATGGAATAGACGCTGTCGACGATGGTGTTCGCGACTGTCTTCAGTGCGTCGTTCAGCTTCATCCCGTCAAAGATCAGCCCGTCGAAAGCCTTGCGCAGACCGCCGCTAATCCCACCAGACAGCGTGTTCACTTCGCGCCCGGTAAAGATCATCGTCTCCCGCATCCGGGCAAGCTCACCGTCAAACGCCGCCACCATCGACACGGATGACCCCAGCTGCGCTTCCAGTGCTTCCAGCTGCTCCTGCATCGTTCCGATTTCTGCCATCGCCCTGATCCTTCCTCACATCGGGAAACGCGGCGGCCAATTCGGCAAGCCGCGCGCGTGTCAGGGGCGGGACCATTTGCTCCCGCCCCAGCATCATCCGCAGTTCGACTGGCGTCAGCCGCCAGAATGCCGCCGGCTCCAGCCTCAGGTCATGCAGGCCCGCCTGCATAAGGCCCCGCCAGTCGATCCCCGTCATGGCTCACCCGGCAACGAGAACGCCCGTGCCAAAAGCTCCGCCGCCGCCCGCGCCGCTTCAACTGGTCCGCCCCCGATTTCGACCCGCAGCAGATCAGCGGCCGTACCTTGCCAACCGCCACCCCGCAGGCCGGCGACGATCAGCGCCAGCACATCCCGGGTGCGAAAGCGCTGGCTTTCGAACCGCTCCACCAGATCGACCAGCGACCCGGTCTCCAGCGTGTCCTCAAGCTCAGCCAAGGCGCCCAGCGTCAGCTTTGCCACGTGACGCTGGCCGTCCAGCCAGATCGCGACTTCGCCTGTCCAGGGATTGGCCATCAAAGCGCCGTGAAGGTCAGTGCCCCGGCCGAGGCCATGGACATCTCATACGTAGCCTCGTCGTTGTGGCTGCCGGCATATTCGATCGAGGTGATCTGGAACGCCCCTTCGATTACGCCAAAGCTTGGGATAACCACCTGAAAATCCGGGATTTCGCCATTGAAGAACACCTGGCGCGCGCGCTCATCCGTGTTCTCGTCCCGGAACACGCCCGACCCAGAGATCGAGGCCGATCTGACCCCTGCCCCGGCCAGAAGCTCACGCCAGCCACCCTCACTCTCAAGGCTGGTGACATCGACCGATTCCGTGTTGAAGCTGATCCGCGTCGCGCGCAGGCCGGCGATGGTCACGAACTGGCCATCCCCCGTCTGGTCGATCTTGATCAGCAAGTCCTTGCCGCTTTGCACAGCCATGTCCGTTCTCCGTCTTCAGATGATTGAAAGGCGCTAAAGCTGAACCCGCGCCCGGAAGGTCAGGTCGATCCGCCGCGTCTCGCCCTCGGAAATCCGCCGGGCCGAGGCGCGCAGGAACAGAAGTTGCACCAGGGCCCCTCGGGTCAGCGTCAGTGGCACCCCGATCAACGCGTCCGAGATGTCGGCCGCGATGGTCTTGATCGACAGGAACCCGGTCGCATCGGTGATCACGCTGATGACCAGCTGATGGTCTGCGCCCGCGCCGCTTTTGTCTGACTGGTCCCGCGCTTCTTCGGGACCAATCAGCACGAAGGTCCCGGTCGCGTTCGGTGGCACCGCGTCATAAATCGTGACGCCTGCCAGCGCGGGGAAGGTCGACAGCCTTTGAAAGATTGCGGTCTGCAGGGCCGCGGCTGCTGCATAGCTCATGTCGCCACCTCCTCGCGGGCAAAACAGGTCAGGAAACGGCCAGAGGGGTCAGCCTCGGTCACCGCCAGGATCGGGAACAACCGTCCGCCTTCGCGGAACCGTTGCCCTGCCTTGGGACGCGACACCGCCCCCGCCGGGGCGGCACGCACGGTGATGCGGTAAGGCACGGCACCAAGGATCTGCTCTTCCCCCGGCACATCGCTGCCGGTCCCGGGACGAAAGGCCGCCCAAAGGGTCCCCAGCGCCGTCCAGCTTTCAACATAGCCGCCCGCGCCGTCCGAGGTGCGCACCACCCCTTCCAACACCAGCGTCCGGTTCAGGTGGGGCGCCTTCATGACCGCCCCCCACCCAAGATCCGCACCGTGCGCCAGCGCTCGATCAGCGTCACCACACCAAAGGGCAGCCCAGCGGCTTGGGCCGAGTCATCGTGACGATGCTCGTAGAACTCGCTTGCCAGCAGCAGCACCGCCTGCCGCAGGTCCACCGGAACATCGGTCCAGGCAGGCCCAAAGCCTGCGTCAAAGACCACCTTCACCAGGCCATCCGTCGGAATGGTCGGCAACGACGTCCCCTTGCCCACCAGACGCGGACGGTGCAGGTCGGGGATCAGCCGGTAACTGGTTGCCGGCACCAGCGTCTCGCCACCTTCGGCATTGACCAGCGTCAGGCTGACCAACCCAGCGACCGGCGACACTGGCAGAGCCTGCTCGTCGTCGCGCCAGCACTCCAGCACCCACAGGAACCGGCGCCGGTAAAGCATTTTTCCGATCCGCCCTTCGATCGCAGCCATGGCGGCGCGAAGGTAGGCTTCGATCAGACCATCCTGCATCCCGTCATCGGCAAAGCCGCTGCCAAGGCGCAGATGGTCCTTGAATTCCTCCACCGGCAGGGCCGCTGTCGGCACCGGGGTCTCTTCGGTCAACATCATGGTCAAAGCTCCGCCCGCTGCCGGGCCTGTTGCGAATTGCAGGGACGAAAGGGCCCGATCCCTGTCGCGGGACCGGGCCGTCGGCGACTTAGACCGACACGCGCAGCAGCTTGATCGCCGAGGAGTCGGTGACATCGCCGCCAACACGCTTGTTGGCGTAGAACAGCACGTGCGGCTTGGCCGAAAACGGGTCGCGCAGGATCCGCAGGTCGGGGCGTTCCGCGATCGTGTACCCGGCGTTGAAGTCGCCGAAGGCGATCGGGAAGGCGTTCGCCGCGATATCCGGCATGTCTTCGGCGATCAGCACGCGGTAGCCCATCAGACGCGCAGGCTCACCCTCCTGCAGACCATCAACCCACAGGAACCGGCCGGTGGAGTCCTTCAGACGGCGCACCGCAGCCGTGGTGCGCGAGTTCATCAGGAACGTCGCATTGGCGCGATAGTCCGCACCCAGCGCATAGACCAGGTTGATCAGGCAGTCCGCCGGGTTGGTGGCGGCGAAGTCCGCAGCAGCACCCGTGGTCACAAAGCCCAGGTTGCCCCAGGTCCAGGACGCGTTCGCGACCTTCGGCGGCAGAAGGATGCCCTTCGGCTTGTCGATCCCGTCACCGTTGATGAAGGCAGCAGCCTCGGCGCGGATAAAGCGCGTGGCGATCTTCTGGGCCAGCCAGCCCTCGATGTCGAATGCGCTGTCGTCCAGGATGCGCTGGCTTGCCTTCGGCATCGCGGCCAGCTCATGCAGGCGGATCGAGATCCGCTCCAGCAAGGGGGTCGCGGTCTCAACCGTCGCCGGAACTTCCTGCGCCCAGCCCGAGCCCACTTCGCTCCGGTCGATCAGCACATCGTACGAGATCGCGTCGACCTGCACGACATTCGCCACCGACCGCAGGGTCGAGGTCGCAAGCAGCATCGAACGGATGCGGTCGGCGGTCTGGGGGTCGACCAGCACACCACCGTCGGCCACGACGTTGGTCGACAGCGCCTTGCCCTCAAGGGCCAGGCCACGCAGGCCATCGTCATCGCCATTGCGCAGATAGGCGTTGAACGCCTTCTTGTGCGGGGCCTCGACCTCGGCCTGTGCCGAAAGGGCCGGGCGGCCATAGGTCATCGTCTTTGCGTTCAGCATGGTCAGTCGCTCTTCCTGATGTTTCAGCGTGGATTTCACATCTTCCTGAAAGGTGCTGAATTCTTTCAGAAATCCGGCCATGGCCGCTTTCGCCTCCGCAGCCGGTGTTTGGGCAGGGGATGCAACTTCCCCGGCCCGAGACTTGATCTCGGTCATCGTCATCCTTCCTTTTGCTCGTGTTCGGACGCCGCGCGCTAAAGCCCGGCCAAACTGCGGCGCGCGTCCTCGAAGACCGCCGCCATGTCGCGCCAGTCATCGTCCAGGGCATCCGCCTTGGCCGCGACCCGCGCCTCGGGAAGCATCGGGAAGGTCACCAAGGACACTTCCCAAAGCTCCAGCTCCGACAACAGGCGCTGCCCCTTGCCGTCACGTTCCGCCTTCACCGTGCGATACCCGATGGAAAGCCCATCAATCGCCCCGGCCTGCAGAAGGGCGGCGGCTTCGCGGCCCTTCTCGACTTCCATCAGGATGCGCCCCTTGACCCAAAGACCCGTGGCATCTTCGCGCACGTCGTCCCAGATGCCGATCGGCTGGGCCGGATCATGCTGCCACAGCATCTTGACCCGGCCCCCGCTCGCAGCAAGGCGCTTGAGGCTGGCCGCATAGGCCCCCTTCTGCACCACATCGCCGCCCTGATCCTTCTTGCCGAACAGCGAGGCATAGCCCGCCACGACATGCCCGTCGGTCACGGTCAGACCTGCCTCCGGGCGGGTGTATTTCCGTTCCGGCGCGCCATATTCGCCTGTCATTGCTTCACCTCGTTGCAACATGGATCACCGCCTCGGCCATCTGCGTCAGCAGGAACGCCGCGACCCCGTAAACCCCCAGCCAGATGCGCTTTTCCAGCTGCTCCAGCATCCCTTCGATCCGCCCCAGCCGGTAGTCGAGGGCAGTCCACCGCTCCTCGGCCACCCGCTCATTGGCCTCGATCCGCGCCGCTGCAACCGACAGGTTGTCGTGCAGCATCCGGGTGCCAACTTCCGCCTTGCGCACCGTCATTCTTCCTCCGCCAGCTTCGGCAGACCCAGAAGCATCCGCTTCTCCGCCACGGTCAGGAAATCGGCGGCCCCGACGCGCGTCCATTGCTGGTCACGCTCGGCCGCCAGTGCCGGGACCTGGTCAAGGTCGGGTCGCAGGTCCACCTCGACACCGCCAAAGACCGACAGCCAGTGCGCCAGATCGGCCAATACCTTCGATGCCAACGGCAAGACCGTCAGCCGGTAGAACGCCCGGTTCGCCTCTTGATAGTTGGCATAGGTGGCATCCCCCGGGATCCCCATCAGCATCGGCGGAATACCGAAGGCGATGGCAATCTCGCGCGCCGCGGCTTCCTTGGTCTTCTGGAACTCCATGTCGCTGGGGCTGAAGCCCATCGGCTTCCAGTCCAACCCGCCTTCCAGCAGCATCGGCCGCCCGGCATTCCGCGCGCCCTGATGGTGGCTTTCCATCTCGCTCACCAGCCGGTCGTACTGGTCGGCGCTGAGAGAGGACTGCCCATCCGCCCCTTTGTAGACAATCGCCCCCGACGGCCGCGCCGCATTGTCCAGCAGCGCCTTCGACCAGGCGCTGGCGCTGGTATGCACGTCAATCGCCGTGGCCGCCGCCTGCAAGGGCGAAAAGCCGTAGTGGTCATCCTGCGGATGAAAGCTGCGCAGATGGCAGATCGGGCTTGCGGCCCCGTTCATCTGATAGCGATGCGTCCGGCCGCTGACGGTGTAGTCATAGGCCACCGGCCAGCCGTCCGTGCCTGGCACCAGGCTGATCCGGTCCGACCGCAGCACATGCAGCTCGCCCGGCAAGAGGCCCTCACCCGGAACGGCCTCGACATAGGCATTGCCCGACAGCAGCATGTAGCCGTAGACCGCCTCAAGGAACTCGGCCCGGCCCTGCGCGCCATTGGGACGCTTCATCAGGTCCAAGAGCGGGTGCGTCTCATAGCGACGCTCGGCGTCCTGGCAGACCAGCGGCAGAGCGGCGGCGGCTTCGGCAATCAGCCGAACCGCACGGAACCCGATCGGGTTGCCCTGATACCCGGTCCGCGCCAGCGACACCGCATCTCGCGGGCTCCAGGCCACACGGCCCCCCGTGCCCCAGGCCATCACACGGCTGGCCGCACTTGCCTTGCGCTCCGGCATGGCCAGCCCGCCAGACGCCAGCGGCGCTTTTCGCAGAAAATCGAACACCATCTCGCCGCTCCTTCATGCCGCTCGGCAAATCTCATCCGCGCCCTGCCGAACCGGCCTGACCCAGCGCCCCGTGGGGCTGTCTTGATTGCATCTCTTGCGGGCAGTATCCCTGCCCCGGGCTGCCAAACCCTAAAGCGACCGTACGGTGGGTCGCCCGCCCCGCCCGACCGGGTTGACCATCAACTCGGTCAGCGCCCAGACCAGCGCATCCAGTCGGTCCGGCGATCCTTTGCCCCGCCAGCCCGTGACCGCCATCTGGCACATCTGCTCTTCCAGCTGCGCCAGCCCCCGAACATGCGCCACCCGGCCCTGCTCGTACAATGCCGCCACCGGCTCGGCCCGCAGCATCTTGGACCGCGTGGCATGCACGGCGCGGAACGGCACCTGCGGGTCAATCATCCGCACCACCCGCTCCACGAGGTCCCCGCCCTGGTTCACCTCGGCCACCATCCGGTCAGCCCCATGCCGCTCCATCGCCGCCAGCGCCGCCCTAGCCCACCCCTCGGGTGAGGCGCCCTTGACGCTGGCATCCTCCAGCACCACCGCGCGCCAGTCCTTCGGATCGCCCCGGGTATCCGCTCCCACCACGACAATCCCGCATTCGTCGCTTTGCTTGGTCGCCGTCACCGGCGGGTCCACGGCCACCACGATCCGGCTGAAGGTCGGCATGACCTCAACCTGCGCCCGCTCCAGCATCGCCGGCGTCCAAAGCGCGCCCTCTTCATCTTCGACCAGCACGCCCTCAAGTTCCTGCCGGCCGATCCTTGTGCCGCCATAGCGTTCCTGCACCTCGAGCAGAAAGCTTTCCGCCAGATAGGCCCGGTTTGCCTCGGTCGGGGCGTGGGTGATGACGGTCGAGGGGTTCTTCAGGATCGCCTTCAGCACCGCCACGTTCCGCGGCGTCGTCGTCACCACCGTGCGCGGCGACTTTCCCAGCCGCAGCGCGAACTGCAGCTGGTTCCAGGCCTCGTTGCCCTTCTTCCACTTGCCCAGCTCATCCGCCCAGGCCGCATCGAATTGCGGACCGCGCATCGATTCCGGGTCATGCGCCGAAAAGACCTGCGCGATCGCCCCGTTCGGCCAGACCAGCTGATGCCGCGACGCCTGCCACTCCGGCCGTCTGTCCGGGGGGGAACAGGCCACAATCCCGCTTTCCCCCAGCACCATCACATCGCGCACCTGGTCTACCGTGTCGCCCACCAGCGCCACCCGGCGGGATCGCCCGGGGTCCAGCGGCCCCGGCCCCTCCACCTCGGAGCGCACCCACTCCGCCCCGGCGCGGGTCTTGCCCGCGCCCCGACCGCCCATGATGACCCAGGTTTTCCAGTCGCCACGCGGCGGCAGTTGATGCGGCAGCGCCCAGAACTCGAACAGCCACGGCAACGACAGCAGCGCGTTTTCGGTCAAGGACCCCAGAAACTCATCCACTTCCTCCGGCGTCGCGGAGGCAAGCCAGGCGGCGCCCGATTTCAGTTCTTGCCCCGTCGAAATCAAGGGCGCCCCCGGCCCCAACTTGGCCGGCAATCTGCTTGCGGAGTTTGTCAACTTTGCCCCTTTCATCCAACACATGCAGCGCCGTCGCCCGCAGATCGCGGATCGCGGCCTGTGCGGCCTTGATCTCTGCCATCTCGCCCGCTCGCAGCGCTTCGATCACGCGGTAAAGTTCCACCGCTGCTTCCCGATAAAGCCCTTCCGCCACCGCAAGCACGTCCTCGGGACTTGCGCTGCCGTTCCCCATCCACACTGTCATTCAGGACCACCCACCCCTCATGCCGCCCATTGCCCGGGGGAAATGAAAAAGCGGCCAACGGGGTTGCCCCCGGGCCGCTTCGACACTTCTTCTAGCATGCCGTAATCTCTACCTTGGACCGCGCGCCAAGTCAAGAACAAAATCTATGCAGATCAACGGGTTAGCGCGCGCAGCTTTTACGGTCCGTTAACTACGCCCCCCGCAGCGGAATACCCGACTGGCCATCTGCCGCAGTCCCATCTCTCCCCGACCGAAGCTCACGGATCAAACCATACGACTTTTGCCCAAGCGTCTCGCCCCCGCCGCAGTGATCGCTCTCGGCGCCCTCGCCTGGCTTTGGCTGCAACCCCGCACCGCCAGCGATTGCGCGCCCGCAGACAGCGCCTGCCTGCGCAAGGTGGCCGGGCATCTTCTGTCGCAAAGCCTCAAGACCACCACCAACCCCTTCATTACGGAAGAAATCCAGGCCGCCGGACGCCTGCTCGCCACCGAAGGCACCATCGACCTGGCCCGCAGCGCGACCGCCTGACCACTATCGGCTTTGGTCCCCGCAATGTCCGGGCGGTCGTCGACGGCTGCTTCGACGCGCTTACTGACCCATCCTACCCCTTCGACATCCCTGCCTTCCGTCTTGCCCTGCGCGATCCCCTCCGCCGGGCGGAGGCATTGGCGCATTTGGACCAGCACTTCGAGCGGATGGCTTAAACCTACATTCCGTCGCGGGGCTTGGGGGGCTCGCTCAGCACAACGACGGGTCACCCGATGTGACGGCCTTAGCTGTCGGCCTTGAACGCTAGCTTGGCCGAATACCGTCCGATGCCACGATGCAGGCGCTGCTGGCTGACATCTCGGCGATCAAGGACCCCCTTGCTGAGGCACGCGCCATCATCGAACTTCTTCGCTTCACCCCCGCCTCATCCGCAGGGTCACCTGCTTCGAACCACGACTGCCTGCTTAAGTAGCCGCCCGATTCGCGTAGCTTGGTTAACGGCCTTTCGTCTCTATGCGCGTAGAGACGGAAGCAAGACGCAACCAAGATCGAAAGAAGAAACCGAAACCAGCCCTGAAGCTTGCGATTAACGCAGCGTTCCCATGATCTTGCTGGGCAAAGTTCCACCACCCGGCCCGCCTTGGGTCGGTGTTGCGTTCATTCCTCTTTAACCGGAAATTCCGGGCCTACTCGCCCTGGACCCCGCTCTCGCCCTCGGTCCCCTGCGCGGCCTCGATCGCGCGCCAGCGGGCGACGTTCTCGTTGTGCTCGTCCAGGGTCTTGGCAAAGGCGTGGCCCCCCGTGCCATCGGCCACAAAGAAGATGTAGTCGGTCGTATCCGGGTCCAACGCAGCCTCGATCGACAAGAGCCCTGGGTTGGCGATGGGCGTCGGTGGCAGCCCGTCGATCACATAGGTGTTCCAGGGCGTCTCACGGCGGAGCTCACTTTGCCGCAGGCCCCGGCCCAGAACGCCCTCACCTTGGGTGATGCCATAGATGACCGTGGGGTCTGTTTGCAGCCGCATGCCTTGCCGCATCCGGTTGACAAAGACGCTGGCCACCTGCCGCCGTTCTTCCGGCACCCCGGTTTCCTTTTCGATGATCGATGCCATGATCAGCGCCTCTTCCGGCGTGTCATAGGGCAGGCCCGTCACACGCTTCTCCCAGGCTTCCGCCAGTCGCACCTCTTGACGCCGCGCCATCTCGGCGATGATCGCGCCGCGTTCGGTGCCGCGCTCCACCTCATAGCTGTCAGGGGCAAGCGTGCCCTCGGCCGGCACCGTTTCAAGCGAGCCGGTCAGGAAGTCCGCCTTCTTCAGCGCGTCAACCACCTGCCAGCTGGTCACCCCTTCGGCCACCGTGATCCGGAACCGCAGATCGGCGTCATCGGCCACCTCAAGATACTCCGCCGGCGGAGCCTCGACCCCGGCATCAAAGCGGGCTACCTCGATGAAATTGTTGGTGGAAAGGTCAAGCTCGCTTAGCACCGCGTCGCTACGCGTCACCCCGATCCGGAAGTTGAGGTCGCGCCCGCAGGTCGACCGCCCGCCCGCCGTGATCGCGTCCAGCACCTGCACCATCGAGGCATTGGCAGGGATCATGTAACTGCCGAACTTCAGGGCATCGGCCTTGTCCGAATAGTCCGCCCCCACCCGGAAAATGCGGGCATCGGTAACCGCGCCACGTTCTTCCAGAATCCGGCTTACAGCGCTGAACGAGGCACCTCGTTCGACCTGCAGGCAGATCGGCGCGGCCAGGGGGCCGGGCGACACGAACTCATTGCGCCCCCAGGCGACCAGCGCCGCGACGGCGACCAGGATCAGGATGAACAGCGTCAGCGCGTTCGAGGCGATGCCCTTCCACATCCCTAGCGCACCTTGCCGACAACAAGGCTGGCATTGGTCCCGCCGAACCCGAATGAGTTTGACAGAGCCACGTCAATCCGGCGCCGCACGGCCTTGTTCGGGGCCAGGTCCAGCTTTGGCGCGACCGCCGGGTTGTCGAGATTGATCGTCGGCGGGGCCACCTGATCGCGCAGGGCAAGGATGCAGAAGATCGCCTCCACCGCACCGGCAGCCCCCAGAAGGTGCCCGATGCTGGACTTGGTCGACGACATCGTCGCCCCCGCCGCCGCATCGCCCATCAACCGCTCAACCGCGCCAAGTTCGATGGTGTCAGCCATGGTGCTGGTACCATGGGCGTTGATGTAGTGGATGTCCGAAGGCTCCAGCCCTGCCCGCTTCAGCGCGGCGGCCATGGAGCGATAGCCGCCGTCACCATCCTCACTGGGTGCCGTGATGTGGTAGGCGTCGCCGGAAAGGCCATAGCCCAGGACCTCCGCATAGATCTTTGCCCCCCGGGCCTTGGCGTGCTCATATTCCTCCAGCACCACGACGCCCGCGCCTTCGCCCATGACGAACCCGTCACGGTCGGCGTCATAGGGGCGGCTGGCCTTGGTCGGGTCATCCGCGCGCTTGGTGGAGAGGGCTTTGCAGGCGTTGAAGCCGGCAATCCCGATTTCCGAGATCGGGCTTTCCGCCCCACCGGCCACCATAACGTCGGCATCCCCCCACTGGATCAGCCGCGCAGCATCCCCGATGGCATGCGCCCCGGTTGAGCAGGCGGTGACGACGGCGTGGTTCGGGCCCTTGAAGCCGAAGCGGATCGAGACCTGCCCCGAGACGAGGTTGATCAGCGCGCCTGGGATGAAGAAGGGGGACACCCGCTTGGGGCCCTTCTCCTTGATCAGGACCGCCGTCTCGGCAATCGAGGTCAGCCCGCCGATACCGGAGCCGATCATCACCCCGGTCCGCAGTTTTTCCTCTTCCGGGATATCGTCCCAGCCGGCATCCCGCACGGCCTGCACGGCGGCGGCCATGCCGTAGAGGATGAAGTCATCGACCTTGCGCTGGTCCTTTGGCTCCATCCAGTCATCGGGGTTGAAGGTCCCGTCCGAGCCATCGCCGCGCGGGATCTCGCAGGCGTATTGCGTGACGACGTTCGAGGCGTCGAAGCGGGTGATGGGCCCTGCCCCGGATTGACCCGCGAGAAGCCGGCTCCAGGTTTCCTCGACCCCGCAGGCAAGGGGGGTGACCATTCCAAGACCGGTGACCACGACGCGACGCATGCTGCTCTCTCCCGCAAGGCAAGGCTTTTTGTGGGTGATACACGGCCCCCTTTGCCCACGCAACCTTGCGGGGTGGGCATGGGCGGGTTGCGGGGTGTCCCGGGCAGGGACACCCTCCTCGCCAAAGAAAGATCAAGGGGTTGCGAGACCCGATTCAGGAAGTGTTAACGTCTGCCCTGACCAACGGTGATGTCCCGGCAGGACGCCAAGGGCTGCAACACCTGTGCCGCCATGGTGCCCCGCAGCCTAACCTTGCCGCGCAATGATGCCCATGGCGGCGGCCAGGAGTTGGGCCGCGACCGCAGCCCCCTGCCCGTCCACATCGCGGGAGGGCATGAATTCCACCATGTCAAAGCCCGCGATCCGGGCCTTTTCGGCCACGCCACCGATCAGTTCCAGCACTTGCCAATAGCCCAGGCCCCCGGCGGTGCGGCCGATCACGGCGGGCATGATCGAGGGGTCGAGGGCATCAAGGTCAAGGCAGATGACAACCTCGGCCCCGGCGGGGATCAGGTCGATGGCGCGGCCAAGACCGGACCGCGCCACCTCACCGGCTGGCACGAAGCTGACGCCCCAGCCTTGCGCATCGGCCACATCCTGCATCCGGGCCGAGCCGATGCCGCGCTGGCCGACCTGAATGATCGCCTCGACATGGGCCATTTCCGAAGCGCGGCGCATGGTGGAGGAAAGGCCAAGGCGTTCGCCGCCAACCTCATCCCGCCAGTCGATATGGGCGTCGATCTGCAGGATGGTGACCGACCGACGCCGGGCGCCATAAGCCTCGAGCATCGGGATCGGCAGGCTGTCATCGCCGCCGATCAGGATTGGCACAGCGCCCCGGTCGAGCACCTGACTGACCGCCCCGAAAATCCGGGCGCGGTTGCCTTCGGGGTCAGCTTCGATTTGCGGCAGGTCACCGGCATCGACGGCGGAAATGCCAGCGGGAAAGACCGGACCGCCAAGGTCAAAGTTCATGTGACCAAGGTTGGCGGCATAGGCCGCCCCGGCAGCACGGATCACGGCAGGCCCCCCGGCGCAGTAAAACCCGACGCTGGGATAGGGCGTACAGCCATCGGCCCCTAGAAGAACCATCTGCGACGAGACGCGCGAGAGGTCACGCAGGCGTGGCAGGCCGAGGAAGGTGTCGACCGGGCCTGCACCAAACATGGAGCCGAGGGCAGAATTGCCGGACATGGCGGGCCTTTCGTTTGAGGGGGGCCTTTCGCTGGCCGTCCCAGACTGGCGCGCGTGGCGTCCGCTTGGCAAGCGGGAGGCAGGCGAAGCGGCGGGGGATCGCCGGGGGGTGTGACCTGAACAGGGGAGCCGCCGCGGGGGGCATCGAGCCCCCGCTTGGCGGCGCTGCCGGGGGATGGGTTGGGGCAGTCGTTATGGGTGGCAGGGGAAGGAGCTTCCGGCGGGAGTATTGGAAAAAGAGTAAATGTGTTTCGAGTGGAAGGACGACTGGGGCGCGGACTGAAGTCGTAGCGAGGGACGGAAGCTAGGTGTCAGGCGTGGCAGGACTGGTGGCTTTGGGGCAGTTGAGCCAGGTGGGGGCACAGGAGGTGACCAAGCTTGATCCGGGCGGCGAGGCTTGGTTTTTTGAACGGGAGAGCCGCCTCGGGGGGCATCGAGCCCCCGCTTGGCGGCGCTGCCGGGGGATGAGTTGGGGCAGACGGTGTAGGCTGCGGAGGTGGGTGCCTCCGGCGGGAATATTTGGAAAAAGAGCAAATGGGGTTTGGGAGGAAGGGCGGCGTGGCGAGACAGAAAGATGGCCCCCAGGTGCGGCATGATGGGACGTTTGCGCAGGCGGCGTGGGGTGGAGGACTGGCGGATTGGAACATCTGGTTGCGGACGACGGGTAGATTGATCGACCCGGAATGCCAGGGAATTGGTCCTTTGAGCCGACAGGACTGGCGGCCTTGGAGTTCTGCGACGTTTTGAGGGAAAGAGGTGACTTTGTCGGGCATTAGCGACCGCTGCGGTTGAGATTGTCGGCGCAAGCTGGAGCGGCTTGGAATGGGGCCGTGCGGTTCAGGCATCCGGGAAAAGACGCTGCTTGCAAAGAGGGGGCTTCGCCGTGGCAGGAGCCCAAAGCGGTTGGGGCTGCAGGCCAGTGCCGCACGAGCAATTTGCGGCGCCACCCTGCTGCTGTCGAAACGCAAAAGGCACCCCGGAGGGTGCCTTGAGGGTCCGCAAGGGACGAAAGCGCTTAGGCGGCTTCGGAGATGAACTTCACCGCGTCGCCGAAGGTCTGGATGGTTTCGGCGGCGTCATCGGGAATCTCGATCCCGAATTCTTCTTCGAAGGCCATAACCAGCTCGACAGTGTCCAGCGAGTCGGCGCCGAGATCGTCGATGAACGAGGCGGATTCGGTCACCTTGTCCTCTTCGACGCCCAGATGTTCGACGACGATCTTCTTAACGCGATCAGCGATGTCGCTCATGTCCGTTCCTCTATCTTGGCGGGACTGTCCCGGCCACTTTCTGATCTGCCCAACGTCGGGCGGTTGCCAGCCGGGATGTGGCCCGGTCGGAATCCTGCGCGCCTATAGCAAGGGGCGGGGCGCATGGCAAACCCTTTAACCTTACCTGCGCGACATGGGGTCACACCATCGCCATGCCGCCGTTGACGTGCAGGGTGGCGCCGGTGACGTAAGCGGCCTCGGTGGAGGCGAGGTAGAGGACGGCGGCGGCGATTTCCGCCGGGGTGCCCATGCGACCGGCGGGGACGGCGGTCAGGATGGCGGCGCGCTGGGTGTCGTTCAGCTTGTCGGTCATCGCGGTTTCAATGAAGCCGGGGGCGACGCAGTTCACCGTGATGCCGCGGCTGGCAACCTCGGCCGCGAGGGATTTGGAAAGGCCCACCATCCCGGCCTTGGAGGCGGCGTAGTTGACCTGGCCCGCGTTGCCCGTGGTGCCGACGACCGAGGAGATGTTGATGATGCGGCCATGGCGGGCCTTCATCATGCCGCGGATCGCGGCGCGGCAGAGGCGGAAGGTGGCGGTGAGGTTGACGTCGATGACCGACTGCCAGTCGTCATCCGACATGCGCATGGCTAGGCCGTCCTTGGTGATGCCAGCGTTGTTCACCAGGATGTCGACCGCGCCCATCGCTTCGGTGGCGCGTTTGACCAGGGTTTCGACGTCTTCAGGGATGGAGAGGTTGCAGGGCAGGACATGGGCGCGGGGGCCGAGGTCCTTGGCCAGCGCCTCAAGCGGTTCAACGCGGGTGCCCGAAAGGCCGACGGTGGCGCCCGCGGCGTGGAGGGCGCGGGCGATATCGGCGCCGATGCCGCCTGAAGCGCCGGTGACGAGGGCGGCTTTGCCGGTAAGGTCGAACATGGGGGTCTCCTTCAGGCCTTGAGGGCGGCGATGTCTTCGGGGGTGCCGATGGCGCGGGTCGTGGCCTCGGGCGCGATGCGGCGGATCATGCCGGAGAGGGCCTTGCCGGCGCCGATCTCCCAGAACTCTGTCACGCCGGCCTTGCCCATCCAGAGCACGCTTTCGCGCCAGCGGACGGAGCCAGTGACCTGGGCGATCAGCAGATCAAGGATGCGGTCGGGTTCGGTCACGGCCTCGGCGCGGACGTTGACGACGATGGGGACCTTGGGGGCGAGGATCGGCGTGGCGGCGAGGGCTTCGGCCATCACATGGGCTGCGGGCTGCATCAGGGCGCAGTGGAAAGGGGCGGAGACGGGCAGAAGGATCGCGCGTTTGGCCCCCTTGGCCTTGGCGATGTCCAGCGCGCGTTCAACTGCGGCCTTGTGGCCGGAGACGACGACCTGGGCGGGGTCGTTGTCGTTGGCGGCCTGGCAGACCTCACCCTGGGCGGCTTCTGCGGCGACGGCGGTGGCGGTTTCGAAATCGAGGCCAAGGAGCGCGGCCATCGCGCCGATACCCACGGGCACCGCGTCTTGCATGGCCTGGCCCCGGATGCGGAGGAGGCGGGCAGTGTCGGACAGGGTAAGGGAGCCAGCGGCGCAGAGGGCGGAGTATTCGCCCAAGGAGTGGCCGGCGACGAAGGCCGCTTGGTCAAGGCCGAAACCTTCCGCCTCAAGCGCGCGGAGGGCGGCGATCGAGGTGGCCATCAGCGCGGGCTGGGCATTCTTGGTCAGGGTCAGGTCTGCAATATCCCCCTCCCAGATCAGGGCCGAGAGGTTTTCGCCCAAGGCACTGTCCACCTCATCGAAGACGGCTTTGGCGGCGGGATAGGCTTCGGCGAGGGCGCGGCCCATGCCGATGGTCTGGGCGCCCTGCCCCGGAAAGACGAATGCGCGGCTCATGCTGTTGCCCCCTTGCTTTGGCCTTTGGGGATAGCCTGCGACGCGCGGCCTTGCAATCACCCGCACGTCAGACCCGCACAGCCGATGTGCAAAGCGCGGGCTGTGCGGCGGCGGCAGGACAGCTAAGATACCGTCTGCATTACAGGAGTATCCCATGCCCGCCCGCAACAGTGACCGCAGCTTTGGCACCGTGACCCGCGTCTTTCACTGGTTGACGGCGCTGTTGATCCTGACCGCGATTCCGCTTGGGGTGATCGCAAACCAGCTGCCCTATGACACGTCCGAGGCGCTGGCCTTCAAGGCGCAGCTGTTCTCGGTCCACAAGACGCTGGGCGTTGCGGCTTTCCTTTTGGGGCTTGGCCGCATCCTTTGGGCGCTGTTTGAGAAGCACCCTGCCCCCCTGCACCCTGAGCGCCGGGCTGAGCTGACATTGGCCAGTGCGGTGCATTGGCTGCTCTATATCTCTCTGGTTGCAGTGCCACTGTCGGGCTGGGTGCATCATGCCGCGGTCACCGGCTTTGCGCCGATCCTGTGGCCCTTTGGGCAGACGCTGCCTTTCGTGCCGCAGTCCGAGGCGGTGGGATCAGCCGCTGGGGCCGCGCACTGGGTGTTCACCAAGCTTTTGGGGCTGGCGATCCTGCTGCACATTGCTGGGGCGTTGAAGCACCACCTGATCGACAAGGACGCCACCTTGCTGCGGATGCTGCGCGGCGTGCCTGCGCCTGCGCGGCCTGAAGCGGTCAGAAAGGGTGGCCTGCCGGTGTTGGTGGCCTTTGTTCTGTACGTGGCCGGGGCCGGGATTGCGGCCCTGCTGGTGCCGAATGGTGAGGCGATTGCGGCCGATACGCCGGCTGAAGTTGCGGCCAACGAGTTAGCCAGTGCGGCTGAGGCGCCCCCTGTGGCCGAGGCAAAGGGCAACTGGCGCGTGATTGAGGGCACGCTGGGCTTTTCGGTCAAGCAGATGGGCGCGGATGTGAGTGGCAGCTTTGCGACCTGGTCAGCTGACATCCGCTTTGACGAAGTCGCGGTGGATGGAAGCCATGGCACGGTGACTGTGACCATCGACACGGCGAGCCTGACCCTTGGCAGCGTAACGAAACAGGCGCTGGAGGCTGAGTTCTTTGACGTGGCGACCCATCCTGTTGCCACTTTCAATGCAGATATCCTACCGGGAACCGGGGGTTACATTGCCAAGGGCGAACTGACCTTGCGGGGTGCTGTAAAGCCGATCGAGCTGCCCTTCACGCTGGAGATTACCGGCACTCAGGCCCGGATGGCGGGGACGGTGACACTGGACCGCCGCGATTTCGGGATGGGGGCCAGCTATGGCGACGAAGCCTCGGTCGGGTTCGGGGTGGTGGTCGCGGTTGATCTGGTGGCGGAACGGGTGGAGTGAGGGAAAGAGCGACGTCAGTCGACTGCCTGATTTCGGCGATATGACGAAATCAGGCCGCGCCTGCCTGCCCCTGGCAGGCGCGTTACCGCGCCAGCCCAGCCAGGCGCGGCCCGATTTTTGCGCTGCGGGATTGCGGCCCCCCCCTTGCCTTCCGGCTTGCGCCTTCAGGCAATCGGTCCGCGCGGCTGTCCACTGGACACCCGCTTTTGCGGACCTCTGGTCATCATACTTCTGCCAAAGCAAAAGGGCCGCCCAGTTTCCTGGACGGCCCGTTTTCGTCAACCAGTGAAACCGATCACTCGGCTGCCATCGCCTCGAAGCTGATCTGGATCTGCACTTCGTCGCTGACGAAGGGGGCGAAGGCTCCGACGTTGAAATCCGACCGCAGGACGGTGGTGGTAGCGGTGAAGCCGACCGCCGGTTTGCCTTCAAAGGGCGGGAAGGGGTAGGGTTCGGACTTGTTCAGCTTGGCGTCCAGCACGACCGACTTGGTCACGCCGTTCAGCGTCAGATCGCCAGTGATCTTGCCGGTATTGTCGCCGGTCACTTCAACGGCGGTCGAGGTGAAGGTCACCATCTCATCTTCGGCAGCGTCGAAGAAATCGGGGGACATGAAATGCTCGAACCGGGCTTCCCAGCCGGTCAGCATCGAACGGACGGGGAAAGAAACCGACACGGTCGAGGCGGCAGGCGCTTCGGCGTCGAAGACGACCTCACCACCAAAGCCCGAGAACATGCCGTAGCCGGTGGAATAGCCGACGTGGTCATAGGTGAACACGATCTGGGCATGGCTGCTGTCGATGGTGTAGGTCACCGGCGCGGCAAGGGCCGGGGCAGTGAACAGGGCAGCCACGGCTGCGAGGGTTGCGAAACGGGTCATTCTTCACCTGAGGATCGGGGGCGCATCGGCCCGGTTGACGAGGGGCACCATGCTCAAACCTGCTGCAGCGCGGCAATTCGGCACATCGGAAGGCTGAGTGTTCGCCAGCGAACAGAACACGGCGCGGTTGTGACTTGTGCCGCATGGGCCGGCTGCAGGCGGGGCCATTTCCCTTGCGCCGACGGCCAACCTCTGTATAAGGCCGCATCTTCCCTGCATTTCCATGAAACGGCGATGCCTCTCGTGGACGGGCCGCAGGGAAGTTTGCCCGTCCTTTGAAGCCGCCCCGAAACGAAGGATACCTGCATGCCTCTGTATGAGCATGTTTTCATTTCGCGTCAGGACTTGTCCAACACGCAAGCTGAAGGCCTTATCGAACACTTCTCGACCGTCCTTGCGGACAACGGCGGCAAAGTCGTTGAAAACGAGTACTGGGGCGTCAAGACGATGGCCTACAAGATCAACAAGAACCGCAAGGGCCACTATGCCATGCTGCGTTCGGACGCCCCCGCGGCTGCCGTGCAGGAAATGGAACGCCTGATGCGTCTGCATGACGACGTGATGCGCGTCCTGACCATCAAGGTCGACAAGCATGGCGAGGGCCCCTCGGCCCAGATGCAGAAGCGCGAAGAGCGTGACGGCGATCGTGGTGACCGCGGTGGGTTCGGTGGCGAACGTCGTGAGCGCCCGAGCTTTGGCGGTGACCGTGGCGACCGCCCGGACCGTGGCGAGCGCCCGTCGTTCGGCGCTCCGCGTCGTTGATCTGAGAAAGGACACATACCATGGCGAACAAACCATTCTTCCGCCGCCGCAAGGTTTGCCCCTTCTCGGGCGACAATGCACCGGCGATCGACTACAAGGACACGCGTCTTTTGCAGCGCTACATCTCTGAGCGCGGCAAGATCGTTCCGTCCCGTATCACCGCAGTGTCGGCAAAGAAGCAGCGCGAACTGGCCACGGCCATCAAGCGCGCCCGCTTCCTGGCCCTGCTGCCCTATGCCGTGAAATAAGGAGCACATGACATGCAAGTGATCCTTCTGGAACGCGTGGCCAAGCTTGGCCAGATGGGCGAAGTCGTCAACGTCAAGGACGGCTTTGCGCGGAACTACCTTCTGCCGCAAGGCAAGGCGCTTCGTGCGAACGAGGCCAACATCAAGTCCTTCGAGACGCGCAAGGCGCAGCTTGAAGTGACCAACCTCGAAACCCGCAAGGAGGCCGAAGCTGTCGGCGCCAAGCTGGACGGGCAGATGTTCGTGGTCATCCGCTCGGCGTCCGACGCCGGTGCGCTTTATGGCTCGGTCACCCCGCGCGATGCGGCCGATGCGGCAACCGAGGCGGGCTTCACCGTCAACCGGGGCCAGATCGTGCTGGACCGTCCGATCAAGGAACTGGGCATCCACACCGTGACGGTGCAGCTGCACCCCGAAGTGATGGTCAAGGTTCAGCTGAACGTGGCGCGGTCGGCGGAAGAAGCCGAACTGCAGGCCTCGGGCAAGTCGATCCAGGATCTGGCGGCGGAAGCCGAAGCGGCGGCAGACTTCGAGATTGCCGAGCTCTTCGACGAAATGGGCGCTGCCCAAGACGGGGCCGACCTCGGCCGCGACTGATCTGCGCAACACAACGACCAGACCGCGCCGGGGCAACCTGGCGCGGTTTTTCTTTGCCGTGGTGCCCGTGCGGGTGGTGGAGACTCCCATTGGCGAGCCTTGCTCTACATTCTGCTTCACTGTAGCGCAAATTCTTGCTATACGTTTTCAACAAACGTAGAGCAAAGCCATGCAGAAGCCCCACTCCCCCCGTGCCCAGGCGGCCTATCTTGATCTTCGGCGGTTGCTGGAGGACGACGCCGTATCGGGCATCATCGGCACGCCGCAAAAGCTGATGCGGAATGGGCGGGGGTATTGGTACGATCTGCACCGCGTCGGCACGTCCGTAAAGAACCGTTACTTGGGCGAAGACAGCCCCGAGATGGCCGCCCGCGTCGCCCGGCATGCTGACCTTGCCCAAGCGGCCAAGGCGCGGGCCGAGGAGCGCACCCGGCTGGTGCGCACCTTGCGGGCCGAGGGGCTGGCCAGCCTTGACCGCACCACCGGCAGCCTTCTGGTCGGGATGGAGCGTGCGGGGGTCTTTCGGCTGGGTGGCACGCTGGTCGGCACGCAGGCCTTCAAGCTTTATGAGGGCGAGTTGGCTGTCCGCCTTGGCGAGACCGACCTTACCCAGACCGGCGACATCGATATTGCCCAGTTCGAACACCTGTCCCTGGCCCTGGGCGACAAGGTCGAGGAGAATCTGGCCGAGACCTTCAAAGCGCTGGATTTTGATCCGGTGCCCGGCATTCAGACCACATCAGTCTGGAAATGGCGGCAAAGTACCACGACCGCGATGGTCGAATTCCTGACCCCCTCCTTCCGGCCCGAGGAGGATGTACGGGAACTTCCCGCACTTGGCGTGGCGGCACAAAGCCTGCATTTCCTGAACTTTCTGATCGCCGAGCCGATCAAGGCCGTGGCCCTGTACCGGTCGGGCGTTCTGGTGCAGATCCCCCGGCCCGAGGCCTATGCCGTGCACAAGCTGATTGTTGCGGACCGGCGGAAGGCGGGGCCGGACCAGATCAAGTCACGCAAGGACCGGGCACAGGCGGCCCTGCTGATCGAGGCTTTGGCCGAAGACCGGCCGGATGAGCTGCGCGAGGCCTATCAGGATGCGTTGGAACGCGGGCCGCAGTGGCGCGCGCATATTGCGGCAAGTCTGGCGCGGATGCCCGAAACAGCGGCCCGGCTTGGCGCGCTTTGACGGAGTGATGTCGGCGGTAGGATAGCTGGGCAATGGCGCTGACATAGGCTTGCGGTCATGCGTATGTCAGCCACCTCGCAGGGAATTCTGGCCCTTGTTGCCGGGATCGCGGTCTTTTCCGTGCAAGACCTGATCCTGAAGCAATTGTCGGGCAACTATCCGCTGCATCAAGCGATGGTGTTGCGCAGTCTGGTCGCCCTGCCCTTTCATCTGGCAATCGTCTGGTGGTTCGACGGCCGTCTGTCGACCATCCTGACACCGGGCTGGCCAAAGATGCTCGCGCGGGGTCTTCTGGGGTTTCTGGCCTACACCGCCTATTATCTGGGCCTGGCCACGCTGCCGATGGCCGAAACCGTGGCGCTGTACTTCACCGCGCCCCTGTTCATCACCCTGGCCGCAGCCCTGTTTCTGGGCGAGCGGGTCAGCCTGACCTCCGCCATGGCCGTGGCGGCGGGGTTTGCCGGCGTCTTGCTGATCGTCAAGCCGGGAAGCGAGGGGTTTGACGCGGCCGCCCTACTGCCGATCCTGGGTGCCTTTGGCTATGCGCTGTACATGGTAGCCGCGCGGCCCCTGGGGCGGACAGAGACCGGGGCCGCGATGGCGCTGTGGGGCAACCTGTGCTTTCTTCTTTGTGCGCTGGCGCTGTCGGCGGTCTATGGCACGGGGACCTATGCCGATGCGTCGCACCCGTCGATGGCGTTCCTGACGCGGGGTTGGGTGATGCCGGGCCTGGTGGACCTTGGGCTGATGGCCACCTGTGGTGTGATTGCAGCCGTCGGGCTGACGCTGCTGACGCATGCCTACCGGGTGGCGCCGTCTTCAACCGTGGCGCCGTTCGAATACAGCTTCATGTTCTGGGCGGTCTTGTGGGGCTGGCTGGTCTGGGGCGAGTTTCCCGATACCATCGGCTGGCTGGGCATTGCCGTGATCATCGGCGCGGGGCTGGTCGTGATCCGCGCGCCTACAAACGAAAAGGCCGCACCCGAAGGCGCGGCCTGACCGTTATCCCTTTGACGGGAATTACATTTCGTCCAGAGCTTCGACTGCCTTCTGGAGGTCTTCCTTCGACACTTCCTTGTCGGTCACCTTGGCCATTGCCATGATGTGATCGATCACCTTGTCTTCGAACAGGGGGGCGCGCAGTTGCTGCTGCATCTGCGGGTTCTTCTGCACGAATTCGAAGAACTGACGTTCCTGGCCCGGATACTGGCGCGCGGCGGCGAGGACGGCCTGCGTCATCTCGGCGTCGGTGACGGTAACCTCGGCCTTGCGGCCGATTTCGGCAAGGAGCAGACCAAGGCGCACGCGACGGATCGCGAGGGTCTTGTGCTCTTCGGTGGTCTCGATCTCACCATGGTTATGGCCGTGATCTTCCGGGTGCTCTTCGTGGTAAAGCTGGTGGGCGATCTGGGCTGCCTCAGCCTCAACCAGGTTGGCGGGCAGATCGAATTTGACCATGCCATCCAACTGGTCCAGAAGCGCGCGCTTCAGGACGGCGCGGGCAGCACCTTTGTATTCCGCCTCAAGCCGTTCGCCGATCTGGGTTTTCAGTGCGGCAAGGTCTTCGGCGCCGTACTTCTTGGCCAGTTCGTCATCAACTTCGGCCGGTTTCGGTTCCTTCACGGCCTTGACCGTGCAGGCGAAAACGGCAGCTTTGCCGGCAAGGTGCTTGGCACCGTATTCAGCCGGGAAATCAACGTTGACGCTGACCTCATCGCCGACTTTGGCGCCGACAAGCTGCGCCTCAAACCCCGGGATGAAGGAGTTGGAGCCGAGAACCAGCGGGTAGTCTTCGGCCGAGCCACCCTCAAACAGCTCACCATCGACCGAACCCTTGAAGTCGATCGTGATCTGGTCGCCGTCCTTGGCCTTGGCGCCCTTCTTGCGGTCGTCGAAAGACTGGGCGGTGGCAGCCAGATTGGCCAGCGCTTCGTCAACGGCGGCGGCTTCGGCCTTCACGATCAGGCGGTGCAGCTTGATCTTGCCGGCGTCGATTTCCGGGATCGGGGGCAGCGCGTCATAGGTCATCTCGACCACAACGTCCTGGCCTTCTTTCCAAGTCTCGCCACCGACCATCTTGACCTCGGGCTGGAGCGCCGGGCGGTCGCCGGTCTTGTCGAAGTGGTCCTTCATGGCGGCGTCGATGGCTTCCTGCATCGCGTCGCCGATCATGCGCTGACCGAACTGCTTTTTCAGGATCGCCAGCGGGACCTTGCCCTTGCGGAAACCCTTGATCTCGACCTCGGGCTGGGCTTCGAGCAGCTTTTCTTGCACCTTGGCGTCAAGCTCTGCCGACGTCACGGTGATGGTGTAGCTGCGCTTGAGGCCTTCGTTCAGGGTCTCGGTGACCTGCATGCTGAGGTGTCCTTCCTACGTCTTCTGGGGTGCGCTTGCACAAAGGAGTTGCAACGCCGGACCGCAGCCCGGCGCAACTTTGCGGGCCTTCTAGCAAAGGTTTGGCGGCGACGTAAGAGGTATTCCGACAGCCCCGATATCAATCAAACCGATGCAAACAAGGCGCAGTTCCGCCAAGTCTGATGCGCAGCGGGGCAGCTGCGTTTACGCACGGATTCAAGATGTGGTATTGTTGTGCACCGGTCTAACAAGGACAAGAGCATGGCAGAACAAACTGTCTGGAGGCTGGACGAGGCGAACATGACGATCTCGCCGTCCTTGCGGGGCCAGCCGGCGGGGTTGGGGCTGGACGGGCAAAGGCAGCGCAACGAGACCACTATTCAGCGTGAGATCGCACCTGAAGGCGTGCCGGTGGAAATCCATGCACCTTGGCTGAAGCAGGCATCCTTGCCCCCTGCACTTCGCGAAAAGCTTTTGTTTCCAGCGATCTTAGAGGTGCCGGACGATATCGCCCCGGCGCGGCCATTCCTGACCGTCAGCGAAGGGCGCATCATTGCCCCTGATGGTGCGGGTGGAGGGACTTGAACCCCCACGCCTTGCGGCGCCAGAACCTAAATCTGGTGCGTCTGCCAATTTCGCCACACCCGCGCGGCAACCGTTCTAGCAAAGCACGTCACCGAGCGCGAGAGGCAATCGCCTGCCTTTATCCTGCCGCATCACCAGCGTGTTGCCGACACATGTGCCTAGAAATCAACGAAAGCGGACCGAAACCGGGTCACAAACCCGTGTGATCTTAACCAAACAAAAAGGCTTCCAGGGGCACGTCATGGACATGGAAACGTCGATTGCCGGTGAAGGTTTGCTTCAGGTCGAGCCAGAGGTGCTGGGCCTTTTGGCTGGCACACAAATTCGCACCCTTGATGGCCTCTTGCCGGTGGAGTTTCTGGAACCCGGCGACCGTATCGTGACACGGGCAGGATCGCGGCGGCTGGTGGCCGTGTCGGTGGTGCAGCGTCGGATGGCCCGCGTCGTTCGAATTCGTGCCACCACGCTGGGCCATGACCGTCCCGAACAGGACCTGCTCCTCGCCCCCGGACAGCCGGTGATGATCCGCGACTGGCGTGCCCGCGCGCTTTACGGGGTCGAGGCGGCGGCAATTCCGGCGGTTCGGCTGGCCGATGGCGAATTCATCGTGACCGAAATCCTGCGTCAGGTGCAGATCTTCACCCTGCGCTTTGCCGAGGATGAGGTGATCTACGCCGAAGGTCTTGAGATCGCCTGCCCTGCCGTGACCGCTGAGGCACCGGTAACCACCGCCTGACAGCCGCTTACCATTTTACATGCGCAGGCCAGATGAAGACCTCATCCGTGTCTGCTGCCTGAGCCCCGGAAAGCGCCATCGTTTGACGGCGCAGGTGGCTTGCCACCTTGTCGCGCGCCATCTTCTCCAGATCGTTTGACGCAATCGGCGCACCCACGGTCAGGCGCAAGGGGCGGCCCATGCGGCGGCGGGTTTCATGAAAGATCAGCGCCACGCGCAGCGGGTAAGACAGGTGGCTAGCGATCTGAAACAGGCGTGAGTTCTGACCGGTGAAGTGCACCGGCAGGGTGGTAACGCCGGGAAGCGTGGCAAGCCGTCCGACAAACGGGTGCCATTCGGCATCAACTGCCTTGCCTTTGACGGGCTTGTTCGCCGTCGCAACCCCCCCGGCCGGGAAGATGGCGACGACCTTGTCTGCGGCCAGAAGCTCAGCCGCGCGTCGGCGGGTGGCACTGGTCAGGCGACGGGCCTCCGGGGTTCCGGAAAAATCGACCGGCAAAAGGTGCGGGGCGATTTCGGGAACCTGGCAGAGCTGGCTGTTGGTCAGGATTTGAGCGTTGCCCCGCAGGCGCATGCCCAGCTGGCCGATGGTCAACCCGTCAAGGATGCCGAAAGGATGGTTGGCCACGATCAAGAGGCCGCCATTGGTCGGGATACGGTGCAGATGGCCCTCACCGTCAATCTGCAGGCGCACGTCCAGAAGGCGGAGGGCGGCGGCAAAGACCGACTCTTCGGCGCGCTGATCGTTGGCCTGCCAGTCGCAATACATCTGATGCAGTCGGGGACGCCCGGACAACCGCTCAACCGCGCGGATCAGTCCACGGCGAAAGCGCGACTGCCCGGCGTGGGAATAAGTGAAGTTCGGGGGGACATGCGGCGACTGTTCAGAGAAGGCGGTGTCGGTCATCTGACGTTCCGTTAAGGTACCCGGGATGGGTGATCTTACGAAGCTCAGGTGACAGAGCTGTGTCACTCTGGTCGCGGATTGATGCAGGGGGCGTGGTCTGGGGCCGGAATGGCCGCTTGCCTGAGGCTGCGGGTGGCGTAGGCTGGCCAAGGGGGAGGAGACCCGCATGGCAAAGCCGGACGATCATGTCGAACGGGTGATCGGGACGCTGAACTCCGGTTCGGCGGCGGCGCGGTCACGGCTGGCGGCATCGTGGCAAAGGTCATGGCTGAAGCATGGGATCGACCCGGGTGGGGCTTCGGCTGCGCCCGCGCTGGACGGTGACCGCCTGCGCGAGGGCCGGGAAGAGCTGGCCGAGGTGCTGGCGGTAGCGGCGCCAAAGCTGGATGACCTTTATGCCATGATCGGCCATTGCGGCTGCGGGATCCTTTTGACTGATGCCAAGGGCCTGGTGATCGACGCCCGCGCCGGGGCTGCGGATGCCGAAGTGTTCCGCGCCTGGGGCCTGGCACCCGGTGCGGACTGGAGTGAGGCCGCGCAAGGCACCAACGGCATCGGCACCAGCATCGCCGAGGAACGCGCGCTGACCATCCACCGCGACCAGCATTATCTAGCGCAGAACATCGGGATGAGCTGCATCGACGCCCCCGTTTTTGGCCCTGATGGCGGGCTGATTGCAGCCCTGGACGTGAGTTCCGCACGGGCCGACCAGACCGAAGGCTTCAACCGCCTGATCGAGGCGATGGTGACCCGCGTGGCGCAAGCGATCGAGGCTGACCTTTTCCGCAACGCCTTTCCCCGCCACCGGATCGTGCTGGCCGCCGGGGCTGACCCGGGTGGTGCGGCGCTTCTCGCGGTCGACAGCGACGACGTGGTGGTTGGTGCCACGCGGGAGGCGCGGCGGCGGCATGGGCTGGAGGCGTCGGGCCTGATCCGGCCGCGTCCGGTGGTCGATCTGCTCGGGCGCGACGGTGGACCAGCGGGGCTGGAGGGTGCCGAACGGGCCGCGGTGATTCGCGCCCTGACCCGCGCGCAAGGCAACGTGTCCGAGGCCGCGCGCGCCCTTGGCCTTGGCCGCGCGACGCTTTATCGCCGGATGAAGCGGCTGGGGATTGATGAGCGCGGCTGATGTGTCTCAGTCTTGAGACAGGTCGCCGTGTCACGCCGCCCTGCCCCGGCTGACTGGCCGCACCCAATGCCCGATGGTCCTTTCAGAGCCGCGCCAGGGAGGGTGCGGTGATGGGAGGAGACCCGAAGATGAACCAGATGACAGAAGTGGCAGGCCATCAGGCCTCGCCGTTCAAGGCGCGCTACGGCAACTATATTGGCGGTCAGTTCGTGGCCCCGGTGAACGGGCGTTACATGGACAACGTGACGCCGATCACCGGTGCAAAGGTGTGTGAAGTCGCCCGGTCGGATGCCGCGGATATCGCGCTGGCGCTGGACGCGGCGCATGCGGCAAAGGATGCCTGGGGCAAGACCAGTGCGGCGCACCGGTCCAACATCCTGCTCAAGATCGCCGATGTGATGGAAGCGAACCTGCAGGTTCTGGCCGAGGCTGAAACCTGGGACAACGGCAAGCCGATCCGTGAGACGGTGAATGCCGACATTCCGCTGTCGATCGACCACTTCCGCTATTTCGCCGGGGTCCTGCGTAGCCAGGAAGGCACGATGTCAGAAATCGACAATGACACCGTCGCCTACCATTTCCACGAACCCTTGGGCGTGGTCGGCCAGATCATCCCGTGGAACTTTTCCATCCTGATGGCGGCGTGGAAACTGGCTCCGGCCTTGGCAGCGGGCAACTGCATCGTGATGAAGCCGGCGGAACAGACGCCGGTTGCGATCCTGGTGCTGATGGAGATGATCGGCGAACTGCTGCCCCCCGGCGTGTTGAACGTCGTCAACGGCACGGGCGCCGAGGCGGGTGAGGCGCTGGTCCGGTCGAGCCGGATTGCAAAGATCGCCTTCACCGGGTCCACCGCGACGGGCCGCAAGGTGGCCGAGGGGGCCGTGGCCGCGCTGATCCCCTTCACGTTGGAACTGGGCGGGAAATCCCCGAACATCTTTTTTTCCGACGTGATGGCGGCGGATGATGCCTTTCTTGACAAGGCGGTCGAAGGCTTCGTCCTTTTCGCCTTCAACCAGGGTGAGGTGTGCACCTGCCCGTCCCGCGCGCTGATCCAGGAAGACATCTATGAAAAGTTCATGGAACGCTGCCTGGCCCGCGTGAAGGCGATCAAGCAAGGCGATCCGCGTGATATGAACACGATGGTCGGCGCACAGGCCAGCCAGCAGCAGCACGACAAGATCATGTCCTACTTCACCATCGGCCGCGAAGAGGGTGCTGAAGTGCTGATCGGTGGCGATGCCGCACGATTCAATGGCGATCTCGCGGGCGGCTACTACATCCAGCCGACCATCCTGAAAGGCCACAACAAGATGCGGGTCTTTCAGGAAGAGATCTTCGGCCCGGTGGTTTCTGTCACTACCTTCAAGGACGAAGCCGAGGCTTTGGCCATTGCCAATGACACGATGTATGGCCTTGGTGCCGGGGTCTGGACCCGCGACGGCACGCGCGCCTACCGCTTTGGCCGCGAGATTCAGGCGGGCCGCGTCTGGGTGAACAACTACCACGCCTACCCCGCCCATGCGGCCTTTGGCGGCTACAAGCAGTCCGGCATCGGGCGTGAGACGCACAAGATGATGCTCGACCACTACCAGCAGACCAAGAACATGCTGGTCAGCTATAATCCGAACAAGCTAGGTTTCTTCTGATTTGGCGAGATCGGTACCACCGGGGGCGATAGTGTCGCCTCCGGTTCATCAGTGCCCTGTGCCTTTGTCTTGTGCGGTCCGAATGTTGCTGCAAACCGGCCTTGAACCCGTCCAAAATGCCAGACACCTAATGGACCAATGCCCCGGACGCGGCAGAAAGGCGTTTGTTTGGTATGGGTTGGGTGCGCAGAATGACGACTACACAGTCTGGTGGGCTGATTGCCCGTTTTGGTGCGTACCTAACCGCCCGACGCTGGCGCATGGCAAAGCGGTTCGGCCTTGTCGCGGGCGGCACCGTCAGCGCCCTTTCGTTTCTGGTCGTGGACCTTGCCCGTAAGGACGCGGTCTTTTCGGTCAGCTTCAGCGAGATTGATCCGGACTATCCCAATTCTGTTGTGTTCGACCTCATGAACTTCTCGAACCAAACGATGACCAACGCCCATATCCGCTTTGCACTTTATGATGCCAAGGGAGCCTTGATCCGGGGCCGCAACCTTGATGGCAATTGGGGCAGCATTGACGACAGTTATTTCACCCCGCTGGGCATGACTATCGGTGCGAATGCGGGCAAGGATGGACCAATCCTGTTTTCCGACTTGGAACGCCCGGTGGCCGAGGTCGCCCAGGTCTATGTTTGCGCTCTTTTCGACGGAACATTTTGGATCGACACCGTGCGCACGGAATACCGGCTGACACGGGAACGGCTGGGCTACTTCGGGCAAGCGGATCACGCAACATCGGTGCATTTCTTTACCACGCCGGACTGCCTGCCCCCCGAAACGCTTGCCGACACAGACTAGGGGCTCGTCCGGACTCTGACGCTGCGTCGCAATTGGCAGGTCCATGAACCGCGGTAGGGTGCTGTACCGATGCGGAGCGTGAGATGACCGAGTTCAACTATATCATCGTGGGTGCAGGGTCAGCGGGCTGTGTGCTGGCCAACCGGCTGTCGGCCGACCCTGCCCGCCGCGTCTGCCTGATCGAGGCGGGGCCGCGGGATCGCAATCCGTTGATCCATGTTCCCTTGGGGCTGGCGGTGCTCGCGCGGACCAAGGGGATCAACTGGGCCTATGCAACCGACCCCGAACCTGCGCTGAACAATCGCCGCCTTTATTGGCCGCGCGGGCGGGTGCTGGGGGGGTCATCTTCGATCAATGCGATGATTTACATGCGTGGGCATCCGGCGGATTATGCGGGTTGGGCCGCGTCCGCCGGGGCGGAGTGGGACTGGCCCCGCGTGCGCCAGTTGTTCATCGAGATGGAGGGGAACACCGCGCTATCGGATGCCCACCATGGCACGGAAGGCCCCCTGACGGTCAGCAACTTGCGCAAGGTAAACCCGCTGAGCCAGGCCTTCGTGCAAGCGGGGGTGGATTGCCAATTCCCGGAAAACCCCGATTTCAACGGCGCGCAGCAAGAGGGCGTGGGGCTTTATCAGGTGACGCAAGCGAACGGCCAGCGGTTCAGCGCGGCGCGCGCCTTTCTTGACCCGGTGCGCAGCCGGCCGAACCTGACCATCCTGACCGGCACGCGGGTGGAGCGGGTGTTGTTCGGCGACCGCCGGGCCATTGGGGTGCGCCTTGACGGGAGCGATCTGACGCTTGCCCCGGGCGGTGAAGTGATCCTGAGCGGGGGGGCCGTCAATTCTCCCCAGATGCTGATGCTGTCGGGCGTGGGTCCCGTGGCGGACCTGCGGCGGCTGGACATCCCGGTGATCCATGATGCGCCCGAGGTCGGACAGAACCTGGCGGACCATCTGGACATCGGCCTGCAGGCCTTGACGCGCGGGCGGCAAGCGATTGGCGTGGCTCCCAGTTTTCTGCCCCGCGCGCTGCGGGCGGCCTGGGCCTATGCCACCCGGCGGCAGGGGGAGTTGACGTCAAACGTGGCTGAGGCGGGCGGGTTTGTCCGGTCGGACCCATCCCGGGATCGGCCGAACCTGCAGTTTCATTTCATTCCTGCCCTGCTGCATGACCATGGCCGTCGCACCGCCTGGGGCTATGGGCTGACGCTGCATGTCTGCGACCTGCTGCCGAAAAGCCGGGGAAGCCTGACGCTTGCCAGCCCCGACCCAAGCACCCCACCCCGGATCAAGGCGAACTACCTGTCGCACCCCGATGACCTGCCGGTCCTGTTGAGCGCGCTGAAGATCGGGCGGCGGGTGCTGGCAGACCCGGCCTTGGCGCGTGAGATCAAGGTCGAGACAATGCCGGGGCTGAAGCTGCAATCTGACGCCGACCTGATCACCGATATCCGCGCCCGGGCGGAAACGATCTATCATCCCGTAGGCACCTGTCGGATGGGGCGGGATGACCGGTCGGTCGTCGATCCGCAGGGGCGCGTGCGGGGCGTACACGGGCTGCGGGTGATCGATGCCTCGATCATGCCGGGGATTATCGCAGGCAACACCAACGCCGCCACGATGATGCTGGCAGAGAACATTTCCCGGATGATGACGGGTCGTTCCACTACGGCCTGACGGTTCATTCGAGCTTCCAGGATAGATGGGAACCATTTCGCGGTAGCGGAGTTGTATTGCTGGACGGTGCAAAGCTGCCCCTGTTTCGGCAGAGGCAGGATTTGGCTGTCCGACTGTCACCGCTGCGGAACGGCGTCGCTGCCATTTCCCCAAGAAAGGATTTGTCGCATGACCTGCCTTCCGAAAGGCCTGAACACTGGTCCGACGTCGGAAGTTGACCCGTCTCAAGGGGCCAACCTTGGCCGCTGAGCCTTTGCTATCAACAGGAACCGCGCCCCGGGACAAGGCAGCAGGCCTGACGGGGCCGGTCACCCTGGTCACCTTGTCACAAAGTCAGGCGAGCCTGCAGACACTTATTGGTACCAAGGTGCTGGATTTATCCGGCGTAACCCTCCTCGACACGGCGGGGGCTTGGGCAATTGTGTCGTTTCAGATGGCCGAGCGGGCCAAGGGCCACGAGGTCGCCTTGACTGGGGCCACTGAGGCGCATGCCCTTTTGCTGCAGACCGTGGCGGATGCGATGCCAGCCCCGCGCAAGCGCCGCCGCCGTCTGCCGCATCATCAGGCAGGCGATGGCCTGGTCCAGCTTGGCCAGACGGTTTCGGCCTTTGCGGTTGGGATTGGGCAAACCATCGGCTTTCTGGGCCTTGTGGTTCTGCGGCTTGTGCAAGGCCTGCGCCACCCGAGCCGACTGCGCCTTACGGCGCTGGTGCATCACATGCAGGAAGCAGGGCTGAACGCGGTGCCAATCGTGGCGCTGATGGGCTTCCTGATCGGGGTAGTTCTGGCCTTTCAGGGCGCATCGCAACTGCAGCAGTTTGGGGCCGAAATCTACGTCGTCGACCTGATCGCCGTATCGATGCTGCGCGAGCTTGGCATCCTTCTGACGGCAATCATCGTGGCGGGACGGTCGGCTTCGGCCTTCACGGCGGCGATCGGGTCGATGAAGATGCGCGAAGAAATCGATGCGATGCGGGTGCTGGGGTTGGACCCGATCGAACTGCTGGTCCTGCCGCGCGTGCTGGCATTGGTGATCCTGCTGCCGGTCCTCGGGTTCGTCGCCAATATGGCCGGGCTGATTGGCGGAGCGGTAATGGTATGGATCGACCTTGGCATTTCGCCAGGGATGTTCACCACGCAGCTTCTGGCCAACACCACCGTCACCCAAGCCATCATCGGGCTGGTCAAGGCACCGGTCTTCGCGGTCATCATCGGCGTCGTCGGCTGCTATCAGGGAATGCAGGTCGCCGGGGACACAGAGTCACTTGGCAGCCGCACCTCACGCTCCGTCGTGGTCGCGATCTTCCTGGTGATCGTGGTCGACGCGGCCTTTTCCATCTTCTTTGCGGTCTGGGGCATCTGATGGCTGAGGATGTGGTCATCACCGTGCAGAATCTGACGAACCGGTTTGGCAAGAACGTCATCCATGAAAAGCTGGACCTCGACGTCCGGCGCGGTGAGGTGCTGGGCGTGGTCGGCGCTTCGGGCAGCGGCAAGTCGGTCTTGTTGCGCAGCATCGTCGGGCTGCAGCGCCCGTCTGCCGGGACGATCTCGGTTCTGGGCACGGCGGTGCTGACCGACCCGGCGACGGACCAACCGGAGTTCAACGACGACCCCAGCGCCGTCCAGAACCGCTGGGGGGTAATGTTTCAGGACGGGGCGCTGTTCTCATCCCTGACAGTGCGCGAGAATGTCGAGGCGCCGATGCGTGAGAAGTTGGCGATTGACGCCGCAACAAGGGCCGCATTGGCCGACCTGCGGATCGCGATGGTCGGCCTGCCGGAAAAGGCGGGCGACCTGTACCCGTCCGAGCTTTCGGGCGGCATGCGCAAGCGTGCTGGCCTTGCGCGGTCGCTGGCGCTGGACCCGGAGATCCTGTTTCTGGACGAACCGACCGCGGGCCTTGACCCGATCAGCGCGTCCGAGTTCGACGGCCTGATCGTCGCGCTGCAAAAGGCGTTGGGGCTGACGGTGTTTCTGGTCACCCACGACCTTGACACCCTGCACGCCACCTGTGACCGGATCGCGGTGCTTTCGGGCAAACGCGTGCTGGTCACCGGCACCATGGCCGACATGCTGAAGGTCGATGACCCTTGGGTTCACGCCTACTTTCACGGGCCGCGCGCCCATGCCGCCCAACCCAATTCGATGCAAGATCAAGGGACGACCTGATGGAAACGCGCGCACGCTATATTCTGGTGGGGGCCTTTACACTGCTCAGCCTTGTTGCAGCCCTTGGGTTCTTGCTGTGGCTGGCGCGTGTCCAGATCAACCGGACCTATGCGCAGTATGACATCGTGTTTGACACCGTCGCAGGGCTGAGCGAGGCCAGCGTCGTGCGCTACAACGGCGTGGATGTGGGCAATGTGCTGGCCATCGCGCTGGACACGCAAAACCCGGCCCTGGTGCGGGTGCGGATCGAGATCAACGCCAACACGCCGGTGCGCGTCGACACGGTTGCAACTTTGGCCTCGCAAGGGGTGACGGGGGTGTCGTTCGTGGCACTGGAGGGGGGCAGCCCAAGCTCGGACCCGCTGGTGGCCGAAGCGCCGTCCTGGGTGCCGCTGATCGCGTCCAAACCCTCGGTCGTGCAGGAATTGACGACAGCCGCGCCCGACTTGCTGAAAGAGGCGATTGCGTTGCTTGAAGACATCCGGGAATTCACCACCCCGGAAAACACCGCAGCGATCACCGAAATCCTGAAGAACGTGGAAAGCGTTTCGGCCCGGGTCGATGACGTTGCCGGCCGCGCCGAGGCGCTGATCGCGGGGGCCGAAACCACTTTGGCCCGCGCCGAGGCCGCCTTGGGCGAAGCGGAAACCACCTTCGCCGGGGTCAACACCATCCTGCGCGACGACATGCCGGGGCTGGTCGCCGATCTGAAATCCACCATTGCCGATGTCGGCAGGACCGCCACCGGGCTGGAGGACTTTGCCCGCACCGGCCTGCCGGAATACGGCAATCTGGCCGCCGAAGCGCGCAGTGTGATTGCCTCATTCGGCGCGCTGGCCAATCGGATCAACAGCGACCCGGGCCGCTTTCTGCTTGGCACCCAGACCCCCACATACAGGAATTGACCCCCATGCGCTGGTTTTCCCCGATCCTCCTGTGCCTTGCCCTGCCGGTTCTGTCGGCCTGCGGGGCAGTCTCTTCCCTGTCGGCAGCGGGGGAAGAGCTTGATGCCTACACTCTGTCCCCTGCCACGAGCTTAGAGACGGCGGCTGCCGGCGGGCGGCACCTCGTCGTGGAATTGCCCACTGCCCCGGGCGCACTGGCGACCGACCGCATCCTGATCAAGCCCCTGCCCTATCAGGCCCAGTACTTGCCCGGCAGCCGGTGGAGCGAGCCTACGCCCGCGCTGGTGCAAACGCTGCTGGTTGCGTCGCTGCAGAACCTGGGCGGGTTCCGGCTGGTCTCGCGGACCGGGGCCGGGCTGATGCCGGACCATACGCTGATGACCGAGGTGCAGGAGTTTCAGGCCGAACCCGTGGCAACTGGTTCAGGCCAGGTCACCGTCCGGGTTGGCATGATGATGACGATCATCCGCGAGTCTGATCGCAGGATCGTCGCCTCACGCCGCTTTGCCGGGGCCGAAGTCGTCGCCTCAGACGCCGTGCTGGACATTGTCGGCGGCTTTGACCGGGTGGTCCAGCGCGTCCTGGGTGAGGCGGTGGTCTGGACCGTGCAGCAGGCCGGGTAAGACCGGTGACAGTCCTCCATGGTCAAGCGCCCGCCCATGCCTGTATGCTGCATGACAGTCAGGACGGGACAAGGACAGGCCATGGCGGTGACGCTGAAAGAGGTGGCGGAACGGGCTGGCGTGTCACGTTCGGCGGTGTCGCGCACGTTTACCGACGGGGCCTCCGTCTCGGCTAGGACGCGCGCCAAGGTCGAGCAAGCGGCAACCGACCTTGGCTATGCGCCGAACGCCTTGGCCTCAAGTCTGACGACGGGGCGGACCAAGCTGATCGGCCTGATCGCAAACAACTTTCACAACCCGCTGATCCTTGAGGTTTTCGACCTCTTTACCCGGGGGCTGCAAGACCGGGGGCTGCGGCCGCTGTTGGTCAACCTCAGCGATGCGACCGATCCTGAAACCTCGCTGCGGATGTTGCGGCAGTATTCGGTGGACGGGGTGATCGTCGCCTCCTCCACCCTGCCGGCCAGCTTTGCCGGATCGTTTCGCAGCGCGGGTCTGCCGGTGGTGCATGCGTTTGGCCGCCAGAGTGCAGCCCCATCGGTGCATGTGGTGGGGATCGACAACATCGCCTGCGGGCGCATGGCGGCTGAGGCCCTGGTCGCGCGCGGCTACGCCAGTGTGGGATTTCTGGGGGGGCCGGAAACTGCGACCTCTACCCAAGACCGGGCGGCGGGGTTTTTGGGCGCGCTGGCTGACCATACCGGGATCGCTGTCAGCGCCAGCTATGCCAGCGCCTACACTTTCGATGCGGGGCGAGCAGAGATGCAGCGCCTGCTCGCTTACCGTCCGGCCCAAGCCTATTTTTGCGGTGATGACCTTCTGGCCGTTGGCGCCCTGAGCGCCATCGAGGAAGCAGGGTTGTCGGTGCCCGGCGACATCGGGTTGATCGGGCTGAATGACATGGAAATGGCGCGTTGGCAGAACATCGGGCTGACCACGATCCACCAGCCCGTCGCCGAAATCATTGCCGCCGCCATCGACCTTGTGGTCGCGACCATCGAAGAACCAGACCGCCCGCCAGAGGTGCGCCTGTTCCCTTGCCGGGTGATCGACCGGCGGACGCTGCGCGCGGCCGCCGGCGTTCCGGAGTTTTCCAAAACTCCGGACCGGAGCCTTTGAAGGCTCCGGCCCGATTTCTTTAAAGAAATCGGTTTAGCGGAACATTGGCGGGCGGGCGTCCAGCCATTGTCCGCCCGCTTTGGCCGAGGCCACCGCCGTATGCACCGCCGCCATCGACCGCACGCCCGCCGCCGCCGTGGGCAACCCATCGCGCGCCGTGCCGCGAATGGCATCGGCCAGATCGCAGTATATGTTTGCCACCGCCAGCGGGAACCCTTCGGGATGTGCAATCGCCACGCGGCTCAGTCGCTTGGCATCGTCGTAAAGCCCGCCCTCGCCCTTTTCCATGATCTGCGTCCGGCCGCCGACGGGGGTGTAGATCAGCTGGTTCGGCTGTTCCGACGCCCAGCGGAAACCCCCGGTTTCGCCGAACACCTGAATGTCAAACCCGTGCTGCCGCCCGATGGCAACGGATGAGGTCCAAAGCCGCCCGACCGTGCCTTTTGCCATCCGGAAGTTGACCATGGCGTCATCCTCCAGCTGGCGAGAAGCGATGGTGGAGGCGAAGTCAGCGCTGAGCTTTTCCACTTCGTCATCGCAGATGAAGCTGGCCATATGCAGCGCATGGATGCCACAATCGGCGAACTGACCCGAGACGCCCGCCATCGCCGGATCATAGCGCCAGCGCACACGCGGGTTGTCGGCATCGGTCGCGTCGCCGTGGTGGCCGTGGCTGAAGTTGGTCACCACCAGCCGCACTTTGCCGATATCGCCATTGCGCACCATCGCCCGGGCCTGACGGATCATTGGATAGGCCGAGTAGCAGTAGTTTACCGCGCAGATCTTGCCGGTCCTGGCGGCGATGCGGACAATCTCCTCACCTTCTTCCACCGTCACTGTCATCGGCTTTTCGCAAAGGACGTTGAACCCCGCCTCAAGGAAGGCCTTGGTGATCTCGAAATGGGTCGAATTTGGCGTGGCCACAGTCACCAGGTCGCAGCGGTCTGCCCGGTTCCGCTCACCCGCCAGCATTTCCTGCCAGTCGCCATAGGCCCGGTCGGCGGCGACGCCAAGGCGCTGCGCATACTCACGCCCGACCTCGGCCCGGTGGTCCAAGGCCCCCGCGACCATTGCGAAATGCCCGTCGGCCAAAGCGCCAAGCCGATGGGCTGGGCCGATCTGGCTGCCTTCACCCCCGCCGATCATGCCCCAGTTCAGTTTTGCCATGATGCCCCTCAGAAGCCGATGGATTGCAGATAGTCGCGGTTCTTGCGCGCGTCGTCGATCGGGCTGACGTCCAGCGTCGGGTCGCAGTCCTGTTCAACCGTGCACCAGCCTTCGAACCCGGAGTCCAAGAGGATTTGGCGAACAGCGGGAAAGTCAACGTCGCCTTGGCCAAGGTTGCAGAAGATGCCTTGGCCACAGGCATCATAGAAGCCTGTGCTTTTCGCGATGGCATCCGCTTTAACAACAGGGTCAATGTCCTTGAAATGCATGTAGGAAATGCGCCCGATGTGTCGGCGCATGAAGGCAACCGGATCAAAGCCCGAATAGGAATGATGGCCGGTGTCAAAGCAGATTTTCAGGATGCTTTCGTCTACCTCATCCAAAAGCCGCTCCAGCTCCGGCTCAAAGTCGATGAACCCGGCCGCGTGGGCGTGGATGCCGACAGTCAGGCCATATTCTTCTGCCCCCATCTTCGCCACGGTGGCGATGCGGTCACGGAATGCCGTCCATTCGGTCAGGCCCATCTGTTCCGCGGCATCCGCGCGACCGGCTGTCGGCGCGCGTCGGGGCGAAATGCTGTCGATCAGCACCAGATGCCGCGCGCCATGTGCCACCAGCGCCTTGCAGGTGCGGGTCGCGGCATCCATCACTTCGTCCCATTTTGACGGGTCATGGAAGGGCCGGAAGACCACGCCGCCGATCAGGGTCAGGTCGTTCTCGGCCAAGGCCTCGCCCAGGATACCTGGATCTTCTGGCATGAAGCCGATGGGGCCAAGCTCGATCCCCTTGTAACCCGCCGCCGCACAGTCCGACAGGACCTGCCGCCACGGCGGATTGCGCGGGTCATTTGCGAATTCCACGCCCCAGGAACAGGGCGCATTGCCGATACGGATGGTCATGTGGTCCTCATGTTTGCGGGACGGCGAGCCAGCGGCCGCTGTCGGAAGCCTGAAAGGCGGTGTCGATGATCTGGCTGACCGCAAGCCCGTCACGGAACGTGGGCCAGATGGGCTGACCGGTGTGGATGGCAGTCAGGAAATCCTTCGCCTCGATGATGATCTGGTCTTGGTAGCCAGTGCCGTGGCCTGGGCCCTGGCAGAAGGCAAGGTAATCCGGATGCGCAGGACCGGTCAGAATGCGGGTGAAGCCGCGCGTCGCCTCTGGCCCCTCGGCCCGGTAAAGGTGGACGGCGTTCTGGTCTTCCTGGTCAAAGCGGATGGAGCCCTTTGTGCCATGGATTTCATAGGCATAGCCCATCTTCCGCCCCGTTGCAGTGCGGCTGATGTAGAGATGCCCCATGGCACCAGCCTGAAAGCGCAGCATGATCTGGGCGTGGTCGTCATTCGTCACCGCTTGCGGACCGCTCGGGGCGGTACGGATGGCATGCACGGTTTCAATCCGCGCCGTGAGTTCGGCGACCGGCCCCATCAGCGCCAGCATGCAGTTGATCGGGTGCGGCGCAAGATCACCCATGCAGCCATTCGCGCGGCCTTCGGTGCGCCAGGTTGCGGGCAAGGACGGATCGGCCAGAAAATCCTCGGTATGCTCACCACGAAACCAGGTGACGGTGCCGATGGCGCCTTCGGCCAGCAGTTGGCGGACGAACTGGGTGGCAGGGGTCCGCACGTAGTTGAAGCCGATCATGTTCACCTGGCCCGACGCCTCGGCCGCTGCGACCATGGCCTTGGCGTCTGCCAAAGACGCGCCGAGCGGCTTTTCGCAGAAGACCGGCTTGCCGGCGGCAAAGGCCGCTTCGGCAATCGCGCGATGGGTGGACTGCGGCGACGCGATCACCACCGCCTGCACCTTCGGATCGGCCACAAGGTCCTGCCAGTCGCGCGCGGCGCGGGCAAAGCCGTAGGCCTTGGCATAGCGCCCAGCCGAAGCCTCAGTGCTGGCAGCGATCACCTCAAGCCGGGGGCGAAGGGCGGTGTCAAACAGTGCGCCCACCGCAGAAAGCGCCACCGCATGGGCCTTGCCCATGTAGCCGCCGCCGACCAGCCCGATCCCGATCTCTGCCATTGCCGCCCCCCTTTGAGCACCAGTATTGCAACCGGTTGCAAAAGCTGTATCCTTCGGCTGCACACCGCGCAAGCCCCGTTTCGGAAGGCTGCCGGAGCGGTTGGAAAAGGGCAAGTGATGCGCGAGACAATCAGGCTGACTGTGGCCCAGGCCATCGTGCGATGGCTGATGGCACAGTTCATCGAGATTGACGGAGTCGAGACCCGTATTTGCGGTGGCGGTTTTGGCATTTTCGGCCATGGCAACGTGCCCTGTCTGGGTGAAGCGCTGTATCCGGTGCATCAGGAACTGCCACTGTACCGCGGTCAGAACGAACAAAGCATGGGCTTTGCGGCTGCGGCCTACGCCAAGTACCACCTCCGCCGCCGCTTCGTGTTCTGCACCGCCAGCGCGGGGCCAGGGACGGCAAATTTGCTGACGGCTGCCGCCCTTGCCCATGCCAACCGCCTGCCGATGCTGATGCTGTGTGGCGATACCTTCCTCACCCGCCTGCCCGATCCGGTGCTGCAACAGCTGGAGCATTTCGGGAACCCTTCGCTTGGCTTGAACGACGCCTTCAAATCCGTCAGCCGCTATTGGGACCGCATCACCCACCCGGCGCAGATCCTTCAATCCTTGCCTGCCGCCCTTGCCACCATGCTGGACCCTGCAGATTGCGGCCCCGCCTTCATCGGCCTGCCGCAAGATCTGCAAGGCTGGGCTTACGACTACCCGGAGGCGTTCTTTGCGCGCCGCGTCCACCGCGTCCGCCGCCAATCGCCCGACAGCTTGGAGGTTGCCGAGGCCGCTGCCCTTCTGCGCGCGGCCAAGCGCCCAGTGATCGTGGCGGGTGGGGGCGTGCAATACTCCGGTGCCGTGGCTGAACTGACGGCGTTTGCTGAGGCCCATGGCATTCCTGTGGTGGAAACCATCGCGGGCCGCGCGAACCTTCTGGCCGACCACCCCCTGAACATCGGACCCTTGGGCGTCACGGGTTCGGACAGCGCCAACACCATCGCCGGGGGGGCGGATGTGGTGCTGGCCGTCGGCACCCGGCTGCAGGATTTCACCACCGGCTCCTGGACGGTCTTTGCGCCGGATGCCAGGCTGATCGGCCTGAACGCAGGGCGGCAGGATGCGGCGAAGCACCAGTCGCTGGCCGTAGTTGGTGATGCCAAGCTGGGGATTCTGGCATTGAGTGCAGCCTTGACCGGCCACCGTGCACCGGCCGACTGGGCCACAAACGCCCAAGCCGAACGCAAGACCTGGGACGCCTATGTCGCCGCCAACGTCGCCCACGGCAACCGGCCGAATTCCTACGCGCAGGCCATCGGTGTGGTGAACGCCCTGTGCCACCCGCGCGACCGGGTTGTGACCGCCGCTGGTGGCTTGCCTGCCGAGGTGACCGCCAACTGGCGCACCCTGGGAATCGGGACGGTTGACGTCGAGTTCGGTTTTTCCTGCATGGGATATGAGATTGCCGGCGGCTGGGGCGCACGGATCGCGCAAGCCGAGGGCGAGGCTGACCGCGACACGATTGTCTTTGTCGGCGACGGCAGCTATCTTTTGATGAACTCCGACATATATTCATCTGTTCTGACAGGGAAAAAGCTGATTGTCCTTGTGCTGGACAACGGCGGCTTTGCGGTCATCAACAAGCTGCAGAACAACACCGGGCAGGCCAGTTTCAACAACCTGATCAAGGATTGCCCGACGGTCGACACCCCCTTCGCTGTGGATTTCGAGGCCCATGCCCGGGCGATGGGCGCGAATGCCGAAACGGTTGCCAACCCTGCGGAGTTGGCCGATGCCTTCCGGCGAGCGCAGGCCGCGACGAAAACATCTGTCATCGTGATGCAGGTCGATGCTTACGAAGGCTGGACAACGCAAGGCCACGCCTGGTGGGAAATCGGCACGCCTGAGGTCTCGGACAGCGCCGAAGTGCTGGCCAAGCATGCTGAGGTGGAAACTGGCCGCAGCGCGCAAAGGCAAGGCGTCTGATGGCTGATCTTGCGCGCCTTGCCGGACGAAAGTTTCTGGTCATCGGACGGGCCGGGATGGACCTTTACGCCGATCCGCCAGGGACTCGGATCGAAGAGGCTTCCCGCTTTACCTCTGCGCTTGGCGGATCATCGGCGAACATCGCCGTGGCCTTGACGCGGCAGGGCTGCAAGGCGGCGTTGGTCACGTGCGTCTCGGATGATGCCGTGGGCCGCTTCTGCCTGAACCAGCTTGACGGCTATGGCATTGACCGCAGCCATGTTCGTGCTGTGGCAGGCGAAGCGCGCAATTCGCTGGCGGTGGTGGAGACGCGGATCGAGGATTGCCAATCCGTCATCTACCGCAACAACGCTGCCGATTTCGCGATGACAGTCGCGGATGTTGAGGCGGTGGAGTATTCGGCCTTTTCTGCCCTGATCACCACGGGCACGGTCCTGGCCTCCGAACCCTCGCGAAGTGCTGCCTTTCGCGCCTTCGATCTCGCCCGCGCCGCGGGCCTGCCCCTGATCTTCGACGTGGATTACCGCCCGTATTCCTGGCCCTCCGCTGCCGTCGCGGCCGAGGTCTACTCGCGCGCGGGGGCCCTGTGTGACTTGATCGTCGGCAATGATGTAGAGTTCGGCTTCATGGCCGGACAGCCGGAGCAGGGTCTGGAAAAGGCGCGCAGCCTTCTGGCGACCGGCGCGCAGATCGTCGTCTACAAGATGGGGGAAAAGGGGGCTGTGACCCTGACCCGAGACAGCGAAGTTGCCACAGGCATCTACTCTACAGAGGCGCTGAAACCCACCGGCGCAGGCGACAGCTTCCTTGGGGCCTTCATTGCTGCGCTTGCTGCAGGCGAGCCCGTGAAGGCCGCCGTCTTGCGCGGATCAGCGGCTGCAGCGATGGTCGTCGCCCGCGTCGCCTGCGCCCCGGCCATGCCCACCACGTCAGAACTTGACGCCTTCCTTGCCACCCATCCCGGCCCCACTGCATAAACCTGCTGCGCAAAGGACCCCCATGCACATCGTCCCCCATGACAACCGCAACCGCGCCATCGTCGACATGGGGCATCCGCTGGTGCCATACGTCTACTTCAACATTGTCCGGCTGAGCGCAGGCGAAAGCTTCGATTACCGCACACCGGGATATGAGACTTGCGTCGTTCCCGCCACCGGCACCGTGACGGTCGAGACGATGGGCGAGACCTTTGCGGCCATCGGTCACCGCGGCGTGGATGTCTGGGATGGTGAGCCCGAGGGGGTCTATGTCCCCACCGATGCAGGCTGCCGGATTACTGCGCTGACTGACACGGAAACCTTCATCGCCGGCGCGCAATTCGCCGAAACATTGAGGCCCTTCGCCGTCCGCGCCACTGACATCGACAAGGTGCAGTACGGGTCGGACGACACGAAAACCCATCGCAAGATCAAGCACATCCTTGGTGCCGCCTACCACGACCGCGTTGGCCGCCTGCTGGTGAGTGAGCTTTACACCGTGGGCGCGGGCGGCTGGTCGGGCTTTCCCAGCCACAAGCACGACACCAACCGTTTGCCGGATGAGACGCGTCACGACGAATGCTACAACTTCCGCTTTCGACCCGACTATGGCTCGGGCCTGCAAATGTTGCAGCGGGTGGATAATGAACCCGGTGACGCCTATCACATCATGAACCGCTCCACGGTCCTGATCGACAAAGGCTATCACCCGTGCTGCGTGCTGCCGGGCTATGAGATGTACTATTTCACGATCCTTGGCGGCCAGTCACAACGCAGCCTGAAGCAGTATTTCCAGCCAACCCATGCGGCGCAGTTGCATACCATTCCTGGGATCATGGATATGGTGGCCAAGTTCAAATGACCGTCGCGACGCTGGCCCAAGTCCTGCAACCGGCCAATGCGCTTGGTTATGCTGTGCCGGGCCTTGTCTGTCTGGGGTGGGAAGACATGCGCGCCTATGTGGCGGCAGCCGAGGCCGAGCGTGCGCCCGTCATCCTGCAGGCGGGCCCTGGCTGCCGGGAACACACGCCCCTGCCGATCCTGGGGAAGATGTTCCGCCATCTGGCTGAAAACGCCAGTGTGCCGGTCGTGGCCCATCTGGACCATGGCCGGACGCTGGACGATTGCCGCGCGGCGATTGATGCAGGATTTACCTCAGTGATGTTTGATGGCTCTGCCCTGCCCTTGCAGCAAAACATCGACCTGACCGCTGCCGTGGTCGAGTTGGCCCATGCGGCGGGCGCAAGTTGTGAGGGCGAGATCGGCTTTGTCGGCTATGCCGGCGGGGCCGCGTCCGACGGCACCGACCCAGGCGAGGCCGCGCGCTTTGCGGCTGAAACGGGGGTGGATGCGATGGCAATCTCCATCGGCAACCTGCATCTGCAGGAAAACACTGGCCAGGGGCTGGATCTTGTTCGCTTGGCGGCGATCGAGGCGCTGACCACGGTGCCGCTGGTGATCCACGGTGGATCGGGCGTGCCTGCCGTCCAGCGCTTTCAGCTTGCCAGGACCAGCCACATCGCCAAGTTCAACATCGGCACCGAATTGCGGATGGCCTTTGGCATGGCCTTGCGCGCATCCCTTGCCCGCGACCCTGACCGCTTTGACCGCATAGCCATTCTGAAAGAGACCGAGATGCCGTTGGCTGAGGCAGCACGGGCCGTCATCCGGGGGCTTGGCGCTTCTGGTCGGGCATAGCCTCTACCCGACCGAGTGATCGCGCAGCACCGCTTTCGCCGCCCGTCTACCTGTCATCAACGCACCATGCACCGTGGCGGCATGGTCGCGCGACGTAGCCTCACCGGCGAAGTGCAGACGCCCCTCCCAATCAGCTCCGAACAGCGCCTTGCGGTCCTTTCCGGTCGTTCCCACCGGCAGAAAGGAATAGGCGCCCCGGGCATACGGGTCCTGCCGCCAGCGGCTGATCTGATAGCCCAAGGGATCAGGCACCGCCGTACCGAACATTGCCCGCAAAGCGGCAAGGGCCGAAGCTGCAGTGGTGCGGTCATCCCACCCCTCCACCGTATCCGCCATGCGGGCGGCGTTGAAGCCGATGAGTACAGGCTGCCCCGTGGCCGGCAGATAGCTGGTCCAGTCAGCCCAAAGCGTTTCCTGCGGGCCAAGATAGTCGATCCAGTCCATGTCTGATGGCCAGAAGACCCGGTCAAAGCGCAGGATGCACTTGTTCAGAAGGCCCATCTCCAACCCGTCGATGGCGCGCTGGCGTTTCGGGGCAAGGGGTTCCGCAAAACGGACGGTGCCGGATTTCAGCACCCCGAGCGGAAAGGTCACGATGGCGCAATCGGCGGTATGGGCGCCTTGCGCGGTCGTAACCTCCACCCCGTTGGCGCGCGGGGCTACGGCGGTCACCACCTCACCCAGCCGCAGATCAAGGCCGTTTGCCAGATAGGCAATGATCGCGCCAAAGCCGGGCGTCACCACAGACTCGTCCCCCGCGAAGTCCTTACCTTGATCAAAAGACCAGGCGGACAGGCGGCTCCAGTCGCCCGAGTATTCATGCTCGATCCGGGTGTTGATCGCCAGACGGGTGACCCTACGGTCATGGGGCGAAAGGGCCTGCCAGGCCTTTGACCCTTCGACCGCTGCCTGCAGGGAAATGTCGGTCTTGCCCACCCGGTCGCGAGCCCTTTCCACCAGCTGCAGCGCCCGCTTCGCGGTCTTGTTGAACTCTACCGGCTGCCCGGCATCGTCAAAGGTGACCGCGCGCTTGTAGCTGGTTGGTGACAGCTTCAGCCCAAGGGCTTGGGCAAGATCCGTCATCGGGTTGCCATTGGTGCCGTGGATCCAGCTTGCGCCCATGTCCATTGGCAGATCGGGCCAAAGATGGCTGGTGTGCGTGCGCCCACCGATACGATCCCGCGCCTCGATCACGGTCACGCGGACGCCCGCGTCCTGCAGGAGGCGCGCGGCGCCAAGGCCCGCCATTCCGGCACCCAGCACAAGGACATGCGACAGGGGCGGGCTATTGGCGGACACGGTCGCCCTTAGGGTCATAAAGCGGCGCAAGGGACGGGGTGGCGGGGATGCGTTTATCACACACCTCAACCTCCCAGCGGTGGCGGCGGAGCATTTCGGGGGTAATCCCATCGGGATGGTCCACCACGCCAAGGCCGACCGACGCGCCAAGCGCTGGCCCGAAAGCGCCTGCGCGGATATAGCCCACGTCCTTGCCATCACAGAGGATCGGCTCATTCCCGTGAAGCAGCGGCCCTGGATCCTGCAGCAGCAACTGAACAATCCGCCGGGTCAGGGGGCCAGCCGCCTTTTGCGCCAGAAGGGCATCGCGGCCGATGAAATCGGGTTTGGTGAAATCTACCACAAAGCCAAGGCCCGCCTGCAGAGGCGTATCGGTATTGTCGATATCGACGGCAAAGTCGCGGTAGCCCTTTTCGAGGCGGAGAGATTCCAAGGCCATCAGCCCGCAGTGGACTGGCTCTGCCCCTGCCGCGCGGATACCATCCAGCAGCGCGTCATGCGCGACGTGAGAGTACTCGGTGGGGATGTAAAGCTCATACCCCAGTTCCCCCATATAGGTCACCCGGACCACGCGGACGGGCACCGGGCCGATCTCCAGCATGGTCGAACCCCGGAAGGGAAAAGTCGCGGTGGAAAGGTCCGCGCCCGTCATGCCTGCAAGGACAGCGCGCGAAAGCGGGCCTTGCAGCGACAGGATGGTGTAGGCGCTGGTGACGTCGGTGACGGAGCAGGCCTCCTCCGCGCGGGTATGGCGGCGCAGCCAGGCGGGGGTGAAGGATTGCAGGATATCGCCGGTGACCAGCAGGAATTCTGCCTCGCCCGTGCGGGTGATGGTCAGGTCTGACAGAATGCCGCCCCTATCGTTCAGCCATTGGGTGTAGACGTTCTGGCCGACAGGCACATCGATCTGGTTGGCGCTGACCCGGTTCAGCAGCGCCAGCGCATCGCGCCCCTGTACCAGGAACTTGCCCATGAAGGACTTGTCGAACAGGCCCACCGCGTTGCGCGTGGCGTGGTGTTCGCGTGCGGACAGATCATGCCAGGGTTGGCGGTCGTAGGTATAGGCCACTTTCGGCGGTAGGGCGTCGGGGGAGAACCAGTAGGGCATCTCCCATCCCGACAGGTCATGGAAGTAAGCCCCCATCGCGGCATAGCGGTCGTGCAGGGCAAGGCGGCGCATGCCGCGCGCGGTCTTGTGGTGCCAATGCGGCAGAGGGCCATAGGTGAAGGTATAGCCAAGCGACTTCGGAATCCGCGCGCCAAGGAAGGCTCGTGTCGCCTGATGCGGGCGGCTGCGGTTGATATCCAGGCCGGTCACGTCTTGGGTCGAGGCTCCGGTGGTCAGCAATTCCGCCACAATATGCCCAACCCCGCCGGCCGACAGGATGCCAAGCGAATTCAGACCGGTCGCCAGGAACAACCCATCCACCTGCGGGCTTTCACCGACAAGGTATGAGCCATCGGGGGTAAAGCTTTCCGGCCCACAGAAGAAAGTCTTGATCCCGGCGGTCTTCATCACCGGATACCGCTCAAACGCGGCCTCAAGGAAAGGGGTCATCCGGTCCCAGTCGGGCGGCAGGGTGGAAAAGCTGGCATCTTTTGGGATGCTGTTCAGGTTCCAAGTGGCCCCTTCCGGCTCAAAAAGGCCGAAGAGCATGCCGCCGCCTTCTTCGCGCACATAGGTAAAGGTCGTCGGGTCCTCGACCACCGGCATGTCGGGGTGCATGCCGGCCAGGGGTTCGGTCAGAAGGTAGTAATGCTCAGCCGCCTGCAGAGGCACGGGGACGCCGATCTTTGCGCCAAGCTGTCGCGACCACATGCCGGCGGCCAGCACCACCTGATCGGCCATGATCGTGCCCTGCGGGGTCACGACCCCGGTGATGCGGCTGCCGTTCATGACAAAGTCGCTGACCGGCGTCCCTTCGACAACCCGCACGCCCCGCGCCCGGGCAGCTGCGGCGTAGGCCATGGTTACATCCACCGGGTTCGCGCGGCCATCGCTGGGCGTCCAGAAGCCCGAGAGGATGCCGTCCGTCTCGATCAGCGGGAACTTCGCCTTGATCTCGGCCGGGGACAGCTCGAACCGTTCAACCCCCTGGGTGCGGACGAAATTCGCATCGCGCTTCAGCACCTCGCGCCGGGTGGGATCACAGGCCAGATGGATGTGCCCGCATTGCCTGAAACCGGTGGAAAGCCCGGTCTCACTGGGCAGGACATGCTGATAAAGCTGGCGGGTGTATTGCTCGATCCAGATCAGCGTTTCGGTCGACATGCCCCCCGATGCGATCAGCCCTGCCGCATGCCATGTGGTGCCCGAGGTCAGCTTGTCCCGCTCCAGGAGCACAACATCACTGATCCCCAACTTGCCCAAGTGGTACGCAATCGAGGTGCCGATGACGCCGCCGCCAATGATGACGATGCGGGCATGGGTGGGAAAAGGTTGGTTGATCGACACTGGCTGGGCCCCCTTTACTTTAGGACGGACAGGGTGTCGCCAAGGCGCACCTCGCCATCCTGTTCCACCGAGCAGAACAACCCCCGAAGACGGAGCGGCAAATGGGCAGGTGCGGTGATCCAGTCATAGGCTGCGCGGCCGCAGCGGACCTTCCACTTCACACAGCCATCGTTCGGCACATCGCTGACCCGAAGCACAGCCGTGCCAAGGGAAAGGAGCCTGCCCTCCGGCAGGTTCGCCTCGGTCAGGTTCATGTCGACGGCGATGTTGTCGCCCGGGTGGGCCACGCGGTCACGGTCGCGCCAGGCCAGTTGCAGCACTTGCCACGGCATGATCGAGACCTGAATGCGCGGATCGGGGCCGCCATCGGGGAGTTCCAGCCAGGGGCGCGACATCTCGAAGTCTCCCACGACGCCGGCGGCGCGGGTCAGGGTCAGGCTTTGCGGGAAAGTACGAGCATTGGGCTTGGGCCGGGCGCAGAGGAGATGGATGGTCCCACCGTTACGCGGAGCGGAAAGGATGGCGGGAAGGGCTGCGTCTAGCTCTGTCGCTGTTACGGGGTTTTCGGGGCCCTTGGTCATTCTGTCGCGTCCGGTCCAGCGGCGCGCAGGTGCGCAAGCCGCGCATGGCGGGCATCGCAACTGCTGCAGTATGGGGTGCTGATCTGTGGTTCCATGGCACCCCACCTAAAGATCACCAGCGACGACAGGGCCACCACGGCACTGCCGATCACAAACACACCGGCGCGGGGGGATTGGAGAGCGGTCATTCCGCTGCCTGCCGTAAATGGGTCGGGGGCACCAACCCCACATCCACCTTGTCGTGCTGCATTGGCAGATCGACGTTGACGGCGGTGTCCAACTCTTGCGCGTAGCGATGACCGGCATAGGTCGCGGCAGCGATGATCGCGGGCGCCTCGCAGTCGCCGATCCGGGCGAGGGTAAAAGGCAGATCGGCGTGGCAGCCATCCGGCGCATAGCGGAGCGCTGTGTATAGGTCATCGACCGGCGCGCGCTGGCCCACCAGAACAAGGTTCGATGCTGAAAGCACACTCTCGCGGCCGCTATGCGCACAGGTCAGCGTGACGTTGGCACCGTCGAACCACGCCAGTTCTTGCGCGGTCTGCAGCGTGATCCCGAGGCCCAGCAGATGCCCCGGCACGCGCCAGCCTTCGCCCGTGTTCTGCGCCCAAGGTGACACGCGGTCATCGGGGGTCACAAGCGTCACCTCCAAACCGGAAGCGCGGAGGCGTTCAGCAATCACGCCACCCATGTAGTAGCCATCGGCGTCATAAACGACGACCGGACCTTCGGGCAGACGGCCATCCATGATGTCGTCGGGTGTAAAGACGGGAGTGACGTCTTCAGCAATCGCCTCGAACCTTTTGCCGGTGAAGAGGTCACGCCGCCAGCGCGAGCCGGTGGCGATGACCACGTGATCTGCCCCAAACTCACGAATATCCTCAGCGGCCAGGCGGCTCTCGCGAAAGACCTCGACATTGGCCATCTTGGCGATCTGGCCTTCGCGCCAGTCGCGAACGCGGATGTATTCGCGCATGCCGGGCAACGCGGATTCCCGAACCACCCTGCCCCCAAGCACGCGTGAGGCTTCGGCCAAGGCCACTCGGTAACCGCGCGCGCCCAGCGCCCGCGCCGCCTCCAGCCCTGCGGGACCCGCACCGACGACCAGCACCTGGGTGTCCGCCCCGCGGACGGCAATCCGTTCAGGATGCCAGCCCTTGCGCCACTCCTCGCCCATTGTCGGGTTCTGGGTACAGCGGATTGGCAGAGCCAGGCTGTCGCCCGAATAGCAGACATTGCAGCCGATGCATTCGCGGATGTCCTCGATGCGGCCTTCTTCGATCTTCTTCGGAATGAACGGATCGGCGATCGACGGTCGCGCGGCCCCGATCAGGTCGGTCAGCCCGGACTTCACCCAAGCTGCCATCGTGTCGGGTGAGGTGAAGCGGCCAACGGTCACGACAGGCTTTGTGGTTACAGACTTGACCCAGTGCATGTAAGGTTTCAACGCCCCTTCCCGGACAAAGCGCGATGCGCCCATTTCCAGAGAGTAGTCGGCAATGTTGATGTCCCAGAGATCCGGCATCTCAGCCAACATGGCGAACATCTCCTGCCGTTCGCCCATGAGGGGCTGGCCATCCTCGCCCACTTCGGCATCAGCGGCAAAACGGACTGCGACAGCGCAACGGTCGCCGACCGCGTCCTTCGTTTCGGCGATGAGTTCGCGGATCAGGCGGGTGCGGTTTTCAAGCGACCCACCGTATTCGTCAGTCCGGGTATTGGTTTCGGGGTCAAGGAAGTGCGACAGCAGATAGCCATGGGTCGCATAGACGTAAACGATGTCAAAGCCCGCATCCCGGGCGCGGATAGCTGCGTTGCGGTGCCAGCGGCGGAAAATCCGGATGTCTTCCTTGTCCATCGCGCGGGACTGGAACGGGTGGCCCACGCCATTCGGACGACTGGCCACGTCCATGGACACCAGACGCGAGGCTAGGTTGGCGCTGCGCGATCCTGAAAACCACAACTCGCACCCGGCCAATGCGCCGTGCGCGTGGACCTTGTCGGTCATCAGGCGGTGATTGCGCACGTCAGTATCATCCCAGATCGTGGCCGAGATGTGCAGCTGGTCGTCCGAGGCAGGATGGATCGAACAGTATTCGGTGTTGACGACGCCCCAGCCGCCTTCAGCCTTGACCCCGCGCATTTCGGCTACGGTGCGCGGGCGGACCCAGCCCATGCCGGTGCAATGTGGCACCTGGTAGAAACGGTTCTTTGTCGTGACCGGACCGATGCGGACCGGTTCGAACAGGATGTCATAGCGGGGATCGCGGGCTGTGGTCGGGGACATAGGTCAGGTCCTTTCGGGGCCGCCCGGTCCGCGCGAGGCGACCGTCTGCGGGACTGAGACGTGGTCGGGAAAAAGAGCGGCCAGATGCTCGACAGCGCGCTGGCGGCAGGCAAGGCGCTTGAAGTCTTCGGGGTAAAGGAGGTGGTTCAACCACAGGCCGTCGTAGAAAGCCTCAAGCCCCAGCGCCGTTTGCAGGGCATCTCGCGGGGGGATATCCCCACCCTGCCCCAGACTTTCGATCAGGCCTGCAGTGACGGACAGACGGGCATCGTCCGTCGCCTCGACCACGCGGCGATAGATCGCCCGCGCGCCGGCATCGCCCCAGAACGCAAACCAGACGGCAAGCGTGCGGGGGTTGCAACTGCGCGTATCAAAGCGCGCGTCCAAAAGGGCCACCAAACGTTCCGCCGGGGTTTGGGTGGCATCGGCGATGCGGTCCTGCCATAGCCTGCGCTCTTCATCAGCAAGGTGCTGCAACACGCCCTCAAAGAGACGCTCCTTGTTTTCAAAGTGAAAATTCGCCAGCCCGATCGAAGTGCCCGCAATTTCGGTCACCCGCGCGATGGTGGTGCCAGACAGCCCGTATTCGGCGATCGAGGTGATCGTCGCGTCAATCAGTGCCTGCCGCCGTTCGGCCTTGGCCAAGGCGCGGCGGGTCAGTTGGGGGGCCAGTTGGGTGGCGTCGTCGTCTTTCATGTCCAGTCCTTCGGGCATCTGTCGTAAGTCAGGTCGGGTCAAGCACGGTGACCGCGTCCGGTGCCCAGGTCAACCAGACCGGGGTACCCTCGACGCCGGCCCAGGGGTCTTCCCCTCGGGCAGCCGTGGCCGAGACTGCCACCGGGGCCGCGCGGCCCGGCACCGCGACATGAAGCAGTTGCCGCCCGCCCAGATACTGCCGGGCTTGCAGTTTTCCGGCAACGGCAAAGGCGGCCGTATGCGGTCTTGTCCGCGACAAGGTCAGTCCTTCCGGCCGCAAGGCGATCAACACCCGCTCACCATCAGCGCGGGCCGCGCTGGACCCGTTCAGCGCCAGAACGCCAAGGCCCGCCACATCGGCCATCCTCGCTGCCCCATCCGCGCGCACGGTTGCGTCAAAGAAGTTCATTGTGCCGACAAAGGCCGCAACTTGCCGGCTCTTTGGCCGGTCATACAAGCCCGAGGGCGTGTCGACCTGGATCACCTGACCGTTGGCCATGACTGCAACACGGTCTGACAGGGTCAGCGCCTCTTCCTGGTCATGGGTGACCAGAACGAAGGTGATCCCCAACTGCCGCTGCAACGCGCGCAGTTCCAGCTGCATCTGTTCGCGCAACTGCTTGTCCAAGGCCCCCAAGGGTTCGTCCAGCAGCAGCACCTTCGGCTTTAGGATCAACGCCCGCGCCAGGGCCACCCGCTGCATCTGCCCACCCGACAGCTGATGCGCCCTCCGGTCGCCATATCCAGGCAGGGCAATCAACTCCAACATGGCGTCAACCATCCGGGCCTGCTCGGCCTTTGGCGTGCCAAGCCGACGCAGACCGTAGGCGATGTTGTCGCGCACGCTTAGGTGCGGGAAGATCGCATAGTTCTGGAATACCATGTTGATCGGACGCAGATGCGGCGGCGTGTCTTGCATCGGCTGGCCGTCGATCAAGATCTGGCCTGAGGTCACCGCCTCAAACCCGGCAATCATCCGCAAGAGCGTGGTCTTGCCTGACCCGGACGCCCCTAGAAGCGAAAAGAACTCACCCGCCGCAATGTCCAGCGAGACATCAGTGACGGCCTGGACGCGGCCGAAGCTTTTGCAGACGTTCCGAACCCCGATCATCGCGTCTCTCCGGCCGGAGCCTGCCCGATCCGGCTCAGCTTCAGACTGGCGAAGACCAGCACGAAACTGGCCGCCAAGATCAGGGTCGACAAGGCCAGAAGCGACGGGAAGTCCTGTGGAAACCTCAGTTGGCCCCAGATGTACATCGGCAAGGTCGGCTCGGTCCCGCTGAGGAAGAAGGCCATGAAGAACTCATCAAACGAGATGGTGAAGGTCATCAGCAGGCAGGCGAGGACCCCCGGCATGTTGCATGGCAGCGTCACGCGCAGGAAAGTCCGCCAGGGGCTTTCGCCAAGATCGGCTGAGGCTTCTTCAAGAGACCGGTTGAAGCCGATGAAGCGCGGCACAAGAACGCTGATCGCATAAGGCAGGCAGATCACCATGTGCCCCAGCGTGACCGTAACCAACGACAGCCTGACGCCCAGCCCGTTCAGCAGCGTCAGAAGCGCGACGCCAAGAATCAACCCGGGCAGCACCAGGGGCAGCATCATGAAACCGACGACCCCGCGCTTGCCCGGCATCTGGTAGCGGGCGATGGCCATCGCCGCAGGCACTGCTAGCACGGTGGATGAGACGCTCACCACAGCCGCAACCTGCACGCTGTTCCAGAAGGCGCGCTGTAACGGCTCGCGCGTGAAGAGGTCGGCGTACCAGGCGAGGGTAAAGCCTTCGAGCGGGAATTTCACGTAGACGCCCGCGTTGAAGGAGAAGAGCGGAATGAAGAGGATCGGCAGATACAGAAAGACCGCGAACGCCCCGGCATAAAGCGCGAGTGGTCGGTTGGGGCGGTAAAAACCGGTGAAGCGCGCCATGGCCTATCGCCTTACCAGTCGGCCGACGGCCAAAAACGCCAGTCCGGCCAGCGCTATGGTCAACATCATCACCACTGACAGCGCCGCCCCGGCAGGCCAGTTGTTCATTGGCCCGAACATCGCCTGAATCAGGTTGCCCACCATCATCCCGTCCGGCCCCCCCACCATCGCCGGGGTGATGTAGTCGCCGACGGTCGGGACAAACATCATGAAGAAAGCCGCCACGACGCCAGGATGCGACAGCGGAAAGGTGACCCGCCAGAACCGGCGCATCGGGCCATCGCCAAGGTCAGCCGCGGCCTCAATATAGCTGCGGTCGATTTTTTCGAGGCTGACATAGATTGGCAGGATGGCAAATGCCGCCCAGGAATGGGCCAAAACCAGCGTCACCGCCGTCTGGCTGTAGAGGAGAGCCGCAACCGGTTCCTGCACGATGCCAAGCCCCATGAGAGCGGTATTCAGCACCCCTTCATAGCCCAGCACAACTTTCCAGGCAAAAACGCGCAACAGGTAGCTGGTCCAGAACGGCAGCGTCAGTACGATCAGCCACAGCGCCTTGTGGCGGTGGACGTGGAAGGCCACGAAGTAAGCCATCGGATAGCACAGCGCGACCGTGATCACCGTCGCCAACGTCGCCACCATCAGCGACCGCCCGATCAGCGCGCTGAACATTGGCTGTTCCGCCATTGCCGTATAGTTGTCCAGGCTTGGCGTCCGGTCGATGGTATAGCCGTCAAGCGACCAAGTGCTCATCGCCAGGGTCGAGCCGAGCGGGAACAGAATCGCAGCCAGCATCAGGCAAAGCGCCGGTGCCAAAAGCAACCAGCCGCGCCAGGCCTCATGCCGGTGCAAAAAGCGCCAAAGGGTCGACGGAGGCCGCAGCGTCGGGGCGGTAGCCGTCATGGGCTTGGGCCGGATTGGGCAAGGTCAACCACGCCTAAAACCCCAGCTTGATCTGTTCCCAGGTCTGGGTCATCCGCTGATCCCATTCCGGCGTCTGCGGGATGCCGAAATGCCCGGCTTGCAGCACCTGAACCGGGTTGCGCGACAAACCTAGGACTGCCAACTCTTCATCAGTAAACTGCGCGAAGGCCTTGCGGTTCACCCCGCCATAGCCGTAGTCGCGCATGTTGAAGATCGCGGCCTTCTCGCTGATCAGGGAATCCAGCACGTCATAAGCGCTGTCCAGATTGGGCGCTTCGGCATGGAGCATCATCCCGCAAACCCAGGTCAGCGCACCCTCTTTGGGCCGGGCGAACTTGACGGGCACACCTTGTGCCGACAGCGACACGACAGAGCTGTTCCAGGCCATGGTGGCCACGATTTCGCCCGCCGCAAGTGCAGTGTCGAGGGATGTGGTGTCGTCGGTGTACATCCGGATCAGCGGTCGCTGTTCACGCAACACGGCACTGATCTTTTCGAAAGCTTCATCGGTGTGGATCTGGTCGAAAGGCACGCCCGCCTTGATGGCGGCACACCACCAGACGTCGCCACCCGCGCCCAGACTGCCCAGCCGCCCGGAATGGCGTGAATCCCAAAGCATGTCCCAGCTTTCTTCGCCTTGCAGATCAAAAAGGTCGGTGCGGTAGGCAATAGAAGTCTGGCCCCACTCGAACGGCACCAGCCAGGGCTTTCCGTCCTTGACGTTGTAAGGCACATTCCAGAGCTCCGGGATCATGTCGGCCCAGTTCGACAGCCGGGTGGTATCGACTGGCTGGAACATCCCCGTGCTTGACCAGCGTGGCACGTCTGACAGGCAGGGATGTGCAATGTCGGCAACAAACCCGGAAGACAGCTTGTTGAACGCCTCTTCGACCGAGCCGAAGGTGGCAAAGTTCGGCAACTCGCCCCGCTTTGCGACATACTCATCAAAGTAATCGGGAATGTCGAAGCCACCCCAGGTGAAATAGGTCGCGTGGTCTTCAGGTGCGGCCTGCGTGCGGCGGGGGGCAAGCGGCACTATTGCAGTGCTGATCCCCAGCGCAAGCAGCGACCGGTTAAAGGCCCTGCGGTCAAGCTTGCCGTTTCGAACGGCGTGAAGCTGATCGATTACGTCCATTTCGGTCGCTCCTATTGGCTGGGAAGAAACTCCGGTCACGCAGGGCGGCAGGTGAGGGCAGGCAAAGGGTCAGGGCATCCCAAGGTCAAAGGTCAAGGATGCAACGAACAAACCGTCCGTGTTCAACAGACCAAGATCCGGATCGACGTTGGAATCGTGATAGGCAAGGCCAAGGCCAACCATGTCATTCAGCTGATAGGTCGCCCCCGCTGACCAGTAGGTCCATTTGCCATAGTCGGCATCCAGTTGGCCAAGGGTTGCGTCCAAGGACAGCCCTTCGATGGCGGTGTAGTAATCAAGCCGAACGGACAGGTTTGTCTGGTCGAACTCGGGCGCCAGCCCGACCTCGCCCGTGACATAGACCGTGTCGGACAGCGCGATGGTGCCACTTGCAACCGCCTCGGCGTAGTCCTCAACCGGGAAGTCATCAAAGGCTTCGTTGTAAAGGTAGTAGTTGAGCGAAACGTCATAGCTGAAGCTGCCCGCCTCGTCCCGATAGCCCAGAGACAGGCCGGTTTCGCGGTCCGCCCCTGTCAGGTCAGCGTCAAGGTTCGAGATGTAGGCCCCGGCATAAAGCCCGCCAAATCCCAGCTCGACATAGGGCTGGACGGTTACGCCATCAGAGTACCGGATGCCGGACGAGACATATTCTGACGCGATGGTCGCGCCAAAGGACAGGCTAAGCTCGGCCGCCACGGCAGCGACGGGCGAAAGGCTTGGGATGGCAAGGGCCAGAGCGCTTGGGATCACGTGTCGTTTCATTCCACTTTCCCTTCTGGTGATGATCGCCTGATCGCTGATCCGACGCGCGGGTGTTCGGGCTGCTGGTTGCTGGGTGAGAAGGTCCAAATTTGACTGAGTATCCATTCAGCGTAATTGCTGAAGTTTGGATGCGTCAAGCAAAAAGATGCCCTTTGGCGGGAGGCACAAGTCAGGTGAGACCGGTTTGTGCAGTCAGTCTGGGCGGTGCGCAGCCAGATGCGTGGGGCAGTGTTCGCCACTGTCCAGAACCGGGATCATCCGCGACCAGATATCGATGTTCTGATCGACAAACGCCTGCCCCACCACTTTTGCTGCAGCCGATCCGGCAGCTCCTTTAAGGCGCTCAAGTTCTTCGCGGGCGCGCAAGCGGTACCAACCGTTGCGCGATGTGGTTGTACATTCCACAAAGCCAGCCGCCGCCATGGCCTGCAGATAGCGTTGCGGCGTGGCCATGCCGAAATCCAGGCCTTCGGCTGCGATGTAGTCTGCCATCAAAGGGCTGACGGTTTCTGTCCCGATCAGCCAGTCCGAAGCGAGAAACCAGCCGCCCGGCTTCAGCACACGAAAGACCTCGTCCATCAGGGCGTGTTTGTCGGGGATGTGAACGATCGAGTCCTTGGAAAACACGACGTCGAAGGTGCCGGGCGGAAAGGGCAAGGGGCCGGGCGCGACCTTGACCAGGCCGATCCGATCCGCCAGCCCTGATCGATCAACCAAGGCGCGGGCATGGGTCAGAACCGGGTCTTCGACGTCGATCCCGCAGACATGGCCCGCGCCGTGGTCGCGGACGAGCGCAATGTCGATCCCCCCTGCCCCGCAGCCGATGTCCAGCACCGACTTACCCGCAAGCACATGACTGCCGATGATCCGCGCCACCTCCTCTGGGCCGCCGGGGGATAGAAAACCTTCGCCCCAGACAGCCTCAAGCATTGCGATCATGCGGGGCGGATAATGGTCTTCGCTCATCTTGCGGCCTCCGTTTCTGCAATTCCTTTTATGCCGAGTATTGGCGGCTCAGTTATCGGCGTGCCAGACGGCGCGCCCTTTGAAATAGGTGGAGAGGACACGGGTTTCGGAAATCTCGTCCGCCGGACAGCGAAAGATGTCACGGTCCAGAACCACCAGATCGGCCGAATAGCCCGGCCGCACCATGCCGGTGAAGTGGTCGCGCCAGCACGCACGGGCGGCATTGACGGTATAGCCCTGCACGCATTCTGCAATGGTCAGCGCCTGATCGGCGAAGAACGGTTGCTTTGGGCCATCGCTGTGCCGGGCCTGCCGGGTGATTGCGGTCTCGATGATCTCGAACGGGTTTAACGTGCTGACCGCCCAGTCCGAGGACAGGCACCAGTCGGCCCCCGCGTCCAGCATGCGGCGGAAGGCGTAGACGTCAGGCCAGCGCGGCGGGCCGATCATGTCGAGAGCGATGTCCGGAACCACCGGATCAAACCGCGCCCAGAGGGGCTGGATATTCGCTGTGGCAAGTCCCTGCAGACGGGCGAAGTCTCCGGGGTCCAAAAGCTGGAGGTGGGCAAGTTGGTGCTGCGCGGGCCAAGCACCGTTGACGGCGCGGGCGGCTTCCAGCCCATCGATCGCGCGGCGGGCGGCGGCGTCGCCGATCACATGGGTGTGGATTGCAAAGCGCGCGGCATCCAGCGCGGTGTAAAGCGCCAAAGTCTGGGCGGCACCGAACATGCATGGGGCCGTGCCGCCGGGTGCATCCGCATAGGGCTGCAAGGTCGCTGCCGTGCGGTTTTCAAAGACACCGTCCATGAAGATTTTGGCCGATTGCACATGGAAATCCGGGCCGGGATGCGCCTGACGAAGTGCGGTCAACCGGGCGACTGCGGTTTCCGGGGTGTCCGCTTCTGTCACCAGCGCGGCACCGGCCACACGCAGGGTCAACGTCCCCGCTGCGGCGGCCTGTCCGTAAACCTGCGCCTCTTGCGCGGTGACCCTTGGGTCAAGGACGCCCGTGATCCCGTGCCTGTTGGCGTGATCCATCGCGGCACGGAGGCCAGATTGCCAGTCCGCGTCGGTCAGGGCAGGCAATCGGGCAACAACCGGAGGGATCACCTCTTCATGCAGCATGCCTGTTGCGCGGCCATTGCGGTCCCGCACGATATGCCCGTTTGGCGGGTCGGGCATATTCTGGACGCCCGCCATCTCAATTGCGCGGCTGTTCAGGCAAGCGTTGTGGAACGAGCTGTCATAGACCACGACCGGCCGGTCGCTTACGGCGCGGTCTAGAACTGCAGCAGTCAGGTTGTGGTCGCCAAAGAGTCCGGACTGCCAGCCTGACCCTAGGACAATCGGCATGTTAGGCTTGGCACGGGCATGGGCAGCCAGTGTCGCCAGAAGCCCGGCCTCATTCACCTCATCATACAGCTGGGCGGCTGTGGCCAGATCAAGCCCGCCCGACAGCAGATGGACATGCGCGTCCTGAAAGCCGGGGAGAACCAGACGACCACCGACATCGACCTTCTGCTTTGCCTCAGGCGCAGGCCCCTGCCCCAGCGCCATGATCCGTTCGCCCTTCAGCAAGACCCAACTCGCAAAAGGTGCTGTGGGGTCCATGGTGTGGATCTGGGCATTGTGGATCAGGATGTCAGGCAAGGCCTGCCCCCTCTAGCGCGGGCCAATCATCGGCAGGCAGCACGCGGGCCGGTTCGTTGACGTCACGCGTCCAGACGAAAAGGCACAGGAACGGCACCTCGCCAACCTTGGTCAAATGCGGCTGATGCGGGGGATTCCAGACCGGCGTATGGGCAGGTTTGACGATCAGGGGCGTCCCGGGGTCAAACCGCCAGCCATGCGGCCCGGTCAGGGGGGCATAAAGCTCAGGCGCTGCGTGGCAATGATCGCGATAAAGGATGCCCGGCGCGATCAGGAACAGCCCGAGGTCAAAATCCTTGGCCGCAAAGGGCGCGGCCTCGCCAAGGATCGAGGCGAAGGCATGGCCGGTTGCGAAAGCCTCACCAATCTCATCCCGCGGATAGGCGTCATAGGTGACCCAGCTTAACCCCTCCGCCGCTGCCGCGATTGCAGCCACGAGGGCAGACTGATCGGATACAGCCGCCAGCGCAGGACCAAGCCAACTTTCCACGACCGCATTCCGACCCGGGGGCTGCGCTTGCCTTGGCTCCGGATCTTCCGGCAGGCCGGCCCGCACCTCGGCTGCCCCCGGGTGGTTGAGCGTCAACAGATACTGGCGTGCAGCGTCATAAAGCCTGCACATAGGATCAGTCGCCTGCGCCAAGTCAGGCACCGACAGACGACGGTCACGAAGGTCTTCGACCGGATCGCGTGCGTCATGCGCGGCAGCGATCCGGTACACTTCCAGCACCTCTGCGCTGATCTTGCCAGCCTGATAAAGGGCCATCGCCGCGCCATAGCGCACCCGGCCCGATCCAGCCTGCCCCAAGGGCGCATGCAAGAAGGCGGCCGGATCAGTCATTGCCGCGGAAAGCCAGTCGTTCTTCGGCCAGACGGCGCTTTTCACTGCGGTGCATGATGAACCCAGCGATGGCCACGCCAATCCCGACCGTGACGATCATCAGAGTCGCCAGCGCGTTGATGTCCGGCGTGACGCCAAGCTTGACCTTGGACCAGACCAGAAGAGGCAAGGTGGTAGAGCCTGGCCCCGTCACGAACGAGCTGATCACCACATCATCAAGGCTTATGGTGAACGCCAGCAACCAGCCAGACACGATGGCGGGCGAGATGACCGGCAGCGTCACATCGAACATTACTTGCCAAGGGCGGCTGCCAAGATCCATCGCCGCTTCTTCGATGGCGCGGTCGGTCTGCACCATGCGCGCGCTGACGACTGTGGTCACGAAGACCATGCAAAAGGTGATATGCGCCAGCGTGATGGTCGTAAACCCGCGCTGTCCGGGCCAGCCAATCCAATCCGCCATCAGGATGAAGAAGATCAGCATAGAGATGCCGGTGATCACCTCGGGCATGATCAGGGGTGCTGTGACCAGACCGGAAAAGAGTGTACGCCCCCGGAACTTGGTGAACCGCGCCAGCGCGATCCCGGCCATTGTGCCAAGTATCGTTGCGATGGTGGCCGATATGACGGCAATCTGCAGCGACAGGATCAGCGCTTTGATCACCGCCTCATTCGACAACAGCGATACATACCATTTTGTGGAAAACCCGCCCCAGACCGTCGCAAGGCGTGAGGCATTGAAGCTGTAGACGATCATCGACAGGATCGGGATGTACAGAAAGGCAAAGCCGAAACACAGGATGCTGACCAGAAAGACCGGGCTCCGCTTCATTTCTGCCCCTCCGCCTTGGCCTGATAGCGGCTGTAGATCATCGTGGGCACCACCATCAGCACCAACAAGGCCACCGCCACCGCCGAGGCCATGGGCCAATCCCGCGCCTGACCGAATTCGTCCTGAATGATCTTCCCGATCATCGGCTGCGAGGCATTGCCGACCAAGGACGGGATCACAAGCTCACCCGCTGCAGGGATGAAGACCAGCATGCCGCCAGCGATGATCCCGGGAATGGACTGCGGCAAGGTCACGTCCAGAAACACCTGCGAGGGCCGGCTGCCCAGGTCCATCGCGGCTTCGTCCAGAGTGGGGTCCAACCGTTCAAGGCTGGCGTAAAGGGGCAAGATCATGAACGGCAGATAGGTGTAGACCATCACCAGCACGACGGCGAAGTTCGAGTGCATCATCGGGACGGACCGGATTGCCCAGTCCAGCGGCACAAGAAAATTCCAGAAATCTGTCAGAAGGCCGTTGAACCAGGAGTTCTTCCCCATCAGACCCATCCAGGCGTAGACCCGCAAAAGGAACGAGGTCCAGAACGGCAGGATGACCAACATAAGCAGAATGTTCCGCCAGCTTTTTGAAACCCTCGTCAGGCCAAGCGCCATTGGGTAGCCAATCAGCAGACACAGGATCATCGCCACAAAGGCGTTCATGATCGACGTAAGAAAGGCCCGCAGATACAGGCCATCCGTCACGACCCGGGAAAAGGGTTCAAGATTGATCCACGGATGCTCACCGCCAAAGGAAAATGGCGGGGCGGTCGCTGTATTGGTCGCCACGCTCATTGCCACGACGATCAGGAATGGCAGCAGGAACAGGACAACGAGCCAGACATAAGGCGCGCCGATCAGAAGGAGGGTCCAGCCTCGCCTGTCAAACCAGCGTGAGAACCTGCCCCCCATGACCTAGTCCACCAATACGATTGCGGAAGAAGGGTCAAAGGCCACCCAGACAGCATCATCCCAGTCGGCGACCCTCGTTCCTTCATCGCCTCGTCGGGCGTTCACTGCATGGGCCTGCACCAGCGCGCCGGGCAAGGCGATGCGGTACAAGCTGTCCTTTCCGAAATAGGCCAGATCCTTGACATGGCCTGCCATTGCGTTGGGGCCTTCGGGCCGGTCTTTCGTGATGCGCAGCTTTTCCGGCCGCACGGCCAGCGAAACCTTCTGCCCAACCGTCACGCCAGGCAGGTCGCGGGTCAGGAACTCTCCACCAAGCGCAGGTACGTCCAGCCGCAGATGCGGTGCCTCGCGCGCAACCACCGTGGCATCAAAACTGTTCACCGACCCGATGAAGCCCGCGACAAAGCGGCTTGACGGGGACTCGTAGACCTCGGTCGGGGTGCCGACCTGGCGGACCTCGCCCTTGTCCATCACGGCGATGCGGTCGGACAAGGTCATCGCCTCTTCCTGGTCGTGGGTCACGACGATGAAGGTCACACCGGTGCGCTGCTGGATGCTCATCAGTTCGAACTGCGTATGTTCGCGCAGCTTCTTGTCGAGCGCGGCAAGCGGTTCGTCCAGCAAGAGAAGCTTCGGCTGCCGGGCCAACGCGCGGGCCAGCGCTACCCGCTGGCGCTGCCCACCGGAAATCTGGTGGGGTTTGCGCTTGGCGAAGGGGGTCAACTGGACCAGGTCCAACATCGCGGCGACCCGGGCGGCACGGTCTGCCTTGGACATGGCCGCCTCATGCTTCAGCCCGTAGCCGACATTTGCCTCAACAGTCATGTGCGGGAAGATCGCGTAAGACTGGAACATCATATGCACCGGCCGTTCCCATGGCGGGACGGCCGCCATATCGCGCCCGTCCAGGAAGATGCGGCCCTTGGTGGGAGTTTCGAACCCTGCGAGCATCCGCAAAAGAGTGGTCTTTCCGCAGCCGGACCCGCCGAGCAGCGAGAAGATTTCTCCCTTGCCGACGGTCAAGCTGACATTCTTGACCGCCTCAAAGGTGCCAAAACTTTTCGACACCCCCTCGATACGCAGGAAGGGCTCGGCGTCGGGGGCGGTCATCGCTCAGCCGCCAGTCTTGATCTCGGTCCAGGCCCGGTTCATGTCGGTTTCCTGTTCGATCGTCTGGGGCAATGGCGTGTAAAGCCGGGAAATCGCGGCGGCATCCGGATAAACTGCCGGATCGGCCAGAATTGCAGGATCGACAAACGGCTTCGACGCCTTGTTGACGTTGCCATAGCCGGTGAAATTCGTGCAGGCGGCAATCACCTCGGGACGCAGCATGTAGTTCAGGAAGGTGTGCCCATTCTCGACATTCGCGGCATCCACGGGCATGGCCCAGACATCGTACCAGGCCGGTGACCCGGTCTTGGGCACGAAATAGCCAAGGTTCATCTCGATCCCGGCTTCGGCTGCACGAGCCTTGGCAACGCCGTAGTCACCCGACCAATTGTTGATCATGCAAAGCTCACCATTCGGGATGGCGGTCAGGTAATTCGCATTGTCGAAGGTGGCGATGTAGTCGCGGACAGGCTTTACCGCCTCGACCATTCTGGCCCATTCGGCAGGGCCTGCGGTGTTCGGGTCAATCCCGAGATAGCTGAGGATCATGTATCCGATGTCGTTCGGGCTATCCAAAAGCGAAATGCCGCAATCGGCCAAAAGCGAGGCATATTCGGGCTTCAGCAGCAGGTCGAGGGACTCCAGATCGGCATCGGGAATGCGCTCTTTCACCATGTCGATGTTGTAGGTCATCCCGACCGAGCCCCACATGTACGGGACGTTGTAGTCATAGTTCGGATCGTAAAGCGCAAAGGTGTTCAGGATTTCTTGATCAAGATTGCCCCACAGGGTCAGCTTCGAACGGTCCAGCTTTTGCAGAACCCCCGCTTCAATCGAACGCGGCAAGCCCTGGCCCGAGTGCAGCACCACATCATAACCGGTCGAGCCTGCCAGCAGTTTTGCCTGCATCTCCTCGGCGCTGGCGTATAGGTCGTAGACCACCTCGATGCCGGTTTCCGAAGAAAAGTCGGCCAGCGTCGTCTCGCCGATGTAGTCCGCCCAGTTATAGATGTTCACGCTGCCAGCTTGTGCCCAGGATGGGCGCACCCAAGGCGTTGCAAGCGTGGCGGTGGCCCCGATCAGGGCCTGACGACGGTTCAGTCTCATGGCAGTCTCCCCGGTGGTGTTAGGCCTTGATCGGCTGGTTGATTTTTCAGTCAGCTTACGCGTGGCATCTGGTCTGGCAATCCTTTTTCAGCGTTCCGCGCCGCGACCTCGGCTTCCGGCGGGGCCTCTGCCAATTCCATCACCGGCAAAAGACGGCGTAGCGCGTCGTGGTGGCGGCGCAGGCCATATTCGAGATCGGACAGGTGAAAGCCCTCGAACGCGTCCGACTTCATCGACTCGTTGGACCATATCGACAGCTGTCGATCCTCGACCGAGGTGTCGCGGTCGATCCGATAGGCGAGATACCGCGCCAACCGCTGCTCCCGCGTCTCGTTCGGCCAGCGGTAAGACCGGCCAGTCAGACGCGTCGTGCCTTCGTCGAGCGGAATGTCGTGATAGAACTGCACCCCTTCCGGGGTGATGGAAAAAACCTGATTGGGGAAAAGCCCGTAGTAGGTCCAGGCGCGCTGCAGATGGGACGGCAGGTCCATACGGGGGGGCGAGACCTTGGCATAGTTGCGCACCGACCAGAGTTTGCCTGGCACATCGCCATACCAGCCAATTGAAATCGACAGCCCGTTGTCCAGATAAAGATCCCGGTAGGTGCGGCCATAAAGGTCCTGCAAGCCGGGATGAGCCAAGGCCACATGATATCCTTCGTTGTCCACATCCCGGACCGATTTCCAGTTGACCGGCAGATCGCTTGCCCAGCCAGGCGTCGGGACAGGCTCCACCGCCTGTAGGCCATAAGCCGCAAAATCAGACTGAAACGGTGCCAGAAGCCTGGCAATCGGCGGCTGCGGGCCGGGGGCAAAGCGCAGGAAGATAAAGCCGTGGAAGGTCTCCATCTCGATCGGCTTCAGACCAAACTCTTCGCGCTTCATCTCGCCAAAGGATTTTGGCTGGGCGGCGCCGCGCAGGGTGCCGTCAAGGTTGTAGACCCAGCCGTGGAACGGGCAAACGATGGCGCCCTTGCACTGGCCGGATGCCCCGTCCACCACCCGCGCGCCCCGGTGGCGGCAAAGGTTGTGGAAGGCGCGGACTAAACCGTCCTGCCCGCGCATGACCACCGCCCGTTCACCCAAGAGATCAAAGGTGATCCAATCGCCGGGGTTGGGGACGTCACTGACATGACCCACCACCTGCCAATGCGTCAGGAAAACCTTCTCCCGCTCAAGCGCGAACAAGGCCTTTGACCGATAGGTCCAGGCGGGCAATCCCTTGCGGTCCCATTCGTTGGGGACGGTGATCGTTTGGTAAGGAAGCGTGGTCACGATTCGGCCTCCATCTCTTGCAGCACCCATTGCTGAAACCGGTGGATCTCGTATTCTTCGGGCATCAGCCGCGCCGCACGAAACGCGGGTGAGCGCATTCCGCGCTGGTTCATCTCGGACGCGGCACCGTCTTGCGCCATCACGACCTTGGCGAAACTGGCAACTTCAGCGGCGTCAAAACCAGGCTGCGCCAGTGTCTCGGCCGAGAAATGCCATTCGGCGATCAGCCGGGTGGTTTCCGGCCCGACCGGCACGATCCGCACCGACCGGACATAATCCACATGCGCCACAACATAGGCCGAGGGCCAAAGGGTGACAAAGCTGTAGCCCGCCTGCCGCTCCGCCTTTGTCAGACCCTGAAACTCCGGCCCGCACGGCGCGCCATCTGGCGTCCAGCTTTGCGCCCCGGAGCGCAGGTTGGGGGCGGCGGGGTCATCGGGCGTCCAGCCCAGGCCTTCGGACGCACCCATGATCCCGCGGCCATAGATTGGCACCATGTCGCACAGTTCAGGGTGAATGCCTGGGCAGTGCAAACATTCCGAGTAGTTTTCCCAGAAGGCCTTCCAGTTACAGGCAATCTCCGCCTCCCAGCGGTGGGCGGTGACAAGGCTTTCCATCGGCCAGTTGTGCAGCGTGTTCAATCCGACATCAGCCCAGATCGTACCCGGATCGGCTGACCGGTTCAGGAACAGAAAGCCGTTCCAAAGCCGGATCGCCACAGGCCGCAAACCATGCGCTGCGGGGTCGAAATCCGGCGTGGGCACGGCATGACCGGTCGCGACCAGCCGGCCATCTTCAGCCGCAAAGGCAAAGGCATGGTAAGGGCAGCGGATCAGTTTACCCACATCCTCTTCTGCCGCGCGGCAAAGCTCGGACCCGCGATGGGGACAGAAGTTGTGATAGGCGGCCAGCCGCCCTGCCCCGTCGCGCAGCACGATCACTTCGGCATCCCCAAGTCGCACGCGGCGCATTTTGCCCACCGGAAGGTCCTCCGCGCGCCCGACCATCACCCATTGCCGCGCGAAGACCGACGCCATTTCGCGGTCATACCAGCCTTGGTCGAGATAGGCCGCCCGGGGCAAACCTTCCGGGCAATGGTCCAGGCGCGGCGAAAGCGGGTGGCGGTCGGCTTGTCCCATCAGAACCCCTCCATCAGAATTTGCCCGGCGGCGTGGCACGGCGGCGCGCGGGCGCAAAGAAGGGCCGGTCCACCACGCGGGCGCGCATCATCAGCTTTTCATAGTGCAACTCGCGCAGAGCATAGATTTCCGCCCAGATACTGTCGCCCGCAGCATGCTGAGCTAGAATCTGCGCCAGTGCGATGTTCTTTTTCAAAACTGGTGACCAGCAGGCGCCGGTGATGACTCCAACCTCGCGCTTCTGGGCGTAGTAAAGGATAGCGCCATCGGCAGGAATGTTGCCGTCAATCTCCAGCCCGACAAAGGCCCATTTGGCCCCCTCGGCGCGTTGTCGGGCCAGTGCCGCCTTGCCGGTGAAATGGCCCTTGTCCCAGTCGATCAGCCAGCCAAGGCCCATCTCAAGCGGTGTGCGCAGCCGGTCTTCGCGCACGCAGACATCAGCGGGGGTAAAATCATAGCCGGTGATAATGAACCCCGCCTCCAGTCGCGCGATGTTTACTGCGTCCGACCCAATCGGGCGCAGGCCATGCAGGGCTCCTGCGTCAAACAGCAGATCCCACAGCGTCAGGGCAAGGTCAGGCGTGGTCCAAAGCTCGTACCCCAGATCGCCGGTGAACCCCGTGCGCGAGATCATCAGCCGACCCGTCCCCAAAGGAAACTCGGCCATGCGGAAGGGTTTCAAATCGTCGATAGCGAACCCCGCCCGCCGCAGGATTTCTGCCGAGGTCGGGCCCTGCAGCGCCAGGGCGGCGATATCTTCGGTCTCCTCCGCTACCGTCACGTCAAATCCGTGGGCAGAGTCCTGCAGCCAAGGTAGATGGCGCTCCTGGCAGCACAGGCGATAACGGTCCGGCGCCAGCCGGAAAAGCGTGCCGTCGTCCAGTAAGTGCCCGGCATCGTTGACCCAGGCGGTGTAATGCACGCCCCCAACCGACAGTTTGCCAGCGTTTCGGATCGTCAGGCGGTTGAGGTAGGCGGCGGCCTCGGGTCCCTCGATCCGGTATTTGATCATCGGGCACAGATCATAGACCGTGGCCGTATTGCGGATGGCGGAATGTTCCATTGCCAGGTCTTCAAAGGTCAGAACCGTGGTGTAGCCGCCCCAGTTACCCCAGGACCACAGCTTGTTGGCGGCCTCGGTCCTTGGGTGGAACGGGGTTTTCAGAAGCGGGGTCTGATAGTGGAGAAGCGCGGTCATCCGGCGGCCTCAATCGCAAGGGCGGCGTTCCAGCCGGCGCTTCCAGAAACGCCACCGCCGGGGTGACACCCGGCGGAAGCCAGCCATAGCCCAGGGATCGGACCACGGTATTGCGCGATGCCCGGCAACGGGCGTAGGAACAGCATCTGCTCCACGCTCAACTCACCCGCATGCCATTGCCCCCCGGGCAGTCCATGGCGGGCTTCGATGTCATAGGGCATCAGGATTTCGGCGTGTTCCACCAGCGCGCCGATGCCGGGGGCGTGGGCTTCCAGTTGCGCAAGGCAAGCGGCCAGCATCGCCTTGCGCGCCGCGTCCTGGTCGGGCGGGGCATGCGGGGCGAACTGGGCGATGGCGGAAAGATGGTGCGGACCATGCGTTCCGTGCGCGGTGGGGATCACGATTTCCATCACCGGGCGGTCGGGCGTGCGGCCATATTTCACCGGGTTGAAGGCGCGCTCCACATCGTGTTCCGACCCCACGATCAAAAGGCGGTCCTGCAGGTTCGCGCCCCGGAAGTCCGGCAGGGCGCGTAAAGTCAGGTCCAGCTTCGCCGCCCCGCCCCTTGCTTTCAGGTGCCGCGCGCGGGTGGTCAAACCCGCATCAAGATGCCGGGGGCCGATCAGGTCCAGAAGCGTGACTGTCGGCGCGACGGCGGAAACGATGCATGGCGCGCGCAACTCCTCACCCGTCGCAAGCACAACACCGACCGCCCGCTCGCCCTCAACGATGATGCGAGAAACGCGAGCGGTGCAGCGCAGGGTCACCCCTTGCGCCGTCGCCGCCCGCGCCATGGCGGTCCCCAGCGCCGCCATTCCGCCCTTGGGCAGACCCAAGGCCCCTTGCACCCCCGCCGTCTGCCCCGATAGCCGCACGAGCCACGGCAGCACCGAGTTCGGCGAACGCGGCCCGAGCCAGCCGCCGAGGGTCGCATCAAAGGCCAGCGCGCCTTTCAGGAGGGGTGAGGCGATTTCGTCATCCAGCAGGTCATGGACATTGGTCAGCAGGATCCGGCCAAGCTCGCGGAATTCGGCGGCCCCCAGCATCCGGGCGCGTAAGCCGATCATCGCAAGTTTTGCCATCGGGTTGCCCACGCCCTTCGCGATCCGCGGCGGGGTCATCTGGTTCAGCGGCGACAGAACAGCGGCAAAGCGCAGCAGGCGTGCGCGAAGAGTGGCCCAAGCGGCGCGGTCTTCGGCCGAAACATCGCCGGTCAGCCGTTCACCCAGCGCGCCGTCAAGCCGCAGGTGGTTGCCGTCCGGTGAGAGGGCGGTGGTGGCAAGGTTCGGGACAAGCCAGTCCAGCCCATGGGCCGACAGGTTCATCGCCTTCTCGACGCGCGGGTCAAGGTTATAAGACAAATGCGACAGGGCCACCCCGCCACCGGGCGTATCCGCGCCTTCAAGCACAAGCACGTTCGCGCCCTTGGACGCCAGCCGATGTGCCGCCGCCAGCCCGTTCGGCCCCGCTCCGATGATGATGGTGTCAAACGATGGCATAGGCATCGCTCATGTCTTTGGCGGGTAGCTTCATATCGCGCAGGATTTCCGCCGCCGCATTGCGCCCCGGCGCCCCCATCACCCCGCCACCGGGATGGGTGGAGGAGCCGCAGATCCACAGGTCCTTGATAGGTGAACGATAGTTCGCATAGCCCGGCACCGGGCGGTTGAAGAACATCTGGTCGAAGGTCAGCTCACCTTGGAAGATGTTGCCTTCGGTCAGGCCAACCTCGGCCTCCAACTCCCTTGGGGTCCGCACCTCGGCGTGCAGGACCAGAGATTTGAAGCCGGGCGCATAGGCCTCGATCTGGTTCAGGCAGGCATCGCGGAAGCCGTCGCGGTCGGCGTCGGTCCAGTCCCGGCCCTCAATCTTTGGCGGGGCATATTGCACGAAGCAGGACATGAAATGCTTGCCCGGCGGGGTCATCGTCGGGTCGATCAGCGTGGGGATCATCACGTCCTGGAACGGGTTTCGGCTGTAGTGTCCAGCCTTCCAGTCGTCATAGGCCAATTCCATCTTCTCGATCGTGTCGGTAAAGTGAAGGTCGCCCCCAATGTTCGGCGCGCCCTCCGGCAGGGCGGTGAACTTCGGCACACCGTCCAGCGCGATGTTCAGCTTGCCGGATGACCCCCTTGTCTTGAACGCCCTCACCCGTTTGAGGAACGCTTCGGGCAGTTCCTTTTCCGCGACATGTTTCAGGAAGGTCCGCCGCACGTCCATGTTCGAGATCACGCGCCGCGCACGCAGCTCGTCTCCATTCTCCAGCACTACGCCAACAGCGCGGCCGTTCTGCACCAGCACCTGTGCGACACCAGACCGGGTCCGCACCTCTCCACCAGAAGCGCGCAAAGACGCCGTCAGGGCCTGGGTAATCCCACCCATCCCGCCGCGCGAATAGCCCCATGACCCGACGTTGCCATCCACATCCCCCATCGCGTGGTGGAGGAGCACGTAGGCTGTGCCAGGCGACATCGGGCCCAGCGCCGTGCCGATGATCGACCCGACCGCTTGATAAGCCTTCACTGCCGGGTTCTCGAAATACCCGTCGATGAAGTCCGAGATCGACATCGTCCAGAAGCGCAGCATGTCGTAGACCTGCACCTCGGATTGGCCGGTGATCTGGCGGCCCAACCACGCCAGTTCCGAAAGGTCACGCGGGCGGAAGCTGGCAAGGTCCGGCGGGCGGCGCATCAGCATCGGGCGGATCAGGCGGCAGTTGCGCAGGATATCACGGGAATAGCGGTCGTAGGCCTCGGCGTCGCGCTTGGAATGGCGGGCGAATTCGCGGCGGTTCGCGTCATGGTCGCGGAACATGCCCAGATAGCCGCCGGTTTCGGTGAACAGCGCGCCGCCCTCGTAGGGCAGGATCTGCAGCCCGTGCTTCGGCAGTTCCAGATCGCGCATGATTTCGGGGCGGAAAAGACTGCTGACGTAAGAGCAGTTGGAGTAGGTGAAACCGGGATAAAGCGCACGGGAAACCGCAGCCCCGCCGATCCAGTCGTTCTTCTCAACCACCAGCACCTTCAACCCGGCCCGCGCAAGGTAACAGGCCGTTACCAGCCCGTTGTGCCCTGCCCCGATGACCAGCGCGTCAAGGATCATTCCGCGGCCTTGACCCCATGCTCGAGCACCAGATCGACCGCGGTTTCAACAGCCTTCAGCGTGTCGGTCAGGCAGGTTTCGTCCAGGCCATGCGCTTCGCACATGAACCAAGGCTCGCGGCTGTCTGGTTCGACGATGATGCCAAGGTCATGCAGGAAATAGGCCATCCGGTCGTAGAAGCTGTAGTCGCTGGTCTTCCAAGCACGATAGTTGTCGGGCGGGACCTCGGCGAAGAAGAGGCCGAACATCGATGGATGGCCAGTGTAGGAATGTGCGATGCGCCGGGCGTCAAGAATTTTCGAAATGCCGGTCTTCAACCGCTCCCCATAGTTGGCAAGCGTTTCAAGCGCGGGGGTTTCGTCCAGGATGCGCAGCGTCTCTTCCGCCGCCGCAAGGGACACAGAATGGGCGGTGTATGTACCGCCATGGCTGGCCCCGCCATAGCGGAAGGTGCGCATCACCTCTTCTCGCCCAGCCACCACGCTGATCGGATAGCCGTTGGCCACAGCCTTGGCGAAAGTGGTGATGTCGGGCACGACACCCATTATGCCTTGAATGCCGGACTTGCCGACGCGGAAGCCTGACTTCACCTCATCAATGATCAGCATGACGCCGTACTTCGTGCAAAGCTCGCGGGCCAACTGTACATATTCGGTCCGCGCCATGATCGAGCAGCAGTTGCCCTGAATCGGTTCGATCAGCATCGCAGCAAGCTTGTCACCGTGGCGCTTGAACATGTCCTCCAGCCGCTGGAAATCATTCATCGGGGTGATGTGGGCCAGTTGTTTGACCGTGGGCGGAATGCCCTTGCCATAGGGCACCAACTCCGGATCCGCGTTCGATCCCAAGTCCCAGTCATCCATATTGGCCATCCACATGCCCGCATCGAACAGGCCGTGGTAGCCGCCTTCGACAAGCAGATACTGCTCGCGACCAGTATAGGCCCGGGCAAGCCGCAGGGCAGCCATCACCGCCTCGGTGCCCGAGTTGGAAAAGCGCACCAGTTCCGCCGCCGGCACCATCTTTGCAATTCGGTCAGCGACGATCAGTTCCCGCTCGGTCGACAGGGCGAAGACGCCGCCCACCTCCATCCCTTGGCGAGCAGCCGCATCCACCCGGTCGTCAGCATAACCTAGGATCGCTGGACCATAACCAAGCCGGTAATCGACATAGTTGTTCTCGTCGATATCCCAGGTCCGGCCGCCTTTGCCGTGGCTGACATAGATCGTGCGCTCATCCCCCCAATATCGAAACGTCGAAGACACTCCCAACGGCAGGCGTTTGACGGCGCGCTGGAATTGGGCGTTGGATTTGGTCAGCGTCCGGTGCGGCAAAGGGGGCATGTGGCAGTCCGTTCGAAGGGGGATGCGACAGCCTGTCACGCGACTGACTGGACTGTCAATCAAACTTTTGTCGTTGTGAGAACCCCTGAGCGCGATAAGTAAGGAAGCAGGATATCCCAAAAGGAGAGGCCGGTGACCGCAGCCATGATGCCAGAAGCCAGCGCACCGGGTGCGCCTGCCCTGCCCCGGACCCAAAGCCGTGACGCCCGCCGCGCGCAGCTGATCGAAGCGACGATCGAAGCGCTGGCCGAGCGTGGCTTTTCCCGTACCACCGTCACCGATGTGGCCGCCCGGGCCGGGATCAGCCACGGGCTTGTGCTGTTCCACTTCCAGTCCAAGGAAAACCTGCTGGCCGAAACGCTGGACTTTCTGGCCGAAGAATATCGTATCAACTGGCAGGCAGCCCTGTCCCTCGCAGGCGATGCGCCCGAAAGCCGGCTGCTGGCGATGATCAAGGCCGATTTCGCAGAAGCGATCTGCACCCCTGCCCGGCTGTCAGCGTGGTGCGCCTTCTGGGGCGAAAGTCAAAGCCGCCCGCTGTATCAGGCGCGCTGTGGGGCCAATGACGCGCTTTACAACTCAACCCTCGTGGGCCTTTGCCAAGCGATGAACGCCACCTACGGCTACACTCACGACCCAGAGCGGACCGCCCGTTTGATCCGCATCATGACCGAAGGCGTCTGGCTGGACCTGATGACGCTTGAGGTGCCCTATTCGGTAACCGAAGCGCTTGAGACGGTCGTTCTGGGGACCCGTGCGCTTTATCCGCGTCACTTCGGCGAAACTGTCTGACGGCCAATCAAGGCCCGAGGCCCCAAAGTCCAACATCTTCCGAACGCGCCGGACTCCCCCGCCCCACCGTCAGTCGCTTGCCCCAACATGGGCCTTGCCACCAATCTGCCGCCACGGAAGTATCAGGGGGTCCACAGAAAGGCCCCCCAATGACAACGCTGCGTCTGCGGATCTTGTTCAGTGATGCAATGATCGGCCCAGGCAAGGCCGAACTTCTGGATCGCATCCAGGAAACCGGCTCCATTGCTGCTGCAGGCCGGCAGATGGAAATGAGTTACAAGCGTGCCTGGATGCTGGTTGAGGAAATGAATGCAGCCTTTCAGGAACCACTGGTCACCAGCACGCGTGGCGGCCCGGGTGGCGGTGGCGCGCAGCTGACGGAAACCGGCGCACAGGTGTTGGCACTTTACCATGCCATCGTCGAAGCGGCGCTTGCCGCCGCCGCGCCCAAGATCGCAGCGCTGGAGGCGATGCTGCGCCCCATGTCCCAGATGGATATGTCCGACAGGAAATAGCGCTTGATTTGACGCATCCTTCTCCTGATATGTTTGCCAAACCATATCGAGAGAGTAGTTCGTGACCCGCAGCACCGTCTTTGCCGTCCTGTTTGCCCTGACTGGCGCCGCTCCGGCCCTCGCCGATGACGTCGTGGTGTTCGCCGCAGCGTCGCTGAAGACCGCTCTTGACGCCGCAGCCACCGATTTCCAGACCGCCACGGGCCATACGGTGACGGTCAGTTACGGCGGGTCGAATGCGCTGGCCCAGCAGATCATCGCAGGTGCACCAGCCGACATCTTCCTTTCAGCGGCGGTCAACTGGATGGATGAAGTTGAAAAGGCTGGCCTGCTTGTTGATGGCACGCGGGTCGACCTTTTGGGCAACAGCCTGGTGCTGGTGGCCCATGGCAAGACCGTGAGCCCCGTCAAGATCGCGCCGGGCTTTGACCTGGCCACTCTTCTTGGCGACGGGAAACTTTCGATGGCAATGGTCGATGCCGTCCCCGCCGGGCAATACGGGAAAGCCGCGCTGCAAAGCCTTGGCATCTGGTCCGCCGTCGAAAGGTCAGTTGCCCAGTCTGAAAACGTGCGTGCCGCCCTGACGCTGGTTGCAACAGGCGAGGCGCCCTTTGGCATCGTTTACGCGACCGATGCGGCAGACGGGGACAATGTGACGGTCGTCGCAACCTTCCCCGCCGACAGCCACCCCCCCATTGTCTATCCTGGCGCGCTTTTGACCAATGCTTCTGACGAAGCCGACCGCGCGTTTTTCAAGGCCTTGTCGTCTGACAGCGGCGATGCGAAGTTCGCCGAACAGGGTTTTGTGATCCTGAACTGACCGCCCCCCGACCCGAGGCTGCATGACCGATTGGCTCACCCCCGATGAATGGCGCGCTGTGGCCCTCTCGCTGCGCGTTTCATTTTGGGCCACTCTGCTCAGCCTGCCACTTGGCTTGCTGGTGGCCTATGCACTGGCACGTTGGGATTTCTGGGGCAAGCAACTGCTCAACGGATTGGTCCACCTGCCGCTGATCCTGCCACCGGTGGTCACCGGCTACCTTCTGCTCATCACTTTCGGCCGCAAGGGAAGCGTCGGTCAGTATCTGGACCAGTGGTTCGGGATCGTCCTGGCCTTTCGCTGGACCGGGGCGGCGCTGGCAGCAGCGGTCATGGCCTTTCCCCTGATGGTGCGAGCCATGCGCCTTGCGATTGAGGCAGTCGACCCAAAGCTGGAACAAGCCGCCGGAACACTTGGGGCCTCGCGAGCTTGGGTGTTTGTCACCGTCACCCTGCCCCTGATCCTGCCGGGCATCATTGCAGGAGCGATCCTCGCCTTTGCCAAGGCCATGGGTGAGTTTGGGGCCACCATCACCTTTGTGTCGAACATCCCTGGCCAAACCCAGACCCTGCCATCAGCGATTTATGCCTTCCTGCAGGTGCCTGGGGGCGAAGGCAGCGCCGCGCGGCTGGTCTGGATCGCCATTCTCATCGCCATGGCGGCCCTTCTGCTTTCGGAATGGGTGGCACGGGCTGTCGCGCGGCGGATTTCCGGCCAATGACCCTTCAGGTATCCCTCAAGCACCGCTTTGCAGGCTTCGTGCTGGATGTGGCATTTGACGCCCCACCCGGTGTGACGGCGCTTTTCGGGCGGTCCGGTTCCGGCAAGACCACCGTGATCAACGCAGTCGCCGGCCTTTTGCGCCCCGATCAGGGCTTTGTCACGGCCGACGGGATCACACTTCTGGACACGGCGAAGCACATCAACCTTCCGCCGCATCTGCGCCGCGTCGGCTATGTCTTTCAAGACGCCCGCCTTTTCCCGCATCTTACTGTTCGGCAGAACCTTCTTTACGGACGCTGGTTTGCACCAAAGGAACCAGGAGTCAGCCTTGACCGGATCGTTGACCTTCTGGGCATTGGCCCCCTTCTTTCCCGCCGCCCTGGCGCCCTCTCTGGTGGAGAAAAGCAACGCGTCGCCATCGGTCGGGCCATCTTGTCCAACCCCCGCCTTCTCGCGCTGGACGAGCCGCTTGCCGCGCTGGATGAAGAGCGGAAGGCAGAAATCCTGCCCTATCTGGAACGGCTGCGGGATGAGGTGCACCTGCCCATCCTTTACGTCAGCCACGCCATGGCCGAGGTTGCGCGGCTGGCAAACACCGTCGTGTTGGTGGAGGCAGGTCGTGTCACTGCCGCGGGCCCCACAGCCGAAATCCTGTCAGACCCCGCCACAGCCCCCGGCCTTGGCCTGCGTGAGGCAGGGGCGCTCTTGACCGCAAGGGTTGCGGCACAAGACGACGATGGCCTGACGCGCTTTGACAGCGCAGCCGGGCCGCTTTGGCTTCCCCGCGTGATTGCGCCAATGGGCAGCAGCCTGCGCATCCGGATTCTGGCGCAAGACGTGATGCTAGCCATCACGCGGCCCGAAGGCATTTCGGCCCTGAATATCCTGCCTGCCACCGTCCGCGACATCCGGCAGGGCGACGGCCTCGGCGCGCTGGTACGCCTTGATGCAGGCGGTGAGGTGATCCTGGCCCGTATCACCCGACGTTCGGCCGAAGCACTGGCCCTTGCCCCTGGCAAACCGGTGTTTGCGGTACTTAAAGCTGTCTCCGTGGCCCAGGAAAGCGTTGGTGGCAAAGCCAGCTAGCTTCGCCTTGTTGATGGACAACAGATGCCGAGGTTCCATCAATGCTGGTCCTCGGCCGTCAGTCCCAGCAAGGTTGCGTTCTCCTCTGGATCAAGCCCGCCCTTCTGCGAAGACCTTGCCCAGGTTCGGTTGACGCTGGCCACCATTTGTCAGTAGGCAGGTCGCAACGCAAAGCCCCGCGTTGCTTGGGCAAAGACTTGGTGACACAAGAAAACACACAATGGCAGCGTATGACGCAAGACCCGTGTAACAAAACGGCGGCGTCGGCGAACTGACAGGTAGGGATAGCAGTGTCGATGGACGATTGGGGAGATTTGCTCGCGGCGGCAAATTCTGGCGATGGCCGGGCCTATGCGCGTTTTCTTCGGACGGTGACTCCGGTGCTGCGGGGTGTGGTTCGGGCCAAGGGGGCCGGTTTGGGCGAAGCGGGATGCGAGGATGTGCTGCAAGAAGTGCTGCTTGCCGTTCACCTCAAGCGTCATACCTGGCAGGCAGGTGCACCAGTTCGGCCCTGGCTCTACGCCATCGCGCGCTACAAGGTGATTGACGCGTTCCGGGCGCGCGGACGTGGCATCAACCTGCCGATTGAAGACTTTACCGATGATCTGGCGGCTGACGCTGGACCAGACCCCACCGAGGCCGCCGATATGGCCAAGATGATCGCAATGCTGGACGGACGGTCTGCGAAGATCGTCCAGATGATCGGGATGGAGGGGGCAAGCACGGCCGAGGCCGGGCAAGCCCTGCAGATGACGGAAGGCGCGGTGCGGGTTGCCTTGCATCGCGCGTTCAAGGCCCTTGCGATGCTGAGGGAAAGGCATGTGAAATGAAGACCGAAGCTTTGATCAACGCACTTGCGGCGGACACGCAGATCGAACGGCCGCTTTCGGGCGGGCTGGTGCTTCGGCTTGTCGTGGCCGTCGCGCTGGCTGCGGCCGTGATCTGGGGCACGCTTGGCTTTCGGACCGACCTCTTGCAGTCGCTGGTCTCGCCATTGTCGGTGATGCGGTTTGCGCTGACCGCGGCGCTTGGGCTGATCGGTGTTCGGCTCGCTCTTCTTTTGGCCCGACCCGAGGGAAACGGACTGGCCCGGTTTTGGCCCCTTGCAGCCGTTGCAGCCGCTGCGCTTGGGTTGTTGCTTTGGGCTTACCTTGCAACTCCGGCCGAGGGTCGGCAGATGGCGCTGGTGGGCAAGACCATGGTCACCTGCCTGGTCGCGATCCCGCTTCTCTCGATCCTGCCAGTGGCAGCTATCCTCATCTCGCTTCGACATGGGGCAACCACGGCTCCGGCCTTGGCGGGGTTCGTGGCAGGCGTGGCGGGAGGCGGCTTTGCCGCAATGGTCTATGCCACGCATTGTACCGAAGACAGCCCGCTGTTTTATGTGACCTGGTATGGCCTTGCCATTTGCATCGTGGCGATTGCGTCTACGCTTGTCGGCACAAAGGTCCTGCGCTGGTAGCTTGCTTTAGACCTCAGGAAAACCAAGGTGGAGGTGATGGGACAGCTGGTCCCAGACTTGCGCTTCGGCGACACCCGAGTTGCCTGACAACCTTGCCGCGGTCACTTCCAGCGCGCAGCTGGGCAGGGTTGAAGACAAGTCGACAAGCTCGCCAGACCGGATCCGCGGCTGGGCAAGCGAAGCTGGAACCCAGGCCACCGCGACAGCAACGGCAGCCATTTCAAGCGCCGCCAGGGTCAGCGCAGTTTCGGCCGAAGCGACAGGTCGGGTCAAGCTGCGGAACCTTGGCAGGATCAACCGCTCCATCGTCTGACCAAGAAACACCTCGCGGGGATAGGCGATATACGGCACCTCTCCACTGACAAACCGGGCGTTCAAGTCTGCAAGGGCCACTTTGGAAAACACCGGCACAAGGCGGTCGGCACAGATCGTGATCGTCTCGATATAGGCGGCGTTGATCGGCTGCTCTTCACCAGGAACGCGGTAAACCAGCGCAATATCCGCCTGCCGGGACAGCAAGAGGGCAAAGCATTCATCCAGGTTGGCCGAACGGAGCCGGACATAGGTGTTCTCACCCCGCGTCTGGATACCCTTCAGGATCGACGGCGTGAGGGACGTGGTGAGGGCGTGTTGGCTTGCGATGACGATCCGGTTGGATGTGCGGCGATCCCCTCGGCGCAGGTCATCGGCCAGCTGCCGAAGTTCGGATGCCAGCTGCACGATCCGTTCGCGCTGATCTTCCGTTGTTGGACGCAACTGCACCGGCTTGCGCGTCCGGTCAAATAGCTCCACCCCAAGATAGTCCTCGATGCCAGCAATGCGCCGGGAAAAGGCGGATTGCGTCAGCCGCCGGCGTTCAGCCGCTTCGCTGAAGGACCCCGTCTCGGCGACCGCAACGATGTCTTCCAGCCACTCCAGCCGCATTCAATGCCCCCAAGAGATGCAAGAACTGCAACTTAGCAGGAGTATTTCGAATTTGAACTGCAAAAACCGATGTGTAACTGATAGCTCCAGCATCTCGAACAGGGACACCCCAATGCATCTTGCCCGTTTCCCCCGCGTCTTCCTTGCCCATTTGCCCACCCCGTTGGAGCGACTGGACCGACTGAGCCGCGAACTTGGCGGGCCAACCATCTGGATCAAGCGCGACGATTGCACCGGCCTTTCAACAGGCGGCAACAAGACCCGAAAGCTGGAATTCCTGATGGCCGAGGCGCAGGCGATGGGCGCCGACACCGTGATGACCCAAGGCGCGACCCAGTCGAACCACGCGCGCCAGACAGCGGCCTTCGCCGCCAAGCTGGGCATGGGCTGTCATATCCTGCTTGAAGATCGCACCGGGTCGAACAATCCGAACTACAACCACAACGGCAACGTCCTTCTGGATCATCTGCACGGTGCCACGACCGAAAAGCGCCCGGGCGGGATCGACATGCAGGCCGAGATGGACGGTCTGGCCGACCAGATGCGAAAGGACGGCCGCAAGGTCTATGTCATTCCAGGCGGCGGGTCGAACCCGACGGGCGCACTTGGCTACGTCAACTGCGCGTTCGAACTGTTGGGCCAGGCCAATGACCGCGGCCTTGTCATCGACCACCTTGTGACGGCAACCGGATCAGCGGGCACGCAAGCCGGCCTGATTGTCGGGCTGAAGGCGATCAACGCGGGCATTCCGCTGCTTGGCTTCGGCGTGCGCGCGCCGAAGGCAAAGCAGGAAGAAAACGTGTTCAATCTGGCGGTCAGAACCGCGGAAAAGCTGGGATGCCCGGGTGTGGTGCAGCGCGCCGATGTGGTGGCGAATACGGATTACGTCGGCGCGGGCTACGGCGTGCCAAGGGCCGACACGCTGGAAGCGATCCGCATGTTTGCCGAACTGGAAGGGATCCTGCTTGACCCTGTCTATTCCGGAAAGGGCGCAGCAGGTCTGATCGATTATTGCCGCAAAGGCCTCTTCAAGAAAGGCGAGAACATCGTGTTTCTGCACACTGGCGGCTCGGTCGCCCTATTCGGCTATGATGCAGTCTTTGCCGATGAAACGGCCCAGCAGGCGGCCGAATAGCCGATGACGCGGCGCCGCACTCCTTCACAAACGGGGGCTGCATGAGGCCCGTTGGCGTCCTTGGTGGCATGGGGCCGCAAGCGACGGTTCTTCTCATGCAGAAGATCATTGCGGCAACGCCTGCGCAGGACGACGCTGATCACATCCCACTGATCGTGGACCAAAATCCGCAAGTCCCCTCGCGCATCCAGCATCTGATCCAAGGGACGGGTGAAGACCCCACGCCGGTGCTTGTCGGGATGGCAAGACGGCTGCAGATGGCCGGGGCGCTGGCACTGGCGATGCCGTGCAACACGGCGCATCACTATGCGCCAGCCATCCGGGCGTCGGTCAGCCTGCCATTGATCGACATGGTGGCGCTTTCAGTCTCGCACGCCGTCAGCCTTGCCCCGCCCAACGGCATCGTTGGCGTCCTTGCGTCGCCCGCCGTGCGGTTGACCGGGCTTTTCGACCAGGCTCTGGCAGCTTCCGGGCTGACTGCGCTTTATGCTCAAGACGATGACGCAGTCTTGTCGATCATCCGACGGATCAAATCTGACGGTCCTGTCGCCGAGACCCGCCACGCTCTGGCCAAGGTATCGCGCGGACTTCTGGCGCGCGGCGCGCAGGTCCAGATGATAGCTTGCACCGAGTTTTCGCTGATTGCCGATACGATCGATCCCGCCGCCGTCAGCTTTGACACGCTCGACCTTCTGGTCAGCGGGATCATAGGCTTTGCTACCGAGGGCGAAGCAGGCCATTACAAGGTGGATACAAATCCGCCGACCAAAGGCGCAACCACGCCGCAATCCCGATCCAACAAGGAGACGATCCCATGACCAAAAAACTCAGGACCCTGATGCTTGGTGCAGCCACGCTGGCACTGACTGCTGGTGCAGCATTGGCCGAAAACGTGATCATCGGCCATTTCGGCAGCCCAACCCCGATGCAGGTGGCGCGTGCGGAAGGCACATTTGACGCCGCGACCGGCTGGACAATTGAATGGCGTCAGTTCGGCTCGGGCACCGAGGTGATCGCGGCTATGGCCTCGGGCGACGTTCAGGTGGCAGAACTGGGCTCCTCCCCGCTGTCAATCGGGACCAGCCAAGGTCTGGAAATCCAGCTTTTCATGATTGCGCAGGGTCTTGGCACCGCCGAAAGCCTGATTGCCAAAACTGACAGCGGCATCACCAAGGTCGAAGACCTGACGGGCAAGCGCATCGCGGTCCCCGTCGGCTCGACGGCGCATTATTCGCTGATGGGCGCGCTGACCCATGCGGGCATCGCCGAAGCGGACGTCACGATCATGAACCTGCCGGCCGACCAGATCGCTGCCGCCTGGGACTCGGGCCAGGTCGATGCGGCCTTCATTTGGGAACCGGTTCAGAACCAGATCCTGCAAACCGGCACCTTTATCGTCGGTGCCGATCAGACCGCAGCCTGGGGCTTCCCGACCTTTGACGGTTGGGTCGTGAACACCGAATTCGCCGCGGCCAATGCCGACGCGATGGTGGCCTTCGCCAAGACGATGAACGAGGCGAACATGGCCTATCTGGCCGACCCCGCCGCCTGGACTGCCGACAGCGACCCGGTGAAGAAGATCGCCGAGATGACCGGCGCCGATCCGGCCCAGGTGCCCAACATCCTGAAGGGTTTCACCTTCATCCCGCTGGCCGACCAGATGAACGCCACCTGGCTGGGCGGAGCCGCTGCCAACATGAAGACGACCGCCGATTTCCTGGTGAAGGCGGGCCGGATTGACGCGGCAGTTGAAGATTACTCGGGCTTCGTCAACACCGCTATCGCCGAAGCGGCGAAGTAAGTCTTGACTGCTGGCTGGAAGCGGGACCACCCGCTTCCAGCGTCTTTACGGGCCAGACGGGGGGCAGGATGGGGCTGAACATCAAGGAGGCGTCGGTCATCTATCCGACCGTCGACAACCGACCTCCGGTCGAGGCACTTCGCAAGATCGACCTTGAGATCGTGAAGGACGATTTCGTGGTGGCGCTTGGCGCGTCGGGCTGCGGAAAGTCCACGCTTCTGTCCCTGATCGCCGGGTTCCTGTCACCGTCATCGGGCGAAATTCTTCTGGACGGCGAGATGGTCCGCGGCCCCGGCGCTGACCGCGCAGTGGTCTTCCAGAAACACGCGCTGATGCCATGGCTGAACGTCCTCGATAACGTATCCTTCGGGCTAAAACTGCAGGGTGTAACCGAAGCAAAGCGCTACGAGATCGCGCGCGGGTTCATCAAGCTGCTGGGTCTGGCTGAGTTTGAGGGCAGCCGCGTCTACAACCTGTCTGGCGGCATGCAGCAGCGTGTAGGCATCGCACGGGCGCTGACCTGCGACCCAAAGGTTCTCTTGATGGACGAACCCCTGGGTGCCCTTGACGCGCTGACCCGCGAAAAGGCGCAAGAGCTGATCCTGAACATCTGGCACACGACGTCGAAATCGGTGTTCTTTATCACGCATTCCGTCGAAGAAGCGCTTTTCATGGGCACCAAGCTCATCGTTATGTCGCCGCGTCCGGGCCGGATAACCCACCGGTTTGACCTGCCCTTCTCTCGACAATTCCTCAGCGGAACGCCCGCCCGCGAAGTGAAAGCCAGCCGCGAGTTCATCGGCCTTCGGGAAGATGTCCTGAAGATCATCTTTGCGGATGAGGAGGCTGCCGCATGACAGACCATCCCCATCCCGACACGAAGACATCGAAGAAGGCGACCTCCTCTTTCCTGACCAAGGCGCGCGCGACCAAGCCGGGCGAAACCTACGGCGTCCCGGGTCAGGGCGACACATTGTGGCTTTCGCTTTTGTCTATCCTGGGCATCATTTTTGTCTGGTGGCTCTTTACCTTCATGGGTTGGGTCAAACCGCTTTTCCTGCCCTCACCGCAGGCGGTCCTGGCCAAATTCATCCAGGTCTGGAACGAGGGCTTCACCAACACACCTTTCCTGGAACATGTCGGCATCTCGGCGGCGCGGGTGTTCGGGGCGTTCGTTCTGGCCTGCCTTGTCGGCATCCCCTTGGGCATCGGCATGGGGATGAGCCCCTTCATCCGCGGCATCTTCGACCCGCCGATCGAGTTCTACCGCCCGATCCCACCCCTCGCCTATCTGCCGCTCATCATCATCTGGTTCGGCATCGGCGAGACGTCGAAGGTCCTATTGATCTTCCTGTCTGTCCTTGCCCCGGTTGCCTTGGGCGCACGCTCGGGCGTGAAGTCGGCGGCAATCGAGCAGATTCACGCCGCCTATTCCTTCGGAGCCAGCCGCTGGCAAGTGATGCGCCATGTCATCCTGCCCTCGGCCCTGCCAGAGATCCTGACCGCGATGCGCATCGGCATCGGCTTTGGCTGGACCACGCTGGTCGCCGCCGAAATGGTCGCTGCCACCAAGGGCCTTGGCTACATGGTGCTGACCGCCAGCCAGTTCCTCCAAACCTCGACCGTGATCATGGGCATCATCGTCATCGCGGTCATTGCCTATGCCTTCGACATGTTGATGCGCTGGATCGAGCGCAAGGTCGTGCCCTGGAAGGGCCGTATGTGAGCTGAACCTATGTCAATGATCTACCTGAAGAAATCGACCCGGACGGCTGAGTCCGGCCAAAGCGATGTGCGCATTTCCGTCGAGGCGATGCTGGCCGAGCTGGCGCGCGACGGCGATGCCGCCGCCACACGAATGGCCCGAGAGCTGGACAATTGGCAAGGCGACATCGTGGTGTCGCCCGCAGCCCGCGCCCATGCGGCCGCGCTGGTGCCGGAAAAGCTGAAAGCCGACATCCGCTTCGCCCATCGCAATATCACCCGTTTTGCCGAAGCCCAGCGCAGCACGATCAGCGATTGCGAGGTCGAAATCCTGCCCGGCCTGATCGCCGGGCAAAGGCAGATTCCTGTCTCATCCGCCGGCTGCTACGTGCCAGGTGGCCGCTACAGCCATATCGCCAGCGCAATCATGACCATCACCACGGCCAAGGTCGCAGGCGTGCCGCACATTGCCGCCGTCTCGCCGCCGAGGCCGGGCATAGGCATTCCCCCCGCGATCCTGTTCGCGATGGATCTGTGTGGCGCGGATGTGATCCTGAACCTTGGCGGGGTGCAGGGCGTGGCCGCCATGGCCAATGGCTTGTTCGGGCTGCCGAAGGCCGACATCCTGGTTGGTCCTGGAAACCAGTACGTCGCCGAGGCAAAGCGCATTCTCTATGGGCAAGTCGGCATCGACATGTTTGCGGGCCCAACCGACAGCATGGTGATCGCCGATGGCACGGCCGACCCCGAGCTTGTCGCCGCCGACCTCGTGGGGCAAGCCGAGCATGGCTACAACTCGCCCGTCTGGCTGGTCACAACTGACCGCGGACTGGCTGACCAGGTGATGGCGCGCGTGCCGCAACTGATCGCCGCCCTGCCCGAGCTGAATGCCGCCAATGCCCGCGCAGCCTGGGCCGATTACGCGGAAGTGATGCTGTGCGACAGCGCTGAAGCGATGGCCCAGGTCGCTGACACCTATGCACCAGAACACCTGCATGTGCAGGCTTCTGACCTTGATTGGTGGCTTCAGCGGCTGCAGTCCTACGGCTCACTCTTTCTGGGTGAAGAGACGACCGTCGCCTATGGTGACAAATGCTCGGGTCCGAACCATGTGCTGCCAACTTCGGGGGCGGGTCGATATACGGGCGGGCTTTCGGTCCACAAGTTCATGAAGACGGTGACCTGGCAACGCGCCACCCGCGCGGCCAGCCGTGAACTGGCAGTCGCCACAGCCCGGATTTCGCGAATGGAAGGGATGGAGGGCCACGCCCGTACTGCCGATGTCCGACTGGCCAAGTTCTACCCGGGCGAAAAGTTTGACCTGAATCCGGCAGATGACGCTGCTTGAACCTACGTCCTGTCATCGCTTTGCAAGCGACAGATGCTGAAAATCGGGGCAGGCGTAGATCTTGGGCGGCCCGCTTCTTCGGTGTGGTAAAGGTTCCAACGACCGCCCGACTTGCGGCGCTCCAAACACCCAGCGCAGCAGACCAAGCAAGATGTTTCGACCGACGCAGGCCTGGCGATTCAGGGACATCCTCACCATGAGGGAAGGGTCCATCGCCGCTTTTCCCTGCTGCTGTTTGTAAAAACTGCCGTTGCGAGATCGACAGCAGACACCGTTGCGCCCCGCCCAAAGGCTTGGGGTATGACCGCACAGCATCCCTGTCCGGGGCATGCGCTTTGCGCGAAAAAGGCCTTTCGCGATGATCGGTCATCCGATCTTTGCAAACCGGTCACAAGCCATGTCTCTGTCGACCCCCAAGCCCGCCCCTCCTTTGGCGTTTGTTCAGGAAGACCTGCCGCCCCGTTGATCACACTCCGCTTCAACAGATGAATCATCGCAGGATGCACGCCCCATTCAGCGGCCGAATAAGCCCGGTCAGGGAACGCCCGGCCCCGTGGCGCGTTTGTAATCCGAGCACAGTCGCTCGTGACTGACCCAATGGAGAAGACCCAAATGGACCATTCAACTCACACCCGGCTTGTAGACAGCGAACTCACCGAAGCGAACCTGCTGGATGCCACGGTCTACGGCGCAGATGACGAAAAAATCGGGACCGTGTCCCATGTTCACGGCATGGGCGCGGCGACGGAAGTGATTGTGGATGTTGGCGGATTTCTTGGCATGGGCGCAAAGCCTGTTGCGCTGACAACCAACCAGCTGAACTTCATGCGCGATGAAGCTGGCGACATTCACGCGACGACTTCCTGGACGAAAGAGCAGATCAAGGCGCTGCCAGAGCACCATCACTGATCTGCAAGCCCTGCCAAGGGAGCCGATAGTTCCATAGCTTCGGATCAGCGACCAAGGTCGCTGATCCGTCCCAGACAAAGAAAAACGCGTGGTGAAGACAGCCCCCTGGGGGGCCTTTCGCACTCTACCTGATGGGGATCGGCATCGTAGAAGCAGAGCTCAGACCGCCGCGCTTAGACAGGCCCGCTTGACTTCACTTTCAACGCCGATGCTTTTCCCCAACTCCTTTCGCAACACCGCCTTCGTGTGAGAATTCCGGTCCTCGAACGTTAAGCGACCCTGCTTGAATCTATCTTCGTGCCATTCCTGGACCGGCACTCATCAGGTGGTCTGCAGAATGGCCTTACCAGCTCCACCGGGAACGTCTCGAAGCGTCCTGACAGCGTTGCCATCGATAATGCCAGCGCCCAACCGGTTGCCGATGACGTAGGCAACAAGGTGTGGCGGGCTTTTCTGACGACGCCCGCCTTAAGCTTTAAGCCCAGCATCCGGTGCTCGGTCGGCCCAGCGCCAGGCACTGGCGAAATCCCACCTATGCCGATGCTGACCCGGGAACGCCTGCTCAGGCGCCACGTTGTTGTGGTGCGCGTTCGGCGCTGATCAAAGGATGACACCGAAATGGCAACCACCAAACCCAAGAAACCGGCACTTCATGGTGCTGCGGCTGAATCGCACAACAAGGCCGAAGCGGCCAAGGATCAAGCGAAATCCAGCGGTGCAAAGTCCGGTGATACCGGCGCCAAGGCGTCCACTGCCGGCAAGAAAAGCGACAGCGCCAAGAAATCCCGTTGAACCTGCACGGGAAGGGTTGGGCGGGCACAAACCCGTCCCCTTGACCAACTCCAATAGCCAAAGGACTTACCGATGAAAACGCTCGCAGACGCCTTCCACCATACCCTTCAAGACATCTACTATGCCGAAACCGCCCTGACAAAGGCATTGCCCAAGGTGGCAGACGCCGCTGGAAATGCCGAATTCAAGGCTCTGGTTGTTGCCCATCTGGCCGAAACCAAGCAGCAGATCACCATTCTCGACAAGGTGTTCGCCTCGATCGGGGAAAAGGCCGCGGGCGTCAAATGCGACGCGATCGACGGTCTGATCAAGGAAACCGATGGCATCATCAAGGAAGCCACCGGCATCGCCCTCGACGCTTGCCTGATCGCCGCCGCTCAAGCGGTAGAGCACTATGAGATCGCCCGCTACGGCGCCCTGCGCGAATGGGCCAAGGTTCTTGGCCACACCGAAGCGCATGACCTGCTCAGCCAGATCCTGGACATGGAAAAGGCTGCAAACTCCAAGCTGACGGGTGTGGCCGTCAGCGCCGTCAACATCGCCAAGAAGGCCGCCTGAAGCGGCTAGAAACATCGTGTCGGCTGCGGGTCCACTGCAGCCGACACCGGCAACAAACGCGGTCGCGATGCCCCGCCCAAGAAACAAATCGGCCATGCCAGACCGGGCACCGCCCCGTCAGCCTCTCCCGCACCTGTAAGGACAGCCCATGAAGAAGCCTGCGCAATCATCAGACCTGAATGACCTGATCTCGGCCCATGGTGCGGGAGGTGAGATTCATCAGCATGCAGACGGCAGCAGCGAGCGTCTGACCACAGCGCAAGGCGTGGTCATCGCCGACAACCAGAATTCATTACGGGCTGGCGCTCCGGGGCCGACCTTGCTGGAAGACTTCGCCCTGCGCGAGAAGATCTTTCACTTCGATCACGAGCGGATTCCGGAACGCGTTGTGCATGCAAGGGGTTACGGCGCGCATGGCACCTTCACCTGCACACGCGCAATGGGGGATGTGACCCGGGCCGCACCTTTCGCCGAAGCTGGCAAGCAGACCGAGGTCTTCGTGCGGTTTTCGACAGTGGCGGGCAGCAAGGGTTCGCCCGATCTCGCACGTGACATCCGGGGCTTTGCGGTCAAGTTCTACACCGATCAGGGCAACTGGGATCTGGTCGGCAATAACGCCCCGGTCTTCTTCATCCAGGACGCGATCAAGTTCCCCGATCTGATCCACGCCGTGAAGCCCGAACCTGACCGCGACTTTCCGCAGGCCGCCAGTGCACATGACAACTTCTGGGACTTCATCTCACTGACGCCCGAAGCGATGCACACCATCATGTGGGCGATGTCGGACCGGGCAATTCCACGGTCCTTCACCACGATGGAGGGGTTCGGCGTGCATACCTTCCGCTTCATAACTGTCGACGGCACATCAACCTTCGTCAAGTTTCACTGGAAGCCACGCATGGGTCTGCAATCTGTGACTTGGGACGAGGCGGTGAAAAGCAACGGCGCCGATCCCGATCGACACCGCCGCGACCTGTGGGATGCCATCGACCGGGGCGACTTCCCGGAATGGGACCTTGGCGTGCAACTGTTCGACCAGGCCTTTGCCGACAGCTTCGCCTTCGACGTGCTGGACCCGACCAAGCTGATCCCCGAAGAAGACTGCCCGGTAGAGATCATCGGCACCATGAAGCTGGACCGGGCCGTGGACAACTTCTTTGCCGAGACCGAGCAGGTCGCCTTCTGCACCGGGAACGTGATCCCGGGCATCGACTTTACCGACGATCCGCTGCTGCAGGGGCGCAACTTCTCGTACCTCGACACACAGCTGAAACGTCTTGGCGGGCCGAACTTCACCAAACTGCCGATCAACGCGCCCAAAGGCTGCCCGGTCAGCAACTATCAGCAGGACGGCCATATGCAGACCGCAGCCCGCAAAGGCCGCGTGAACTACGAACCGAACGGCTGGGGCGAAGGGCCGCGCGCCCATCCGCTTGAGGGTTACGTCAGCTACAAGGCCCCGGTCACCGGAGAGAAGGCCAGACTTCGGCCCGAAAGCTTTGCCGACCATTACAGCCAGGCCAGGCAGTTCTACATCAGTCAGACGCCGTCGGAACAGGACCACATCCTTTCTGCCCTCGTCTTCGAACTGTCGAAATGCGCAGAACCTGCGATCCGTACGCGGATGGTCGCGCATCTGCTGAACATCGACGCGGATCTGGCGAAAAATGCGTTTGTGCGCCTTGGCCTTGAAGCCATGCCCAAACCGGCCCCGGCTGCGCAGGCCACACGGACGGATCTCAAACCATCCCAGGCCCTGAGCATTCAGGCCAATCCGCCCGGCAGTTTCAAGGGTCGGGTCATGGGGGTGATGCTTAGTGATGGGTTCGACGGGGCCCTGGTGGCGGCACTTGAGGCTGCCGTAAAGGATGCGGGCGGGCTCCTCCGTTTCATCGCGCCAAAGATTGGTGGAGTCTCTTGCAGCAACGACAACCTGCATATCGTGACTGACCAGATCGGCGGCGCGCCGTCCGTCTTGTTTGATGCGGTCGCGGTGATGCCCGGCGTTGACAGTCTGGCCACGAATCCGGCGGCGATGGCATTCCTGACCGATGCTTTCGTGCACTGCAAGTTCATCGGCTGGACTGAAAATGCTTCGGCGTTGATCGACGTGTGCGGGCTTGCCGGAGCGGCCGATGTCGGTCTCGTGCCCTTGAAGGATCCTGCCTCAGCAAGCGACTTTGTGACTGCCTGCCATGACCTGCGGCATTGGCAGCGGGAAGGTCTCTTTGCGTCGTGAGAGGCAAGCGATGGCTTCAGTTTGGCTTCTCCTTGAGGGAAAGACGAACGCCATCGGTCAGGATCGGACAGCGCCTTTCGGCAAGGGATCAGTGCCGCTGACTGCAACGCATCCAGTTGCAGCGCCGACCTTCCTCCACAAGGGCACCAACGGGCGCTGGCAAGGCGTGCTGCCCAAGGCCGACAGCACGGCGCTTGAGGCCAAGATGCTGGCCGAGCTAGGTGCAGACTGCGCGGCTTGGATGCAAGCCGGCGGCAACATCTGACTTCGAAACCTCAGGTCGGATGCAATCTTCGGGTTGGATCCGACCAGATGCCCGAACCTGGCGCCGCGCCTTTCGAAGAGGCTGTCCTGCCGGGAATGGGGCACAAAAGTTGTCAGCACTCATGTTGGCGGAGGAGGTGGGATTCGAACCCACGGTAGAGTTTCCCCTACGTCGGTTTTCAAGACCGGTGCGTTAAACCACTCCGCCACTCCTCCGACATCTGCGCAATATCGGGCAGGGTGTGATTCTGAAAGGGCATCCGTGAGGCGAAATCCGCTGATCGTGATGGGGGGGGCTTGCCTGTGGCCTTCCCTCCGCTGCGACAAGCCGATATGATGTTGCGAAAGCAGGCGTGCCTGATGGGGACAAGGGCGGTTACAGCCCGGGCAAAGTCCACCCTTTCAGGCGGAAACAGCATCAAGCGCAACGGTCAGATTGCGCAGCATTGAGGGCGGAAGATGGCACAGGCAGCACTTCGTCACATCGTTCTTGGTCTGGCAGCATCAGGTCTTCTGATGGGCTGTGTCCAGGGTACGGGAACCACCACCACAACCGCAGCCGCCGGGCCTTCAAGTCCCGCCAGGACGACGGCCACCGGCGACATCGAAGCGCCAGAGGTGTTTCAGGCGACCGACAGCGCCCTTTGGGATGGGCGACCGTCGCTTGGCGGTATCTGGGTTGCGGCCCCCGATGTGCAAGACCCCGAACGGGTCGTGATGTTCAACCCCGCCACCGGCAAGACGGTGCAGGGTGCCCTTTTCCGGCGTGAGCGGGACAATCCCGGTCCGCGCCTGCAGATCTCGTCTGATGCGGCCGAAGCACTGGGTATCCTTGCCGGACAGCCCGTGGAAATCCGCGTGACCGCGCTGCGCCGGGCCGAACCGGCGCCTACGCCAGAGGCCGTGGTGCCCGCCGCAGACGCAGCGGTGGCCGCAGTTGAGGGAACGGAAGCGACAGCGGCTGCAGCCGAACCCGCCGCGGATGGCGACGCTGCGGCCACAGCGGCAGCAGCAACCGCAGCGCTAGCGGCAACCGGTGCCGCCGCGGTGGACGCAGCAGGCGCGGCCACCGAGGTCGCCACGGATGCGGCGGCTGCAGGGGCAGACCTTGCCACGCCAGAAGCCACCGTGGCCGAGCCTCCGAAACGCAAGACCTGGAAAGAACGCCGCGCCGAGGCCAAGGCCGCACGTGAGGCCAAGAAGGCGGCCGCTGCAGCCGCCGCCGCCGGTGTGGCGACTGAGGTCACAGCCCCGGAAGGCACCGAGGTTCCCGCCACTGCCGAAGGCGTAGCCGTTGAGGCAGTCGCCGTCACCGCGCTTGAGGATGCGCCGTTGGACGCCCGCAGCACCGAAGCCCCCGCTGCCGCAGACCCCGCAGCCGCCGCAGTCGTGGCCGCAGAGCCTGCAATCGAACCGGTGGTCGAGCCGCCAAAGACCCGCCGTCAGCGCCGCGCTGAAGAAGCCGCCGCCAAGGCCGCCGCCGAAGCTGCAGCCGCCGCTGCCGCCGCTGCCCCCCCTGCCGAAGCCGCAGCCCCCGCTGGCCGCGCGATCCAGGTGGCCTCCTTCACCAAAGAGGCCAACGCCGACCGCGCGGTCGAAGCGCTGGCGAAGATCGGCATCACCGGCCAGACCCGCAAGACCGAAACCAACGGCAAGGTTGTCTGGGGTGTCGTGACGACCGGCGACGAGGCGCAGCTTAAGGCCATCAAGGGCTTCGGCTTTGCCGATGCCTTCTTCCTGCAATGATCCCGCTTGGGTCCTCAGCACAAAGACCGCTCATGCTCCGCACGCTTCTTGTCTGTCTCGCGCTCATCTGCGCCACCCTGCCCGCCCGCGCCTTTGAGACGCAGGCCACGGCGGCCTGGGTCTATGACGTCACGACCGGCACCGTGTTGATGGATCACAACGCCGACATGCCGGTCCCCCCGGCCTCGATGTCCAAGCTGATGACCATCAACATGCTGTTCGAAGCCCTGCGCGACGGCCGCGTCACGATGGAGACGGAATTTGCCGTCTCGGCCCGGGCCAAGGCGATGGGCGGGTCGACCATGTTCCTGCAGGAAACTGACCGGCCCACCGTGAACGAGTTGATCCACGGGATGATCGTCAACTCTGGCAACGATGCCTGTGTGGTCGTCGCCGAAGGCCTCGCCGGCACCGAAGAGGCGTTCTCGGCCCAGATGACCGAACGCGGCCGCGCCTTGGGGATGACCGCGTCGGTCTTCGCCAACTCTTCGGGCTGGCCGGACCCGAACCACCGCATGTCGATGCGCGATCTTGGCATCCTCGCCCAGCACCTGATCGAGGATTTCCCCGAATACTACCCGATCTTCGCCGAAACGGAGTTCAACTACAAAGACCGCGCCCCCGCCAACGCCCGCAACCGCAACCCGCTGTTGGAGCTTGGGGTCGGGGCTGACGGCCTCAAGACCGGCCACACGCAAGAGGCGGGCTACGGCCTTGTGGGCAGCGCCAAGCAGGGTGACCGCCGGGTGATTTTTGCGATCACCGGCCTGCCAACAGAACAGGCCCGGGCCGAGGAATCCGAACGCATCGTCGCCTGGGCCTTCCGGCAGTTTTCCGAAAAGACCGTGGCGAAGACCGGCACCCGCCTGGCTGAGGCTGAGGTGCACCTTGGCAACGCCGATACCGTCGGCCTTGTCCCGGCCGAAGACGTGCGCCTTCTGGTCCCTGCCCTCGTGCAGGACAGCATGACGGCTGAAGTGGTCTACAACGGCCCCCTCACCGCGCCCATCACCGCAGGCACCCCGGTGGCCGAACTGATCGTCCACGTCCCCGACCTGCCCGACCGCCGCTTCCCCCTGGTGGCCGAGGCGGATGTCGGCACCGCCGGTTTTCTGCGCCGCCTGACCGTCGCGGCCCGGTCGCTTTACGGCCAGTATGTCGGGTCACCGGCCAGCTGAATGGCAAACCCTGACGCCAACTCTGGGCTTTTCCTCAGCTTCGAAGGCATTGACGGCTCTGGCAAATCCACCCAAGCCCGCAGGCTGGCCGAAACCCTTCGCCAGCACGGCCATACCGTCACCCTGACACGCGAACCCGGCGGCAGCCCCGGGGCCGAGGAAATCCGTCGTCTGGTGCTGGAAGGCGCCACCGACCGCTGGTCGGCCGAGACCGAGATCCTCCTCTTCACCGCCGCCCGCCGCGACCATCTGGAAAAGACCATCCGCCCGGCACTCGCGCGCGGTGAGATCGTCATCACCGACCGCTTCGCCGACAGCACCCGCGTCTTTCAGGGCCTGACCCGTGGCGATCTGACCGCCACCGTCGACCGCCTGCATGACCTGATGATCGGGGTTGAGCCTGACCTGACCCTCCTCTTCGACCTCGACCCCGCCATCGGCCTGTCCCGCGCCAACGCCCGCGCCGGGGCCGAATTGCGGTTTGAAGATATGGGTTTGGCCTTCCAGACCAAAGCCCGCGCGGGTTTCCTCGCTTTGGCCAAGGCCCACCCCCGCTTTCGCGTGATCGACGCGGACGCCGACCCCGATACTGTGGCGGCAAGGGTCTGGTACAGGGTGGCCGAACGCCTTGGGACAAGCCTCAGCCAGGCCTAAAGCCAGATGGCCCAGTCTGGCCACCATCGAGGACCTGACCCGGCCGAAAAACGCGCCGTGCGCCCAAGGGAAAGCCCACCCCATGACCCATGCGCTTGTCTTCGACTGCGAATTCCTGACCACCGAAGGCGCCCCCTCGCGCTTCTGTTGTGGCCCTCATGACCCTGACCCCGTCGTGGCCCAGATCAGCGTGGTGAAGATCGGCCTCACGCCTGACTTTCCCTTCCTCGACACCCTCCGCCTCCACGTCCTTCCGCATGACCGGCAGGGGCAGCGGGTGCCACTGGACCCGTTCTTCACAAAGCTGACCGGGATCACTGAAGCGACGATCGACCACGACGGCCTCCCCCTTGCCCATGCTCTCGACCGGCTAAGGGATTTCGCGGCGGGGCAGCCGCTTTGGTCCTGGGGCAAGGATGAGATCAACATGGTGGCCATCAGTTGCTATGTGCAGGGCCTGACACCGCCCCTTCCCGCCACGCAGTTCGGCAATGCCTGCGCCCTTCTTTTGCGCGCGGGCATGCCTTACGACGACCTCAAGCGCACCCGCAGCAGCCAACTGGCCGACCATTTCCAGATCACCCACCCTACCTTTCGCGGGCACGACGCGCTGGATGACGCGCTGTCGGTCGCCTATGTCCTGCAGGCCTTCCTTCGGCAGGGAAAGCTATCCCCGTCCGACCTGACCACGCCATCTATCCCGGTCTGAAGGGCGGCTTGTCGGGGCCCGCCCGCATCCTGACCGCCTGCGGCCGGAAGCGGGCGAAGCCGCATCCACCTGCGGCTCCCACCGGGTACCTCGCCCGGAACCGTCCCAAACCCCACCGATTCGCCGGACACGGTTAACGACGTTTCGGGTGGGCGCGCGTCTATACCAAAGGAAGACGGAAGGAAGACGCCGATCCACCCTGAATCCACCGTGCCAATCCCGACTTTAACGCAGCGCCCCCAACCCCTTGCGCCATATTCCTCACCCAACACCCATCGCAAAGCAAGACACCCGATTCACCCCTTCTTAACCACGCCCGCCCCTTCCCCCCACCCCCCCGCCCGTGCAATCTGCCGGGCATGGCCACGACCGATCCCCTGCCCGAACCTGACCGCCTGGAAGGTGCCCCCCACCCGCGGGAAACCGGCACCCTTTTCGGTCATGCGGGTCAAGAGGCCGCGTTTCTTGAGGCGTTCAATTCAGGACGACTGCATCACGCCTGGATGCTGACCGGTCCCAAAGGCGTTGGCAAAGCCACCCTCGCCTGGCGCCTTGCGCGGTTCCTGCTGGCCACGCCCGACGCTGACGGTGGCATGTTCGCGCCCCCCCCGCCCACAACCCTTGATGTGGGCCCCGAAAAGCCCGTCGCCCGCCGCATGCTGCAACTGGCCGAGCCGCGGAATTTCCTCCTCCGCCGGGCCGCCAATGACAAGGAAACCGCCCTCGCGCAGGTCATTTCGGTTGATGAGCTGCGCCGGATGAAATCCTTTTTCACGCTGTCTGCCGCCGATGGCGGCCGCCGCACCGCGATCATTGATTCCCTTGATGAAATGAACACCGCCTCGGCCAACGCGCTTCTGAAACTGCTGGAAGAACCGCCCGCCAACGTCACCCTTTTCCTGATCGCCCACCAGCCCGCGCGCCTGCTTCCCACCATCCGCTCCCGCTGCCGCGAACTGCGGCTGACACCCCTCGGTCCCCAGGACCTTGCCGATGCGCTGACGCAGGCGGGCGGAGAAGTGGCCCCCGAAGACCGCGCCGCGCTGGCCGAGCTTTCCGCCGGTTCGGTGGGTGAGGCGTTTCGCCTGACCAACCTCGACGGGCTTAAACTTTACGCCGCCCTCACCCGCCTCTTCACCACCCTGCCCCGGCTGGATCGGCCGCAAGCCCTTGCCATGGCCGAACTCGCCGCTGGCAAAGGCCAGGCGGAAACCTTTGACCTTCTCGTCACCCTGATCGACCTCTTCCTCGCCCGCCTCGCCCGGCACGGTGCCACCGGCCAGCCCGTGCCCGAGGCCGCAAAGGGCGAGGCCGCGCTCCTCGCCCGCCTCTCCCCCCACCCCAACGCCGCCCGCTTTTGGGCGGACCTTGCCCAGACGCTTTCGTCGCGCGCGCGGCGCGGTAAGGCGGTCAACCTTGACCCTGCCGCCCTTCTGATGGATATGCTTCTGAAGGTCGATGAGACGGCGGGTTCCCTCGCCCAGAGGTAGCCCCGCCCGTGTCCCAAATCCCGCTCCCCACCCTGCCCGACCTTGTCGACAGTCACTGCCACCTTGATTTCCCTGACCTTTTGGCCGACCGGGATCAGGTTCTGGCCCGCGCCGCTGCCGCAGGCGTCAACCGGATGGTCACGATCTGCACCCGCTTGAAAAACGAACCCGCCGTCCGCGCCATTGCCGAGGCGCACCCTCAGGTGTTCTACGCCGCCGGCACCCACCCGATGCATGCCGCCGACGAGCCCCTCGCCAGCCTTGACGAACTGATCGCCCTCGCCCGGCATCCGCGCTGTGTCGGCCTCGGTGAGACGGGACTGGATTATCACTACACCGCTGAAAGCAAAGCGATTCAGCACACTTCGCTGCGCCTCCATATCGAGGCCGCGCAGGAAACCGGCCTGCCGCTCATCATCCACGCCCGCGACGCGGATGCGGACATGGAGGCGCTTTTGGCCGAAGGCATGGCCCGCCGCCCCTATGGCTGCGTGATGCACTGCTTCTCCTCCGGCCCCCGTCTGGCCCAGGCGGCACTGGAGATGGGGTTCTACCTCTCCATCTCCGGCATCGCGGCCTTCCCGAAAAGCCAGGAGTTGCGCGACATCTTCGCCGCTGCCCCTTTGGACCGACTGCTGTTGGAAACCGACAGCCCCTATCTTGCCCCGCCGCCCTATCGCGGCAAGCGGAATGAGCCGGCTTATGTCGCCCATACCGCCCGCGCCATGGCCCCGGTCTTTGGCCTGACGCTGGAGGCGTTTGCGGCCCAGACCACCGCCAACTTCGACCGCCTCTTTCTGCGCGCCGCCCGCGCGGCAAAGGCCGCCTGATGGCCCGGCTGACCTTCACCATCCTTGGCTGCGGCTCCTCTGGCGGGGTGCCACGTCTGGGCGGCGACTGGGGGGAATGCGACCCTTCGAACCCGAAGAACCGCCGCCGCCGTTGCTCACTTCTGGTGACGCGCGAGACAACCGAAGGCGCCACCCGCGTGCTGATCGACACCTCGCCCGACATGCGCGACCAGCTTCTGGATGCGGGGGTGGGCGTGCTGGATGCCGTCGTCTACACCCACAGCCACGCTGACCACATGCACGGCATCGACGACCTCCGCCAGATCGTCTTCAACCTGCGCCGCCGTCTGCCGGTCTGGGCCGATGGCCCGACACAAGAGGCGCTCTTGTCCCGCTTCGGCTATGCCTTCACCCAACCCGAAGGGTCACCTTACCCGCCGATCCTCGACCTCCACAGCCTCAATGGGCCGGTGACGGTCACTGGCGACGGCGGTGCGATCACCCTGACCCCGTTCACCGCCGAACACGGCAGCATGGACGCGCTTGGCTTCCGTATCGGCCCTCTTGCCTACCTGCCGGACGCCGTGGCGATCCCCGAAGCAAGCTGGCAAGTGCTGGAGGACCTCGACTGCTGGATCGTTGACGCGCTGCGACGGAAGCCGCACCCGACCCATGCCCATCTCGCAATGACGCTGGACTGGATCGCCCGCGCCAAACCCGCCCGCGCGGTGCTGACCAACATGCATGTAGATCTTGATTATGACACCCTGCGGTCCGAACTGCCCTCACACATCACCCCGGCATTCGACGGCATGACCGTGACCTATGACATCCAGCCCTGACCCTTTGGATTGCTCTTTTTCCAAATACTCCACGGGGGTCCGGGGGTGTGAAACCCCCGGCGGCCGGGAATGAGCGCGCTGCTTGACGTCATCCTTCCGGTCTTCCTGATCCTCGGGTTCGGCTATGCGGCGGCCAAGCGCGGGCTGTTCGGCGAAAGTGCCATCGACGGGATAATGCGCTATGCGCAGAACTTCGCGGCACCCTGCCTGCTGTTCCGGTCCATCGCGGGGCTGGACCTTGGCGCGGCCTATGACCCGGCGTTGATGCTGTCGTTCTACATCGGTGCCTTCGTCAGCTTTGGTGTCGGCATGACGGGGGCGCTTCTGGTCTTCAAGCGCCCCTTGACCGACGCGGTCGCCATCGGCTTTGCCTGCCTCTTCTCCAACACGCTTCTCTTGGGTCTGCCGATCACCGAGCGTGCTTTTGGCGCGGCGGCGTTGACGGGGAACTATGCCATCATCTCGATCCACGCGCCGCTGTTCTATGGCTTTGGCATCGCGGTGATGGAATGGGCCAAGGCGCGGGGCTATGGGGTCTCACCCGGAACGCTGGGCCTCAAGATTGGGCGGGCGGTCATGGTGCAGCCCTTGGTCATCGGGATCGCGCTGGGATTTGTCGTCAACGTGGCAGGGTTCGGGGTTTACGGGCCGGTTGATGCCGCGGTTAGCATGATCTCCAGCACCGCCATTCCGACAGCACTTTTCGGGCTCGGGGGCGTCTTGGCCCGGTACCGGACCGAAGGCGACCGGGCGACGATTGCGATGATCTGCGGCTGCGCGTTGATCCTGCACCCTGCGCTGACCTGGGGGTTGGGGCACTTTGTCTTTGGCCTTGACCGGGATGGGATGCGGTCGGCTGTGGTGACCGCCGCCATGGCGCCGGGGGTCAATGCCTATATGTTTGCCCACCTCTATGGGGTGGCAAAGCGGGTCAATGCCTCGGCTGTTCTGGTGGCCACGGCACTGTCAATCTTCACTGTCTGGGGCTGGCTGCAAGTCCTGCCCTGAGGGGATGTCCCGGGCAGGGACACCCCTTCCGCGCATGCAATATCAAAGGCTTGCGCGCGCGTTTTCAGGAAATGTTAACGTCTAGCGCCCCGTCACGCCGCGCAGGCGGTCGGACCGGCGGCGCAGAAGTTCAACCGTGGTCAAGAGCGCGATGGAGATCACCACCAGAATCGTCGCCACCGCAAGGATCGCCGGGCTGATCTGTTCGCGGATACCGTTCCACATCTGGCGGGGGATGGTCTGCTGTTCGGGACCGGCGATGAAGAGCACTGCCACCACCTCATCGAACGAGGTGACGAAGGCGAACAAGGCACCCGAGACGACGCCCGGCAGGATCAAGGGCATCACCACCTTGAAGAACACCGTGCGCGGGTTGGCCCCAAGGGACTGCGCGGCCCGGATCAGGGACTGGTCAAACCCCGACAGCGTGGCCGTCACGGTGATGATAACAAAGGGAATCCCCAGGATCGTATGCGCCAGGATCACCCCAAGGTAGGTTGAGGTCAGCCGCCCACATTCGATGCCGATGATCCCGCAGGGGTTGGAGTAGAAAAAGAACATCCCCGTCGCGATGATGATGATCGGCACAATCATCGGGCTGATCAGGATCGCCATGATCGCGCGGCGGTAGGGCATTTCGGGGCGCGACAGGCCAAGGGCGGCCAGCGTGCCAAGGACGGTGGCGAAGATCGTGGCCCAGAACCCGATGATGAGCGAGTTTTTCGCGGCCTGCACCCAGGTGGCATTGGCCCACATGTCCGCGTACCAGGCGCCGTCGCGCGGCACTTCCGGCGCTTGCATCCCGAAGGTCAGAAGCGTGTCATACCAGCGCAGGGAATAGCCCGTCGGGTCCAGCCGGACCATCTTTTCGGTGAAGCTGAAATAGGGCTCCACGTTGAAGGATAGCGGAATGACGATCAGAATCGGCGCGATCAGGAAGATGAAGACCAGCGCGCAGATCACCTGATAGGTGCGGTGCCAGATACGCTCCAACGGGTCGGCATAGGGGGGCAGCGCCATCAGATCACCCGAGTTTCAAGCGGTCGATCCCGACCAGCCGATCATAAAGCCAATAAAGGATCAGAACGCCGACCAAGAGCATCGCCGAAAGGGCAGCGGCCATCGACCAGTTCGACCGATCCATGTGGAAGTCGATGAGGTTCGAGATCAGCTGCCCATCCGCCCCGCCCACAAGCGCCGGCGTGATGTAGTAGCCGACCGCGAGGATGAAGACGAGGAGCGACCCCGCCGCCACCCCGGGCAACGTTTGCGGCAGGTAGATCCGGCGGAAGGTGGTCCAGCTGGTGGCCCCAAGGCTGCGCGCGGCGCGGGCGTAAGAGGGCGGGATGACCTTCATCACGGAATAAAGCGGCAGGATCATGAAGGGCAAAAGGATATGCGTCATCACGATGATCGTGCCGGTCTGGTTGTTGATCATCCGCAGGCGGCCGTCTTCGGCAATCACGCCGATCCAGACCATCAGGTCATTGATCACGCCTTCGCCCTGCAGGATCGCCATCCAGCTGGTCGTGCGCACCAGAAGCGAGGTCCAGAACGGCAGAAGGACAAGGATCATCAGAAGGTTGGCCTTGGCCATCGGCAGGGTCGCCAGCAAGTGCGCCACTGGAAAGGCGATCAAGAGGCATAGGACGGTGATGATGGCCGACAGGATGAAGGTCTTGACGAAAAGCGCGATGTAGATCTGCCGGTTTTCATCCACCCGTTGGATGCTGCCATCAGCGGTGCGCTGGAAATCGGCTGAAACAAGGTAGAAATCCAGCGTGTAGGCCGAGGACGCCGCGCGCATGGCCTGCCAGAGGGCCGGGTCGCCCCATTTCGGGTCAACCGCCAAGAGGGCGGCCTGGAAGGGCGGGGTCAGGTTCTTTGCGTCCCGCGCGGTGCGAGTGAACAGCGACCGGGTTTCGGGAATGACATAGTTGATGCGCGTTCCCGCCTCACCCGCCAGGCGGTTTGCTTGCATGGTGGCAAGATCGGCGGCGAGGGCGGCGAAGGCGGCCTCATCGGGTGGAGTGCTGGCCGGGTTCTGGGCGAACCATGCACCAAGCTGCGGGGCACTGGCGGAAAATCCGTCGTTATAGACAGATCGGTGCAGCATCTGGCCGATGGGCAGGATGAAGCTGAAGATCACGAACAGAAGCAGCGGAAGCACCAGGAAGAACGCCCGACGCCGGGCGCGCGACTGGGCCTGAACCAAGGCCTGGGCCAGCGGACGGCCGTCAGAAGTTGTCAGAAGTGCCGCATCGGCCATCTTGCTATCCGGTCATGAAAAGGCGGCGCGGGGGACGGATGCCCCCCGCGCCAATGGTCTTAGTTGGCAGCAAGCCAGGCGTTGAAACGCTCGTTCAGCTCAGCGTCACGGTCGACCCAGAACTCCGAACCCGATTCCAGAGCGTTGGTCAGGTTGGCCGGGTTGGTCGGCAGGTGCGGCGCCATTTCGGTCTTGCCGTCGTTGAAGATCAGCGGCTCGGTCAGCGAGGACTTGCGGGCCGGGCCGTAGCTGATCCACTGGGCCTGCTGGCGCAGACCTTCGGTCGAGGTGGCGTAAGCGATGAACTGCAGCGCTTCTTCCTTGTTCGGCGCGCCTTTCGGAATCGCATACATTTCGTTTTCGTAGATCTGCCCATCCCAGACGATCTGGAACGGCTTGCCTTCGGCCACGGCGGCGTTGAAGATCCGGCCGTTGTAGGCGGTCGACATCACCACTTCGCCATCGGCGAGGAGTTGCGGCGGCTGGGCGCCAGCTTCCCACCAGACAATATCAGCCTTGATGGTGTCGAGTTTCGCAAACGCGCGGTCAACGCCTTCGGGGGTGGAGAGGGTCGCATAGACTTCGGCCGCAGGCACACCGTCAGCCATCAGCGCGAATTCGAGGACAGCCTTGGCACCCTTGCGGACGCCGCGTTTGCCGGGGAACTTGGTGGTGTCGAAGAAATCGGCGGCGGTTGTGGGGACGTCACCGGTGAACTTGGTGGTGTCATAGGCGTAGATCGTGGCCCAGATGTCGGTCGACACGGCACATTCGGTCACGGCGCCGGGCAGGAAGTCATCCATTGCAGCGGTGCCATCGGCGCCGGGGGGTAGGATTGCCGGATCGATCACCTCAAGCACGCCTTCGTCGCAAAGACGGATGGCGTCGGCGTATTCCAGGCTGGCGACGTCGATGGTGACGTTGTTCGCCTCGACCATCGCCTTGATCGGGGTGGCCGGGTTGTCGCTGTCGACCATCACGGTCGCGATGCCGGTCGCGGCGGTGAAGGGCTTCAGGTGGCCTTCGGTCTGGGCCGCGCCGTAGGCACCGCCCCAGGACATCACCGTCACATCGGCCTGGGCCGCAACGGCAAAGCCTGCAAGGGCGGTGGAAAGGATGAGGGTCTTCTTCATTGGCAGTCTCCCTGGTTGGTTCATTCTTTGGACTTAGGTAGGGCCCGACGATCCCGGGGACCGGGCGTCAGGGGTCAAGCGCGCGGGCATCCTGCGGGTGCCAGCCAACCTTGATCTTCTGGCCGGGGGTCAGCTTGGTCTGCCCCAGCGTGTTGCGCATCTTCATCACGAAGTCATCGGTGCCCGCCACGCGCAAGACGGCGCGCAGGATGTCACCCATGTAGATCATCTCGACCACCTCGGCGTCGATCGTATGGGCTCCGGGGGGCATCATCTCGGGCTTGAACTCCACCCGTTCGGGGCGGATGGAAACCAGCGTCTGCTGTCCCTTTTCCTTGATGTTCACCGCGGTGGCATCGATCAACTCCCCAGTGCGCAGGCGGACAAGGGCCTTGTCGCCGGAAAGCTCTTCGATGGTGCCGAGCAGTTTGTTGTTCTCACCGATGAAGCCGGCGACAAAGCTGTTGTCGGGGCGTTCGTACAGGTCGGCGGGCGGGGCAAGCTGCTGGATGCGGCCATCGTTGAAGACGGCGACGCGGTCAGACATCGTCAGCGCCTCGCCCTGATCGTGGGTCACATAGACCACGGTGATGCCAAGGCTGTCATGCAGGTGCTTGATTTCAAACTGCATATGTTCGCGCAGCTGCTTGTCCAGCGCGCCCAAGGGTTCGTCCATCAACACCAGCGCCGGGTCAAAGACCAACGCGCGGGCCAGGGCAATGCGCTGCTGCTGTCCGCCCGAAAGCTGCGCGGGGCGGCGGCTGATGAAATTGCCCATCTGCACCATGTCGAGCGCCCGCTTGATCTTCGCCTCGCGGTCGGATTTCGACATGCCGCGAACTTCCAGCGGGAAGGACAGATTCTCTCCCACCGTCATGTGCGGGAAAAGCGCGTAGTTCTGGAAGACCATCCCGATCCCGCGCTTGTGCGGGGGAACCTGGTTGATCGGTCGCCCATCCAGCCGGATCTCGCCGCTGGTCGCAGTCTCAAACCCTGCAAGCATCATCAGGCAAGTGGTTTTGCCTGACCCCGAGGGGCCAAGCATCGTCAGAAATTCGCCCTTGGCGATGTTCAGGTTCAGGTCTTTGACGACCAGACTGACGCCGTCATAGCTTTTCTGCACGTGTTCAAACGCGACGAAGGCGTCGCTGCGGGGCTGTGACGTCACCCGTGTCTCCCTGAAATCATGGACGCTTGGCGCCTTCTTTTATGATTTCGACTAAACCGAAACCCTGATCCCATTGCAACGCCGAAATCCGCAATTGCCCGGTCGTTGCCCAACTGCGGGAAAATCGGGCAGGATCGGCCCGGTCAGCCAGTCATTTGCACCGCTTTGGGACAGCAAACAGGAAAATGGCCGCAGTGGCCCGGGCGAAAGACAAAGGACGCGGGCCTTGCGGCGCCGCGTCCTGTGTGGGTGTCCCGAAAGACATGTCCGGCAGGGCCTGGTGCGGATGAAAAGACTCGAACTTTCACTCCGATTAAAGAACAGCGACCTCAACGCTGCGCGTCTACCAATTCCGCCACATCCGCGCACTGGCCCTGCCTTGGACGCCCGCTTACTAGCCGCTGCCGCGTGCGTTGAAAAGGGGGTTTTTCAGGTTTTGCGCGGAAGGGAAAATCCGGCAGCGGGCACGCGGGCCAGCAGTGGCGGAGGTTGCAATCGGGGTGATCTTTGGCGCATGTCTGATCGCAGGCTGACAAGGAAGGGGCATGAGCGTGGTAGAGTGGCGGACCTTGCCAGGGCTTTCGCCCTACCTTGAGACGCTGGCCGCGATGGAGGCCCATGTCGCCGAAATGAACGAAGGCCGCGCGGATGAGGCGATCTGGCTCTTGGAGCATCCGCCGCTTTACACCGCTGGCACCTCGGCGAAACCGGCTGATCTGGTGCAGCCGGACCGATTCCCGGTCTATCCGGTCGGGCGTGGCGGGCAATACACCTATCATGGCCCGGGGCAGCGGGTGATCTACTGCATGCTGGACGTGAAGGCGCGGGGCGGCGATGTGCGCTGCTTTGTGCGCGATCTGGAGCGTTGGGTCATCAATACCCTGGCCGAATTCAACGTGACCGGCGAAATCCGCGATGGCCGGGTGGGCGTCTGGGTGCGGCGGCCCGACCGCCCTGCCCCGGATGGCACGCCCGGCGAAGACAAGATCGCAGCCCTTGGTATCAAGCTGCGGCGCTGGGTCAGCTTTCACGGCATCTCGATCAACGTCGAGCCGGACCTGTCGCACTTCGACGGAATCGTCCCCTGCGGCATCCGCGACCATGGGGTGACCAGTCTGGTTGACCTTGGCCTGCCTGTCACGATGGCTGATCTGGACGCCGCCTTGATGGCCACGTTTGACAGGGCTTTCCTGCGGACCTGCGGCTAAGGCCGCGGGCGCCGCCAAACTGCTTTGCTATCTGATGACGCGGGGTTGCGGGGCATATGCGACCATGTTGCTATTGCATATCATGCCCCCCCTATCCCATGTTCCCCATTGTGGATGCGCCCCTGTGCGCCCCGTGACATATGAGGACATCATGACGAAGTTCATCCTTCTGGCTGCCACCGTTGCGGCTTTTGGCGCGCCCGCCCTTGCCGCCGATCCGGTCGCAGGCGAGGAGGCGTTCCGCAACTGCAAGGCCTGCCATTCGGTGATCGCGCCGGACGGAACCGAAATCCAGAAGGGCGGCCGCACCGGCCCGAACCTTTACGGCATCATCGGGCGCGGCATCGCGGCCGACCCGGACTATGCCTATGGCGATTCCATCGCCGCCCTTGGGGCGACGGGCGCGGTCTGGGATGTGGCCAGCTTTGCGGCCTATACCGCCAACCCGGCAGCCTTCCTGCAATCGGCCCTTTGGGATGAGAGCGCGAAGTCCAAGATGTCCTACAAGCTGGCTGCGGGCGGCGAAGATGTTGCGGCCTATCTGCAATCTGTCTCGCAATAAGGCTTCTGCCCTTTTGTGACAGGCAGCGGCGCGCCCCCTGACCGGGGCGCGCCGTTCCATTTCAGGCGCGGGTCCGGGGCCTGCGACACCCATGCCAGAATTCTGCCCCCTGCGGCAAAGTCAGACATTGCGAGCGGCCACGCCCAAGGCTAGAACCGGTCAAGGGAACCGGATGGCCTGTCCAACAGGCCGCCTACGCATAAAGACAAGACCAAAGCGGGAGACTGCCCATGGCAGACGCAGCCATTCACGGCCATGACCACCAGAGACCAGGGTTTTTCATCCGCTGGTTCATGTCGACGAACCACAAGGATATCGGGATTCTCTACCTCTTCGCAGGGGGGATCGTCGGCCTGATCTCGGTCATCTTCACCGTCTACATGCGGATGGAGCTGATGGAGCCGCAGGTGCAGTACATGTGCCAGGAAGGCCTGCGCCTTGTTGCAGATGCCTCGGCGACCTGTACCCCGAACGGGCACATCTGGAACGTGACCGTCACGGCCCATGGCATCCTGATGATGTTCTTCGTGGTTATTCCCGCGCTCTTCGGCGGTTTTGGCAACTATTTCATGCCGCTGCAGATCGGCGCGCCGGACATGGCGTTCCCGCGGATGAACAACCTGTCGTTCTGGCTGTTCATCGCCGGCACCTCGCTAGCGGTGGCCTCGCTCTTCGCCCCGGGTGGCGGGGGTGATCTTGGCACTGGCGCGGGCGTGGGCTGGGTGCTTTACCCGCCGCTGTCCACGACAGCTGAGGGTGGCTATGCGATGGACCTCGCGATCTTCGCGGTCCACCTGTCGGGTGCCTCGTCGATCCTGGGCGCGATCAACATGATCACGACCTTCCTGAACATGCGCGCTCCGGGCATGACCATGCACAAGGTCCCGCTGTTTGCCTGGTCGATCTTCATCACCGCATGGCTGGTCCTGCTGGCGCTGCCGGTTCTGGCCGGTGCAATCACCATGCTGCTGACCGACCGCAACTTCGGCACCACCTTCTTCACGCCTTCGGGCGGTGGTGACCCGGTTCTTTACCAGCACATCCTGTGGTTCTTCGGCCACCCGGAAGTCTACATCATCATCCTGCCGGCCTTCGGGATCATCAGCCAGGTCATCGCGACCTTCTCGAAAAAGCCGATCTTCGGTTATCTGCCGATGGTCTATGCGATGGTGTCGATCGGGGTGCTGGGCTTCGTCGTCTGGGCGCACCACATGTACACGGCGGGCATGAGCCTGACACAGCAAAGCTACTTCATGCTGGCGACCATGGTCATCGCGGTGCCGACCGGTATCAAGGTGTTCAGCTGGATCGCCACGATGTGGGGCGGGTCGGTCGAGTTCAAGACGCCGATGCTTTGGGCCTTCGGCTTCCTGTTCCTCTTCACCGTCGGTGGCGTGACTGGCATCGTCCTCAGCCAGGCCCCCGTGGACCGCGCCTACCACGACACCTACTACGTCGTCGCGCACTTCCACTATGTGATGAGCTTGGGCGCCGTCTTCGGGATCTTCGCCGGCGTTTACTTCTGGATGGGCAAGATGAGCGGCCGGCATTATCCCGAATGGGCCGGCAAGCTGCACTTCTGGATGATGTTCATCGGGTCGAACCTGACCTTCTTCCCGCAGCACTTCCTGGGCCGTCAGGGCATGCCGCGCCGCTACATCGACTATCCGGAGGCGTTTGCCTACTGGAACTGGTTCTCGTCGATCGGCGCTTTCATCTCCTTCGCGTCTTTCGTGTTCTTCATCGGGATCGTGTTCTACACCCTGCTCTGGGGCCGCCGCGTGACCGAGAACAACTACTGGAACGAATACGCTGACACGCTGGAGTGGACGCTGCCTTCGCCGCCGCCGGAACACACGTTCGAACAGCTGCCGAAGCGGGAAGACTGGGACAAGAGCCACGCCCACTAAGGCTGCGCGATACGGTTGAAAAAGGGGCCTCGGTTGACACCGGGGCCCCTTTTGCGTTTCATGAAGTGACGCGGCAGTCTTGGCTTGCAAGGACCGTGGACAGGGCAAAGCCGGGTGACCGCACTTCAGACCCAGTTGATCGACGCGTTGGATGCGCTGGGGCACTGCACCAGCGACGATGATCGCTGGGCCTGTGGCGTGCGGCTTTTGCAGGATTGCGGCAGTGAGTGGATCACCGCCGGAACGGCTGCGCGCGGCACCGGATCGGCGCTGGCCATCCGGTCAACCACGCCGGATGCCCTGATGTGCGACTACATGGAGCAGCGCCTGTATCTGCACGACCCCTGGATGCAGATTTGTGCCACCAGCAACGAACCTGACCACCTGGACACGGCGAAAGAGGTCCACTCCCCCTCGCGGCCCGACAAAGCGCGCATGTCGCGGCTTTTTGCCGATCACGGGGTGGCACGGGCAGTGCTGGTGCCCTGTTACGGCGGCGGTCGCAGTGGCGGGATCGTGCTTTACGCCCGCAATCCGGCAGCGGCCAAGGAATTCGCCCAGCCTGAGAGCTTGGCCCGGGCGCGGCTTTTGATCGCCATCTTCGCCGCTCAGTATCGCCCGGACAATGACCGCTCGCAAAGCGCCGACCGCTATGCCGCGCACAACGCCCTGACCCCGCGCGAATGTGAGGTGCTGCGTTGGGCCTATGCCGGGCTGCGCACCAGCCGCATCGCAGACCGCATGGGCCTGCAGGATGTGACGGTGACAAAGCACCTTCTGTCCGTGCGCCGCAAGCTGAAGGCGCGCACCCGTGAACAGGCCCTTGCCATCGCCGTGCGCGACGGCCTGATCGAGGTCTGACCCACCGCGCGGCATCCCGTTCCCCCGGCAGACTACCAATCTTGATACCTTGTTCGGGCGCGCCCCGGCGGCCTAGCCTTGCCCCATTCGGACCCTCCGATCGTATCAGTTCCTTTCGCATTACCTGTTCGGCGCTGCCAAAGGGGGGCATCCCCTCCCCCTTGGCAGCGCCTCCTTCCCCCAGTGTTGGAGCCCCGCATGTCCGCCACCCGCCTGTGCCCCGTCCGCCTGCCCACAGCCTTTGCGCTGCTGGCCCTTCTGGCATCCCCGCTTGCCGCCCAGTCCGGCCCCGAAATCAAGTTTCGGGACAAAGTGACGGTAAGTGTCGGCGACTCCGTGGTGATTTACGGCTACCGGGGCGACTGTGGCGCATTGCCGGCGGCGGGTGACATTGACCTGCCAAGCCTGGAAACCGGCAGCCTTTCCACCGGCAGGGACGGCTTTCGCGACTCCAAACGCTGCAAGGGCAAGACCCCCGCGGTCGAGATTATCTTTACCGCCACCACCCCCGGGCGCGAGAAGTTTGAACTGCAGGGCGACGGCATCACCGTGCGCGTCAAGGAATAGGGGCTACGGCTGAACCCCGGGGGAAGGCAGCCTTGCCAGATTGCCGCAGCGGCCATGCGGCGGCTTTTCCTTGGCGTGACGTCGACCTATCCTTTCGGCCATGCCCTATGAATGGCTTCCCCCCCGCGACGGTGCTGACCGTCTTCACCTTTGGCCGCACCGGTCACTGACCCAGCGCGGCTTCGTCTGGTTTGTTGGCGGTACGGCCGCGCTGATCGGGGTGCCGCTTGTCGGCGTGCTTGGTACGCCGGCGGTCTGGGGCTTGCTGCCGTTCCTTCTGGGCACGATCTGGGCGATCTGGTTTGCGCTGCGCAAGAATGGCCGCGACCGCGACATTGTCGAGGATCTGACCCTGTCACCCGCCCGCATCACCTTGTCACGCCACGGCCCGAAAGGCCTGCGTCAGGATTGGGAGGCGAATCCTTACTGGCTGCGCGTGACGCTGCACCCCAGCGGCGGCCCGGTGCCGAACTATCTGACCTTGAAAGCCGAAGCGCGCGAAGTGGAGTTGGGCGCCTTCCTGTCAGAAGATGAGCGGATTGCGCTGAAGGATGATCTGCAGGCCCGGCTGGCCACGCTGCGCTAGGCCCCCAAAGGCCTAGCCAATATGGACGCAGCCAAACTCACGCTCCAGCCGCACAGCAGAGGCGCGGGCCCAGGATTCAGCGTCACGTTGCAGCGTAAGGCCTGTTGCGAGCGCGGGCGTATCGTTTTTAACGTCCGTCATGATCTTGCCCACAAAGGCATCGGCAAACCCGTCAAGGTTTTCTTCGAAGGCCGCATGGGCCAATTCGGCCTGCGCTTGCGCGGTTTCCCCTGCCGGGCCGGGCTTGCAGGCATAAGCGAAAAGGCTGCCGTCAGATGCGGTGACCTGCACCACCTCGCGCCCCGGATAGACCAGCTTCAGGAAAGGGGTCATGTCGAACCCGATCCCCCCGATCGTCAGCATTGCCCCGGTCAGCAAACCAAGCATGTCAGCCCCTTAAGTGTGCCGGGCCTCAGCCCAGCCGCCCTTTCACCAGCGCGCCCACCGCGCCGAAATCCATCTGGCCGGTATAGCGGCCCTTCAGCGCCGCCATCACCTTGCCGCAGTCGCGGATGCTGGCGGCACCCGTCTCGGCCACGGCGGCGGTGATCGCGGCCTCAATCTCGTCGCCCGACATCTGCCGGGGCAGGAACTCCTGGATCACGCCGATTTCGGCCAGTTCCTTTTCCGCCAGTTCCAGCCGGCCACCCTCTTCATAGGCGCGGGCGGATTCCTGGCGTTGCTTGACCATCTTGCCCATGATCTGCAGGATTTCCGGCTCACCCACTTCGCCGGCGTCAGCCTCACCGCGCAAGGCAATCTCGCGGTCCTTGATGGCGGCGTTGATCAGGCGGAGGGTTGAAAGACGGTCAACCTCCTTGGCGCGCATGGCATCTTTCAAAGACGCCTGCAGACGGTCACGTAACAGCATCGGTCATCCATCCCCATGGTTTTCCCGCAAGTCGCCAGTCTACAGGGAAGCCCGCGCGACCGCAACCAGCCCCAACTTTTGCAAGGCACTGATTTCGCGACATAAACCTTTTGTCGCGCAGCCTTGACCCGGCGCGTCCCTGCCCTTAGGTTCGCGCGAATTTACCTATCGGGAGTCGTGTGATGCCTGCACCGCAGAAGCCTACCGCCTGCCTTGCACTTGCCGACGGCACCCTGTTCTTCGGCCATGGCTTCGGGGCCACGGGGGAAACGGTGGCGGAACTCGTATTCAACACCGCGATGACCGGCTATCAGGAAATCATGACCGACCCGTCCTATGCAGGGCAAGTGGTGACCTTCACCTTCCCCCATATCGGCAATACCGGCGTGACGGCGGAAGATGACGAAACTACCACCCCCTCGGCCGCGGGCCTTGTGGTGAAGTGGGACCCGACGGAGCCGTCAAACTGGCGCGCGACGGGCGATCTGGTGGCCTGGATGACCAAGATCGGCCGGATCGGCGTCGGTGGCATCGACACCCGCCGCCTGACCCGCGCGATCCGCCAGCAGGGCGCGCCGCATGTGGCGCTGGCCCACAACCCCGATGGCATCTTCGACATTGAAAAGCTGGTCGCCAAGGCCCGCGCCTGGAAAGGCCTTGTGGGCCTCGACCTCGCGAAGGACGTGACCTGCGCGCAAAGCTACCGCTGGGATGAGATGCGGTGGGCCTGGCCCGAAGGCTATCAGCAGCGCAAAGGCCCCGGCCTGCGTGTGGTGGCTGTGGATTACGGCGCCAAACGCAACATCCTGCGCTGCCTTGCCAGCGTGGGCTGTGAGGTGACCGTCCTGCCGGCCTCGGCCAGCGCCGAAGACGTGCTGGCGCTGAACCCCGAAGGCGTGTTCCTGTCCAACGGCCCTGGCGACCCGGCAGCAACCGGTGACTATGCCGTGCCGATGATCCAGGGCGTTCTGTCGCACGACCTGCCCCTTTTCGGTATCTGCCTTGGCCACCAGATGCTCGCCCTCGCGCTTGGGGCCAAGACCCGCAAGATGAACCACGGCCACCATGGCGCGAACCATCCGGTCAAGGACCTGACCACTGGCAAGGTTGAGATCACCTCGATGAACCACGGCTTCACGGTCGATGCTGACACCCTGCCGAAGGGTGTGTCCGAGACCCATGTCAGCCTCTTTGACGGCACGAATTGCGGCATCGCGGTGGATGGAAAGCCAGTGTTTTCCGTCCAGTACCACCCCGAAGCCAGCCCCGGCCCGCAAGACAGCTTCTACCTCTTCGAACGTTTCGCCGCCGCCATGCAAGCCCGGCGGACAGCCTGAGACGTCCGCCGGGCTGGCCCGCGATTTCCTAAATCGCGGTTAACATTGCATTAACCTCACGCGCGCATGCTGCGGTCTGAACCATGGGCCGGGGTATCGCATGGCACGGGCAGACCGACAGATCAGTGCAAAGACCGCCGAGCGGCCCGCAGTGGCGCTGCCGGCTGCGCAGCCGCAAGAGGCGGCTCTTGCCACCGCACAAGTCGCGCAAGTCTCCCCTGCCCTGCCAGACCCGGCCCAGCCCGCGCTTTCCCGCCCCCTGCCCGAGTTGGCCGACCCCCGGCCGCGCAAGCCTGCCCTTGGCGTGCAGCTTCTGCGCAGCGGGGTGGTGTCGGCCGATGACATGCTCAGCGCGCTGGCCCATCAGGGGCGTGAGGCGGGGCGGCTGCCCGATGTGCTGCGCGCGCGCGGCCTGGTCGTCGAGCGTGACCTCTTGGAGGTTGAGGCGCAGAATTGGGGCATCAAGCTTCTTGACCTGGACGAGACGCTGCCCGACCCGCGCCTGATTGATGCGGTGGGGGCCAGCACCTGCCTGCGCCACGGGTTGGTGCCATGGCGGCGGGTTGGCGGGGTGACCGTAGTCGCCCTGTCGCGCCCGGATGAGTTTCGCCACCTTCGCCCGATGTTGGAGGAACGCCTTGGCCCGGTCAGCGCCGGCATCGCCCCGGCGCGGGCCATCGCGGCCGCGGTGCATGCCTGGCGCGGTCCAAAACTGGCGCAGGCGGCTGAAAACCGGGTGCCCGCCGCCGAAAGCTGCCGCAACTGGCCGAAACTGCACCGCGCCCCGCGCACCATGGCAGTCCTTGTGACCACGCTGGCGCTGGCGCTGGCGGCCCCCTTGGGGTTTGGCCTTGGCGTCCTGGCCTTCGCGATGGCCTCGCTGGTTCTGCTGATCGGGTTGAAGCTGGCCGCCACCACCGCCGCCCTGCGCGCCCCCCCGCCCCTGGCGCAACCAGCGTCTGACGGCATTCTGCCGGTCGTCTCGATCCTTGTGGCGCTTTACCGCGAAAGCGACATCGCCCCGCGCCTGGTGCGCCGTCTTGCCCGGCTCGATTACCCTGAGGAGTTGCTGGACGTGATCCTTGCGGTCGAGGCTGAGGATCAGGTGACGCTCGACGCCCTGACCGCCGCCGAACTGCCCCCCTGGATGCGGGTGATCGTGGTCCCGAAAGGCGAGGTGAAGACCAAACCCCGCGCGCTGAACCACGCGCTGACCTTCGCGCGTGGCGCCATCGTCGGGGTCTATGACGCCGAAGACGCGCCTGACCCGGACCAGCTGCGTCAGGTCGTGGCGCGCTTCCACCGCTCTGTCCCCGAGGTGGCCTGCCTGCAGGGCGTGCTGGATTATTTCAACCCCCGCACCAACTGGCTAAGCCGCTGTTTCACCATCGAATATGCGGGCTGGTTCCGCCTGATCCTGCCCGGCATCGCCCGTCTTGGCCTGGTGGTGCCCTTGGGCGGCACGACGCTGTTCTTCCGCCGGTCGGTCCTGGAAGAGCTTGGCGCCTGGGACGCCCATAACGTGACCGAAGACGCCGATCTGGGCATTCGCCTGGCGCGCCACGGCTACCGGACCGACCTGATCGCCACGGTGACCGAGGAAGAGGCGAACTGCCGCCCGCTCGCTTGGGTCAAGCAGCGCTCGCGCTGGATCAAGGGCTACATGATGACCTGGGCCGTCCACATGCGCAGCCCGCGTCTTCTGTGGCGGCAGCTTGGGCCTCGGGCGTTCCTTGGCTTTCAGGTGATGTTCCTTGGCACCATCGCGCAGTTTCTGCTGGCGCCGCTGCTTCTGTCCTTCCTGATCGTGCCCTTCGGCGTGCCACACCCCTTGTTTGATGCGCTGCCCATGGCGGCGGTCTGGGCCATGGCGGCGGTCTTCGCGCTGTCGGAACTCGCGAATCTGACCATCGGCATGATCGGTACCCGGCGCACGCGCCATGGGCTGAGCCTGTGGTGGGTGCCAACGATGGCAATCTATTTCCCGCTGGCGTCCCTGGCCGCCTACAAGGCGCTGTGGGAGTTGGCGACGCGGCCGTTCTACTGGGACAAGACCACGCATGGCCTGTTTGACCACCTGAACGAAACGCCTTGACCGGGCTTAACGCAGCCGCAATTCGCCCGCGTCCACCCGCAGCCGGGTTTCAAATGCCCGGCTGATATGGGTCTTCAGCGCCTGATAGGCCGCTTCGCCATCCCCGCTTTCGATGGCGGCGACGATCTGGTCATGTTCGTCCAGCGCCACCTCATCCCGCCCCTCGGCCGCGAAGGAGGTGTTGGCCATCAAGGCCATCGACCGATGCACAAGATCCAGCTGCTGCACCAGATAGCGGTTGTGGCTGGCCAGATGAATCTGCTTGTGAAACCGCTTGTTCGCCCGTGACAGCGCCCGGGGATCGCCGCCGACCAGCGCGCGGTCTTCCGAAACCATGCTGCGCAAAACGCGCACCTCTTCAGGCGTCGCATGCCGGGCGGCAAGGCGGGCAGCCAGCCCCTCAAGCTCGGACCGGACGGCGTAAAGCTCGGCCAGCTGGTTGTGGTCCAGGCTCGCCACGATCAGGCTGCGCCCGTCGCGCGTCAGCATCGACTGCGTCTCAAGCCGCTGCAGTGCTTCGCGCACCGGGGTGCGGCTGACGCCCAGCCGTTCAGCCAGTTCGCTTTCGACCAGCCGGTCACCGGGTTTGTAAAGCCCGGCGTCAATCGCCTCAAGGATCAGGGTATATGCGTCCTTTTGCACCGTCTGGCCTTCCATATCACTGGCGCGGACCCTAGCGCGCCCCATGCCCCGCGATCAACCCTTCCCAATTGGCGGCTGCGTGGCTAAACCGGGGGCATGCCACACCCTGATTTCGCGCATGTCACGACCTGGGTCTTTGACCTCGACAACACGCTTTACCCACCGCACATGCGCCTTTTCGACCAGATCGAGGTCAAGATGACCGACTGGGTGATGCGCGCACTGCAGGTGGACCGCGCCCGTGCCGACCATCTGCGCGCGCATTACTGGCAGACCTATGGCACCACACTGGCCGGGTTGATGAACGAACACAACGTCGACCCCGGCCCCTACCTGACCGAGGTGCATGACATTGATTTCACCGTGCTGGCGCCTGATCCGGCCTTGGCCGGGGCGATCCGCGCTCTGCCCGGCCGCCGCATCGTCTACACCAACGGCTGCGCGCCCTATGCCCAAAAAGTGCTTGCCGCGCGGGGGCTTGGCGGGATCTTTGACGCGGTTTACGGGGTCGAACATGCCGATTTCCACCCCAAGCCCGACGCCCGCGCCTTCCAGACTGTCTTCGCACAGGACGGGCTTACCCCGGCGGCCGCCGCCATGTTCGAAGATGACACTCGCAACTTGATGGTGCCCCACGCCCTGGGCATGCGCACCGTGCATGTGGCCCCGGACCCCGCGCCTGCCCCGCACATCCAGCACCACACCGACGACCTTGCCGGGTTCCTTCTGCGGCTGATGGCGTGACGAAGCGTCACAGCCTCTGACCTTCGCGATTCCCGCGCCTATATCCTCCCGCAGATCCGCTGAAGGAAGGCCGCCATGACCGCCGCACTCACCGCGCCTGCGACCCGCACCTCCTCGCCCCTTGGCCGCGTGATGCGCGCCGTGCCGGTGATCGGCCGCGTAATCCGCGATGTGGAGCGTGAGGTGGACACGGTCTACTACCTCTTCATAATCCTGCTGACGGTCATGGTCCTGGCAGTGAAAACCTGGGGCCTTGCGGCGCTGGTGGTGACGGCGGTGGCCTTTGTCCCGGTGATGTTCGCGATGCTGATCTGGATCACCCTGCCCTGACCCACCCTTAGCACTTGGGGCATTCTGTCCTCTGGCCCGTCACCGCCACCCGGCCTATGGTCGGCTGAATGGAGGCGTCTCAATGCGCGAAACCACTGACATCCTGATCTCTGGCGGCGGCGTGGCCGGCCTTGCGGCGGCCTGCGCCTTTGGCAGTGCGGGGTTCCGCGTCATCTGCATCGATCCGGCCCCACCGATTACAGACGGCGATGCTGACGGCGCCGACCTGCGCACCACGGCCTTCCTGCAACCTTCTGTCCCGGTGCTGGAAGCGGCTGGCCTTTGGGACCGCCTCGCCCCCCATGCCGCCCCCTTGCAGGTCATGCGCATCATCGACGCGGGCGGCGCGGACCCCGTGGCCCGCCTGACCAAGGATTTCGACGCCGCCGACATTTCCGACGCGCCCTTTGGCTGGAACTTGCCGAACTGGCTTTTGCGGCGCGAGATGGTGGCCCGCCTGGCCGAACTGCCCAACGTCAGCTTCCGCCCCGGCGTAGGCTTTGCCCGTATGCTGACGCGTGAGGCCGAGGCGCTGGTCACCCTGACCGACGGCGCCCAGATCTCTGCCCGGTTGGTCATCGGGGCCGATGGCCGCACTTCCCCGGTGCGTGAGGCGCTGGGGATCGGCGCGCGCACCATGCGCTATGGCCAGAAGTCGCTGGCCTTTGCCGTGGGTCACGATCTGCCGCATGACAACGTCTCGACCGAGGTGCACCGCACCGGCGGGCCCTTCACCCTCGTCCCCCTGCCCGACCGCAATGGCCAGCCCGCTTCGGCCGTGGTGTGGATGGAGCCGGGGCCAGAGGTCGCCCGCCTGGCCGCCCTGCCGGTGGAAGAATTTGAGGCGGCCATGACCGCCCGCTCCTCCGTCATTCTTGGCCCCTTGCGCCTGCTGACCCGCCGGACGGTCTGGCCGATCATCAGCCAGATCGCCGACCGGATGTCAGGCCCGCGCACCGTCCTTCTGGCCGAGGCGGCGCATGTCGTGCCACCCATCGGTGCGCAAGGCCTGAACATGAGTCTGGCCGACCTGCGCTGCCTGCTAGACCTCGCTGAGGCCCACCGCGATGACCCGGGGGTGCCAGCAGTGACCGAAAGCTACCACCGCCGCCGCCACTGGGAAGTGCAGGCCCGTGTGACCGGAATTGACCTTCTGAACCGCGCCTCCATGGTCAGCGCACCCAGCTTGCGCGACCTGCGCGCCAAGGGGCTGGACATGCTTTACAGCGCCCGCCCCTTGCGCGTGACGCTGATGCGTGCGGGCCTTGGGGTGCGGTCGCTGGGCGCAACGAAGAAGCCCAGCTGAAGTTTCGTGCAAAAATGCACAGACATGTGGCACGCCATCACCGGCCGGTGAAAACTTTGCAACTTGTGAGCGGTTGTCACACGCTACCCCGCAAAATCCCCGAAAATCCACCTTTGCCCTTTGCAACACACACGCGTCGTCACATCTGAGAGAGCCAGCGCGATCAACCCGTGATTTCCTTTTTGGCGAGGGATGCCCCATCTCTCAATCACCGGCCCAAGGACGGGCCAGGAAGAAACCAAAACCAAGGGATATCAACATGAAACACATCGTTCTTGCAGCCGCTCTTGTCGCCGCTTCCGCCGTTGGCGCTTTCGCTCAGACCGCTCCGGTCGCGCTGTCCTCGGCCATCCAGTCGCAGATCCAGACCCTCGTTCCGGGCGCTGACCTGTCGAACCTGACCAATGCGCAGTACGCACAGCTGACCACGCTGTTCTCGAACTCGGAAAACCTGAGCGCGGGTTCTGATCCGGCTGGTGCCGTCGCTGCGATCCTCGGCGCACAGTAATCTGACGGCAGACGTCACTCTCGACGTCTGAAATGCACAGGCCGGAAGCTCCCTTCCGGCCTGTTCTTCATTTTACAGAACCGCGTCCACCGCCTGGCGCAGCCGGGCCACGGTGCCGGGCACATCGGCCAGCTTGTCCAAGCCGAAAAGCCCGATGCGGAAGGTGCGGAATTCTGCCCCTTCGCCCACCTGCAACGGCACGCCTGCGGCGATCTGCAGACCCTTGGCCCGGAACTTCGCGCCATTCTGCACATCTGCATCGCCAGTGTAGCTGACCACGACGCCCGGCGCCTGGAACCCTTCCGCCGCGACCGAGGGCACGCCCTTTTCCGCCATCAGCGCCCGCACCGCGCCACCCAGCGCCCATTGCGCGGATTTGGCAGCGTCAAAGCCCATCGCCTTCGTCTCCAGCATCGCATCGCGGAAGCCAACGATGGCATCGGTGGGCATCGTGGCATGGTAGGCATGCCCGCCGCCCTCATAGGCCGCCATGATCGCGCGCCATTTCTTCAGGTCAATGGCGAAGGAGTTGCTTGTGGTCTCGGTCAACCGCGCCTCGGCCCGCGGGGACAGCATCACCACCCCGGCGGAAGGCGAGGCAGACCACCCCTTTTGCGGCGCCGAGATCAGCACATCGACCCCGGTCGCTTCCATATCCACCCAGATGCAGCCCGACGCGATGCAGTCCAGCACCATCAGCGCCCCCACCTCATGCGCGGCTGCGGCGACCTTGGCGATGTAGTCATCCGGAAGGATGATCCCGGCGCTGGTTTCGACATGCGGGGCAAAGACCGCCTCGGGCCGGGTTTCCAGAATCTTCGCCACCACCTCTTCCACCGGCGGCGGGGCATAGGCCGCCTGCGCGCCGTTGCCGGTCTGGCGGGCCATCACCACCGTCGTCTCATCGGTGAAGCCGCCGGCATCGAAAATCTGGCTCCAGCGGTAGCTGAACCAGCCATTGCGGACCACAAGGACCCGGCCCTGCCCGAACTGGCGGGCGACCGCCTCCATCGCATAGGTGCCGCCACCGGGCACCAGAGCCACCGCGCTGCCCTTGTAGACCTCTTTCAAAAGGCCTGAGACATCACGCATCACGCCCTGAAACTTGGCCGACATATGGTTCAGGCTGCGGTCGGTGAAGACGACTGAGAACTCTTCAAGCCCCTCGGGGTCAACATGGGCGTGCAATCCGGGCATCAGCAACTCCTGTTCAATCTGCCCCCAAACTAGCCCATTTGCGCTTTTCACAAATACTCAATTGCGACATTGCCGCTATCCGAGCGGTCCCGGCCTGCGCTCTTCGGTCAAAAGCACGTTCGCTTCCACGTTGCCCACCCCCGGCAGCGTCATGATCCGGCGGCGGAGGACCCGTTCGAAATCGGCAAGGTCGCGGGCCACCACCCGCAGGCGATAGTCGAACAGGCCAAGGACATGCTGCACCACCTGCACTTCGGGAATCGCTGTAGCCGCGCGTTCGAAGTCTTCAAGACTGACGCGGCCCTTGGTGGCAAGCTTCACGCCCAGAAACACCGTGACGCCAAAACCAAGCCGGTCGCGGTCGACGTCAACCCGCAGGCCCACCAACACGCCCGCCTCTTCCAGCCGCCGGATCCGGCGCCAGGCGGCGGGTTGCGACAGGCCAAGGCGGCGGCCCACCTCACCTGCCGAAAGCGTGCCATCCGCCGCCAGCGCGCGCAGGATCGCACGGTCCACGTCATCAAGATCAAGGACGCCCACGCTCATAGCGGCAGCCCCGCGCTGTCCTTGATGGTGGCGACCAGCATCAGCGCCTCGACCTCGGCGATGTGCGGCAGGGTCAGGATGCGGTCGCGGTAGATGCCGGTCCAATGCCCCATGTCGCGCGCGAGCACGTTCAGTCGCACATCGACCCGGCCAAGAAAGGTCTCGATCCCGATCACCTCCGGCACCCCCCGCGCGGCGGCGATGAATTCGTCAAAGGCGCGCGGGTTGGTCTTGTCGAGGGTAAAGCGCAAGCTGACCTCCACCTCATACCCCAGCGCCCGCCAGTTGATCGCCGCCGTTTCCGCCCGGATCACTCCCGCCGCACGCAGCCGGTCCAGCCGCCGCCACAGCGTGGCCGGCGTCACGCCCGCACGCTCGGCCAGCGCCGCCCGCTCCAGCCCCGGTTCGGCCAGCCAGTGGCGCAGGATGCGGCGATCCGTGTCGTCGATCTGCATGATCCATCCATCATTTCTGGATTTCGGGCATGATCTTTCTCACATCAGCCGCGTATCGTCAAATCTTGCACGAAAAACCGAAGGCTAACCCCTATTCTGCCGCCATCAACCAGATGGAGGACGCCATGCGCGTTTACTACGACCGCGACTGCGATGTGAACCTGATCAAGGACAAGAAAGTCGCCATCCTCGGCTACGGCAGCCAAGGCCACGCCCACGCGCTGAACCTGCGCGATTCGGGGGCGAAGAACGTTGTCGTGGCGCTGCGTCCCGGCTCGGCCTCGGCCAAGAAGTGCGAAGCCGAAGGCCTGAAGGTCATGGACATCGCCGAAGCCGCCAAGTGGTGCGACGTGATCATGTTCACCATGCCTGACGAGCTTCAGGCAGAGACCTACAAGAAATACGTCCATGACAACCTGCGTGAAGGCTCGGCCATTGCCTTCGCCCACGGCCTGAACGTGCACTTCGGCCTGATCGAGCCGAAGAAGGGCGTCGACGTCATCATGATGGCCCCCAAAGGCCCCGGCCACACCGTCCGCGGCGAATACACCAAGGGCGGCGGCGTGCCCTGCCTCGTCGCCGTCCATCAGGACGCGACCGGCAAGGCGATGGAAATCGGCCTGTCCTACTGCTCCGCCATCGGTGGCGGCCGTTCCGGCATCATCGAGACCAACTTCCGCCAGGAATGCGAAACCGACCTCTTCGGCGAACAGGCCGTGCTTTGCGGCGGCCTTGTCGAACTCATCCGCATGGGCTTCGAGACCCTCGTCGAAGCCGGGTATGAGCCCGAAATGGCCTATTTCGAGTGCCTGCACGAGGTGAAGCTGATCGTGGACCTGATCTACGAAGGCGGCATTGCCAACATGAACTACTCAATCTCGAACACGGCCGAGTACGGCGAATACGTCTCCGGGCCCCGCATCCTGCCGTATGACGAGACCAAGAAGCGCATGAAGGAGGTCCTCACCGACATCCAGACCGGCAAGTTCGTCCGTGACTTCATGCAGGAAAACGCCGTCGGCCAGCCCTTCTTCAAGGCGACCCGCCGGATCAACGACGAACACCAGATCGAACAGGTCGGTGAAAAGCTGCGCGCCATGATGCCGTGGATTTCCAAGGGCAAGATGGTCGACAAGGCGCGGAACTGAGGCAAAGCTGCGCTAACGTCTACCCAGGGGCGCCCCACGGCGCCCCTGCTTGTGATGGAGGGGAATGATGCGCAAATGGATCGTCGTCGCCCTGATCGTGATCGCCATCCTCTGGTGGCTTTTGAACACCATCGGTTACAGCATTGCGCTGAGCGATTTCGCCAACCGCCCGATCACCGCCCTTGACCGTGAAGGCGAAAGAATTCCGGTTCAGCCCTCTGGGCGCCAGCCCCAACCCGGCGAGGCGAAGGGCCTGGGCGGTGAAGGGATCTATTTCGGGCTTACTTCCGTTTACCAACTCCCTGACGGCAGCATCGTGACCTGCCAACAACGCTTTCGCAGCCTGTCCTGTGACGGCGGCTGGGTGCCCGAACGCGCCGGTCAGTAAGACCCGCGGTCGACCGGCGTATCCGTCTCCGGGGTCACCACTTGCGGGCGATGGCCCAGCGGATCGCGCGGATAGCTCCAGCGGTAGGTCAGCGGGCGCAGGAACGCCACACCACCATACTTGCCATCCTTGGCAAGGGTCGAGGTCGGCGCATTCGGGTCGCGCATCCGGTCCTTCGTGCGCTCGGCGTTGATCAGCGCAAAGATGCAAACGCACAGCAACGTGCCAAGCGCCAGCAGCGGGACAATCCCTTCAAACATCGGTCATCTCCTTGGGGTGGCCAGCGCTGCCCCCAAACGCAGGGGCAGCCTCTCTGGCAGACATCGGGGGCTCATGGATGATGAACGCCGAACCCGGCCCAAGGTTCCCAGACGGCGCAGCTGCGCCAAGCCCCCCCGATGGCGGCAGGGTGGGCGGGTGGGCGCCGCCTGAGGGGGGGCTTTTACTCCAGCCGGTCGACATACCCCCGGCCGGGCACCCAGAAGATGGACTGCCCGCCATCTTCGGTGGACTGCCGCATCGGGTCTTCTTCCAGAAGAATCGATCCCTGCTCCCACGACATCGTCATTTCGCCGCAGGCAGAGAACGGACCGTCTGTGGCCAGCGCTGGGGAAAGGGTCACCACATAATAGGCCAGCGGATCCTGCAGGGTGTCACAGCTGTGCGTCCCGGTCGTCGCCGCAACAATCACCCGCGCGCCAAGCAGTTCGGCATCTTCTGCGTCGGTGACAAGGCCAATGATCCGGATGTCGCCGCCCGACAGGACCTGCGTCCGGTCATACACGTTGCTGCCGACCCACATGATCTCGATCGGGTCAATGAACTCGATCCATACCTGCTCCGAGTCGAGCAAGATGTGCTCGTCGCGCGGCTCGGCAACGGCCACAGTTGCCAGCAGGCACAAAGCAGCGCCACCCCAAAAGCACCTCATTCCAGAACGACTCCTTGCAGCAGATACGCGGCCTCGGGCGGCCAGATCGTTCTATCTTCAGGATAAATCCGACTGGTCTCCTGGCCATAGACATGCCAGATGGCGAAAACGCCTTGCGTTTCGCGGTGCAGATACAGGATCGCAAAATCTTCATCGCAAGTCAGCTTAAGGCAGGCGCTGCCAAGATAGCCCTCTGCCGTCAGATCGCCCGCGCCAAGGTCTGAGATCCGTTCGGCGAAAACCGGATAGTCCGGGCCCAACCCGGCGACCAGCGCCCTGTAGACCGGCTCCAGCTTCAAGGCATCGGCAGGATGCGTCCCGGCAAGCCCGTCCAGCGCTTCCCAACCTACGCCTTCGGACGGGGCAAATTCCTCTGGCAGGGCTTCGGTCAAGCCGGAAATCGGGTTCCAGACCCAGACCTCACCAGGTTCTGAGGGCAAGGGGTCGGTCGCGAAAACGAGCGCCTCGGGCTGCACCTGCATCGTGAATTCCCGGCAACTGTCCAGCGGGCCGTACAGGGTGGCGGATGCGCCCTCTGGCAAAGCAAGCACGAACGGGGCCGCCCCACAGGCATTGCCGCCCGCGCCGGCAACCCCGGTCAGCACCGGAACGCCGCCAGGGGCCTGCGGGTCCGGGTCCAGGAAAATCACGCCGCTTTCCAAGAGGACCGTGCCGTTGACCGTCAGCGTGGCGCTGCCCATCCCGTCCTCTGTGACGCGAATATCGTAGCCGCCCACCTGACGGGCATCATCGGCCAAGGCCGCACCGCTGATCAGCAGGACAAGGGCTCCTGCACCTGCCATGGGGTAACGCATCTCTGGACCTCCTCTGCCGTTCTTGCGCCAGCACTTTGCCCGGCCCGGACGGACCACACCAGAGCGGAAACCCAGACCTGCGACGGCCGCAGCCTTCGGAGTGGGCAGCAGTTAACGAAGGGTAAAGCCTGACTTCAAGCCATTGATTTCATGGGTACGAAAACCTGTCCCTGCCCGGGACAGCGTCAGACCGCCGCCTGCACCGCGCCGACGATCTCATCGACGACGGTCAGCAAAAGCGCCTCATCCTCACATTCCGCCATCACCCGGATCAGGGGTTCCGTCCCCGACTTGCGGATCAGGATGCGGCCCTTGCCGACCATCCGCGCCTCGTTCGCGGCGATCACCTCTTGCACGGCCGCCGCCTCAAGCGGGCGCATGCCTTCGGCAAAGCGGACGTTCTTCAGAAGCTGGGGCACGGTGTCAAAGCTGCGGGTCAGGGTGCTGGCAGGCTGGCCGGTGCGGACCATCTCGGCCAGGAACTGCAACCCCGCGATCAGCCCGTCACCGGTGGTGGCATAGTCGGTCATCACGATATGGCCGGACTGTTCGCCGCCAAGGTTGAAGCCACCTTCGCGCATCCGCTCTACCACGTAGCGGTCACCCACGGCGGTTCGCTCCAGCCCCAGACCCCGCGCGTTCAGAAAGCGTTCGAGGCCAAGGTTAGACATCACCGTCGCCACAAGGGCACCCCCAGCAAGCCGCCCCTCCTCGGCCCAGCGGGCAGCAAGAAGCGCCATGATCTGGTCGCCATCGGCCACGCGGCCCGTCTCATCCAGGATCATCACACGGTCGGCGTCGCCATCCAGACTGATGCCCACATGCGCGCCGTGGGTCACGACGGCGGTCGCCGCCGTGTCGGTGTGGGTCGACCCGCAACGGTCGTTGATGTTGGTGCCATTCGGGCTGACGCCCACCGGGATCACCTCGGCCCCCAACTCCCAAAGCACCTCGGGCGCGGCCTTGTAAGCGGCACCGTTGGCGCAGTCGATCACGACCTTCAACCCATCCAGCCGCAGGCCGTTCGGGAAGCTCGTCTTGACGAATTCCTGATAGCGCCCGCGCCCATCCTCGATCCGCTTGGCGCGGCCGATGTTTTCTGGCTTGGCGGGGATGATCTCACCTTCGACCATCGCCTCAATCTCGGCCTCGGCAGCGTCAGACAACTTGAAGCCATCCGGGCCGAAGAACTTGATCCCGTTGTCCTGATGCGGGTTGTGGCTGGCGGAGATCATCACCCCCAGATCGGCCCGCATGCTACGTGTCAGATAGCCCACCGCCGGCGTCGGGACAGGACCCAGCAGCAGCACATTCATCCCTGTCGAGGTCAGCCCCGCCGTCAGCGAGTTTTCCAGCATGTAGCCGGAAAGCCGCGTGTCCTTGCCGATCACCACCCGGTGCGCCGAAGACCCGTCCCGCCGGAAATACCGCCCCGCCGCCGCGCCAAGCCGCAGTGCAAGCTCAGCCGTCATCGGCCAGCTGTTGGCCCGACCGCGCACGCCATCGGTGCCAAAGAGCTTGCGCGTCATGTCTGGCCCTCCAGGTGGTCGGTGCTCAGCGCCTGCCACAGCCGCAACGCCTGCCGGGTTTCGGCAGCATCATGCACTCGGGTGATCTGCACACCTTGCGCAAAGCCCGCCAGCGCCACGGCAAGCGAACCCGGCATCCGCGCCTCGGGCGTGTCAGACCCGCCCAGACCACCGCCAACACTGCCGATGAACCGCTTGCGCGAGGCGCCAAGCAGGATCGGGCAGCCCAAGCCATGAAACAGCGACAGCCCCCGGATCAGCGCAAGGTTATGAGCCGCGGTCTTGCCAAAACCAATGCCCGGATCGAGCACGATCTTTTCCGGGCTGATGCCCTTTTCCACCGCGCCTGCCAACCAGTCCGCCAAGTCATCGTAGACGTCCAGAAGCACATCGGCGTAGTTGGGATAATCCTGCATCGTGGCCGGCGTGCCCTGCGAGTGCATCAGGATCAACGGCACGCCTTCTTTTGCGACCAGCGGCCCCAAGGCATCGTCAAACCCAAGGCCGGAGACATCGTTGACCAGCGTCGCGCCAGCCCGCAAGGCCGCCGCGGCCACCAGCGCCTTGCGCGTGTCGATCGAGATCGGGCCGCGCATGCCACCGGCACGCAACGCCTCGATCACCGGGACGGTGCGGGCGATTTCCTCGGCCACCGGAACCTCACCAGCACCCGGGCGGGTGCTTTCGCCGCCGATATCGACAATCTCGGCGGCGCGGGCGATCTGGCGCCCCTGCATCAGCGCGGCCTTGGGCGAAAGGTACCGACCGCCGTCGGAAAAGCTGTCGGGCGTCACGTTCAGGATGCCCATCAGGCGCGGGCGGTCCAGCGTCAGGCCGGCGAAGGCCGGGCGTTCCGCCGTCAACCGGCGAAGGGTATCCAGCGGGCAATCAGCCGCCGGAATCACGCGTGGCGCGGCACTGCGCGACAGCACCTCAACCTGATTGAACCAACACCAGCCCCCGGCCAGTGTAAGCGCCCCTTCGGGCCGGGCCGCATCGGTCATCACGATTGGTCTAAAGTATTCCATAGCACAGGAATTGGCCGATGCTACGGAACTTGGCAAGGGGGAAGGATCAGACGGCTTTCACCGGCACGCGGCTTCCCGCCGGAGCGGTAACCTTGCCGTGAAGCAGCAGGGCCGTGGCCGACATCGCCTCGGCCAGCCAAAGGGCCAAAGTGACCGGCGCACTGCCATGCGGGCCGTCCACCGCGTCCAGCACCAGCTTGGACGGGGCCCAGACGACGGTCTGTCCCCGCTTCATCGCCCAGTCGATCTCGGTCCTTGTGGCGACGACCACGCAGCGCGCATCGCGGGCGGCCAGGGTCCAGGCGTTCTGCTCAATGGCGAGAAGGTCAATCCTGCGCTGGGTGGGTTTGTGACCAGTCTCCGGGCGCGGCAGATCGGGCAGGCCCACGGTGAGGATCAGCGGCAGGCCCTGTGCCTGCAGCGCATCAAGCCGGGCTGAGAGGTCAGGCGCGTGGATCGTGGCATTGTCCAGATACACGACAAGGGGATGCACCGCCTCGTCCCCGTCAAGCCCGGCGCGCTGGACCGGGCGTTCCGCGCGCGACCGCACGATTTCGACGCCCAAGGCGTAAGGCCCTACGTCCAGCTTTTCGATCCGAATGAAGACGCGCATCGCGGCAGTTTCGGCAAGAATGCGATCGGCCACGCGTTCGGCCAGCGTTTCCAACAGGTTCAGCCGTTCGGCGGCCAGTTCGGCCGCGATGGATTCTGTGATCCGGTCATAGGACAGGATGCGGTCAACATCATCGGCCAGGGGTGCGTCCACAGGGCGCACTTCGACCACCACGTTGAAGCGCAGGCGCTGCTTGTGGCCGCGTTCCTGCTGAAACGCGCCGATGTCCGCCTCGACCATGTGGTCGCGCAGCGAGATGCGGTCGCGTGGGTTGCCAGCGCCCGAGGCATCAGCTCGGGCCTCAGGATGGGCGAAGGCAAGTTCGGTGTCGTTCATCTTGTGGCCCCTTCGCTTTACGCCCCTCTTAGCATGGCCGGGCAGCCCGCCTCCAGCGGGGGCGGCATCGCGAGGTGCAGGGCCGACAGATCAGCCCGGATGGCGATAGAACACATGCGCCCCGATGGACGCGGTCTGGTCAAAGCGCCGCGACCAGCCCGGCCGCACGGCGCGGGTGTGGAAATGCGTGGCGCCATCGGTCAGAAGGCGTGGCGCCCCGTCCAGCATGGCGCGCGCGATCCGGCCAGCAAGGTCGGCCGAGGCCTTTTCACGCATCCGGTCCTTGCGGCCATCGCAGACGTAGGAAAACTGGCACCCGCCACCGCCACGCTGCTTGACCACACCACAGACCGTGCGCGGGTATAGCGGGCTGTCGACGCGGTTCAGGATCACTTCGGCCACCGCGATCTGGCCTTCCAGGCTTTCACCGCGGGCCTCAAAATACAGCGCCTCGGTCAGGCATTGCCATTCGGCGTCACCTTGCGGGGCGGGCTGCGCCACAAGCCAGGCCTCGGTCAGCCCTTCGGCCGGGGGCATGCCAAGGGCTGCCGCCGAGAGGTCGGGCGCGGGCAAGGTTGCCAGAACCGGTTGCACCTGAGTAGCGCCATGAAGCGCCCGGGCCACGTCTCCGCGGTTCATCGGGCCTACATCGGCCATCGCCGCCCCCGCAACCAAAACAAGCGCAACTGCGCGCATCACCATTCCAAAATGCATATGACCGTTCCGTCGTTGTTTCCGAAACAGCGGGAAACCACCCGCCGTGCAAGCTGGCGGGGACGTAGTCAAAAGAGGTGAAGGGGTCCACCACTGTGGCAGATCTACAACATAAATCTGCCAGAATTCGGCAGAAACTCGCCGAGGTAGCTAAACTATTTTCTGAAGATTATTGCCGAGTTCATTGTTTTAAATACTTTTTCTGCGCTCATCAACCGCAAGATGAGCAGCCGCCAACCGCGCCATCGGCACCCGGTAAGGGGAGCATGAGACATAGTCGAACCCCGCCTTGCGACAGAACTCGATCGACTCCGGGTTGCCGCCGTGTTCACCACAGATGGACAATGTGAGGTCTGGGCGGGTCTTGCGGCCCCGTTCGGCACCGATGTGCAAAAGCTCACCCACGCCGTCCACGTCGAGGATATGGAACGGGTCTTCCGGGAAAACGCCCTGCCGGACATAGGTGTTCATGAAGCGCCCAGCATCGTCCCGCGACAGGCCATAGGTCATCTGCGTCAGGTCGTTCGTGCCAAAGGACAGAAAGGCTGCATGCTGGGCAATCTCACCCGCCCGCAAGGCGGCGCGCGGGGTTTCCACCATCACGCCCAGCTTGAAGTCAAACGTCGCCCCTGCCTTCGTGCGCACCATGGCCGCCACGGCATCGATGCGGGTCTTGACCAGCTCCACCTCACGCCGGGCGGAAACCAGGGGGATCATGATCTCCGGCACCACAGGGGCACCCCGGCGGGCGCTTTCCAGCGTGGCCTCAAAGATCGCTTGCACCTGCATATCATAGATTTCCGGCAAGACCACGCCCAGCCGGACCCCGCGCATGCCGAGCATCGGGTTAACCTCAGTCAGCGCCTCAGCCCGGCGGACGACTTCGGACAGGGGGCGGTCGAGTGCTTCGGCGAGTTCACGCAGTCCTTCGCGGGACTGCGGCAGGAATTCGTGCAAGGGCGGGTCAAAGAGGCGGATGCAGACCGGCAGACCTTGCATGATTTCAAAGAGTTGCACGAAGTCATCGCGCTGCATCGGCAGAAGGCGGGCCAAGGCCGCGGCCCGGTCCTGCGGCGTGTCGGCGAAGATCATTTCCCGCATCACGATCAGTCGGTCTTCGTCAAAGAACATGTGTTCGGTCCGGCACAGGCCGATGCCCTGCGCCTCAAACTTCCGCGCCGTCTCGGCATCTGCGGGCGTGTCAGCGTTGGCGCGGATGCCGATGTCGCGCAGCTCATCCGCCCAGCTGAGAAGCCGTCGGAAGCTGTCATCGAGTGCGGGCGGCAGCATTTCAGCCGCGCCCGCCAGCGCCTCACCCTTTGAGCCGTCCAGGGTGACCACATCACCTTCGCGGAACACCCGGCCATCAGCGGCCGTCAGCTTCTTGTCCTTTGAATCCAGACGCAATTCCGACGCTCCGACCACGCAAGGCAGGCCAAGCCCGCGCGCAATCACCGCTGCGTGACTGGTCATCCCGCCCCGTTCCGTCAGCACCGCCGCCGCCGAATGCATGCCGCGAATGTCCTCGGGTGAGGTTTCGCGGCGCACCAGAATGCACGCCTCGCCGCGCGACGCACTCGCCTGCGCGGCGGAGGAGGAGAAGACCAGTTTGCCCGTCGCCGCCCCCGGACTGGCCGCGATGCCGCGGGCAAACACGTCCCGCGGGCCGCGTGGATCGACCTGATGGTGCAGAAGTTCCGACAGCGCGCGCGGTTCGACCCGCATCACCGCCTCTTCGCGCGGGATCACGCCATCTTCCGCCAAAGCCACCGCGATCCGCAGGTTCGCCCGACCTGACCGCTGCACCTTGACCGCATCAAGCACCGCCAGACGGCCATCCTCAATCGTGAATTCGATCTGCATTTCCTCACGCAGGCGGGCGCGGCAGACGGCGCCATGCTCCACCAGCGTGGCGAAAATCTCGGGCGACACATCCTCAAGCGAGGGGCCGCGCGGGTCGCGCGTCAGATACAGCGCCTCGGTCGTGCGCAAGGCGTCGCGGCCCTGGGACTGGCCCAGATAGCGCCCGGTGATCTGGCTTTGCCCGGTGACAGGATCGACGAACTGGATCACGCCCGAGCCCGAGATGCCAACGCCGATCCCTTGTGCCATTTCCTGCACCACAAGGCCCAAAGCCGCCTCATCCGGCGCGCCCTTGGCCTGGCGGAGGAGACGGGCCGAGGTCCCCTCCCACGCGCGGGCCATGCTGCGCAGCACTTCGGACAGCTGGATTGCCGGGTCTTCGGGGAAGGACTCGTCGGTCTCAATCTCATACTGATGCAGCGCTTCACGCACCGCACCGGGGCCGGGCTTCAGCCCGTCAAACTCTTCCGGGTCCAGGCGCGCGACGTGGATCGCGTAGGACTGGATGAAGCGCAGGTAAAGCGCATCCGCCGCAGCCTCGCCATGCGTCTCAGCCAGCCTTGCGTGGCGCTTGGCGTTCAGGCCGATGTTCAGAATGGTCGCCGGGCCGCCCCAATCGGGGTTGGCGGGCGACGGGCGGACGGAAATCAGTGGCCCATCGCCGAAATGGTCAAGGATACCAATGGCATCCACCCCATGCCCCGCCGCGATGGCGCGCACGGTTCCGGCTGGGAGGGCGACCGATTTCGGCACCGGAAGGTCCAGCCGCACCAGCCGCTGCAAGCATTTTGCCCGCCAGCCATGCGTGGCCGTCGCAATGGCAGCCGAAGGGCTGACCTGCGCAAATTCCGGGATCGGATCGTGTTTCTGCACCGCAGCACCCATTGTTCAGGTGCAGCATACGCTGAAACCACTGTCAATCAAGCCTGACATGTCAGCTTTATGACGAATCCTTGGGCGGGCCCTAGCCCTCGATGCGCGAAAGATCGGCGACGCCGGAACAGATGGTGCGGATGCGGCTGAGAAGGTTGAGCCGATTGCGCCGCACGATCTGGTTGTCGCTGTTCACTTGCACGGCGGTAAAGAAGGCATCCACCGGGGCGCGGAGTGCGGCCATCGCGGCCATGGCGGTGCCGAAATCCTCCGCCGCCATCGCGGGGGTGATGGTCGCTTCGGCCCGGTCGAGGGCCGCAAAGAGGGCGCGTTCCTCGTCGGTTTCCGCGAACTTCACATCCGCGCCGTAGGAGTATTCGACGCCATCCTTCGCCTCGGCCTGGGACAGGATGTTGTTGGCCCGCTTGTAGCCTTGCAACAGGTTCGCGCCGTCCTCGGTCTTCATAACCGCCGCAAGGGCCTCGGCCCGCTTGACGAGGAGGGTGAGGTCATCATTGCCGGGCATGGCGAGGCAGGCGTCGATGATGTCGTGGGAGACGCCTTGGTCGCGGAGGGTGACTTTCAGGCGGTCGTGGAGGAAGGAGAGGAGGTCGCGCCACGCTTCCACCAGGAACTTTGCACCTTTACTGACGTTCGGCATAACTGCTTCGAAGTCAGCCTCAGTGACCAAGCTAAGTGGTCCTAGGTCGCGATCCTTTAGCACTTGCAGTGCTCCAAGCAGCCCGGCTTCAGACAATGCAGCGTCCTTAGCTTCTTCAAACGCACTCTGGATCTTCAACCGTTCTCCAACCTTCACTCGGTCTTCCATGCATCGCACGAGTGGCAGAAGCGAAGCATCGAGCAAGTTCAGCCTCACCCCATTCCCCAACACCAACCGAATAACCCCCAACGCCGCTCGCCGCAGCGCGTAGGGGTCTTTGCTTCCGGTGGGTTTCTCATCAATCGCCCAGAAGCCGGTCAGCGTGTCGATCTTGTCGGCCAGCGCAACGGCGATTGAGACCGGTTCAGTCGGCACGGCGTCGGACGGCCCCAGCGGCGAATAGTGGTCGCGGGCGGCGTCGGCCACCGCAGGTTTCTCCCCGGCCTCCAGCGCGTAGTAGCGGCCCATCACGCCTTGCAGCTCGGGGAATTCGCCGACCATGGCGGAGCGGAGGTCCAGCTTGGCCAGCCGGGCGGCGCGTTCCGCGTCCGCTGCGTCCGCCCCAACCAAGGGTGCGATTTCGCGGGCGAGGGCTGCAATGCGCTCCACCCGGTCGGCTTGGGACCCGAGTTTGTTGTGGAAGGTGACGGATTTCAGGCCTTCGGCCCATTCCTCCATCCCGGCTTTGGCGACCCGCAAGTCATTCTCCCAGAAGAACTTTGCGTCACTCAACCGCGCCGACAGCACCTTCTGGTTGCCCTTCAGGATCACCGCGCCACCGTCTGCGGCCTCGATATTGGCGACGGTCACAAAGCCTTCGATCCGGCCGGTCTTGGGGTTCTTCACCGAAAAGAACTTCTGGTGTTCGCGCATCGAGGTTTGCAGCACCTCGGGCGGAAGGCCCAGAAAATCCTCACCAATCCGGCCCATCAGGGGGACGGGCCATTCGACGAGACCCGCGACCTCGGCCAGAAGGCCCGCATCGGGCACAACTTCCATTCCGGCAGCGAAGGCCAGGTTCTGGGCCCCCTGCCAGATGGAGGCTTCACGTTCGCCTGCGTCCAGCACGACATGCGCGCGCTTCAGTTTCACGGCGTAGTCGTCGAAGCCCGAGACGGTGAAGCGCCCGATCCCCATGAAGCGGTGGCCTTCGGTGGTGTTCCCGGCCTCGATCCCGTCAACCGTCAGCGGCACGACATTGGCCCCAGCCTCATCGGTCAAGATGCACAGGATCGACTGCAGCGGCCGCACCCAGCGTAAGGAGCCATTGCCCCAGCGCATGGATTTGGGCCAAGGGAAGGTGCGGATGGTCGCTTCCAGCACCTCGGCCACGATCTCGGGCGCTTTCCGACCGGGCTTTTCAACCACGGCATAGAAAGTTTCGCCCTTCTTGTCGGCGCGGCGTTCCAGCTGATCCAGCGTCAGGCCGGTGGAGCGGAGAAACCCCTCAACCGCCTGTGCGGGCGCCGTGGTCGCAGGCCCCTTCCGCTCCTCCCGCACCGGGCGCGACTCGGCCGTCAGCCCTTCGACCGACAGGACCAGACGCCGCGGGGTCGAAAAGGCCCCGGCGCTGGCATAGGTCAGCCCAGCCGTCACGAGGCCCTCGGTGACCAGCTTCTTCAGGTCCTCCCGCGCGCGGGCCTGCATCCGCGCGGGGATTTCCTCGGAGAACAGTTCGATCAGAAGGTCGGGCATCGGTCGGTTTCCCTAAAGGGCGAAAGGTCAGATCCAGTCAAGGTTCACGCGGGTCGGCGGGTAGACATCGCCAATCGCCGTGCGCAGATCGGCAAAGCGGCCGCGCAGGTCCTTGAATTTGCGTTCATGCGTCTCAGCCACGGTCAGCTGGATGTTGTCGAAAAGGCGCTGGTCCAGCATCGCGGGCAAGAGATCAAGCTCCGCCCCTTCGATATCCATTTTCACGAAAGCCACCCGGCCATGCGTAGTGATCAGATCGCGCAGAAAGGCCGGGAAGTCGATCATCGGCACGTCAATCCCGTCGCCGCCGATGTTGTGGCCGCCGGCGACGATGGTGCTTTTGACCGAGGCGAGGTCGGGATTGTCATCCCAATTGGCCGCGCGCATCAGGCGGACGGTGCCCGCCGACACGCCAACAGCCGCAGCATGCAGATGCACATTGGCCTGGCCGGCAAAGCGGGCCTGCAGCTTGGCCAGGTTGTAGGGGTCAGGCTCAAACGCGTGGACGATGGCGCCAACCTCGGCCAGGGGGGCGGTCACGTCGCCCTGATTGGCCCCACAATCGACGACCACATCCCCCGGCCGCAGCATCGAGACCACGCCCTGCGGCATGCCATGCGCGCGGGCATAGCGCAGGTCGCGCTGGTGGCGGCGCTTGAGCTTTTTCAGCTGGTCGGGGTCAGCCTCGGCCATGGCTCATTCGTCCGGGCTGTCGTTCAGTTGGTGCCAGGCATAGGCGCGGCCGTCGGGGAAGACGGCGACGACGCGGTCCACGCCCTTGTGGATGCCGGCTTCGGAGAGAAACGCCAGCGCCTCACCCCGTTCCAGCGCGGTGCCGATGGCTTGGGCGTCGAAGCAGTCAAACCAGCTGGGGGCGACCAGAGGTTCGGCCCCTTCATAGGTGACATAAGTTTCGGTCAGCATGGCAAGGCTCAGCGGCGTGGTAAAACAGGCGCGGAACCGGATGGGGGAGCTGTCGCTGTCGATCCCCGTGACGCCTTCGGCCAGAATGGGCTCGGGCTGGTCGCTGAGGATCGGGGTCAGGCGGATTTCCTCGCCCGGCTGAAACGCCACGGGTTCATAATAGGCATAGACCTGCAGATACCACATGGCCACGCCGCCAATCGCACCGATCACCACCAGAAACCCCGCTGCAAGACGCCCGACATTCACAGATCCGCCCCCGCTGGCGTCTGCCGGAAAGCATCGGCGCATTTCTTGGCTAAGGCGCGCACCCGGCCGATATAGGCCTGCCGTTCGGTGACCGAGATCACGCCGCGCGCGTCCAGAAGGTTGAAGATGTGGCTGGCCTTGATCGTCTGGTCATAGGCGGGATGCGCCATGACGATGGTGCGCCCGGCCTTGTCGGGCTGGGCGGCAGAGAGGATGCGGTCACACTCGGCCTCGGCGTCCTTGAAGTGCTGGAACAGCATCTCGGTATCGGCCTGGTCAAAGTTGTGGCGGCTGTATTCTTCCTCGGTCTGGCGGAAGATATCGCCGTATTTCAAGGGGATCGGGCTGTCGGGATCGTTGAAGGGCATGTCCATCACATGGTCCACGCCCATCACATACATCGCCAGACGCTCAAGCCCGTAGGTCAGCTCGCCGCTGACCGGCTTGCAGTCATGTCCGCCGACTTGCTGGAAATAGGTGAACTGGGATACCTCCATCCCGTCGCACCAGACCTCCCACCCCAGGCCCCAGGCGCCGAGGGTCGGGCTTTCCCAGTCATCCTCGACAAAGCGGATGTCGTGGACGGCAAGGTCGATCCCGATGGCCGCGAGCGACCCGAGATACAGTTCCTGCAGGTCTGGCGGCGAGGGTTTGATGATGACCTGATACTGGTAATAATGCTGCAGCCGGTTCGGATTTTCGCCATAGCGCCCGTCGGTGGGGCGGCGCGAGGGCTGAACGTAGGCCGCAGCCCAGGGCTTGGTGCCCAGCGACCGCAGCGTGGTGGCCGGGTGGAAGGTGCCCGCCCCCACCTCCATGTCATAGGGCTGCAGGATCGCGCAGCCCTTGGCGGCCCAATAGCCCTGCAGACGCAGGATGATTTCTTGAAAACTGCGGGGCGTGGTCATGGCGTCAGACATGGGTGCGGCGTTCGCAATCGGGTAAGGGCAGGATGCGCCTTCCCTATCCATTGGGGTGCCAAGGGTCAATTCCGGAAAGCGCCGCTGCGGCCCTGCAGGCCATCCCTGCGGTATTGTGACCGGGGCCGGTCCAGTTAGACCCTTGCCGCGGGCCACCTGATACGTAATGTCGCGCAAATGCTGGCCCAATCACAGCCCCGTAAGATGTGCAGGATGTTCACCGTGATCTTCAGACCCGTTGCCGTGCTGGCCCTTCTGCTTCTGGCGCTTGTGCCCCTTGCTGCACCGGCGCAGGCGCAAGAGGCCAATGTCTGGGTCCAGATCGAGGCCCAGCCCGATCTGGTCGGGGCCGAGGATCGCGCCCGTGCCTATGCGGCGGTGTTTCCCGAAACCAGCGGGTTCCGCCTGCGGTCGGGGTGGTATGCCATCGTGCTTGGCCCCTTATCCTCTGCTGAGGCGGAGCGTCGTCTGGTCAGCCTGTCCAGCCAGCGCCTGATCCCGGGTGACAGCTTCATCACTTTTCAGCGGGATCTGGGTGACAGGTTCTGGCCCCCCGAAGGCGCCGCCCTGCCCGCAGACCCGGTGACGCCCGAGGTTGTGGAAGAACCCACCGTCACAGCCGCCGCGATCCCGGATGAAACCCGCGCGGAAGCCCGCGACAGCGAAGGGCTGCTAAGCGAGGAGCAGCGCAAGGATCTGCAGACCGCGCTGCAATGGTTCGGCTTCTATGAGGGTGACATTGATGGCGCCTATGGCCCCGGCACCCGCAATTCGATGGCGGCCTGGCAGGAAGCGCAAGGCATGCTGGAGCCGACGGGTATTCTGACCAGCCGGCAACGCGCGACGCTGCTGGCGTCCTACGCCGACGAAACCTCCGCCTTCGGCTTTGCGAGCGTGACGGATGACGAGGCGGGGATCACCCTGACCCTGCCGCTGGGCCTAGTGGAGTTTGACCATTACGAGCCGCCTTTCGTCCACTTCCGCGCGAAGGACGGGACTGGCCCGCAGATCGTGCTGATCTCGCAGCCCGGCGATCAGGCGGCATTTTCAGGGCTTTATGACATTCTGCAAACGCTGGAAACCGTGCCGACGACCGGTGAGCGGTCGCGCGATGAGGCGCGGTTCCGGATCAAGGGTGTGAATGACACCACCTCGACCACGGTCTATGCCGAGCTGAAAGGCGGGCTGATCAAGGGCTGGATGCTGATCTCCACCCCCGGCAACGACCAACGCGATGGCCGCATCCTGCAGGCGATGGAGCAAAGCTTCACCACCGACAGCGCCCGCGCGCTTGACCCCGGGATGGTGCCGATGGGAACGGAAACCCGGGCGGGCCTGCTGTCGGGGCTTGAGGTCAGGAAGCCGCGCTTCAGCCGGTCAGGGTTCTTCATCGACGGGTCAGGCACGGTGCTGACCACGGTTGACGCCGTGGGCGCCTGTGGCCGCATCACGCTTGACCGGGGAACGGAGGCGAAGGTGACCCTGTCTGATGCCGCCAGCGGCCTTGCCCTTGTCACCCCAGCCACCCCCCTTGCCCCCCGCGCGGTGGCGGAACTGCAACTTGCCCCGGAACGCATCGGGACCGAGGTGATGGTCGCAGGCTATTCCTACGAAGACCGTCTGCCCGCCCCGGTGATGACCTTCGGCACGCTGGAAGACGTGACCGGCCTGAACGGTGAGGCCGGGTTGAAGCGCCTGACGATCGAAACGCTGGCCGGCGATGTCGGCGGTCCGGTACTGGATGCGACCGGCGCGGTGATCGGCCTTTTGCTGCCGCCCCCCGCCGGGACAGCCCGGCAATTGCCAGCCGGCGTGCAATTCGCCGCTTCAGCCGCCGAGATTGCACGGGTGCTGGCGCCTGCAGGTGTTACCCCGCTGCAGGCCGCCCGCAGCACCGCACTCGCCCCGGCTGATCTGGCCGAGACCGGCAGCGGGATGACCGTCCTTGTTTCCTGCTGGGATTAACGGCGCCAGAAGCTGGGCAGGATCAGCACCAGGATCGCCAAGAGGCCAAGGCGGCCAAGGATCATGCACAGCGTCATGATGGCGATGGCACCGGGGGGGAAGTCGATGAAGGTCCCCGTCCGCTCCACCAGCGGGCCAAAGCCGTAGCCGACATTGCCAAGTGTGGTCCAGACCGCAAACAGGGCCGACACCGGATCCACGCCCAGCAGCGTCATGCCCACGGTCATTACCCCCAAGATCAGGATGTAGCTCGACACGAACAGGATCAGTGCGTTCAGCACGTCCTCTTCCACCGACCGCCCGTCATAGCGGATCGGGTCCACGCTTGAGGGGCTACCAATCCGCCGCACCTCGCGCCACAGGACCGCAGCCATCAGTTGCACCCGGAAGACCGACAGCCCGGCGGCAGATGACCCCGAACAGGCCCCGATCACGCCGATCACAAAGGCCACCACCAGCATGAACCCGCCCCAGGTGGGAAAGCTGCCGGAAAAGAACCCGGTCGAAGACATGATCGAGGTCAAGTTGAACAGTGCCTCGCGGAATGTCGGCTCCACTGCCCCACCCGTAGTCCATACCCGCCACAGCGTGACTGACACCACCGCATAGGCCAGCCAGCGCAGGTAGGCCCGCGCTTGCGAGTCTTCCCAAAGCGGCCGCGGCGATCCATTCACCAGCTGCACGTAGCGGATGTAGGGCAGACTGCCGAGTATCATGAACAGCGCGCCAAAATACTCGCCCGCGCCAGCGTACTTGTTGAATGACACATCGACGGGAGAAAATCCCCCGGTGGCGATGGTGGCAAAGCCATGCACCACGGCATCCAGCGCGGTCATCCCGATGATCGAGTAGGTGGTGATGCAGGTCACGGTCAGCCCGACATAGACCACCATCAATTGCCGCGCGATGTCAGTCGCCCGCGGCAGGGCCTTGCCGAAGGTGTCAAACCCTTCGGTCCGGAAGAATTGCATGCCGCCGACGCGCATCAGCGGCAGGAAGATCATCGCGATGAAGGCGATACCAAGCCCGCCCAGCCAGTTCAGCATGCCCCGCCAAAGGTTCATGCCCGCAGGCAGGGTATCCAATCCGAAGATGACTGTGGCCCCGGTGGTGGTGATGCCAGATACAGCCTCAAAATACGCGTTCTGCAGGTTCAACCCCGGCGCGCCAAAGTAGAACGGCAGCGCGCCGAAGAACGGCACCAGCCCCCAGATGCAGGCGGTCAGCAGATAGGCCTGCCGTGTGTCCAGTGACTTGCCGAGAGCATTGCCGGTGGACAGCGTCAGCGCCCCCCCGATCACCCCGGTGATCGCCGCCGAGGCGGCAAAGGCCGCGCCATTGTCCAGCCCCGCCCGCCAATCAATGACGGCCGGGGCCAGCATCAGGATCGCCAGAACGATCAGGATACGGCCGACGACATAGGCAACGGGGCGAAAGTCTACCATGGTCGGGCATGGCTACGCGGCCCCGGGCTTTGCGTCAATCGGCGTCAGCCCGCGTGGATCAGGCTTTGGAACAGGCGCGGGTCCAGGCTTTCGGCCGCAAACGTCTCACCTTCCGTCAGCAGGCTGACAGCGTCATGGCTGTGCAAGGACTCCTGGTGGCTGGCGATCACCCGGAAGTCGCCGATCCGACGGTCAGCCTTCAGCTGCTCACAAAAGCTGCGGGCGGCGTCTTCGACGAAGATCGGGTTGGCGGCGTTCAGCTCGGCAAAGGCCTGCTCATCCTCGCGCTTGACCATCACCTGCGTCTCGGTAACCACGCCTGCGCGGGCCATCTCGACCAGGTCTTCGAACCACAGGACCGCGCCGGGTTTCACCACCACGGAAATCCGCGCAACCGACCGCTGCGAATGCGGCGTGGCCAGCTGGCCGCGCGTCATCCGGGCATGTTCCGAGAGTTCCAGGCTGCAGGGGCAGGTGGACGAATAGACGTAATCCAGATGGATGATCTTCTTCCGGACCCCCGCCACCTCAACCAGTTCAAGCGCCAGATCGTAATACTGCCAGCCCACCAGCCCCGACCGCAGCGAGGTGATCTGCATCGGGAACGACACCCGAAGCTGGATGCGCGCGTCAAAGCTGCCAAGGTCGGCGATATAGTCATCCAGCGCCGCCTCGACCACGCCGAAAGAGAACGCTTTCTGCGCATGGCCGTAGAAGGACCGCATGATGCGGCTCATGTTGATGCCCTTCTTTTCCGCCTCAAGGCTGACGGTGCCGGTCACGCTGGTTTCCAGCATGATCTCGCCCCCGTCGCGCGTCTCGTAGCGGATCGGCAGGCGGAAATTGGAAATTCCCACATGCTGGATGCGCTGCTTGGCGCCCACGATCAGGCTGGACGGCCCGTTTTGCAGGTCCGGCAGCGTTGCGCGGTAAGCGTCATCCACCCGAAACTCCGGGTATGCCCGGCTGAGGGCCGGATAGCTTTGCCCCGGCACCAGATAGCCCAACGCAGAATCCAGCGTGGCAATCTCGTCATCCGAAGCTTTCCCCGCCCACTGGCGCAAGGTGGCAAGTGCCGCAGCCGCCTCTTCGCGCGAAGGTTTGCGGTCGAAATCGGGGGTGTGGATGTTCATGGGGGGCCTTTCGGTTCTGGCAGGGTTGAGCCCGCCGTCAATGTCATCAGGTATACGCAAGTAGGTGCGCGCCGGATCATTGTGAGGGGGGGCGAAGGTCGCCCGCCCCCTCACATTTCCGGCATTGCCCGCCTCATCCGGTCGTCAGGCCACCGCCAAAGCGTTGTGCAGATCGGCGATCAGGTCACCCGCGTCCTCCAGCCCCAAAGACAGGCGGATCAGCCCCGGCGTGATGCCAAGCAGGTCCTTCTGGTCTTGCGGCAGCCGCTGGTGGGTGGTTGTCGCGGGATGAGTAGCGATGGTCTTGGCATCGCCCAGGTTGTTGGAAATCTTGGCAATCTCCAGCGCGTTCATGAAGCGGAAGGCGGCCTCTTTGCCCCCCTTCACCTCAAACGCGACCAGCGTGCCCCCAGACCCCATCTGCGCCATCGCAAGCGCGTGCTGGGGGTGGCTCGGCAGGCCGGGGAAGATGACCTTGCCAACTTTCGGATGCCCTTCCAGCGCCTTAGCCACCGCCAGCGCGGTATCGGCCATCGCCCGGCAGCGCAGGTCCAGGGTCGCCATCCCGTTCAGGTGCATCCAGGCGGTAAAGGGGCTCATACTGCCCCCGGTATGCTTCATGTAGGGTTCCAGCACCTTGCGGATGAAGGCCTCCGTCCCGCAGACCACACCGCCCAAGGCGCGGCCCTGCCCGTCGATGTGCTTCGTCGTGGAGTAGACGACGACGTCCGCCCCCTGTTCGACCGCGCGGGAGAAGATCGGCGTGGCAAAGACGTTGTCGCAGATCACCAGGGCGCCGGCTGCGTGGGCGATTTCGGACACGCCGCGAATATCGACCAGTTCCAGCGTCGGGTTCGACATGCTCTCGAAGAACACCACCTTGGTCCCGGGCGTCACCGCCGCGCGCCAGGCGTCAAGGTCGGCCCCGTCAACAAAGGTCACCTTCACGCCGAAGCGCTGCAGCACCTCTTCCAGGACGTAAAGGCAGGACCCAAAAAGCGCGCGCGACGACACGACATGGTCCCCCGCCCTGAGGGCCGCCATCAGCGCGCCGGACACCGCCGCCATGCCACTGGCCGTAGCGAAGGCGTCTTCAGTGCCCTCAAGGGCTGCGATGCGTTCCTCAAACATCCGGGTGGTCGGGTTGCCGTAGCGGGCATAGATGAACTCATCCTCCCCCGCCTTGACGAACCGCGCCTCGGCAGCTTCGGCGGTGGGGTAGACGAACCCTTGCGTCAGGAAGATCGCCTCGGCCATCTCACCATACTGGCTGCGGCGGGTGCCTTCGTGGACCAATGTGGTGCGGGTTTTCCAGTCTTTCGTCATCGCGGCAACTTCCCAAGCAAGGCCAAGGGCCAAGAAAAAACCCCGGACAACCAAAGGTGCCGGGGCCATTGCCCTTCACCTCTTTAGCGGCTTGTTTAACGTGGCCCGCAATCCGGTAACAAATCGCCACGAAGGGTTGCATACGCCCCGGACCGCGCAGGGTCAACCCGGGCGTCATCCGGCTGTGATCCGCGCGTCACGACGCCGTTGCTGCTCTGCGGCATATGGGGTGGCAGAGCAGCCGGACCCGGAATGAGGCCATGACCGATGATCCCCGCCCGATCCGCGCCGACGCAGGCGCCCGTTATCGGACAAAAGACCGCGGCTTGACGGTCGACTGGGACCGACTGGCCCGCAAGCTTGACGACTTGCCCCCGGGCGCACCGGTGGTGGCGATGGTCCACGGCTGGCGCTATGCACCCGGGATCGTGGCCGATTGCCCACACGGGTCGATCCTGTCGCTGGACCCGGTGACAGGCGACGGGCGCACCGTCAGTTGGCCCCGGCATCTGGGGCTGGATGGTCAGGCGGGCCTTGGCATCGCGCTTGGTTGGCCCGCGAAATGCGACCCCTGGCGGGCACATATGCGCGCCGCCCGTACGGGTCAGGCGCTGGCCACCATTGCCCGCCGGGTTCACAACCATTCCGGCCGCTCCTTGCAGGTCGTCGCCCATTCGATGGGCGCGCGGGTGGCTTTGTCGGCCCTGCCCCTGATCGAGCCTGGCCAGATCAGCCGCATCATCCTGCTGGCCGCCGCCGAAACCCGCGGCCGTGCGCTGGCCGCCCTTGGTACCCCGGCAGGTCGGGCGGTTGAGGTGGTCAACGTCACCACACGCGAAAATGACCTGTTCGACGCCTGTTTCGAATGGGGCATCCATCTGGGACTGCGCACCTCGATCGGGCAAGGCCTTGGTCGGGCGCATCCGGGTTGGCATGACCTCTGGATCGACCAGCCCCGCGCCCTGGCCGGGCTTGCCGCCCTTGGTCATCCGCTCGCCGACCCGCCGCGCCGGATCTGCCACTGGTCGCCCTACCTGCGCCCCGGCACCATCGCGCTTTACCGCGCGCTGATCGACGGGCGGCTGACCGCTGCCGATCTGCCGCGCCATCGCCCGGGGCGGCGCTGGTCGCGGCTTTTGCTGGGTGGCCGGGATGAGCGCCTGGGATTTGGCCTGCCAACGGCTTAAGGCCTAAGCGTGCTTGCTTTTCGGCCAAAGGTAACCGACGCTTGGCTGCGTTCCTTCCGTGCATCCCTGCAGGCCCCCATGCGTTTCCGCCTTCTTCCTGCCCTTGCCCCCGCTCTCTTTCTGGCCCTGCCCGCCCAGTCGCAGACCTGCGCTGACCGCAGCGATGATTACGCCGCCCGCATCACGCTTTGCGATCAGGCCTTTGCGGTTGCCGACACCGATGCCGCTGCCGCCGATGCCCTGGCCCTGAAGGGTGAAGCACAGCGCCTGTCGGGTGATCTTGACGGCGCCGCCGCCACCTTGGCCCAGGCGCTGCGGCTGACCCCGGCCAGTGCCTGGCTGTGGGTGGAACTTGGCAACGTTCGCTATGACCAAAGCGACATCGCCGGCGCCTTGGCGCATTATTCGGCAGCACTTGCGGTCGAGGATTACTCCGACGCCTGGGCCAACCGGGCCGAGGCGTGGTGGGAATTCCGCATGGCACAAAGCTGCTCGGACGACGCCGATCAGGCCCTGCGGATCGACCCGCAATACGCCTATGCCAATGAGATCAAGGGCCGCTGCCTGATCGACCTTGGCCGCGCGGAAGAGGCGATCAGCTATTTTGACACGGCCATCGCGCTGGCACCCGGTTACCAGAATGCCTACCGCAACAAGATGGCCGCCCTCGCCGACCTTGGCCGCCCCGAAGACGTGGTGGCGCTGGCCGACCTCGCCTTGCGCCCGGAAACGGTCCCGAACTCGAACCCGCTGATCGAGGAAGATATCCTCGCCCGGCGACTGCTCGCCCTCGCGCAATACGCGCCAATCACCATGGTCGGCGCCGAGGCCGAGGCGCTGCTGCGCCGTTATCCAGAAAACCTGGCCGCACTGAACATCAAGGCCCGCGCGCTTTTGGCCGGCCAGAACGTGGCTGAGGCAGATGCCCTGACCGCCCCCTTGCGCGCCAACCCGGACGGGCTGCCGATGGAGGCCGTCTATTTCGACACGCTGGCCCAGATCGACGTGGCGCTTGGCCGGCTGGACGACGCGGTCAGCAATTACGAGGCTGCCTTGGCGGCCGATCCCGACCTGTCCAAGGTCTATGCGCGCAAGCTGTCGGAACTGGGCTTCCTGCCATTGTCGAATGCGCCGTCAGGGGTGCTGACGGCGCTGCGACGCTGCATTGATGTTAAAAAGACCGGCTGTCTGGTAACCAGCTAGGCCTTAGACCGGCTGGCCGTTGTCATCCAGGTTGATGACGGTCAGCACCATGGCGCGCAGCACCATGTGACCGATGATCGGCAGAAGCGCCCAGAACATCAGCCAATGCGAGGCGTGGATGGTCTGGATCAGCGTCTCGTTCAGCAAGAGGAAGGTGAAGTTGTAGACGACCATCATCCGGGTCAGGTTCGGCAGATGGGCGCGCATTTCGTCATCGGGCCAGAAGCTGGCAGCAGTGGCAACCCGGCCCTTCACGACGTCCATCAGGAAGATGCCGCCGATGGCCACGTAGAACAGGCTTTGCATCCGCTGGCACCAAAGCGGGTCTTCCACGCCAACCAGCGCCACCACTGGCACCGCGGCAAAGAGAACCGCCATCAGCGCAGCACGTCCGGCCGAATAGCGTGTCAGCATCCGCCGCACCATGCCTTCGAACCCCATGCCGATCCGGACCGCCAGAGCCATCACGAAGGCGGTGACGAAGGCCTGCCCCTCATGGTTAGCCCCGAGGGCCACCGAAAGCACCGGATAACCAATCAGCAGAACCGCACCGGGGATGTAAAGGCTGCGCGACATTGGCGGCAGGTCCTGAAACAGGCTGAGAAACAACCGAACCAGATCTACAGGATGCCGATGCATTGCCAATCTCCCAAGTGCCGCGATCGTAAACTGCCGCGATGACCAAAAGGTAACTGGGCAAAAAGGCAGAGCTTGGGCAGCAACCGGACCCTTGCAGGGCAATCCTGTGGAATGCGTCAGGACTTGTCTTCCGGCGGTTCGATCATGAAACGGTTCAACATGCTGATCTGGACCATCAGGAAAACGAACAAGGCGGCAGGCATTGCGAAGGTCTCCAGCTTGACCCAAAGCTCGGTCGATTGGGTGCGCCAGATCACCTCGTTGGCAATGGCAAGGGCTGCGAACATCAGCGCAAGTCGGCGGGTCAGGATCATCCAACCCTCTGGTTTCATGGGCAAGGCTTCCGCCATCACCCATTGCAGCAGGCTGACGCCGCGCAAAAGACCCACGCCCAGGATCACCGCGAAGGTGCCGTAGACGATGGTGGTCTTCATCTTGAAAAAGCTTTCGTCGTTGAACCAGGCCGTCAGCCCGCCGAAGAAAATCACCATCACGGCGACGAAAATCTGCATCCGGCTCAGCGCTCCGGTCAACCACCACAGCGCCGCAATTGAGGCAAGAAGCAGCGGCACCATCACAATCGCCGCCACAATGAAGCCCGAATACTCCACCCCACCAAGGGCAAAGGACTCATCCTTGATCCACATGTAAATCACGAAGAAGACCAGGGTCGGTCCCAGTTCCAGGACCTGTTTCAGCCAGGGGTTGATCTTGCGTTCGGCCATGCTTTCGGGGTCCTTGTCCGGTCGGCAGAGGTGTTGAGCCGCGCTGATGGCAGCCCGACACCGTTGATGTGGCTTGAAACAGCGGTCGGATCAAGGCCGCATCGGCCCCCTAAGGGACGATGCCGGGCGTCCAGGTGGCGGCTATCTGCGCGCCTTGCAGGACCTGCGCCAAGGCGTCCGGGCCAAGCGGATCGTCTTTCAGCCCGGCCATCAGCAGCCGGGCAGCGCCAATCCCGTCGCTTGTCGTCAAGGACAGCGCCAGGCGCCCACGCCCTTGCGGCAAGGCTGCAAGCGCCTGCTCAAGCTCGGTCCGGGTATCTTCGGTCAAGCTGGCATCCGGCAGGTTGTCGGTTGCGTGCCGCAACGCCAGCCGCGCGGCATCAACCGCTGAACTGCCGCCAACCCCGTCAACCAGACGCTCGCCAAAGACCTCCATCAGGGGCCGCAGCAGGCGCCCGTCGTTGCGCCACTCGACCTGCGCTGCCGTAAGGCTTCCCGACAGAAGCGAAGCCGGGGAGAGACCACTGGCCAGCATGGTTCCGGAAAACTGCAGTTCCGTCCCACCTGACAGGCGCAGGAGGCCGCCGCCAAGATTGACCAGCGTGTTGCTGCCATCCACTGCGGCCGCAAAGCGCAGTTCGGCACTTTGCAGTCGGAACAGGCCCCGCATGCGGTCATCAACGGTGTCATCGCTGGCCTTGAACGCAGCCCGCAGCCCCGCAAGGTCAACCTCGATCCCCACCAGCTCCGCGCCATCGACCATTCCGCGCAGGCGCAATCGGTCAGCCGTCAGGTCAGGCCGGCCCTGCCCTTCGGCCCGCAAGGCCGCACCATCCAGCACGCACCAGCCGTCTTGCGGGCCTGCTGGAGGAGCGGTGAGGTCATAGCCGACAAAGGTATCCAACGCGGCGGTCAATGTGGCGCAATCGGCGGCCACAGGCTCGGCCCGCAAGGGGGCGGCAAGGGCCAGCAAAACGGCTGCAGCGCTAAGGTGTCGAAGCATGGCTCCACCCGATGTCGAAGGTGACGCCGTCCAGAAGCGGCGCCAATCCGGCGATGCTAGCAGGCACGCCGGTCATCGCATAGCCCATCAGTCGTGCTGGCCCGACACCTGCGTCAGAGCGCATCTCCAGTGTCAGCGTGCCAGAAGGGTTGGGCAATTCGGCCAACACCTCGCGCAGCGCGGCCTTGCTGGCAGGCGGAAAGCTTGTGTCGGGCAAGGCGGCAATCGCAGCCTCGGCCTGCGCCTTCAGATCCCGTTCAGCGGCCTGCATATCGCCGTCCAGCGGCAAGACCGCCGGGCCGAACGCCATCAGAAGGTAGCTTTCAAACAGACCATGACTCTGCACGGTCAGATCAATCTCGGTCACGGCAAAGCTGGTGACCGACATCTGCGCTGTCCCTGACGTCGACAGGTCGACCCCCGTTGCCAATGCGGTCAGCGCCACGCGGTTTTCGCCGGGAAAGTCGATCTCCAGCCGCTCCACCGCCAGATTGCGCGCGGCGGCTGACCAGGCCAGCGCAAGATCCACCCCGATGCGCCCCGACGCGGCCTGCGCGGCCATCAGGTAATCCATCTGCGCATTGCCGGTCTGCACGACAAAGCGCAAACCCTCGACCTGCATCTCAAGCCGGTCTGGCGGGGTGGACCCATCCTGCACCCAAGCCAGCGCCGGCCCGCGCAAGGTCAGCCGGTCAGCCACGATGTCTGGCGTGTAGGTGCCTTCAAGGTCGACCTTCACGGCCTCGATCACGCAGCCGTCCTCTGCGGCTTCAGAGGGGACCAGCGTGCCGCTGGCCGTTCCAAGATAGCCCAGTGCTGCCGATACGTCCCCCCAGACGGCCGCGCAGAATGCCGGTCCGGTCAGGCTTTGCGCGGCCACCGGAGGGGCACCTGCACAAAGCAGCGCAAGCAGGGCCGTTCGCAGTCCCGACCGGCTCACCCTTCTGCCCCGACCAGCGCGCGGGCGAAATCCTCGGGGTCGAAGGGCGCAAGGTCATCGATCTGCTCGCCTACGCCAATCGCATGGATCGGCAGGCCGAACTTGTCAGCCAGCGCCACCAGCACCCCGCCCTTCGCCGTGCCGTCCAGCTTGGTCATCACCAGGCCTGAGACATCAGCAATCTTGCGGAAGATCTCGACCTGCAGCAGCGCGTTCTGCCCGGTGGTCGCATCAAGGACCAACAGAGTGTTATGCGGCGCCGTCGGGTCAACCTTGCGGATCACGCGGACGATCTTGGCCAGCTCTTCCATCAGGTCCTGCCGGTTCTGCAACCGCCCTGCCGTGTCGATCAGAAGAAGATCTGCCCCATCCGCCCGCGCCTTGGTCAGCGCGTCAAAAGCAAGCGACGCGGGGTCCGACCCTTCTGGGGCCGTCAGCACTGGGACACCAGCGCGCGTGCCCCAGATCTGCAACTGCTCGACCGCCGCCGCGCGGAAGGTATCACCAGCGGCAATCACAACCGACTTGCCCGCCGCCTTGAACTGGCTGGCCAGCTTGCCAATGGTCGTGGTCTTGCCCGATCCGTTCACCCCCACCACCAGCACGACCTGCGGCTTTGTCGGGTAAAGCGGCATCGGCCGGGCGACCGGCGTCATGATCCGCGCCACCTCCTCGGCCAGGGCCGCCCGCAATTCGGGCGTCGAGATGCGCTTGCCGAACCGCCCTTCGGCGATGTTGGCGGTGACGCGCACGGCGGTATCCACGCCCATGTCGGCCTGGATCAGCAGCTCTTCCAGGCTTTCCAGCATCGCGTCATCCAAGACCCGGCGCGGCGCATCGCTGCGCCCAAGCATCCGGCCCAGCAGGCCCGGCTTTGCGACCGGTTCGGCCACGGCTTCGGGAACAACCACCGGGCGGCTTTCACCGGCAACTGGCACGGGTGCCGAAGGCGCGGCGGCAGCGAGGCTGGCAGATGGGGTCCCGTCGTCCGGCGTGGCATCGCCGTCACCGACCAGCGCGTCCAGCCCTTCGCCGATCTTGTCCGAGGACCGAAAGAGCTTGTCTTTCAGCTTCTTGAAAAAGGACATGGGACCGCCCCCCTGTTGCTGCGAAACCCATCTAATCACTTTGCCCCGGCGGCGTAAGGCCCAAGGTGGTCGGGAATTCCCCGGTCCGGTTTGCCGCTGATGCCCGCCCTGCGGCATTCTAAAGACTGGCGGCCTGCCCGGCGCGTGATTTATGAAGACGGAATGACCAACGCTGCCCCCTCGCACCCCTTGCCCTTGGCCGCCTTCGCGCTGGCCACCCTTGTTCCATTGCCGCTGATCGGCCTTGGTGTGCTTTGGGGCGGCGGCTGGCTTTGGGCGGCATTCCTTTACATGGGCGTCCTTACTATCGTTCTGGACCAGCTGATTCCCATGACCGCAGGCTCCGCCGACGGGGCTGAGTTTCCGGCTGCGGACCTTCTGCTGGTCTGTGTCGCATTGGGGCAGCTGACAGCGCTGCCCGTCGCCGTCTGGGCCATCGCTGGCAACAGCGGGCTTGATGGCGGCGAAAGGGTGCTGTTGTTTTTCGCCGCCGGGTTCTGGTTCGGCCAGGTCGCCCACCCCGCCGCGCATGAGCTGATCCACCGCCCAAGGCGTGAGCTTTTTCGGCTGGGTGCCGCAGTCTACGTGTCGCTGCTCTTTGGCCAGCACGCCAGCGCGCATCGGCTGGTGCATCACCGCCATGTCGCAAGCGCCATGGACCCCAACACCGCCCGCGTCGGGGAAGGGTTCTACCGCTTTGCCCTGCGCGCCTGGCGTGGCAGCTTTGTCGACGGCTGGCAGGCTGAAACCGCCCGTCGCGAACAGGCCCAGGGTCATGCACCAGGCCTCCACCCCTATGCAGCCTATGTGGCGGGCAGTCTGGCCGCACTGGCGCTGGCCGTGGTGATCGCGGGTCTGCCGGGGCTTCTGGTCTGGGTAGCACTTTCGCTGCATGCGCAAAGCCAGATCCTGCTGTCGGACTATGTCCAGCACTACGGCCTGACCCGCACCCGCAGCGCCGATGGCCGGCTGGAACCTGTCGGACCGCGCCACAGCTGGAACACCTCGCACTGGTTTTCTTCGGCGATGATGCTGAACGCCTCGCGCCATTCCGACCACCACGCCAACCCGTCGCGCCCCTTCCCCGCCCTACGTCTGCCCCCGGAGGATGAGGCACCGCGCCTGCCCTGGCCCCTGCCATTGGCCTGCGCAATGGCGCTGGTGCCCAGCCTTTGGCGCCCTGCGATCAAGCCGCACCTTGCCCGCTGGCGACCGCCTGCCAAAGCCCGCTAGCACGCCCTGCTGCAGGACACGGCTCCTTGACTGGTCAAGCCGCCCCACCTCTGGCACCATGGCCCCCAAGACCTCACCGGAGCCCTTGATGCGATCCATCCTTGCCGCCCTGCCCCTTATGGCGACCCTCGCCTTCGTCCTGCCCGCACAGGCCGAAACCCCGCTGACCGGGGCCGAGTTTGAGGCCGAAACGCGTGGCCTTACGGTCACTTTCGCCGCGGACGGACAGATCTTCGGAACAGAGACCTACCTCGGCGGCGGCCAGACGATCTGGCAGTTCGCTGGCGGACCTTGCGTGTCAGGCGCGTGGAAGGAACGTGGCGAGGATCTGTGCTTCACCTACGCAGGCGACCCCGTCCCGGCGTGTTGGCGCTTTTCCAAGGTCAACGGCAAACTTCACGGCACGCTCAACGACACGGCTGGCCCATTCACCATCACCGAAACTGCACGGTCGAATGCTCCACTTACCTGCAGCCCCGCTCCAGCCAAGGAATGACCCCATGATCCGCCTGATCGCTGCGGCCGTCCTTGCCGCCACGCCCGCCCTTGCCGAAACCCCGCTGACGGGCCCTGAGTTTGAGGCCAACACCACCGGTGAGATCATCACCTATGACTATGGCAATGGCCTTTTCGGCACTGAGGAGTACCTTGAGGGTCGCCGCGTCCGCTGGGCCTTTGACGGCGATCTGTGCATCTATGGCGTCTGGTATGAAAAGGACGACGAGATCTGCTTTGAGTATGAGAATGACCCCACCCCCGCCTGCTGGCTTTACTTTCTGGACGGCGGCCAGATCCGGGGCCGCTACATGGGTGATGGCGGTGGCTGGGAAATCCTTGAAAGCTCACGCGATGGTGGCCCCCTGCCCTGCGCCGGCCCTGATGTGGGCGCCTGAGCGGATGAAGCCCCTTCTCTATGCCCTGGCGCTGCTCGCCACCCCCGCCCTTGCGCAGACCCCGCTGACGGCGGAAGAGTTTGACGCCCATGTCACCGGCCACACCATCACCTATAGCCAGTTCGGCGGCATCTTCGGGATCGAGGAATACCTCGCCAACCGGCAGGTCCGGTGGAGCGTGGCCGAAGATCTCTGCCAGTACGGCAGCTGGTATGCCGAGGGTGAGGCGATCTGCTTTGTCTACGAATACGACCCCACTCCGCATTGCTGGACCTTCTGGCTGGAAGGCGGCTCCTTGCGTGCGCTGTCGGTCAATGACCTGCCCGGCGCCGAACTGACCGAGGTCGAGCGGAGCGATACCCCCCTGTCCTGCCCCGGCCCGGATGTGGGTGCCTGATGCGCAGCCTTTGCCTTGCCCTCGCTCTGGTCGGAACCGCCGCCCAGGCTGAACCACCCCTGACGGCTGAGGCTTTCGATGCCCTCACTCTTGGCCGCACCATGACCTGGGCCGAATTCGGCAGCGTCTACGGGGTGGAGCAATACCTGCCCGACCGCCGCGTGCGATGGACAGTGCTGGGCGATGACTGCAAGACCGGCCACTGGTACCCCGAGGGCGCGATGATCTGCTTTGTCTATGAAGACGCGCCTGACCCGTATTGCTGGGAAATGACCCAAAGCGCCACCGGCCTACTGGCCCGCCACACCACCCACACCGCTGAGGCTGCCCCCGTTGTGATCGAAGAGACAACCGAACCCATGGCCTGTTTCGGCCCAGAGGTGGGCGCATGAAACCGCTGCTGATCCTGACCCTCGCCCTTCTGCCGGGGCTTGCCTTTGCCGAAGACGCCGCACCCGAAATCGGCCCGCCCTTGACCGCCGAGGCGTTCGAGGCGCTGGTCGAAGGCAAGACGATGGACACCCATGATGTCACGGGGCTTTACGGGGTGGAAACCTTCCTCTCCGGCCGCCGCGCCATCTGGCGCGATGCCGAACAATGTCTTGAGGGCACCTGGCGGCCTGAGGGTGAGATGATCTGCTTTGACTACATCGGCGAGCCGTTTCAGCATTGCTGGACTTATCACGATCAGGGCGGCTCGATCCTTGGGTTTTACGAAGGCGATCAGAGCAGTCCGCCGATCTCGCTGTACCCCTCAAAGGATTTCGTGACCTGCGAAGGGTTCCTCGGCGTTTGAGGCCCAAATTTCTTGCGGAAGTAATATGTCAAAATCCCTGCTCATGGATTTTGGCCGCCAGCAGACAGAACCGGCAGCCGTCAGAACAGACTGCCCTGCTCCGGCCCGCCCTCACCCTTGGCCCGCTTCGCCCCCCGCCCGCCAAGGCTGACGCGGCCATCCTGAAACTGGATTTCCAGCGCCGCCGCCTTTTCGGCAGCCGCCTTCGTGGTCACCACCACCCCATCGCCGCGCACCACGGCATAGCCGCGCTTCAGCGTCTGGTCATAGCCCAGCGTCTGGCGCGTACGGTCCAGCGCCTCCAGCCGGTCGGCAAGCCGTGCAAGCCGTAGCGCCGGGGCCGCGTCCAGCCGCGCGCCCAAGGCCTGCAGCCGCACCTGCCCTTCGCCCGTCCGCCGCGCGGCATCGCCCAGCATCCGCGCTAGGGCCGGGGCCAGCCGGGCGGCCAGCGCCTCAAGCTTCTCCTGCCGCCGCTCGGCCCGCAAGGCGACGGCCCTTGTGAAACGGTCCCCCCGGGCCTGCAACAGGTCCCGCTGCCGGGCCAGCGCCCCGCGCAGAAGCGCCGGTTGCACCCGCCCCGCCACCCGGTCAAACGCCCCCCGCTTGCGCGCCACCGCCAGCCCCAGCGCCGCCGCGAGCCGAGAGGTGCCGGTGTCCAGCCGCTGCCGGGGCGTCGCGAGCAATGTCTCCAACCGCGGCAGCGCCCGTGCCAGATCGCGCAAGCGCTGGCCGCGCGCCGTCACCCCTTGCACCGTCCCGCGCATCAGCCGCGCGCCAAGGGCATCCAGTGTGGCCAAAAGCTCCAGCCGCACGGGCACGGCGAGTTCGGCCGCCGCCGTCGGCGTCGGCGCCCGCAGGTCGGCGGCATAGTCGATCAGGGTGGTGTCCGTCTCATGTCCCACGGCGCTGATCAATGGAATGTTACTCGCCGCCGCCGCGCGCACGACGATTTCCTCGTTGAACCCCCAAAGGTCCTCGAGCGACCCGCCGCCCCGCGCCACAATCAGCACATCGGGCCGCGGGATCGGCCCGCCCGGCGCAATGGCGTTGAACCCCCGGATCGCCGCCGCCACCTGCGCCGCGCAATCTTGGCCCTGCACCGCCACGGGCCAGATCAGCACATGCCGCGGAAACCGGTCGCGCAAGCGGTGCAAGATATCGCGGATCACCGCTCCGCTGGGCGAGGTCACCACCCCGATCACCTTCGGCAGATAGGGGATCAGCTGCTTGCGGGCCGGATCAAACAGCCCCTCGGCCTGAAGCGCGGCCTTGCGCTTTTCCAGCATCGCCATCAGCGCGCCCGCACCCGCCGGGGCCACGTCATCGACGATCAGCTGATACTTCGACTGCCCCGGAAAGGTGGTCATCCGGCCGGTGGCTACAACCTCCATCCCCTCTTCAGGCCGCACCTGCATCTTCGCGACCTGCCCCTTCCAGCTGATCGCCGCAATCACGCTGCGATCATCCTTGAGGTCAAAGTAGAGATGCCCCGAGGCTGGGCGCGACACCCGCCCCACCTCACCCCGCACGCGGACCAGCCCGAACTCGCCCTCGATCACCCGCTTCACCGCGCCCGAAAGCTCGGACACGGTGTATTCCGGCTGGTTGCCTTGCGGGGGTGTGCCGGGGGCGGGGCTGTCGTCGATCAGGTCCATGCCCCCTTTCTGCCGCGCTTGCGACGGTCACGCAATGGCTGACGCCACGCAGCCCTGCGCGTCAGGTTCAATCCCCGAAAACGTCCAGCTCGTTGCTGCCCCGGTCATTGGCACCAAAGTCGAGGTCAACCTCGTTGTTGCGCTTTCGAAAGGTCCAGGGAACCACTCGGTCAGGAATGAACAGAAAGGCAATACTGGCAAAACCGGCCACGGCTGCCCCGGCCAGACGGTCGGTCAAGGCCAGCCAGATCGCCAGAAACGCAAAGGCGGGTGTGGCCAAAGTCAGCGCCCGACCGACCACCCTTGCCACCGGTCCCGGCCAAAGGGTGGATGGCGGGGACTGCCCGAACTCTTCCCGGTAAAGCGCGCGGGTCCGACTATGGGCGGGGTGCGCAAGCGGCAGCGGCGGCTCAAAGGCATCCGGCATCGGGCGGCGGATCACGCCCCGCACCAGACCTTCGGTGTAATTGGCATGATCCAGCGCATGAATCCGCCAGATCTCGCCCAGAAGCGGTGGCGGCGTCACTTCGGACCCGGCAATGGCCGACAGGTATAGAAACCGGCGATAGGCGTCGACGGCCGTCAGGGTTCTGCGCGGCCCAAGCCTGCCAATATTCAGGACCCGCGCCGAAAGACCGTCGCGTGCGCCCTTGATGGGAAAGGGATGGTCCCTCAACGCGTCCCAAAGTGCGGGGTCTTTCATGCGTCTTGCGCTCCTGTCGAAGGTGTTTCGGGCCGTCTTTCCCAAGCGCTAGCACAAACGGTGCCCCAGCGCAGCGTGGCAATACCTGACCAGGGTGGCTTGCCCTGAGGCCACGGGGTTCGTAAGAGGCGGCATGATCCATGATGGCGGGGACGGCTGATGAACATCCTGATCCTTGGCTCCGGCGGCCGCGAACACAGCTTGGCCTGGGCCGTGAAGCAGAACCCCAAGACCGACCGGCTGATCGTGGCCCCCGGCAATGCGGGCATCGCCATGCTGGCCGAATGCGCCGACATCGACATCCTGGACGGGGCCACCGTGGTCACCTTCTGCGAAGAAAACGCGATCGACTTCGTGATCATCGGCCCCGAAGCCCCCCTCGCCGCCGGGGTCGCCGATGCAGCCCGCGCGGCGGGCCTTCTGACCTTCGGCCCCTCCGCCGCTGCAGCCCGGCTTGAGGCCTCGAAAGCCTTCACCAAGGAAATCTGCGACGCCTGCAACGCCCCCACCGCCGGTTACGCGCGCTTCACCGAAGCCGCCCCGGCCAAGGACTATATCCGCGCCCAAGGTGCCCCCATCGTCGTCAAGGCCGATGGCCTTGCCGCTGGCAAAGGCGTCATCGTGGCGATGACCGTGGCCGAAGCCCTTGCCGCCATCGACGACATGTTCGGCGGCGAGTTCGGTGCAGCCGGGGCCGAGGTGGTGATCGAGGAATTCATGGCAGGCGAAGAAGCCAGCTTCTTCATCCTGACCGACGGAGTGACCGCCCTGCCCATCGGCACAGCGCAGGACCACAAGCGCGTGGGCGACGGTGACACCGGCCCGAACACCGGCGGCATGGGCGCCTATTCCCCCGCTCCGGTCCTGACCGAGGCGCTGCAACGCCAGGCGATGGAGCAGATCGTCCTGCCCACCATCGCCGAAATGGCGCGGCGTGGCACACTCTACCAGGGGGTGCTCTATGCGGGCCTCATGATCGAAAACGGCGAGGCGCGGCTTGTGGAGTACAACGCCCGCTTCGGTGACCCCGAAGCGCAGGTCCTGATGATGCGGCTGGGCGCACAGGCGCTGGACCTGATGCTGGCCACTGCCGAAGGCCGCCTGAGTGAGGCGCAGGTGAACTGGGCCGATGACCATGCCCTGACCGTAGTGATGGCCACCAACGGCTATCCCGGCGCCTATGCCAAGGGCAGCCAAATCCGCGGCTTGGAGGAACTCCCCGAAGACAGCCGCCACATGGTGTTCCACGCCGGCACCGCCACCCGCGACGCCACGATCATCGCCACCGGTGGCCGCGTCCTGACCGTGACCGCCCGCGGCGCCACCCTGCGCGAGGCCCATGATACCGCCTATGCCATGGTTGACGCAATCGACTGGCCGGGTGGCTTTTGCCGCCGCGACATCGGATGGCGCGCCCTCTGACCACATTGCGCGCGTGCCGCGCATACCTTTTGCCTCGTCGTCGCGTGCCGCTCCTCCTCAGGCGGCGAGGGGCCAGCCCCTCGCGCTCCCCGGAGTACTTCTCAAAAGAGCAAATGCGCTTGCTCTTTTGAGAAATACTCTCAGGGGGTTTGGGGGCAGAATGCCCCCAACGTCCGAGCCGGTTGCGCGGCCCTTGGGCCGCGCGGAGGCGAGACAAAGGCGTGCGTGCCTTGGCGCGCTCCGTGCTTAAGCCGCCGGGGCTTGCGCCGCCCGGTCCAGCCGCTTAAGACACGCCCGGATTTGAAGGGCGTTGGGGAGGGTTTCCGTGCCGCTTCTGGTGATGAAATTCGGCGGCACTTCGGTGGCTGACCTTGCTCGCATCCGCAACGCGGCCGAAAAGGTCAAGCGTGAGGTTTCGCGCGGCTATGACGTCATCGTCATCGTCAGCGCCATGTCCGGCAAGACGAACGAACTCGTGGGCTGGGTCGAAAGCACTTCGCCCCTCTACGACGCCCGCGAATATGACGCCGTGGTCTCCAGCGGCGAGAACGTTACCGCCGGGTTGATGGCGCTCACCTTGCAGGAAATGGACATCCCCGCGCGCAGCTGGCAGGGCTGGCAAGTGCCAATCCAGACCACCTCGGCCCATGCGGCCGCGCGCTTTGTCGACATTCCCCGCGCCAACATCGACGCGAAGTTCGCCGAAGGCTTCAAGGTTGCCGTGGTCGCAGGCTTCCAGGGCGTCAGCCCCGAGGGCCGGATCACCACCCTTGGCCGCGGCGGCAGTGACACCACCGCCGTCGCCTTCGCTGCCGCCTTCGCGGCTGAGCGTTGCGACATCTATACCGACGTCGATGGCGTCTACACCACCGACCCCCGCATCAGCCCCAAGGCCCGCAAGCTCGACCGCATCGCCTTCGAGGAGATGCTGGAGCTTGCTTCCCTCGGCGCCAAGGTCCTGCAGACCCGCTCGGTCGAACTGGCGATGCGCTACAAGGTGCGGCTCCGGGTGCTGTCCTCCTTTGAAGATACCGACGAAAACTCTGGAACCCTGGTCTGCGACGAGGATGAAATCATGGAATCGAAAGTTGTCTCTGGCGTCGCCTATAGCCGCGATGAAGCGAAGATGACGCTTCTCCGCGTCGAGGACCGCCCTGGCATCGCCGCCGCGATCTTCGGGCCCCTGGCCGACGCAGGCGTCAACGTCGACATGATCGTCCAGAACATATCCGAGACCGACGCCCCCGGCGACAAGCGCGCCTATACCGACATGACGTTTTCCTGCCCGACCAATCAGGTCGCCCGCGCGAAAAAGGCCATCGAGGATGCCCGCGATGCCGGCAAGTTCGTCTATGCGGATCTGGTGACCGATACCGATGTGGCGAAAGTGTCGGTCGTCGGCATCGGCATGCGCAGCCATGCTGGCGTCGCCGCCCGCATGTTCTCGGCCCTCGCCGCCGAGAACGTGAACATCAAGGTCATCGCCACCTCCGAGATCAAGATTTCCGTCCTGATCGACCGCAAGTATATGGAACTGGCCGTCCAGGCGCTGCACGACACGTTTGAGTTGGACAAGGCCTGACACCGTGCGCGGCCCGGCAACGGGCCGCGCCGCTCCGGCCTGCACATGGCTTCGCAGGACCGTAGATGCCGGTTCCCCTGCACCGCGCCTTATGCTCTAACGGCGGAAACAATCCCAGGGATCGGCATGCCCGAACGCAGCGAAAGCGACAGTCGAAAACTTCTGCGCCGTTTGCGCGACACCCTTGCCGTGCCCGGCGCGGGGCAGGATCGGCTGGACCAGATCACCCACCTGATCGCTGACAGCATGAAGACCGAGGTTTGCTCCATCTACCTCTTCCGCGATCCCGAAACGCTGGAGCTTTGTGCGACCGAGGGTCTCAAGAAGGAAGCCGTCCACAAGACCCGGATGAAGCTGGGCGAAGGTCTCGTTGGCCGGGTTGCCCGCAACGGCCAGCCGATCAACACCGCCGATGCTCCGGGCGAAAAGGGCTTCCGCTACATGCCGGAAACGGGAGAGGAGCTGTTCTCCTCTTTCCTTGGCGTCCCGATTCAGCGGGTGGGCGAAAAGCTGGGCGTGCTGGTCGTCCAGTCAAAGACCGCCCGCCAGTTTTCCGAAGATGACATATACGCCCTCGACGTCGTCGCCATGGTTCTGGCCGAGATGACCGAACTTGGTGCCTTCACCAGCGACGAAGGCGGCATGCGCGCGCTGCACAAGCAGCCGGTGATGCTGCGCGGCACTTCCGGTCAGGAAGGTGCTGCTGAGGGGCGGGTCTGGCTCCATGAACCGCGCGTGGTCATCACCAACCCCGTCGCCGACGACCCCCTGACCGAGATTGACCGTATCCGCGACGCAGTTGGCCAGCTGCGCGTCTCGGTCGATGATCTTCTCTCGGCCGAAAGCCTGGACAAGGACCAGAAGGCGGTGCTGGAGGCCTACCGGATGTTCGCCCATTCCCGCGGCTGGCTGCGGCGGATGGAGGAAGACATCATGCGCGGGCTTTCGGCCGAAGCGGCGGTGGAGAAAGAACAATCCGCCACCCGCAACCGCCTGGAACAGGTTCCCGACGCTTACTTGCGTGAACGGCTGTCGGACCTGGACGACCTCTCCAACCGCCTCCTCCGCATCCTGACCGGTCAGGGCCGCGATACCGGGGCGGAAATGCCGGAAAACCCGGTTCTTGTTGCCCGCAACATCGGCCCTGCCGAACTGCTGGAATATGGGCGCAAGCTGAAAGGCGTGGTGCTTGACGAAGGCTCGGTCGGCAGCCATGCCGCCGTGGTTGCCCGCGCGCTGGCCATCCCGCTCGTCATCAACACCGACCGCATCACGGCTGAGGCCCTGAACGGCGACCCGATCCTTGTGGATGGCGATCAGGGGATCGTGCACCTCCGCCCCGAAGAAACCGTCGCCCGCGCCTTCCGCGACAAGATCGCCATGCAGGCCAAGGCGCAGGAACGCTACGCCAGCCTTCGCGGCCTGCCCGCCACCGCCACCTGCGGCACGACAGTGGCGCTCCACATGAACGCAGGCCTGATGGCCGACCTGCCCAGCCTTGAAGGCTCTGGTGCCGAAGGCGTGGGCCTTTTCCGCACCGAACTGCAATTCCTCGTCCGCTCCAAGATGCCGCAGCGGGCAGAGCTTGCCCGGCTTTACGCCCGGGTGCTGGACGCCGCCAAAGGCCGCCGCGTCGCTTTCCGCACCCTTGATATCGGGTCGGACAAGGTCTTGCCCTACATGAAACCGCAGGACGAACCCAACCCCGCGATGGGCTGGCGCGCGGTCCGCGTGGGCCTTGATAAGCCCGGCGTCCTGCGCATGCAGCTCCAGGCCCTGATCCGCGCCGCCAATGGCCGCCCGCTGACGATCATGTTCCCCCTCATCACCGAGATGAGCGAGTTTCAGGCCGCCCGCAGCCATGCCCTGCGCGAGTTGCACCGCGAAAAATCCCTCGGCCACCTGGTCCCCGAACGCGTCGAAATTGGCGCGATGATGGAGACGCCGTCCCTTGCCTATGCGTCCAAAGCGTTCTTTGAGCTGACGGATTTCATCTCTGTCGGCGGCAATGACCTGAAGCAGTTCTTCTTCGCCGCCGACCGGGAAAATGAACTCGTCCGCCGCCGCTATGACACGCTGAACCTGTCCTTCCTGGGCTTCCTGGAACAGATCGTCGCCCGCTGCCGAGAGACGGACACCCCTCTGTCGTTCTGCGGCGAAGACGCCGGCCGCCCGATCGAGGCCCTCGCGCTTGCCGCCATCGGGTTCCGCAGCCTCTCCATGCGCCCGGCCTCGGTTGGCCCGGTCAAGGCACTGTTGCGCCGGGTAAACCTGGATGAGGCGCGCAAAGTGATCGACCGCGCGCGGGCCGAAGGGGCCGAGACGGCGCGGCCACTCCTGATGGACTGGCTTGCCGCGCAGACCGACTGACCGGGGCGCCACCGGAATTTTCGAAAATTCCGGACTGGAGCCTTCAAAGGCTCCGCTGCGATTTCTTCCAAGAAATCGCGCCCGGCATCAGCCAAAAAGCCCGGCAAACTGCCGCCGCAACTCGGCCTTCTGCACCTTGCCCATTGCGTTGCGCGGCAGTTCCGCCATCACCACCACCCGCTTCGGGATCTTGAACCCTGCCAGCCGGTCGCGCAGGCCTGCGCGGATCGCCTCGGGCTCCACTACCCCCACCACGCAAGCCACCACCGCCTCGCCGAAATCGGGATGCGGCACCCCGATCACGGCCGAGGCTGCGACCCCCGGCAGATCGTCAATCGCCGCCTCCACCTCTGCCGGATAGACGTTGAGACCTCCGGTAATCACAAGATCCTTCGCCCGCCCAAGGATCGACAGATACCCCTCGGCGTCAAAAGCCCCCAGATCGCCGGTGACGAACCAGCCATCGCGGAACTCCTTCGCGGTCTGTTCCGGCATCCGCCAGTAGCCACCGAACACATTCGGCCCTCGCACCTCGATCGCGCCCGCCTCCCCTTGCGGCAGCACCCCCTCCGGCCCGGTGATCCGCACCTCAACTCCCGGCAAGGGCAGCCCAACCGTCCCCGCCCGGCGATCGCCGTCATAGGGGTTCGAGGTGATCATGTTGGTTTCGGTCATCCCGTAGCGTTCCAGAATCGCCTGCCCCGTCCGGCCCCGCCATTCGGCATGTGTCGCGGGTGACAGCGGGGCCGATCCGCTAATGAATAGACGGACATGGGCGCAGGCCGCTGGTGTCAGCCGGTCATCTGCAAGCAGCCTGGAATAGAACGTCGGCACCCCCATCATCACGGTCGTGCCCGGCAGCGCCGCCAGCACCGCATCGGGGCTGAAACTCCGCTGGAAGATCATCGACGCCCCGGCATAAAGCGCGCAGTTCGTGGCCACGAAAAGCCCGTGCGTGTGAAAGACCGGCAGCACATGCAGAAGCACGTCCTCCGCCGTAAAACGCCAAAGCCCGACCAGCGCCTCGGCATTGGAGGCAAGGTTTTCCCGGCTCAGCATCACGCCCTTCGATCGCCCCGTGGTGCCCGAGGTGTAAAGGATCGCCGACAGATCATCCGGGCTTGCGGCAGGGTCGGCAAACTCGGCCCGCTCTTGAGACGCCATCTCAAGAAACGCATGCATCCCAATGGCCTCATTGCATTTATCAGAAATCAAACTGACACGCTCTGCCGCAACCAATGCCAGCGCCGGTTCGGCATCGGTCAGGAAATGCAGGGTTTCAGCCACCGTGTAGCCGGGGTTCACCGGCAGAAAGACCACCCCCGCCCGCAGGCAGGCCAGATACAGCGCCAGCACTGCCTCGCACTTGTCGACTTGCAGCAAAAGCCGGTCCCCCTTGACCAGCCCAAGCGCCACCAGCGCATTCGCCATCCGCCCCGTCTCGGCCAGAAGGTCAGCGTAGGTGACCGGGGTATCGCCTTGCAGCCAGATGCGCCCAGGCGTTGCCGCCGCGGCTTTCAGCTTTGCAATCACATCCACGCTCATGCGGCCCCTCCCTCTGTCACCGGGGTCATTTACCCCCAGCCGGGGCCGGGCCGCAACCTTAGGCCCGGGTGATCTTTGGCGGCTCCACCGCGCGAGCAAAGGCCTCCAGCACGGGTTCTGCCCCATGCACCTCGGCCAACCGCAGCAGCGCAAAGCGGATCCGCGCCACCTCACGGTAGTAGCTGAGGAACGCCGCGTTCAGCGCCGCCCCGGTCACCGCCCCCAGCACCGGCACCGCCTGCGCCGCCAGCTTCTGGCCCAGGACCACCGCCAGCTTCGGCGCGACCGTCGTGATCAGATTCTGCACCGCCGCCCCGGTGATCGTCAGCCGCGCCGTCAGGAACGAGGTGTTCACCCCGTCATCCCCCGACAGCGGACTGCCCGCCCCAAAGACGCGCAAGCATTCCGCCTGCACCCAAGGCTCGGCCGGGTCCAACCCCGCCTCCACCGCCGCCGCGCGGATCGTGTTCAGGATCAGCGTCACCGTCACCGGCAGTTCAGCAATCGAGGTTGCAATCCCCCCCGCGCCCCCCGCAGCCCCCGAGGCCATGACCGCCACCATCGGCCCCCGCTCGCCCAGATCAGGCGCGCGGCCGGCAAGGCCGTAGGACGCCTCCAGCGCGCGGGCGACAGTGCGTTCCATCTGCTCGCGCAACGAAGCGGGCACCAGCGACATCTGGCTTTCCAGCGACCCACCCAGCTTGGTCACCAGCCGCATGACGGGGCCATTGGCCCGGCGGTAGCGGGTGGCCAGCGCGGCAATCGCGTCGGCGGGGTCGTCAACAAGGGCAATCGGGTGTGTGATCTGGTCCATAGGCAGAATATGGCCCCGCTGCGCCGCCGTGCAATGGCCTTACGTCGCTTTCGTGACCGGGCCCTTCACGCCCGCCCAAGCACCCGCCTTCAGCTCCAGCCCCAGCACCCTGTCAGGGTTGGTGGGCGGCGGCATTTCCACCCCGTCCAGCTTGCGAAAGCCGAAGCGGCCGTAATAGGGCGCATCGCCGACCAGAAGCACCCGCTCCCAGCCCAGACGCCGCGCCTCGGCCAGGCTTTCGTTGATCAACAGCGCCCCCAGCCCTTCGCCCTGCCGGGTCGGGTGGACAGCGATGGGGCCAAGCAGCAGCACATCCTCTTCGCCAATCAGCGCCGGCCAATAGCGGATGACGGCGGCCAGCGTGCCGTCATCATCCCGCAAGGTCAGGCACAGGGGTGCCACCGTCGGCACGCCGTCGCGCAAGCGGTAGGACGACAGCGCCGTCCGCCCCGGTGCAAAGCACAGGTCGTACAGCGCTTCGACCTCCCACCAGTCGGCCTCGGTCTCTTCTTCCAGCCGGTACACGCCTGCCCGCCCCCGATTCTGCTTGAAAGGGGCCGTAACATGGCACCATGTCAGGATCAAATCGTGAAAGGCCCCAAGATGTTCTACCGCCCCGCCGATGGCCACGGCCTGCCGCACAGCCCGTTCTCTGCCATCGTCTCACCCCGGCCAATCGGCTGGATCTCCACGCGCGCAAGCTTGGGCGACAACCTTGCCCCCTACTCGTTCTTCAATGCCGTCGGCTACCACCCGCCGCAGGTGATGTTTGCAGGCGACCTGCGCGACAGCATGGCGAACGCGGTGGAAAGCGGGGTCTTCGCGGTCAATGTGGTGCAAGCCTCGGCGCTGCAGGCGATGAACGCGACCTCAGCCCGGTTTCCGCGCGGCACCGATGAATTCATTGCTGCGGGCGTGCCGAAAGCCGAATGCGTTGCCATCGACTGCCCGCGCGTGGCCGATGCGCCGGCCACACTGGAATGCCGCTTTGTCCAGATGGTTTCCCTTCTGGGCGACGAACATATGGTCCTGGGTGAGGTTGTGGGCATCCACCTGCGCGATGATTGCCTGGTCGACGGCCGCTTTGACGTGACGCGCTACCAGCCCGCCGCCCGGCTGGGCTATAGCGATTACACCTTCGTCAAGGACCTGACTTCGCTGCGACGCCCTTAGGGGCGTGTCAGCCCGCCATCCCGCTGCGCGCGGGCGTCTCTATCGCGGGCGGCGCTTCTGCCGGGGTCAGCCCGGCGGCGGCGACCAACTCGGTGACCACCATGCCCGCAGACACGTCGAACACCCCCGACGCCGGGCATTCCGTCATCAGAAGATCGACCGACCCGGCGCAAAGTTCGGCCAGAAGCACCGCGAATTCCCGCGCGGCAGCCTTGTCCGCCTGCTTTTTCCGGAATGAGACAACCCGCTGCCTCCGACCGGCAAGATCAAAGGTTGCCGCCATCACCCGGCCATTCGCCATGACGATTCGCACCGACCGGTCCGGCCCGGCGATCATCACTTCGCAGGTGTCACGCACCACGCACAAGCGCTGCAAGATCAGCGCATGGCGCTTGGCAAGCGGGGCGTCACCGGGCAGATGCTCCACCCCGAACCGGCGCAAGAGCGCCGCTGACAGGGCGGCAAAGGCCGGATCGGGCGTGAGTTCATCCGCAGGCTCTGCAAGGGTGGCATCCTCATTGACTGGCCCGGGTTCAGGCAATCTGAAAACGGTTCGCCCTTCGGCAAAGCCTTGCAAAGACAGAAGATCCTGGCTGTAGCTTTCCGCCTCGGCCAGCCCGGTTGCCGGATCGGAAATCGGCAGGACCGCCGCAACCGTCCCCCCGACAGGGGTCGCGGCAGGTCTGAAACGGAAAAGCACGTCTTTCATGTTCACAGGCGCATTCCTTCTGGAAGGTGGCTTGCCGCAGGTCACCACGGTCTCGGTCACTCGCACCACAGGCATACGGAGGGAACGCAGCCTTATTCCGCCACAACAGCACTCACCAAAGAAAATACAGTTCAGGGTTGAATGTGGCCCGTCCGATCAGGCGCAAGTGAGGGGTTTTTGCGGCGAAACCATGTCGCCTTGATTGACGTGAAAACACTCGTCACCGGGCCCATTGAGCCTTTGAACCCACCTGTCGGCCAATGCACCGTTTGTAACGGCGGCGGTCCTTGTCGCGGCTTTTGCGGGTCTGATCTTCCTTGACGCGATGGGTCCAACCCGCCGCCGGGGTGATGACTGTGGCCATCCCTTGAATGCTGGCCCGGTCCGTCCGTCCCCCGAGTGAGCCGCAGGTCTTGCCGGTCTGGCATCGTCCTTCGCCGACCAAGTGTTAAGAAAGCTTGAATATCCAAAGACAAGTCGTTGAATTTGCTTGCCTCAAAGCATGTCCCTGCCCGGGACAGGCAAACCCGCGCCCCCCAGTCGTTGAAGGGGGCGCGGCCTTTGACACCCTGCCTCAGCGGTAGGGGTAGCCAGCCTTGGTCATCGTGTCGGCGTATTTCTTGAACGCCTCAACCACACGGCCCGCGCGCGGCGACGAGGCCGCGACCTCATCCCAGAAGCCGTTGGAATCGGCCAGCACCTGCGCCCATTCCTCGGCCGGAAGCGAGGTCAGCTCCATCTTCTCGCCCTCGACCCGTAGCCGCGCCTCGCCGCCCCAGTACCAGACGTTGCGGTAGTAGTGCGACTGGTCGATGGTGATCTTGAACAGCTCTTGCAGATGCGGCGGCACCTTCTCCCAGCTGGCGGTATTGGCAAAGTAGCTGCCGAACCACGCCCCGGTGACCGAGTTGGTGAGGGCGTATTTGCAGACGTCGGCCCAGCCCACTTCGTAAGCTTCGGTGAAGCCGCACCAGGCAACCCCGTCCAGCTCGCCGGTCTGCATGGCGACTTCGACGTTGTCCCACGGGATCGTCACCGGGATCAGGCCGTACTTCGACAGGAACTTGCCCGCCGTCGGCACCCCGAACACCCGGAGGCCCTGCATGTCGGCCAAAGACCGGATCGGTTTGTCGACGGTGAAGATGTGCAGCGGATCCCAGGCACCGGCGGACAGCCAGGTCACGCCCTCAACCTCGGAATAGGCTTCCTGCCAGATTTCCTTCAGGCCGTAGTATTGGAACAGCGCCGCCACATCCAGGCTGAAGCGGGTGGCAAACGGGAAGTAGCCCCCGAAGACCGAGATATCGACCGGCGAAGCCATCGTCGCCTCATCCGACTGCACCGCGTCCAGCGTGCCGTTCTGCAGCGCGCGGAACAGGTCGGCGGTGGGGACCAGCTGGTCAGCGTAGTAAAGCTCGATCTCCATCTCGCCATTGGCGGCGGCGTTGAAGGCGTCGATCTGCGGCTTGATCACATGCGCGCCGAGGGGAGCCCCCGAGTATGTCTGCAGCCGCCACTTGATCGGCCCGCTTTGCGCGTTGACGTAAGGCGCGGCCAGCGTCGCCCCGGCCACGGCCCCTGCCCCCACAACCGATTGGCGCAGGAAGTTGCGGCGTGAAGCAAGGATCGCCTCCGACGGGCTTTGCGGTTTCTTCAGGTCTGTCATCTGCGTCTCTCCTGTCATTATGGGCTTCTTTGGGCCCGGTGGGATGTCAAAAATCTAGCCGCGAACGTGCACCATCTGTTCCGGCAGCCAGAGGGCGATCTGCGGGAAAAGCATCAAAAGCATGATGGTCAGCGCCATGATGGCCGCGAAAGGCCAGATCGAACGGTAGATCTCGCCCAAAGTGAAATCCTTCGGCGCAAGCGAGCGCATGAGGAACAGGTTATAGCCGAAGGGCGGCGTGATGTAGGCGATCTGGCAGGTGATCGTATAGAGGATGCCGTACCAGATCAGCTGGTTGTCAAAGCCAAGGTCCAGCGAACCGACCAGCGGGATGTAGAGCGGCGCCACGATCACCAGCATCGCGGTGTCGTCCAGAAACATGCCCAACACCAGAAAGCTGAGCTGCATCATGATGATGATCATCCAGGGGCTAAGCTCCCACTGGGTGATGAACAGCGATTCCACCGCCTTGACCGCGCCCAGACCGTCGAACACCGCACCGAAGGCCAGGGCTGCCAGGATCAGCCACATGAACATGCAGGACACGTTCAGCGTCTTCATCGAGGTTTCGCGGATCAGCCGCCAGGAAAACCGCCCCTTGAGGGCCGCCGCCAGCGTTGCCGATGTCGCCCCCACGGCCGAGCTTTCGACCAGGCTGGTGATCCCGAAGACGAACAGCCCGGTCATGAAGAAGAAGATGGCAAACGGGATGATCCCGGCCTTGGCCAGCGCCAGCTTTTCGCGGAAGGGCATGTTCAGCTCTTCCTCGGGGACGGACGGGGCCAACTTGGGGTTCAGCTTGGCGCGGATATAGATGTAAGCGATGAACATCGCCGCCATCAGGAGGCCCGGCATGATGCCCGCAAACCACAGCTGCGACACCGGCTGCCGCGCGATCATGCCGTACAGGACCAGCACGACCGACGGCGGGATCAGAATGCCAAGCGACGAGCCGCCCTGCACGACACCCGAGATCAGCACCTTGTCATAGCCCCGGCGGATCATCTCGGGCAGGGCAATCGTGGCGCCGATGGCCATGCCGGCAACGGAAAGCCCGTTCATCGCCGAGATGATGACCATCAGCAGGATCGTCCCGATGGCAAGGCCCCCGGGGATGCGGCCGAACCAGACGTGCAGCATCTTGTAGAGGTCTTCGGCAATCCCGCTCTCGGCAAGGATGTAGCCCATGTAAATGAACATGGGCAGCGTCAGCATCGCGTACCAGTTGAAAAGCTTGAAGACCTGGTTGTAGGGCAGCTCAATCGCGCCGTTGCCGTAAAGCAGCAGTGCCGCCCCCGCAGCGACAAAGCCGATGGCGGCAAAGACCCGTTGGCCGGTCACCAGCAAAAGCGCCATCGAGGCGAACATCAGCAGGGCAATCATCTCATAGGGCATCAGATGGTTTCCCCGCGCAGGGTGGCGATGTGCTTGAAGACCAGTGAAACGGCCTGCATCAGCATCAGGACCAGACAGACCGTCAGCAGCGCCTTGATCGGGATGACCGACGGGTTCCACATGGAAAACCGCCGCTCGCCCGTCTCGATCGCATAGGTGAGCGATGAAATGCTGCCGACCAGCATGACACCCAGATAGAAGATCAGGCAGCCCACGGTGAAGAGGTCAAGCTTGGCCTTGCCGCGGTCGGAGAGGTTGGCATACCACAGGTCCATCCGCACATGTTCGTTGTTTTTCAAAGTGATGGGCCCACCCATGAAGTAATAGGCAGCCAGGGTGAACTGGGTAAACTCAATGGCCCAATGAATGGGGATGTTCAGCACGTTGCGGGTGATCGCGTCAAAGATCAGCGTCGCCCCCATGACGAAGATCAACGATGCGGCCAGATAACCGACATAGTCGGAAATCCGGTCGATCAGCCGGACATAGCCCTTGATCAGCTGCGGCATGAAGCGTCTTTCCTCAGGTCCATAACTCCACCCCTCTGTCGGTCAGCGCCTCTTTGTGCGCCTTTTGCAGTTTCCCATCACTGATGATGAGGTCGATCTGGTCGGTATCGCAGACGGCATAGGCCGCTTGCCGTCCGAATTTCGTGGCATCGGCCAGCACGGTCACAGAGCTGGCGTTGCGGATCATGGCGCGGGCGATCTCGGCCTCGTCCAGGCTTGCGTCCATCGCGCCGATGGCAGGGTCAAAGGCCGTGACGGTCAGAATGGCGCGGTCAGCACGGAAGGCCTGCAGCTGCTGGATGACAGCGCTGCCAGTGGTCTGGGCATTGTCGGCCCCGTAGCGCCCGCCCAGAAGATGGATCGTGGCATCCGACCGTTCCCCCCCTGCTTGGCCCAGCCGTTCGGCCAGACGGCAAGAGTTGGTGATGATCGTCAGCCCTGGAATCGCGGCCAACGTATCGGCGGCGGCAAGGGTGGTAGAGCCGGTGTCGATGAAGATCGTCTCACCCGGGGCAATCGCCCGGCCCAGGGCACGGCCGATCTGGGCCTTGGCTTCGATCTGACTGCCAAGGCGCGCGTCATGGCTGGGTTCGACAATCAGGAACGGCCGGCGGGCACCGCCATGCACCTTCTGCACGCGGCCAGCTTCGGCCAGCATGCCAAGGTCGCGGCGGATCGTCTCGGACGAGACGTCGAAACGTGCTGCAAGCATGTCGACCGACACTTCCCCTTCGCGCCGGATGATCGCCTCGATCTGAGGCTGTCGTTCGTGCGGCTTCATGGTCACCCCATCCGCAGCCGACCGTGCAAGCGGGCCAAGGTCAACAGATTTCTTGACCAGATGGTGAAATTCACGGCCCAGTTGTCCTGTGCAGGTCATATTGGGGGTCAGGTTGACAGGAATGACCGAATAGTCAATACTTGACGATAACCACAGTTTTTCATGGGGAATTGCCGTGCCCGACAGCCAGCCAAGCCATGATGTGGCGGTGATCGGGGCCGGAGTCGTCGGTGCCGCCCTGGCGCGGGCCTTCACCTTGGCAGGCGCGAAGGTCGTGGTGCTGGAAAAGGCGGCGGATGTGCTGGACGGGGCGTCCAAAGGCAACTCGGCCATCCTCCACACCGGGTTTGACGCGCCTGAAGGGTCGCTGGAACTGGCCTGCATCCGCGAAGGCTATGCGCTTTATCACGACATTCGCGAACGGCTGGGGCTGCCGGTCATCCGATCAGGCGCCATGGTGCTGGCCTGGTCCGAGGCTGAGGTGGCCGAACTGCCGGGGCTGATGGCGCAGGCCGTGGCCAATGGTGTGACGGACGTGGAGACGATGACCGGGGCTGAGGCCCTGCGGCTTGAACCCCAGCTTTCCCCTCGTGTGCAGGCCGGGTTCCGGGTACCGGGTGAGCATCTGATCGACCCCTGGTCCGCCGCGCACGGCTATCTTCTACAGGCGCTGGAAAACGGCGCCACCCTGATGCGGCAGGCCGAGGTGCTGGCGGGGCGCCGGTCAGGCGGGGTCTGGCATCTGGCGACCACGGCGGGTGCGGTTCAGGCGCGCCTCGTCATCAACGCAGCGGGCCTTTGGGGGGATGAGGTCGACCGCCGTGTCACCGGTGAGGCCTGGTTCACCATCAAACCCCGCAAGGGCCAGTTCGTCGTCTATGACAAGACCGCCGCAAGCCTTCTCGGCCATATCATCCTGCCAGTGCCGACGAAGGTGACCAAAGGCATCGTCGTCTGCCGCACCGTCTATGGCAACCTTCTGGTCGGCCCCACTGCGGAAGAACAGGACGACCGCGAACACGCCAGTGTCGACCGCCCCACCCTGCAGGCCCTGATGCGCCGGGGTGAGGAAATCCTGCCCGCGCTGGCGGGGCATGAGGTGACGGCGGTCTACGCCGGCCTGCGCCCCGCGACCGAGGAAAAGGAATACCGGATCCGCACGGATCTGGCCGAGGATTACATCTGCGTCGGCGGCATCCGCTCCACTGGCCTTTCGGCGGCGCTGGGGATCGCGGCACATGTCCTGCGGCTGGCGGCTGGCGATTGGAAAGCGCCAGAAAACCCAGTCTGGCCAGAGATGCCCTCCCTGACCGACTGCGCGCCGCGTGACTGGCAGAAGCCCGGGCATGACGGCATCCTCTGCCATTGTGAGCTTGTGACGAAGCGTGAGGTTGAGGCCGCCCTGACCGGCCCAATGGCTGCGGGCAGCATCGGTGGCCTGAAGCGCCGAACGCGGGTGACGATGGGGCGCTGTCAGGGTTTCTACTGCTCCGCAGCCCTTGCCAAGTTGATCGAAGGACGGCTTGCGCAACCCATGCTCGGGGGCAGCGATGGCGCAGAGTGATGTTCTTGTCATCGGTGCCGGTCCTGCGGGCCTGTCGGCGGCCACCGACCTCGCCCGGCGCGGCGTCACCGTCACCGTCCTTGACCGTGAGGAACAGGCGGGCGGCATCCCCCGCCACTGCAACCACCCGCCCTACGGATTGCGCGAATTCCACCGCTTGATGCGCGGCCCCACCTATGCCGCCCGGCTGGTGGACGAGGCTTTGGCCGTCGGCGTCACGATCCGCACCAAGACCACGGTCACCGCCCTTCATCCCGGCGGCAGGGTTGAGATCACCAGCCCGCAAGGATTGGAAACCCTGACCGCCCGCGCCGTCCTGCTGGCTACCGGCGTGCGCGAGACCAGCCGCGCCGCGCGGCTGATCGGCGGGGAAAAGCCCGGGGGCGTCATGTCCACCGGTGCCCTGCAGGGGATCGTCCACCTCAACGGCCAGCGCCCGTTTCAGCGCCCAGTGATCCTTGGAACAGAACTTGTGGCCTTCTCGGCCCTGCTGACCTGCCGCCATGCCGGAATCACGCCGGTTGCCATGATCGAACCCGCAACCCGCATCACCGCCTACAGCCCCGGCGCCACACTGGCCCGCATGCTGGGCGTGCCGATCCTGCGCGGCACCACAATCGACGCCATCCACGGCCGCACGCGGGTGGAAGGCGTGCGCCTCAACCGCCCCGACGGGCCTGAGGACATGGCAACCGACGGCGTTATCGTTTCGGGCGGGTTCCGGCCCGACGCGACGCTTCTGCGCGCAAGCCATCTGGAGGTGGACCCGGGCAGCGGCGGGCCAGTGATTGACGTTTGGGGGCGCTTGTCGGACCCAAGCTATTTCGCCGCAGGAAACCTTCTGCGCGGGGTCGAAACCGCCGGTTGGTGCTGGGCCGAGGGCCGCCGAGTGGCTTTGGCGATCCACGCGGCCTTGCAAGGCCGCCTGCCCGCCCCCGGTGGCGCGCGGCTGCGGGTGACGGCGGAAGCCGTGCGCCTTGCGCTGCCGCAGGTGCTGCCGATGGCCCCTACCAAGGATAACGGTGCCGCCAATCGGCTGCAACTGCGCCTGACCCGCGCCGCCAAGGGCCGCCTCCGCCTGATGCAGGACGGGGTCCCAATCCTGTCCCGCCGGATCGAAAGCCTGCCCGAACGGCGGATCACCCTGCCCCTGCCCGCCTTGCGCAGCACCTCCGACATCACCCTGACGCTGGAGGAGCGGTGAGGATCGCCGCCATCGACCAGGGCACCACCAGCACCCGCGCACTGGTCCTCGGGGCGGATGGCCTGCTGCAGCCGGTCCTGTCCCTGCCCCATGCCCAGACCACCCCGGCCCCGAACCATGTGGAGCAAGACGCCGAGGAGTTGCTGGCCAATATCCAACGCTGCCTTGAGGCCGCAGGCGCCGACGTGGTCGGCCTGTCGAACCAGGGCGAAAGCTGCCTTGCCTGGGACGCGCGCGATGGGCGGCCTGTCAGCCCGGTCATCTCATGGCAGGATGATCGGACGGCGGGTGTTGTGGCTGGTCTGGCGCGCGATGGGGCCGGGCCGCTGGTGCTGGAGCGCGCAGGCCTGCCGATGGACGCCTATTTCTCGGCCTCAAAACTGGGCTGGATCGTCCGACATTTGCCATACGCGGCTGACCTTGCGCTGCAGGGCCATCTGCGGCTGGGCACAACGGATGCCTTCTTTCGTGACCGGCTAACCGGGCGGTTTGAAACCGATGTCGCCACCGCCTCGCGCACGTCCCTGATGACCCTCGCCACAGGGGAGTGGGACCCCGACCTCTGCGCTCTTTTCGGCGTGCCGATCAGCGCCCTGCCCCGGATCACCCCCACCTCGGGCGATCTGGGCACCCTGCTGGGCGGGGCGAGGCTGGCCGCCTCCATCGTCGACCAACAGGCCGCCCTTTACGGCCACGGCTGCCGCGCGCCGGGGGATACCAAGATCACCTTCGGCACCGGGGCCTTCGCGCAATGCGTGACAGGCGCGCTGGTCCGCCCCGGTTCTGCGGGTGTGCTGCCCACCGTTGCCTGGCAGGAAAGCGGCAGCCCGGTCACCTATGCGCTGGACGGCGGGGTCTATGCGGCGGCCTCCGCCGTAAACTGGGCGCGAAGCCTTGGCCTTTTCGCCGGGTATGATGAGATTGCCACCTTTGAAGGTGCTGCAATCGACCGGGGGCTGACCTTTGTGCCCGCCCTCGTCGGCCTTGGGGCGCCGCATTGGAACCGCGCCGCACGGGGGGCCTGGCTGGGGCTGGGCCTCGCCACGGGCAAGGCTGACATGATGCAGGCGCTGCTTGAGGGGATCGCGCTGCGCAGTGTCGAGGTGCTGGCCGCCATGGCCTCGGTGCAGCCGGTCATAGGACAGGTGTCGGTGGATGGTGGCCTGTCACGGAACCCCTATTTCACTGGTTTTCTGGCCAGCAGCTTGGGGCGTGACCTGCACCGGTCAGATGAGGCGGAACTGACCGCCGCAGGCCTTGGCCACATGGCCGCGCAGGCTGCGGGCGTGCCTGTGCCCGATCATCGCTCTGGCCGGATCGTGCATCCGTCTGACGGGGTCAACCGCAGCGCCCGCCTGACCCGCTTCGCCGCCGCCCGGCAGGCGGTCGAAAGCTACGCGACGCAAGGCTGACCATTGCGATGGTTTTACAAAGCCAGCGCTCCCCTCCCCCCTCGTGGGGGAGGGAGAGGGTGGGGGGCACCCCGCAACCCCCAGCCTAGCGTCCCGCCTTCTGCGCCGCCGCCCGGATCGCGGTCATCGAGGCCCTTGGCGTCAAAGCCTCAACCGAGATCACCAGATCCAGCACCGCCCCGGTGGGCGAGGCACAGGCGCGGGCAAAGGCTGCCGGGAAATCCCCGGTCGCCTCCACCCGCTCAGCGTGGAAACCATAGGCCTTTGCCAGCGCCACGAAATCCGGATTGACCATGTCCGTCCCCGAGACCCGCGCCGGATACTCCCGCTCCTGATGCGCGCGGATCGTGCCGTAGATGCCGTTGTTCAGGATCAGGATCACCGGCTGCGCGCCCGCTTGGGCGGCGGTGGCCAGTTCCTGCGACGTCATCTGGAAGTCGCCATCTCCGGCAAAGCAGACGACCAGCCGGTCCGGATGCGCCACCTTTGCCGCAATGGCTGCAGGCACGCCATAGCCCATCGCCCCCGATTGCGGCGCCAGAAGCCGCCCCTTCGCCCCGTATTGCAGGAACTTGTTCGGCCAGACGGCGAAGTTCCCTGCCCCGTTCGTCACGATGGCATCCTCCGGCAGCACATCGCGCAGATGCGCCGTGCAAACCCCCATGTCGACGGGTGAGGGCAATGGCCCCAATTCCAGCGACGCCAGATACTCGGCCCGCGCACCCAAGCGCCAGTCGGCCCAGGTCCTCCGCACCGGGCGCAGGGCGGAGGCGAACGCATTCGGCCCGGCCTGCAGCCCCAATGCGGGGCGGTAGATTTTGCCAAGCTCCGCGTCCGAGGCATGGACGTGGATCAGCCGTTGCTGCGGTGTCGGCACCTGCAACAAGGTGTAGCCATCCGTCGTCATCTCACCAAAGCGCAGGTTGACGGCCAGGATCGTGTCCGCCTCACGGATCAGGCGCTTGACGTGGGCAGGCATGCCCACCCCCGCCTCACCGGCATAGACGGGAAGGTGGTTGTCGAACTGGTCCTGATAGCGGAAGGCGGCAAGCGTCGGGATGTCTGACGCTTCGGCAAAGGCCTGCAAGGCAGCGCGCCCTGCCGCAGTCCAGTTGCAGCCCCCCAGCATCAGAAGCGGGCGCTGCGCTGACCCCAGCAGCGCCAGCACCTCTTCCAGCGTGGCGGGCGCAGGAGCCGGTTCGGCAATCCGCAAGGGCGCGGTCAGAGGGGCCGCGTCCGACAGGCTGGTCAGCATATCCTCGGGCAAGGCCATCACCACCGGGCCGGGGCGCCCGGTCAGGGCCACCGTCCAGGCCCGCGACAAGAGCTCAGGGATACGCTCCACCCGGTCCACCTCGACCACCCATTTCGCCATCGTGCCAAAGACCGCCCGGTAGTCGAGTTCCTGAAACGCCTCCCGCCCGCGCATGTCGGTGCCGACCTGACCGACGAAGAGGATCATCGGCGCAGAATCCTGCATTGCGGTATGCACGCCAATGGCTGCGTTGGTGGCCCCGGGGCCCCGCGTGACCATGCAGATGCCGGGGCTGCCGGTCAGCTTGCCCCAGGCGGCCGCCATGAAGGCCGCGCCCCCTTCCTGACGGCACAGGACATAGTCCAGCGTCCCGCGCGTATCGTGAAGAGCGTCAAGGACGGCAAGATAGCTTTCCCCCGGCACCCCGAAAGCCCTGGTCGCGCCAAGGCCCACCAGGCTTTGCACCAGGATCTGCCCACCGTTTCGCTGCATGCCATTCCCCTGCCCCGCTACCCTCCGGCAATCTGCACCGCTTTGCCGGAAACCGGAAGGGTCGGGGGACGGATAAGAAGGCGAGCCGTCAGGGGTTGGTCGTGCCTGCCGCAGGTGCCTCAGCAGCGGGGGCGGGAACGGCAGCAGCAGCCGCGGCGGCGGCGGCCATTTCGTCGATCTGTGCCTGCAATCCTGCCGCCTGATCGATCAGCGCGGCCGCTTCGGCCTCGGCCACCGCCACCTGCTCGGACAGGGCGGCATTTTCAGCCTCAAGCGCCGCGACCTGCCCGGTCAGCGTAGCCCTGTCGATCTCAAGGACCGCCACCTGATCGGTCAAGGCAGCCACGGCGGCCGTTTCCGTTTCTGCCGCTGCCGCTGCATCTGCCGCCGCTTGCGCAGCATTGTCGGACAAGCCCTGCAGCCGCTCCACCTCGGCCGCAAGGGCGGCCTTCTCAGCCTCAATCGCCGTCAGCGCCGACGTGCTGGCTGCCAGACTGGACTGCAAGGCATTGCCTTGCTGGCTGCTTTGATAGGCAAAGAAGCCAAGGATGGCGACGGCGGCCACCAATATGCCAAGGATAAGGTTACGCATCGTCGCCCCCCAGAGTGTTTTTGTTCGGCGCGAAGCTCATCACAACCCCCTGCGTCGCACAACCCTTTACGATGTCCGCGATGATGGCCGGTCCAGCCGTGGTGTGTTGCCACCAACTTCCGCAAAAGCCGTCTGATTTGGGAAGTGGTGGCGAGGGAGGGACTCGAACCCTCGACCTCGCGATTATGAGTCGCGCGCTCTAACCAGCTGAGCTACCTAGCCACGAGGGGCGGATTAAGGGCGTGGGCTGCCAAGGTCAAGGGTCATTTCGACGAAGCGGCCGACGATCCGGCCGCTCATCCCTTCCTTGCGGTCGGTCTTCGCCGTGGCGGTCCCCAGCGATGAGCGCCTGTAAGGCTGCGAAGGGCCGCCCCGCTTACCGCGCCACCCGGGGCCGGCCTGACGCGGTGGCGGTCACCAGCGCCTCGATGAACATCTGACGGCCCTCGATCTCGGCGGCCTTGACCGCGCGGTCGACGGTGACCCGCAGGTCCACCGCCCCCGCGGCCCGCGCCCGGTCCGACGCTTCGGCCACCAAGGCCGCCTCGACCGCATCAAGCGCGGCTTCGGAGGTGGAGAAAACCTCCAGCCCCGCGGTCAGGTGGGCCACGAACCGCCCCTCAGCCGGTGAGGACACCAGGGCCTGCGCCCGCTGGCTGATCTGGCCCGCCACCGCACCAATCGCGTTGGCGACCCCGGCATGTTCTGGCAGGATCATCCTGCAGCCAAGACGCTCCCCGACCGCGCCGTACCAGGTGGGGGCCGAAGCGCCGAGGCCGATCACCGGCACACCCAGCCGCAGACTGACCTCCACCACGCCCCGATGCTGTGCAAGGCCCGCCACCGCAAGCGGATGGCACGCCAGGTCCTCCGGCACGGCACCGGCAAAGCCCGCATCCTCGCCAAAGGCCGCCTCAAGCAGGCAATCCACGGTCTGCTGGGTCAACTGGTCCACGACCATCTCCGCAAAGGCCGCGGCCCCAGTGGCAAAGCGTTCCCCTGCCCCGGTCCGCCGCCGCGCGATCAACTGCAAGGCCTTCTCCGCCGCCACCCCATCCCATGCGTCCAGCCGCCCCAGCACTTGTGCCGCATCCGACGGCGTGACCCCGGCGATCATCACCAGCCCCCGCGCCACCAGACGCTCCAGCGCCGCGACCTCCAGGCGTGAAGTGAGCGCTGCTGCCATCGTCATCGGCTGCGTGATCCGGTCCAGAACCGCCAGTTCCCGCGCGGTCAAGCCACCGCGCTGTCCAGACATCGGCACGACAAAACGGCCGTCCATCTCGCCCACAGCGTCATTTGACAGCCAGCGGTCAAGGGCCGCATGGACCATTGGCCGATGGTCCACTGCCAGCAGCGACACCGGGATCAGCCGCCGAGGCCCCAGCCGCAGGCCGCCCGTTAGCCCAGCCGTCACCAGATGCACCTCGCTGTCGCCGCCAAGGCCGGTGGTGCGCATCGCCACCGCCTCAACCATGGTGCGGAAACCGCCCACCCGCGCACCCTCAGGGTCAATCTCCGGCAGACCGTCGCGCAGAAGGGCCGCATCCGTCGTTGTCCCGCCAATATCGCTGACCAGCGCGTCAGAGGCTCCCGTCAGCCAGCGCGCGCCGACGATGCTGGCGGCAGGGCCGCTCAGGATCGTCTCGATCGGGCGTTCGCGCACCATCGCGGCCGAGATCAGCGCCCCATCCCCCCGCACCACCATCAGCGGCGCGTCGATGCCGATGGCCTGCAAATGCCGCTCACAGGCGGCAACGAGGCGGTCGATCATCCCGATCAGCCGGGCATTCAGGACCGCCGTCAGCGCCCGCTTCGGGCCGTTGAGGTTGGCGGAAAGCTCATGGCTGCAGGTCACCGGGCGGCCCGTCACGCGGCGGATCAGGTCACGCGCGGCCAGTTCATGCGCGGGGTTGCGGGTGGCAAAGCGGGCGGCGATGGCAAAGCCCGACACCTCATCGCCCAGGGCGCGCACGCCCTGTTCCAACGCGGCAAGGTCCAGGGCCAGGGCTTCGGTGCCGGCATGGGTATGGCCGCCGGGCAGATGCAGGACCGGGTCACCCTTCAGCGCCTCGGTCAGCCCGCCCCGGCCAAGATCGCCCTCGTCAAAGCCGATGAAGATCAGCGCCACCCGCGCGCCCTGCCCTTCGACCAGAGCATTCGTCGCAAGGGTGGTGGACAGCGACACCAGCGCCACATCCCCCACCGCCACGCCCGACGCCGCAAGCGCTGCATCCACCGCCTGCCCGATCCCGACTGCCAGATCATGCCGACTGGTCAGCGCCTTGGCCTTGCCAAGGATCAGGTTCGCCGCCTCATCCAGTATCACCGCGTCGGTGTAGGTGCCCCCGGTATCGACACCCAGAAAATAGGCCATGCTGCGTTCCGTTCCTACCTGCCGTCCTGCCAGCTAGTGCAGGAGGCGCGCCCTGTCAGCCCCGGAAACGACATGCACCGTCGGCCTAACGCCGCCTGCGCCGCCCGGCGGGGGGCAGGTTCAGCATCCCGCGGTACTTTGCGACCGTCCGCCGGGCAATCGGCGCGCCGCCGTCAGACATAAGGCCAGCCAGCGCCTCATCCGTCAGCGGGGCGGCAGGGTCTTCGCCTGCGATCAGCAGCGCCAGCCGGTCGCGGAGCGCTCCGGCAGAAGGTCCACCCTCTTGCGCTGCCTGCGTGAACAGGCCCCGCAGCCACCAGGTGCCGCGCGGCGTGTCCACCGCCGTGCCCGCCACGACCCGGCTGACCGTGCTTTCATGCAGGCCCACCGCCCCGGCGACATCGGCCATCGTCATCGGCACCAGCGCCCCCATCCCCTGCTCCAGCGCCGCCACCTGACGCGCCAGAATCTCCTGCCCCACGGCCAGGAGGGTCACATTCCGCCCCTCGACCATACGCAGGATCGCCCGCGCCTCGGCCCTGCCTGGCCCCTTGGCCTCGGCCAGGGAAACCGAAGGCAAGGCGGAGCGGTTGATCGACACCGTCCAGCCCTGATCGCCCGGCGTGGCAATCAGGTCCGGTTCGCGCAAGGGGGCGGCGAAGGGTTCGAACCCGGCGCCAGGTTTCGGGTCATAGCGGCGCAAGGCGGCGATGCGGGCGCGGATGGCCTCTTCTGACAAGCCGCTCTCACGGGCGATCCGGGCCAGATCGCCGCGCGCGACCAGATCCAGCCGCTCCAGAACTGCAGTCATCGCCGGATCAAGTTCCCCCAGCTCGGCCGCCTGCAGGCGCAGACAATCGGCCAGATTGCGGGCGAAAAGGCCGGTCGGTTCCGCCTCGGCCTGCAGCCGCTGCAGGACGGCCTCGACCTGGGGCAATGTCGCTCCGGTCTGGCTGGCGATCTGGGTCAGCGGACGGCCGAGCCAGCCGGACGGCTCCAGCGCCTCGGCCAGGGCTTCGGCGATGCGGGCGTCCCGTGCGGGCAGGCGCAGCCCGGCGATCAACCCGAAGGCATGCGCCATCAGGCTGGCCCCGGCAGCGGCCTGCTCAGCCCCGGTCTCCGGCGCACCGAGGGCCGCAGCCCATCGCGGCAGCCAGTCCTGCCCGGCGGGCCGCGACAGCACCAGCTGCGGGTTTTCCGCCGCCTGCTCTTCAAGATAGCGCGACAGCCCCAGCGCATCGCTGCGCAGAATCCGGATCGAGGCGGCAAGCCCTTGGGTCAGCTTCAGCCGCTGCGTCTGTTGGATCGAGATCCGGCTTCTGGATTTCATCGCGCCCCCCTTCCCCGATGTGTCCCATGGGACACCCCAGCCCCGCAAGCGCGGGCGTCAGGGCGATGTCTTCAAAGACATCGCACCGGAGCCTTCAAAGGCTCCGGTCCGGAGTTTTTGAAAACTCCGGGGCCTGGCCGTGTCCGGGGCGCCTCAGCTGAAGACGCCTTCGCAGTACCAGCCGTCATTGACCGCGCCGCCCTGGCCGTAGAACAGCCACAGCCGATCCCCCCCCGTCGTTTCAACCCGCCAGTAGTCGCGCGTGCCGCTGCGCCAGTCGGGGTCTTGTAGCCACCATTCCGGCTGCAGCCGTTCGGGGCCCGCCGCCATCCGCAAGGCAAAGCTGCGCCGCCGCCAGCGAAACTGCGCGGGCGGGTCGGCACGGCCTTGGGAAGGGTCCGGCACATCCACCGGTTCGGGGCGCATCAGGACCAGCGGCCGGGGGCCGGGGGGGCTGGGCCAGGGCCCGTCATGCGCCACGCTCCACGCCGCCATCAGGACCTGCGCTGCCTTGGCGGGCACATGGCTGTCCGCCGGGTGCAGGCGCAGCACCGCCTCATGCCCCAGCCGCGCGCCAAGGCGGCCGATCAGATCGTCCAGCGCATGGGCCGACCCCTGCCCGGCAACCGCCCCACCCGCCCCACCAGCCATGGCGCTGACTGTCACATCGACCTGACCCCGGTGCTGCACGGTGGTCGCGGCCTCGGTCGCCAGCGCCTCAAGCCGCAGGCAATCGATCCCGAAGCCTGCGTCGATCTGGTCCAGCTTCAGATGGATCAGCGGGCGGATGCGGTCGGGGCTGTCAGCGGCGCGGGCAAGGCCCACCTCGACCGTGGCCACCCCGCCATCGGCGCGGAAGGCCTGCACCGCCAGCCGCCGCACCCCGCGCCCCTTGGCCCGCAGCTGCGCACAAAGCGGGGCCAAAAGCCGGTCAATCCCCGCCTCGACATCTGACCGCAGGCCAATCGGGTCGGGAAAGGTCAGCCGCACCGCGAAATGCATCGGCGGGCGCGCGGGGCTGAGGGGTTCCATCTCCAGCCCCATCGCCTGATCCAGCCGCCGCAGGGTCTGCATCCCGAAGCGCCGCGCCAGGGCCGCACGCGGGATCACCATGATATCGCCCACCCGGCGCAGGCCCAGCCGCATCAGCCGGTCCACCGCATCGGCCTCCAGCCGCAGCGCCGCCAGCGGCAGGTCCACCAGCGCCTCCCGCGCCCGCCCGGGGGGCGAGATCACGGCCCCCTCCGCCCCCGTGACCACCGCAGGCTGTGGCGGGCCGCCGCCACGTTCCCAGCCACGCCGCTTGGCCGCGCGCGACCGTGTGGCCCGCGCCTCCTGCTCGATGGCGTCACCGGAGCGCCCCACAGCCCCCAAAGCTGTCATCCGCCCTTGGGCATAGCGCGCCAGCCCCCAGGCGGCCCCCGGCGTGTCGGCAATACCGGCCCGCACCGTCAGTCCGATGTCGGCGCAGTCCTGAAAGACCTGCGCCAGCACCGCCGCCTCACCGCCGAAGAGATGCGCCGTGCCGCTCAGGTCGATCATCAGCCCCGCCGGGGCCTCTTCGGCCACCCAGGGCGAAAACCGCCCCGCCCAGCGCCGCATGACGGCCAGAAACCGCGCTTCGCTGACCGGATCGGCAGGCGCGGTCAGAAGGTTCGGATAAATCGCCGTCGCATCCCGCAAGCCCTGACCTTCGCGCAGACCCACCGCCTCCGCCTCGGCCGAGACTGAGGTCAGAACCTGCGCCCCCCCCACATCCCCCACCACGACCAGCGGCCCCGGCACCACATCCCGGCGCAGCCGCTGCACGCGTTCCGCCGCTAGCCGTGGAAACCAAAGCGACAGGATGCGCCGCGCCGCCATGCCCTTACCCTTCATGTTCCCGTATTGTTCACGTCATGCCATCGCGCCTGCCAAGAGTCGAGTCCCCCCGCCCGCGGCCCGCGCCCCAGATGACAATCGCGTGAGCGTCAGCACCCCTCACCACAATCCGCCTTCCGCGACGGAATGCCGCGCCTATAGTGATCGGGAATTTCCAGCATGGAGCCAGAAGAATGAAATTGATCAAAGCCTTCGCGATCGGGGCCGTTCTGGCCGCTGGCGCAGCCTTCGCCCAGGACGTCGAACCGACGGACCCCAGCGCGATTGCCCGGTCCGAGCTGATGAAGATGGTCGGCATGAACACCGGCATCCTTGGCAACATGGCCAGCGGCAAGGAACCCTATGACGCCGCCAAGGCCGAAGGCGCAAAGGCCGCTCTGATCGAGGCTTCGGCCAAGATCGAAGCCACCTTCACCGAACAGGGTGCCGCTGACCCGGCCTCGGAAGCCAAGCCCGAAATCTGGGCCAACTGGGATGATTTCCTGGTGAAGGCCAAGGCGCTTGGCGATGCCGCAGGCGCGGTCGATGTCGCCTCGGCCGAAACCATCGGCGCCGGCATGGGCGCGATCGGCGGCTCCTGCAAGGATTGCCACACCAGCTATCGCGTCATGAAGTGATCGGCCAATAGTCGCAGCAAAAAGGCCCCGGTCCGCTGACCGGGGCCTTTTTCAATCAGGTCGCCTCAGCCGCAGGTCACCTGCTCGATCCGGTCAAGATCGTTCAGCCAGATGTTCAGGCGGTCGGCCTTGAAATCCATCGTGACGGCCATCCCCGGCTGGATCACCCGCAGATCCTGACTGAACCGCATCCCGTCCAGCACCCGACCGGGCTGGCCCACGAGGTACTGCAGCTCGGACGCGCCGCATTGATCGACCGGATCGGTCGGTTCGGTCGGCGTCACGACACACCCAGCCAACAACAAGGGGCCAAGGCAAAGGGCGGCAAGGACATGTTTCATCGTCGTTTCCTGAATTGCTTTCCGCGCCACTTTGGCACAGCTTGCACCAAAGCATAAGGGAAGGAATACCAGATGCGCACCCGTGCCGCCGTTGCCGTTGCCGCCGGAAAACCGTTGCAGATCATGGAAGTGAACCTTGATGACCCGCGTGAGGGTGAGGTTCTGATCGAGATCAAGGCCACCGGCATCTGCCACACCGACGAATTCACCCTCTCGGGCGCCGACCCCGAAGGGATCTTCCCCTCCATCCTCGGCCACGAAGGCGCGGGCGTGGTGGTCAAATGCGGGCCGGGCGTGAAGTCCCTGAAACCGGGCGATCACGTCATCCCCCTCTACACCCCCGAATGCCGCGAGTGTCCCTCGTGCCTGTCGCGCAAGACCAACCTCTGCACTGCGATCCGCGCAACCCAAGGTCAGGGCCTGATGCCCGACGGCACCACCCGGTTTTCCATGCTCGATGGCACCCCGATCTACCACTACATGGGCTGCTCCACCTTCGCCCAGCACACCGTCATGCCGGAAATCGCGCTGGCCAAGGTCCGCGACGACGCGCCCTTCGACAAGATCTGCTACATCGGCTGCGGCGTCACCACCGGCATCGGTGCGGTCTTGAACACCGCTAAGGTGGAACATGACGCCACCGCCGTGGTCTTCGGCCTTGGCGGTATCGGCCTCAACGTCATCCAGGGCCTGAAAATGGCGGGCGCGCGGATGATCATCGGCGTTGACCTGAACAACGACAAGGAGGCCTGGGGCGAGAAGTTCGGCATGACCCACTTCATCAACCCCAAGGAACTGCCCGAGGGCACATCGGTCGTCCAGGCCATCGTTGACCTGACCAAGACACCGTTCGACAAGATCGGCGGCGCGGATTATTCCTTTGACTGCACCGGCAACGTCAAGGTGATGCGCGACGCGCTGGAATGCACCCACCGCGGCTGGGGACAGTCGATCATCATCGGTGTGGCCCCCGCCGGGGCCGTGATTGAAACCCGCCCCTTCCAGCTGGTCACCGGCCGCGTCTGGAAAGGCACCGCCTTTGGTGGCGCCCGCGGTCGCACTGACGTGCCAAAGATCGTCGACTGGTACATGGACGGCAAGATCGAGATCGACAGCATGATCACCCACATCCTGCCCTTGGAGAAGATCAACGAAGGGTTTGACCTGATGCACGCCGGCAAATCGATCCGCGCCGTGGTGGTCTACTGATGGCCCGCGACGGGGCGAAACTCCTCGCAGTGCTGATCGACGCCGACAACGTGCTTGCCAAGCATGCCGAGGCGATCCTGAAGGAAATCAGCACGATAGGGGAACCCGCCCTGCGCCGCGTCTATGGTGACTGGTCCAGCCAGCAGCTTGCCGGCTGGAAGAACCAGGCCCGCGATCTGGGCCTGGTCATGCACCAGCAATCGGCCAACACCAAGGGCAAGAACGCCAGCGACATCGGCCTTGTGATCGACGCGATGGACATCCTGCATCAGGGCAAGTTTGACGGCTTCGTCCTCGTCTCCTCCGACAGCGACTTCACCCGCCTCGCCTCCCGCATCCGCGAAGAGGGGCTGGAGGTGGTCGGCATCGGCGAAGCCAAGACCCCGGAATCCCTCCGCAAGGTCTGCAACCGCTTCATCCTGATCGAAAACATCGTCGGTGAAGCGGAAGCCGAACCCAAGTCCACACAACCCGCCACCAAAAGCCCGGCCCCATCGGCAAAGGCCGAAACCGCCGCCCCCCCACGGCCCGCAAAGCGCCCCGAGTCCGAAGTCATCCCGCTCATCCGCAAGGCCATGACCTCGATCGACCCGGACGGCGAGTGGTTCTCGCTGGGCCAGATCGGGCAATACATGGTCCGCGCCGACCCCGATTTCGACTCGCGCACCTATGGCGCGGCAAGGCTGTCGGATCTGGTCAAGCGGCTGACGGTCCGGTTCGAGGTCCGCAAGGACGGCAACCAACTGATGATGCGCGATATCGCGTGATATCCAGACCTTACGGGCTCAGAAGATCGTCGCCAACCACTCCGCGAACTGATCCACCGCCGCCCGACGCGACCCCTTTGGCAACACGACCGCATAGGTGACCGACGGCAAGCCGGTCACCGGCAGAACCACCAGCCGCCCGGCCGCAAGGTCCTCGCGGCAGATGATCTCGGTCGCAAGGCCCGCGCCAAGGCCCTGCCGCGCGGCCGACATCTCCAGATGCGGGCTGCCGACATGCAAATGGTTAAGGCGGTCCACGTCGATGCCGGCCTGCGCCAATTGCTCCATCTCCCCGCAATCTCTGTCAGCGCCAATGACCCAGGGCAGATCCTGAGGGCATCCGGAAGCGGCCAACGCAGGTGCGGCCACGGCCAGGATCGGTGAGCGCAAGAGGGGTCGGATCTCTTCGCCCGGCCGGTCTGTCCAGCCGTCAGACAGCGCCCGCACAGCCATATCGAACCCATCCCGCGCGAACTCCGCCAGCGCCGGGCTTGGCGACATCGCCACCTCAACCCCCGGATGGCGCGCCCAGAACAAAGGCAGGCGCGGCATGATATGCGTCTCGGCAATGAAGGTCGTGGTCGCAACCCGCACCACCCGCCGCGCTTCTCGCTGGCGCAGGGCCTCAATCCCTTGCGCGATGGCACCAAAGCCCTCGCCCAACGCCTGCGCCAGCGCCTCACCCGCCTCGGTCAGGCTGACCGTCCGCCCGGCCCGCCGCACCAGCGCCACGCCAAGCTCCGCCTCCAACCCGCGCACGGCCTGTGTCACGGCCGCGTGCGTGACGTTCAACAAACGCCCGGCCTCGGCGAAACTGCCCTGCCGGGCGGTCGCATCAAAGGCCCGCAAGGACGACAGGGACGGCAGATCACGCCAGCGCAACACGTAAGCCTACCTTTCGTCCCAAGGATTTTCCTGAGTCGGATTATCGCAGGTTTTCTGGCATTCCCAAAGGGCAATCCTGCAATCGGGACGAAAGCCATGCACAGCGTCAACCTTGACCTGCTTCACGCCACAGCCACCCACCACCCCGATGGCCGCCCGAAAGACCCCCATGCCCATCACAGCGCGACTTGCGCAGCCCTGAACCGCGCCAACCGCCGCGCCCTCTGGCGCGCCCGGCTTGCCCGACTGCGCAAGGCCCTCACCTTTCGCTCCACAAAACCCCACAGGGAACCTCAGCCTTAGCCTTTCATTCTGGCCCAAATATCCTGCAGGGGGTCCGGGGGACGCGCCGTCCCCCGGCGGCCAGCCAAGGGCGCCAGCCCTAGTCAACTTCAACCGTCACCCAGGTCTCGAAACACACCCCGCCCGCCAGCGCCATCACGCCAATTGTCGCCCGGCCGCCAAGCCCGCGCTCAGGCCCGAAGACCTCCACGAACAGGTCCGACAGGCCGGAGGACACCTTGTGCACCTCCTCATACTCCGGCGTGCAGACAACGAAGTTCAGGCTGCGCACGATCCCCTTCACCCGGTCCAAGGACCCCACCGCCTGCCGGATGCCGCCCAACACGTTCAGCCCGGTCTGGCGCGCGGCAAGATAGCCCTGGTCGGTCGTCACATCGGCGCCAAGCCGCCCCTTGTGGGTGATCTCGGCCCCGATCTGCGCCACATGGCCCGACAGAAACAGCAGGCTTCCCACCCGGTGGAAGGGTTTCATCGTGCCGTAATCGGCACCGTAATAGCCCATGAGGTCAAAGTCGGGGATATCAAGGCCCATCTCCAGGGCTAACCGTTCAGGCGATGTCATGCGTGTCTCCTTTCCCGCCACCCTGCCCCACCGCGCCGATTCGCCGCCATGGTTAATCGCACCTTCCGCCAGCGCGCGTAGAGACGGAAGGAAGACACAAGGAAGACAGGGGAAAGACCGCCGAAAGGTTGGAAACCCGCAGGATTACCCCAGCGTTCGCAAGTGCTTGGCCGCCGCGTGCACCGCCGAACCAAAGCTCTCTCGGAATCTGCATTCACCAATCCTTCACCAGTCCCTACCTTCCCCTCCAAAGGAGCTTCATCATGACTCAGGTATCCCTTGGCCTCGACACCTTCGGCGACGTGACCCACGGCCCCGATGGCCAGTTGCAAGCCATGGACGTCACCCTGCGCGAAGTGCTTGACCAGGCGACGCTGGCCGATGACATCGGGATCGATTTCATCGGCCTTGGCGAACATCACCGCGCGGATTTCGCCATTTCCGCACCGGAAATCCTGCTGGCCGCCATCGCCGGTCGCACGCAGCGGATCAAGCTTGGCACTGCGGTCACGGTCCTCTCGACCGATGACCCGGTCCGAGTGTTTCAGCGCTTTTCGACCCTGAACGCCCTCTCCAACGGCCGGGCTGAGCCGATCCTCGGCCGCGGATCGTTCACCGAAAGCTATCCCCTCTTCGGGCATGACCTGAACGACTACGAACAGTTGTTCGAAGACCGGTTGGAGATCTTCGCCCAACTCACCCGAAACCCCACCATCACCTGGTCGGGCGACACGCGCAGCCCTTTGAAAAACCAGCAAGTATTCCCGCCCTTGGGTCAGCCGATGACCGTCTGGGTCGGCGTCGGCGGAAGCCCGGAAAGTGTGGTCCGCGTCGTGCGGCACGACCTTCAACTGATGCTGGCGATCATCGGCGGCGATTCCGCCCGCTTTGCCCCCTACATCGACCTTTACCACCGCGCCTGCGCCCAGCTTGGCCGCCCGGTGAAGCCGGTCGGCGTCCACTCGCCCGGCTTTGTCGCGGAAACCGACGAAATCGCACAGGAAAAGCTGTGGCCCCACTACGCCGACATGTTCGGCCGCATCGGGCGTGAGCGGGGTTGGCCCCCGGTCACCCGCGAAAAGTTCCTGGCCGAAGTGCTACACGGCGCGCTTTACGTAGGCTCGCCCGAGACGGTGGCCCGCAAGATCGCAAGGACGGTAAAAACTCTTGGGATTCAGCGCTTTGACATGAAATATTCAACCGGCCCGATGCCGCACAAGGACCTGATGACCTGCATTCAGCTTTACGGCGAAAAGGTCATTCCGATGGTGCAGGACATGCTGGCCCAAAAGGCGGCCTAGGCCCCAAGATGCTGTTGTCCCCGCTTGGCGGCCAGCAGCATCTGCCGCTGACGTTCGCGGAACCGTTCGCGGTCGGCGGGGGAGTATTCGCCCGCACAGGCCGCGCAACAGACGCCTTCCTCATAGTCCGGATGCTGCCGGCCGGCCTCGGTCACCGGCCTGCGGCAGGCCCCGCAGGCCGTCAGCCCACCGGGCTTCAGCCCGTGGCCGACAGACACGCGGTCATCAAAGACAAAGCACTCACCTTGCCACAGGCTTTCGCCTTCGGGCACCTCTTCCAGGTACTTCAGGATGCCGCCCTTCAGGTGGTAAACCTCATTAAGCCCCTGGCCCAGAAGGTAATTCGTCGACTTTTCGCAGCGGATGCCCCCGGTGCAGAACATCGCCACCCGCTTGCCGGCAAAGCGGTCACGGTTGGCCTGCCACCATTCCGGAAACTCGCCAAAGGCCCGCGTGCCGGGGTCAACCGCACCCTGAAACGTGCCGATTGCGACCTCATAGTCGTTGCGGGTGTCGATCACCACCGTATCAGGATCGGCAATCAGCGCGTTCCAGTCGGCCGGCTGCACATAGTTGCCAACCCGCGCCAAGGGGTCCACATCGGGCTGGCCCATGGTCACGATCTCACGCTTCAGACGCACCTTCATCCGACCAAATGGCATGGTCTCGGCGGGGCTTTCCTTCCACTCCAACCCCGCGCAACCGGGCAGCGCGCGGATGGCGTCCAGCACCAACTGAACCCCGGCGGCAGGCCCGGCAATCGTGCCGTTGATCCCCTCGGGCGCCAGCAGAAGCGACCCCTTCACCCCATTTGCGGCGCAGACCTCCACCAGCCCCGGGCGCAAGGCGGCAGGGTCGGGAAAGCGGGTGAACTGGTATAGCGCGGCCACGGTCAGCATAGGGTCTGTTAGCGCCGATGGACCCGGAACTTCAAGCACTTCGCTTGACGCCCCCCTTTGGCGCACTTACGCACGTTGCGTGAAACCCGGACCCGTGGGAGGCCGCGATGAACGCCGCAAGCGAAGCCCTGATCGTGATCGACGTGCAGAATGACTTCTGCCCAGGCGGTGCCTTGGCCGTGGCTGGCGGGGACGAGATCGTTGACCGGATCAACGCCCTGATGGGCGACTACTCCACCGTGGTCCTGACGCAGGACTGGCACCCCGCCAACCATGCCAGCTTTGCCGCAAACCATCCCGGCGCGGCCCCGTTCAGCCTGACCCAGATGCCCTACGGCCCGCAGGTCCTGTGGCCCACCCATTGCGTGCAAGGCACCGATGGGGCGGCTTTCCACAGCGCCTTGCGCACCGACCCTGCGCAACTGATTGTCCGCAAAGGCTTTCGGGCTGGGATCGACAGCTATTCCGCGTTCTTTGAGAATGACCAGACCACCCCTACCGGTCTTGACGGCTACCTGCGCAGCCGGGGCGTGACCTCGGTCACCTTCGTCGGTCTGGCGACGGATTACTGCGTGGCCTACTCCGCGCTCGATGCCGCGCGGCTGGGGTTCAAGGCCCGCGTCCTGATGGGGGCCTGCCGCGCCATCGACCTGAACGGCTCCCTCGCCGAGGCTGAAGCGAAGATGCGCGCCGCCGGCGTCGCATTGGAGGTTTGATCATGGTCGACATCGCCACCCGCGTCTGGAACCACAAGTGGAAGATCGACCCGATCGTGCGGTCGCTGATCGACACCGACTTTTACAAGCTTCTGATGTGCCAGTCGATTTTCCGCAACAAGCCGGAAACGAACGTGGTCTTCACGCTGATCAACCGGTCCTCGAATGTCCGGCTGGCCGACCTGATCGACGAAGGCGAACTGCGCGAACAGCTGGACCACGTCCGCTCGCTTACCCTCACCCGGGGGGAAAGCACCTGGCTGCGGGGCAATACGTTCTACGGCAAGCGCCAGATGTTCCGCCCCGATTTCATGGAGTGGTTCGAGGGCCTGCGCCTGCCGCCCTATCACTTGGAAAAGCACGACGGCCAGTTTCAACTGACGTTCGAAGGCGCCTGGCCCGATGTCATGCTGTGGGAAATCCCCGCCCTTGCCGTGCTGATGGAACTGCGCAGCCGCGCCGTCCTGAACACCATGGGCAAGTTTGAGCTGCAGGTGCTTTACGCCCGCGCAATGACCCGCGCCTGGGAAAAGATCGAACGCCTGCGCAAGATTGACGGCCTCAAGATCGCCGATTTCGGCACCCGCCGCCGCCATTCCTTCCTGTGGCAGGACTGGACGGTGCAGGCGATGCAGGAAGGTCTGGGGGGCAAGTTCATCGGCACCTCGAACTGCAAGATCGCCATGCTCCGCGATATCGAAGCGATCGGGACGAATGCTCACGAACTGCCCATGGTCTATTCCGCGCTGGCCGACAGCGATGACGAACTGCGCCAGGCGCCCTATCAGGTGCTGGCCGACTGGCAGGAAGAACACGACGGTAATTTGCGGATCATCCTGCCCGATACCTATGGCACCGAAGGGTTCCTGAAGAACGCGCCCGACTGGCTTGCTGGTTGGACCGGCATCCGCATCGACAGCGGTGACCCGGCCACCGGCGCAGAAATCGCGATCCGCTGGTGGCAGGACCGGGGCGAAGACCCTCGGCAGAAGCTGGTGATCTTCTCTGACGGCCTCGACGTGCCCAAGATCGAAGAGCTGCATGCCCAGTTCAAGGGCCGGGTGAAGGTGTCTTTCGGCTGGGGCACAATGCTGACCAACGACTTCCGCGGTCTGGTGGACGGCGATGCGCTGGCCCCGTTCAGCCTGGTCTGCAAGGCGCAGTCGGCCAACGGGCGGCCGACGGTCAAGCTGTCGGACAACCCGGCCAAGGCCATGGGTCCTGCGGATGAGATTGAGCGCTACAAACGCGTCTTTGGCGTAGGCGCACAAACTTCGCTTGAAGTTGTGGTCTGAACCCTCTGGAAAGCCGGAATTTTTGAAAATTCCGGACCGGAGCCTTTGAAGGCTCCGGCGCGATTTCTTCGAAGAAATCGCTTCCCTCGATCAGGCGTTCAGCACAACTTCGGCCCAGCGTACCGCCCGTGCCAAGTGGCTACGGTGGATCGGGTCATCCGATAGAAGGCGCGGCATCGTCCACCCGACCGAAGCACAAGTGCGGGCCAGCGTGAATGCCTCGACCAGCGCCGTGTCGGTCGTGCCATAGCCCGCCATCAAGGCATCGCGGATGTCGGGATAGGCGGGTTCATACAGGTTCTGGCTAAGGACCGTGCCCAAGTCGTAAAGCCGAAAGCCAAAGCCGGAATCGTCGAAATCGATCAAGGAAACTTGGTCACGATCAACCAGCACGTTTTCCCGCAGCACATCCGCATGGATCAGGCCCTGATCACCCGAAAGCCGCTCCCGCAAGGCATCGCGGACGCGAAAGAGCACCGCGCGCTGGTCGGCACTCGCCACCGGATGCTCCCAGAACCGGCCCCAGAACGGTGCCTCGCCCACCAGACCCTCCAGGTCCCAGCGCGGCCGGGTAAAGCCTTCCGGCAGCGCCAGCGCATCCGTCGCCCGGTGCAGCCGCGCCAGTAGCCCGCCCAAGGCGTGATGCAGGTCCAGCGTCTGGCGCAAGGGCCGGGCGAAGGGCACCCCCGCCTCGCCCAAGGCCTCCCCTTCCAGCCAGCCGATGGCCGAGGCGTGGCGGCCATTGGACAGCGCCACCAGCACCTCGCCCCCAAGCGACGGCAATGCCTCTGGCACCGGCAACCCGGCCCGCGCCAGCGCATCGCACCACCAAAGTTCTGACGCGATGGCCGCCGTTGACTGATAGCCCACCCGGTGCAGACGAAGCGCCGCGCGGCCCGAAGGCAGCGCCATCTCGTACACCACATTCTCGCGGTCCCGCAGCAGGCGGGTAAGCCACCCGCCCCAAAGCGCCGCCGCCTCAGCCGCCAGCGCTGCCGTCATTCTTCATCGCCGATCTTGCCGCGCAGGGACTTCACCTCACCCCGTTGGGTCTTCGCGGCGATCCGGCGGCGCTGGCTGCCAAGGGTGGGTTTGGTGGCGATGCGCCGCTTTGGCACCACAAGGGCGGCGCGGATCATCTCCACCAGCCTTTCGCGGGCAATCTCGCGGTTGCGGGCCTGGCTGCGCGTGTCATCGACCTGCAGCACAATCGCGCCCTCCAGCGTCCATTTCCGCCCGGCCAGCTTTTTCAGCCGCGTTTTCACCGAAGAGGCCAGATGCGGCGACCGCTCTGCCTCAAACCGCAGCTCAACGGCGGTTGAGACCTTGTTGACGTTCTGCCCCCCGGGACCGGAGGCGCGCATGAAGCTTTCCGAAAGCTCCCAGTCGGCAATGGCGATGGTATCGGTCACAAACAGCATGGCGTCACGATATTGAAGCGGGGGCAAAAGAGAAAGGGTTGCCGGAGTGCGGCAACCCTTTCCGAGATCCAAGGAGATGAGCCAGTTAGGCATCAAAATCCAATTGGTGGTCTGTTTACCTGAAGGGCTGCCTTCAGAAAACAATCCCTCCAACTGTCCCGACACGTCTCTCCACTATCACTCTGGACACTGGATCACCTCCTTTCAAATGGTTGCCGATAAGGGGAGGTTGACACAGATTTTGTGTTTGTCAAAACAATTTACGCAAGCCCTGCGATGAACCTGGCAACTGCCAATCGGAATGGCACAAGTGCCAAAACGGCAAGCAAAAGCTTTACCAGCCAATCCGCCAGCGCCAGCGAAACCCAGAACGGCGCCTCGGGCCCAAGGCCCAGAAGCGGGGTGGCGGCGGTGGCCCAGGACACGTCATTGCCGGGTTCAAGCACGGTCAGGGTGGCAGAAAATGCGATGCTGAAGAAGAGCGCGGTATCAACGCTGGAAGAAACCAGTGTCGACACCAAAGGCGCCCGCCACCAGGCCCCCGCCCGCAGCCGATTGAAGACGGCAATGTCCAGAAGCTGCGCGCAAAGGAACGCGATCCCCGACCCCAGCGCGATGCGCAAGGTAACGAGGGGCCCAAACTCACCCATCACCTGCGTGCCGATGAAGGAACAGATGACCCCGACAGTGAAGCCCACCAATACCACGCGGCGCGCGACGGCAGGGCCAGCCAGCCGGTTGGTCAGGTCAGTGACCAGAAAGGCAAAGGGATAGGTCAGCGCCCCCCAGGTCAGGTAGGCGCCCAAGGGATACTGGACGAGGATATTCGATGCGGTGACGACGACCGCCATGGCGATGACGCCGGCAAGAAGGATGCGCATGGGCATGTTCCGTTTTTTGCAAGGTTGCGGAGACTTGGCCCCTGATGGGGCGGGGGTGCGGTATACCTGACCGGCACCCCTGTCAACCGTTGCAACGGCTATTCGGCCAGCACCGTCTGGCACTGCGCCGGCAGGTCGGCCATGGTGAATTCGCGCGGGGTCTTCTTCCGCGGCGTATCCTCATCCGCCGGTTTCTTCTTCTTGGTCGGCTTTGGCGGGTCAAGGTAATCGGTCACCCACCACATCAACGTTTCATCGCAACCGTCACCGTTCTTCGACAGTTCCGCCACCGTGGGAGTCTGCGTTTCACATAAGCTTGCGCCCTTCGGGCATTTGAGGCGGACGTGGAAATGCGTGTCATGGCCCGCGACGGGGCGGATCTTCTGCAGCCATTTCTTGTCGCTGGCGCGAGCGGTCTTGCACATCTCGATCTTGACCGCCGCCGCGACGAAAATCCGGTCTACCCGAGGGTCAAGGGCCGCCTCTTGCAGCAGGCGGTGGTGGGTCTTGGTCCAGTTTTCGGTCACCGACCGCTGATCGGCCGACCGCACGGGGATGGAGCTGATGTCTTCCCGCTCTCCCTCGCTTAACCCCAGGCTGCGGGGCGGCAGCATCCAGATATCGGCATCCAGGCCGATCTGGTGGCTGGCGTGCCCGGATGTCATCGGCCCGCCGCGTGGCTGGCTGATATCGCCGATGTATAGCCCCCGGCCATAGCCGATTTCCGCTGCCTTGGCCGAAAGATCCACCAAATACTGGATCATCATCGGATGGCCCCAGTTCCGGTTGCGCGACAGCCGCATCGCCTGCCAGGTTGGCCCGGTTTCCGGCAGCTCCACCAGCCCCGCCCCACAGCCCCGCGCATAGGACCCGATCGGCATCGCATCCTGCGCCGAGGGTTGGTCCTTGGAGCCAAAAAGCTTGTTCGCCAAAGCCTCTGCCGCTGCCGGGCTGGCGAAGGCAAGGGTCAGTATACAGGCGCGAAGCAGCATCACGGGGCCAACTCTCCCTTTGGTTTGACGAAGGATAGCAGGAAAAGACCGATCAGGAACAACACAATAAGCGGCGCAATGCCGATGCGCTGCGATCCGCTGGCCATCGTCGCCAGCGCGATCAAGGTGGGGGCGATGAAGCTGGCCACCTTGCCGGACAGGGCGTAAAGGCCGAACGCCTCGGTCGCGCGGTCGGGGCTGGTGTGGCGGGCCATCATCGTGCGGCTGGCCGCCTGAAGCGCGCCCCCGGCCGCCCCGATCAGGGCGCCGCAGGCGAAGAAAATCTGATCTGGCAGGCCTGATGCCGGGTCCAGTGCCACCCCCCAAAGGCTTTCCCGGGTCATCCCCACCATCAGGGTGCAAACCGCGATCAGCACCAGGATCGACAGGATGATCACCGGCTTCGGCCCGAACCGCCGGTCCGCCCGCCCGCCGATAAAGGCTGCCGCCATCGCCGTCACCGCCCCCACGATCCCGAAGATCCCGATCTGGATGATCGACCAGCCAAGAACGCCCGAGGCATAGACCCCGCCGAACCCGTAAAGGGCGTTCAGCGCGTCGCGGTAAAAGAGGGACGAGGCAAGATAGGCCGCAAGGCTGCGCCGATAGCGCAAGGACCGGATCAGATCACGCAGGCTGGCCATCGCGCGGCCTACATGCAGCGGGCGTGCGTCGGTCTTGGGTTCCTTCACCCACAGAAAGAACGGGATCATGAAGACCACGAACCAGATCGCCGTGAACGGCCCCACCGCCCGCGTCCCCTCACGCGCTTCGGGATCAAGGCCGAACAACGGCTCCATCCCCAGCAGGGTCAGGCCGCTGTCAGCGCCTTCGGCAAAGAACAACAGCATGATGACCAGCGCAAGAAGCCCGCCCAGATAGCCGAACGCGAAGCCCGAGCCGGAGACCGCCCCAAGATCATCGGCTTGTGTCAGGGACGGCATCAGCGCGTTGGTGAAGATGGTCGCAAACTCCATCCCGATAAAGCCGATCCCGAACAGGCACACCGCCCAGAACAGCATGCCGGCCTCGCCCCCCGGTGCCACCCACCACAGGCCGAACGACCCCACCACGTAGAACAGTGAAAAGACCCAGACCCAGATCAGCCGCCGCCCCGTTCCATCGGCAATTGCCCCCAGGATCGGCGCCAGCACTGCAATCACCAACGACGCAATGGCCAACCCCCAACCCCAGTAGGCCTGCGCTGCGGCCTTGGCGGCTTCAACCTCCATCCCGGTGCCCATGTAATAACTGCGGGCGATTTCCGCGAAGTAGGGGCCGAAGATGAAGGTCAGCAGAAGCGTGTTATAGGGTTGGCTCGCCCAGTCGAAGAAATACCAGCCCCAGATGCGTTTGCGCGCTTTTGCCATTCCTGCGTCCACGGCCTGCTCCCCTTGGTTGGGGCCATGTGAAGCCGGAAACGGCCCGCTGCGCAAGCGCGGGCTTAGCGGGCGGGCGGCCAGGGGCGCGTGGCCTCGGCCTCGATCCAGTTTTGCACCCAGGCGGGCAAAGCCGGGCTTTCCGGGGCAACACCCAGCGCCACCGCCATCTCAGCTGGCGGCACGATCCCGGCTTTCGATACGATCGCCGACCGGATCAGCACATGGGACGTGCATTCCTCGCCCTTCCACATCGATTGCTCCATGTAGACAAAGCGCTTGTCCCAGCCGATGCAGCGCGTGTGCATCGTCAGGCGCGAAAAGACCGTGACCCTGCGGCGGTAGCGCGTGGTCGACCCCGCGACCGTCAGCCCCCAGCGCTTGGCCCGCAACAGCGCCTCAAACCCAGTGCGCCGCGACAGGGGCAAGCGGCCCAGATCAAACAGCGTCAGCGTGCGGCCATTGTTCAGCTCCATCCAGGGGTCGATATCCCAGGGCCAGCAGGTCACCGTGCTCACATGGGCATCAAACAGCCCAAGCGGCGGCATCCGGCGCGCCCGCGCCATTTCGGTGAACATGCGGATGAACGGGTACATCAAGACCTCCGGTTGCGCCGCAGGCGTGGCCCGGGCGCGCGGCCGCGTCAAGTCAGACGCTGCGGAACGGGTCGCATGGGGCATTGCCCTTCGCGCGCCCTGCGGCTACCTCTGGCCAAACCCGAAGCGGAGCGCCCGATGACCTCGATCTACCAGATCCTGATGCTGATCCTTGATGTCGCGCAGTTCATCCTGATCGCCCATATCATCATGAGCTGGCTGATCAATTTCCAGGTCCTGAACCTGCGCCAGCCCCTGGTCGCCTCGATCTGGGACGGGCTGAACCGGCTGTTGGAGCCGCTTTATTCCCGCATCCGGGCGCTTTTGCCCAACATGGGCGGGCTGGATCTGGCCCCGCTGGTGGTGCTTCTGGCCATCATCGCGCTGCGGATCGTGCTGACGAACAACGCCGCCGCCTTCTTTTGATCCGCGCCTGACCGCTCGTGGACCGCGCCGCACAGCTTTTGCATTCAGTCTTCGGCTTTCCCGATTTCCGCCCTGGTCAGGCTGAGATCGTGCAGGCCGTGCTGGAAGGGCGCAACACCCTGGCAATCATGCCAACGGGTGGCGGAAAATCCCTTTGCTTTCAGCTGCCTGCCCTGTGCCGCGACGGGGTGACGGTTGTTATCTCGCCCCTCATTGCGCTCATGCGCGACCAGGTCCGCGCGCTGAAGGCCGTGGGGGTTGAAGCGGGGGCGCTGACCTCGGGCAACACCGATGAGGAAACGGAAGAGGTCTTCGCCGCTCTTGATGCGGGCCGGCTGAAGCTGCTTTACATGGCCCCGGAACGCCTTGCCTCGCCCGCCACCGCCACCCTTTTGCGCCGGGTTGGCTGCAGCCTGATCGCGGTGGATGAAGCGCATTGCGTCAGCCAGTGGGGCCACGACTTCCGCCCCGATTACCTCCGGATCGGCGAACTTCGCCGCAGCTTGCGCGTCCCCCTCGCCGCCTTTACCGCCACGGCGGATGAGGAAACCCGCACCGAAATCGTCACCCGCCTCTTTGATGGTGAGGCCCCGTCCACCTTCCTGCGCGGCTTTGACCGGCCGAACATTCACCTGGCCTTTGCAGTGAAATCCACACCGCGTGAGCAGATCCTGCGCTTTGCCGCTGCGCGAAAAGGCCAGTCCGGCATCGTCTATTGCGGCACCCGCGCCAAGACCGAGGTGCTGGCCCAGGCGCTGCGCGAGGCCGGCCACCCGTCCGTCGCATATCACGGCGGGATGGAGGCCGAGGCGCGCCGTCAGGTCGAAATCCGCTTCCAGCGTGAGGATGGGCTGATCGTCGTCGCCACCGTCGCCTTCGGCATGGGGATCGACAAGCCCGACATCCGCTGGGTCGCCCATGCCGATCTGCCAAAGTCGATCGAGGGCTACTACCAGGAAATCGGCCGCGCCGGGCGGGATGGGTCGCCTGCCGAGACGCTCACCCTTTACGGCCCCGACGATATCCGCCTGCGCAGGTCCCAGATCGACGAAGGCGCCGCCCCCGCCGACCGCAAGGCCGCCGACCACGCCCGCCTGAACGCACTTCTGGGGCTGGCCGAAGCGCTGAAATGCCGCCGTCAGGTGCTGCTCGGCTACTTTGGCGAGACGGCCGAGCCTTGCGGCAACTGTGACCTCTGCGACCGCCCGGCCCAGCTGTTCGACGCGACCGAGGCAGTGCGAAAGGCCCTCTCCGCCATCCTGCGGACCGGCGAATACTTTGGCGCGGGCCACCTGATCGACATCCTGACGGGCAATGCTACACCCAAAGTGCGCGAACGCGGCCATGATCAGCTGCCAACTTATGCCGTCGGGCGCGACCTTTCCAAGGCCGCTTGGGGGGCGGTCTTCCGGCAGATGATGGGTCAGGACCTTGTCCGTCCCGACCCCGACCGCCACGGCGCCCTGCGCATGACAGAGGCCGCCCGCCCGATCCTGCGCGGTGAGGCGCAGGTGACCCTGCGGCGCGACACGGTGACCTCGGCAAGTGACCGAAGCCCCGTACGATCGCAGGTGGCTGAAGAAGACGTGGGCCTCCTGGCCATGTTGAAGGCCCGCCGCCGCGCGTTGGCCGAGGCGCAGAATGTGCCGGCCTATGTGGTCTTTCCCGACAAGACACTGATCGAGATGGCCGAACGCAAGCCTGCAACGCTGGACCAGATGGCAGGGATTACCGGTGTCGGCGCGCGCAAGCTGGAAAGCTACGGAGCGGCCTTTCTGGAAGTCATCAATGGGGCCTCCGAACCGTTGCACCCGGCGCGGATGCGGCTGGTGGGCAAACCTGAGGGGGCTGTCTTTGACCGGCTGTCCGAGGTGCAGCTGACACTCGCCCGGGGGGAAGAGGGTACAGGGAAATACCTGTCCTGCAGCCATTCCACCTTGCGCCAGATCGCCGAGCGGCGACCCTCGACCTTAAGCGAATTGCACGACATTCAGGGCATGGGTGAGCTGAAGGTGGAACGCTTTGGCGAGGCGTTCCTGGCCGTGCTGCGCGAGGGCTGAAGGGCATGTCCCGGGCCGGGACAGCTGTAGTCCTGCTTACTTTTCAATGCCTTGGGTCTGCGCTTCAGGATTTCTTAACCCATAAGCGCTGCGCGCCGGGGCTGGCAGCCGGGGGTTCCACCCCCGGACCCCCGGAGTATTTTTGAAAAGAGCAAATGCAAGACGCACCTTGCCGGACCACGTTTGCGCTTTTTCCAAATACTCCCTGCGGAGCGGTCCATCGCCAGCCAAAACTCCGCAGCCCTAGCCGTAAGGTCACACCGCCTGCCCAAAGCACCGCGGAGCCAAGCGGGCCTTGCCCGCGCCGGCGACCTTAAAACAACGCCGCGGAACGCGGCTCCGTTTGGTAGGCGTCAGGCGGCGTCTTCGGCCTCGGTCACGGGTGGACGGGCGTCGTAGGGGCGGTGTTCGGCTAGCGTCGCCTCAATCGCGGCTTTGCGCAGGGGTTTCGTCAGATACTGGTCAATTCCCGAAGCCAGAATCTCATCCGCGTCGCCGTCCATGGCATGGGCGGTCAGCGCCACGATCGGCACATGGGTGCTGACGCCCTGCCCAGAGACCTCAAGCGCGCGGATGGCGCGGGTGGCTTCCTTGCCGTCCATCTCGGGCATGGAGATGTCCATGAAGATCAGATCGGGCTTGAAGCTTTGGTAAAGGTCCACCGCGATGCGGCCATTGTCGGCAAAGACGAGGTCGATGTCATGTGCGCGGACCATCTTCTGGAACACCAGCTGGTTGGTCCGGTTGTCTTCGGCGGCAAGGACCCGCATCTGGCGCATCTCGGCCGGCGGCACGAGGGCGGGGGCCGCGACCTCGACCTTCGCCGGCGCGGTCAGGGCTTGCAGATGCCGGTACAGGTCTGACCGCAGGATCGGCTTTTGCAGGATCGCGGCGAAGTCTGCCGCTGCCTCACCCAGGCCGGACGAATTTGAGCTGAGAAGGATCACCGGCAAGGTCAACCCGGCGGTGCGGATGTTTTGCAAGAGTGTCGCGCCATCCATTTCCGGCATGGCGTGATCTGTCAGGACAACATCATAGGCGGGGTCTTTGGCCAACCGGTCCAGCGCCTCAGCGCCCGAGCGGCAAAGGGTGACGGTGATGCCGCAAGGTGCAAGCTGGCGTTCCAGGATGGTGCGGTTGATGAACTGGTCATCCACCACCAGCACCCGGCGCACGGCGACCGGCACCTGCACCGGCCCCGCATCTTCGGCCACCGGCAGCGTGACGCGGAACCCGAAGTTGGAGCCGTCGCCGAGCACACTGTCCACCCAGACCGACCCGCCCATGTGCTCGATCAGGCGACGGGTGATCGCCAGCCCCAGACCAGTGCCTTCGAACTTGCGGTTCTGCTCATCCTCGACCTGGTTGAACTCACCAAAGATATGGTCAAGGTAGTCCGCCGGAATGCCGATGCCGGTGTCTTCCACCGTGACATGCAGGGTCTGATGGCCATCTTCCGCCTCAACCCCCACGACGCGGGTCAGAACGTGGCCCGTGTCGGTGAACTTGACCGCGTTGCCGATCAGGTTGGTCAGCACTTGCCGCAACCGCCCCGGATCGCCGACAAAGCGGGTGGGCAGGAACATGTCGAAATCGATCATCAGGTCGATGCCCTTTTCCCGTGCGCGGGGCTGCAGAAGCATCGTCACCTCATGGATGGTGCGTTCCAGATCAAAGGGTTCGGGGCGCAAGGTCAGGCGTTGTGCCTCGATCTTCGAGTAGTCGAGGATGTCGTTGATGATGACTAAAAGCGCCTCACCCGACGACCGGATGGTTTCGGCAAAGAGGCGCTGTTCTTCGGTCAGACCGGTATCGCACAGAAGCTCCGCCATGCCGACCACGCCGTTCATCGGCGTGCGAATCTCATGGCTCATGTTGGCAAGGAAGGCGGATTTGGCGCGGTTGGCAGCCTCAGCCGCGGTGCGGGCGGCTTCCAGCGCGGTTTCGTGTTCCTTTAGCTGGGTAATGTCGACGCGCAGGCCGACGCGGCCGCCATCCGGGGTCGGGTGGTCATGGGCGCGAATCCAGCGGCCATTCGACAGCTGCTGTTCCGAAGTGCCGCTGCCGTCGCGGTGGCGCTTGAGACGGTCCTTGATCCAGTCTTCCTCGCGCCCGATGGCATCGGCGTGCTGGCTGTTGGCCAGACCATAGCGCAGGATATCTTCGAACTTGGTGCCCGGCTGCATGGCGGGCGCCGAGGCAGGATAGGTGTCGCGGTAGCGCTGGTTGCAGGTCAGAAGACGCTCTTCCCGGTCATACAGGACGAAACCGTCAGGGATCGCCTCAATCGCGGCCCAGATGCGCATCTGGTCGGTGATATCCAGCGCCAGGCACACAAGGTCGCCGTCGCGCGCGCGGCGGTCCTGCAGCTTGACCCAGGTGCCGTTGAGGAATTTCAGCGTGACGGGCTCGATCGGGTCACTGTCGACGCGGGCCAGCATTCGGGCAACGAAATCCTCTGGCGTCTCATCCCCCAGATCGATCACGCCCGAGGTGCCGATCAGCTGCACCATGTCGGCGTAGGGGATGCCGGGGGCGACGGGTTTGCCCTCAAACGGCGCAAGCCAGGCGCGGTTGGCGGTGATCAGCTTCATCGAGACGTCAAAGACCGCAAACCCGTCATGGATCGTGTTGACCGAATCCCACAGCCGGCGTTCGGCCATCACGGCCTGGGTATGGGCGCGGTCCAGATCGTCGACAAAGCGCAGGTTCTGGTCTTTCAGCAGCTCTGCCTCAGACAGGGCGGAGCGGACGACCTGCCGCTGTTCGACAATCTGGTCGGACAGGGACCGCGCGTGGATCGCCAGCTTTTCGTTCGCGGCAAAAAGTTCGCGGCTTTTCTGCTCCAGCAGGCGTTCGGCGGCAAGCCGCGCGCGCCGTTCCCTGAGCAACCGTTCCGAAAGATCCATGCCTGCCCTGTCGACATTCTGTGCGGGTGCCGAACCCCCCGCAGGTCCGGTTTACGCGACTACCCTGCCGCATCGAAGTGAACCAAGACTTAACGCCAAAGGGACAGCGGCTGCGTTCTGCGTGCTTGCAAGCGCAGCGCTGCCCATGCGACATTTAGGCCAATGATCCGGGAGGCATTTTCGATGCGTTGGTTTCAAAGATTTGGTGCTGTGGCGGCCATTTGTGCCTTGTCGGGCGGCCTTTCGGGACAGGCTCAGGCGCAGGACCTGATTCCCGACCGCCGCGCGGTGCTGACGCAGGATCAGGACCTGCCGGGTGGCGACATCGCATCAGTCTTCGACACCACGATCGAGGCGTGTGAGCGCGCTGCGCTGACCAATCCCCGTGCGACGGCCTTTGTCTACAACACGCGCAACGGGTCATGTTTCGTGAAGAACGGCCCGGGAGAGGGCGTGTTCTTCCAAGGCGCATTCTCGGCCTTTCTGGTTGAAAGCGACGCAGGGATTCGCGCCATGGCGGCGGACCGGCGGGCAGAGATCGCCTTCCTGCCCGATTGGGACATCACCAGCGCCTATGAGCAGGCCCAGAACCTTGGCCGCCAGCACACCACCGGCCCCTGGACCGCCGAAGAGCACCTGCAGGCCGCGACCGAGGCTGAGGGCCGGGGCGATTGGGCGGGGGCGGCGGCCTTTACCGGTGCCGCGCTGAACCTGACCGACGATGCTGCCACCTGGGGCGAATTTGCCCGCCGCCAGCTGGCTGCCGGGGTCGCTGACAGCAACCAGTCGGGCTATTTCTTCTATCAGGCGTTCCAGTCTTCGATGAACGCCTACCTGCGGGCCGAAAACCCTGCGCTGCGCCATACGATTCTGGTCGTGATGGCCGATGTGCTGGAGCGGAACGGCCGTGGCCGTGACATGGTGCAGGCCCTGCGCCTGGCGCAATCGCTGCAGCCCCGCACCGATACCGAGGCCGCGTTGGAAGTGGCCATCGGCAAATACGGCTTCCGGATCACCGAAACCGTGGTCCAGTCCGACCTTGCCCGCCCGCGCATCTGTGCCACCTTCTCGGAAGACCTTGTCGCCTCGGGCGTGGATTACTCCAGCTTCGTGCAGCTGACCGAAGCCGGGATGGTCGTCGAAAGCGGCGGCTACCGGCAGCTTTGTGTGACAGGGTTGGAGCATGGCAAACGCTACAGCCTGACCTTCCGCGAGGGCCTGCCGGCTGCTGATGGCCAGACCATGGCCAAATCGGTTGAGGTCACGCAATACATCCGCGACCGCGCGCCCGGCGTCCGCTTTCCGGGCCGGGGTTATGTCCTGCCGAACACCACCGATGTGGCCCTGCCGGTTGAGACGGTGAACACCGACAAGCTCGATCTGACCCTGTTCCGGGTCACCGATCGCAACCTTCTGCGCTCGATCCAGGATTACTATTTCGGCGCGCCGATGCAGTCCTGGTCCGAAAGCTATTTCGCCGACACCGTGGGCGAAGAGCTTTGGACTGGCACCGCCACTGTGGGCCAAGAAGTGAACCGCGACGTCACGACCCGCCTGCCCCTCGGCGACGCGCTGGAAGGGCTGTCGGCGGGCATCTACGCGCTGAAAGCTTCCGTGCCGGGGGTGGACACGGATACCGTCCCTGCCGGCTGGCAGTGGTTTGTCGTCTCTGACCTTGGCTTGACCACAATGTCGGGCGTTGACGGCTTGCATGTCTTTGTCCGCAGCCTTGGCACCGCCGGCGCGAAGCCCGGCATCACCGTAGAGCTTCTGAACCGCGCCAATGCTGTCCTTGGCACCGCCACGACTGACGACATGGGCTATGCCCGGTTTGACGCAGGGTTGACGCGCGGCCTTGGCGGCAGCGCACCGGCGATGGTGGTGGCGCGGGATGGCGACACCGACATCGCCTTCCTGTCGCTGACCGACCCAGAGTTTGACCTGTCCGACCGTGGGGTTGAGGGCCGTGAGGCTGCCCCGCCAGTGGATGTGTTCATCACCACCGACCGCGGCGCCTATCGCGCCGGGGAGACTGTCTTTGCCACCGTCTTGGCGCGCGATGCCCAAGCGGCGGCAGTGGAGGGCCTGCCCCTGACCGCCGTGGTCAGCCGTCCAGATGGCGTCGAATATGCCCGCGCCGTGGTGAACGATTGGGGCGGCGGCTATGTCTTTTCGCAGCCCATCGCAGGGTCCGCCCCGCGCGGCGTCTGGCGGCTGGAGATGTTTGCCGATCTGGAAGCGCCAGCGCTGGCTTCGCGCACCTTCCTCGTTGAGGATTTCCTGCCCGAACGGATTGATTTCGACCTGACGCTGGCCGATACGCCCCTGTCGGTCGGCACCGACACCACCGTCGATCTGGCCGTCGCCGCGCGCTACCTGTTTGGCGCGCCGGGCGCGGGCCTTGCCATCGAAGGTGAGGTGCTGTTGCGCGCGACCGAGGGGCTTGAGGCCCACCCCGGCTACACCTTTGGCCGCCATGACCAGCCCTTCAGCGCGCAGATGAGCGCGCTGGACGCGGCCGAGACGGATGCCGAAGGCAATGCGACCCTTCCCGTCTTCCTGCCCATGGTCGAAGACCCCCACCGCCCGCTTGAAGCGCAGGTCACGATTCGCGTCGCCGAAGGCTCTGGCCGCCCGGTGGAGCGTGTGGTGACCAAGGCGCTGACGCCTGCTGACCCGATGATCGGCGTGCGTATGCTGTTTGACGGTGTCGCCCCCGAAGGCGGCGAGGCGCGGTTCAACCTGATTGCCGTCGATGCCGAACAGGCACTGGTGGCGATGCGGGTCAAATGGCAGGTCCAGCGGATTGAGTGGAATTACCAATGGTATCAAAGCTATGGCAACTGGAACTGGGAACCCGTCGTCACCCGCACCCCGGTGGCTGAGGGTGAGGTGACCCTTGGCAGCGCGCCCGTCGAAGTGGCCGCCCCGGTCACCTGGGGCAGCTATGAGATCCTGGTGGAGCGCGCTGATGGGGGCCAAGCCGCCACCTCGACCGAGTTCTACGCGGGCTGGTATGCCCCCGCCGACGCCAGCGCCACGCCCGACACGCTTGAACTGTCGCTGGACAAGAAGGCTTACAAGCCCGGCGACACCGCGACCCTGCGCCTTGTTCCGCGCGCGGCGGGGACGGCGCTGGTGACGGTGCTGTCGAACCGTCTGGTGACGATGCAGGCGGTTGAGGTGGTTGAGGGTGAGAACCTGATCACCCTGCCCGTGACCGACGAATGGGGCGCGGGCGTCTATGTGACGGCCTCGGTCCTGCGGCCGATGGATGTGGCGGCGGGGCGGGTGCCCTCCCGCGCGCTTGGCCTGACCCATGCGAGCATCGACCCCGGCGCGCGTGCGCTGAAAGCCACGGTCGAGATGGCGGCTGAGGCTGCCCCGCGCGGGCCGCTTGAGGTGGCCGTGAAGGTGGATGGCGTGACGGCGGGTGAAACCGCCTATGTCACGATTGCCGCGGTCGATGTGGGCATCCTGAACCTGACCGGCTTCAAGGACCCCGATCCGCAAGGCCATTACTTCGGCCAGCGCCGCCTTGGCGTGGGCATCCGTGACATCTATGGCCGTCTGATCGACGGGCTGAACGGGGCCGTGGGTGAGGTCCGCTCCGGCGGTGACGCAGGCGCACAGGCACGGCTGCAGGCCCCCCCTCCGACAGAGGAGTTGGTGGCCTATTTCACCGGCCCGGTGAGCGTGGGGGCCGATGGCTATGCCCGCACGAGTTTCGATCTGCCCAGCTTCAACGGCACGGTCAAGGTGATGGCCGTGGCGTGGAGCAAAACCGGCGTCGGCCAGGCTTCGGCTGAGGTTCTGGTGCGTGACCCGGTAGTGGTGACCGCCAGCCTGCCGCGCTTTCTGTCCCCCGGCGATGAAAGCCGCCTTCTCTTGGAGATCGTCCATGCCACCGGGCCATCAGGCCGGATGAGCCTGGATGTCGTGGCCAATGGCCTAACTCTCGGCGCGGTGCCTTCAGGCTTTGACCTTGGCGATCAGGCCAAGGCGGTGTTCGAGGTGCCGGTGACGGCGGGCGCGGTGGGGGTCCATACGATTGACGTGAGCCTCACCACGCCGGACGGCAAGCAGCTGAAGAAGACGCTGACGATCCCGGTGCAGGTGAACGATCCTGAGGTTGCGCGAATCACCCGCCTTGACCTTGCCGCAGGGCAAAGCTTCACGTTTGACGAGAATGTCTTTGCCGGCCTCGTCGCAGGCTCGGGCAAGGCGACGATGGCGATTGGCCCCCTTGCGCGGCTGAACGCACCGGGGCTGCTGGCGGCACTCGACCGCTATCCCTATGGCTGCACCGAACAGATGACCAGCCGCGCGCTGCCGCTTCTCTACTTCGATGAAGTGGCGCAGGTGATGGACCTTGAGGGTGACGCCACCCTGCAGGGCCGGATCAATGAGGCGCTGGTGGAAATCCTTGCCAACCAGTCTTCGACCGGCGGGTTCGGGCTTTGGGGCCCGGGCGAGGGCGACTTCTGGCTGGATGCCTTCGTCACCGACTTCCTCAGCCGTGCCAAGGCGCAGGGCTATGCGGTGCCCGACCTTGCCTTCAAGAACGCGCTGGCAAACCTGCGCAATCAGGTGAACTACTCCCCCGATTTCAGCGCCGAAACCAATGGCGGGGGTGAGGCACTGGCCTATGCGCTCATGGTCCTTGCCCGTGAAGGCGCTGCTGCGGTGGGCGATCTGCGCTACTACGCCGACGTGAAGGGCGACGACTTCGCCACGCCCATCGCACAGGCGCAGCTTGCGGCGGCGCTGGCGTCCTACGGCGATCAGGCGAGGGCGGATGCGATGTTCCGCAAGGCCGCGGCGAAGCTTGCGGGCCTTGGGCCGGATGAAGGCCAGATCTGGCGGGTGGACTATGGCACCCGCTACCGTGACGCCGCCGCCCTTCTGACGCTGGCGGTTGAGTCTGGGTCAACCGCCATTGACCGTGAGGCGCTGACCGACCGACTTGCAACCGCCGGCACCAACCTGTCGACGCAAGAGGCGACCTGGGCGCTTTTGGCCACCAACGCGCTGATCGACCGGCCCGGTGCCGACGGCATCACGATCGACGGCCAGCCTGCCGATGGCCCCCTTGTCCGCGTGCTGGACGCCGGGGCGGTGACACCAGTGTTGGTAAAGAACGACGGCGTCGATACGACGCTGACCGTCACCACCTACGGCGTGCCCTCGGAGCCTGAACCGGCGGGCGGCAACGGTTATGCCATCACGCGCACCTACTACACGATGGACGGCACCGAGGTGTCGCTGGACGGCATCACCGCGGGCACCCGTCTGGTCACGGTGCTGGAGGTCACGCCCTTCGGCTATGGCGAGGCGCGGCTGATGGTCAGTGATCCCCTGCCCGCCGGGTTCGAGATCGACAACCCCAACCTGATGAGCGCAGGCTCCACCTCTGAATTGGACTGGCTCGATACCCTGGCCGACGTGCAGCACAGCGAGTTCCGGCAGGACCGGTTCCTGACAGCGGTGGACTGGACCTCCGACCAGCCATTCCGGCTGGCCTATATGGTGCGCGCGATCAGCCCCGGCACGTTCCACCATGCAGCAGCGTCGGTCGAGGATATGTACCGCCCCGACTTCCGCGCCCGGGGGGAAACCGGGTCGGTGACGATTGCGCCGTAAGCAATGACACGCCGATCAAAAGGCGAAACACAGGACTGCGCCCTCCCTCGGGTGGGCGCGGCAACGGTGGATGTAGGCGCTTTATGGTGCCGATCCTCCCCCCGAAGTTCGGGTGACCGACGCTGCAAAAGCGCCCTCCCTAGGGGGAGGGAGGGCGCGGTCCGGCGGCGCATTCGCGCCTTGATTCCGGACCAAGAAACAATGGACGTCTGATGCGCGCACGCTGGATCATCGCCCTTGCCGCAACGCTTTGGCTTGGCGCTTATGGCCGCGACCGGCTTGACCTCTGGATCGTCGCCACGATCCTGCCACCCCTGACGGTTGAGACCTCCATCGAAGTGCTGGACCGCGACGGTGACCTTCTGCGCGCCTATACCGTGGCCGATGGCCGCTGGCGGCTGGCCTTGCCGCCCGACAAGGTGGATGCAGACTACATCGCCATGCTTCTGGCTTATGAGGACAAGCGCTTTTACGACCACAACGGCGTCGACCCAAGGTCCATGCTGCGGGCCGTCCTGCAGGCAGCGTGGAACGGGCGCGTCATCTCGGGCGGGTCGACCCTGACCATGCAGGTCGCGCGCCTGCTGGAGGAAGGCACGACCGGCCAAGTCGGCGGCAAGCTGCGCCAGATGCGCGTGGCCCTGGCGTTGGAGCGGCGGCTGACCAAGGACCAGATCCTGCAGCTTTATCTGCATCTTGCCCCCTTTGGCGGCAATCTTGAGGGGGTCCGCGCGGCATCCATCAGCTATTTCGGAAAGGAACCTCTGCGCCTGACCCCGGCAGAGGCGGCCCTTCTAGTCGCCATCCCGCAGTCCCCCGAAACCCGCCGCCCCGACCGCGCCGCCGACCGGGCCGAGGCTGCGCGCAACCGCGTCCTTGCGCGCGCCGTTGGCGAAGGCGTGCTGGATGCCGACGAAGCCGAAGCCGCCCTGCGCGAGGTGGTTCCTGGCCTTCGCCTGCCCTTCCCCGCCTTCGCGCCGCATCTGGCCGACCGGGCGCTGGCGGACAATCCCGCGCTCCTGACCCACAGCCTGACCATCGACCGCGACCTGCAAGCCAAGCTTGAGACGCTGGCGGTTGAGGCTGTGGCCGACCGGGGTGAGGCGCTGCAGGTGGCAATCCTGGTGGCTGACCATGCCTCGGGCCAGATCCTGGCTTCTGTGGGGTCGGCGGGCTATCAGGCCGACCTGCGGCAAGGCTTTGTTGACATGACGCAGGCGCTGCGCAGCCCTGGGTCGACGCTGAAACCGCTGGTCTATGCGCTGGCCTTCGATGAGGGCCTTGCCCATCCCGAAACCATGATCGACGACAAGCCGACCAGTTTCGGCACCTACGCCCCGCAGAACTTTGACCGGATGTATCGCGGCACGATCCGCCTGCGCGAGGCGCTGCAACTGTCGCTCAACATCCCCGTCGTGGCCCTGACTGAGGCTTTGGGTCCGGCCCGCCTGATCTCGGCCATGGAACGCGCGGGCATGCGGCCGGTCTTCCCGGGCGATCAGCCGGGGCTGGCGATTGCCCTCGGCGGTGTCGGAGTGACGCTGGAGGATATGGTGCAGCTTTACGCCACGCTTGCCCGCGGCGGCGTGGTGCGGCCCCTGACCTGGCGGATGGAGGGTGCGGGGGATGAGGGCCAGCGTGTGGTATCTGCCGTTGCCGCCTGGCAGGTGGGGGATATTCTGGCGGGCCTTGCCCCGCCCCCCGGCGCGCCGGAAAACCGGCTGGCCTACAAGACCGGAACCTCCTATGGCCACCGCGACGCCTGGGCGATCGGCTTTGACGGCACCCATGTGATCGGCGTCTGGATGGGCCGGGCCGATGGGACGCCAGTGCCCGGGGCCTTTGGCGCGGATGTGGCCGCACCCGTGCTGTTTCAGGCCTTCAACCGGCTGAAGCGCAAGCTTGCCCCGCAACCCCCGGCACCAGCATCGACGCTTCTGGTCTCAAACGCAGAACTGCCGCAACCCTTGCAGCGCTTCCGGTCCCGGTCCGCGGCGTTCGAGGCGGATGCCGACGCCCCCGCCGTGGCCTTCCCGCCGGATGGGGCGGAGGTCGAACTCCTCCCTGCCGGGCTGAAGGTGAAAGTCACGGGCGGCACCGCGCCTTTCACCTGGCTGGCCGATGGGGTGCCGGTCCTTGTGGCGCTGGAGGCGCGTGAGGCGATGCTGGCGCTGCCCGGCGCGGGGTTCGTGACGCTGAGCGTGATCGACGCCGAGGGCCGCTCCGCCCGGGCGCAAGTGCGGGTGCGGTAGCGCCGGAGTTTTCAAAAACTCCGGACCGGAGCCTTCAAAGGCTCCGATGCGATTTCTTCGAAGAAATCGCTTACCCCCGTTCAATCGCCAAAGCGATGCCCTGACCGCCACCAATGCACATGGTGATCAGGGCGGTGCGCCCGCCCGTGCGCTCCAGCTCATGCAGGGCCTTCACCACCAGCATGGCGCCCGTCGCCCCCACCGGATGGCCAAGCGCGATGGCCCCGCCGTTGGGGTTCACGCGGGCCGGGTCCAGCCCCAGCACACGCGACACGGCAAGGGCCTGGGCGGCGAAGGCCTCATTCGACTCCACCAGGTCGAAATCCTGTGGCTTCATCCCCAACTTGGCACAAAGCGTCAGCACCGCCGGGATCGGGCCGATGCCCATCAACTTCGGGTCTACGCCGGCATGGGCATAGCCCATGATCCGCGCCCGCGCCCGCCCGCCATGGTCGCCGTGGCACAGGACCAGCGCCGCCGCCCCGTCATTGATGCCCGAGGCATTGCCGGCCGTGACCGTGCCGTCCTTCTGGAAGGCCGGGCGCAGGCCGGCCAAAGCCTCAGCACTGGTGGCCTTGGGATGTTCGTCGGTGTCAAAGATCGTGGGGCCCTTGCGACCGGGAACCTCGACCGGGGCTATCTGCTCCTTGAACCGGCCCTCGGCAATCGCTCGGGCCGCGCGGGTCTGGCTTTCCAGCGCGAAAGCGTCTTGCTCTTCGCGGGTGATGCCATGCTGGGCCGCGACATTCTCGGCCGTCACCCCCATGTGACCGGTACCAAAGGGACAGGTCAGCGCGCCGGTCATCATGTCCAGGGCCTTGGTATCGCCCATCTTCTGGCCAAAGCGCGCGGCGGGCAGGCTGTAGGGGGACCGGCTCATGCACTCTGCCCCGCCCGCCAGCGCCATGACAGCATCACCCAGCATCAGCGCCTGCATCGCCGACACCACCGCCTGCGCGCCAGACCCGCACAACCGGTTCACGTTCATCGCCGGCGTCGTCTCAGGAATGCCCGCCTGCATGGCCATCACCCGCGCCAGATACATGTCGCGCGGTTCGGTGTTGATGACATGGCCCATCACCACATGGCCGATCTGGCCACCCTCCACCCCCGCACGCTCCAGCGCGGCGCGGGCGGCCACGGTGGCGATGTCGATGGGCGGCATCGCGGCCAAAGCGCCGCCAAAGCTGCCAATGGCGGTGCGGGCGGCGGACAGGATGTGAATGTCGGTCATGGGAAGCCCTCCTCGTTTCCAGCATCATGCACCAAAGCCGCGCGGGGACACACATCTGTCGTTGCGTCACACGCGCCCGACCGCCCGCCATTGACACTGCCAGTCGGGCAAGAGACATCAGGCCCGTCAGCGGGAGAATACTGTGAAAGACCTGATCCGGGCCCATGCGGGGCTTCTGTTTGCCGGGGTTGCGACCTTTGTGATGATGGGCGCGGGGCAGTCGCTTTATGGCCCTGCCCTGCCCGCCTTTTCGCGCCTCTTCGGGGTCACGGTGGCCGAGGCGGGGGTGCTGGTATCCGCCCATTGGGTGGGCTGCTTCATCGGCGTCGGGTTCATGTATCTGAAGGGCGGCGTGGTCACGCCGCGCCACACGTTGGCGGCCATGGCCATCGGGGCGGCAGGGGTTGCGGCCCTTGCCAGCTGGTGGGCGACCATTGCCGGGGCGGTGGTTTTCGGCATGGGCTATGGGATGTCGACGGCCGTCTTCAACCCGCGCGTGATGCGGGCCTTTGGCGACAAGGGGCCCTCCATGCTCAGCCTCTTGAACGCGACCTTCGGGATTGGCGCGATTGCGGCGCCCTTGGTGTTTGTGCAGGTCGGCAGTGACCCGCGCTGGTCCTTCGGGCTGACGGCGGCGCTGGCGGCAGTGATCTGGCTGTTTGCAGGACCCGCCGGGCGCGTCGGGGCGGCGGCGGTGGAAAAGGTGCAGGCCTTTCGCCCGCATTGGGGCATCCTTGGCTTCGGGATGGTCGCCATCGGGATGGAGGCTTGCCTGATCGGCCTTGGCCCGACCGCGCTGATCCAGGCCGGGGTGGCCGAGGCCACGGCGGCCGAACTCCTTAGCGCCTTCTTCGTGGTCTTCCTTCTGGCGCGCGTGGCGCTGATCTTTATTGCCCACCGGGTGGAGCCTTTCGTGCTTTACACCGGCGCGATTGCGCTGGCCGGGGCCTGCGCCCTGGGGGCGGCGCTGGTGTCACCGGCGGTGTTCTTCGTCGCGATGGGGGCACCTGCTGGGCTGTTCTTCCCGGGCTTTTACGTCACCGCCAGCGGCAAGATGGGCGAGGATCTGCGCGTGCCGCCGACGATCATCGCCTCAGGCCTTGTTGGTGGGATCGGCGCGCCGCTGATCGTGGCGCCGTTGATGGTGGGCATGGGGGAACGCGGGTTCTTCTGGCTGGTGGCGGGCGTTACGCTGACGCTGACGGTCGCAGCACTCCTGTCCCTGCGGCGGATGAGGGTCTGAACGCCCAGGCGCGCCGGAGTTTTCGAAAACTCCGGTCCGATTTCTTTGAAGAAATCGGCGCTTAGCGGCCGGCTTGCCAGGTGGCAACCCACTCCAGCGGGTACAGCAGCATGAGGACGTTCAGGGCCAGCCCGTCGCGGATCAGCCAGATCGTGATACCTTCGGCCAGCACGATCAACGCGACCGTCGCCCAGACCGGCAGGCGCGAGGCGAGCCAGAACCCCAGCACCATGGCCAGTATATCCGCCACCACGTTCAGAACGGAATCGCCGTAGTAATCCAGCGAGATCGTCACCGCCCGGTAGCGTTCGATGATTGCGTCCGAGTTTTCGACAATCTCCCACGCCGCCTCCAGCAGGGTCGCGATCACCAGCCGCCAGCCAAAGCTCAGCCGCCGCGCGACCAGCCACAAAAGGCCAAAGAAGAGGAAGCCGTGGATGATGTGGCTGGGCGTGTACCAGTCCGAAATGTGCTGCGAGTTTTCCGAGCTTACGACCTGCCCGTGCCACAGCTTGACATAGCCGCATTTGCAGATCGGCTCGCGCCCGATCCACAACAGGTACGCGGCGGTGAGTAGGATAATCCCTACCAGGACAATTGCGGGTGAGATGCGTCTGATCATCAGGCGAAGGAATCATGGGGCCCGCCCCCCGTCCAGAGGGAATGAGGATCAGATGCGCAAGATTGTGATGGCTGTTGCGGTGGCGCTTATGCCGGGGGTGGGCGGGGCCTGCACCTGGCTGCAGCCGTTCGAGATGACCCAGATCGCCGGGGCTGACCTCGTGCTTGTGGGCAAGGTGACGGGATATGAGGACCTTGGCACCCCGCAGGGCACCGCCCTGGTGACGCTGCAGATCGAAGAGGCGCTGAAGGGCAAGGCCAAGGGCGAAATGGTGCTGGTCTGGAACGCCGGGATGGCGCAGGGCCCGCATGAGGCGCGCGCGACGGGCCGGGTGCTGATCGGCGCGATGGCGGGCGGGCGACTGGCGGTCAGCACCATGGTGCCGGACGTGCGGCCGGACTTGCCTTCCATCGTTCAGCCCTATTGTGCAGAGGTGTGGATGCAACCCGCGACGGCGGGAACCGTGGACGCGGCGCGAAAGGCACTGGAATGACGGAAAAAAACCCCTACCGCTATGGCCCGACCCGGGGCGAGTTGTGGTTTCTTCTATGTGTTAGCGTCGGGGGCATGGGCCTGATCGGCGTGGCGCTTGCTGTCCGTGGCATCCCGACCGGCCCGGCCCTGGTTGAGGTCGTGGGCATCGCGGGGCTTTTGTTCGGCTATCTTGGCGCGCGGTCGGTCAAGCGGCTCATCCGGAATGAGCATCCCTGAACGGAAGCTTTCGTACCACCCAAGAGGGAAAGGCGATTGCGTCGGACGTCAGCGCAGATGGGTGGGGTGCAGCTTCTGGCGGCCGTTCGGGGTCAGGAGGGCCGCCTCACGCCCCTCGATCACCACAGCGGTCAGGGGGCCGCCGTAGGCCGCACTGCTGTCGATGTTTAGCCGGTTGCCGTAATGCGTGGCCTGATCGAGCGCGGTATGGCCATGCACGATCAGCGGGCCGTGGCTGCCGGTGAAGGACAGGAACGGCTCACGGATCCAGACAAGGTCGGTCTCGGTCTGATCTTCAAGCGCCACGCCGGGGCGGATGCCCGCATGAACGAAGACGCAGTCCCCCGCCCGGTGCAGTAGGGGCAGGTCGGAAAGAAAGGCCAGATGTGACGGCGGCACGGCGGCCACGGCATCAGCATAGACCTTGGCCACCGGCCGGTCGCCGGCGTTGGCCACCCCGTAAGAGGCCAGCGTGTCAGACCCGCCCAGCCGGGGATGGAGCCAGGAAAGTTCCGCCCGCAGGCCAAGTTCCGGCTCATGCGGGTTGCGCAGGAAACGGGTGAACATCCGGTCATGGTTGCCCTTCAGGACCACCCAGTCGCGCCCATCCTCTTGACCGGCCATCAGGAAGTTGATCACCCCCCGGCTGTCGGGGCCACGGTCGACCAGATCGCCGACATGGATCACCTGCCCCGGCCCGTGCCGGGCACTGTCGGCGGCGATAAGGTCATGCGCGCCTTGCAAGAGGCTGAGATGACCGTGAATGTCGCCGATGGCGTAGAGATGCATGTGCGATTAGCCTTGCGCCTTGAACCCAGCGCCCGGGGGGTTTCACACCCCCCGGACCCCCTGTGGGATATTTGGGCCAAAGTGAAAGGGCAAGGGGAAGTGGGTCAGGCGACCTCGAACTGGAGGGCCTTCACTTGCTGGAACATGCCGGTGCCTTCCAGCGTAGCGATGACCTTGGGGTCGATGGGCTGGTCGAGATAGAGGATCGCGATGGCATCCTGCCCGACGCCCGAGCGGCCCAAGGTGAAGTTCGCGATGTTGACGTTGTTCTTGCCCATGGTCATGCCCAGAAGGCCAATGATGCCGGGCACGTCCTCGTTCGTGGTATAGAGCATGTGCTGGCCGATCTCGGCATCGATGTTGATGCCCTTGATCTGGATGAAGCGCGGCTTGCCGTCGCTGAAGCAGGTGCCCGCGACCGACCGTTCGCGGTTGTCGGTGACCATGGTGACCTTGATATAGGCGTCAAAGGTGCCGGTCTTGTCCTGCCGCGTGGTCGAGATCTGGATGCCCTTGTCCTTGGCCACCACGGGGGCAGACACAAGGTTCACGTCGGGGTTATGCGCCTTCAGGACACCCGCGATGACGGCCTGATTCAGGGCCGCAAGGTTCATGCCGGCAACCGTGCCGTCGTAAAGGATGTTGATCGCCTTGATCGGCTCATCCGTCATCTGGCCGATGAAGCTGCCAAGGTGGGAGGCCAACTTGATCCACGGGCCCATGACCGCCGCCTCTTCCGCAGTGACGTTGGGCATGTTCAGCGCGTTCTGCACCGCGCCGGTCAGGAGGTAGTCGGCCATCTGTTCAGCCACTTGCAGCGCCACGTTTTCCTGCGCTTCGGTGGTCGAGGCACCAAGGTGCGGGGTGCAGACGACGTTGGGCAGGTTGAACAGCGGGTTTTCGGTGGCGGGTTCGGTTTCGAACACATCAAGCGCCGCGCCCGCGACCTGGCCGGACTTCAGCGCTTCGGCCAAGGCCGCCTCATCAATCAGGCCACCCCGGGCGCAGTTGATGATGCGGACGCCCCTTTTGGTCTTCGCCAGGTTCTCCGCCGACAGGATGTTGCGGGTCTTGTCAGTCAGCGGGACGTGGAGCGTGATGAAATCGGCGCGGGCAAGAAGCTCATCCAGGTCCACCTTGGTGACTCCCAGCTGCTTTGCCCGCTCTTCCGACAGGAAGGGATCATAAGCCACCACCTTCATGTGCAGGCCTACGGCCCGGTCACAGACGATGCCGCCGATGTTGCCTGCCCCGATCACGCCAAGGGTCTTGTTGAACAGCTCCACCCCCATGAAGCGCGACTTTTCCCACTTACCGGCCTGGGTGGAGGCATTCGCCTCCGGCAGTTGCCGGGCGACCGCGAACATCATGGCGATGGCATGTTCGGCGGTGGTGATGGAGTTGCCGAAAGGTGTGTTCATCACGATCACGCCCTTCTTGGACGCCGCCGGAATGTCGACATTGTCGACCCCGATCCCGGCGCGGCCCACGACCTTGAGGCGGGTGGCACTGGCCAGCAGCTTCTCGGTCACCTTGGTGGCGGACCGGATGGCAAGCCCGTCATACTGGTCGATGATCGCGGCAAGGGCGTCCTTGTCCTTGCCGAGTTTGGGCATGTAGTCCACCTCAACCCCCCGATCGCGGAAGATCTGGACGGCGGTTTCGGAGAGTTCGTCGGAAACGAGGACTTTGGGCATGGGAATGGTCCTTGGATGTCGGGGAGGAGAGTCGGGGGGGAAGCCCCACCAAAAAA